>Ga0180221_1000019_pt1 | contig 478194 bp, 442 predicted proteins | sample eDN5th37CKraftMG_FD_151339 | JGI IMG/M metagenome (GOLD analysis project Ga0180221, IMG submission 151339) | Enriched Miracle-Growth compost microbial communities from Emeryville, California, USA - eDNA 5th pass 37_C Kraft MG (version 2) (version 2) ... | reverse complement strand
TTATTGCGGGGTGGCTGCACCCGTTCCCATTCCGAACACGGCCGTGAAACGCCCCTGCGCCAATGGTACTTTGTCTTAAGACACGGGAGAGTAGGTCGCTGCCAGGTCTGCCAAACGCATGTTCTTCGAAACATTCTCTCTTCACAGCTCAAACTCGAAGGCCGCTCACCGCGGCCTCTTGTTGTTGGAGCAGAAATTACGCAACGACCGGGCTGCATAGGCTCGGTTACTGCAAAAGTTGACGCGGGGTGGAGCAGCACCCCGACCGCCCGCAGGCCGGTAGGCCGAGGACGGCGAGAAAAAAAAGACCGGGCTGCATAGGCTCGGTTACTGCAAAAGTTGACGCGGGGTGGAGCAGCCCGGTAGCTCGTCAGGCTCATAACCTGAAGGCCGCAGGTTCAAATCCTGCCCCCGCAACCAAATCAAAGCGCCGAGGCACAAGCCCGGCGCTTTTTTTGTTTAGCGACACCTCTAAGGCCCGGCATGAGACACGCTGTTCTGTGTGAAGGCCCGCTCGGGTGTTCTTCTGGCTCAGAACCTGAAGGGTGAGGAGGATCAGGAATTGATCCAGTGGATCAATTCCCCGACGAACGGTGCAAATCCTGCCCCCGCAACCAAATCAAAGCGCCGAGGCACAAGCCCGGCGCTTTTTTTTGTTTAGCGACACCTCTAAGGCCCGGCATGAGACACGCTGTTCTGTGTGAAGGCCCGCTCGGGTGTTCTTCTGGCTCAGAACCTGAAGGGTGAGGAGGATCAGGAATTGATCCGGTGGATCAATTCCCCGACGAACGGTTCAAATCCTGCCCCGCAACCAAAATCAAAGCGCCGCGGCACAAGCCCGGCGCTTTTTTTGTTTAGCGACACCTCTAAGGCCCGGCATGAGACACGCTGTGCTGTGTGAAGCCCCGCTCGGGTGCTCGTCAGTCTCAGAACCTGAAGGGTGAGGAGGATCAGGAATTGATCCGGTGGATCGCTTCCCAGACGAACGCTTCACCTGCCCCCGCAACCAAATCAAAGCGCCGAGGCATCAGCCCGGCGCTTTTTTTATATTACGGTGCTTTGGCCGGAGTCCTTACAACCCAGTACGCTCGCAACGTTCGTCTGGGTGGCCAGTTGCCGCAGCGGGCGGGAATTGGAGAAGCTCGGCCAGGCTCAGGACCTGAAGGGTGCGGAGGACCAGGAATTGATCCAGTGGATCAATTCCCCGACGAATGGTTCACCTGCCCCCGCAACCAGATCAAAGCGCCGCGGCACAAGCCCGGCGCTTTTTTTGTTTAATCTGGCCCTACGATAGGCGCTAGCCCCGCGCGTCGGATAGCCTCCAGTGCAGGGCCTTTGGCGCAGTGGAATGCTAAACTCAACCCTTCTAGCTGCACATCCGCCGTACGTTCCTCCAAATATCTAGTTCGTTTCCCATGTGAGGTTGGAGCCGGGGAATGCAACGGAAAGGCCGGAGCCTGTTGAGAAGAGCACGCCGAGTTCACCGATGGACATCACGCTGGAGGAGGGGTTGAGGAGTGAGCCCTCATGGAAGATCTGGTTGTTCGTGGTCTGGAAATAGCGGTTTCCGGGCAAGCTGATGCCGGAGATCTGCACCGGCGCCTGAGCAACATTCCGCAGCAGGACGCGGGCAAGGTGGGGCTCCTTGCTGACGCGCTCGAGGTAGTACGAACGAAGCGTGCCGTCACTTGCAAGGTGGGCGCACTGCGCCACCTTCATCGGGTTCAGTGCTGCCTCTGCAAGGATTTCACCGGTGTCCCGGTCGAAGGCGGTAGTGGTGAGCGGTTGGCTCTGGCTGAGTACATCCAGCCAGAAGAGGGCGCCGGTCACATTGTCGAAGGCGACGTTGGATCCGGACCAGCAGGGACGTTGCGGCTTTCGCCTCTTCTCGCGCAGAAGCTTCCCATAGTCCGATAGCGAGGAGGATCCCTTCGGTTGTTGCAGCCTCTCGGTGGCATCTTTGAGAGCTGTTCCCCCATGGAGGCCAGCCAACTTTCCGCTCTGTGCAAGCTCAATCGCGCGTCGTGCCAGTAAGTCGAGATCCGTGTGCGAGGTGGTGCGATCGGTCCCTGCATTCAGGAGCTCAGTGAGTGAGGCCTGCGTTTCGGTTGGTCGTGCGGGCTGCACAGGTCGGGTGACCTGCTGTACGGATTGGAGCTCCTCCGGTTCTGAAGCGGCTGGACCTCCGCCAATCAGCAGGTCTGCTGCCGTGTAGCGGCCGGCACTAAGCAGGTCGAGATCGATTTCCTGGCCGTCGGCTGGGTTGTCGATGCCAATGTAGAATGGCTCCAGGGGTACGGTGTCGTCGACCGTGCCGTCCGGCTTTTGCTGCCGCACCAGTGACCGAAAAGGAAGTATTGGCGCAAACTGCTGCGCGTAGGATTGCAGGAAGCCCGCCCATGAGTCGAGTTGCGCGGGAGGGACGGAACCCTCAGCCTCAATCAGTGTTCCATTGAGCTTGAAATGCAGGGTACGCGAAAGCTGTGCCTTTCGGCCAAGCGCAATCACCTCGCCAAGAATATCGTCATAGGTTTTGAGAGAGGAACGTATGGGGACCGAGTCACCTACGGTGTTCTTCACGAGCTGCAGGAGGTCGGTGACGCTTTGTTTTTCGGGCATGGTGCCGCCAATCACAACGGCTCCGTCCGAAGCCATGCTGAAAACCGCATCTGGAGCCTGTTTTGAGATTGCCGCTGCAAGCTCGTCGCGCAGCGTATCCAGCACCAGAATATGGGTCACCACGGGAATGCCGGTCTGATTGACCGCAGTGAGGGTGGCCTGCCTTTCATTCAATGTGTTCACCGCTCCGTCGAGATGCAGCGTTCCATCGCGTGCCTTGCGAATGGTTAGGTGGTTGGCGAATTCGAGGGATCGGATTGCCTTGGAAAGGGCCTTCTCCTGGGCAGGAGCCAGATTGCCCCCGAGCGTGCTCAGGAAGGTGAGGCTGTGGGGAATGACCCAGAAGCCGAGGAAGAGCAAGCCAGCGGCGGCGCCAAGAAGGGCCGTCCGCTGCTCGTCCCATAGGGCCCTGAGGTTCATGGGCTGATACAGCAGGCGACGGCGCTGCGTCGGCGGGGTGTCGGTGGTTCCCAGGTATGCCCAATCTGCGGCCATGGGCGCCACAGCAAAGCGTGTCATGCCCATGGTTACCACATCGAGCGGCCGCAGTTCATGCGCCTTGCCGTGCGGAGAGAGCGTCGGCCCACTGCGCAGCTGAATGGGTCCCGCCAGCGCCTGGAGCGATGCCCTTGCGTGGTCGACCGTGAGCTTCGCATGATGCGGGCTGAGCGAAACGTCAAGGATCTGAATGTCCGCATCGTCCGCTGAGCCGAGGATATAGGTTCCATCGACCAGCGACACGTCCACACCAGCCTGTACGCCGCTGAGTATCTTGAGGATTACGGAGTCGATATCGTGCTTGGACATGGATCGCCACTTATGGAATGCATATTATAGTAAGATATTATAGCTGTGAATGGACGTTACTTTATTCGTTTCTCTTGCCATGAATAGGACAAGTTTATAAATAAATATCCTTGTATCAGGCCCCGTGTTTGTATGGAACCCATTTTGGTCTGTATTGGAATGTAATATTACGCAGTGAACTTTTGAAATTTTGTCGGTTTTTATTCAATTCTGATTGTTGGGTGTCGCGTTTGAATTTGGATGAATTTTTTGCCCGCGAGGCTTTTATCAATTCAGAGTTCTCGAGCCTTCAAAGGGAAGTTCTCGTAGAGCTGTTTGGGCATGGCCATATCCGCAACTTCAGGACGGAGGAATTCGTTTACCTGCAGGAAGATGAACCATCCTGCGTGTATTTCGTAGTTTCTGGTCATATCCGGCTTTCCTATCTGTTGGAAGACGGTACGCCGATTCTGTTCAGTGTCTTGCCTGCGGGCGAAAGTTTTGGAGAACTGGGTGTGTTTGATGGCGGAGGCCATGCTGAAATGGCCACTGCCATAGGCGATAGCTCGGTTCTGGCCATCCCTCAGGCAACGTTGTTCGGGCTATTTGAAAACTACGGCGAATTAGAGAAAGTATTAGGACGAACCGTTGCTCGGCGATACAGGTCTTATATGCATCTGAGCCGCATCCTGGGACTGAAGTCTTTGGCGGGCCGACTGTCGCAGTGTCTTGTCCGGCTCGCTGACGTTCTGGGTGATCGCGTTGAGTACAATGGCCGGGAAGTGTTGCAGATCGGGCCGTATCTGACCCAGACAGACCTCGGCCTGATGGCGCGGGGAGCCCGGGGAAACGTGAACCGGACGCTGAAGGCCTGGGAAGCGGAGGGTTGGATCGCCATGGACCACCGCCGGATACTTATTCTTGAGCGCAATAGCCTGGAGAACGCGGCGTTTACTGACGATTATTGAGGTTGGGAGAAACTGCAATGACCGATGAAATTACACCTACGGACTTGACCGAGGCCCTGCAGGGACCTGACAGGGAGCAGGTCGCCAGTGGAATTCGCGAGCAGTTCGCGCGGCTATCGGAAAGAATTGCCCAAGACATGACGAAGGGTTTGTCCCCGAAGGATTTTGAGGCACAAAAGAAGATCAGTCAGGCTGTGAAATGTTCCACTCGCATATTTGAAAAATATATGAAGACTTAAGGCTTATTGTTATGGCAATTAATCCACTTGCAACTCCTGGAAGCTCCTTATCGCGCGCCGGCAATCTCCCCGCAGATGACGGCGGTCTCGATGTTGTAACCATTGGGAATAAACTCGCGGGAGTTGGAGTCGAGACCAAAACCGAGCTCGACGCGCTTCTGAACAACACCAACATGCCTGAATCCGAAAGAACCTTGAGGGCGCAGATGCTCGTGCAGACATGGACGATGGCCCTCAACATGCGCACGAACATGGTCAAGGCCGTAGCGGACACGATCAAGGCAATCATCCGCAACATCGCCTAAGATAGCTGACATCGAGTTGACGTGCTGCGTATCTCCAGAAAGACGTGACCATGGTTGCAATTGACTTCCCGTCCGCGGCCAAGGCCTTGCTTCCAAGTCTTGATGACGTGAAGACCGTGCGCGGCACGTACATGGATGAAGCGGTTGCGCTTGAAACCGATCCGGGTACGCAGATGGTGGATCTGGCGGAAGAAATCGGTATGGCGGTCGCCTATCGAGGTGACCGGCGCCTGCTCGAAGGGCGCCGGCTCCGTACGATCAGCAGTCTCCATGAACGCATTTTGGAGCGTATCGCAAGATACAGGCGGGATCTTCCACATTTACCGGGAGCGGCCTCCATTCAACGCTTGTTGGAGCGGCTGGTTGCGCTGGAGCCGCGTTTGTCTGGCGACCACCAGGAGGACGGAGCATCAGAGCTGCTTCGGAATGTGCAGGCGGAGTTGCAGGCCTACGATCCTGACGTGACGCATCAGTATGTGGCGCTCAAGCTCGTGCTTCAGCATCTGGAGGGGCGGCAGATTGATCTCCGGCTGAGGCGAGCGCTTCAGGATCTGCGGGCTGGTTTCGATGAGGCTGCGCGAAAGCGTGATGTGCGAGCAGGCTTTGCTGCTGCAATTCCCGCCTCAAAGGCTGCTGCGATCGGCGGGGATCCGGCTTCCGTGCGCGCCGCATACCGTTTGCTGATTGCCGATGCGGCCAACATTGCGCAGATCTTCCATCTCCTTCGCCGGTTTGACCTCAAGCGCAGATTTCGCAAGGTGATCGGCATCTTTATCAGGGCTGCCGCCAGGGATCTTGCCAGCACAGGCCCTTCGACGGACCGTGGCTATATCCGAGCGCTGATGTCGGAACTTGACCGACTTCGCAAGGCAAAGAGTGTGGTCCTCATGTCGGCAGAACTCATGGATCAAACCAACCGACACCTTGATGAGGCACAACGTGTTGAGGATGGTGAGATGGATCTGGCCGAAGACATGCTCTCCTTCGCCTGCAAGGAGCGTCCGGGCTATGCAGACGCACGCGAGCTGATGCGTTTGCACGAGGTAAGTCCCATGGCCGCCAAGCTGGTCTTCGCCAACGGATTGCGCGATCTCCACGGCGAGCTTCCGGCCGCCGTCAGTCCATCCTCAAAAGCCTATCTCGCGCAGCGAGCAGCCATCCTGCGCATGTTGGAAATGCTTGTGGAGCAAGAGGAGGAGGAACTCCAGGTGAGCGAGGCTGGCTCCCGATAGGCCTCTGCGGGAAAACCGCTTTTCCTCCAAAAGTTAATAGCACCAGGACCGGGATGTTTCAGCATTCCGGAAACAGTTGAAGAGACCTAGAGCGTCAACATGACATTCTCTGCCCCTATTGAACGCTCCATCAAGGACTTTTCCGCACGGATGGGGCTGGACGTTCCCCGTGGTCCCCGCGAAGCCTACAGATTTCAATTTTCAAGCGGCTGCTCCTTCACCCTGACCGCGGCGTCCGACGAAGATCGTACGATCGCGACCCTGATGTTCAAGCCACGCTTCTGGGACGACAACATCTTAGAAAAGCTTTTCGACCTTGCCGGTCACGAGTGGAAGGAGGGTCGGCTCCTCCGACCGTCCGTCACGCTCGGGCGAGAAATCACGCTCGCGATCGTCATCGATGATGAAGCAATGAGTGTCCAGGGCCTGGACGATTGCCTGCGCAAGCTGCTTGAGCTTAGCCGAAGCCTCCGACAGGCGTGACATCCTACAGAACCCCGTTATCTGCAGCCAGCTTTTGTGCGTTCGCAACCAACCGGGTTCATGATGACTTTCAAGCCAGGGTAGGCGAAATCATGCTTCTTTACATCAGAGGCAGCGTGGACAATCGCGGCAAACATCACCCCCAGGAGGCCGCCATTGGTTGCGACGGAATAGTTCTCCTGTTCGGTGAGATTAAACGCAGATACGGTAAGAACACCAGGTCTATATCCCTTGGCATCACAGCGGGCCATTATAGGACGTGAGGCATACCCATAGTCCGGGACGTTAACTTGGGCAGGTGTCACAACGGAGGCGGTGTATCCGTCGCTGCTCAACTTGCAGCTGACTCCTTCCAGCTCAACCAACTTGCTGGTTTCCCCGCTGGTGGAGATGGCATTGGCAAACGTTCGCACCGTAACAACGTCTTGTCCGCGCAGGGGTGGTATGTCCTGGCCCGCCTTTCGATGTTCAACAAGTACATCACCGTCATGGATGTTCGGGTTGCTGGGAACAGCCACTGTGGACATCGCAATAGGCTTAGGTGTCTGGCATGCGTGCAGCGGAACTAAAAGAAACAGCAAAGCGTATCGTGTTACAATTTTCATATTGTATTAATCTTACATTAATGGTTAAAGTACGTATGCTTCAAAGAAAAAGAATAGTTCGATCTGATATAGAATAAGATCTAGCGTTTCAAGTCGGGATATGCCTGAAATTGCTGCAGGCCTTGCAGAACCCGGGTGATCTCTTCGATCTCTGCAGACGTTCTTGACACCCTGGGAGTGATAAGCACCAGCAGTTCTGTACGTGAGCGGGTGTCGCTGTTGGAACGGAAAAGCTGACCTATGATAGGGATCTCCGATGCCACCGGGACGCCCCTCTCGGAGAGGTCCTTGCGCTCCTGGATGAGGCCGCCGAGCAGCACGGTGCGTCCGGATTGGGCAAGGATGCGGGAGGTAATATCCCGTGTGGAGATGGTAGGACGATAGTCCCCCTTGATGCCGCTGTCCGATACCTTCGACACAGACTGCAGGATCTCCAGGCTGACCGAGTTGTTGGCATGGATTCGAGGCGTAATCTGCAGGACGATACCCGTGTCCAATATCTGCGTCTGGCTGGTTGTCGTCGTCTTGCCGTCTACGATGGTGCTCTGGTTGGTGACCGCGAACGGCACCTGATCGCCAATGACAAGCCGCGCCGGCTCACCATCGAGCACGGTGAGGTAGGGCGACGAAACGATGCGTGTGTTGGCCAAGGTTCGCAGCGTCTTCAGCGCTGCCTGCACATTGACGTGGCCAATGTCAGTCGTGGCGCCCAGCAGCGAGTTGTCTGTTGTGGGGTTACTGCCATTGCCGAAGCTTATGCCGCTGTATTTCAGGAGGAACTCGACACCCGACTGGATCGTATCGTTGAGCTCAACCTCCACCACGGTGGCTTCTATTATGACCTGCGCCTGGGGTACGTCGAGCAGCGCCACGACCTCCTTCATCCGCTTGAATACGGTGTAGGTGGAGTGAACGAGGATCGAATTCGTCCGATCATCGGAGACGATCCGCACATCACCTGTTGAAGAAGTACGCGTGGAGGCCTCCTCACCATCGTCGCTCTTGCTGGTTTTCTCAGCAGCCGCTCCTGTTACGGCTTCCGTCAGCGGCGCTAGTGGAGTTGGATCCCGCAGCCTGGTGCTCACTCCGGCGATCTTCGCTTTGGCCGCGTTTCCTGTAGGGGTGGAGACGGGCAGGTCAGCCCCGAAGATCTGGGCGAGCTGAGGCACGATCTGCGAAGGATGCAGGTGGGTGAGCGGAATGACGCGCAGGTCGCTTTGGTCGGTCGTCGAGCGGTCAAGCTGGGCCACGAGCTGGACAAGGTTCTTCATCAGCGACGGATGGGATGTTCCGACCAGGATCGCCTGCTGATTCTGCAGGGGCACGACCGTCACGCGCTCATGTTCCTGACGCAGTGTTGGTGCGTAAAGCGCCGTGATTTGCTGGGCCACAGCTTCCGGCGCACTGCGGGTGAGTGGCAGGATGGCGACCTGATCAAAGCCCACGGCAGTCGCGGAAAGCATCTGCAGCATCCGCTCCGTCGGGGCGAAATCGCTTGCATTAGCCTTGATGATCAAGCTGTCCGCGGCTCCTGATGGAATGATCTGGACGCCTGACGTCAGCAGCTGGTTTGCAAGCGTTGCGACCTGCTGGGCATTGCCACGCGGCAGCTTGACGACTTTCGTTCCCTCGGTGTCACCGCCCTTGGCCGCGTTCGCCTCGATCGTGTTGATCACATCCGCTGTACCGATGTGGTAAACGCCGTTGAGCTGCCTCATGACCAGGTTGTGCCGTGCGAGCAGGTCGCGCACCATCTGCAGCACCCGGCTCTTCGGTACGGCCGTATCTACCCGGAACGACGGGACCGTTGGAAGGTTGTCGGGCGCCATGTAGTTGACGCCGAGCGCGCCGCGCAGGAGCTGTTCCAGGATGTAGTTGAGCTTTGCGTTGGAGAAATTGATCGACACCAGCTCGTTGGGGTTGAACTGGGACGGTGACGAACGCGCGAGATCGTTGAGGTCTCTCGCGATCGCTCTTTGGTCTCCCTCGTAGGATGTACGCAGATCGCCGATATAACCCTGATACAGGCCCATCGTCCGTTCCTGCGCCTTCGCGTTGAAGGCGGCGGAATTGATAAGCTCCGCCCGGCGCTCCGGCTCATTGTTCTGCAGGCGCGGCGTGACGATGAAATCTGGGTTCAACGCATCCTGTACACTGCTGCACGCGGGCAAAGCGAGCAGAAGCAGTATCTGCAGGATACGAAGAGGCGTCGATAAGTACATACGCGAACATTCCAGGATCTGCGGACGTCGCGCGTCCAGATGCCCCCACGGATTTGCGCTATGACAGCGTAGAATCAGTCCAGGATTTCTACGATCTATAGAGCGAAAGAGTTAGCCATAAATATTGATCCTGTCTACGATCAAGCGCTGAAAAATAAGTATCTCTATTGTGGACGTAAGTTTGAGGTAAAGTATAGCAATTCTATCACGTAACTACTTCTTCGGAATCAAGTTTGATGCGATCGAGGGGCTGAATGTTTACCGTCGGTGTAAGCTCCTGGTACGATAGGACTGCCAGATTTGGGAAGTCCCGCTCGATTGCCTTGCGCGTAAATCTCCGTATATCGACTGAAGCGAGGACCACCGGTTTCACACTGCTGTTGGCAGCCGTCACCGACTTCTTGATGCTCTCGAGAATGGCGCGGTGGTCCGCCGGTGTAAGGGCAAGATAAGAGGCGCCGCTGGTCTGCCGGATCGCGGCACGGATGATGTCTTCGATCTTCTTCGAGATGATATAGGCAGGAATGATGCCCAACCCGCGCGAATATTTGTTTGTGATGTAGCGGGAAAGCGCGCTGCGCACATGTTCCGTCAGGATGATCGGATCCTTCTCCCTCTGCCCCCAGGTGACCAGGGCTTCCAGAATCGTGCGCATGTCGCGAATGGAAATCTCTTCACTGACGAGTCGCTGCAGCACTTCGGTCGTGGAGGTTGTGGGCAGGAGGCGTGTCACTTCGGTAACGAGATCCGGGAAGCTTGCCTGCATCTGGTTGAGAAGCTGCATCGTTTCCTGAATGCCGAGGAATTCGGCTGCGTTCGTCCTCAACACTTGCGTAAGATGATGCATCAGGACATCCAAGGTAGGCATGAACGGTATGCTCGCCTTCTCCAGGGCTGCCTGATGTTGTGGATCGACCCAGAGGCTTGGAGTGTCATCGAGGAAGTCCTTGCCGCGCGTGTAGGGAATCTCCAGCGCTTCCAGTGCCTCTTCGCTTTCCTGCACCAGTAGTTCGCGCGGCCGCATTTCACCTGTTGCCAGGCTCACCTCGTTTACGAGTATGCTGTAGTGCCCGTTGGGCAGATGTTGGTTTGGCCGTAAGAAGATGCCCGGTATCGGTACGCCAAGCTCATAGTAGAGCTCGCTGCGCACCCGCACGATTTCCCGATCGATGCGGCGGGGATCAAGCGCTTCACGGACCGTCGCCGAGACATCGACGAGAATGGGTATTGTGGGTGAGAACGTGACAGGCGTTGCATCATCTTCCCCACTCTTGATCGATGGCATGTAGGCGGATTCCGCAGAGGCTGCGCTGGCGCTTTTGGTTGATCGCAGCTTGAAAAAACCGCCTGCGCCGACCGCCGCGGCAAGACCAAGGAAGGTCAGGGTGGGCATTCCTGGGACGGAGGCAAACACCAGGAGAACGCCGGCCGTGACGAGCAGACTTTTCGGCTGGCTGACAAGCTGCACGGCGATATCGCTTGCCAGATCCTTGGCATCGGGCGTGGAGACCCGCGTCACGATGAACCCCGCGGTGACCGACACGAACAAGGCGGGGATCTGCGCAATCAGCCCGTCGCCCACCGTCAGCAGCGAGTAGAGATTGAGTGCTTCGGAAGCCGGAAGCCCGCGTTGGAACATGCCAATGGCCATTCCGCCGGCCAGGTTTACGGCGATGATGATCATCCCCGCTATGGCGTCCCCCTTCACGAATTTCATCGCGCCGTCCATGGCGCCGTAGAGCTGGCTTTCCTGTTCCAGTTTTTCGCGCCGGTGCTTGGCTTCAGCCAGGTCTATGACCCCTGCGCGCATATCGGAATCGATCGACATCTGCTTGCCGGGCATGGCATCGAGCGAAAATCTGGCCGACACTTCCGCCACACGTTCAGATCCCTTGGTGATCACCAGGAAGTTGACGATGGTCAGGATGAGGAAGATGACCAGGCCAACGACCAGGTTTCCACCCACCACGAACTTGCCGAAGGTTGCGATGATGTGGCCAGCGTGGCCATCGAGCAGGATCAGCCGTGTGGTGGTGATGGAGAGGGCCAGCCGGAACAGCGTCGTGATAAGAAGCATGGACGGAAATGCCGACAGCTCCGTCACATCCCTCAGGTAAACGGCTGCCATCAGGAGGATGACGGTCAGTGCAAGGTTGGTGGCTATCAGAAGGTCTACCAGCGAGGCTGGCAGAGGTAAAACCATCATGAAGATGATACTGACGATCAGCACGGCCAGAACCAGGTCGCTCCGCGCCGCCATTCGAATGAGAAGCTGCTTCATCCCCGCCCTATGGACTTAGCTGTTGGTGCTGATGCTGGACTCGACAGGCACGATCACCTCAAGCTGTGACAGCAGGAGCAAGGCCGAGCGGCGGAGTGAAGCTTCATCTCCGGCAAGCCGCATGGCGTCTTCCAGGTCTTCGCGAGCCTCTTGATACTGGCCGATGAGCAGGCAATTCTTGCCCGAAAGGAGATATCCGCGGGCATCATGGGGGGCGAGCAGGATGACATTCGCGGCAGCCTTGATGGCGAGGTCGTGTTCGCCCAATTCGGTTGCGCACCGTGCAAGTCCGATCTGTACATCCAGCTGGGTAGGATCGATGAGGCCCAGTCTGGCGTAGAGCTCGAACGCTTCCTTCCAGCGCTTCTGCTCTTGCATTTGGCCGGCGAGAACCAGCAAAGGATCGAATGCCCTGATGTCGAGATTAAGCTCTTCCGCAAGCGTCGTTGTAGCAACCCGGGCCAACAGTTCCGGATCAAGTCCCGCCGGAATCAATGGGGTGCGTGCGGTAGCTTTAGCCCCGCCCTTTGTCTTTTTCATCAATGTCTCGCGTGCTGAAGAGGATGCTGGTTAAACAGGGAAAATCAGATTCGGGTGCCGGTGAGGCCCCTGGGCTGCAGGGTGATCGACCTGCACTGCGGTACGTCGGATAAAATCAACCAGCCCGGCAATATCTTCAATGGTCTTCATGAGTTTACTGGATGCGGTTACGGTATACGGAAGGACGGCGCGGGCGACGAGGTATTCACCGTCTTCCGACTGTGAACGTTGAACTGTCGCCGAGCAGTCGAACACCAGACCCAGGTTTGCCTTCAGCGCTGTATAGAGCTGGTACGTCCGTTCTTCCCGGCTTTCTGAAAGCCGTATGATTTCGGCTTCGAGCATCATCTGCGTGCCGCCGCTGTCTGTGAGGGCTACACAGATGTCATCGACCATTACCCGCACTGAATGCGTCGGTGCGGGTGCATCCAGCCGCAAACCAGTTTGCGACTGGAATTGTGCAATAGTCTGCTGAAAGACATCCGGTTGTCGGCGCATGGCCTAAAACCTCGTTACAGCTCTCATCTGATCGGCCTGACATTGCAGCAACTTGCCATGCGCATCTATAGCTTGCCGGCAAATGTCGTTGAGCTTTTCACCAAGGTCCTTCTTGACGTCGCCTTGCTGCTGGTCGAACTGTGAGTGCGCGGCAAACAGCCTACCGTCGGCCTCATCGGACCTGCTGGCTCCCTGCCCAATGGTTTCAATGCCGTGTGCAATACCGTTGCCGCCGGCATTACCCCATTGGCTCAGTCTATCCATTCGCTCCACTGTGCTCGCGAGGTTCGCAGTGCGTTCGCTGGTATCCTTGGTAATACGTTCCGCCATGGATTCAGCTTTCGCGATCTGGTCCTTCATCAACCGCAGAGTGCCCGGATCTTCCATCTTCCCGATCTGTTTCTGCAGGACTTCCGCGGCTTCCTTTTCAAGGTTGGCTGCCACGTTACCTTCTGTCGCAAGAGCATTCTTCATAGAGGTAAGCATGGCTGACCTGAATGAAACTCCGAGAGTTGCGATTGTCACCGCCACCGTCACCACCAGGCCGATAGCGGCGTAGAGCCGTGTGCTGGAAGCCGCTTCGTGAAGCTTCTCGGCCTCGCTAAGCATTGCGCTGCGTGCGGCTTGACGAGCCGCCAGCCTGTCGTTCAGGGCGCCCTGCCGCATGGCGTCGGCATTTTTGATCAGGATCGATCCTATATAACGAATGATCTCGCTGAAGTCCGTTATATAGTCATCGACCCTGGTGTCGGCGCTCTTCAGCTTTGTGAGAGCCTGCTCTATCTGATCCAGAGCCTGCGACATCGGCTCAATGGTCTTTCGCGTCACCATAGGATCCGCCACCGGCATTCCCGCAGCCTCGGGCAGCTGGGCGGTTGCGTTCGCTGCCCTGGGTGTACCGCGGGTGGGCTGCTGCTCGCCATTAACTGCGCGATCATTCGCGAGGTCAGGCACGCAAGTACCGGGAATATTCTGGATTACTGATTGTGTCATGTCTCAACTCCAATGTTCAGCTGGCAAACCGCACACGTGCGAAAGCGTCGTTTGCGTCTGAAATTGCCCTCGTAAGGGAAGTCAGCATCTCGTTTGCACGGTCGTTGACCTTGATCAGGTTGTCAGTAACCTGCAGCTGCATGTCGTTCAGCTGTTGGAGGTTCGCTTCGCAACTCTTCGATGTGCCAGTCAGGTCAACCGCGTCTGCGCTTTCCCTATTGGCAACAAAATTGATCACTCCACCGCCAAAATTGATCATTCCAGCGCCCATGTTTATCATTTGGGCTATCTCTAGGGCTGGGGCTATGATTGCAGCGGGTAGAGTGAGGGCAAAGCCGACTCCTATGTCGCACAAGCCTGCTATCGTCTTTGAGGCGCCACATGCTTCTGCAACCCGGCCGCCGATGCCCTTGTCACTGACGACTTTCATTGCAACGTCTACTACACTTAGTGCCGTCATTGTGAAAAGCACGGCACCCCAGGGAGCCCCAACGCCGGACGCTATTAGTGATAGACTAACTATAAGCATGATGCCGGTCCCCAATGCGGACAGGATCTTACCCACCACCCCAAGAGCTTTGGCCTCATCGAACTTTTGCTGAGCGAGCTTAAGCGTTTCCTGCTGCTTCTTGAGAATCGAAAGGCTGTTGTTCGCAAGCAGTTCGCATTTGTTGCGCGTGTTCAAGTTGGCTGCGTTGCGGCAGGACTCGACGACTTCAGCAAGCGAAAGCCCCACCATCGCCGCATCGGCGCGCAGGTTCGCCATGGAGAGCAGGCTGTCGAGCTCGGGTGATCGCGGCACATTCTCGAGCGCTGGCGGCAACGGAAGTGCTTCCGCGGTCGTCCCCGCGCTTCTCTGGGCGGAAGCAATCGGCTGCACATTTTCCGGCCTGATAGTGCCGTCGGCCGCGAGAGTATCAACTTTATCTATCTTAAAGGACATGACTTCACTCCTGGTTTATGCTTGAATTTCTTCTTCGATAATAAGCGGATCTGTCTTGCAGCCTCGTTCTTCAGCTGACTGCCGCCGTGCCCGTTTGCGGCGAGGACTTCGGCCGCAGCGAATGCCGACCGCGCTTCTTCAAGCTCACCGGCTTCCACAAGGCATTCACCCAGCCTCAGATACCCGTTCGGGTTCGTTGCATCGAGCACGAGGAACTGCATGAAAAACTGCGCAGCGCCTTCAAGCTTTCCTCCTGCCTTCATGGCTATGCCGGCGCCGTAATAAGCACGTGCTTCGAGCGGATCGAGCAGCGAAAGCGTGATGAATATCGACTCAGCCTGCTCAACCTCGTTGCTGAGCATGAGCCTGCACCCGAGCTGGAAAAGCGCTTCCTTATGCTGTTCTCCAAGCCCCAGGATGTCCGCTAGCGTCAGGCCTTCAGCCATGAGATCGATGAGTTCGCGAGCTTCTGGATGCAGGGTGCGCGCTTCCTCGATGCTGCGCTGGACGGTTTCGGCGAGCTTCTCGGCATCGATTTGCTGCGCAAAAATTCCATCCAGTATAGACATTATTGACTCCGCTAAATAGAAAAATACTGTTTACATTATCTGCGTATCGAGCGCTGTGATATAAATTACAGAAAAAATAATATGACAATCACCATGTATTAACTGAATAAGAATCCAGTTTAATGCTTATGAAATATTCTTTGCCACGCTCTGCAGGAGGGAGTACGAGTTGCTGATCGTTTTCGAGATCGCTTCGAAGAGGCTGGTGCTCATCTGCTGCATGGAAGTGATTTCATTCGTTTTTAGTTGGGTGTTCCGGCCCAGGGTAGTTACCCCTTCCGACAGCTGGGTGCCGAACGTGTTCCATTGGGCACTCGTATGGGCTGTCATTGATAGATGACCCTGGGACCGGCTAAGCATGTCCATGAGGGCGCGTGCGACACCCCCGGCTTCTTCAAGCGGGTGTTGCTGCGCGCCCGCCCCGTAGAGCGTGGAGAACATCGAGACAATCATCTTCTGTCTGTCGGTAAGGTCGGCGTAATTTTTGCCATAGAGGGAATACTTCTGGTCTTCATCATTTCCGTTGAATAGTCTCAGCGTCTCGTTCACCGCGTCCTGCATTGCGGCATAGGTCTTGGAGAGCTCGTTCTGCTGTTTGGATTCTTCGGCTTCGCGTACAGATTTTGTATCGTTGATCTGTTTGGTCAGCATCAGAAACTGCATAAGCAGTTCGGGAACGTCCAACTTGCCTGAGTGCTTCAGAAGTTTGGAGCGCTGCTCTTCAAGCTGGGCGATTTGTCGGTCGCAATCCGCAAAGACCCTGTACCCCTGACTGATGGCGGCGCCACCATCGAGGCTGATGACGTCTGAGTAACTCTTACTCTTGGTGTCGTAGGACTCCGGCTTTACATTCGCAAACAGCGCGGCGCGTTTGAAGCTCGCCTTGATATCTTCAATGCGCTTGCTGATGATCGATGGCCTCAGGATTTCCTGAGCATTGACGCTATCGCGCTCATGCCGCAGCTGGTCGAGAAAGGCCTGCAGATCTGCATCGGGCATTTTCCCCTGCGCTGCACGCATGTCTGCGATGACACTGTCGATGTACTCGTTGAGGGGCAGGTCATCGAACCTGACATCTGCCGCGCGCTCGAATCCGAAAGCGCCTTTTGCCTCCTCGAAAGCCTTCGTGCCGGCCACGCGCACCTGATCCTCGCGCGAAAGCGTGTAATAGGCATTCGCATCCATTTCTTCGACAATGTAGATCTTGCCCGGATTGGTCGCGGAGGTGACGATGGTACGCTCCGTGTGTCCCATCGGCGGGATGAGAAGCACACCATCCTTGCCGTACTTCTCGGCGTACATGATCTGATATTCGGACGACCAGTCGTCGAATTCCTTCAGGAATGCGATCAACTTGTCTTGAGTGTCTAGCGTGTTGGGATCGACATCGAATCCCGGCGGCGGGTTAATGCCGCCTGTCGCCAAATTGCTCTTGAGGATCGACTCCTGACTACCGACGATTGCCACCGACGATTGCGCTGGGCTGGGTTGTACAGGCTTGGGGAAAAACTTTGCTTCTACCATAGTATCAACCGCAAATTGTTATGTTAAAAACAAACAGGTATTTGGAACTAGAGCCGGATATTGACTCGATGATTGGAAACTCCGGTGCCCGCTCGTCTTGACCCGCGTTCAGAACGCGTATCCCTCTCTATCTCGTCAAGCCGCTGACAAAGCCGGGTGAAGACACTGAGGATCTCTTCTGTTCTACTGCAGAGTTTTAACTCGGCCGCGATGCTGCTGGCCACTGCATCATCACGAACGATGCTGGATTCTAGAACAGCCGTCAGTTCCTTCTCGAAGCTCTGGAAATCGAACATTTAAAAATCCAACAATGCGCATGGTAGCGCTAATAACAAATTTCATAAGTGTTAAATAGATAACAATGCCATACTCCTTGCTAAAAAATATGACTTATTTGTGAATAGTGCAATATGATGATCTCTTACGGTAATGCATGGTAACTGTTATTGCGTATTTTTTGCGGAATTATTGTAATTTGTTCCCGTGCGGCCTATTATGGTGTCATTGTAAGAACCTGACGTCTATCACTGTGCGGAATTTTAAAAGGCAATTTCAATGGCCACTGTACTAACTGCAGGTGAGGTCAAGCTTCTCACCGAGATGGGGTTCATTGCTCTATGGTCGGGGCATTCTCGCGAGGCTGAGGTGATTTTCCTTGGTGTCAAAGCTGCTCGGCCTCACGGTGAGGCAGGAACGATTGGTCTCGCCATGCTGCGCTTGGCCGACAACCGGATAGATGAGGCAATCGCGCTTCTTCGTGCACAGCGCCGCAGCGTTGCATCCCGTGTTTACCTTGGTTTGGCGCTGGCCCGGCAAGGCAATATCAGGCTTGCGCGCAAGACATTGCAGAGTGTTGTGGAGCGGGCGCCGGATACATCTTTCGCGGCGCTGGCCGCGGCGGAGCAGCAGGAGCTCGCTTCCTAAGCAGTTCCAGGAAAAGTGGGAGCCGGTTTTCCGTCCGGAACTGCGGGAGAAAAGCCAGTTCCAGGAAAAGTGGGAACCGGTTTTCCGTCCGGAACTGCGGGAGAAAAGCCAGTTCCAGGAAAAGTGGGAACCGGTTTTCCGTCCGGAACTGCGGGAGAAAAGCCAGTTCCAGGAAAAGTGGGAGCCGGTTTTCCGTCCGGAACTGCGGGAGAAAAGCCAGTTCCAGGAAAAGTGGGAGCCGGTTTTCCGTCCGGAACTGCGGGAGAAAAGCCAGTTCCAGGAAAAGTGGGAGCCGGTTTTCCGTCCGGAACTGCGGGAGAAAAGCCAGTTCCAGGAAAAGTGGGAGCCGGTTTTCCGTCCGGAACTGCGGGAGAAAAGCCAGTTCCAGGAAAAGTGGGAACCGGTCTTCCGTCCGGAACTGCGAAAATTCGAAAACCTGGATTCGGGTCACGTGGGGCCGAGTGAGGATCAATCATGGGTGTTTTGCCGCTGATAACGCCGTCTATGGGTGCTAGCCGTGTGAGCCTTGCGCCTCCCGTTGCGCAGGCTGCGCCGGTGTCGCCAAATCTTGGCTCCAAGTTTGCCTTGCTCGTTCAAAGCAAGATGGACGTTCCCGATACGTCTGCATCGCAGGCTGCGGGACGGGGCATCCAGCCGATAGATGGGGCGGGTGGCGACGACGCGCTTTTACGGGGGCTCGAACGTCTTCGCAGTACCTTTGACGTGCAAGAAGCGCGTGTCAATGAGCTCATGTCGGGCGCGTCTACCGATCCCGACGGGCTGATTACCATGCAGTTCGTTATGATGAACTACTCGATTCTGATTGACGTGACGTCAAAACTCGCCGGCAAGGCTGCACAGGGGCTCGATACCCTGATGAAGGGATCGTGAGGCTAAGGTGCTGCTCGTCCCTTCTATAGCCTTTCATCGCACCATCGGCTTCGGTCGGGCCGCGCTTGGAGCGCTGCTTCTGGCAGTGTGCCTGGTGCTGGCGGGATGCAAGGTTGATCTCCACGCGAACCTGGATGAGAGCGATGCGAACCAGATACTCGCGGCATTGATCGAAAACGGCATCGGCGCCACGAAATCGTCGGGCGATGGCGGCTACTCGGTGCGGGTCGCCGAGAGCGATATCGCGGCGGCGGTGGCGATTTTGTCGGCGAAAGGGTTGCCGCGTGAGAAATTCGAGACCTTGGGAAGTGCATTCCAGAAGTCCGGGTTGATTGCATCGCCCTTTGAGGAGCGCGTTCGCTTTGTCTACGCGCTGGGCGAGGAAGTTGCCGCAACGATACGGGAGATCGATGGCGTCATCAGCGCCCGGGTTCATGTGGTACTCCCCGAAGAGGTTCAGTTTGGAAAGCCAGCCAGCCCTTCGTCCGCTGCAGTGTTTATCAAGCACGATCCGCTGGTAGATCTCGCCTATCTCATTCCGCAGATCCGCCGTCTGGTGAGTAGCAGCATCAACGGCCTCGACTATTCGGCCGTGACGGTGCTGCTCGCAGAGGCTGGAAGCCCGCAACGGGAAGCCTACAAGATCGAGCAGGCCACGGTCTCCGTCCTGCCCGGTCTGGCAATCCGCGAGACAGACGTGCTCTACTTCTGGCGTTTGGCTTACATCGCCGGTGTGGCAATCGCTCTCCTGATCCTGACCGTCCTTGGCATCCTGGCCTACATTGTCTTCTACCGCGAACGCGGGTGGTTCAGCGCCGACAACCGGGACGAAACCGCAAACGCGGCGGAATCGCGCTGATGCTGCCGCCAGTTCAGATCCAACACGGGGCAGGGGCGGATCGGCCGTTCCACACCTTGGTCAAGCTTGCTGCGGCGCTGACGCAGTCGCCCATAGACGAGAAAGCTTCGATAGATTGCTCACCATTGACGCGAGGCCAGTTCGAGGCCTTGCTTAGCACGGAGCCGTTTGGAGAGCCGCTCGAACGCTTTGTCCGAACTCAGGCCCTCGACCAGGCAAAGGGGCTCACACGCAAGCAGATCCGGCAGCTTGAGGTTTCCCCGGCAGGTCGTCTGACCCAGTTTCTGCTGTTTGGGTCCATGGACTTCCTGGAGCAGGCCGCCCTCCTTGTCTGCGGAGCCGCCATGCACAGCAGGGTCCTCGCCGTGGTGCAGAAGGATAAACGGGAGTTTCTCCGCGACGCCCTGGGCCGTGAAGCCTATCAGGTGGCCACGCTTGAAGCGCCGATGCTTTATGCGGGGCTTGGCGCCTTCGGTACCGATTTTCTTCTGAGCGAAGCGCTGGTCGCAGAGCTGGACGAGGCAAGGGAGAGCTTTGCCGCCCTCGGCTTCAGCCTCCTCGCCTCCGCCGTGGCCTTGCATTTCAGGCCGCTGGCGAAGCTCGCTCTGGCGCGTTGGCCATGGGAAAGCGCGGAAGGGCATCGGCTGAAAAAGATCCAGCAGAAGGACGTGCAGCTCATTCTGCTGCTCCTGCAACGGAGGATGCCTGAATGGTGACCTATCGTTTGCGGGAACTCGGCTTTTCCCTTGCCGCAGGAAGTCACATCCTGTCGCCCGACGCTGCGGAGGAGCTGCACGAGGCAGCCTCGCTTCTGGAAGTAGCAGAACAGCAGGCTGCGCGCATCATGGAGGAGGCGGAGGTCGCCTTCGATATCCAGAAGGCGCGGGGTCATGCCGAAGGCCGTCGCGAGGCTGAAGAGCAGGCGGCGGCGCGTCTGATCGACGAGACGCACCTTCTTGCCGGAAGATTACAGGCGCTCGAAACGGAGGTCGTAAACATTGTCATCGACTGTGTACGCCAGATACTGCACGAGTATGACGACAGGGACCTGGCACAATCGTTGGTGCACAACGCCCTCCAGCGCATGCGCAGCGAAAAGACCGTCCAGTTGCGTGTACCGCCCTCGCGGGTGAAGGACATTCGTGCCAGCACGGATCAGCTGCTGCGGGAATTTGCCGAAATCGAGCTGATCGATGTGGTCGCAGACGATCGGTTGGAACTACATCGCCTCGTCGTCGAATCCCCCACCGGGAGGATCGATCTGGATCTAGAGCAGGGTGTCGAACGGCTGCGGTCGATCTTTCAGAATGCAGCTTCAGGCATACGGGATGCAGCCAATGCCTGAACCATCGGACCACACGCATCCTGGCCTCTCTGCGCTTGCTTCCAGTCGGCGCGAGATGATCGCCCAAGCGTTTACGAACATCGTAAACATGAGGGCTAGCGAAGCTTTCAACCGCGCCCAGCCTTTTCCAATGACCGGGCGGGTCCACAAGGCGCTGGGCACGATCATCCATGCCTCCATCCCTGACGTCAGCATCGGCGAAATCGTTGAGTTGCATAGCGGGGGATCGTCCCCACCGCTCCTCGCCGAATGCATCGGCTTCCTCCACCGGCACGCACTGTTGTCTCCCATCGGTGAAACGCTGGGCGTGAGCCATCTGACGGAAGTACGCCGCACATCGTCACGCCAGCAGGTGCCAGTCTGCGAGGGGCTGATCGGGCGTGTGCTGGACGGTCTCGGCCAGCCGATCGACGGCAAGGGACCCATCGTGCCTGAAGCCCACTATGACCTTTATGCCGACCCGCCCCCGGCGCTTTCCCGGCAGATCATCAACGCGCCCCTCTCGTTGGGTGTCCGTGCGCTGGACGGGTTGCTCACCTGCGGCGAAGGCCAGCGCATGGGCATTTTTGCCGCCGCTGGTGTCGGCAAATCCGTGCTGCTTTCCATGCTGGCGCGCGCGGCTGATGCGGACGTGATCGTACTTGCCCTGATTGGCGAACGCGGCCGCGAAGTGCGCGAGTTCATCGAACTGGGGTTGGGGGAGGGCAGGGAACGCTGCGTGACGGTGGTGGCAACCTCCGATCAGAGCGCGATGGAGCGTCTGAAGGCAGCATTCACGGCCACTGCCGTTGCTGAATATTTCCGCGACAAGGGACGCAAGGTGCTGCTCTTGATGGATTCTGTCACCCGGTTTGCCCGCGCCGTCCGCGAGATCGGCCTTGCTGCCGGTGAACCCCCGACACGACGGGGCTACCCGCCATCGGTCTTCACCGTGCTGCCCAGGCTGATGGAGCGCACCGGCATGGGTTCGGTTGGCTCGATCACCGCCCTCTATACGGTTCTGATGGAAGGCGAAGACCTGACCGACCCGATCGCCGAAGAGGTCCGCTCCATACTTGATGGCCACATCGTCCTGTCGCAGAAACTGGCTGTCGCAAGCCACTATCCCGCAATCGACATCCTCGCTTCCAAGAGCCGCGTCATGCCGCTGGTTACTTCCGCGGAGCATCAGCAATGGGCAGCCCGGGTGGTCTCCTGGCTCGCAACATATGCGGAAAGCGAGCTCCTGCTGAGGGTGGGGGAATATCAGCGCGGGAATGACCCGGCACTGGATGAAGCTATCGACAGACGACCGGAGATAGTCGCTTTTCTTCGACAGGACTGGACCGTGTTGGAGAGTTTCGACACGACGCTCGGCAGGTTGAGGGGTCTCGTTGAATGACAGCATTCCTGACGAAACTCCTCCACCTCAAGGAGAACAGGCAGGCCAGCGCTGCCCGCGCTCTGCAGAGAAAGCGGGTTGAGCTCCAGCAGGCCGAGCAGACCCTCACCAAGGCTGAAAACGCGCTTCAAGCGGCAGTTTCAGGGTACGAAAGGCAAGTCGACACCCTGTACGAGCCATTGATCGGACAGGCGATCGACATGCGCCAGATCGAGGATGTTGAAAGCAAGATCGCCGATCTCGACAGGCACCGCCAGGAGCTCAGCGACGCCGTTGATGATTCCGCTGACCATGTGGCGGACGTCAAGGAGGCCGAGCAGGGGCTGCTGAAGATCTATGCGGAAAAGTCCCGCGCCTTTGAGCGGCTCGATGCGCTGGTCGATGAACTCAAGTTCGCCGCCCGAACTGAGGCGGAACGCCATGCCGAGCTTGAGCTGGAGGAAGGCGTCCACAACCGGAAAGGGTTCGCACGATGACCAGGATCGGAAATTCTCCCCCGCCCCAGGTTTCCGCTGAACGCTCTGATGTCGCTGCAAAAAAGCGGTTGCAAGACGGTGCGGAGCCAAAAAAGGCACAAAAGAAGGGAGTGGCTCAAACCAACCGCGAGGCGGCTCACAAACCGGATAAGGCTGATCTCTTTCAGCAGAAGGTGTTGCTCGCTCAGAAGAAGGGAGCGGAGCCCAAGAACCCGCCGGAGGATGGCAAGACGCTGCTTGTTGTCCTGCATCCTGTCGAACACAAGGCTGAGCCAGCCGCACAACCCGCTCCCATGGGGCATACCGCAGTGGGCGTCAGCGGAACGCACCGCGTCGAGTGGCTTGAGAATCTCGTAACGCGCATCGACCAGGCATTGCTCACGGTTCCGAAGACGCCCGACGGCAAGTTCACGCTTGCGCTGCAGCTGGCCCCAAATGGCATGGAAGGCCTGAGCGGTGTGGAGATTTCCATGTCGCCCACTACGCTCGATGTTGTGCTGTCGCGCACCCAGGGGCAGGCGACGGGTGAATATCTGGCGGCCACGCAGGCGCTCGCGGAGCGTCTCCAGGACCGGTTCCCAAAACGTGTCATCCGCATCCATGAAGTCGTCAGCGGTTCCGGTGCTGCACGCAAACAGGAGACAGCCGCGATCTCAGAGATCGACCATAGCCGGAAAGGGAGCCAATGAACTCCATCTGGATGCCGCCGCTGGTGAGCATCGCTGGCGGTGATGTCGAGACTTGGAACAGGCTCCTTTCATTCTCGGGGGAACCCATTGCACTCGAGAATTCAGACGCGAAGCTCACCTTTGCGCCAACTGCGCCGCCTCATTCCAAGGCACTCGTCGCTGAAGTCGAACTGCGCGGCGCCTCGGCGCCCAGGCTGGTCAACTTTGTTGCGTTTCCCTTCGAGGAGGTCTGTGAAGCGGAGCTTGATGCAGCCGATCTTGCCATGCTGCCCACGGCTCTTTGTGAGGCGATCCACGAGGGCATGCTCTCGCTCGTCGCGGAGCTGCTTTCCATGGATGAGCCCCAGCAATGGCATCTGGCGCGGACGAGCCGTTTGCACGAGATAGTGTCCAAGCCAATTGATCTCCAATGGTTCGAAGCGCTCATCTCGCAGGAGAACGTAGAACTTCGGTTCAACATCGGTGCCGGCATTCGCGACTGGCTAAGGCTGGCGGAGGGTGTACCCAGCGGGACAAATCCTGTTCGCCGGCTCTTGTCGCAGGGGATATCGGCGCCTGCTGATTTCACTATAGGTACAATCACCGTCACCCATCGAGAGCTGGTGACGCTGGTGGCCGGTTCCATCGTGGTCATGGCCAGGCGAGCTCCGGAGACGTGCCTGGTGCGTGTCGGGGAAACACTCAATACCTTCGTTTACACCGATGATGGCTGGTGCTGCACCGGTTTGGAGTTTGTTCCCGGATCTGAATTGGGGGGAGCTAGACGTCCGAGCGAAAGTGACGATGACATGGCCGACAAAACCATGGGCGCCCAGCGTGAGCCGCTTCCGCAAGGTCTGCGGATTGTGCTGGTGTTCGAGATTGGCCGCCGAAGCATACCTCTGAGCGAGCTTTCCACCTGGCGTGAAGGTGCGCTCGTCGAGCTGGATCCGCCCGCGCTGGAAGCTGGCATGGAAGTGACGATCCGCGCCAATGGCGATGCCATCGGAACCGGGGATCTGGTCATGATCGATGATCGTCTTGCGGTGCGCATCACCCGTCTCGTCCTTTGATGTACGCGAAGTAGGCAATGTTTGGAATGATTGATCCGCTTCAGCTCATCTTCATCATGTTTGCTGCGGCTCTGATGCCGTTCCTGGCCGTGGTGGCGACGAGCTTCATCAAGCTCTCGGTTGTGTTCTTCCTCGTCCGCCACGCCATCGGTGTGCAGAACATCCCGCCGAACATGGCGTTGAACGCGCTGGCGATCATCCTGTCGGGCTACATCATGGCCCCTGTGATCCTGCAGACGCATGACATTCTGGTCCAGGGAAACCATACGCTCGACTCCGCGGAAGGGCTGCGCGCGGCCTATGAGGCCGGCAAGCAGCCATTGCTGGATTTCCTGACGAGGCATGCTGCCGATCGGGAGAAGCTCTTCTTCTTGCAGGCCGCAAAGGAGCTTTGGCCGGAGAACATGTCTTCCACGCTCGACACGGATAGTATCGTGATCGTACTGCCGTCGTTTACGGTTACGCAGCTTCGCGAAGCCTTCGAAATCGGCTTCCTTCTCTATCTGCCGTTTATCGTCATCGACCTGGTGGTTTCCAACGTGCTGCTCGCCATGGGCATGATGATGGTGAGCCCGCTCACCATCTCTTTGCCCTTCAAGCTCTTTCTGTTCGTCATGATCGACGGATGGTCACGCCTGATCCTTGGGCTGGTGACCGGCTATGCCTGACGAGGAGACTCCATGTTACCTGACATAGCCGCGCAGCAGCTGAAGGAAGCCATGGGGCTGGTGATGTATCTCTCCATGCCGCCGATAATTGCGGCTTCGGTGGTAGGGATCCTGATAAGCCTGCTTCAGGCTCTGACGCAGCTGCAGGAGCAGACGGTCGCCTTCGCCGTGAAGCTCGTCGCGGTGAGTATCACGCTCGCCATCATGGCTGGGATGTTGGGCTCCGAGATCGTCAATTTCGCAATGAAACTGTTCAATGAATTTCCACGAATGATATGAACGATTTCGTGGAAACCGGCAGGCTTTTTCTTGGCCTCTACGAACGCGAGTTTACAGCGCTTATCCTGACCTTGCCGCGGGTTTACCTGTTTGTCTACGTTTCACAGATCATGGGCCTGCAGGCCGTACCCCGCCTGGTGCGCAATGCAATGGTACTGGTGCTGACAGCCTTCGCCGCGCCCATTAATCTGGCGCATATTGATGGCTTCGATGGTTCGGTCCTGACCTACGCCTCGCACTTCTTCAAAGAAGCGGTCATTGGCCTGTTGATGGGCTATGTCTTTGGGTGGATCTTTTGGGCCGTTCAGTCGGCGGGTGCGCTGATTGACAACCAGCGGGGCGCGGCGATCGCAAGCTCGATCGATCCCTTGCACGCCCAGGAGACGACGCCACTCGGCTTGCTGTTCTCGCAGGCTTTTCTCACCTACACATTCCTCTCCGGCGCCATACTCAATCTTCTGTTCGTGCTCTTCCAGTCCTTTGTTCTCTGGCCGGCGGGTCAGCTGATACCAAGGCCCACGGAGCACCTTCCTGCTGTGCTGCTCAGCATGGCCGATAGAGGCACAGAGACAATCGTCATCTATGCTCTACCGGTAGTAGCACTCATGTTCCTCACCGAATTCGCTCTCGCTCTGGTCAGTCGCTTCACCCCACAGGTGCAGGTCTTTATCCTCTCAATGCCGATAAAGAGCGCTCTGGCGATGTTCATCCTCATCGTCTATTTCTCGCGCCTTCTGGACGCAGCCAACTTCGACCTCATGTTGGTTAGAAATGGGTTGGAAGAGCTGATCAGTGCACTGCGTGGCATACCCGACGGCAATCCATGAGCACGGGTTCCAGCCAGAAGACGGAGCAGCCAACTCCTAAACGCTTGGAGGATGCCCGAAAGAAGGGACAGGTTGCCCGTAGCCAGGAGCTTGTGACGACCCTGTCGCTGTTCACTGTGGTGGCCTATCTCTGGCTCGGCTGGGACTTGATCAATCAGAGACTTCAGGGTCTGTTCGACAGCATTGCGGTCCACGCAAGGGAATATCCCAATCACCGCACCGCCGTTGCGCTTTACGAAGCTGGCTTGAGCTTTGCCCTGATACTCGCGCCGATCTTGGGCATCGTTGTCGTTGTGGGAACATTCGCCAGTTTTGTTCAGGTCGGTGGGTTGATCAGTGTGGACGCGGTCATACCCAAGGGTGACCGCATCAATCCGGGTTCAGGCCTTCGGCGCATCTTCTCGCGACGTCACGCTGTGGAATTGCTGAAGACCATTCTGAAGATCGCAGTGCTTGTGGCCATCCTTTTTGGCGTTATTCGAGACGCCATCGGGCCTTATGTGAACTCGCTGTACTGCAACCTGGGTTGCCAGAGTGGCTTGACCTCGTTGGTGCTCAGCCGACTGATCGCCTACGCAGCCGTTGCCTTTTTCTTCATAGCTGTGGCGGACGTCGCCTTTCAGCGACGGGCTCACATCCGCAGCCTGATGATGACGCGGGAGGAGGTGAAGCGCGAGTTCAAGGAAATGGAGGGCGATCCGCTTCTGAAAAGCAAGCGGCGGCAGCTCGCCCAGGAACTGGCGATGGAGGACAGGGTTCGGGCAGCCGGCAGGGCTACCGCAATCATCGTCAACCCGACGCATCTGGCAGTCGCGATTTTCTACTCTGCGGAAAAGGTGCCGGTGCCCGTCGTCACCGCGAAGGGCCGCAACCAGGAGGCTTACCAGATGATCGGCGCGGCCGAGAAGGCGGGCGTTCCGGTGTTCCGCAACATCATGCTCGCGCGCAAGCTGTTTGCGGATGTCGAAATATCCCAGCCGGTTCCCGAAGAGCTGTTTGACGCTATTGCCGAGGTGCTAGCCTGGATCGCCAACAACAAGGAGGTGCTCTATTCCGGCCGACTTCCGCACGGCGTCATCGACATGGAAGACTTGCGGCGGAAAAAGGAAAGCGATAGCAGCTAACGCTGGTTCTTGTGCAAGAAACTCAAGCGCCGAGCCGCGCTCCGGGGGACTGGATGTCTTTCATTCCTGATTTCGCAACCATCGTACAGTTTGCGATTGCCACGTTTATCATCACCATCACCCCAGGGCCGGACATGACCCTGTTTGTCGGGCGCGCCCTGTCGCAGGGCAAGCGCGCGGGCTTTGCCTGCATGTCGGGCGCACTCTCCGGCATTCTGGTGCACACCACGCTCGTGTCGCTCGGCCTGTCTGCCCTGCTCGTGGCCTCACCGGCAGCATTCTTCGCACTGAAGATCGGCGGCGCCGGCTATCTGGTCTGGCTGGCGTTTCAGGCAATTCGGCATGGCTCGGCCTTCAATCCGGATGCGAGGAAGGCAGAACAGGCGCCGTTCTTCAAGAACTGGGCGACCGGGCTTGGCGTCAACCTGCTCAACCCGAAGATCATCCTGTTCTTCATGACCTTCCTGCCGCAGTTCGTCTCGCCGAGCGATCCGCATGCGGGTCAGAAACTCTTCTTCCTTGGCATCATGTTCATCGTGCTTGCCCTGCCTCTGAGCATCCCCATGGTATTGGCGGCCGATAAGTTCGCAGGCCTTCTGCGCAGGAGCCCTCGTATCACCCGCATTGTCGACTACGCGTTCGCCGGGATCTTCTCGGCTTTCGCCATCAAGATTCTGACGGCACAGGCAAGATGACCATAATCGTGGGGGCGCCCGAGCGGCGCAGGGAGATCAAGCTTCAGGATGGCCGCACGCTGGCGTGGTCCGAATGGGGCCCGGAGGAGGGCTCGCCGGTCCTGTTCTGCACCGGAGCGGGCATGAGCGGCACGCTCGGCTTCGGGCATGAGCACCTTGAGGAACTCGGCGTCACGCTGCTGGCCGTGGATCGTCCGGGTCTTGGCAGTTCGTCACACGACCCTCACAAGACGTTTGAGAGCTGGGCATCGGATATCGATGCGCTCATCTCCGCTCATTCTCTCGTTGATCCGGTGGCCTTGGGCTTTTCGCAGGGCGGTCCCTTCGCTCTGGCGCTTGCAACAAAGCATCTCGTGAAGGCAGTAGCGCTGGTCTCAGCGCAGGACGACCTTGGCCATCCAGCCATCAAGTCATTGCTGCCGGAGCAGGTGGCGGGCATGATCGACTCCGCTCGTGCCGATCCAGCTGGCTTTGAGGCCTGGATGGCGGGCATGGCGACCGACGAGTTTCTCTGGACGCTGATCCGCGACATGAGCGCGCCGGTCGACCGCGCCATCTACGAAGCCCCGGGCTTCGCCGAACGTTATCGCGGCTGCCTGCGCGAAGGCTTCTCGCAAGGAGCGCAAGGTTACGCGCGCGATCTGGTGATCGCGCTGAACGAATGGCCATTCAGGTTTGAGGAGATCTCGGTTCCGGTCGATCTCTGGTACGGAGCTCTCGACACGAGCCCGGTCCATTCGCCGGATTTCGGAAAGACCTTGGCGAGCCGGCTGCCACGCGCCTCACTGATCGTTGCGGAGGACGAAGGGAGCTCCATTCTGTGGACGCGGTCCCGCGAAATCCTGCAGAAGTTGTTGGCCCAGAAATAGAAAAGCCGGGGATCCCCCGGCTTTTTATCGAAGATCTTTACTCGCCGTGTCCGGCGATCATCATCGCCTCAAGCTGCAGCCGATCGTTCTTGCGCATACGCTCGGACTGCGACTTCAGCTGGCCGCAGGCGGCGAGAATATCGCGGCCGCGCGGCGTACGGATCGGCGAGGCGTAGCCCGCACGATTGACGTAATCGGCAAACTTCTCGATCTGCTCCCAGTCGGAACATTCGTACTGGCTGCCCGGCCACGGGTTGAACGGGATCAGGTTGATCTTGGCCGGAATGCCGTTCAGCAGCCGCACCAGTTCACGGGCATCGTCCAGTGAATCGTTCACGTCCTTCAGCATCACATACTCGAAGGTGATGCGGCGGGCGTTGGAGAGGCCCGGATACTTGCGGCAGGCCTCGAGCAGCTCGGCCAGCGGATACTTCTTGTTGATCGGCACCAGCTCGTTGCGCAGCTCGTCGCGAACGGCATGGAGCGAAATGGCCAGCATGACGCCGATCTCTTCGCCGGTCCGGTAAATTTCCGGCACGACGCCAGAGGTCGAAAGCGTGATGCGGCGCTTGGAGAGCGACAGCCCGTCACCGTCGGAGGCGACGATCAGCGCCTTCTTGACGTTCTCGAAATTGTAGAGCGGCTCGCCCATGCCCATCATCACGATATTCGTGACCTTGCGGCCTTCGGCGGGCACGATTGCGCCGTCCGGCGTATCGGCATCCGGGAAGTCGCCGAGGCGATCGCGTGCGACCAGCAGCTGGTCGAGGATCTCCCCGGGGGTGAGATTGCGAACCATGCGCTGTGTTCCGGTGTGGCAGAACGAACAGGTCAGCGTGCAGCCCACCTGGCTGGAAATGCACAGCGTGCCGCGACCCTCTTCGGGGATGTAGACAGTCTCGACCTCCACCGGTCGGCCTGCACCGCGCGGCGGGAAGCGCAGCAGCCACTTGCGCGTGCCATCCGTGGAAATCTGCTCTTCAACGATTTCCGGTCGGGCGATCGTGAAGTGCTCGGCCAAGGTCGCGCGCAACTCCTTCGAGATGTTGAACATCTGCGAGAAGTCGGAAACGCCGCGCACATAGAGCCAATGCCAGAGCTGGCGCACCCGCATACGGACCTGCCGCTCGGCAACGCCGACGGCAATGAGTGCTTCGGCCATCTCCTCGCGCGTCAGCCCGATCAGCGGCTTCAACTCGACAGTGGTCAGGCTTGGCCGCGGACGGCTTTCTGGGTTCAGCGTATCAATCGTCAGGGTCATCAGGGCACAACAACGTTCAGGCGTTAATCACGCCACATATAACATTCTGGAGACGAACGATATCTATTCCGTCTCGCTCAGATGCGGCAAAAAGCAAAATCGCACACTGCCTCACGAGTAAGAGGGCAGGTGGTAAGCTAAGGTCGCGAGGCTCTTAACATATAGGAACCCTCTCGTCACCTGCCATGGGTGCCTAGAAATCTACTCCATTTGGGCTGCCGGAGATCTCCTGGTCGATTATCGAGAATCATTGCTATTACATGTAAGTAGGAGTAATATCCGCGCCGGTCAGAAGGGTGGAGTACGGTAACGGAGGGATAGCCGTACTGCGCGAGTTGGGCAGAATTGACCGCTCCTTAGTTCCAGTATCAGGCGAGTTCGCCAATTTCCGATGCCGCAAGCAGCGCACCTTTTGTCGCGGTTGGGATTGCTGGCGCCTGATGGACCGAGCCGGATCTGGTGCTCCTCTTTCTGAGAGTAAGTCACATCAGCTATTCACGAGGGAGGACCCCAATGCCCAATATTGCAAATCTCTACTTCCGGACCGCGATTGTATTCCTGTTGGTTGGCATATCGATGGGACTGCACATGGCCATGTCCGGTAACCACAATGTCATAGGCCCGCATGCTCACGCCAATCTGCTTGGCTGGGTGACGATGGCGATCTTCGGTGGTTATCTTGCGTTGAACCCGGCAAAGGCTGAAACGCGCTTCGCCTATTACCAGTACCTGGTCTATGCGATCGGCGTGGCGGTCCAGATCATCTCGCTCTACTTCCTGTATCTTGGCTACCCAGCCATGGAGCCAATCGTCGGCGTAAGTTCGCTGGTGGTTCTCGTTGGCGTTCTGATGTTTGCCGTGATCATCTTCGGCAAGCAGCCGGTTGCAGGTGGCTTTTCGTCGAAGGCCCGGGCCTGATCGGCAGTTCCAGGAAAGGCGGGAACCGGTCTTCCGTCCTGAACTGTGAGCCAACAGGGACTTAGATCGCTTCGGCTTCCAACGCGAAGCTGAACAATCCCGTTTGACTGCAGAAATGAAAAGGGTGGGCCCGTAATTGCGGGTCCACCCTTAATGCATCACGTCATGAAAAATGCTTTGCCAGCTGCATCCGCGGTCATCAGCCGGCTTACTCAAAAGCGATCCCATGCAGATGATTGAGGAGCAACTTTGCTCGCTGGGATCGAAATTATTATCTCGTCATAAAAACAACTGCGAATATCCAGTCTTTTAATGCGTGTGTTGTTTCGTTTGTGACAGTGCATCTGTCTAACACGTTTAGTGTTCAAAGTGGCGTAAATCTATCAGGTAATTATCGTAAATATTATAGATACGCTACGTATTGGTGACCGTTACTCTGTGTTGTTTGGGCTTCTAGCCGCGAGATGGATTTTGCATTTGACGCGTAAAATTTAGGGTTCCTTTGGATCGATCACAGTCACTGGCTGGTCATCTTTCGGTCCAGCAGGCGCGGCTAAAGGTTGGGTGGTCAGATCCATGGCAACCGCGACAGTTGGTGGGACCCGGGTGCGCATTCCATACTCGCAGTCGGAACGGTGAGGTTTTAGCTTCAGCCCCCAAGTGGGATGAAATGGAACATTTATCTGACTTAAAAGTTTCTAGTTGCAAATGAGTTGCAACTGCATCATAAATTTTGAGAGGAATAAATTGAAGGTTTCCGCATGAGGCGTTTGAACAGGCGAACTGTTTTAGCGGGGATGACCGGGCTGGTTGTTGCTGTACCAATGCGTGTTTCTGCAGCCGACCCGTTGCAGGTGGTCGCAACCACCAGCATGATCACCGACGCTGCACGGGTCGTCGGTGGTGAGTTGGTGCGTGTTACCGGGCTGATGGGTCCGGGCGTCGATCCGCATAGCTACCGCCAGACCAGGTCGGATATTCTGGCGATGGTCCGTTCCGATCTGACACTTCACCACGGGCTCTACCTGGAAGCCCAGATGGAAGAATTCCTCGACAAGCTCACTGAGCAGCGCCGGGTCGTGGCGGTCACCAGAGACATACCCCGGGACAAGCTCATCGCCCACGACGAATACAAGAACCAGTTCGACCCTCACATCTGGATGGATCCACGCCTATGGGTGCACGTGGTGAACTCGGTGCGGGATGCGCTGATCGAGGCTTTGCCGGAAGAAAAGGCCAGGTTCACGGACGCTGCAGCCAACTACATCAAGGAACTGGACGAGCTTCATGCCTACGCGACGACGGTCCTCTCCTCGGTACCGCAGACCACGCGCATCCTGGTAACGTCGCACGACGCGTTCAACTATTTCGGCCGCGCCTATGACTACGAAGTCATGGGGGTACAGGGCATTTCTACGCAGAGCGAGGCCGGGCTGACCCACGTCGGTGAGCTGGTCTCGACCCTCGTTCAGCGCAACATCCAGGCCGTTTTCGTCGAGTCCTCGGTATCGGACCGCAACACCCGCGCCCTGATCGAGGGAGCCGCATCGCGCAATCATGAGGTTCGCATCGGCGGCCACCTGTTCTCGGATGCCATGGGGCCGGACGGCACCTACGAGGGCACCTATCTCGGCATGATCGACCACAACGTCACAACCATCGCGCGAGCTCTTGGTGGTGATGCGCCGGAACGCGGCATGCGTGGTGAGCTCACGATTGGCATGTGAATTTTGAAGAACCCAATGGGATCTCAGCGGGATCCTGAGGAGAAGCAGGAATGGAGCAACGGGCTCTCGAACACGGGTATGGGGTTGAGGAGCGACTGCAGTCCGGCGAATGTGCGCTGGAGGTGTCAGGACTTACCGTAACCTACGGGGAAAAGCCGGCGCTTGTGGGCGTTGCTGCCCAGATTCCGTCCGGGTCCATGACCGCCATCATCGGGCCGAACGGTGCGGGCAAGTCCACGCTCCTGAAGGCTGCGCTGGGCGTCGTCCCAAAGAGTTCCGGAACGGTCCGGGTCTTCGGAGAAGCACTGTCCCGGCAGATGCACCGCCTGGCTTATGTTCCGCAGCGCGCTTCCGTCGACTGGGATTTCCCGACCCGCGTCATCGACGTGGTGCTGATGGGCATGTATCGCGAACTCGGCCTTCTCCGCCCCGTCCGGCGGTGGCACCGGGAAAAGGCGCTTGCCTGCCTGCAGCGTGTTGATATGGCTGATTTCGCCAGCCGGCAGATCGGCCAGCTTTCCGGCGGTCAGCAACAGCGCGTTTTCCTTGCAAGAGCGCTTGCCCAGTCGGCCGACCTCTACCTGCTTGATGAGCCTTTTGCCGGGGTAGACGCAGCCACGGAGCGCGCCATCATCGATGTGCTGAAGTCGCTGCAGGCGGAGCGTCGGACAGTCGTCTGTGTTCACCATGACTTGACGACCGTGCCAGACTACTTCGACCGTGTCCTGTTCATCAATGTCCGCAAGGTCGCGGAAGGGTCAATTGCGACCACCTTCACCGCCGAGAACCTGCAGAAGACCTATGGCGGCAGGCTCGCGACCACTCACATCGACCAGCTACGGACGGCGGTGTGAGCATGTGGAATGCCTTCCTTGAAGCTCTGCTTCTCAACGCGGGCTATAACGCTTCCCTCGTTGCGGTCGGTGCAGCCCTGCTTGGTGCTGCGGCGGGCAGCAGCGGCACATTTCTCTTCCTGCGCAAGCGGTCGCTCGTCAGCGACGCGCTGGCTCACTCGACGCTCCCCGGCATCTGCCTGGCCTTCATGCTGATGGTCGCCTTCGGCGGATCCGGCCGCAGCCTCATCGGCCTGCTACTCGGTTCCGCCTTTTCCGCCGGTCTTGGCGCTCTGGTGGTGCACTGGCTCTCAAGCCGTACACGCCTTCCGGAAGATGCAGCGATCGGAGTCGTGCTTTCCACCTTCTTCGGCTTCGGCGTGGTGCTGCTGACCATCATCCAGACCATGCGCAGCGGCTATCAGGCCGGCTTGGAAGGCTTTCTGCTCGGATCAACAGCAGGGATGCTCTACGAGGATGCACTCCTCATCGCCGTCGGCGGTGCTTTGGCGGTGCTCTTCATCATCCTGTTTCGCCGCCCCCTCACGCTCGCATCATTCAATCCGGAATTTGCCGCTACAATCGGGGTGAGGGTGCGGACAACCGACATCGCCATGATGCTGCTTGCCATGGCGGTCACGGTGATTGGCCTGAAGGTGGTAGGCCTCGTGCTGATTGTGGCTCTGCTGGTCATTCCGCCCGTCTCCGCCCGCTTCTGGACTGACCGCGTCGAGATCGTCGCGCTCCTGGCGGGCGCTTTCGGCGCGCTGGCCGGGTATCTTGGCGCTGCTTTGTCTGCCTCGGCTCCCAGCATGCCGACGGGCCCGATCATCGTGCTGGTCGGGACATCAATCTTCATTGTGTCTTTCCTGTTCGCCCCGCGCCGCGGGCTGCTTGCCGGCCTATTGCGCCGCCGTCAGGCAGTCGAAGCGCTCAAGGCCGAACAGTTCATCTCGTCGCGATAGGAGGGCGCCATGGGTCCAGAGTTCGTCCAGCTCAGCCTGACACCGCTGCTCATCGCAATCTTTGCAGCCGTCGCCTGTGCCCTGCCTGGAAATTTCCTCATCCTGCGAAGGCAGGCGCTGGTAGGAGATGCCATCAGCCACGTTGTGCTGCCCGGCATCGTCGTCGCCTTCATTCTCACCGGAACTGTCTCTACCGGACCAATTTTCCTCGGTGCAGCTGCCGCCGCGATCGCTGCTGCAATTCTCATCGAGATCGTCAAGCGGGCCGGCAACGTGGAACCGGGTGCGGCCATGGGCGTGGTCTTCTCCAGCCTCTTTGCCGCCGGTGTCCTGCTTCTCGAGCAGAGCGACACGAGCGGTGTGCACCTGGACGTCGAACACGCCCTCTACGGCAACCTGGAAAGCCTCATCTGGCTTGCCGCCGATGGCTGGCACTCCCTTCTCGACCCGGAAGCCCTCGCCGACCTTCCACCTGAACTCTTCCGCATGATGGGTGTGGCGCTCGCCATTGCTATCCTGACGGCCATCTTCTGGCGGCCCCTGAAGATCTCCACCTTCGATGAAGGGTTTGCCCGTACCGTCGGTATTCCTGCGGCTATCGTCAGTTTCGCGCTTGTCATCGTCTCTGCCATGGCTGCTGTTGCAGCCTTTGATGCGGTGGGCTCGATCATCGTGATCGCCATGCTGATCTGTCCACCCGCGGCCGCCCGCCTCATGACCAACAGGCTCGAAATCCAGATCCTCTGGAGTATCCTGTTTGCCGTTGTTTCGGCTGTTGTCGGCTATGTTCTCGGCGGCTATGGCCCGCTATGGCTCGGATCCGAATATTCGGTGAGCGCAGCCGGCATGATCGCCACGATCTCCGGGCTTATTCTTGCCCTCACATGCTTCGTCGGACCTTACAGGAAACGCATTGGCGAGCCCATGGCTTCCTGACGTTGGCAAGGCGATCAGCAGGGATGTTTATGCTGCATGAGCATGCCTGACGGGGGTGAATTATTGTCGCCATAAACTATCCACAGGATTTACGTAGTCGATTTCAAGTACTTGCGCTTTTCTGTCCTCCTACCAAGGTAAATCAGAGATAAACCGCTGCCCGTTTAGGTTGTAATCGCACAACTTTTGCGTTAATCCTAAACCTGTCAGAAGGGACGGGGTTTAGGGTTCAATCTCAGAGTTCGTATTATCGCTTTGGCCATGGTGACACCTGGGCGGGTCTTTGATTGACCCAGATGGCGCCTGCAGCAGTGGACCATCCGTTGACGCAATAAAACCGGCCAACCTGATAGGAGATGACAGCCGCAAGTAGGAGTTTTGCGGCCACGATCCCTCATGCCTCAAGTGAAGTAGCAGTTCTACGTGTGAAGACATGGAGCGGGTTTGCTTGCGAGCAGCCCAGACACTGTAAACAAGAGGTGCACGATAATGAGCTCACAAAAGCAGGAAGGTCTTTCGTTTGCCACGCTCCGCGCTGCGGAGGCTGTCATCGAAACCAAGAGCCTCACAGGGGCCGCTCTAAAACTCGGCATTAGCCAGCCGGCTATCAGCATGCATCTGGGCCGTCTTGAGAGGACAATCGGTACGTCCCTGATCAAGAAGGTCGGGAACAAGATCATCGTGAAGGAAGAAATTTCCCGGTTGATCCGGCAGATGCTCGACCTGGAACGGCGCCTGAAGACGGTTGGCTACGAGAAGAACATCTCCAAGCTCAAGGTCGGTATCTGTACCTACTGTGCACCGCTGCTTCTGGAGCGTGCCGGAGCCTTGGGCAAGCTCAAGGAAACGCTGACCTGGCGCATCGCGGATTCCCGCCGCCTGGAGGAAATGTACGAACAGGGTGAGCTGGACGCCACTTTCCGGGCGCTCTACCCGTCCGAGATGGCGCCGGACCTTTCAACCGAGTTCCAGATGCGCTGGATCGGTGAGAAGCATCTGCTGGATTTCACCAAGCACGACGGGCACGGCATCGAGGTGGTCCTGCCGCCGCCACATTCACCGCTGGGAGCGGTCGCACGTGAATGGCTGCGCCGACACGAGATCGTTTACGACGTAGTCGGCGAGGTGGACGACATCATGACAGCCATCCGGCTCGTCAGCAGTGGTATCGCGCTCTCGCCCCTGCCGGCGTACGTCCAGGACAATGCGTCCATGGAACTGAATGGATGCACGCAAGTCATGCCGGGGCAGGTGGAAGCCCGCTACGGCATGTTCTTCGACGAACGCCGCTTTAACCTCCGCGCTGCATTGGACATTTTCGAGCTCTTGCAGGGGGAGATCAACAGATTGCCCCCGCATGTGGAAGTGAATAGCGGCAGAGCTTTGGCCCATCAGTAATCAACTCGGGCTGAACTTGCATCCGGACCTCACCTGCCTCGGCGGGTGAGGGCGGACACCAGCAGGGTGACGTCTGCTGCCTACCGCTCGACGGGTTTGCCTGACGACTGGCGTACGTGAAGTTCCGGCTTGATCAATTCATGAGTTGGGGCAACTTCCGCACCGTTCAGACGGTCCAGCAGAACACGCGCCGCGCGGCGCCCCACCTCGCGCTGCCCGTTCCACACCGTGGTGAGTGCTGGTGTAGCGATCGCGGCTTCTTCGAGGTCGTCATATCCAGTGACGGAAATGTCCCGTCCAGGAACCAGGCCCGCACGTGCGATACCATTCATGAGGCCGATGGCGACCAGGTCACTCCAGCAGACGGCCGCTGTCGGCTTATCCTTCGCGGCAAGGAATGCCCCGGCAATCTCGAACCCGGCCTGTTTCGTACGGGGTCCCGGAAAGCGCCATTCGGGCTTCACTTCCAGGCCGGCATTCTGCATGGCCGCCACATATCCGCGATAGCGGTCGCGGCCGGTAGACGTGTGGTCGGTACCGCCGATCATCGCGATCCGGCTATGGCCCAGCGAGATCAGGTGATTGGTGGCGAGGCTGATGCCATAGGCGTCGTCACCGCGGAAGACGGGCACATTCGCGCCGTCGACGTCACGCGCGATAAGCACGGTGGGCAGGCCATTTTCCTCGGCCATGCGGACATCTTCCGCCGGTGTTCCGATAGCGGGGCTCATGATGATGCCGTCCGCGCCCAGCTGCAGCAGCGTATCGATGAAGGTGCGTTGCTTCTCGAGCTGGTCGTAATGGTTGGAAAGCAGAAACGTCTGGCGGGAGCGGTCAAGCTCGCCCTCGATCGAGCGCAGGATCTCAGCATAAAACGGGTTCATGATGTCGTGCACCACGACACCGATGATGCCCGAGCGAGACGTTCTCAGACTAGCGGCACGCCGGTTGTAGATGTAACCGATATTGCGCGCATATTCCTTTATGCGCTGCCTGGTATTGTCGGCAACAAGAGGACTGTCACGAAGCGCCAGCGAGACAGTTGCGGTTGAGACTCCCAGCGCATCAGCAATAGTCGATAGCTTGATTTTCTGCGCCAGAACGCCCCTCCTGCCGGGAAACCGGTCCGCCTTTAAAGTGTTTAAAAGCGCATAACCCAGTGAGGCGTTTAACGTCAAAGCTTTTTTGCGGCGCAACCCGAATACGTTCGCCGGTACTCGTTGGTGCCTTAAGCGGAGCGGCTGTTTTGCACGGGTGAACTGTCATGCACGTTTCCGTGCTTCTCGGACCCCTTTTCCTGCTCTGCTGCAAGATTTTCCGCGATCTGCTCCAGGATTCGCTTCAGCGTCTTCAGATCTTCCTTTTCGATGCCCTCCAGCGCGCGTTCCTCGATCTTCTTCAGCGAGTTTTCGATCTGGCGGATCGCTTCTTCACCCAGAGGCGTGAGATAAATGTGGGTTCGCCGGGCATCTTGGTCGGACGAGCGCTTTTCGAGAAAACCCTGCGCGGCCAGTCGGTTGATCGTCTTCGTGATGGTCGGAGGCTTGACGCGCAGCTTTTGCGCCAGAGCACCGGGCGTCTGCCCGTTCTCCTGAGCGAGTGCCAGAATGATCTTGTCCTGACCAGCATAAAGTCCCTGCTCGAACAGGCGCTTCGCCGACACCGTCCTGGTCAGGCGGGCTACGGATTGAAGCGTCGTCAGGATGAGCCCTCGAGTCTTCGCCATCAATGTTCCTTTTTCCGTGGAACGCGTTGCGCTATTACATCGGAAGGTATGGCGGCACTTTGTTTCGGCAACCTCTTGCCATTAACGAATTTTATATTACGCGCATTGCCGGCAAACTAAAATGGGAGATGACGCTGGATACCGAAGAAACCATAGCAATTCTCCCGCTGGGCGCGACCGAGCAGCATGGTCCGCATTTGCCCTTTGAGACGGATTGGCTGATCGCGGAAGAGGTCGCGCGCCGTGCGCAGGCTGAGGCTCAAGACCTGCCGCTCACTGTTCTGCCGGTGGAAAAGGTCGGCTATTCGATCGAACATTCAGACCATGCCGGCACGCAGACGCTCGGCTACGCGGAAGCTGTCGAGCGCTGGATCGGGATCGGTGCGCTGCTTGCGGCAAGAGGCTTTCGCAAGCTCGTGCTGCTGAACGCCCATGGCGGGAACTCGCCGCTCATGACGATCGTCACGACGGAATTGCGCGTCCGCTGCAACATGCTCGCAATTGCTACCAGCTGGACGAGATACGGCTATCCCTCCGATCTGGTCTCGGACGAGGAGCGTGCGCTTGGCATCCACGGCGGCTTCATCGAAACTTCGGTCATGCTGGCGATACGTCCGGATCTGGTGCGGATGGACAAGGCCCGCGATTTCGCTTCCGAGCAGGCGAGGTTCCGCTCAGACTACAAGCATCTGCGCGCCTATGGTCCCCACGCGTTCGGCTGGATGATGCGCGACCTCTCGGCCGACGGAGTAACGGGCAATGCCGCTGCGGCAAATGCGGAAGCGGGCGAGTGCATCCTTGAGCATTCGGTGAAAGGCTTCGTCGAGCTCTTGAACGATGTGCACCGCTTCGACCCCGACACTCTCCGAGCCAGCTAGCGCCTTGCTAATCTTCTTTTATCGTGAAAGTCGATATTTGAGGTGATGCATCCAGGTAGCGAAGGTCCTATATGGTGGCAGCGGAGTAGTTCCGTTGCCCTCTCGCAGCTGGAATTGCGCAACAAACAACAATCTCGCCTCCTTGAAAGGCGAAGAAGCTAAGGATTGGAATAGATGTCCGATCAGACCCAGGCCACGAAGGCTCAGATCCCGGTCACGGTTCTCACTGGTTTTCTCGGTGCAGGAAAGACGACCCTCCTCAATCGCATCCTGTCGGAGGATCATGGCAAGCGCTATGCCGTGATCGTCAACGAATTCGGTGAAATCGGCATCGACAACGACCTGATCGTTGAGTCCGATGAAGAAATTTACGAGATGAACAACGGCTGCGTCTGCTGCACCGTGCGTGGCGATCTCGTGCGCGTTCTGGAAGGTCTGATGCGCCGCCCCGGCCGCTTCGATGCCATCATCGTCGAGACCACCGGTCTTGCCGATCCGGCGCCCGTTGCTCAGACCTTCTTCATGGATGAAGACGTTCGCGACAAGACCGCACTCGATGCTGTCGTTGCCCTCGTGGACGCCAAGCACCTGCCGCTTCGCCTGAAGGATTCTGACGAAGCCCAGAACCAGATTGCCTTCGCCGACGTGATCGTGCTCAACAAGGTGGATCTGGTTAGCGCCGAGGAGCTGGCGGATGTGGAGCGTGTCATCAAGACGCTCAATCCCATCGCAACGGTCATCAAGGCAGAGCGTGCGAATGTGCCGCTCGACCGGATCCTGGACCAGGGTGCTTTCGACCTGAACCGCGTGCTGGCGAACGATCCGCATTTCCTGGAGGCGGAGGATCATGACCATCACCATGATCACGTCCATGATGAACATTGCGGCTGCGGCCATGACCATCACCACCACCACGATCACGATCACCACCATCACCACCACAATCACATCGAAGAGCTGGGCGTAAAGTCGGTGTCGCTGCGCGGCGGTGAGATGGATCCTGCCCGTTTCATGCAGTGGATCCACCGTGTCACCCAGACCGAGGGACCCAACATTCTTCGTCTCAAGGGCATCATTGCGTTCAAGGACGATCCGCAGCGCTATGTGGTGCAGGGCGTGCACATGATCATCGAGGGCAACCATCAGCGCGACTGGAAGGACGGCGAAAAGCGTGAGAGCCGCCTCGTCTTCATCGGCCGAGAGCTGAAGGAAGACCTGCTGCGCCAGGAATTCGAAGTTTGCCAGGCCTGATATGCCAACAGTAGCACCTCTTGATTTGTCGGCGCACTGCATCGGCGCGTACTGGTTGAATGATATTCCGCATTTCGCACTGGCCGATGGCGCCGTCCATCGGCTGGACGAAACCGGCCATCAGACTGTCGAACTTCACGACGGTCTGTTGTCGGCTGCGAAGGCGGGTGACACTCTGCTGACGGGTGGCGAGGACGGGAAGGTTTGCGCCCTGAAGTCGGATGGTTCGTCCGAGGTTCTGGCCCAGATCGGCCGCAAGTGGATTTCCAGCGTTGCGGCGGGGCCGCAGGGCATCGTCGGCTTCGCCAGTGGCCGGATAGCCTATGTCCGCTTTGCTGACGGTCGCATCAAGGAAATTCAGCATCCGCGCACCGTTGAAGGCATCGACTTCGCACCCAAGGGCGTGCGTCTCGGCGTTGCCCGCTACAATGGCGCAACGCTCCATTTCCCTGCGACGGAAGGCAAGCCGACCGAGCTGGAATGGGAAGGCCCGCACATCGGGATCACCTTCTCACCGGATGGCAAGTATCTCGTGACCTCGATGCAGGAAAATGCCCTGCATGGCTGGCGGCTGCAGGACACACGCCACATGCAGATGGCCGGCTATCCGGCCAAGGTCAAAAGCATGTCGTGGAGCGTGAAGAGCCGTTGGCTCGCTACCTCCGGCGCTCCGGCAGCAATCGTCTGGCCGTTCCACTACAAGGATGGTCCGATGGGCAAGGCTCCGCTGGAGCTTGGTACACGGGGCACCATCCTGGTCACAACGGTCGCCTGCCACCCAAAGGAAGAAGTCGTGGCGATTGGCTATGCCGACGGCATGATCCTTGCCGCACGCTTTGAGGACAGCAAGGAAGTCGTCCTCCGACGCGCTGGCCGCTCGGCCATCACAGCCCTTGCCTGGGACGATGCTGGCCGCCGCCTTGCCTTTGGCAGCGAAGACGGTGCCTGCGGCATCGTCGATATCGCCGGCTGATCAACTGAAGCACCCTCATCCTGAGCTTGTCGAAGGACGAGGGGTCCAGTCTGCACTGTTTTCAACCGCCACGTGGTTCGACAAGCTCACCATGAGGCGGTTGGAAGCTGCAAAGCCCGCGGATCACGCCGGCTTTACGGGTCTGCCAGCAACGTAGGTCTCTACCACGTTGCGGTCATCACCCATGGTCTGGAGGATGAACAGCTCTTCCGCCAGTGATCGCGCCTTCTCCATGCGAAGCCGCATGGGGGAGGTGGCGCTGGCGTCGAGCACCACCAGATCGGCATCCTTTCCGACTTCCAACGCACCGATGCGGTGGCCGAGCGAGAGTGCCTCGGCGTTGCCACGGGTGATTTGCCAGTAGGAGAGCAGCGGCGGAATCTTCTCGCCCTGCAGCGTGATCACCTTGTAGCCCTCATCCATCGTCCGCAGCATGGAATAATTCGTGCCGCCGCCGACATCCGTCGCGGCCGCGATACGCAGGCTCTTCTCCCGCCGCTTATAGCCGAAATAGTTGAACAGCCCCGATCCGAGGAACAGGTTCGAGGTCGGGCAGAACACAGCGACAGCCCCCGCCTCCGACAACGCGTCCGCCTCACGCTCTTGCAGATGAACGCAGTGGCCGAACAGGCTCTTGGGCCCGACCAGCCCGTAGCGGGCGTAGATGTCCGTGTAGTCCTTCGCCTCCGGAAAGAGCGAGCAGGCGAACTCGATCTCCGCCTTGTTCTCCGAAAGATGCGTCTGGATGTGAAGGTGAGGGTACTCGGCGGCAAGCGCCTGCGCCGCCGCCATCTGTTCGGGCGTCGAGGTAATCGCGAAGCGCGGGCTGATAGCATAATGGAGGCGGCTCTTGCCATGCCACCGCTCGATCAGCGCCTTCGTCTCGTCGTAGCCGCTCTGGGCCGTGTCGCGCAGTCCATCCGGCGCGTTGCGGTCCATCATCACCTTGCCGGCGACGATGCACATGTTGCGCCGCTCAGCCTCGGCAAATAGCGCCTCGGCCGACTGGGGATGAACGCTGCAATAGGCCGCGACGGTGGTCGTCCCGTGCCGGGTGAGCTCATCCAGGAAACAGGCTGCAATGCGCTCGGCATGCGCCACATTGGAAAACTCGGTCTCGGCAGGGAAGGTATAGGTGTTGAGCCAGTCCAGCAGTTCGGCGCCAAAACTGCCGATCACCTGCATCTGTGGCAGGTGGGCATGGGCGTCGATGAAGCCGGGCATCACCAGATGCGGACGGTGATCGACCACACGGATATCCGCGCCGACCCTGGCAGAGACCTCGGAATAGGAGCCAACCGCCTGGATAACGCCATCTTCGATCAGCAGCGCGCCATCTTCCTCGTAGCGATAGGAGGCGTGGTCGTCCGGTGCCTGGGGTTCTGCCAGAAACGTCAGGAGACGCGCGCGAATAAGGAGTGGCATGGCTATCGCTGCCTTTCGTTTCACTGGACGGCGGATGACTGGAGGGAGGGTTTCACGAGGTCTGTTGGGCGTCAACTGAAAGAGGGCGACGGGCTAGCGGGACTCTTCAAACCAGGTGACGAGCAGGCGGCGCTCTTCCTCGGTGATGCCCGAGACGTTGCCGGGTGGCATCGCATGGCTGCGGCCGGCCTGCAGGTAGATCTCGCGCGCATGGGCGGCGATGTCATTGTCGCTGTCAAACTTCACATTCTTCGGCGCAATGTGAATGCCGTCATACGCCGTTTCCGATGCATGGCACATGCTGCAGCGGCCCATGACCGTGTCCCGCACGGCAGGGAAATGCACCGAGGCGATGAACCTCTCCTCGGCGCTGGAAATCTTGCGTTCTCCGGTCAGCACCTGGGGAACGCTCGAAAGCCACATGATGATGACGAACAGCACGGCTGCCGCGCCCCACGTCCAGTGCGGGTTGCCCTTTCGCGCATGCACCGTGTTGAAGTAGTGGCGGATCAGCACGCCGATCAGGAACACGAGCGATGCAATGACCCAGTTGAACTCCGTGGCGAACGCCAGCGGATAGTGGTTCGACAGCATCAGGAAGATGACGGGCAGCGTCAGGTAGTTGTTGTGCAGAGAACGCTGCTTGGCCTGTGCGCCCAGATGCGCGGCAGGCGTCCGCCCTGCCTTCAGATCGGCCACGACGATCTTCTGATTGGGGATTATGATCAGGAAGACGTTGGCGGACATGATCGTCGCGGTGAACGCGCCGAGATGGATGAAAGCCGCCCTGCCGGTGAAGAGCTGCGTATAGCCCCACGCCATCACGACGAGGATCACATAGAGGATCAGCATCAGGCCGGTCGTGCTCTTGCCGAGCGGCGACTTGCAGAGCTGGTCATAGAGGATCCAGCCGAGTCCCAGCGAGCCGAGCGAGATCAGGATTGCGACATTGGAGGAAACGTCGAGCACATTGCGGTCGACCAGATAGAGGTCAGCGCCGGCGTAATAGACCACGGCGAGCATCGCAAAACCGGTCATCCACGTGGTGTAGGCTTCCCACTTGAACCAGGTCAGGTGCTCGGGCAGCCGCTCCGGGGCCACCAGATATTTTTGGATATGGTAGAAGCCCCCTCCATGGACCTGCCACTCTTCACCATATGCGCCTTTCGGCAAACCAGGCCGCTGCACCAGTCCCAGATCCAGCGCGATGAAGTAGAAGGAAGAGCCGATCCACGCAATCGCTGTCACCACATGCAGCCAGCGTACTGCGAAGGAAAGCCACTCCCACATAAGGGCAAAATCGTCCATGCATGTCCCCGTGTCATTTTTCGCGTGAGCTTACTGCGTTCTTTCCAAAGGAAAAGAGATGGAAAGCACCATGACTTTCAAAAAAATATGTAAAATCACTTTATGAATCTGCTGGGGACGGAATAGCAATTGGCTTACCTCGATAATATCCAGGTTTTCGTGAGAGTGGTGGAGCTGGGAAACCTCTCGTCTGCCGGGCGGGCTCTGCGCATTTCGCCCGCTGTTGCCTCCAATCGCGTCAAGGAGCTGGAGAAGCATCTCGGCGCGCGGTTGCTTAACCGTACGACCCGTCAGCTGACACCAACGGAGCAGGGCAGGGTCTTCTACGAGGGCGCCAAGAAGATTCTCGAGGCTGTGAGCGAGGCGGAAGCGGCCGTTGCCGCCGTTTCCGGCAAGCCGCGTGGTACGATCCATGTGACGGCGCCGCTGGGGCTTGGCAAACGCTTGATTGCGAGCGGCATCCCGGATTTCCATGCGCGCTACCCGGAAATAGAGGTGCGGCTCCGCCTCTCCGACCGTGATGTGGACATCATGCGTGAAAGCATCGACGTCGCATTCAGGCTGGGTGTGCTCGAAGATTCAAGCCTGCGCATGCGCGGGATCATGGATTGCGAGCGTGTGCTCGCGGCCTCGCCCGCCTATCTCGCGCGCCGTGGCGAACCAAAGCATCCGGAGGAGCTGGTCACCGACAACCACGACTGCCTGCTGCTGCGTTTCCCCGGCGCACGCGAATATTTCTGGATGCTGAAGACGGAAGATGGCCCGCGCAAATTCGAGGTTCGCGGCCCCTTCGACACGGATGATGGTGACGTCATCACCTCATGGGCGCTGGCGGGCCATGGGATCATCAACAAGCCGCGTTTCGAGGTTGAACCTTACCTGCGCAATGGCAGCCTGAAGATTGTCCTTCCTGAGAACCCACCCATGCCGGTGAAGCTTGCTGCGGTCTATCCGCACCGCAACCTGCAGGACCCCAAACTCCGGCTGCTGGTCGACTTCATGTCCGAACGCTGCCAGCGGATCATCGGTGAAATTCTCGACGGCAAACGCTGAAGCTACTCAGCAGCCAGCAGCACCGCGCGGACGATCTCAGCAGCCGCCAGCGCGGCGATAACCTCAGGCCGCTTGTCGGGAACGCTGTGACCGCCAATGGGCGAAACGAGGCGGGCGAAATCTTCCTCCGTGCCACCCTCCCGCAGCAGCCAGTTGTGGAACGTTGCCTTCTTGGTCTTGGAACCGATCATGCCCACATATGCCGCGTCTTTGCGGGCCAGTGCTTCCCTCGTGATAAGGAAATCGAGCGCATGATCATGTGTGAGGATCACGAAGGCCGAGGCGGGCGGCGCCTCCCGCACGAGCACTTCCGGCATTGCTATCGGCACGGGCTGCACGTCAGGAGGGATCTCTTCCAGCGAGTCAGGCCGGGTATCGACCAGAAAGACGCGGAAGGGCAGGTGGCTAAGGGCAGCCGCCAGCGCCTTGCCCACATGACCGGCGCCGAACAGATAGATATGAGGACGTCGCTGGTGTGCTTCCTTCACCCGCTCAGTGAGGATGGCGCGTTCATGCTGATCGGCTAGCCGAATGTCCAGCGCAACGCGGCCGCCGCAGCACTGACCGATTTCCGGACCCAAGGGTACGGAAATCGTGCCGCGCCTGAGATTGCTGTCGATCAGTTCCCGCGCCTTGGCGATGGCAAGGAACTCGAGCTGTCCGCCTCCGATGGTGCCAAGCGTAGACTTGGGCGTAACGAGCATCCATGCGCCGGTTTCGCGCGGTGTGGAGCCCTTGGCTTCGGTCACTTCAACCACCGCGATGTGCGGGAATTCTTTCAGAAATTCGGTAAACTTGCGCATGAATGATGTCATTTGGTAGTCCCCCCCGGTCTACCGTTAACCCACTACTCCTTTACATCATAAATTCTTGGCTGTCTTGAGCCGTTCAACTGCCATCAGCACGCGCTCAGGCGTTGCAGGCGCGTCGAGTCGCGGGCAGACCTTGTAGTCGGCCACACTCGCTACCGCATCGGAGATCGCGTGCAGCACCGAGACGCCATGGACGAAGGGCGGCTCGCCCACGGCCTTGGAGCGGTGGATTGCCGGCTCGACGTTTTCGGACCAATCGGCCAGCTTCACGTTAAAGATCTTCGGCCGGTCGGATGCGAGCGGGATCTTGTAGGTCGAAGGCGCGTGTGTCCGCAGCCGGCCCTTGTTGTCCCAGACCAGTTCTTCGGTCGTGAGCCATCCCATGCCCTGGATGAAACCGCCCTCGATCTGGCCCCTGTCGAGCGCCGGATTGATGGAACGGCCCACATCATGCAGGATGTCCACGCGCTCGACCACGTATTCGCCGGTGAGCGTATCGATCGACACTTCGCTGCAGGCAGCGCCGTAGGCAAAGTAGTAGAACGGGCGGCCCTGACCCTTGTCGCGATCCCAATGGATCTTCGGCGTCTTGTAGAAGCCAGCCGCCGAAAGCTGGATGCGAGCCATATAGGCTTCGCGGATCAGGTCTGCGAAGGGGATCTCCTGATTGCCGATCCTCACCCGGTTGGGCAGGAAAACGACCTGATCCTTCGGCACGCCATGCTTGTCGGCGGCGAAATCGATCAGCCTGTCCTTGATCTGGCGGGCTGCATTCTGCGCAGCCATGCCGTTCAGGTCCGAGCCGGAGGAGGCAGCCGTTGCCGACGTATTCGGCACCTTGCCGGTCGTGGTGGCGGTGATCTTCACCTGCTCCAGGTCGATCTGGAATTCCTCGGCGACAACCTGCGCCACCTTGAGGTTGAGCCCCTGGCCCATCTCCGTGCCGCCGTGGTTCAGGTGCACCGAGCCGTCCGTATAGACATGGACCAGCGCGCCCGCCTGGTTGAAGTGCGTGGCAGTGAACGAAATGCCGAACTTCACGGGCGTGAGCGCAATGCCGCGCTTGACGATCCGGCTCGACGCATTGAAGCGCGCGATCTCCTCGCGCCGCGCCTTGTAACCGGCTTCGACTTCGAGCTCAGCCACCAGTCGGTCGATGATATTGTCCTCCACCGTCTGGTGGTAGGGCGTCACGTTGCGGTCGGACGTGCCATAGAAGTTGCGCTTGCGGATTTCGAGCGGGTCCTTGCCCAAGGCATAGGCCACTTCCTCGATCACGCGCTCGGCACCCACGATACCCTGCGGGCCGCCGAACCCACGGAACGCCGTATTTGACACCGTATTGGTGTAGAGCGGCTTCGAGACAGCATGGACTGCGGGGTAGAAATAAGTGTTGTCGCAGTGGAACAGCGCGCGGTCCGTCACGGCACCCGAAAGGTCGGCAGCATAACCGCAGCGGGCGGCGTAGCTGAAATCGACGCCAAGGATATTGCCGTCGTCATCGAAGCCGACCTCATAATCGATGAGGAAGTCGTGCCGCTTGCCGGTCGCGGTCATGTCGTCGTCGCGATCCGGCCGGATCTTGACCGCACGGTTGAGCTTCTTGGCAGCGATGGCGGCGATGGCAGCAAACAGGTTCGCTTGCGTTTCCTTGCCGCCGAAGCCACCGCCCATGCGCCGCACTTCGATGGTAACGGCATGCGAAGGCACACCAAGGGCATGCGCCACCATGTGCTGCACCTCGCTCGGGTGCTGCGTGGAGGAATAGACCGTCACGTCCATGTCCTCGCCCGGGATGGCAAAACCAATCTGGCCCTCGAGGTAGAAGTGATCCTGACCGCCAAGGTTCATTTGCCCCTTGATCCGGTGCGGAGCCGAGGCGATCGCCTGCTGTGCATCACCGCGCGTAAGCTTCAGCGGCTTGGTGACGAGGCGCGGGTTTGTCAGATCCACCTGACCGGGTTCGATCAGGGCGGGGAGTTCTTCGTACTCGATCTTGGCCTTGTGACAGGCGCGCCGCGCCTGTTCGCGCGTCTCCGCAACCACGGCGAATATCGGCTGGCCCAGAAACTGCACGTAGTCTTCCGGCAGGACTGGCTCGTCATTGAGGCCAGTCGGGCTGAGGTCGTTCACACCGGGAACATCGCGCGCGGTCAGAACCGCCACGACGCCGGGGGCCTTCTCGACCTCCGAAAGGTCCATCGACAGGATCTTGCCATGCGCCACGGTCGACAGGCCGAGATAGGCGTGCAGCGTGCCCGCAGGTTCGGCCATGTCATCGATATAGATGGCTTCGCCAGTCACATGCTTGTGCGCGGAATCGTGGACTTGACCTTCGCCAACTCCGCCTCTGATCTTTGCTGCGGTAGTGTCCGGAACAAGGTGCTTCGTCATCATGCGGCCTCGTAACGCGACACAGTTAGGCTTCCGGCTGGCTTAGTCGTAGCGAGGTGGAAGCGGCGCAGGAGATTTCTAGCCGACAGCATGCGATAAGCAGACGACGCCCGCATGTCGCTGATCGGCTTGAAGTCCGCCTCGTAGAAGTGCAAGGCAGTCTCGATGGTTTCTGCATTCCACGGCTTGCCAGTGAGCGCGGCCTCGACCGCGGCGGCACGCTTTGGCGTTGCCGCCATGCCGCCATAGGCGATGCGGATCGTCTCAACTGTACCGTCTGCCGCCAGCTTCAGCAAAAACGCGCCGAGCACGGAGGTAATGTCTTCCTCGCGGCGCTTGGAGATCTTCCAGGCGGCAAACTGCGTACCCTGTTCCGGCAGCGGAATATGAATGGCCTCAACAAACTCGCCCGGCTGGCGGTCCTGCTTGCCATAGGCAATGAAGAATTGCTCCAACGGGATCGTGCGGCGGGCAGCGCCCTTGCGCAGCGTCACACTGGCGTTGAGCGCGATCAGCGGCGGTGGCGTATCGCCGATGGGCGAGCCATTGGCAACGTTGCCGCCGATGGTGCCCATGTTGCGCACCTGCTCGCCGCCGATCCGATGGATGAGCTTCCCGAACGCTGGGACGTGCTCGGCCAGAACCGCCTGCGCGTCCGAATAACTGACCAGCGCTCCAAGCGTGATACCGCGCTCATCGACGGTGATGCCGCGCAGCTCATCGATCCCGCCGATGAACACGACGGGTGTGATCTTGCGCATGAACTTGGTAACCCAAAGCCCCACGTCTGTGGAGCCCGCAACGACGTTGGCGGAAGGCTCCGTTTCAAGCACGGCAGCCAGATCGTCAGCGCTTGCGGGGATGATGAACCGCTCCTCGCCGCTGCCAACTTCCACCCTGCGCCCGTCCTTGATGGCTTTCAGCTCTGCGACGACCTTCGCGCGCTCCTGTGCCAGCGGATCGTTTTCGGGCGTTCCATAGCTGGAGATCGCCTGCGCAGCCTTGATGATCGGTTCGTAGCCCGTGCACCGGCAGAGATTGCCCTGGATCGCCGTTTCAATCGCCTGCACTGAGGGCTGAGGCCTCTGCATCCAGAGCCCATAGAGCGCCATGACGAAACCCGGCGTGCAGAACCCACACTGCGAACCGTGGAAATCCACCATCGCCTGCTGCACCGGATGCAGGCTGCCGTCGGGCCGCTTCAGATGCTCGATCGTCACGACATGGCAGCCGTCGAGCGAACCGAGGAAGCGGATGCAGCTGTTCACAGTCTCATACTTGACCGTATCGCCCTCAAGCCGGCCAACGAGCACCGTGCAGGCACCGCAGTCACCCTCGGCGCAGCCTTCCTTGGTTCCGGTAAGGCGGCGGTCAAGGCGGATGAAATCCAGCAGCGTCTGGTCGGGGCGGATGCTGTTGAGCGCGATCTGGCGATCGTTCAGCAGGAACCGGAGCTCTGTCCGGATCGTCAACGCAGAGGGCTCAGTCATGGGATCAGCTTCCTCTGTAGGTGGAATAGCCGTAGGGTGAGACGAGCAGCGGGACGTGATAATGCGCCTGCTCGGCCATCCCGAACCGGATAGGAACGAGGTTCAGGAACGATGGTTCCGGCAGGTCGGTGCCCTGCTGCTTGAGATAGCCGCCCACCTCGAACACCAGCTCATATTCTCCAGTCTGGAAGGCGTCGCCCTCAAGCAATGGCGAATCGCAACGCCCGTCGGCATTGGTCGTGACCTTCTTGATGAGCTGCAGTGTCTCGCCCTCGATCCTGTAGAGGGTGATCGCCAATCCGGCGGCAGGGCAACCCTTGGCGGTATCCAGGACGTGCGTCGTAAGGCGGCCGTGCTTTGTGTTACTCAACGTACTATTCCTCCAAATGCGGCCTATTGATTGTGCGGTAATTCGCCGGCAACGATAAGGGCTCTTTCTGCGGAAGGCCCCAAAAAGACTTTCAAAAATTTCAGTAGGAATAAGGCTACAATCCTTCCGCTATTTTTGAAAGAGAAACGATAATGGACGGGAACATGGAACAGCCGAGACGCTACATCCGGAACATGCGTGGTTATGGTGCAAACCCACCGAAGGCCAACTGGCCGGGTGGTGCGCACGTGGCCGTGCAGTTTGTCATCAACTACGAGGAAGGTGGCGAGAACTGCATTCTCCACGGGGATGCCGCGTCGGAAGGCTTCCTGTCGGAAATCGTGGGTGCAGCCCCGTGGGAGGGCATGCGCCACTGGAACATGGAGTCGATCTACGAATACGGCGCCCGCGCCGGTTTCTGGCGTCTCCACCGCATGTTCACCGAAGCGGAGGTCCCGGTAACCGTCTATGCCGTGGCAAGCGCGCTGGCCCGTTCGCCCGATCAGCTCGCCGCGATGCAGGAAGCAGGCTGGGAAATCGCCAGCCATGGTCTGCGCTGGATCGACTACCGCGTCCATAATGAGGAAGACGAGCGCCGCGACCTGCAGGAAGCGATCCGCCTTCATACCGAAGTTGTCGGCGAGCCGCCCAAGGGCCTCTATCTTGGCCGCACCTCCGTCAATTCGGTCAAGCTCGCCATCGAGGCAGGCTGCTTCGACTGGATCTCCGATACGTATGATGATGATCTGCCCTACTGGATCGATCACGACGGTCACGGCAACCCGACCCGTTCGCAGTTGGTGATCCCTTACACGCTCGACGCGAATGACATGCGCTTTGCCACGGCGCAGGGCTTCAACTCCGGCGACCAGTTCTATGCCTATCTGAAGGACGCCTTCGATACCCTTTATGAGGAAGGCAAGCGCGGCCGTCCGGCGATGATGAACATTGGTCTCCACTGCCGCCTGATCGGCCGTCCGGGTCGCGCCGCAGCCCTCAAGCGCTTCATCGAATACGTGAAGAGCCACGACAAGGTCTGGCTGCCCCGCCGCATGGACATTGCCCGCCACTGGATGGAGCAGCACCCCTATCAGGCGCCCGCACAGGTCCCGAGCCGCATGTCTAAGGAAGAGTTCGTTGAGCGTTTCGGAGGCATCTTCGAGCATTCGCCGTGGATTGCCGAACGTGCCTACGATTTCGAGCTGGGCTTCGCCCACGATAGCGCTGGTGGCCTACACAATGCCCTGGCCCGGGCCTTCCGCTCGGCCTCGGAGGATGAGCGTTTGGGTGTGCTCAAGGCCCACCCGGATCTCGCCGGCAAGCTCGCAGCCGCCCGCCGCCTGACGCCGGAATCGGCCAATGAGCAGGCATCCGCTGGCCTCGACGCGCTGACCGACGAGGAACGCGCCACCTTCACCGACCTCAACACCCGCTATGTGGAGAAGTTCGGCTTCCCCTTCATCATTGCGGTGAAGGACAACACGAAGGAAAGCATCCTTGCGGCCTTCCGCAAGCGCATTGAGAACAGCCGCGACGAGGAATTTTCCACCGCCTGCAAGCAGGTTGAGCGCATCGCCTATCTCCGCCTGAAGGACATTTTGCCATCATGACCAGCTACTACGCGCCGAACGGCGGGCATCCGCCGCAGACCGAACTGATGACGGGTAGGGCGGTCTTCACCGAAGCCTATGCCGTCATCCCCAAGGGCGTGATGCGGGACATCGTGACCAGCAATCTTCCCCACTGGGAGAAGACCCGCGCCTGGATCATCGCGCGCCCGCTATCGGGATTTGCCGAGTCCTTCTCGCAATACATCATGGAAGTGCAGCCGGGCGGCGGCAGCGACCGCCCAGAGCCCGATAGCGGCGCTGAAGGCGTACTGTTCGTCGTTGAAGGCACGCTCACTGTCACCCTCGACGGCACTGCACATGTGCTCGAGGAGGGCGGCTACGCATTCCTTCCGCCGCAGAGCCGCTGGACTGCGCATAACGAGGGCTCCGCGCCCGTCCGCTTCCATTGGGTGCGCAAGGCCTATGAGCATGTGGACGGCATCGACGTACCGGAAGCCTTCTTCACCAACGAGAAGAACATCACGCCGAACCCGATGCCCGGCACCGAGGGCCGTTGGGCGACTTCGCGGTTCGTCGATCCTGATGACGTGCGATACGACATGCACGTCAACATCGTCACCTTCGAGCCGGGTGGGCTGATCCCTTTCGAGGAAACCCACATCATGGAGCATGGACTCTATGTTCTGGAAGGCAAGGCGGTCTACCGGCTCAACAAGGACTGGGTCGAGGTGGAGGCAGGGGACTTCATGTGGCTGCGCGCCTTCTGTCCGCAGGCCTGCTATGCGGGTGGTCCTGGACGCTTCCGCTATCTCCTCTATAAGGACGTCAACCGCCATCCGGCGCTGACACCCATCTGGAAAGCTGGCAAATGAACCTGATAGTCGCACAGCCTCTGACGCGCGAGGCATTCGCACCTTTCGGCGACGTGATTGATACCGAAGGAGCGGCGAGCTTCCTCATCAACAAGGGCAAGTGCGAGCGCTTCCATGACCTGGCCAAGGTAGAGGTCACGGGCGACAACGCACGGGTGCTGGTCAGCATCGTCCGCTCCCAGCCCTATCCAACTCCTGCCAAGCTGGAAATGGTGGAGCGTCACCCGTTTGGCAGCCAGGCTTTCGTGCCGCTATGCCCGATGCCGTTCCTCGTTGTCGTCTGCCCGGATGAGAACGGCCGCCCCGGCAAGCCCCATGCCTTCATCACGAAGGGAGGCCAGGGCGTGAACTACTTCCGCAATACCTGGCACGGGGTTCTGACGCCCATCGTCAAGGAGCAGGACTTCCTTGTGGTGGATCGTGGTGGCGACGGCACCAACCTCGAAGAATTTTACTTCGACACGCCGTTTGAGATCTCCTGATCAGGATCCCACATCCTTTGGCACAAACAAAAGGGGAGCAGGCGTGGCCTGCTCCCCTTTGTACTCCTTAACCGCAATAAGCGCTTAAACGCGCTCGAGAGCGATCGAGATGCCCTGTCCGACGCCAATGCACATGGTGGCAAGCGCCAGCTTGGCGTTACGCTCGCGCAGCTCCAGCGCGGCCGTGCCGCTGATGCGCGCGCCGGACATGCCCAGCGGGTGACCCAGCGCAATCGCGCCGCCGTTCGGGTTGACGTGCGCTGCATCGTCAGCGATGCCGAGGTCGCGCAGAACGGCGAGACCCTGCGAAGCAAAGGCTTCGTTGAGCTCGATGACGTCGAAGTCGGTCGGCTTCAGGCCGAGACGTGCGCAGAGCTTCTTCGTGGAAGGAGCCGGACCGAAGCCCATGATGCGCGGTGCAACGCCAGCGGTCGCGCCGCCTAGGATGCGGGCTATCGGGGTAAGGCCATACTTCTTGGCAGCCTCAGCCGAAGCGATGATCAGCGCTGCTGCGCCATCGTTGACACCCGATGCGTTACCGGCCGTAACCGAGCCGCCTTCGCGGAACGGAGCAGGCAGCTTTGCCAGCGCCTCGATGGTCGTGCCGGCGCGCGGATGCTCGTCCTTGTTCACGACGATCGGCTCGCCCTTGCGCTGCGGAATGACCACTTCCGTGATTTCCTTGGCAAGACGGCCGTTCTCCTGTGCCGCAACAGCCTTCTGCTGGCTGCGGGCCGCCATCGCGTCCTGGTCTTCGCGGCTGATGTTGAACTGCTCGGCAACATTCTCCGCCGTCTCCGGCATCGAGTCGACGCCGTACTGCTTCTTCATCAGCGGGTTGACGAAACGCCAGCCGATGGTCGTATCGTGGATCTCGGCATTGCGGGAGAAGGCGCTGGTGGCCTTTGGCATCACGAAGGGTGCGCGGCTCATCGACTCGACGCCGCCAGCGATGATGATCTCGGCTTCCCCCGACTTGATGGCGCGTGCAGCCGTGATCACGGCATCCATGCCCGATCCGCAGAGGCGGTTCATCGTCGTTCCCGGAACTTCAACCGGGAAGCCGGCCAGCAGCAGCGACATGCGCGCCACGTTGCGGTTGTCCTCACCAGCCTGGTTGGCGCAGCCGAAGATGACTTCGTCGAGGGCAGCCCAATCGACATTGGGGTTACGCTGGACGAGCGCTTTCAGCGGAATGGCGCCCAGATCGTCGGCGCGGACCGACGACAGCGTACCGCCAAAGCGGCCGATGGGAGTACGGATATAGTCGCAGATAAATGCCTCAGCCATGGTTCTCTTTCACTCTTCGCTCGGCCACTCCGCCCATTTGGACAGGCTTACAGTCCTGACATTCTGCGCTCCGACGTCAGCCGGTTCAACTGACCAGACCTTATGCAGCAGTAACAAACCGCCTGCCTCGGAAGCACAAAAGCCATTGTTCATATTGCGAACAAAAGTTTTGTATGCGATATTTTTTAGTCTTGTGATTATGCGGAGTCAAATCCTTTGGTTGAGAACCCTGAGGCTGAAAAGCTGGATGTCGTTGGGTCTTTGTCGAAGGGTCTGCGGGTGCTGGAGATCGTCGCCAAGGCGCCGGACGGCCTGCGCCTCACCGAGGTGGCGGAAGCCTCCAACCTCACGCGTGCAGGCGCGCGCCGCTTGCTTTTGACCTTCGTTGCGGAAGGCTGGATGCACCAGGAGGGGAGGCTCTTCCTGATGTCGCCGAAGCTGCTGACGGTCGCCCGCAGTTGGCTGGGCAGCACGCCGCTCTGGCGCCATGCCGTCCCGATATTGAGAACAGTTTCTCGATCCGTGGGGGAATCCTGTTCGGCTGCCGTGTTGCAGGGCGAGGACGTGGTCTATGTCGCCCGCGTCGCGGGCAGCGCCATCCTCGCCGAGTCGCTTGATGTGGGTGCCCGCCTGCCGGCCTATTGCACGTCCATGGGTCGGGTCTTGCTGTCAGAACTGGATGAGGCCGAACTCGCCCGTTTTCTTGGTCAGATGACGCTCCGCGCCCGTACGCCCAAGACCATTACCGCTCCGGGCACTCTTGCGGAGCGGATTGCTCAGGCGCGCCGGGATGGGCACGCCATCGTCGACGAGGAGCTTGAACTGGGGCTGCGTTCCATTGCCGTGCCGGTCCGCTCTCGCGCGGGCCGGATCGTCGCCTCGATCAATGTCTCCACGCGCACCGCGCGTTGCACTGTGGGTGAGATGCGCAGCCTCTTCCTCCCGCATCTGCTCGACGCGGCCCGCGAGATCGAGGAGTACCTGCCGCTCCATTGACAGGCAGCTCGTTGACAGAGGTTGGACCACGCTGCGCGTGAGATAGTGGATCTCGGCGCTCATGCAGGATCTCCCGACGGCTTCTGCCGTTCCAGGTTCGCCTGCATCTTGCGCGAGACCTTGGTCTGGAGGCGTGCATGAAGCAGCCTTTGCCATTCGTCCGCTCCGCCGCTGGCTTCGGGGCGGGGCGGGATTGCAAGCAACGCATCGACTACAGACGCACTATCATCCTGCGCCAACAGCGCATCGATTTCAGCCTCAACTGTCTTCTCGACTTCCATTGCAAACCTCCGATTTACGGGCCGGAGTTTTGCCTACGGATCCTGACTGGATGAAGGCAGTACGATGAAAGTTCAGTGACATGCCTATGACGTTATATATCTGTGACTTAACTCCTATGGCTAAATCATGATTAGCTGGTTGCGCGGCCCTCAGACGTAGCGGTTGACCACGTTTTCCAGCACCTCCTGACGGCCTGATTTCGGCTGTGGATCGATGCCCTCCCGTAGCGCCCGCTCGGAGATTTCCTCAAGCGTCCGCTGGCCGGAAAGCATGGCCTGCGCCTCCGGTTTCTTCCAGCCGGCATAGCGCTCATCGAGCGGTGTGCTCAGCGCCTTGTCCTCGATCATCCGGGCGGCGGCCTTCAGCCCGCGCGCGCAGGCATCCATACCGCCCACATGCGCTGCGATCAGGTCGGACGGCTCGAGCGACTGACGGCGGATCTTGGCGTCGAAATTCGTGCCGCCCGTGGTGAACCCGCCAGCGCGCAGGATCTCGTAATAGGCCAGCGCCAGCTCAGGCACGTTGTTGGGGAACTGGTCGGTATCCCAGCCGGACTGGTAGTCGTTGCGGTTCATGTCGATCGAACCGAAGATGTCAAAGCTCCGCGCCATGGCGATCTCGTGCTCGAACGTGTGGCCGGCGAGGATCGCGTGACCCTGCTCGATGTTGACCTTCACTTCCTTCTCAAGCCCGTACCGCTGCAGGAAGCCATAGACGGTCGCCACATCGAAATCGTACTGATGCTTGGTGGGCTCCTGAGGCTTCGGCTCGATCAGGATCGCCCCCTTGAACCCGATCTTGTGCTTGTAGTCGACGACGAGCGACAGGAAACGTCCCGCCTGGTCGAGCTCATGGCCAACATCGGTGTTCAGCAGCGTTTCATAGCCCTCGCGTCCGCCCCACAGCACATAGTTCTCGCCCTTGAGCCGCTGGGTGACATCCATGCAGGATTTCACGATAGCAGCGGAATAGGCGAACACGTCCGGGTCGGGGTTGGTTGCCGCTCCCGCCATGAAGCGCTTGTGGGAGAACAGGTTTGCGGTGCCCCAGAGCAGCTTGATGCCGGTCTGCTCCATCTTCTGCTCGAGGTAGTCGGCGATCTCGTTGAGCCGCGAAATGCTTTCCGCAAGCGTTGCGCCCTCCGGCCGCACGTCCGCATCGTGGAACGTGTAGTAGGGTGAGCCGAGCAGCTGGAACATCTCGAAGGCCACGTCAGCCTTCAGCCGGGCCTTTTCCATGGTGTCGCCGTACCATGGGCGGTCGAAGGTCTGCCCGCCGAAGGGATCGAGGCCCGACCACATGAAGCTGTGCCAGTAGCAGACGGCAAAGCGCAGATGGTCCTCCAGGCGCTTGCCCAGCACGACTTCGTCCGGATTGTAGTGGCGGAAGGCAAAGGGATTGTCGCTTTCGGGCCCTTCGTAAGCAATGGGCTTCAGATCGCCGAAATATCCTGTGCTCATGACGAGACTCCTCGGATCGCTGGATAGAGTTTGCGGAAACGCTGATAGGCTTCTTCAAGGGCGCCGGACTGGAACGTGTCCGGCTCGATGGTGGCTGCGATGGGTGGCGGCGTGCACACGCTGAGCGGATCTGCACCCGTGGCCGCGATGAGGCCGAGACGTGCAGCGCCGAAGGCTGCGCCTCGGTCTCCGCCCGTGGGAACGTCTACCGGAAGATTGAGCGCGGTGGCGATAGCCTTGAGCCAGTAGGTGGAGCGAGACCCACCGCCCACCGCCATCACCCTGTCGAGTGTGGTCCCAGCCTGCCGGAGCGCTTCGAGATTGTCGCGGAATGCGAAGGCAACGCCTTCCATTACAGCCTGGGTGAGTTGCGCGCGGCTGGTGCCCGCCTCGATGCCGGTGAAACTGCCACGGATGAGCGCATCATTGTGCGGCGTCCGCTCACCGGAGAGATAGGGAAGGAAAGTCACGGGCGAGGGCGCCCGCAGCGCCTCCCCTAGCTCGTCCGAAAGATACGCCGGCGAGGTTCCTGTAATCCCCGAGAGCCAGTTCATGCCGTCGGTTGCCGACAGGATAACGCCCATCTGGTGCCAGGTGTTGGGCAGTGCATGACAGAACGTGTGCACGGCACTTTCGGGATTGGGTAGGTAGCGGTCGTTCGTCGCAAACAGAACGCCGGACGTGCCAAGCGAAATGAAGGCTGAGCCGGGCTTCACTGTCCCCGCACCGCACGCCGAGGCCGCATTGTCTCCAGCACCGCCAGCAATCACGACGTTGCCGCCGATGCCCCAGCGTTCGGCAAGCTCACGGCGGAGCATACCTGCTGGTTCAGTGCCCTCCACGAGCGATGGCATGTGGCTGACCGTAAGATCGGTCGCCGCAAGCAGCTCTTCCGACCACGTCCTCCGCTCGACGTCGAGCCAGCCCGTGCCGGCGGAATCCGACATCTCGGAGATATGCTCGCCGGTGAGCCAGAGCCGCAGATAGTCCTTCGGCAGCAGCACCTTGGCCGTGGCCGCGAACACTTCCGGCTCGTGCCGCTTCACCCAGACGAGTTTCGGCGCCGTAAAGCCGGGAAACACGATGTTCCCCGTGATCCTGCGGAACCTGGGATCGGAATCGAGCTCCGCCGCTTCCTTGTGAGATCGTGTGTCGTTCCACAGGATGCAGGGGCGCAGCACCTGATTGTTCCTGTCGAGCAGCGTGGCCCCATGCATCTGGCCTGAAAGGCCGATGCCCTTGACCTCGGCGAGTGCTTCAGGCTGCTCGGCCTTGAGCTCGCCGATCGCATCTTCGACGGCGCGGACCCACTCGGCAGGATCCTGTTCGGACCATCCGGTATGCTTCCGCTGCACGTCGAGCGAGGACGTGGCGCTGGCAATGATCGTCTGGTCGGCGCTGATCAGCAGCACCTTGACCCCGGATGTGCCCAGATCGACACCCAGATACATGGCTCCTCCCATGCGGCAAACACCTCCTGCTAGCCGCTATTCGATATTTATTTCGAATTGCGAATAAATAAGCACATTTTGCTTGGGCGTGGCAACACGGCCATCGCTAACGGTTCGCTACCGTAACCAATGCGGGGCTATCCTTATGTGAAAAGGTTTTGTTAACCATGTTGGCGAATGATGGGGGCACTACCGACGGAGCGCATGACATGAAGCTGGCATATCTTGCCGTAGCGGCTGCCCTTGGTGCTTTTGGTGCTGGTCCGGCTCTAATGACGCCGGATGAGGCAGCCAGCAATGTGGACGGGAGGCATACGTCTGCGATCACCGCTGGAGCAAGCTACCAGCTCAAGGTGGTCGGACTGGAACGTGGCTGCGCCGTTACGCTGCGCAAGGAACAGTCCAGGCTCCACATCGCGCCGGGCTGCTCCAGCCTTTCAGGACAGCTCGCGGACGCACGCTTCTGGCAGAAGGATGCCAACGGCGATCTGCTCTTCATCTCCGACGATGGCCGCACGGTTGCCCAGTTCTTCCCCGGCGACGGCGTTGCCTACGAGTCGGTGAAGCCCGTCACCCCGATCATGATGCTGGATGAGCTTTAATCTCTAGCCGCATGCTGGCGCACGGCATCGCCGAACGCCTCGAAGATCCGGCGGGAATTGTCGTCCGAGTTCACCCAATATTCCGGATGCCACTGGACGCCGACGGCAAAGCCCGGCGCATCGATCACTGAAACGGCTTCAACCGTGCCGTCGTCGGCAACGGCTTCAACCTGCAGGCGCGGCGCAAGCCGGTCGATGCCCTGCCGGTGCACCGAATTGACGGTGATCTTCCTGGCGCCCAGAACCGAGGCGAGGCAGCTGCCTTCCTTGATCTCCACCTCGTGCCGCATGCCGAATTTCTCGTCCGCCGTCTTGCCATGGCCGCGATGATCCATGCTACCCTCGCGGTTCTGGATTTCCGTCGCAAGCGAACCACCCAGTGCCACATTCAACTCCTGAATGCCGCGGCAGACGGCAAGCAGCGGAACGCCTTTTTCGATCGCCTTGCGGATGAGCGGCAGCGAGGTTGCGTCCCGACGCTCGTCATAGGGCTCGTGTCGGACGGTTGGTTCAGTGCCGTAGAGCGAGGGATGAACGTTGGAGCGGGCGCCGGTAATGAGCACACCGTCCACCTGTGCCAGCAGGCTGTCGAGGTCGATCTCGTCGCCAAAGGATGGCACCTGCACCGGCAACACGTTGGAGGCCGTCAGCACCGCCTTCAGATATTGCTCTGGCGTCGCGTGCCAGGTGTAGCCGTCGAATTCCTTGACGTCGGTGGTGACTGCAACGAGTGGCTTCAGCATCATGTCATCCGCTAAGTATGGGAAGCCTATGTATCCTGCGCCGTGCCGTTATCCAAGGTGTAGACACGCATGGGTTCGATGCAATTTACGGAGAAACATTTGTGATCTGGACACGCGCATTCGCTCGTGATTGAGTCGGTGTTCTAGGGAGAGGGAGGGCGACACCACGTCGTTTTCTCAGGAGGTTTATCGATCCTATTACGGGAGGTAATTGCATGGATCGTCGTTCGTTTATTGCAAAGGCTGGACTTGCAACCATTGGTGCCGGTGCAGCGGCGCTAAGTACACCAGCCATTGCACAGGGCAACCTGACGTGGCGTATGGTCACCACGTGGCCGAAGAATTTTCCGGGGCTTGGCGTCGGTGCTCAACGATTGGCAGATCGTATCAGCAAGGCATCGGGTGGTCGTCTGACCATCCAGGTCTACGCCGGTGGCGAGCTTGTGCCGCCGCTGCAGGCGCTGGACGCTGTCATCGACGGTTCGGCCGAAATGAGCCACGGCGCTGCCTATTACTGGCAGAACAAGAGTGCAGGCCTTTCCTTCTTCACCGGTGTTCCTTACGGCATGACGTCCCGCGAGCTTACCGCATGGGTGCGTTACCTTGGCGGCCAGGAAATCTGGGACGAGATCTACGACCAGTTTGGCGTGATTGGCTTCCTGTCGGGCGACACGGGAACCCAGGCTGGCGGCTGGTTCCGCAATGAGATCAATGGCCTCGACGACATCAAGGGCATTCGCTTCCGTACCCCCGGCCTCGGTGGTCAGGTGTGGGAGAAGCTTGGCGCTTCGGTAACCAACCTCGCGGCTGGTGAAATTTTCCAGGCGCTTCAGTCGGGTACGCTTGATGCGGCCGAGTTCGTCGGTCCCTACAACGACCTGGCCCTCGGCTTCTATCAGGTCTGCAAGAACTACTACTTCCCGAGCTTCGTTGAGCCGGGCCTGGCGACCGAGCTCGTCGTCGACAAGAAGAAGTTCCTGGATCTGCCCGAGGACCTGCAGGCGATCGTCCGCGACTGCTGCCAGGCCGAGTATGACGCCGTGGCTGCCGACTTTGCCGCCAACGATCCGCGCGCGCTCCAGACGCTGGTCGAAAAGCACGGCGTTCAGGTCAAGCGCTTCCCCGAAGAAATCATGGAAGCCGGAGCAAAGGCTTCCAAGGAAGTGCTCCAGACCTTCCTCGACTCGAGTGATCCGCTGACCAAGAAGACGGCGGAAAGCTTTGTGGCCGCCCTGAAGATCGTGCGCCAGAAGACCGAGGGTACGGACGTTCCGTTCCTCCTCGCTCGCGAGAAATACTTCAATCTGGACTGAGGCCTATACTAACGCCTGTTATCCAAACGTGAAGAGCCCGGGATTTCCGGGCTCTTCTGTTTCTGAGGCGCACTGACTGAGTGGAAGAGTGGCCGGACAATTAAGTCGGCCACTGCTTACGTTAGTTGTAGATCGCCCGTGGCAGCCAGGTGGCGATTTCCGGGAACATGAACATGATTGCGAGTGCCACGACCTGAAGCGCAACGAAAGGCGCGACACCCCGATAGATCATGCCGGTTGACACGTGCGACGGCGCTACGCCTCTTAAGTAGAAGAGCGAGAAGCCGAAGGGTGGTGTCAGGAAGCTCGTCTGCAGGTTCACGCCCACCAGCACGCCGAGCCAAACCGGATCGACATCCAGCGCAAGAAGGATCGGTGCGGTGATCGGGATCACGATGAAGATGATCTCGAACGTGTCGAGGATGAAACCCAGCAGGAACATCACGAACATCACCAGCGCAACGGCGCCAAGCACGCCGCCCGGTACGTTGCTCAGGAATTCGTGCACGAGATTGTCGCCACCCATGAGACGGAAGACGATCGAGAACACCGATGCACCGAACAGGATGATGAAGACCATGCAGGTCATTGTGGCCGTTGCGATGACAGACTCACGCAAGACCCCGAAACTGAGCCGTCCGCGCAGACCCGCAAGGATCATCGCGCCGACTGCACCGACTGAAGCCGCCTCTGTGGGCGTTGCCACTCCGCCCAGGATCGACCCAAGAACCGCGATGATGAGCAGTAGCGGCGGCAGGAGCGCGACGGCGATTTCCTTGGCGAGATTCTTCTTTTCCTCCGGTGGCACGGGTGTCGCCGGACAGGACTCAGGATGGAAGATCGCCTTGAAGATCATCCAGAGCAGGTAGAGCCCGACCAGCAGCAGGCCCGGCAGGACCGCACCCGCAAAGAGATCACCGACTGATACTGGCACCGGCGCGAAGTTTCCCTTCGACATCTGCACCTGGGCGTTGATTCCGGAGAGCATGTCGCCCATGAAGATCAGGACAGTGGATGGCGGGATGATCTGGCCCAGCGTTCCTGAGGCGCAGATGACGCCGGATGCGAGCTTCGGGTCATAGTTCGCCCGCAGCATCGCCGGCAGCGAAATGAGGCCCATGGTGATGACCGTCGCGCCGACCACGCCGGTCGAAGCCGCCAGGAGCGCACCAACGATGACCACCGACATGCCGAGGCCGCCGCGCAGATTGCCGAAAAGCTTGCCCATGGTCAGCAGCAGCTGTTCTGCGATCTTGGACCGTTCGAGGATCATGCCCATGAAGATGAAGAGCGGCACGGCGACCAGAACTTCGTTCGTCATGTAGCCGATGTAGCGGTTGATGACGCTGCCATAGTTCGAAGGATCGAAGACACCGAACCATTGGCCCACCAGCCCGAACAGGAGCGACACGCCTGCAAGCGTAAAGGCAACCGGAAATCCAAGAAGCAGGAAGCCGATGATGCCGAAAAACATGAGACCCGCAAGGATCTCGCCAATTACAACTGGTTCCATCACACGGCCCCCGTGCCCGGTTCTTCATCCTGCGCGGTATAGCGCAGATTTGCTGGGAGCAGATGCTCCTGCCCTCGCAACACGAGCACTGATCGCAGCGCCATGGCGATGCCCTGCAGCGCCACCAAAACGGCAAATCCCAGGATGAAGGTCTTCAGAATGTAATAGTGGGTCATGCCGCCGATGTTCGGCGATGCCTCATAGATGCGCCAGGACCGGACAACAAAGGGCCAGCCATAGACCCAGACAAGCCAGCAGAAGGGCAGGAGAAACAGAACAACGCCGATCAGGTCGACGGTGGCCTTCCAACGCCTGGAGGCGGGACGGTACAATATATCAACTCGCACATGGTCGCCTCTCAGCAATGCAAAGCCTGCGACTGCAGTAAACAGGGCGCCGTTCATCCATACATAAAGGTCACGCATCCAGATAATGCTGGTGGAGAACAGATATCTCTGCACCACTATCGCGAAACACAGGACGACTATAGCGAGAGAAAGCCACGCAAAGACATTACCGATCAACGTGTTTAGAGCGCTGATCGATTTTACAATCATAGCAATGATACGCACAGACTATGCCCCTTTCCTCATTGCGAGGGGTTTGTCAGGATAGATTTGCTCCATCAGGCAGTTCCTCTTCCCATTTTCGGATGCTTTCAGCATCTTCTCTGTTGCGGTGAGCGGAGAGCCCCCGCAGGCGCGGCTCCCATCGCACCTGAGCCTGATATTCTTATCAGGTTCGATCGGCTTGAAAAGCTGCAAACGCCAACCATGATCGCCGAATGGGGCTTCCGCGCCTGTGGGTGGAGACAGCAAATGCCCGGTATTGCCCCAGATTTATCAGGAAATTACAGCCCCGCGCCCGGTTCAGACAGGATCTTGCAAATTTTTGTAGGGGACTAAATTCAATTGACGCGGATTGTCTTCGCGGCAACACTTTCATGTCTCAACTGTTTAACACTTGCAGTTGAGGCAACGAATTTGCCACCAGGAGGAGGTGGAATGATGCTTCGTCATGTAACGCTTGACGACAAGTACGACCTCTCCAAGGAACAGATACTTGTTTCCGGATCGCAGGCGATTGTCCGCTTGCTGCTGATGCAGCGCGAGTTTGACCGCAGGGCCGGATTGAATACGGCTGGGTTTGTATCTGGGTATCGTGGTTCTCCCCTTGGAGGCATCGATCAGCAGGTCTGGAAGGCCGGAAAATATCTTTCCGAAGCAAATGTCACCTTCCAGCCCGGCTTGAACGAGGATCTGGCCGCGACCGCGTGCTGGGGCTCGCAGCAGACCGAGCTTCTGGGCGAGGGCAAGTACGACGGCGTCTTCGCCCTCTGGTACGGCAAGGGCCCGGGCGTCGATCGGACGGGCGACGTGTTCCGTCACGCCAATTCGTTCGGCACCTCGCCGCACGGCGGCGTCCTGGCCCTGATGGGCGATGATCACACGGCAGAATCCTCTACTGTCGCCCACCAGAGCGAATTCGCTTTCATCGACGCGATGATCCCGATCCTGAACCCGGCAGGCGTTCAGGAACTCATTGACTACGGCATCTACGGCTATGCACTGTCGCGCTTCGCAGGCACTTGGGCGGCTCTGAAATGCGTCAAGGACAACATCGAGTCCACGGCTTCCGTGAACGTCGGCTTCGATCGGATCAACATCAGGCTTCCCGAGATCGACCTGCCGTCCGGCGGTCTGCACATCCGCTACGAGTTGAACCAGCTGGGCCAGGAAGAGCGTCTCCACGACTACAAGCGCAAGGCTGCTGCGGCCTTCGTGCAGGAGAATGGTCTCAACCGCATCATTTTCTCCGGCGGTTCGGACCCCAAGCTCGGCATCGTCACCATCGGCACGAGCTACCTCGATGTGCGGCAGGCGCTGGATGATCTCGGCATCGATGAGGAGCGGGCGGCGCAGCTTGGAATCCGTCTGTTCAAGGTGGCCTGTCCCTGGCCTTTCGATTACCAGCACATGGCGGATTTCGTCCGCGGCCTCCACACCGTGATCGTGGTGGAAGAGAAGCGTTCGCTTCTGGAAGTGCAGCTGCGCGAAAACCTCTACGGCACGCCCAATCATCCGGTTATCATCGGCAAAAAGGACGAGCAGGGCGAGAAGCTCTTCCCTGTCACGGGATCGCTTGACCCGAACGAGATTGCGATCACCATCGGCGAGCGCATCCTCCGCGTGATCGGCTACTCGGAGGAAATCGCGGCCCACGTCGCGCGGCTGCGGCAGTTCCAGGAAATGCTGGTTCAGACGCCGGACATCGCGAAACGCGTGCCCTATTTCTGCTCCGGCTGCCCCCACAACACCTCGACGCGCGTACCCCAAGGGTCGATCGCCGGCGCCGGTATCGGCTGCCATCTCATGTCCATGTGGATGGATCGGAATACGGCCGGCTTCACGGCCATGGGAGGCGAGGGTGCGCAGTGGATCGGGCAGGCCCCGTTCACCAACCGCGAGCACTTCTTCCAGAATCTGGGCGACGGCACCTACACACATTCGGGTTCGCTGGCGATCCGCTTTGCCATCGCCGCCGGCGTAAACATGACCTACAAGATCCTCTACAATGACGCCGTGGCGATGACGGGCGGCCAGCCTGCTGAAGGCGCGTTGACGGTGGAGCAGATTGCCAATCAGCTCTACGCCGAAGGCGTCCGCAACATGGCGGTCGTCTCGGACGAGCCGGACAAGTACCAGGGCAAGTTCAAGTTCCCTTCGGGCTCGACGGTTCATCACCGTGAAGAACTGGATGAGGTGCAGCGTCGCCTGCGCGAAACCAAGGGCGTGTCCGTCCTGATCTACGACCAGACCTGCGCGGCGGAAAAGCGGCGGCGGCGGAAGCGCGGTACATTTCCGGATCCTGACAGGCGCGTCATCATCAACGACCTCGTTTGCGAGGGCTGTGGCGATTGCGGCGTCAAGTCGAACTGCGTTTCCGTGCAGCCGGTCGAGACCGAATTCGGACGCAAGCGCAGGATCGACCAGTCGAGCTGCAACAAGGATTTCTCCTGCCTTGAAGGCTTCTGCCCGTCCTTCGTGACCGTGCATGGCGCGAAGCTGAAGAAGCTTGAAGGCGGGGCCGGCGACATCGACCCGCTGAAGGATGTTCCCGAACCGGCCATTTTCCCGATTGAGAAGGGCTGGAGCGGCGTCGTCGACGGCATCGGCGGAACAGGTGTTGTCACCATCGGCGCGATCCTTGCCATGGCTGCTCACCTGGAAGGGAAGGGTGTCGGCGTCATCGACATGGCCGGCCTCGCCCAGAAAGGCGGCGCGGTCTATTCGAACCTCCGCATGGCCACAACGCCGGAGGACATTCGCTCCATCCGCGTGGCTGCGGGTGAGGCAGATCTCGTGCTGGGCGGCGACCTCATCGTGACTGGCTCAAGCAAGGTTCTGGCCACCGTGCGCCACGGGCACACGCTGGTGCTTGCCAACAAGGCAGAGGTGATGCCGGGCGATTTCACGCGCCAGCCGGACTTCAGCCTGCCGGTCGAGCGCCTGAAACGCGAAATCATCAAGCATGCAGGCGAAGAGAACACGTTCTTCTTTGATGCCACACAGGCGGCCAAGGTGCTCTTCGGCAATACGTTGGGCGCCAACATGTTCATGCTCGGCGTTGCCTGCCAGAAGGGCGGCCTGGCTGTTTCTCCGGAGGCGATCGAAAAGGCGATCGAGCTGAACGGGGAGGCTGTACCGGCAAACATCAAGGCGTTCCGCTGGGGCCGTCGTGCGGCGCAATTCCCGGAAGAGGTGCGTGAGCTCGTCGGATCGGCTGCCGAGAAGGGCGCTTCGATCAGCGAGAGCCTCGATGAGATGATCGCTCGTCGGGTGGATTTCCTCACCCGCTACCAGAACCGCGCCTATGCCGAGCGCTACCGCAACCAGGTTGAGCGCATCCGCAAGGCGGAGACGGCCGCGGTGCCGGGGACAACAACCATCACTCAGGCGGTGGCAAAGAGCCTGTTCAAGCTGATGGCCATCAAGGACGAGTACGAGGTTGCGCGCCTCTACACCGATGGTTCCTTTCAGCGCCAACTGAACAACGAGTTTGAAAGCTACGACCGGTTCGAGTTCCACCTTGCGCCGCCGATCCTTTCGAAGCCCGGACCTGACGGGCGTCCCAAGAAGCGCCGGTTCGGTCAGGCAATGCTCACTGGCTTCAGGTTGTTGGCAAGCCTGAAGGGCCTGCGTGGCACGGTCCTTGACCCATTCAGCTATCTTGAGGAACGGCGTCAGGAGCGTGAGCTGCTCGCAACCTTTGAGAACGATCTGCAAAAGATCGAGGAAATGCTCTCAGAACCTGCGTTGCCCACAGAAAAGATCGACACGCTGGCAGCCTTCGCATCGATCCCGATGATGATACGCGGCTTCGGCCACGTGAAGCGGGCGAACATGGAAAGTGCCTTCGATCAGCGGGCCGATCTTCTGCAACGCCTTGCAGAGGAAGGAAATCAGACGCTGCTCAAGGCTGCCGAATAGACAATCCGGCCTGCGCCCTGGATGGTCGCAGCGGGCCTCCTTCAACCCAGGGGTTCCTGCAACCTCTGGGTTGCGCGCGTCAGCCGGTGGTTTATCATCAAAACCACTAAATTTTTACCGTTACCGATAAGCTCTTCTTTAAGCCCGTCTTGTATTAAGATGCCCGCAAGCGGGAGAACTCATGGCAAAGCGCGCAGACAGCGATATACCCGGCGAGGTATATATACAGTTTGTGAAATCGCTCTATGGCAGCGCCAGCACGGTGCTGGTCGGAGCGACCTCTCACATGCTGGTCGCTCTGTTCGTCTACCTCAGGAACGGCGAGCCGCTGTTTCTTGCCTTCGCAGCGCTCTTCATCGCCATCGGCATCATTCGCTACATGGGCATCCGCAAGGGTGCGGATGAAATCACCGATCCCGAACAGGCACGCAGGCTGGAGAGCGAATATGTGGTGCGCGGCGCCATACAGGGCCTCCTTCTCGGAGTCTTCGGCTTCTGCGCCACCTATGTCTTTCCCGATCAGTTTGGACAGTTGGGCGCGCTGGCGCTCGTCCTCTCGGCACTTGCCACGGTGGTTGGCCGCAACTACGGGTCATCCCGTGTCGTGCTCGCCTTCACCGTCTCCATGCTCGCACCGCTTGCGCTGGCCTTGCTGCTGCGCGGGGAACCGAGCTACGGGATGCTTGCCATCCTGATGCTCCCGTTTGGGCTGATCGTCATCCGCAGCGCCTCCGACGTTCGCAAGCTTCTCGTGAGCGCCGTACTGGAGCGCAAGAACGCGGATCTTCTCGCGCAACGCTTCGATCGTGCGCTCAACACGATGTCCCATGGCCTGATCATGCTTAATCTGGAAGGCTGCGTGGTGGTTGCCAACGACCGGGCAGCCGAGCACCTGGGCTTCCGGTTCTCCGAGCAGATGATCGGCCGTACGCTGGACGCGCTTTTGCTGCGTGGCGTCGCCGGAGCGCTCCTGAACCGCGACGATTTCATCGCCGCCCGTCGCCAGCTTCAGGAGGCTCTTGATACCGGCCATGGCAAAAAGGTTCTGCTGCACCTGCGCGATGGCCGCTTCCTCGAGTTCACCGCCCGAGAGGGCAAGGAAGAGCTTGCCGTGCTCACCTTTGAAGAGGTGACGAACCGTGTGGCAGCGGAAGAAAAGATCCGCCACATGGCCCGCTACGACAGCCTGACGGGTCTGCCCAACCGCGCTTATTTCCAGGAGATGGTGCGCGACTTCATCGAGCAGGGGGACGATGGCCGTCTCTGCGGTCTTGCCATCATCGACCTCGACGATTTCAAGTCCATCAACGACACCATGGGTCACCCGGTTGGCGACAGCCTGATCTATGCGGTGGCCGAACGCCTCATCTCCCATATGAGCGATACGGTGAAGATCGGCCGCTTCGGCGGCGACGAGTTCATGCTCTACATCGACCACGTGCAGGACGTGGAGGATTTCTCCGAACGCTTTTCGGCGATCTTCGAGGAAATTCGTGGGCAGGTCGAGATTGCCGGCCATCTGCTGTCGATCGAAGCGAGCGCCGGCGTGGTCGTCTTCCAGGCGGCCGCGGGGGATCTGAACGAGGTGACGGTGCGTGCCGATCTGGCGCTCTATGCCGCCAAGGATGCGGGCAAGTCCACCTGGCGCCTGTTCGAAGAGCACATGGATGCGGCCTTCCGCACCAAGCAGATGATGAAGTCTGACCTGCGTGCGGCAATTGCGGGCAAGCAGCTGCACGTCATGTATCAGCCGATCATCGACATGAACACGCTGCGCGTCTCGTCCTATGAAGCGCTGTGCCGCTGGACACATCCGCACCTTGGGCCGATCTCGCCCGCCATCTTCATCCCGCTGGCCGAGGAGATGGGACTGATCACCGAGATCAGCTGCATGGTTCTTGAGACCGCCTGCAAGGAATGCATGAAGTGGCCGGAACACATCAACGTCTCGGTTAACCTTTCAGCCAAGGACTTCCACGGCTCGTCGGTCATCGACAACGTGGCGGTGGCGCTGGCGAACTCCAGCCTTGCACCGCAACGACTCGAACTGGAAGTAACGGAAACGGCGTTGCTCGATGACAAGCAGCGGACGCATTCCTTGATCAAGCAGCTGAAGAAGCTTGGCGTCTGTATCGCGCTTGACGACTTCGGCACCGGTTACTCGAGCCTTAGCTACCTCCACACCCTTCCGCTCGATCGCGTGAAGATTGACGGCAGCTTCCTCCACGACGTGGCCGAGAACCCGCGGTCGCGCAAGCTGTTGAAGAGCGTCGTGCAGCTATCCCGTGGGCTGGGTCTTTCGGTGACGGTGGAGGGCGTAGAGACCCATGAGCAGCTGCGGCTTCTCCAGGAATCGGCGCGTCCTGACCAGGTGCAGGGCTTCCTTTTTGGTGCCGCCCTTTCGCCTAACGGCGCCCGCGCAATGGCCGATGGCGTGTGGGCATTCGAGCAAACTGGACGGATCGATGAACAACAAAGGACAATTCACAAATAAAATTAAGTGTTCGACGGATTTGTAGTGTTAAGGTTAACACTAGGTTAGGCCTTCACTAAAATTTAAATTAATTGCTAACTGTGCCCATCACGGTCGTGAATTTTCAGGATGGGACATGACACCGAATACTTTAACTAATCGCGGAACGCGTGCGGAGGAGTCTCCATTCAATCGCAGCGTCTTCAGTGTACTCGATCACATTGAGTACCGGATATGTGACGAGGGCGAGGACCTGGAAGCAGTTTATCGGCTTCGCTATCAGTCCTATCTCGCCGCCGGCATGATCAAGGAGGATGCTGCCAGGCAGATCCACGACAAGTACGATGAGATGCCGAATTCCCATCGCTTCGGCGTGTTCTACAAGGGCAACCTGGTTTCGACGATCCGGGTACACCACCTCTCCCAGGAACATCCGATTGCACCGAGCTGCGGCGTCTTTGGCGATGTGATCGAAGCAAGGCTGAAGGCCGGGCAGACCTTCGTGGACCCAAGCCGCATGGCGGCGGATCTGGAATGGGGCCGCAAGCTTCGCGTACTGCCTTACATCACGCTGCGCCTTGCGGTGCTGGGGGCCAAATACTTCCGCACCGACTACAGCCTGATCGCCATCAAGGAAGAGCATTCCGCGTTCTACTACCGCACGTTCCGTGCGGAGCCCGCCACCGGACCGCGTTCTTATCCGGGTCTTGAGGTTCCGGTCCATCTACTCCAGATGAACACCCGAGAAGTGCTGGACGAGGTGATCGAACGTATGCCGTTCTTTGGTTCCACCGAGGCCGAGCAGCGCATGTTGTACGGACGCAAGCGTTCGGCGGATGAAACCGGCTCGCTGTCGGTGCATCCAACGGCACGGTTGCTGCTCGCCGCTGCCTGAAGCAAGCCTGTCCTTATGTTGTCGCGGGAGCCTTTTGGGCTCCCGTTTCTTTATGAGGGACTGAACAGTTGATCCGACAGCCCCAACGGGAGACACACCATGCCTGACCTCCAGATCGCTCCGCTCGTCGCCTTGATCGCGGGCATCTTGATCCTGATCATGCCGCGCCTGCTCAACATCATCGTGGCGGTCTACCTGATTCTTGTGGGCCTGATGGGCCTCTTCCCGGACGCGATTGATCGTCTGAACTTCTGATTTTGCGCGGTAATTCGGGTTGCGTCGAAGCACCCCATTGCCGAGAGCGTCAGTTTTGGCTATTGCGACGGGTAGATTTTCCCGAGGGGTTTAGACATGGCAGATTCACATTCCGAGGGCGTCGTCGAAATGGGCGCGGAAATGGACTACGCTGAGCACGAGCGCAGCTACAAGTTCTTCGTGAGCTTCACGGAGTACTCGATCCTTTTGATCACCGCTCTTCTGCTCGCGATGGCCTTTGGCTTCTTCACGACCGCTGGCTTCTTCTCCAGCCTGATCCTGTTCGTGATCATCTCGGCGGTGGGCGTCTGGTTCCTGCGTTCGCGTTAGATAATAAAAGCTTAGATCCTTTCAGCGTTTTTTACGAAAAGCTGAACGGCTCTAGCTATCGGGGACCGGCAGGCTTTCTGCAAACGGTCCCTGTGCTGCCTTCGGGCGACCGCACGTCGTCAAGCACTATGGCATAGGCCCGACACGCGTTTTGCGTGTTCGGGCCTTCTGCTATGCGCAGATTTGCTGAACTTGCCTGATCGCCTCAATGAGGCCCAAAGAAAAAGCCCGGTCGCCCGGGCTTCGTTCGTTTTCGGCTTTCCGCAAGTCCTTATGCGCGTGTCCGCGCCACGCCTTCCTTGGCTGGCCCATAGTTGGGGTCAAGCTGCAGTGCGCGGGCGTAGGAGCGCTGTGCGCGGTCCTTCTCGCCACGCTTCTCGAAGACCAGGCCCTGGTTGGCCCAGCTCTCGGCGAGGTTCTCATTCAGCCTGATTGCCGTATTGAAGTCCGTGAAGGCGTTCTCGTCGTCGCCGAGCGCGAGGTACGACAGGCCACGTGCATTGTAGCCGTACGGTTCGCTTGGAGCGTAGGAGATCGCCTTGGCGAAGTCTTCGATTGCGAACTGGTGCTGGTTGCTCGCCTGATAGAGGATGCCGCGGCGCAGATAGGCGCGGGGATCCGTCGTATCGAGGTTGATCGCGCGCTCGAAGTCCTGGAAGGCCTCGTTGGTGCGGCCCGCAAGGCGATAGAGCTCTCCGCGACCGATATAGGCGACGTCATAGTTCGGGTTGAGCTGGATCGCCCGGGTGTAGTCAGCGACTGCGCGCTGGGAGTCACCCATGTAGCGATAGATCAGCGCCCGGTTGGCGTATGCCTGGTAGGAATTCGGATCGAGCTGGATGGCCTTGTCGAAGTCGGCCAAAGCTTCCTTGTAACGACCGGCGCGGCCATAGGCCGAGCCGCGGACGTTATAGGCGCCGGGATCGTTCGGCGATCGATTGATGACGGCGGTAAGCGAACCGATGTTTTCAGACGAAGCCTGGGCAGCATCCACCGGGAAGAGGTCGCTGAATTGGGACGATCCGCTGGTTGACCCGCAGGCGGCCAGCGCGCCGAGGGCAATCAGGGAAACGGCTCGTAGCGTAGTTTTGCTGACCCGAGAACTAAACATAGTCACATTCGCCATCCGATGCCGTCCACCTCTTGCTGCGTTTCAAAGAGCCAAAAAAAGGTGGCGGCGAATCGAGCTCGCGCCACCTTAGACATATATAACGCAGAAAGAGACGAAAAGTAGGCGCTTAGCGCGCTGCTACGCGTCCGCCGCCGATAAGGCCTTCGCGCTGTGCACGCTTGCGTGCCAGCTTGCGGGCGCGGCGAACAGCTTCTGCCTTTTCACGTGCGCGCTTTTCCGAGGGCTTCTCGAAATGCCCACGCATTTTCATCTCGCGGAAAATACCTTCACGCTGCATCTTTTTCTTGAGTGCGCGAAGCGCCTGATCGACATTGTTATCGCGGACGAGTACTTGCACGTGGTCTTCCTGTAAATCTGTTGATGATAGGTCCCGAACCCTCATCGGTCCAGTAACCAGGGCCAGCGACGGATTTCTCCACGCAGGAATGCGCGCTGTTACCAATTTCCCTGACGTTTGTCGAGTCGGTAATTCAGAAACTCTATCGAAACATGACAGTTCTAGGGTATGGAATTCGGCCAACGGTTTCAGCCGCTTCAGAGCCATTTCGCAGAAGTCGGAACCTGTCAGCAGCGCGCCGCATTGTATCTCAAAACGAGGTGAAGCGATGCACGACAACGACCCCAGGAAATCCAACGAGAACGTAGACCCGCAGCCGACCAGCGATGACCTTGAGGAGCAGCTGGAGAAGGGGCTGGAAGATACCTTTCCGGCAAGCGACCCTGTCTCGGCAACACGCGCAACGCGCACGGGTGCGCCGGGTGAGTTCGCCATTCGCCCGCCGAAGTCCGAAAAGGATGAAGACAGCGAGGAAGAGCTGGAAGAGGGGCTTGAGGATACGTTTCCGGCAAGCGATCCGGTCTCGGCCACTTCACCCACCCATGCCGGTGGCCCTAAGGACAAGTAGTAGCTTGAGCAATTCCAGCAAAAGTGGGAACCGGTTTTCCGTCCGGAATTGCGTCACAACAATGGCTTAGATGGCGCTGACGCCGCCGTCGATGGCGATGGCCTGACCGGTCATGAAACTGTTGCTCGGGTGGGCGGCGAAAAGGATGGCTTCGACCACCTCGTCCACTTCGGCCAGCCGCTGCATCGGCACGACACGTGTCAGGTTGGTCTCGGCTTCTGCTGGATCGCGGAAGGCGAGGCCAAGCTTCTCTGTGACCATCGGCGTGCGCGAGAACGACGGGCAAACGGCGTTCACGCGGATTCCCTTGGTGGCATATTCCGCAGCCGCGCTTCGGGTAAGCCCAATGACGCCATGCTTTGCCGCTGAATAGGCTGCGAGCCGCGGCGCCCCCTTCAGGCCGGCATAGGACGCGACATTGACGATCGAACCGCCGCGCTTCTCCTTGCGGAATTGCTTTTCCATCAATGGCAGCTGGTGCTTCATGGCGTAAAACACGCCCATCAAATTGATGTCGATGACCTGGCGCGCTTCTTCTGAAGGCAGCAGGTGGAAGCGAACGAAAGCCTGGGCGACGCCGGCATTGTTGATCGCGATATCGAGACCGCCGAAACGCTCGCGCGCCAGCCCGACGAGCTGCTCCGACGTCACCTCTTCGGCGATATCGCCGCAGAAGGTAACCGTCTCAGTCTCCAGCGAGGCGGCGAGTTCTTCAAGCGGTTCGCGTTCGATATCGGAAAGGACCAGTTTCGCGCCGTCGTTGGCGAGGCGCTTTGCCAGTTCAACGCCAAAACCGCCAGCAGCACCCGTCAACAAGACCGTCAAACCCTGGAAAGATCTCATGACGTCTGTTCTCCAAAGGAGCGGTCTGCTGTCGAGTTCCGGGCTATCTTCATCTCTCCTCACGTGCGGACCTGATATCAGAGCCTCTCAGGGCCCGCAAGGCGGGTCAAGATGCGCTCCTCGAAGTACAACGAACTGATTGCTTGGCTGGTCACACCAATAGTGAAGATTGCGGCGAAAGCCTGTTCACTCGGGCGGACGGTCGGGCATCGCGAGCGTAAGCCAACGTGCGGTGATCGCGGGTTTGATGTTGTTTTCGATCTCAACGCTCACATCATATGCGCATTCGATAATGCCGGATGGGCGCACCTTCAGGTCAGCCAGCACGAAATGTGCCCGGATGCGAGATCCCGTCCGAACCATATTGGTGAAGCGGATCTTGTCGAACCCGAAGTTGACGCCGACCGACGCACCCTCCACCTGCGGTACCGCCTCAAAAATCATGGTGGAGAGCAGCGAGAGCGTCAGGAAGCCATGGGCGATTGTTCCGCCATACGGCGTTTCACGCGCCGCGCGCTCAGGGTCGGTGTGAATGAACTGGTGATCGTCCGTCGCATCCGCGAAAAGGTCGATCATCTTCTGGGTCACCGTACGCCACTCGGAAACCCCGATTTCCTTGCCAATCAAGGCCTTGGCGTCGTCGATGGCAATCGGCTTCATGCGCTTCATTCCGTCAGTATCGCAGATAATGGGGGGCACAGATACAGTGACAGGCCGCATTTGTCATGCGGCCTGTAGAAAGTTTGGCGCGAACTGAAAGGTCAGTGACCGGCACCCGACTGGGCAGCCTCCGTCAGCTCGCGTTCCAGGCGCTTTTCTTCCTCGATCTTCGGCGTCACGAACCGGCCCATGAGGAGATAGGCGACCGGCGTCAGGAAGAGCGTCGCGATCGAGGAGAGGCCAAGTCCGCCGACGATCACCCAGCCAAGCGCGATACGGGCTTCCGCACCGGCGCCTGAGGCGAGCACGAGCGGCAGGCCACCCACGACCGTACAGATCATGGTCATCATGACAGGGCGCAGACGGATGAGCGAAGCCTGTTCGATGGCATCGCGCACGTTCAGCCCGCGGTCGCGCAGCTGGTTGGCGAACTCCACGATCAGGATGCCGTTCTTCGCCATGATGCCCACAAGTAGCACGAGGCCGATCTGGCTGTACACGTTGAGCGACGTACCAGTGATAATCAGTGCGAAGACAGCGCAGGCAAGACCGAGTGGCACGGTCGACATGATGATGATCGCGCTGACGAAGCTTTCAAACTGCGCAGACAGCACCAGAAGGATGATGATGATCGCAAAACCAAAGACGGTGAGCATGCTGTTGGCAGTTTCGCCAAGGGTCGCAGCTTCCGCGAGCGGAATGATGCGTGCGCCCGAGGGCAACAGCGGCTGCGCGATCTCCTGCACGTGTGCATAGGCCTCACCGAGGGCAAAGTTCTCGGCTAGTCCCGCCGTCACCTGCACCACACGCAGCTGCTGCTCGCGGGAAAGCGATGGCGGTACGGCCTGTTCGCGCAGTGATGCGATCGTCGAGAGTGGCACGAAACGCTGGTCGCTCGTGCGGACGAAGATGTTCTCGAGGTCCGTCGGATCATTGATCGGATTGGCGCTAGACAGCAGCTTCACGTCGAAACTGTCGTCCTCGATGAACAGCGTTCCGATCTTTCGGCCATCCAGCAGCGCCTGGATCGATTCACCGAGTCCGGTGATGCTGATCCCGAGATCCGCAGCCTTCTGGCGGTCGATCTCCACCTTCAGCTGTGGCTGCGAGGAATCCTGCGACAGGCGAGGCCGGTCAAAGCGCGGATCCTTTTCCAACTGGTCAACGATGGCGAGCGCGGTCTGCGTCAGCTTCTCGTAGCTGCTGCCGGCGATGGCGAACTGCAAACCGCTGCCGGAATTGCGGATGTTCAGGCTGTTCGGCTGGAAGGCAAAGGCGCGCACACCCGGCACCCGGCCTGCGCGCTGGTTCACCTCGTCGAGGATCTGCTGCTGTGTGCGTTCACGCTCGTCCCAGGGCGCAAGACCCAGGACTAGGAAGGCGCTGTTGCTGCCGCCCTGACCGACGATGGAGAACGTGGTACGGATTTCGCCGCTGTCGATCATCGGCTTGAAGGAAGCTTCGATCTGCTGGAGCTTGCCTGCCATATAGTCGAGGCTGACACCCTGCGGCGCAGTGATGCGCATCATCGCAGTCGCACGGTCTTCGTTCGGCGTAAGCTCGTTCTTCACTCCGGCGAACATTGTCAGTGCTGCCCCTGCGAACAGCACGGCGATGACGAGAACCACCATCGGCGCGTTGAGGCAGAAGCGCAGGCTGCGCTCGTAGATGCTTGCGCCAAATCCGCCGATCCGTCCGAGCAGTCCGCCGGGACCCTCATGATGCTCTTCCTCTTTCAGGAAGCGGGAGGCGAGCATCGGACAGAGCGTCAGCGCCACGATGGACGACAGGAACACGGAGAAGGCGAGAACGAAGCCGAACTCCTTGAACAACCCGCCTGCCTGGCCGGGCAGGAAGGAAAGCGGCACGAACACCGCGATCAGCACTGCCGTCGTGGCGATAACGGCAAAGAACACTTCCTGTGCGCCGAGAACGGCTGCCGCGCGGGGCCCCATGCCCTGGTTGCGTCGCCGGACAATGTTTTCGAGCACCACGATCGCGTCATCCACCACGAGACCGGTGGCAAGCACCAGCGCCAGCAGAGTGAGGATGTTGATCGAATAGCCCATCATGTAGATCGCGGCGATGGTGCCGATCAGCGCCACCGGAATGGCGAGACCCGGAATGAGCGTCGCCCGCCAGTCGCGCAGAAACAGGTAGATCACCAGAAGCACGACGGTCACGGAGAGGATGAGCGCGATCTCCACCTCGTGGATAGCACCTTCGATGAAGATCGCATCGTCACCGGTGATGAAGATTTCTGTGCCCTCGGGAAGCACCTCGCGGATCCGCTCAAGCTCCGCCTTCACGCCTTCGGAAATATCGAGCGTGTTGGACTGCGCCTGCCTGAGGATGCCGAGACCAATGCCCGTCACGCCATTGGCGCGCAGCTGGCTTTCACCAACATCCGGCCCAAGCATGACCGTCGCAACATCGCCCAAACGCACATTGCGCAATAGCTGGATGTTTTCCAGGTCCTCAGGCGATGAGATGGTCGCCGTAGCGCGGACGATCAGGTCCTGGGTGTTATTCGTGATGGAGCCGGCGGGGCTGTCGAACGAAACGGAGTTCAGGGCAGTGCCGATATCGCCGATGGTAAGCCCAAGGCTGGCAAGCCGCGCGGGGTCAATATCGACGCGGAAGATCTTGTTGCGGCTGCCGAAGACCTGAACCGTTGCAACACCCGAGACAGACGAAAGCCGGTCCACGATCTCGTCTTCGACGAAGACGCTCAGATCCTGCACATTCATCGTCTTGGAGGTGATGGCAAGACGCATGACCGCCTGCGCATCATTGTCGGCCTTCACGATCGTGGGAGAATCCGCTTCGTCAGGCAGCCGGTTCTGAATGCGGCCCACTGCATCGCGCACGTCTGAAGCAGCGGTGTCCAGATCGATGTCCTCGCGGAACTCGATGGTGACGCGGCTGCGCCCGAACGAGGATGACGACGATATCGACGTCACCCCAGGAACACGGGCGGCTGCACCCTCGATCTCGGCAGTGATCTGACGGTCGATCGTTTCGGCGGCGGCGCCGGAAAAGCTGGTGGAAACAGTGATGACAGGCCGGTCGACCGAAGGCAGCTCGCGGACTTCAGCACCGTAGAAGGCCGCAAGGCCTGCCACCGCGATCAGCGTGTTGACGACGAAGGCAAAGACCGGCCGGCGAATGAACAGCGCTGTGAAGCTGCTTCCGGCCTGGACGATTTTCTCGTTGATCATTGCAGGATCCTTGTTCCAGCCAGCCTCAGCTGCCCTGACGCTTTCTTTCCGCGCCTGAATTTTCGGCTACTGGCACGTTCTGTCCTTCGCGAACGGCATGAACGCCCTCGATCACCACCTGGTCGCCAGGCTCGAACTCGCCGCTGACCAGAACCGTATCGGAGTTCCGTTGCATGATCTGGACCGGCATACGCAATGCCAGATCGTTGCGGACGGCCCAGACAAAGGCTCCATCGTTGCTCCACTGAACTGCCAGCGGATTGACGGCCGGGTACTCGTCGCCGGAGAACTTCATCTCCACGCGGAACGCCATGCCGGAACGCAGCGTGTTGGACGGATTGGAGATGCGGGCCTGAACGCGAAGCGTACGGCTGGCATTGTCCACCTGATTGTCGATGGCGCGGACAGTACCTTCATATGTCTCGTCGGGACGGCCGACAGACTGCGCCGTCAGCGGAGCGCCGATCTGGATCTGCCTTGCGTAACGCTCCGGCACCCAGAAATCGATCAGGATCTCGGAACGGTCGTCAATGGTGGCGATGTCGCTGGAACTGGTCACGTAGTCACCGGGCGAAACCGGCAGGATGCCCACGACACCATTGATCGGCGCCAGGATCTCGCGACGTTCCAGCGCAAGCTGTGATTCACGCAGCTGAAGCTCGGCATTGCGCAACGCCAGCTCGGCATCACGCAGCTGCACGGCCGACACATTGTTTGAAGTGCTGAGCGTCTTTGCCCGTTCCAGCTTGGCGCGGTTGTCTTCCAGTGAGAGCTGCGCGCGATCGACAGCGATCTTCTCGGCCTCTGAATCCATGCGTGCAAGCACGTCACCAGCGCGGATTTCAGTGCCAGGTTCGACGAGGATTTCGGTCAGGCGGCCGGAAGAATAGGGACGTACGGCTACCGAATGCAGCGCGCTGCCCGTGCCGATCGCCGAGAGACGATCGTTGATCGTGGCGGTCCCAACCTTTTCAAGGATGACCACGCCGGCACTCATTCCCCCTCCGGGACCACCAGGACCGCCGGGGCCTCTGCCTCCGGGGCCGCCCTGGCCAGGGCCGCGGGGACCTGGGGATCCAGCGGAGCTGGTTGCTGGCGGATTGCCGATACCCCAGTTGGCCGCAACCTGCTGTGCGCCCGGGAAGAACAGATACCAGATCACGGCAGAAGCGATCAGTACGACAACACACACGATTGTCTGCTTCCACCAGCTCATCGATTTCTCCGATTATGTTTGTCAGCGCGTCGCATCTTTGGGTTGTGACCTTCATTCCAGATTGTTGCCTATCTACGGCATGCGAGCACTGATATCAGCAACTATATCATTAAATTATTGCAATGATCGCTCGCTTCATGCCGCGTCATGTCGCCGCCAACCGTGGGAACAATCACGCACCATCCGGCATTGGGAAACCGACAAGGGAGATGCCAATGCCGAAAAGTCAGAATAGACTGGAGCAACTTTCCGAAGAGCAGCGCAACGAATTCCTGCGGCGTTCTTCCATTACCTATCTCGAGTGCTGCATCGGCCTGATGCTCACGCATCTTACGCGTGAGGAGACCGCAGAGATACTCGAACGAGAAGCAGACATGCTGCGGCAGCTGGATTAGTGCACCAATGAAAACTTGGATCGTTTCAACGCTTGCATGAACCCTGAAACGGTCCTGGGAAAAATGGCTCCTAGGCCTGTCTTCCCATCAAGTCCTCGAGCCGTCCGGCCAACGCTTCTGCTTCTTCCAGGATCTGTCGAATTTCCGTTATCCGAGCACCTTCGATGGCGAAGGCTGCCGTTGGCACCGCGCCAGGATCTTCCTGCTGGTCGCTGATACACAACTCTTCGAGGAGCGAGACCAACTGGTCGTAGCCCTCGCCCCTGGATCTCACCCAGGCAAGAAGCAGCGCCATTACCTGGCGCTGTGCATTGAGCCTGCCTTCCAGCTCTTCGGCGCTCTGGGCCAACATCACTGCGCCTGATCCGGCACGCTGCGCCGAGTGCGCCCAACAGCCGTTGCGATCTTCGTATAGGCAAAGCCGTCGCCTTCCATGCAGCGGTTTGCTTCGCGAAGGAAGCGCAGCGGAAACTTCATGGCCTCCACATTGGCGGCAGAGAGTTGCTCCGGCCGCAAACCGTCGGTGGCGAGCATTTCCTCTGCCTCCCTCAGGGCGCTGTCGATTTCCACTTCGTCAGCGATACCCTTTTCGCGCATGAGCCTGCACAGCGCCGCCATGGCCATGAGAACGCCTTCAAGTTGCAGGTTGGCAGTGTTCATCCACTCTCTCCCTCTGCCAGAGCACTTCCGGAGAGATTTCCGAAAGTGAAGTCTAGGAAAGCGCTTCCGTCTTTGCCTGTGCCTTCTGCAGCGGTTGCGTGCGCTGGTGGGGCAGGGCATTCGGATAATGCTTCACCAGATACGTAACGAGCTCCTCGCGAAGATGGTTGCTCAACTCGGATGCAGCACTTGGGCTTGGCGTGCTCGCCGTGACGCGGATCTCCATCGTCGTCTCGCGAAGGTTGTTCACCGTGGTGGCGAAGCTGCCGCCATCCCAGTGCGGTGACGCTTCCACCAGCTCGCGGGCCTTCTTGCGCAGTATATCCACCGGCATGGAATAGTCGACATAAAGAAGTGCTACGGCGGTCACCGTCGTGTTCTGCCGGCTCATGTTCAGGAAAGGCTGCTCGATGAAATAGTTGAGCGGAAGGATGAGCCTGCGGCCATCCCAGGTTCGGACCACGACATAGGTTGACGTGATTTCCTCAACGGTTCCGGCCTCCCCCTGCACGTTGAGCGCGTCGTCGATGCGGATGGGCTGGGTGATAGCGAGTTGTATACCGGCGAAGAAGTTCTTGAGCATCGGCTGGAGTGCGAGACCAACCACGATACTGGCAGCGCCGGCAGATGCGAGAAGGCTGATGCCATATTGCCGGACCGGGTCGAAGGTCATCAGCATGGCGCTGATGCCGATGATCAGGATGACGCTCGTCCCGATACGCTGAAGGATCTTCGTCTGCGTGACATGCTTGCGCGTCAGCAGCACATCCTGCGACTCTGCCCGCACGCGCCGCAGGTGCAGCGACATGAAGAGGGAGAGCGCCAGCTGCGCGATGCGCGTCAGAACGCTGATGAAGACGATCAGGAAAAGGTGACGGAAGAAGTTGGTGCCGCTGGGCGAGAGGGGCGCGAGCGGAATGGCAATCGCCACGAAGAACAGCATCAGGCCGACTCGAGCCAGCGACGCGGTCTGGTTGATCAGCTTCAGCCAGAATTCATCCTGTCGGCTCGCCACGCGGCGAAAGAGCGACATCAGAAAGGCGTGGACAATGAGGGCAATACAGATCGCCCCGCCGATGACGATGATGAGCGACAGCCAGTCAGGCAGCGCCTCGGTGACGGCTTCGACCTGATCAACCCCCTCTTGGAGTAGTTCTTCCATGGTTCCTCAAACAGACGGATGCACGAAACAGCTTAACAGTATCCCGCCTGATCTAGAGCATTTGCGGCAAAAGTGGATACCAAACTATCCGTAACGGAACATCAGGAGGGCAGCCAGGCAGCGCTATCGGCCTAGATCCCTTCCGGCGGGTTGGCGTGCGCAACCGTCTGAGCCGCCTGTTCGGCCAACCGTCGCTTCGTCAGGGCCTCCTGAAGTTCCAGTGCCAGCTTCAACAGCCGGTCCGGAACAGGCTCTTTTTCTATGGCTGTCAGAATGGATGTAATCTCAGCGGGAATGCCTGCTAAGTCATTCTGAGCGGTATCTTTATTCTCCGTCATCAATAACCCCGGTTATCTCCCCATTGGCTGAATTTGACAGGTTTGCGCTGTGTTGCAACCTCCAAGGCGCTGAATCTTGCATGCGCGTGTTCGACCTTCGCGGGAACCCGACCGAGGGCTGCGGGTTGATGGGCATGGACCACGGTGACACGATCATGACCAAACAACTGGAGCAACCGCTGCGGCTAACCACGATCAGTGCGCGCGCAAAGCCTGTTCTTGGTACCGCCGAGCAGGAGGTATTCTACGCCGATGCCGTCAAGAGCATCCTGAAGGCGCGGATCCCTTTTCTCGTTGCGGGCACCTTTGCAGTCAGCGCTTATACCGGCATTTCCCGTCAGACCAAGGATTTTGATATTTTCTGCAAGGCGGGCGATTGGCCGCGCATTCTCTCGCTCTTCAAGGAGCAGGGCGACGAAATCCGCATTGAGGACGAGCGGTGGCTGGGCAAGGTCACGCGTGGCAACGCTACCTTCGACGTGATCTTCGGCTCGTCGAATGGCGCGACGCCGGTCTCCGACCTGTGGTTCGAGCACTCCCGCAAGGGCAAGGCGCTCGGGCAACCGGTCCGCTTCGTGAGTCCGACAGAGCTTGTCTGGTCCAAATGCTTCATCCAGAACCGCGACCGCTACGATGGCGCCGATGTGGCCCACCTGATCCTGCGCTCCCATGAAGAGATCGACTGGGTCCGCCTGCTCCAGCACATGGAAGTTCACTGGGAGGTGCTTCTGATGCACCTGCTCAACTTCCGCTTCATCTATCCGAGCGAACGCGAAAAAGTGCCGGGCTGGCTAATGGATGAGTTGCTCGACCGCCTCATGCACCAGCGCCGCCTGCCGTCGCCAGACAAGAAGATCTGCCGCGGCCGCATGTTTTCCTCGGCTGATTTCGAGATCGACGTCCATAAGTGGGGCTTCACCGATATCGTGGGCGACAGCGGTGGGGGTTCGCTATGACGGACGAAATCACCCGCGTTGCGGCCATCGGCGATCTGCATGTGCAGGAAGACGGCTCAGCCAGCTATCGCGAGATTTTTGCCGAAATGTCTCAGGCTGCCGACGTGATTGTGATCACCGGCGACCTGACCGACCTCGGCAAGCCAGCGGAAGCCCGCCTGCTGGTCGAGGAACTGCGAGGCTCCCGCGTGCCGGTCGTGGCGGTGCTCGGCAACCACGATCATCAATGCAATTGTGTCGAGGAAGTCTCAAGCATTATCCGTGAGGCAGGCGTCTACCTTCTCGACGGCACCGCCGTGGAACTGAAGGGCGTCACCTTTGCGGGCGTGAAGGGATTCGTCGGCGGCTTTGGCCGGCACATGCTCGCCTCCTTCGGGGAGGCGGCGATCAAATCGATGGTGGCCGAATCGCTGAATGAAACCATCAAGCTCGAGAACGCGCTTCGCCAGATCCGCACCCCTCGCTCGCTTGCGGTTCTTCACTATTCACCAACAGCGGATACTGTCATGGGTGAACCTGAGCAGATCTGGCCTTTCCTGGGCTCTGCTCGCCTGGGCGAAACCATCGACCGCTACAAGGTGAGTGCCGTTGTGCATGGCCACGCCCACCACGGCACGCATGAGGGAAGAACGGTAGGCGGCATCCCCGTCTATAACGTCGCGCGGCACATCGAGAAGCCGCAGGGCAAGCCCTACATCATTCTGGAACTGTAAGGCCTTTCAGCCTCAGCGAGGCTGATCAAGCCGTTCCGGCTCAGCTATTTTCAATTGATAATTTCTCTATTCATCCACCTAGCGCCAAGGTTGATCACCGCGGGCAATGGGTTCTGCGCCGACGCAAAGGCGTGGAATGCCGAAGCCCGCCGCCCTGTTGTGCAGATGGTCAATGGAAAGGAAGAGCCTTGGACGTTATTGAGATGCTTCTGGATAATTACAGGCCTACCAACGAGAAGACCTTTACGCCAATCGACCGACTGTTTGCGAAACTTACGCACGAGGACATAGCCAGAATAGAAAAAATCGCCGCAGAGCGGGATATCCCGCTTCCCTCGAAGGAAGGGCAATATCGGTTCTGGGTCGTCGAAGTACTCCGTATCGGCGCCAGTCTTCTCAATGACATTGCCGTGAAAACGGGCCTCACAAACCGGCCGCCGCCGCCCGATGTGCACAGCATGCAGCGCCTGAACATGGATGTCGGCTCTCTCTATCATCCGAATCTCATAGACGAAGTGCTTACGTCGGTTGGGCGGCAGGTCGCCGGCCGTGTCCTTGATTTTGGATGCTCTTCCGGACGCATAGCGCGCGTGTTGAAGGCGGCGTTTCCCGAAATTGATCTTTATGGCTGCGATCCGGAACGCAGGACGATCGAATGGGCAAAGGCGAATTTCCCGACGATAACATTTGACGTCTCGCCCTTTTCTCCGCCAGCTCGCTATGACGGTTCATTCTTCGACCTGGTTTATGCCGTGTCCATCTGGTCCCATTTCGATGAGCCGAGCGCCATCGACTGGTTCAATGAAATGCATCGGATCGTGAAACCCGGAGGGCTGTTGTACTGGACGACGCACGGGCGGCAATCCCTGGCGCACTGGCAGCGTCAGCAGTCCAGGCCAACTGGCCAACTGGGCCTTTTGGCGTGCAAGCTCGTGCTCGAGAACTATGTTTTCGAGAAAGTCTATGACCAGGATTGGGGAGCGGACACAAGCCGTTGGGGGTTGGCCTACATAGCTCCTGAGTGGGTTCTTACAAGTCTGCTCGGCAAGTGGCGCGTGCTGCAGTACAGGCCCGGCTATGAATCCTGGAACCAGGACGTCTACTTGATGGAGAGGGTCTAAATGACGCCTTTCCGTAGATTTTGCTCATCTTCAGCCATGGTTGAAGCCATGGATCGCAACCCGTGGAATCAGATTACAATGAAGACCGTTCAATCGGTTTCAGGGGGAGCGGGGCATGCGGTATCGGATTACGGACTGGACATGGGCCTATGACAACTACGCCAACATTCCCGATAGCCAGGCGTGGCCGGCAGCCTGGGTCGAGCCGGCGAGGGCGGCGCGCGAGGAGCTGGTTTCGGCGGGTAGGGCGCGACTAGACATCGCCTATGGCGACCATCCGCGCGAGGTGCTGGACCTCTTTCTGCCCGAAGGTGAGGTGAGAGGGCTGGTGGTCCTGATCCACGGCGGATTCTGGATGGCGCTCGACAAGAGCTACTGGTCGCATCTGGCGCACGGATCGCTGGCGCATGGCTATGCGGTGGCTGTTCCGAGCTATCCGCTGGCGCCGGAAGTGAGGATCTCCGAGATCACCCGTTCGGTGGGGCAGGCGATCACCCATGCCGCTGGATTGGTGCGGGGGCCGATCAGGCTGGTGGGACATTCCGCGGGCGGGCATCTGGTGACCCGCATGATCTCCCATACGACGCCGCTTGCTCCTAATGTCTCCGGCCGAATTGCCGGTACGGTCTCGGTGTCGGGTCTCCACGACCTGCGTCCGATGATCCATCTTGCCCGAAATGCCACGCTCGCCATCGACAAGGCCGAGGCAAATGCCGAAAGCCCGGCCTTGCTTGAACCGCTGGCGGGTAGCCGCCTGACCTGCTGGGTGGGCGCGCGCGAGACGGCGGAGTTCCTCAGGCAGAGTGCGCTTCTCGCCAATATCTGGCGCGGCCTCGGCATCGAGACCGACAGCGTCGAAGAACCAGACCGCCATCATTTCAACATTCTCGATGGCCTGGCCGACCCGCATCATCCGCTGACGCGCACACTGCTCGATGTCTGATAATCGATTCAATAGGCCGTGATGGCGCGGAGATAGTTGAACAGTCTGCAAAATTCTGGAAGGTTGCGCGCGAGGGGCCCGTAGCGAGAGTGGGCTAACGGAGAGGGTGCAGATGAAAAAAATCCTGGCAAGCAGCATTTTCGGTCTTTCCATGGCGCTTTCGAGCGTGGTCATGGCAGAGCCCGTCAAGATTGGCGTTATCACCACCCTGTCGGGCGGCGGTGCCGGCCTCGGCGTGGACGTTCGCGATGCCTTCGTGCTGGCCGTCAAGCAATCCGGCAACGAGGACATCGAACTTGTCATCGAGGATGACGCCCAGAAGCCGGAACTTGCGGTCCAGCTTGCCGAAAAGATGATCCAGAGCGACAAGGTCGACCTGATGACCGGTATCATCTGGTCCAACCTAGCCATGGCGGTGGTTCCGAGCGCCGTTGCACAGGAAGTCATCTACCTGTCCCCGAACGCTGGCCCGTCGCAGCTGGCAGGTGACAAGTGCAGCCCGAACTACTTCAACGTCGCCTATCAGAACGACAATTTCCATGAGGCGATGGGCGAATACGCCAACCAGGACTACAAGAAGACCTTCATCCTTGCGCCGAACTATCCGGCCGGCAAGGATTCGCTGACAGGGTTCAAGCGCTACTACAAGGGAGAGCTGGCCGGCGAGCTCTACACCCAGGTTGGCCAGACCGATTATGCTGCTGAAATTGCCCAGATCCGCGATTCCGGTGCCGACAGCGTGTTCTTCTTCCTGCCGGGCGGCATGGGCATTTCCTTCATGAAGCAATATGCCCAGTCCGGCGTGAACATTCCGGTTCTTGGACCCGGCTTTTCCTTCAGCCAGGACGTCCTGCCCGCTGTTGGTGACGCCGCGCTTGGCGTAAAGAACTCGTCCAGCTGGTCCAAGGATCTCGACAACGAGGCAAACAAGAAGTTCGTTGAGGCCTTCCAGGCGGAATACAATCGCCTGCCATCGCTCTATGCTGCCCAGAGCTGGGATACCGCAAACCTTATCGTCTCGGCTCTGTCCAAGGCGAGCGTGAAGGACAAGGATGCATTCCGCGAAGCCCTTAAGGCGGCTGACTTTGCCTCCGTTCGCGGATCCTTCAAGTTCAACAACAACAACCATCCGATCCAGGACATCTATGTGCGCGAAGTGGTCAAGGAAGGCGACGTGCTGACCAACAAGATCATCGCCACGGCATTCGAGCAGCATGGCGACGCCTATGCCAGCGAGTGCAAGATGTAAGGTCTGGCGGGAAGCCGTTTTAGCACTGTCATCTGCGTCGACAGCGATTGCTTGGGCGATCGCTGTCGGCGTTCCATTGAACCGACCGGACCACACAGCCTGAATGTCTATTGCGCTGCTCATTGAACAGCTTCTGAACGGCCTGCAACTTGGGGTCATGCTGTTCCTCATGGCAGCAGGGCTGACGCTGATCTTCGGCGTCATGGGTTTGATCAATCTCGCCCATGGCTCGCTGTTCATGATTGGCGCCTTTGCCTGTGCTGCCGTGGCCGCAGCGACAGGTTCGTTCTGGCTCGGTCTTGCCGCAAGCCTCGTGGCCGCTGCTGCAGCAGGCGCGCTGATCGAGGTGGTAATTGTCCGGCGACTCTATGCACGCGACCACCTCGACCAGGTGCTGGCTACCTTCGCGCTGATCCTGATCCTGTCGGAAGGCACGCGCTGGCTGTTCGGTTCGTTTCCGCTCTATCTCGACATACCCTCGCTTCTACAGGGCGCTGTGCCGCTGCCGGGCGTAGGTCAATACCAGCTCTATCGGCTGGTGATCATTGCCGTTGGCATGATCGTTGCCGCGGGGCTTTACCTTCTGATTGCGCGCACGCGGCTTGGAATGCGTATTCGCGCTGGCGAATCCGACCGCGAGATGATTGCAGCGCTCGGTGTTGATATCAGCACGCTCTACACCGTTGTCTTCGCGCTCGGTGCCGCACTGGCGGGGCTCGCCGGTGCACTGGTTGGCGCGTTGCAGTCGGTACAGGTCGGCATGGGAGAGCCGGTGCTGATCCTCGCCTTCGTGGTCATCGTCATCGGCGGTATCGGTTCGATCAAGGGGGCGTTGTTCGGCGCGATCCTGGTAGGCATCGTCGACACGATGGGCCGTTTCCTGCTGCCCAAGCTGCTGGCGCTGGTGCTGCCGGCCACGCAATCAGGCGCCATCGGCGGTGCCATTGCATCGATGCTGATCTACATCCTGATGGCGCTGATCCTGGCCTTCCGGCCACGCGGCCTGTTTGCGGCGCAAGCGTGATGAGCATGAGCCGCGAAACCTGCATCAACATCCTGCTGGCGCTCCTACTGCTGGCGGTTCCGGTCGCAGCCGCTGAGCTGGGCGAACCCTTCTATGTCACGCTTGCCACCCGCGTTGCCATCCTTGCCCTGGCTGCGGTTGGGCTGAATATCGCACTCGGGCTCGGTGGCCTTGTCTCCTTCGGACATGCCGCCTTCTTCGGAATTGGCGGCTATGTCGCTGGCATACTCGCGAGCCATGCCTTTGAGATGTCGCCGCTCGTCTTCGGGATTGAGGGCACCACGTCGATGCCCGTCATCTGGCTCACCGCTATCATGATCGCCGGGCTCGTAGCGCTGCCGATCGGAGCCATCAGCCTGCGCACGACCGGCGTCTACTTCATCATGATCACGCTCGCCTTTGCGCAGATGATCTACTACTTCGCCGAATCCTGGCCCACCTATGGCGGTGCGGATGGTCTTTCGATTATCATGCGCAATCAGTTTCCCGGCGTGAACACCGCGAGGCCGCTGCCCTATTTCCTGATCTGCTATTGCCTTCTGATCGCAGGCCTCGGGCTCTACTGGCTCCTACAGGGATCACGCTTCGGGCTGGCACTCCAGACGGCCCGGCAGAATGCCATTCGGCTGAGCTCGGTGGGCATCGCGCCCTTCGGCATCAGGCTGACAGCCTTCGTCATCTCGGCAATGGTGGTGGGACTTGCGGGCGCTCTGTTTGCCGATCTGAACAAGTTCGTAAGCCCGTCGATGCTGTCCTGGCACATGTCGGGTGAGCTGATCGTGCTGATCATTCTTGGCGGCAAGGGGCGTCTGTTCGGCCCTGTGGCCGGTGCCGCAGTCTATGTCCTGTTCGAATTCGCCCTTGGTGGCCTGACGGAACGCTGGCAATTCTTCCTCGGGCTGGTCCTTCTCGGTGTCGTCCTCTTTGCCCGCGGCGGCCTGCTCGGTCTGTTGGCCGGAAAGGCGCGCCATGACTGAGCCCGTGCTTGAAATCCTCAATCTGAGGAAGAATTTCGGCGCGCTGAAGGCGACCGACGATGTCAGCCTGACGCTAATGCCGGGCGAAATCCACGCCCTGATCGGCCCCAATGGCGCAGGCAAGAGCACCCTGATCCAGCAGATCAGCGGCGCGCTCACGCCAACGAGTGGGACCATCCGCTTTCTTGGTCGTGACATGGCCGGGATGGACATGGCGGCAAGGGCGCGCGCCGGCCTGGGGCGGACGTTTCAGATATCGTCAATTGCTCCGGAATTCTCGGCTCTGCGCAACGTAATACTGGCTGTGCAGGCCCGGCAGGGATCAAGCTTCCGATTCTTCCGACCGGTTGCCCGCGACAGGAGCCTGATTGAACCCGCCATGGTGATGCTTGAACGTGTCGGCCTCGCGGCTCGCAGCCGGATACCGGCTGGGGAACTGTCGCACGGCGAACGACGGTTGCTGGAGATTGCCATAGCGCTCTCACTCGAACCAAAGGCCTTCCTGTTCGACGAGCCAATGGCTGGTCTTGGCGCGGATGGGTCGAAGTCGCTGACAGCACTTCTCTCGGAATTGCGCCATGTCGCACCCATTCTCCTGGTTGAGCACGACATGGACGCAGTCTTCGCGCTTGCCGACCGCATTTCGGTGCTCGTCTATGGCCGGATCATCGCGACGGGCACGGTCGAGGAAATCCGAAGCCATCCCGAGGTCCGCCGTGCCTATCTAGGAGAAGGCGCATGACGCTGCTTGAGGTTCGCGATCTGGAAGCTTCTTACGGCGCCTCACAGGCGCTGTTCGGCGTGTCGCTTGACGTGAGGGAGGGCGAGGTCGTCGCTCTGATGGGCCGCAACGGCATGGGCAAGACGACGACGATCAAGGCCATTCTCGGACTGGTCAAGCCGCAGGCAGGCAGCGTTACCGTGGCCGGACGCTCGGTGATTGGAATGCCGACGCACCGGATTGCCCGGCTGGGCATTGGCCTTGTGCCTGAGGGAAGGCGCTGCTTTCCCAATCTCACCGTGGCGGAAAATCTGGTCGCGGCGGCGCGCAGCGGCCACTGGACATTCGAGCGGGTCGTTGAACTGTTTCCGCGGCTCGGCGAGCGTCGCGAGCAGTTCGCATCGACCCTGTCAGGCGGCGAACAGCAGATGCTTGCTATCGGTCGCGCCTTGATGACCAATCCAAGCCTGCTTGTGCTCGATGAGGCAACGGAAGGCCTTGCGCCTGTCATACGCAATGACATCTGGTCAGCGATCCGGTTGCTGAAGCAATCCGGCCAATCGATCCTCGCCGTGGACAAAACACTCTCGGAGTTACTGCCAGTCGCCAATCGATGCGTCGTGCTCGAAAAGGGTGTGACGGTCTTTGCGGGCACTCCCGCCGACCTGACCCCAGACCTGCAGGACCGCTACCTCGGCGTGTAACGCTGCACGCCAATGTTTTTCGGAGTGGGTCAGACGCGCGAACCGCACTGCGTGCAGCGGTAGTTTCCGGCGCTCATGAAGGTGATCAGCAGCCACACTGGAGCCCACAGGCCGCCGGTGACAATCGTAAGCAGCAGGTGCAGGATATGGTTAGGTTTCGTACCCTGCGCCAGCACCTGCTTCTGGCAGTTGGAGCAATAGGCTCCCTTTTGTTTTAGTGCCATATAACGTCGACTCGCTTTGTTATCGGAGCGACATATGGGCTCTAACAGCGCGCTATTCCAGTGTAATGAAAGTGTTTTGCCCGGAGATGGGGCGGCGTGATTGCTGCCCGATGACGTTCTTCATCACCATGGTCATCAGCGTCACTCTGGCCTGGGTTGTGCATCGGGCTGATCGCAGGAGACTTGTCTCCTAGAGCGGGAAAAGGGGACACCGGTTTTCCGTGCAGCGGTGCCGTTTTGCGTAGGTTTGCGAAACTCTGAAAAGAGGTGAGCGCTGAGCCCAAGGCGACCACTGGCTGGGACGGCTAAGCTATTCAGGAAGCTGGGAATTCGGATGGTGGGCGTGACAGGGATTGAACCTGTGACCCCTACGATGTCAACGTAGTGCTCTCCCGCTGAGCTACACGCCCATCCGATGTCCGCGCATAGACCATTATTCGCGCGGACCGTCAAGAGTCCAAAGTTGTCGCAGACAACTTTTCCTGCAATTTCCGGGGAGGGGCTACTGAATGTTCCTCAGAAATTGCGTAAAATCAAAGGCTTGAGACGTTTCAAGCCTGTGGATTGCTGGTATGGCTCAAGCAGCCTGCAGCAGTTTCTCGACCTCGTTCACCAGCTCGCGCAGGTGGAACGGCTTTGAAAGGATCTTTGCATCCCGCGGCGCGTTCGAATCCGGGTTCAGCGCAACGGCGGCGAATCCGGTGATGAACATGATCTTGAGGTCGGGATCGATCTCGCTCGCTCGGCGTGCCAGCTCGATTCCATCCATCTCCGGCATGACGATGTCGGTCAGAAGGAGGGAGAAGGGCTCTTCGCGCAACCGTCCATAGGCGTCCGCGCCATTATCAAAATCAACGACTTCATAGCCAGCGCGCTCCAGCGCCTTGACGAGGAACCGCCGCATATCCTCATCGTCTTCCGCAAGGAGAATTCGTGCCATCACTGCTTCCGAAAACCAACCCGATATTTGTTATGAACCCTGCCCTGAAGGCATAGGCTATATGATTCCGATACGGTAAAGATCAAGTGAATGTTGGCCGTTTGAAGGTCAATTCAATTCTGGACAAGGCCTGGTCACAATGGCAGGCTGCGAGATGGCGATAGGATTTTGGGCGAGTTCATGAGCGCGAGCGCGGACTTCTCGGAAGTCCCTCCTTTTGAAATGTTTGTCGGCCAGAACGGGCAGACAATTCCGTTCGTGTTCAACTCCCCTCACAGCGGCCGCCATTACCCTCCGCGCTTCCTGGCGATGAGCCGGCTGGATTCGCTGTCGATCCGCCGTTCCGAGGATTGTTACGTGGATGAGCTCTTCGCCGGTTCTGTACATCTGGGAGCCGCGTTTCTTTGCGCCAACTTTCCGCGCGCCTATCTCGACGCGAACCGCGAGCCGTGGGAGCTCGATCCCCGCATGTTCTGCGAACGGGTACCGCCTTTCGCCAATATCCATTCACCGCGCGTCGCGGGCGGCCTCGGCACACTGCCCAAGCTGGTCGCCGACGGGATGGATATCTACGAGCAGCGGCTGCCGGTCGCAGAGGCCATGTCGCGCATCGAGCAGTTCTACATGCCTTATCATGCGACCCTGCGAGAGCTGCTGCACCAGACGAGGGCGAGATTCGGCCACGCCATTCTGGTCGACTGCCACTCCATGCCGAAGAATATCCGCGTTGCGCAGGGCGACATCCGCCCCGATATCATCATCGGCGATCGGTATGGGACGTCGGCGTTCGGAGAGTTTACGCGGCTCGCGATTTCGCTCCTGAGCGCCAAGGGTTACGCGGTGGAGCAGAACCGGCCATATGCCGGCGGTTTTATCACGGAGCATTACGGGCGCCCGATGCAAAACATCCACGCGCTGCAGATCGAGGTGAACCGCGGTCTTTATCTGGACGACCAGACGCTGGAGCCTTCTGATGGGTTCTCGGCGTTGCGCGAGGACCTGTCCGAGTTCATGAGGGATTTCGTGGCGATCTCCCGCAGCTTCCTGCCGGACGTGCCGCTCGCGGCCGAGTAATTGACGCTGCACTGCACAAAAATCGGGCTGCCTGAGCCGCAAAAAAAAGACCGCATCGTTGATGCGGTCGTAAGTCTAGGGAGGAAACGCCCGTAAGGGCTGGATAGAAACTATCCGAGTTCTAATTTATGCTGCGCTGCACAAATGTCAAGCGGAATTTGTTCCACGTAGGGGTACTTGCTGTAAACGCACGCACCTTGTTACTTGGCAAAGATAGAAATCGATTTCAGCAGAGGTTCCAGGAATGGCCGCATCCCCGTCTCCAGAGTTTTTCCGCCGCCTGGCCGCTGCAGCCGCGGCTGAAACCCTGCCGCGATTCCGCAAGGGTGGGGATGTCATCAACAAGTATCAAACGGGGTTCGATCCCGTAACCGAGGCCGATCGTGCAGCGGAGCAGGCGATCCGCGCGATCATCACGGCTGAATTTCCGGATCATGGCATTGTGGGCGAGGAATTTGGCACCGAACAGTCTGACAGCCGCTACAACTGGGTGATCGATCCGATCGACGGCACGCGCTCGTTCATCTGTGGCCTCCCGCTCTGGGGCACCCTTGTGGGGCTGACGGTCGATGGCCGGGCGGTGGCCGGCATGATGGCGCAGCCCTTTACCGGTGAGCTCTTCTATGCCGATGGCAATGGCGCAAGCTATGAAGGTCCGGACGGGCAGCGCCGGTTGGCGGTGCGCCGTTCGGCAACGCTGGCGGAGGCGACGCTCTGCACGACGAGCCCGTCGCTCTTCGATGAAACGCGCCGTCCGCTCTACAATCGCGTCGAGGCTGCCGTCCGTCTGGCGCGCTATGGCACGGATTGCTACGCCTATGCCCAGCTCGCCGCCGGAAATGTGGACCTGGTGATCGAGAGCGGGCTGAATTCCTATGACATCGTGGCGCTGATCCCGATCATTGAGCAGGCCGGTGGGATCATCACGACCTGGTCGGGCGAACGGCCGGAGCTGGGCGGCGACATCATCGCAGCCGCCACGCCGGAACTTCACGCTGAAGCGCTCGCCTTGCTGGCGGGATAACCCGTCTCTTACAGCGAAGGCTCGTCCATTGGGGCATCGTCGGGCGAGGAATCCGATTTTCGCCCTGCCACGAAGGCCTTGAAGGCGGCCAGCGCCTGTTCGCGGTAGATGTCCGCCTCCTGAAGCAGCTCGTGTCTTGCCCCGTCGATGGTGAGGCAATGGCCAGAGCGGATGCGTCGAGCATAGCGCTCGATGCCAGAGCTGGAGACGACCGCATCGGAGCCCGCAGCCAGGAAAAGGATCGGGAGCCGGTTGGCCGCCATGAATTCCGGTCGGCTCACCTGGCGCATGGCTTCGCATGCAGCGCGCACCCAGGCAGCCGATGGACCACCGACGGTGAGGTCCGGGTGAGTCTCCGCAATTTCCAGATTGCGGGCGAAGCGGCGCTGGTCGTGAGTGGCCTGGTTGCCGGCAAAATTGCGCAGCTGTCCCCGGTAACGTGTTCCAGGGAGGTGGCGCGCGCCAAGGCCAAGCAGGCACCAGACGCTGGAGATCAACCGGATACGTTCCTGAGGCATGTGTTCATTGAGTTCGATCAGCGGCGCGAGGAAAACCATGCGCTTGATGCGGTTCGTAAGCAGCGGCGAGGCGAGCAACGCCACGAGCCCACCCATTGAATGGGCGAGGATGGAGTAGGGCGGCCTGCAGTCCGGAAGCACCACGTCGTGGAAGAACTGGTCGAGGTCGCGAACATAGGCGTCGAAGCTCTTGATGTGCCCCGCAGTTGAATTGCGCAACAGCCGGTCCGAGTCACCCTGTCCTCGCCAATCGAAGGTGACGCTGGAGAATCCCATGGCCTGCAGATCGACCATCGTTTCCAGATATTTCTCGATTGATTCGTTGCGGCCCTGCAGCAGAACCACCGTCCCGTGCGCTCCATGATTCGTCGTGCGGGCGTAGCGGATCGAAAGCCCGTCCTTCGCGGTCATGAAGTCAGAGATTATGCCCTCGGGGATCGGGTTTCCTTCAGTACTGCGCAGGCTCATGAATGCATGGTCTCCGATGCCGGTCATGCATTGTCTCTTATCGAGGTTGGGAAAAGCAAAGGCTTTATAGAGCTGGGAAAAGAGTGTTGGGGATGGCCGGGCCATCCCCAAAGGCTTCAGGACATCTGGAAGGGACAGGACAGCTGCCCGAAGCGTGTGGAAAGACTAGCGCGGGCGAGATGAACGGAAGCCGAAAGCCGCGTTCATCCTGCCTTCATCTTGAGCATATGGAGAGGTCTTGAAAGGCGGGAAGCGCATTCCCAAATGTTTCCTGCGGCAGCCAAGATGGGGCCGCGGTCATGCAAAGAATGCCCAGATGGGGTTCTTGGAATGATCAACGCAAATGTTGCTCAAAGGAGAACAGACCATGCGTTCTGTTGATTTTTCACCTCTCTACAGGTCCACGGTAGGTTTTGACCGGCTCTTCTCGTTGCTGGACGGTCGAACCTCGTTGGAGACCACCCAGTCATATCCGCCCTACAATATAGAGCGTACCGGTGAGGACGCCTATCGTATCTCGATGGCCGTCGCCGGCTTCTCTGAAGACGACATTTCGATCGAGGCCCACCGCAACCAGCTTTCGATCAAGGGCAGCAAGTCTGAGGAACAGGAAAGCGATGACAGCGCCGAGATCCTCTATCGCGGCATCGCTTCGCGCAGCTTCGAGCGACGCTTCCAGCTTGCCGACCATGTCGAAGTAAAGGGCGCGACGCTTAAGGACGGTCTGCTTCACATCGATCTGGTGCGCAACGTGCCGGAGGATCAGAAGCCCCGCCGCATCGAGATTACCCGTGCCGGCAGCGGCACCAAGCAGATTGAGGCGACCACGGTCAACTAACCGACGGATAGCCAGAGTACTGAGTGGATGGCGGCGCTTTTGCGCCGCCATTTGCATTTGTGGATGTTACTTGTCCAGCAGCTGGCGGATGGTGGTGATGTCTTCTTCCCTTGTCGCGAAGGAGGTCACAAACCGGTAAAGCTCCTCATCGGGCTCGAGCGTAAGGTCTGCCGGAGGGTTCCAGGAATAGAAGTTCACGCCGGCCTTTTCGAGCTTCGCCGCAACATCCTTGCGGATGATCGGGAACACCTCGTTCGCGTCCGGCGACCATCCGAGGCGCGCGTTCTCGGAGACGCGGAACACGTGCGCCAGTTCCTGAGCCATGGCATTGGAGTGGCGGGCGGTGTTCAGCCACAGGTCGTCCCGCAGATAGGCGTCAAACTGCGCGGCGATGAAGCGCGACTTGGAAAACAGGTGTGCGGATCGCTTCCTTATATATGGCATGTCGCGCGCTTTGGCCGGATCCATGACGACAATCGCTTCGGCGCACCAGCAACCGTTCTTCGTGCCGCCGAACGAGACGATGTCCACACCGCGCTTCCAGGTCATTTCCGCAGGCGTCGTGTTGAGCGACACAAGCGCGTTGGCAAACCGCGCGCCGTCCATATGCAACGGCAGGTCATGCGCCTTGGCGATAGCGGAAATCCTTTCGATCTCCTCAAGCGAATAGACCGTTCCGATCTCCGTCGACTGGGTGATCGAAACAGCCATCGGCTGTCCATGGTGGATGAACTCCGCCGGGAAGAGCCTGATCGCGCGTTCCAGATTGTCCGGATCCATGCGGCCCATGGGGCCTTCCACGCCGTGGAGACGGGCGCCGGCGGTCAGGAACTCCACCGCGCCGCCTTCATCCTCGATCATGTGAGCTTTGGTGTGGGCCAGGATAACGCCGCCCGGACGGTTGAGCAGCGCCATCGAAAGCGAGTTGGCGGCAGTACCGGTCGCGACGAAGAAGACGGCGACCTCGCGCTCGAAGATCTCGCTGAAGCGCTGTTCCACCTGGTGATCGAGCGCACTTGCGCCATAGGCAGTTGCGAAACCGCCTGCATGCGCTGTCAGTGCCTCGCAAATTGCCGGGTGGGCACCTGCCCAGTTGTCTGATGAGAAGTTCATTGGCAGTCCTCTTTGGTGGTGCCTCAATTTGCTCGCTGGGGATTAGGATGCAAGCTGTTTCGACGCGAGCAGCTTTCGGTCTGGGTAACACATGGTTCGCGCATGAAAGTTACACTTCGTGATGAGGGCCGGTAATTTTGTTGCGGGAGCTTCTGTATTTTTTTGAACTACCGACTTGTGCAGCCGGAAAAATTCTGTCAAAGATGCCGCAAATAGGACAGCACTGCTGTCTTATTTTCCGCTGCGCGCGGATATGGTTGGCAAACGCTGTTTGCGACTCATGCAACCCAGAATGCATGGGTCGGGTGGCGCATGAGAATTCCTCTAATGCGCGGCCTCAGAAAGAGCAGTACCATCTGTGTGGTTACGGGCTCTTTCGCATCTAGTGAAATGAGACCACTTGAAAGGCCGGACCGAACAGACAGTTCTCCGGGAAGGTGACCTGACCCCTGAAAATAATGGGGCCAAAACGTGGAGTGTAAAGATGACGGAGCAGAGACTTTCTGCAGGAATTGTGCCCGCTGCCAGCTCGCAGGCCGCCGTCCTCAAACGCACCTCGGTGACCCGGGGGCTCCCGGATCCTCAAGGCCTTTATGATCCGCGAAATGAGCGAGATGCCTGCGGCGTCGGCTTCATTGCGCAGATGAAGAACGTCAAGAGCTTCCAGATCGTCCAGGACGGCCTGGCGATGCTCGAGAACCTGACGCACCGTGGTGCTGTCGGTGCCGACCCGCTCATGGGTGACGGCGCTGGCGTCATGATCCAGATTCCGGACCGCCTTTATCGCGAGGAAATGGCAAAGCTCGGCGTCGAGCTGCCCGCGGTCGGCCAGTATGCAGTGGCTCACTTCTTCATGCCCAAGGCTGAGGAAGACCGCGAGTTCGTACTGCAGGTCATCCAGGACGCGAGCCAGTCGGAGGGCTTTACCGTCCTCGGCATCCGCGATGTTCCGGTCGACAATTCCTCGCTGTCCAAGGCTCCCGACATTGCGGCCTCCGAGCCTTATCATCAGCAGATTTTCTTCAACCGTCCGGAAGGCCTGAGCGACGAGGAATATGAGCGTAGCCTCTATATCCTGCGAAAGGTGATCTCCGGTCGTCTCTACTCGCATCACGGCAACCGTGATGTGGGCGCCTACTGCGTGTCCATGTCCTCGCGGACGATCGTCTACAAGGGCATGTTCCTCGCCTACCAGGTCGGCTCCTACTACAAGGACCTGCGAGATCCGCGCATCGAGTCCGCGCTGATCCTCGTCCACCAGCGCTTCTCCACCAACACCTTCCCGTCGTGGAAGCTGGCGCACCCGTACCGCATGGTTGCGCACAACGGTGAGATCAACACGCTGCGCGGCAACGTCAACTGGATGGCTGCCCGCCAGGCATCGGTCGACTCCGAGCTGTTCGGCACGGACATCTCCAAGCTCTGGCCGATCTCCTACGAAGGCCAGTCCGACACCGCCTGCTTCGACAACGCGCTCGAGTTCCTCTACCAGGGCGGCTACAGCCTCGCTCATGCGATGATGATGCTGATCCCGGAAGCCTGGGCCGGCAACAAGCTCATGGATGACGACCGCAAGGCCTTCTATGAGTACCACGCCGCGCTCATGGAACCGTGGGATGGTCCTGCTGCCGTTGCCTTCACCGATGGTCGCCAGATCGGCGCGACGCTCGACCGTAACGGCCTGCGTCCGGCCCGCTACGTCGTCACCGATGACGACCGCGTCATTCTGGCTTCGGAAGCCGGCGCTTTCTCCGTTCCGGAAGAGAAGATCGTCAAGAAGTGGCGTCTCCAGCCGGGCCGCATGCTGCTCATCGACCTGGAGCAGGGCCGCATCATCTCTGACGAAGAGGTGAAGTCTGGCATCGCGAAGAAGCACCCTTACAAGAAGTGGCTGGAGAACACCCAGCTGATCCTCGAGGAACTGAAGCCGGTTGAGGCTCGCGATCTGCGCAGGGACGTGTCGTTGCTCGATCGCCAGCAGGCATTCGGCTACAGCCAGGAAGACCTGAAGATCCTGATGGCGCCGATGGCGACCACCGGCCAGGAAGCCGTTGGCTCCATGGGTACCGACACGCCGATCGCGGCCATGTCGGACAAGCCGAAGATCCTCTACCACTACTTCAAGCAGAACTTCGCGCAGGTCACCAACCCGCCGATCGATCCGATCCGCGAAGAGCTGGTGATGAGCCTCGTGTCGTTCATCGGCCCGCGCCCCAACATCTTCGACCTCGTCGGCACGTCCCGCCGCAAGCGTCTTGAGGTGCGTCAGCCGATCCTGACCAACGCGGATCTGGAAAAGATCCGTTCGATCGGCCACACTGAAGAGCGCTTCGACACCAAGACCATCGACATCACATACTCGGCCAACGAAGGCGCCGAGGGTATGGAAGCTGCGATCGAGCGCATCTGTGATCGCGCCGAGGCGGCTGTTGCTGGTGGTTACAACATCATCATCCTGTCCGACCGTCAGATCGGACCGGACCGCATCGACATTCCGACCCTGCTGGCGACGGCTGCCGTTCACCATCACCTGATCCGCAAGGGCCTGCGTACCTCGGTTGGTCTGGTGGTTGAATCCGGCGAGCCCCGCGAAGTGCATCATTTCTGCTGCCTTGCCGGCTACGGCGCCGAAGCGATCAACCCATACCTCGCCTTTGACACGCTCACCGACATGCACCGCAAGGGCGCATTCCCGGCTGAAGTCAGCGCGGAAGAGGTTGTCACCCGCTACATCAAGTCGATTGGCAAGGGCATCCTCAAGGTCATGTCCAAGATGGGCATCTCGACCTACCAGTCCTACTGCGGCGCGCAGATCTTCGACGCGGTTGGCCTGCGCTCTGACTTCGTCGAGAAGTACTTCACCGGCACGGCGACCAGCATCGAAGGCGTGGGCCTCGAGGAAATCGCCCGCGAGACCGTCGAGCGTCACACCCGCGCGTTCGGAAATGATCCGCTTCTGAAGTCCTCCCTCGAAGTCGGTGGTGACTACCAGTACCGCCAGCGCGGTGAAGACCATGCGTGGACCCCGGATGCCGTGGCAACGCTGCAGCATGCGGTGCGCCGCAAGTCCTGGTCGACCTTCAAGGAGTTCTCGAGCCTCGTCGACGGCGAGAGCGCGAAGCAGAAGACGATCCGCAGCCTCTTCAGCATCAAGCTTGCCGAAGAGACCGGCCGCAAGCCCGTTCCGATCGACGAAGTGGAGCCCGCTTCCGAAATCGTGAAGCGCTTCTCCACCGGTGCGATGTCCTTCGGCTCGATCAGCCGCGAGGCCCACACGACGCTCGCCCGCGCCATGAACGCGATCGGCGGCAAGTCGAACACGGGCGAGGGCGGTGAGGAGCCGGATCGCTTCCTGCCGCTGCGCGACGGTTCTCCGAACCCGGAGCGTTCTGCCATCAAGCAGGTGGCGAGCGGACGCTTCGGCGTGACGGCGGAATACCTCGTCAACTCCGACATGATGCAGATCAAGGTCGCTCAGGGCGCGAAGCCCGGCGAAGGCGGTCAGCTCCCGGGTCACAAGGTTGATGCGACCATCGCCAAGACCCGTCACTCAACGCCGGGCGTTGGCCTCATCTCGCCGCCCCCGCACCACGACATCTACTCGATCGAAGATCTGGCTCAGCTGATCTACGACCTGAAGAACGTCAATCCGGCAGCAGACGTCTCCGTCAAGCTGGTGGCTGAAGTGGGCGTCGGCACGGTTGCAGCCGGTGTTGCGAAGGCGCGCGCCGACCACATCACCATCTCCGGTTATGATGGCGGCACGGGTGCGTCTCCGCTCACTTCGCTGAAGCATGCCGGCAGCCCGTGGGAAATCGGTCTTGCCGAAACCCACCAGACGCTGGTGCTCAACGGTCTGCGCAGCCGCATCGCGCTGCAGGTCGACGGTGGTCTGCGTACGGGCCGCGACGTCGTCATCGGCGCGCTGCTCGGTGCCGATGAGTTCGGCTTCTCGACCGCTCCGCTGATCGCGGCTGGCTGTATCATGATGCGCAAGTGCCATCTGAACACCTGCCCGGTTGGTGTGGCAACGCAGGATCCGGTTCTGCGCAAGCGCTTCAAGGGTACGCCGGAGCACGTCATCAACTACTTCTTCTACGTTGCGGAAGAAGTGCGCCAGATCCTGGCAGAGATGGGCTACCGCAACATAGACGAGATCATCGGCCAGTCCGACCTGCTCGAGAAGCGCACGCTGATCGAGCACTGGAAGGCTCGCGGCCTCGACTTCGAGCGCGTCTTCTACAAGCCGGAGGCGCAGCCGAATGAGATCCGCTGGACCGAGCGCCAGGAGCATCCGATCGTGGATGTGCTGGATCGCAAGTTGATTGCAGCCGCACAGCCCGCTCTGGAGAACAAGGAGCCGGTGACGATCGATATCGACATCCACAACACCGACCGTTCGGCTGGTGCGATGCTGTCCGGTGAAGTTGCCAAGCGCTTCGGCCACAAGGGTCTGCCGGACGACACCATCCAGGTGAAGTTCACCGGCACGGCTGGCCAGTCCTTCGGCGCCTTCCTGGCCCGCGGCGTGTCCTTCGAGCTGCAGGGCGACGGCAACGACTACGTCGGCAAAGGTCTGTCCGGTGGCCGCATCGTCATCCGTCCGCCGGAGAACTCGAAGGTTGTGCCGGAAGAGTCGATCATCGTTGGCAATACCGTTCTCTACGGTGCGATCGAGGGTGAGTGCTACTTCCGCGGTGTTGCAGGCGAGCGCTTCGCCGTCCGTAACTCCGGTGCCGTCGCGGTTGTTGAAGGCGTGGGCGACCACGGTTGCGAATACATGACCGGCGGCCTCGTGGTGATCCTCGGCAAGACCGGCCGCAACTTCGCGGCAGGCATGTCCGGCGGCGTGGCTTACGTGCTCGACGAGGAAGGCGATTTCGCCAAGCGCTGCAACATGGCCATGGTCGACCTGGAACCTGTTCCGGAAGAGGATGACATCCTCGAGAAACTGCACCACCATGGCGGCGACCTTGCCCACATGGGTCGGGTGGACGTGTCCGGTGACATGACCCGCCACGACGAGGAGCGGTTGGCTCACCTGATCTCGAACCACTACCGGTTCACCGGATCCGAGCGGGCTCGTACCATCCTGGACAACTGGCCTGAGTACCGGGCAAAGTTCCGCAAGGTGATGCCGGTTGAATACCGCCGCGCGCTCGAAGAGATGGAACGCAACCGTCAGGCAGGCAAAGCCGCCTGAAGCTGATGTAAATCCGGGCCGTAAAAAAAAGACGGCCCCTCATCGAAGCGAGATTTTCCCCCGGAGTTCACCACACGAACTCCGAAGGTGCCCCGGCCTTAAGGCTCAGGGGAGCGAGGAACGGATATGGGTAAGGTAACAGGTTTTCTCGAGATCGACCGGCAGGAGAACAAGTACCAGCCGGCAGCGGACCGCATCAGGCATTTCCGCGAATTCGTCCTGCCGATGTCGGAGCAGGAAGTCACCAAGCAGGCGGCACGCTGCATGGACTGCGGCATCCCCTTCTGCCATGGCCCGACCGGTTGCCCGGTTCACAACCAGATCCCGGACTGGAACGATCTGGTCTACCAGGGTGACTGGGAAGAGGCGATCCGCAACCTGCACACGACCAACAACTTCCCGGAATGGACCGGCCGCATCTGCCCGGCTCCATGCGAAGAGGCTTGCACGCTGAACCTGGAAGACATGCCTGTCACGATCAAGAGCATTGAGCAGGCGATCGGCGACAAGGCCTGGGAGCTTGGCTACATGAAGCCGGTTCCCGCTCCCGTGAAGACGGACAAGCGCATTGCGATCATCGGCTCCGGCCCGTCCGGCATGGCGGCTGCCCAGCAGCTCGCCCGTACCGGCCACGAGGTTCATGTCTACGAGCGTGAGAGCAGGCCGGGTGGCCTGATGCGCTACGGCATCCCGGACTTCAAGATCGAAAAGATCCACGTCGACCGCCGCGTTGCCCAGCTGGAAGGCGAGGGCGTTACGTTCCATTGTGGCGTGAACGTCGGCATCGACAAGCCGGTTGAAGAGCTTCTGGTTGAGTACGACGCTGTGCTCTACTGCGGCGGCTCCGAGAAGCCCCGCCCCGCGGGCATTCCGGGCGTAGAGCTGCATGGTGTTTTCGACGCGATGCCTTACCTGGTTCAGCAGAACCGCCGCAATGGTGGCGAGAACATCGATTCGGTCGCCTGGGCGTCCGAGCCGCTTTCGGCTGCAGGCCAGCACGTTGTGGTTGTGGGTGGCGGTGACACAGCCTCTGACTGTGTCGGCACCGCGTTCCGCCAGGGTGCGGTTCGCGTTACGCAGCTCGACATCCGTCCGCGTCCGCCGGAGAAGGAAGACAAGCTCACCGTGTGGCCTTACTGGGCTACCAAGATGCGTACGTCATCCAGCCAGGCCGAAGGCGCACAGCGCGAGTTCCAGGTTGCGACCCTTGAGTTCGTAGGCGAAAACGGCAAGCTGACCGGCGTGAAGTGCTGCCAGGTTGACGAGAGCCGCAAGCCGATCGCCGGCACGGAGTTCACAATCAAGGCTGATCTCGCCTTCATCGCGATCGGCTTTGCCGGACCGACCCCGACGGGCGTTCTGTCCGAGCTGGAAGGCAAGCTCAACATCACCGTTGACCGCCGCAACTCGACCAACGTCGTGGCCAACGATCTCGACTATCGGACGAACGTCGACAAGCTCTTCGCAGCCGGTGACGTGCGCCGTGGTCAGTCGCTGGTTGTCTGGGCAATCCGCGAAGGCCGCCAGGCCGCTCGTGCGATCGACGAGTACCTGATGGGCAGCACCGTGCTGCCGCGTTAATCAGCCGTACGACGGAAACTATTCAGAGGCCGGAGCATCCTTGCTGCCGGCCTCTTCCTTTTTCGGTTTGGCCTGCAGGCGATAATCCGCGCGTCCTGGCTGCGGTTTGAACAGATTGGACGCTGCAGATGGCACCGTCTGTTGCTGGTTGCCTAGAAGCATGCCGCTGGAGTTCAAGGAAGGACCGGACAGAGAGATCGGCCCCGTCCGCGTCAGATCCTTCGGCGCAGGCTCCGGTTCGATCTGCGGCAGCACGCTGCCAGGCAACGCGACCGTCTCGGGCGTGACGGACGGCAAAGCGGCGGGACCCAGGATCTGGTTCAGTGGCTTTTCGAGATAAAACGCGATCTTGCGCCGGGCTTCCCGCGTCAGGTTGATTCCGTCGCTCGAACGAAGGCGCACCGGTTGACCGTTCATGTCCGGCCCGGTGGAGGTAAAGGCGCCGTTCTCGTCTACAAAACCATCCCAGATGTCGATGAACGTACCACCAGCGGCCTCTACGGCGGTCTTCTGGATGTCGTTGAAAGCGAGCATGTCGGACGTCATCGCCGGCGATTTGAAGGGCGGCAGCCCCACCCAGAGGAAGGGCTTGTTGCTCTTCTTGAGCGTTTCCGCGAATTCCGTCACGCGCTTCGTGTATTCCTCCGTCCACTGTTCGGTCTGCGGGCGGAGCGTCTCGCCATGGACGGAAATCTGCTGGCGGTCGTTGGAGCCGATCATCACGACGATGGCGGCAGGGTCGACCTCGGCAATGATGGGTGTGATCGACCCGTTCCAGTCGTAATAATCGTTGCGGACGAAACCGGAAGACCCGTTGCTGCGGTCTTCGACGCGGGTGCCAGGCGACATTTCATAGGCAGCCGAAAGTCCTCCAGCCACACCGCCGGCGAGAAAGTCGCCAACCACGAGCACGGTTTTCGCATTGGGGAGCTTCTCGACCGCAGGACTTGGTGCGGGAGCGGGAGCAGCCTGCTGCCTGCCGGCTCGGCTTGGCTGCTGCGATTGCTGCCTCTTGCGTGGTGCCCGTCTCTGCTGCCGTGGAACCCGTTGCGGTTCCACCACAGCCGGGGGAGGAGTCCGCCGCCCGAACAGGCGTTCAAAGAAGTTCTGGCGGCGGATGACTTCCTGGGCGGAAGCAGGCGTAAAGTCAGCTGCTACGGGGGTGAGGCATAGGGCAACGGCCACAACCGCCATGGTCTTCTGCAAAGATGATCCGTTCAGGCGGTGCGTTGTGGCCATTGCACGTTCCTACTGTCCCCTCAGTCTGCGCAGGACATCTTTAGACGGATGACCGTCCGGTGCAACGCCCAGCCGCTGCTGGAAAGCCCGGATGGCATCGCGGGAGCCACTGCCGATCTTCCCGTCGACCGGTCCGCTGTAATAGCCGAGGGCTCCAAGACGCTGCTGCAGTTCCTGCGTTTCCGTCATGGATAGACGTTCGAACGGACGATTCCAGTCCCGAACGAGGCCACCGTGGCCGGCGATCGCATCGGCCAGCAATCCAACCGCCAGAGCATAAGTGTCGGCGTTGTTGTAGCGCTTCAGGACGAAGAAGTTCTTGGTCATGAGGAAGGCGGGTCCGGCGCGGCCGTCCGGTACCTTCAACTCGGCATTGTCGCCACCGCGCGGGAACGGCTTGCCGTTAGCACGGACGACGCCGATGGAAGCCCACTTGTTGAGCGGCATGGAGCCGGACGGGAACTTGCGGCCTTCAGGCAGCACGACCTCGTAACCCCAGGTTTCGCTGGAGCGCCATCCGTTCTTCCGGAGAAGGTTGGCAGCGGTCGCAAGGGCGTCGGGCACCGAGTTCCAGATATCGCGGCGGCCATCTCGATCCATGTCCACGGCATAGGCCTGGTAGCTGGTCGGGATGAACTGCGTGTGCCCCATTGCGCCGGCCCACGATCCGGACAAATGGCCAACATCGATGTCGCCGGTCTGCAGGATCTTGAGTGCGGCAAGCAGCTGTGTCCGAGCGAACTTGGCGCGCTTCGGATCGCCATAGGCAAGGGTGGCCAGCGAGCGTGGAACGCTGCGCATCACCTTCTCGTTCTTGAGGATCTCGCCATAGTTCGATTCCATCGACCAGATCGCGAGCAGGATATAGCGGCTGACGCCGAACTGGCTTTCGATCCGGTCGAGCCACGGCCTCAGTTGCTGGGCCATGCGGCGACCGTTGGCGACGGTGAGCTCATTCACGCGATTGTCGAAATATTCCCAGGGTGCCGCACGAAATTCCGGTTGATAGCGCGCTTTTTCGAGAACTTCCGGATCGGGAGCGGTCACGCCACGGAAGGCTCGGTCATAGGTGGCTGGGGAGATCCCGTTCTGAAGTGCTACCTGGCGGAATTCGGCAATCCAGCGCTGGAATCCTGCGTCTGCCATTGCATGGCTTGTGCTGACGGCGATCAGAATTGCGGCGAGGGAAAGCCTGCATGCTGTGAGGGCCTTGCGAGCTCTCTGGGCAAACATCACTACCTCCATAACAAACAAGCCACCTTCTTCGCCGATTGCGGTTTAGAAATAGTTTACCATATAAGCGCCACCAACAAATTGACGTCTTTTTTACTCTTAGGTTGGATCCGGATTGACGCTCTGCGCATTCTGTTCCGAGGCGCTTTTTTTAGGGGATATGAGTTTATGAAGAAGATCCGCAAGGCTGTGTTTCCCGTGGCGGGGCTGGGCACACGGTTCCTGCCAGCAACCAAGGCATTGCCGAAGGAGATGCTGACGGTTGTCGACAGACCGGTGATCCAATACGTGGTGGACGAGGCACGTGAAGCTGGGATCGAACACTTCATCTTCGTGACGGGTCGCAACAAGACCGCCATCGAAGACCACTTCGACGTACAGGTGGAGCTGTATGAAACGCTGCAGCGTCGCGGCAAGACCGAGATTCTGGAGCGGCTTGAGGCAATGCAGCCGAAGCCGGGCCAGACGAGCTACACGCGCCAGCAGGTTCCGCTTGGCCTTGGCCATGCCGTATGGTGCGCCCGTGAACTGGTGGCCGACGAACCTTTCGCGCTGCTGCTCCCTGACATGATCATGCAGTCCGAGCCGGGCTGCCTCAAGGAAATGGTACAGTTCTACGAGGACACGGGTGGCAACGTCCTGGCCGTTGAAGAATGCGACCCGTCCGAGACCTACAAGTACGGTATTGTCGGCAAGGGCGAGGAAACCCACACGGGTTTCCAGATCACGTCCATGGTCGAGAAGCCGAAGCCTGAGAACGCGCCGTCGAATTTCTACATCGCTGGCCGCTACATCCTGCAGCCGGAGATCTTTGAACTCCTGGAGCACCAGGAAAAGGGCGCGGGAGACGAAATCCAGCTGACGGACGCCATGCTGCGTCTTCACAAGGACCAGCCGTTCTACGCGCACATTTTCCGCGGCCATACCTACGACTGCGGCTCGCCGGAGGGCTTCGTGCTGGCAAACCTGGCCTTCTCGCTCCAGAACAGTGAGATGCGTCCGCACATCGAGCGCGAGCTGCGCGAGATGATCGGCAAGCTTTGACGCAGAGCTGGCGCGGGTGAAGCCCGCGCCTCTTACCTCTGGAACTTCATCCCGACATAGACGCTTGTGGCGTCATATTCGCGTGACGGATCGCTGCTTGAGCGCTTCTCGTGACCCAGCCGCGCGACAAGCGCCGCATAGCGGTTCAGCCACCAGGTGAGGCTCGCCTGACCACGCAGCGTCAGGTCATGGCCACCGGCATCAAAGTCGCGCCACTCTGCTCCAACGCGCAGATCGCCCGTCAGGTTGGAGCGCAGCTGGCGCTCGACGCGAAGCGCTGCCGCATGCAGGATCGAGCCGCTGTCAGCCCCCGAGCCACCTTCCACCGTGGTGGACGCATCAAGGAAGACGTTCGTCCCACGGATCGGTGACCACTGGAGGGAGGCGGCAAGCGCCAGCCCCGATAGCCTGCGCAGCCGCGAATCGTCAAAATCCTCGGAGATCCAGCCGATCGAGACTTCGCCCGCGAGCTTCTCGGCGATGTCGGTGACGACGCCGGCCCGGGCTCCGAAACGCTTGGCAGAGCGATCGTAGCCGGCACTGTCCAAATCTTCGTCGTAGATGCGCCGTCCGGCCTCTACTTCAACGAAGGGCAGGAAGGCAGGGGAAACCTCATAGCCGACCCGCAGCCGGGCGAGCGCCAGTGTGGAATCACGGTCTGACTGGGAGATTTCCGTCCCGTCGGAGAGCCGTGCTGCGTCATAGGTCTCGCGCAATACCTCTCCGGCGACGGTGAGCCGCAGCGGTCCCAGACCCCTTTCCAACGCCAGGGCTGCCGTCAGTTGATGCTTCAACGGCTGACGGTCCACGCCTGCAACGGCGAGCGGAGAGTTGAGGGATTCGCGCTCCGCCGCATAGCCGAGGCTCGCGGTAGCGGCGAGCGAGTGGTTGATGTCGAGCCGCAGCGAAGCGTCTGCCCCGCCCCTGAGCTCGGGCTCCACATCACCAGAAAGGGCATTTTGGTAATCGAGATTGCCGCCGAATTCGAGACGATGGCGCGACCAGTCAGAGTTTCCGCGCAGCTCCAGTCGCGTCTCCGAGAGAACGGCACTGTCTCCGCCTGGGCTGCTGGTGCCGTTCGTTGTAGCCGTGATGCCCGACTCTAGTGTCGGGAAGAGGGTGATCGTGCCTGCTCGAATTCCCATCGGCGCATATGGGTTCTCGTCCCGACGCAGTTTTGCGCCCTGCAGGGGCTGAATGCGCTGGTTAAGCCGTCGTGCCGGGTCGGAAACAGTGCCGACGCGCAGGTTTGTGCGCTCACTGAGAGGGCTGGTGGACAGGGAAGGCGGCGTTGCGCCCTTTTCGCTCGCGGAAACAGTGATGCCGCTGCCGAGCATGGAACCGGAATCAGGTCTGGCAGGGAGGTCGGCCGAACTGACCGGTTCATAGGAAGGATCTTCGATCGCACCGGTGTCAATGAGATCGATCAGCTTTGGATCTCCGTGTCCGATCAGCGAGCCGGCTATCGTTCCGCGCAGTTCCAGCTCCTCGGCAAGAGCGTATTCCGCAGCGGGCAGCGCGCCTGCTACGGCCAGAAGGCACAGCACTGAAACTCTGTTATAATAACCCCGAAACGCCATCTACCAAGCCTTGGCAGCGCCTCATGGCGCCACGAGCAGTTCCCGGAAACTAGCAACCGGATTTCCGTCCGGAACTGCGGAAAACAGGCACCTGGCTTATTTCAGCGTTTCAACGAAAGGCTGTAATGATCCAGGTAACCAATCAGTAAAGCTTCATGGTTAATACAAGATTGATGGAAAAACCCTGGCCCCACCTGCGTGAAAGGCGTGACATGGCGCTGTGAAAGCGCTAATCGCGTGAAGATGTTGACCAATTCGACCCAAAAGACAGACGCTGCTGCGGCCATCGCATCTGCCGTCCGAACCCTTGAAGCCGAAAAAGAAGCGCTTGCAGCGCTGGAACATGCTTTGGGCAACGGCCTTGCCAAGCCCTTTGCTGAGGCCGTCGATCTCATCTCCGGGATCTCCGGACGCGTGATCGTTACGGGCGTCGGCAAGAGTGGCCACATCGGCTCCAAGATCGCAGCCTCGCTCTCTTCGACCGGAACGCCGTCCTTCTTCGTTCATCCCGTTGAAGCAAACCACGGCGACCTCGGCATGATCACGCCGGGCGATGTGATCCTGGCGCTGTCCTGGTCTGGCGAAACTGCGGAGCTGAAGGGCATCGTCGCCTATGCGCGCCGTTTCTCGATTCCGCTGATCGCGCTTACGGCTGGCGAGCAGTCTGCGCTGGCGCGCGAGTCGACGGTTGTTCTTGGCCTGCCGAAGGTGCGCGAGGCATGCCCGCACAACCTGGCGCCTACCACCTCCACCTTGTTGCAGCTCGTAGTGGGTGACGCGCTGGCCGTGGCGCTTCTTGAGGCTCGCGGCTTCACGCCGGACAATTTCCGCACCTTTCATCCGGGCGGGCAGCTTGGCGCGAACCTCCGCCGCATCGGCGAGATCATGCACCGCGACGAGGAAGTGCCGCTCGTTGCCTCCGGCACGCCGATGAGCGATGCGATCCTCGAAATTTCGCGGAAAGGCTTTGGCTGCGTCGGCATTACCGGACCCGCTCAGGAACTGATCGGCATCATCACTGACGGTGACTTGCGCCGTCACATGAGCAGCGATCTCCTGGCAATGACCGTCGATGAAGTGATGACGCGCAACCCGAAGACGATCGAGCCTTCGCTGCTGGCAGCCGCCGCGCTGCAGATCGTCAATTCATCGTCCATCACCGCACTGATGGTGGTGGAAGCAGGGAAGCCCGTGGGCATCGTGCACCTGCACGATCTGCTCAGGATCGGCGCGGCCTGAGTCACGCCGAAGGGCTAAACAGCCTCGACGTGCAGCTCGGTGCCGTGCACCGAGACAACCTTTACCCTTGAACCAGCGGGCAGATCCGGCCCGCTGACGCGCCAGACGGTATCGTCAAGCCGGATGCGTCCGCGCCCTTCCTGGATCGGATGATCGAGTACGGCCGTCCGGCCGATCAGCTGCGCGGCGCGCATGTTGAGGAGCGGCTCATCCGTGCTTTGAGCTGCTGCCCGGTCACTCCAGCGTTTTCCCACGACCACCGAGACCAGCGACAGAACCAGGAAGACAATCACCTGGACTTGCCAAGACCAGATCTCCATGGACCAGAGCTGCAGGGAGAGCGCTCCGGTGATGAGCGCTGCAATGCCGATCCAGAGCAGAAAGACGCCGGGAATGATGATCTCCAGCGCCAGCAGGATGGCGCCGAGAAGCATCCAGTTCCAGGCACCCAGATCGCTGAGAGTGCTGATGATCATGCTACGCCTTACTCCTCCGTCGGACGGGTGACGACCGGCGGACGGGCGGTCGAACGGCGAGGCGCAGCTGGCGCATCAGAATTCGCGTTGCCGAAGACTTCCTTGGCGATGGCGCCGACGCCGCCGAGCGAACCGATAAGCGAAGCCGCCTCGAAGGGCATCAGCACGATTTTGTTGTTGTTGGAGGAGCCGATGGTCGCCAGGGCCTCCGTGTACTTCTGCGCCACGAAATAGTTGATGGCCTGCACGTCACCCTCGGCGATCGCCTGTGACACAACTTGCGTCGCGCGGGCTTCTGCCTCGGCCTGACGTTCACGCGCTTCGGCGTCGCGGAAGGCGGCTTCGCGCCGGCCCTCGGCTTCGAGGATCTGCGCCTGCTTGAGACCTTCGGCCTCGAGAATCTGTGCACGCTTCGTGCGCTCCGCCATCATCTGGCGGGCCATTGATTCCACGAGGTTAGCTGGCGGATTGATGTCCTTGATCTCGACGCGCGTGACCTTGATGCCCCACGGATGAGCTGCTTCATCGACGATGCGCAGCAGACGCTCGTTGATCGCATCGCGGTTGGAGAGGAGTTCGTCGAGGTCCATCGAGCCCATGACGGAGCGGATGTTAGTCATGGTGAGGTTCAGGATGGCGTTTTCCAGATTGGCGACCTGATAGGCGGCCTGCGCTGCGTTCAGCACCTGATAGAAGGCAACGCCGTCGACGGCGACAATGGCGTTGTCGCGGGTGATGACCTCCTGCGTCGGGACGTCGAGCACCTGCTCCATCATGTTCATGCGGGCGCCGATGCGGTCGATGAAGGGAATGATGATGTTGAGGCCCGGCGTCAGCGTGCGCGTATACCGTCCGAAGCGCTCGACCGTATAGGCATGGCCCTGGGGTACCGTTTTTGCACCGGCAAACAGAACCAGAAATACCAGGATGACCAGTACGGGGATCAGAATGTCAAAACCGGAAAAGCCCATTTTCTCTCCAGACGATGTAACGCGCCAGCAGCCAGTCGGAGAGGGTTTCTCCTCCCCTCTGGTTTCCCGTTATTACATCTTCCTGGAGAGGCGTAAATAACGCTTCAGATCCAGCCCTGGAGCTCGCGGCGCACCATGGTCTCGATGACTTTCATGCCCAGATCCGATGCATTGAGGCAGGGGATGTGGGTAAAGTGCTCGCCGCCTGCTTCCTTGAAGATGTGGCCGGCCTCAACCGCGATTTCCTCAAGCGTTTCCAGGCAGTCCGCGACGAAGCCCGGGTTGAAGACCGCGATTGACTTTACGCCCTCCTTCCCAAGCTTCTCGACAGTCTTGTCCGTATAGGGCTGCAGCCACTCTTCCGGGCCAAAGCGTGACTGGAAGCAGGTGATGAGCTTCTTCTCATCCCATCCGAGGCGCTCGCGCAAGAGCCGAGTCGTCTCAAGGCATTGCTTGGGGTAGGGATCACCTTTCTTGGCATAGCTCTGCGGAATGCCGTGGTAGGAGGCGATGACTATTTCGGGGTTACTGCCCGTGGCCGCCAGATGCCGCTCGATGGACGTAGCGAGTGCGTCGATATAGACCGGCTCGTTGTGATAGTCCGGTACGGTGCGGCTGGCAGGCTGGTAACGCAGCTTCATCAGCGCTTCGAAGAACTTGTCGTTCACCGTGGCGGTCGTCGTTGCGGAATACTGCGGATAGAGCGGGAACATGACGATCTGCTCGCAACCCTGGGCGAGCAGGCGGGAGGTCACTTCCTCGATAGAGGGATTGCCATAGCGCATCGCCCAGTCAACGATGACGTTCGGCTCGTCGGCAAGCAGTTCAGCAAGCTTCTCGCCCTGTTCGCGGGTGAAGGTGCGTAGCGGTGATTCGTTGCGTTCCTTGTTCCAGACGGACTCATAGGCCGCACCCGACTTCTTCGGACGCGTTGAGAGCACGATGCCCTGCAGGATCGGCTGCCAGATGGCAACCGGCCATTCGATGACGCGGCGGTCCGACAGGAACTCGCTCAGATAGCGGCGCATCGGCCAATAGTCGGTGCCGTCGGGCGTACCGAGGTTCACGAGGAGAACGGCCGTCTTGCGTTTTGGGCTTTCCGCCAAAGGAGCCTCTGCCCCCGACACTGGTGATGCTGAAATTGCTGAAACTGTACCCTGCGTCATACCGCTGCTCCTTGCTGCGTGGGTAGGTAAGCGGTGTGCCGCAAAATTCAATGATGCCAGTAGCCGCAGGTCAACATCATGCGTTCCCACGACTTCCAAAGCAGGAGAGCCGGGAGTCCCGGCCCTCATCCATGGCTGAGACTTTGCTTAGCCGCGGCGAATCAGCGAGAAGTTCTGGCCGCCGGCGTTGGTGCAGTTGAGCTGCGACGGCGTTGCCAGCGTGCAGTTCACGCGCATCTGCGTCTGGCGGATGAGCGACGTCATCGAGATCTCGATGTTGTTTGCATCGACCTGACGGTAGGTGCCTTCGGAAAGCTTGTTGCCGGTGTCGGTTGCGACCGACTGGAACGCGCCGCCGGAGAAGGTCGAGATCGCAACGCCCTGCGTGTCGGACCACTGTCCTTCGACGGGGCTCGATGCCCGCACATTGCCGGCAGGCCCGTATCCACCCTGAGGAGCAGAAACGCATCCGGAAATGACAAGAGTGGATGCCATCGCCAGATAGGCGGCATGTCTAAAATTCAACTTCATCAGGGCCTCCTGAAGCTATCAGTTTGGTCCATTCGCGACCTTATCCGACTAAAAATCAAGCACCGGCGATGCTTATAATGTTTAGCGCACGATAATGTTGCAGAATTGCCATTGGTTATCCAGAACCCCAAATCGCCAGATCCTCCGTACGTCAAGCGGGATGCACGACCCCGCTCAAGACTTCCGGTGGATAACGGGCGACCGTGCAATCCCCCCATCACAATGCCTTGCAATAGACTGCGCCTTTAGCAGGCACTCATCATACTCCGCCTCAGCTGTGGAATCGAGGATCACTCCGCCCCCGACGTTGTAGGTGGCGCGCCCATCGGCAAAGAGTGACATCGTACGAATCGCGACGTTGAACTTCATCGTTCCGTCGGGTGCAGCCCATCCGATTGCGCCGCAATAGACGCCCCGTGGCGTATCCTCCAGCTGGCGCAAGATCCGCATGGCGCTGATCTTCGGCGCCCCGGTGATTGAACCGCAGGGAAAAAGTGCGTGCATGATTTCCATTAGCCCGGTGTCTGGCCTGAGCTTCGCCCGGATACGGCTCACCATCTGGTGCAGGGTTGGATAGGTCTGAACCTCGAAGAGGTCGGGAACGTCGACGCTGCCGGCCTCGCTGATCCGCGACATGTCATTGCGCAGGAGGTCGACTATCATCCGGTTTTCCGCTTGGATCTTCGGATCGCGACGAAGGTGTTTGCGGTAGGCCTCATCCTCCTCAGGCGTCGAGCCGCGCGGCATCGTTCCCTTCATCGGCAACGTCTCGATCCAGCCGCTCCGCGACACGGAGAAGAAGAGCTCGGGCGACCGCGACAGGATCGTGGGCCCATCCAGGTCGATGAAGGCGGAATGGCGGACCGGCTGCGTCTTCGCCAGCAAATGGAAGAGCGCAATCTGGTGACGTCCGCCTGCGGTTCATACGTTGTATCTGGCGCGTCGAAAGTCCCAAGTACCAGAAGCGGACAGTCCCGTTGGGAGGGAAGCAGGTCCGTCAGCGCCGGGTCGAGCAGGTAACCCGCTTCATAAGAAATATAGCCGGCTACCCAGAGCCCATCGCGCTGGGCCTGCTCCGCCCGTTCAAGACCTGGCAGCAGCTCCCCGGGCTCTTCCGCAATGATGAGCTCGCGCGGGTTCTGGAAGAGGAAGCTTTCCCCTCCCAGATCGTTGCGAAACAGCGCAACGTGGCGTCGTTCAGTCTTCAAGCGCTGCCAGTTCGTTGATCAGGTCTTCGATGACCGACAGACCCTTGTGCCAGAAGCTCGGATCGCTCGCATCCAGGCCGAACGGGGCGAGCAGCTCCGAATGGTGCTTGGTACCGCCAGCCTTGAGGAGATCGAAGTACTTCTCCTGAAAGCCCTTTTCCGAGTTCTGATAGACTGCATAGAGCGAGTTCACCAGGCAATCGCCGAACGCATAGGCGTAGACATAGAACGGTGAATGGATGAAGTGCGGGATATAGGCCCAGAAGGTCTCGTAACCCGGGTGAATCTCGACCGCTTGCCCCAGGCTGTCCTGCTGGACGGAGAGCCATAGCCTGCCAAGGTCGTCTGAGGTCAGCTCGCCTTGCTTACGCTCGGTGTGCACCTTCCGCTCAAACTCGTAGAAGGCGATCTGGCGCACGACCGTGTTGATCATGTCCTCGACCTTCTGCGCGAGCATGGCTTTTCGCTCACGCTTGCTGGTCGTGCGATCAAGCATCGAGCGGAACGTCAGCATCTCGCCGAACACGGACGCGGTTTCCGCCAGCGTCAGCGGCGTTTCCGACATGAGCGCACCCTGTGTCCCCGCAAGTACCTGGTGAACGCCGTGACCGAGCTCGTGGGCAAGGGTCATGACATCCCGCGGTTTGCCCAGGTAGTTGAGCATCACGTAGGGGTGCACCGAGGGAACCGTAGGGTGTGCGAAAGCCCCGGAGGACTTGCCGGGACGCACCGGCGCATCGATCCAGCGCTTGTCGAAGAACTGCCGGGCGATGTCAGCCATTTGGGGCGAGAAGGCGTTGTAGGCGGAGAGCACCGTATCCTTCGCCTCGTCCCAGGGAATGATGGCCTGCGGGGTTTCCGGAAGCGGAGCGTTGCGGTCCCAATGGTTGAGCTTGTCCATGCCCAGCCACTTGGCCTTCATCGCATAATAGCGGTGGGAAATGCGCGGGTAGGCATCCTTGACCGCTGTTACCAGCGCATCCACGACATCGCGCTCGACGCGATTGGTCAGGTGGCGGGAATCCGCGACATCCTCAAAATTACGCCAGCGGTCGGAGATCTCCTTGTCCTTGGCGAGCGTATTGGTGATCAGCGTGAACAGGCGGATGTTGGCGCCGAGCGTTTCGGCCACGGCCTCGGCGCCCTTGCGGCGAACCTCTCCATCGGGGCTCTGCATCAGGTTCAGGGTCGGCTCCAAAGGAAGCTCCTCGCCATCCACATTGAAGCGCAGGCTTGCGAGCGTCTCATCAAAAAGGCGGTTCCACGCGCCGGCGCCGGTCAACGAGGTTTCGTGGAACAGCTGCTCCAGTTTGTCGTCAAGCTGGTAAGGCTTGGCTCTGCGCAGGTCCATGACCCAGGACCGGTAATGGCCGAATGACGGGTCCTGATCGAAGGCTTGCTGGATCAGGTCCTCGTCGATGTTGTTGAGCTCAAGCGCGAAGAAGATGGTGTGGGTGCTGCCGTCGGTGAGCTTCTGCTGCAGGTCGCCATAGAACTTGGCGATTGCGGGATCCGTGGTGTTGCCGAAGTAGAGCAGCCCGCCATAAGAGCCTACACGGCCGAACAGTTCAGACAGCACTTCGTACTGCTGCAAGGCTTCGCCCAGCTTTCCTTCCGCGCCTTTCTTGGCCTCGTTGGCCAGACGACCCTTCCAGGTCTTCTCGAAAGCAGCGGCGTCCTTCTGGAGCCGCTCCAGATCAGCTTTCAACTCCGGGCTATCCATTCCGGGGTAGAGGTCCGCGAGGTTCCATTCAGGCAGATCACCGAGGCTCTTGGCGTCTGTCGTGGCTGCTGAACTGGCAGTATCGCTGCTTGCGTAGTGCAGACCCATGCAAATCTCCTTAACGGCTTGTCATAGGACAAGGATTTATTCGCCCGATTGGTGATCAGTGTTTAAAGATGTGGCGATATTGTGCCAAGCTGGTAACGCTTGCTTGGGCGACTTTGTATGGGATGAGCTACCGCATGGCCGATCAGGTTCTAATCGTGGACGATGACCCGACGCAGCGGCGGCTGCTCGAAGCCACCGTCAGCAAGCTCGGTTTCACCCCGGTGACGGCCGACAGCGGCGACGGCGCGCTGAAGCTGACGGAAGGCAATATTGCCAGGCTCCGCGCCATCGTTCTCGATCTGGTCATGCCCGGCATGGATGGCATGGAAGTCATGCGCCGGATGCACCGGCGCGGCCTGCGCGTACCCATCATCGTCCAGACGGCAAGCGGCGGTATCGAAACCGCTGTTGCCGCCATGCGTGCCGGCGCTTTTGACTTCGTGGTCAAGCCGGTCTCGCCGGACCGGCTCTCGGAAGCCCTGAATGGCGCGCTGAAGGTTGAGGCGCTTCAGCACAAGAAGAACAGCCTTAAGCCGGCCAAGGTCGTCAAGATCGATGACATTGCGACCCGCAGTGCGGTGATGGAGAAGACCCTGTCGCTTGCCCGCAAGGCTGCCGCATCAGACATTCCGGCACTGATCGAGGGCGAATCGGGCGTTGGCAAGGAACTCATCGCCCGCGCTATCGGCCATGCGAGCCGCAGGAACCGCCAGCCCTTCGTTACCGTCAACTGCGGCGCGATCCCTGACAATCTGGTCGAGAGCATCCTGTTCGGCCACGAGAAGGGGGCGTTCATGGGCGCGACCGAGCGTCACCTCGGCAAGTTCGTCGAGGCAGATGGCGGCACGCTCTTCCTTGATGAGATTGCCGACCTTCCGGCCAACATTCAGGTGAAGCTGCTGCGGGCTGTCCAGGAAGGCGAGGTTGAGCCGATCGGCGCCAGAAGTCCGGTCAAGGTCGACATCCGCCTGATCTCGGCAACCAACCAGAACCTGCAGGAAAAGGTGCGCGAAGGCAGCTTCCGTGAGGATCTTTATTATCGGCTGAATGTGTTCCCGATCTACGTTCCGCCGTTGCGTGAGCGCAGGCAGGACATACCCGTCATTGTCGAAGGCTTCATTTCACGTTTTGCAGAGACTGTTCCTGGGACGCTGATCACCGAGATCACGCCGGAGGCGCTTGATCTTCTGGGTGCCTATGACTGGCCGGGAAATGTGCGTGAGCTGGAAAATGCCATCTTCCGCGCCATCGTCCTCTGCGATCGCGGCATTCTCACGGTCAATGAGTTTCCGCAGATCCGGGCACAGGTTGAGGGAATTGGTGGCAGTCAGCCACCGGCGACCGCCGTTTCGTTGGATAAATATTACGCCAGCGCAGTGAATCATTTGGATCCGGCTGAGGCTGGCATGATCTCCGCGTTGACTGAAGACGGACACGTCCGCTCCCTGGAAGAGGTCGAGCACGAGATGATTCTTTTTGCAATCAGCCGCTACGATTCGCAGATGAGCGAGGTCGCCAGGCGGCTGGGGATAGGAAGATCAACGCTTTACCGCAAGCTCAAGGAGCTGGGAATCAAGCATTTTGATGACGTCGAATGAATTCCCGCATGACCTCATTTCTGGTGGATTAACAAACTGTTCATCATGAAACGATTCGGACTGGATGCGTCACTTTCTTGCCACGGTCCAGGTTCAATTTTGCTACAATAAGTTTCGATTAACCATTATGGTTGAGACTTTATAATGCAGAGCATGCGCTCTCGCGGGGACAACACCAGCCGTAAGGCCGCATTTTGAAACACGATGACGTAAATTTTCGCCAATCGGAGAGAGGGCGCATGCGTATACGCCATTTGGCTGCCGGTCTTTTCCTTGGGATGGCAATTTGCTTTAGTTTGGTATCGGCGGCCAGTGCGGAGACCCGCACTCTGAAATTGTACTTCGTTCACACGAAGGAACGTGCCGAGATCACCTACAAGAAGGATGGCCGGTTCATTAAGAGCGGTCTGCAGCAGTTGAATCGCTTCCTGCGCGATTGGCGCCGCAACGAGTCCACCAACATGGACCCGCGCCTCATGGACCTGCTGTGGGAAGTTTACCGCGCTTCCGGTTCGCGCGACTACATTCACGTTCTCTCTGCATACCGCTCGCCCGCGACCAACGGCCAGCTTCGTTCGCGCTCCAAGGGTGTCGCGGAAAATAGCCAGCACATGAAGGGCCGTGCGATCGACTTCTATCTGCCGGACGTAAAGCTGGCGCACCTGCGCAATCTCGGCCTGAAGATGCAGGTTGGCGGCGTTGGCTATTATCCGAAGTCCGGATCGCCCTTCGTCCACCTCGATGTTGCGAGCGTGCGCCACTGGCCGCGCCTCAGCCGTCAGGAGCTTGTATCCGTGTTCCCTGATGGGAAGACCGTCCACGTTCCGTCCGATGGCAAGCCGCTGCCCGGCTACCAGCAGGCGCTCGCAATGCTCAAGAACCGCAAGGAAGGCGCCCCGATTCTCGTTGCTGACGACACGACCACGCGTCGCCGTCGTGGTGGCGGCCTTCTCGCCCGTATCTTTGGCGGTGGCGTAGAGGAGGAAGAGGATATGGCCGAAGCCGCGCAGACCAGGGTTGCCTCGGCAGCTCCGGCCCGCCAGCGCGCCGCTGCTCCTGCTCCGCAACCCGCTCCGCAGCAGGCGCCTGCACCGCTTGCCATTGCTCCGTCGCCGCAACAGATCCAGCCGCCAGAGCCGGAAACTCCGGCTGCAATCCTCGCTTCGCTGACCTCACTGCCCTTGCCGCAGTCCGCACCTCGCCGTACGCCGCTGGCAGCCGAGCCTGAGCCTGTCGTGACGGCTGCAGTAGCGCCGGCGGAGGTTGCACCAGCGGCTGCTCCGGCACCCGCAAGTGATGAAGTGGCAGCCCTGCTCGCCGCGACGAACGTTCCGCTTCCGACGCAGCGCCCTGACTATGCTCCTGCAACGCAGGTTGCGATGGCGGCGGCGACCGACAGCAGCATCACGCTTCCGGCTGTTGCGTATGTCACGCCGTCGCGCCGGCCTGAAATGCCGAAGACGGTCGACGTCATTGCCAACTTGCTGAACACCCAGCCGGCTGAGCCTGCCGTTGCCAATGTTCCGGAGAAGGCCGAGGAAGTCGCGCTCGCTTTTGCTTCCAGCCAGACGCCGACGCAGCCCGTTGCAACCGGCACGCCGGTGGGCGCGTCCAAGCAGCTCGCCCTGATGGAAGCTGGCGCAACCGCTCGTCCGATCGCTACCGCGCCGAAGGTTGCTCCAAAGGGCAGCCGCCCGAGCGCGCAGGACCTGCCGCGGGCGCCGAAGCCCAACGTCAAGCCTGTGACCGCTCGAGTCCCGGCGGCTCTCATGGAGCAGGCATCGGTTGCCGAGACGGATCAGATCGCGACGCTCGCTTATTCTTCGCGACTGGCTGAAGCTCCGACCGCCGTCTACACGACCGGCTTCACCCGCACTGCCAACGCTGGCGACGCTCGCCGCTTCTCCGGCAAGGCCGTGCAGTTCATGCCGATTGCCAAGTTCCAGTAATAGGGATACCCGCAGGTTCACTGCGGGCATGCTTCAAAACGAAAAAACAACGCCGACTGAGACCAGCCGGCGTTGTTTTTGTTTCAGGCTCTGTAGCTGCCAGACTTCGAGAGTCGATCAACGCTTCTTGAGCTGTGAGGCTTCGCGCGCCAGTTCTTCGATGCGCTGCCAGTTGCCAGCCTCGATGTCGGCGTCCGGCGCCACCCAGGAACCACCGACGCAGACGATGTTGGGCTGAGCCAGGTAGTCCGGTGCGTTCTTGAGCGAAATTCCGCCGGTCGGGCAGAAACGAATGGCCGCAAGCGGAGATGCCAGCGCCTTCAGGAAGGGCAGTCCGCCCGACTGTTCCGCTGGAAAGAATTTCAGGATCTCATAGCCACGTGCCTGCAGCACCATGATCTCGCTGGGCGTGGTCGCGCCCGGCAGAAGCGGCACGTCGGATTTCTCGGCGGTTTCGAGCAGCTCCGGCGTGGAGCCGGGTGAAACGATGAAGCGCGAACCAGCGTCCGCTGCTTTCACGAAATCTTCGCCGGAGAGAATGGTGCCTGCACCGACGACCGCCTCCGGCACTTCCTTTGCCACGGCACGAATCGCGTCCAGTGCAGCGGGGGTGCGAAGCGTGATCTCGATTGCCGGCAAGCCGCCTGCAACAAGGGCGCGTGCGAGAGGCACGGCATGTGCGACGTCTCCAATCTTCAGGACGGGAATGACGGGTTGGCCGTCGAGAAGCGCCAGCAGTTTCTCGGTTTTGTTCTTCATTGAAAGGCTCCATGGAAGACCGTGCCCTTCTCTTAAGGCAATTAGGCCCAATCTGGAAAGCCTTCCGGCGTCCGTTGACGATCCGTGCAGATATTTTCCCCTCGCCGGCCGACGTGGGGTATCGCTTCATTCAAACGCTACGATCCACGCAGCTGATCGATCCAGGTTCTGGCCCTCTGAAGCGCGGTGGAGACCCCCTTCCCGTGTGTCGTCTCGCAGCGGCTTGATATCTGCGGAACCTCCTCATCAGCGGCTTCGGCTTCAACGAAACAGGCGAGGGGAAGCTCTTTGTTGGCCGCCGATGCGCATTCCGGTTGAGATCCTTGCTGGGCCTGACCGCTGCGCCTGGATGTCTGTCGGCGATAGGCCTGCGCCAGCTGCTTCCGATATTCGCTGTGATCGTCGCTCGGCCCTCTATAGCTCAGCGCAAAGCGCTCCCAGTCCTGCATCCGCAGCGTGCCGATCAGGTCCGCCTTCTCGATGAAACGCATCATAAGGCTGAGCTGCCCCTGCGGGCCAACGCGCGCCTCGCGTACCAGCGCGTCCACGCTGCCAAAGCCGAGCCAGGCCCAGTGCGCGCCAAGAATACGGCCCATGCCCCAAAAGGTCGCTTCATAAGCGGCCTTGCGGTCGATCTCGATGGCTCTTGCCAGCATCCGCCAACGGGCGGATTGCGTAACCGGGTTGATGTTGGGCTCATCATGCGGGAGCGCGAGGCCCTCCCGAATTGCCGTCTCAAGCTTTGCGCCTGAAAGCCGTCGGTAGAAGTGGTGCTTGTTGAAGGTAATGGCTGGTTCGCTTCGCTCCTGCACCTTGACCAGCGGTTTGCCGCTGGACTCAACCTCGATAACGGCAAACAGACTATCCGGATCAACCTTCCAGAGAATGGATGCCGTCGTGATCAGTTCTTTCATTGCTTCTGAGAACATGCGCGGGCTCCCTGCACAGCGCACATTCTGCGAGGTCCGGGTGGGCAGGGGGAACGATAGCGCGAGGAATGTCGCCGGAAGGGTGCCAGGCACCTGTTGCGGCTTGGTTTTCTCTTGTTATGGGACCGCTGGCAGGTGAATTTTTCCCCCGCTTGATCCAGAGGGTTTTGCAGCAGCTAGGCATGAGGCCAGGAATGGCATATGCCAGTGACGGCTATTCAGATGGGCGGATGATAGTGATTAACCCGCATTCAACGCTGGGAAAGGGGAGAATGAGAGTGTCCGAAAACCAGAAGCTCGAAGGCTGGACTCCAAGGCCACTTCCGCCCCGAGAGGTTCTTGCCGGATGCTACGTGCGGCTGGAGCCGCTCGACCCGGTGAAGCATGGGGACGGGCTTTACGCAGCCTCCAGCGTCGAGGATGCCGCCGAGCGGTTCCTTTATCTTGGCGATTATCCTCCCGCATCGCGTGATGAATTTCAGGCCTGGCTCGACAAGGCCTCTCAGTCAAAGGACCCGCTCTTCTTCGCTCTGGTGGAAATCGCCACGGGCCGCGTTGGCGGTCGGCAGGCCATCATGCGCATCGATCCGGCCAATGGCGTTGCGGAGATCGGCAGTATCTATTGGGGACCGGGATTTGGCCGTACCCGTCTTGCAACGGAGGCGTTTCACCTGACGGCGAGCCTGATCTTCGACCAGCTCGGCTACCGCCGCCTCGAATGGAAGTGCAACGACCGCAACGAGCCGTCGAAGCGCGCCGCACTCCGCTTCGGCTTCACCTATGAGGGGCTGTTCCGCCAGCATATGGTGGTGAAGGGCGAAAGCCGTGACACTGCATGGTTTTCGATCATCGACAGCGAATGGCCCCTGATCCGTGCGACGAATGAAGCTTGGCTTTCTGCGGAAAACTTCGATAGGGAAGGGCAACAGCGCAAGAGTTTGCAGGCAATCAGGAGTGAGCTGGCCCAAAATGACTGAACAGAAGCGTTCCGCGATTGCAGCTGCCGTCATCCTCGTCGGCTTTGGTTTATTGGCCTACTTCCTGCCGACGATCATGGTTGCGCTTGGCGACCTCTCTGTAGTCGCTGCCGGCGCTTTCGCCGTGCTCTTCGTGCTCGCATTCTTTGCTATCTTCTGGCTCCGCGCCCGGGTCCAGAAGAGGAATAGCCCTAGGCAGTAAGGCTCGCGCCGAGAAGCAGCAGGCCAAGAGCCAGCACGAAAAACGCTCCGCAAAGCTCGATGCCGTGGTGCACCCAGTTGCCCCATGATCTGCCGTTAGCCAGCGCGACGGCGCGGTTTTTGGCGTAGACTGCGAGGATCGCCAGCGCTGAAACAGTGATGGCTGTGCCGAGCGCCATGGCGAAGACGGAGACGATCCCGCCGAGCCAGAGCCCGTTCAGGAAGGAGAAGGTGAGCACGATCAGCGCGCCGGAGCACGGGCGCATGCCGACCGCGACTACCGCTGACCAGCCTGCCTTCCAGCTCAGTTTTTCACCGCCAAGCCTATTCGGATCGGGCGCATGCGAATGACCACAGCCGCACGACGCATCGTGCGAGTGGTCATGGCCGCAATGGTGATCGTGATGATGACCATCGTTGTGGTGATTATGATCATGATCATGGTGTTTTGCACCAGACGTCGCCACCATGCTCCGCAGCTTCCGCCAGAGCAGCCAGCCGCCGAAGGCCGCAACAAGCGCAAAGCTTGCGACTTCAAGGAAATGCGTCGCGTCGGTCATGGATACGGCGGTGCCGCGCAGGAACAGGAAAGCGGCGGCGACCACGACGATCGCCGTGATCCCCTGCAGCAGCGCCGAGGCGAAGGACAGGGCGACGCCACGCCGGAGCGCCACTTCGTTCGCCAGCATATAGGACGAGATGACCGCCTTGCCGTGGCCGGGCCCCGCCGCATGAAAGACGCCATAGGCAAACGAGAGCCCGATCAGAATCCAGAGCTTTGCCCCGTCATCACGCATGGCCCGCAGCGCGTTCGTCAATGAACGGTAGAAAGCCTGTTGGTGGTCGTTGATCCATTGGAATAGCCCGGCAAATGGACCTGAAACCGCTACTGCCGGCTCTGCAGTGCCGATGCCGAGGGGGCTCTGCGCGATAGCGGGTCCTGCAACAAGAACCGCTCCCGCGATCAGTGCTCCCAAAACTGCTTTCTTGAACCCTCTACCCAACGTCATCCCTCGCACGTTACCTCCAGCCGTGTGGCGAAGATCTTGCCCATATCGTTGTTTGATGCGTCCTCGAAAAAGTCCGGCGTCAGCATATCCTGGTTCTGCGCGATCGCCTCGTCGGGATCGGGGCGGATGACCGCCAGCTTGCAGCCTTGGGGAAGGTTCTCCACCTGCAGGTGGTCGTCGTCGGGAAATTCCAGCGCCGTGTAGAAGGTTGGATCGTAGATCCCGAAGCTAGTCGTGCCCTTGAGAAGCAACTCCTCCTTCGGCTTGCTCTCGAACAGCAGGATGAGCTGGTTTTCGTCGGTGAAGTCGGCCATCATCTCCGGCGGAGCTTCCATCTCCACCTCGTTGCCGTTCGACATGACGATCTGGAAATAGTTGAAGTCCGCCAGCGACTCATGGACCACCGAGCCAACCTCCTTGAGCTCTTCTGCATCGAGCTTGAGGTCCTTGTTCTGGTCGAAATCGACCAGCACCGTGCTGGAAAACATGTCATCAAAGCGCCAGACATGCCGCAGCGCCTCCACCCCGCCGTCACCGTTCACGATGACGTCGAGCCGCGCCTCCGCAAATACATGCGGATGCGCCCGAGCTTCGTGCGCAAGGGCCGTGAGCATCATCGTGCCCGCGAACAGGTATGGCTTTGTACGCTTCATCTGCAGGGCGCTCTGTTGGACTTGGGTTAGGTTGTATAGAAAAGAGGCAGAATAAAGCAATTCTGGGGATTGTGGATGACGGCCCCTAGAGAGGCCGGGACTAAGCGCTTGGCGCTGCTGCACTATATGACGGGTGCTGCTTCAGCCATTGCGCGAGAAAATCCACCAGCACGCGGACGCGGGCGGGCAGGTGGCGCCGATCCGGGAACACCGCAAAGATGCCACGTCCGTCATCGAGATAGTCTTCCAGCATGCTGACCAGCTGGCCGCTCTCGATGGCCGGCTGCGCGATGAAGTCCGGAATGAGAGCATAGCCGATGCTGGCGACCGCCGCTGCGCGCACCGAAAATGGGCTGTTTGCTTCGAACTGGCTTTCGACGGGAACGGAAATCAGGTTGCCATCCACATCCCGGAATGGCCAGTTGTAGCGGTAGCGTGCGTTGGTATCGACCACGCAGGGGAGATTCTGCAGGTCACGCGGATGCTTCAGCGCCCCGTGCTTTTCCACAAGCGCAGGAGAGGCGCAAAGCAGGATGCGGAAAGGCGCGAGCCTGCGCGCGATCAGCGCCGAATCGGCAAGCTTGGTGATGCGGATCGCAAGATCGTAGCCTTCTTCCACGAGGTCCACGACCCGGTCGTCCAGGTCGATATCGAGCACGATTTCTGGATGCTGGGCGGCGAAATCGATGAGCGACTGGCCGATAGCCGCGTCTGCGAAGGTGCGCGGCGCCGTCACCTTGATCCGGCCCTTGATGTCGCCTGTCGAATCACGAACCGTCTCTGCCAGGTGGTCGATCTCCCGCACGATCTCCAGACTGCGCTGGTAATAGGTCTGTCCGGCCTCCGTGAGCGAGAACCGCCGCGTCGTACGATTGATCAGCAGCACGCCGAGCTCATCCTCCAGCTCCCGAACATACTTTGAAAGCAATGCCTTGGACCGCCCCGACTTCCGCCCCGCGGCTGAAAAGCCCGCGGCTTCCACCACCTGAAGAAACGCGCGCATGCGAGTGAGTGTGTCCATGGAGGTCTGCTGTGGTTACGGTGTCGGCTAACGACTTATACCATAACCTTTCCGTAATTGCCGCCTGATCACGCGTCGCCAACAGGTCTTGTTTGCCAATGAATTAGGCAGGGGAGGCTTATGCCTGCCTAAGCGGTCGGCAAAAAAATGTTGGTCAGGGTAAATTTGCAGTTGATCGCAGGAGTCGTAAGTCTTATATGCGCCCTTGCCCAAAGTCGCACGTGCCTGTGGGTGTCCGCCGGTCCTCAAAATGGTGAGGAAGCCGGTACGGTACCTGGACCTAACCGCTCCAGTCGATTCAACGGCCAACCGATGGATCGAGGACATCTTGAAGCAACGACGGTGCGGGCCTTTCTGGTGTCAACCGGTTGTCCAAAAGCCGGGGTACTAAAGAGGCACACCTTCATTGCCGGCAGTGCGGAAGGGACTTCCCTATCCAAAGCTGAGGCAGACAGAGCGAACTTTCGCCGCGAGGCGGGAGCTCAAAATGTACGCTGCGACTGCGACTCGGCGCCATCCACCCGCCGGTTCTCTCAGCCTACAGCTACATCCTTTGTCCACCGCGGGCTTAGCCCGTTTGCTTGAGCTTTCTTGCGGCTGAAGCCGCGTGATGAGGGAACTGATATGGCTACCCAGCGCATCATGGACTTTCTCGCCACCCGACGTCCCGAGGGACCTTGCCTCGTTGTCGATCTGGATGTGGTGCACGACAATTACCAGGCCTTCCGCAAGGCGATGCCGAATTCACGCGTCTTCTACGCTGTGAAGGCCAACCCTGCGCCTGAAATCCTGCGCCTGCTCGTATCGCTTGGCTCGTCCTTCGACACCGCTTCGGTGGCCGAGATCGAGATGGCGCTCGACGCTGGTGCTACGCCGGACCGCATCTCCTACGGCAACACGATCAAGAAGGAGCGTGATGTCGCTCGTGCCTACGAGCTCGGCATTCGCCTTTACGCGGTCGATTGCATCGAAGAGGTCGAGAAGATCGCACGCGTTGCTCCTGGCTCGCAGGTGTTCTGCCGCGTCCTGACGGATGGTGCCGGGGCCGAGTGGCCGCTTTCCCGCAAGTTCGGCTGTGTGCCGGCCATGGCGGTGGATGTTCTGCGTCACGCAAACCTGCTCGGCCTCGATGCCTATGGCGTGTCCTTCCACGTCGGTTCCCAGCAGACGGACCTGTCGGCCTGGGACCGTGCGCTGAGCGACGCTCGCATGGTGTTCGGCAAGCTGGCGGCTGAAGGCATCAACCTGCGCATGGTGAACATGGGCGGCGGTTTCCCGACCCGTTACCTGCGCGACGTTCCGACGGCACAGGCTTACGGCGAGGCGATCTTCGACGCGCTGTCCAAGCACTTCGGCAACCGCATGCCCGAGACGATCATCGAGCCGGGCCGTGGCATGGTCGGCAACGCGGGCGTCATCAAGTCCGAGGTTGTCCTGATCTCCCGCAAGTCGGACAACGACGAGGCTCGCTGGGTCTATCTCGACATCGGCAAGTTCGGTGGTCTGGCGGAAACGATGGATGAAGCCATTCGCTATCCGTTGGTAACGCCGCGCGATGGTGACGAGAAGGCCCCATGCGTGATCGCCGGACCGACCTGCGACTCCGCTGACGTGTTGTACGAGAAGAACCTCTATCCGCTGCCGATCTCGCTGACGATCGGAGACGAGGTGCTGATCGAAGGCACGGGAGCCTACACGACCACCTACTCGGCCGTGGCCTTCAATGGCTTTGAGCCCCTCAAGGCTTACGTCATCTGAACAGAATCGTCGCCTGCGGTCCCCTGATCGCAGGCTCCGGCAAATCCCTTGTTGGAGGAGTGTGGCCATGGAAGCCGCGCGCCAAATCGATCCTGCCTGGAATGCAGTCGCCGTTGAAGACCGCGGCGCTGCTCCGCTGTTCACCGTTGACGTTGAGGCTGCCGGCGACATCGCCGCGCGCGAGCTTCTGCTCGACCGCGCCATGGGGCCAATGCGCAGGCGCAAGTCTTCGGAGAAGATCCGTCGCGGCCGTCTGCCGGCCGAAGGGCTGGCCCTAGTCGCTCGCGCCGAAGATGGCACGCTTGTCGGCACTGTGCGCCTCTGGCACGTGACGCTGGGCGAGGGCGGTGCAAGGGCGCTGCTGCTCGGGCCTCTCGCTGTAGAGCCCGCCATGAAGAGCGCCGGCATAGGCAGCCGCCTGATGCGCGATGCGATTGCCCGCGCGGCCACCCTTGGCCACGGCGCAATCCTGCTCGTGGGCGATCCGGAATACTACGTCCGCTTCGGCTTCACCGCCGAGAAGACCGCCGGGCTTGCAATGCCGGGCCCGTTTGAAAAGCGGCGGCTGCTCGCGCTCGAGCTGAAGCCCGGTGCGCTTGAAGGCGCCGCAGGCGTCATCGCGGGAAGCGGAGACTTCGTCCCGCACGCCCGCGTGCAGGCAAAGCGCAGAACGGCGGCGGCGTAGGGTTCCGTCTCACTAACGTAAACAAGGCGAGTGAGGTTGCGCGGTTACGCGAACCTTACTCGTCATGTATAGCCGACAGCTGAAGGCTTGCGCTTCAGCTCTGTGCGAGGCGGGCAGGCTTGCCGTCGCTGTCTTCGCGGTCGAGACCAAGTAGCTGGTCGAGCAGCACGATGAGGCGATCGAGGTTTTCCCTGCCGCCGAGCCTGCTGACGATCCTGTTCTCATGCTCTCTCCACAGGGCCGTCATCTGCTCGACGAAGCGTTCGCCTTCGCTCGTGAGATGCAGGGAATGTGAGCGGCGGTCGTTCTTTTCCTTGCGCCGTTCGGCAAGGCCGCGGCTTTCGATACCGTCCATTAGAAACACGAAGTTGGCTCGCTTGATGCCGAGTTTCTCGGCAATTGTCGTCTGCTTCTGACCTGGATGCTGGGCAATCATTGCCAGGACGGAAAATTCCGCCGGACGGATCTTTAGCTGCGCCAGGCTTTCCGAGAAATCCTGGAAGGCGAGAAGTTGGGCGCGCCTCAGTTTAAAATCCAACAACGATGTAGTGCATGGCAGGTCAGAGCGACTATGCTCCTTCTTGCGAGCGGCATTCTCCGGAAAAAATTCCGATGCTGTTTGCGTATTCTGCATACTGTATTCTCTAAACTATGACAAAGTAATATATACGTTAATATACGCGGTTGTTGTCCATACTAAAAAAGACATAGGATTACAAGCGTAAAATGAATTTTCCGTCTTGATGACTGTTGCGGGTAGCTTGGGATGTAGGGGCAACGCTATCGTTTCCTTGGAGTTCACCTCGGATGATCCGTGTATAACCACTCTTTCTGAAGGATGTAAGGTGTTCTTTACAGCCGAATGCAAGAAGCATCATTGATACGGTAATATACTCCGTATCTAGTTTAAACGAGAAGGCTTTTATGTCAGATAGGAGTGCTAAGGGAAACTTATCCTTTTTGCACCCCACCCTTTCGCCGGCCCGTATAATTTTCGTTTCTGAGCGCTGTTATTGCGGAGACGCAGGTCTCCTCACGTTATCTTCAATAAGGTCCAAAGTTTCCACTATGCGCGCTGAATATTGGCTAAGCGCAAGTCGCAAAACCGACTTTGTGTCTATCGGAGCATACAATGAATGCACTTCGAGCCAGCTGGCTAGCGGCTAAATTTTTCGGATACCGGGGCGCCATCACGTCGGCCGTGGGGGCGACGATAACATTGGGTGCTATCCTTATTGATGGCGAGGGAAACGGAGTGATGGCGGGTAGTTTCGGGGCTTGCACTGCCAGCATGTATATAATGCAGGCCGATTCCGCTCTACACCCAACTATGCTTAGCACGGTGTCGATAGTGGAAGAAAATTTCGTTCTCACTCCGACGACGGAGGCTGAGCTATACAATGCTGCCGGCTTCAACGAAGAGGACTTCTTCATCTATGCGCTCAGACGGATAAATAACGGACAAACGGCTGAGCTGATCAGGGTTGAGTCGGATGGAACTACCAATGTCGTCCCCTCGGTCCAGCTTCCCTATTCCGTTTCTGCTGAAGTCGGTCCCGATCAGATGATGTATATATATACAGGAGGACGGTTATTCCGTCTCGATCTAAAGAACCCATCACAATCTAACGCGCTTCAAGGAGCTGCTTTAGAGCCGGCCCTTTCTGGTACTGACGGAAATATGCCTGATATTGCATACCATCAAGGGTTCTTGTACGGAGTGGCGGTAGATAGTATGCTCCTAATCAAAATGGATCTTTCTTCCGCCGTTTGGAGTGAGGTGAGCTGGAATGGTAATGTCCCTAATGTAAGTGGTAGTATAAACGCGAAGAAATATGATGTGAGGGTAGATTCAAATCCCAAAGGTAATAACCCAACCGCCGGTTTCGGAGCAATGTTTGGTGGTTCTAATGGCGTCTATGGCAATAATAACGGAGGAGGGTTTTACAAATTTGATTTAGAAACTGGGCTTTCTCAATATCTAGGTGCTGCTGCGCCTAGCGGTCAGAACGATGGAGCCAAATGCTATTCAACCAACCTAACCTTGCCCAGCAACATCAAGGTAAATAAAGAATCATTCCCGGATGGCGACAATCCGCAGCCGGCGTTTGCGCCAGGTAAGAAGACACAATACCGGATCGTTGTAGAAAACCATGGAAAATTTGCCTTTCCAGAAATACAGATCAGTGACCCTCTCCCTCCTGGTATAACAAACGCGACTTGGAGGTGCGAGCAGTCCGAGGTGGATTGCAGTCCGGTATCTGGGACAGGACCGTTGAATTCGGTCGTTAATATTTCAGCGCGGGAGAACGATACTGATCCGCCTATAACCATTTCCTTTATCGTGGAAATAGATGTACCGTCTGACTATACGGACCCCTTGGTCAATACTGTCACTATGGAGTTGCCGCCGCTGGCGTCACAGTCCACGGACGGCCCAATAACAGCATCCGTGACCAAGATCCCGGCACTCCTGACGGTCGAAAAGGTCGGTCGCTGGATCGATACTGACAAGTCAAACATTGCCAATGTCAACGACCACATCGAATATACGTTTACCGTGACGAACAACGGGCAAGTGCCTGTAACCGATGTCAGGATCGTGGACGCACTGGTTGCGACAGAACCCGCCAGTGTGCCGTCCTTGGCGCCCGGTGAAGTAGCCGTTTTCACGGCGAACTATGTTGTGACACAAGAAGATATTGACAATGCGATGACCGAGAATACGGCTTCGGCTATCGGGACTCTGCCCACCGGGGTTGAGACAGAAAGCCCGCCATCCGTCTCTCAAGTGCAGTTTCCTCCCGCGCCCGAGGTTGCGACTGAAAAAAGCGGGCAATTTCTGGATGATCTTGTCGCTAACGAATTCCCGGATGAAGGCGAGCATCTTGAGTTCTCCGTCACGGTCAAGAACGCCGGCAACGTCACCATGGTTGCCTACCCGCCGATTGATCCCGGGCCAACGTTGAACGGCAAGCCGATGTCGGGGGTGCTCTCGGCATTCTCGCCTGATCTGCATATGATCCCGCCTGGCCAGGAAGCGGTATTCACCGCCCTCTACACGCTTACAAACGAGGACATCACTGAAGGCGCTGGCCTCCTGGATGCCTTGCAGAACACAGTTGAAACGCCTGTTCAGACTCTGAAGGAATACCGGGAAGGCAAGCAGGCCCCGCCTTTTCCGCTTGAGGAGCCGAACGTTCTCACCCTGCCGGGCTACGCCATCGACAAGCAAGCCCAGTTCGCGACTGTAACCAGGGGCCAGTTGGTGCCCTACGTGATCACGATTCGCCCTGTGGATGTGTCGGGAAAGGCCATGCTCGTGGATCAGCTGCCGTCCGGCTTCAGCTATGTCCCTGGCTCGGCGCGCGTCGCTGGCAGTCCTGTGGAGCCCAGGTTCGAAGGGCGCTTGCTGACCATCGATCTTGATGTGGAACGCGACAAGGACACGCGAGTGGAATATACGCTCGCTGTGACGGGTACGGTGCCCCTTGGGACCTTCAAGAACACGGCGCAGATCTATCAGCTGGGGCAGATCCTGAAACCAGTGTCCCGCCGGGCTGAGGCCGACGTGGACGTGATCCCGGACCATGTCTTCGACTGCGGGGATATTATCGGCTCAGTGTTCGATGACAAGAACCGCAACGGTTATCAGGATCCCGGGGAAGAGGGCATACCGCATGCGCGCATTGCAAGCTTGAACGGCTCACTTACAACCACAGACTCACACGGACGCTTCAACGTTGCGTGTGCAGATCTCACTGAAGGACGCATTGGCAAGACATATCTGCTGAAGCTGGACCCGCGCTCCCTCCCGACGGGATATCGTATCCTCAGTGAGAACCCGCGGTCAGTGCGCTTGACGGCTGGTAAGGTCAGCAAGCTAAGCTTTGCAGCTTCGATTGGGCGGGTTGTGCGGCTCGATATTGATGACCAGGCCTTCCTTCCTGGTGAAGTGAACCTTCAGCCCCAATGGCAGGACAGGCTCGCCAAGGTCGTTGACCTTCTGCAAAGTGCGCCAACCATATTCCGCATCGTCTACAAGACCGCGGATACGTCGCAGGCCATACATGTTCAAAGGTCAAAGAGCGTAAAAGAAAATCTTTCTCGGGAATGGAAAGTCAAGACAAATAACTATCATCTTGAGATAGAGTCAAATATAATGTTTGCTAATAAATAATGAGTCAGCCTAGTATGTTAGGCATAGTGATTGGTTACTTCAGTATTACATTAAAGGCATTGCAATTGTTGGAGTAAAATGATGAATCAATCGACAAGGTGGATTTCAGGATGCCCATTCGTCCCAATTTTCTTAAAAAAATTACATCGGCTGCAGTAATCCCTCCCGTCTTGTTGATGCTGCTCGTCGCGCCGATGGCGCACGCGCAAACCACGCCGCCGGTCACGCCGCCAACTACTGGCCCGCTCCCGGTGGCCTTTGAGTGTAACTCTGACATCTACACGGCTTCCTTATCAAATCCAAATGAACCTCTGAAGACTACTCTGCAGACGGTGGATCTATATACCGAGGGGGTACTATCACTTGTTTCGGTGGATGAAGTGGAGTCCTATCAATATAACGCAATGGCGTATAATCCCGCGGATAATTTTATCTACGCAGTGAAGAGCTATCCATCGACTGGGGAGCTCCTTCGAATTGGGCAAGGTGGAGTTATTCAAGTATGGGCTATTTTGTCCGATTTGATTGGAACTCAACCTATTGCAGCGGAATTTGACGACAACGGGCATATGTATATTGCGACAACCGAGAAACTATTTAAATACAAAGTTGACCCGGAATTACCAGAGCCTAAATTGATCCAGCCGGCAATTGAGATAACTGCTGGCATGACGTTTGCCGACATCGGACTTTATGATGGTTATCTTTGGGGAATATCTACTCAACGGATAGCCGGAGCGCCATATACGGAATACAGAATAGTCAAGATAGATCCAGCAGATTTGTCTATACAATATTCCTCTGTGAAAAAGGTGCAGCTTCCCGGGGCTAATTTTACTTCCGTTTATGCTGCGATGAATGGTGTATATGCGTATGATACAGGAGCTGGCAGTTTTGTGAAGATGAAGGGTCTGGCCACCGGCGATCCGGAGCAGATCACGCTTGAACCGCTTGCTAAAGGGGTTCAAGCCAGCGGTTCGGATGGTGCAAAATGCCAGACAACTCCTCTTGGCCTTCCTGCAGATATTGCGGTTACAAAGACAGCCGAGCAGTCGGCTATCGTCCCGGGGCAGCCCATAACCTATACACTTAAGGTGGAAAACCTGGGACCCTGGGGTGCGGATGAAATTGTTCTTTCAGACCCGATGCCTGCTGGTGTGACAGGGGCCAGTTGGTCTTGCACAAGTGCAAGCGTTTCGGCGGCTTGTGCGCCTGCAAGCGGGACAGGCGATCTTCATGCGACGATAGCTCTGCTGGAGGCGGGTGCTTTCGTTACATACGAGATTACTTTCCAGACGGACCCAGCCTTCAAGGGTGAGATCGTCAACATCGCATCGATAACAGTGCCGCCAGATTTCGCCGATGAGCCGGCTAACAACATTGCCCGCTCTCCTGCGGCTGTCTCCGAGCTGGAGGTAATCAAGACGGGGAAGTGGATTGACGTGAACAACAACGGTGCGCCCGAGCCGGGCGAGCCTGTTGAGTTTACATTCACCGTCTCGAACGGCACGACAGTAGACATTACGAACGTCACCATTTCAGACCCGATGGTGGCGTCTATCACGCCCTCCTCTATAGCCACTCTGTTGCCTGGCCAGTCGTCCATCCTTGTGGGCACGTACTATCTCACGGCGCAGGACATTGAGACTGAAAAGGTGACCAATGTGGCGTCTGCCAGCGGGTATATCGGGGATACCAAGATTGATTCTGAGGAAGCGAATGCGGAAGTGACGCTTCCGGCGCCCCAGCCTGATCTCTACACGGAAAAGTCTTCAGCGTTTCTGGATGACCTGATTCCCAACGAGCTTCCAGACGTCGGCGAACGCATTGAATTTCGCGTCAAGGTTCAGAACCTTGGCAACGTGGACATGACCGTATTCCAGCCGATTGATGAGGGTCCGACCTTCAACGGCGTGAAGGGTACGGGCACCCTGGGACCATTCTCTCCGGTGTCGCATGTCGTCCCGCGAGAGGGAGGAGAAGCGGAATTTGTCGCCTACTACGTATTGACCAGCGATGACATAGGCAATGCTGCGGGGCTGGAGGGGGGCGTTATGAACACTGTCCTTACGCCGGCCCAAACACCACAAGATGTGGCGCTGGGTGTTCCACCTACTGTTTACCCCCTGCCGAAACCAGCAATAGCGACCTTGCCCGGCTATTTGATAAACAAGACCGCACAGTTACCCACAGTCATGCGGGGGCAACAGGTTCCATACGTCATCACCGTGACGCCGAAAGAGACCTCCGGCATTGTGACAATAGTGGACCGTACACCGAAGGGCTTCCTACTGTTGCCAGGTTCCGCGAGGGTGGATGGGAAACCCCACGAGCCCAGGATTGAAGGGGCCATGATGAGCTTCGACATCAAGGTCGTGGAGGAAGTGCGGATCGAGTATGTGCTCGTTGCCACTGGTACTGCCACCCTGGGCACGCACAAGAACTTGGCTCAGGTTTTTCAGCCCGGCGACATCACCAAGCCCATATCAGTCATCGCCAGCGACGAAGTCGATGTCATTCCCGATCCCATTTTTGACTGTGGTGATGTCATCGGCAAGGTTTTCGATGACCGGAACAGAAACGGTTACCAGGACAGCGGTGAGCCGGGAGTGGCTGGTGCAAGGGTCGTTACGATACACGGCATTGCAATCACGACGGATGATCATGGCCGCTTCAATCTCGCGTGTGCGGATCTTCCCGATGCCCGGGTTGGCTCAACCTATCTCATGAAGCTGGATGCTCGTTCATTGCCGACGGGGTATCGCATCATAAGCGAGAACCCTCGCTCCGTGCGGCTTACGGCTGGTAAGGTTCAGCGCATAAATTTCGCGACGAGCGTAGGCCGGGTTGTTCGTCTGGATGTCAACGATGCGGCTTTCCTGCCAGGGCAGCCGTCGCTCCATCCCGATTGGGAAGGTCGGCTCCTGGAACTCGTTCAAATGCTGGAGTCTGAGCCCTCTGTCTTGCGGCTTTCCTATATCAGCGCTGAGGCCGAGCGAGCGCTTGCGGGACAACGGCTTGCACATCTAAGAAGTGCTATCTCCAGCTTGTGGAAGACGCGTTCAAATCGCTACAGGCTGGAAATTGAAGCCCGGATGCTCTCGTCATCGGACCAGGCTATCCTGCAGCCTGCGACGCCTCATTAAATCTGCACCTATACGCCAACAGTTATTTTAAGGCATTTCCCGATGAAGGAAGAAAGTTATGAGCATAGAGCAAAATAGGGATTATGTATCCAAGTACATTTTTTCTATTTTTGCGTTCGTTTTTGTTTTTCAAATCTTTGCTATCTCCATATCTCGCGCGAACAACACTAGTCCTATCTTGATGACTGCGCAGCCGAGTGATCCGAAATTTGATGAATGTGATCCACGGGCGTTCGTAGCCAAAACTTACCGTACTGGGCCATTCATCCAGGGTGTTCGTCTGTCATATCTCGACTTGAGTCAGCCGAGCGATCCATTAGACCCAGAATTTTCAACGATCGACGTAGGTAATCAGCAAGCAGACTACACCTATAATGCAATGGCCTACAATCCAGTTGACAATTACCTTTATGCGATCAAGCAATCGGACGGGGTTGTAGACAATAAGGATTTGCTCCGAATAGGGTCTGATGGAGTGCCGAGGTATGTTGGCACGCTGAACAATTTAAATGGCACCATGGTTGTTGCAGAGGTTGGTCCAGATGGAAAATACTACGCCATGAATAGCGACATGAAGTTGTTTATATATGATCTGAACCAGAACCCGCCGTTGCTTATCTCTGGAGATGTGGATCTAATGCTCTCATCTACTTACCGAATCCAGGATTTTGCACTGTATGACAACTATCTGTGGGGTATAGCTAACGATGGCTTTGGCAACAATCAGCAGTATAGAATAGTAAGATACCCGCTATCTGGCCCGATGCTCCCGCAAGAAGGCAGTGCGTTTCCAATTCCCGATAAATCGCATGCCGCAGACTATGCTGAGTTCACTTCAATGTTTGCTGCAGCAAATGGTATCTATGGTTACGATACAAAGCGCGGCCTTTTGTACAAGATCATTATGGGATCAGGCGATCTATCTCAGATGACCATTCAGAAGCTTGCCAAAGGCGAGGTCCTGCCGGGTTCGGATGGTGCAAAGTGTCCAGATTCGCCGCTCGGACTTCCAGCCGAAATTGTAGTCACCAAGGTGGCGGATCAATCTACTCTTGTGCCGGGACAGCCCGTCACCTTCACGATAACGGTGACGAACGAAGGACCGTGGGGCGCCGATGGTCTTGAATTCTCGGATCCGCTGCCTGCTGGTGCGACAGGGGCCCAGTGGACGTGTACGCCGTCAGGCGGAAACGCCAAATGCACACCGGCAAGCGGCAATTCAGGGCCAATCAATACCATCATCGATCTGCCGGACAAAGGCGGAAGCGTAACTCTTCAGGTCACAATGCAAACCGACCCCATTGCAAGCAGTGATCTAGTCAACACAGCAACGGTGGTCGTGCCCATCGACTTTGAGGATAATGCGAGCAACAACACAGCAACAGCCACTGTGCCTCTTCCGGGGCTGGAATTCTCAGCCTCGAAGGTGGGTGTTCTGTCTACAGCGCCTGGCGCCTTTACGGCCGCGGGGGATGTGATCAATTACACCGTCACGGTGAAGAACGACGCGGGTCTGCCCTTTGCGAATGTCACCGTGACTGACCCTGGACCCTTGTTTGGTGGCGTCGTGGGTACGGGTAGTCTTTCAGCCTTTTCTCCCGCATCGGCGACCATCGATCCGGGTTTTGAGAAAATCTTTACGGCAACCTACACAATCACGGAGCAGGATCTGGCGAACCTGTCTGATGCCGGGACCTCCGATGTCTTGAATACAGCGATCGTCACCGTGACCGGTCAATCGGGACGATCTTCTACAAAGGAGGCGCCGTCTCTCGTGCAGGTAGTGGCTCCGGCAATAAACCTCCAAAAGACAGGCGTTCTTGTCGATCTGGTGGGACTGCCGGGGGCGAACGGAGAAGCGGTGCCCGATGTGGGCGATCGGATCGAATATACACTTACAATCAAGAACACGGGCAGCGTCCCACTGGAAAACGTTGTTCTGGCGGACGCATTTGTTTCGGATCTGACCCTTGAGCAATCGGATATGGGCGCGGATGGCGTTCTGGCCCCCGGTGCAACCGCAACCTACAAGGCCAGCCACATCATCACGCCCGAAGACCTTTCAAGTGGCCAGGTTCTCAACAACGCAACGGTTTCGGGAAATGTGGTTGGGCGCCCCGATCTACCTGCTATCCAGCATTCCGACGATCACCTGGAAACGGTAACAGCTCCCAGCACCATCGTGGTTGAGAAGTCGGCTGACACCGATGCGAATGATGCGGACGGCATTCTCAATGCAGGTGACCCGATCTTCTATACAGTCACCCTGACCAATGGTGGATTTGGTGCGCTCCAGAACGTGTACCCTGTGGATGAGGGTCCGACGTTTGGCGGTGAGCCTGGAAGCGGAATTCTTTCGCCATTCGAGCCTGCTCCCGTAACACTGAACAGGGGTCAGAGCATGACCTTCCGTGCCACCTACATCCTGTCGGCGGGCGATATGCAAAATGCGGTCGGGCAGGACAGCATTCGCAATGTCGCGACCGCCACGGGGCATTCGCCCGATGGAAAGCCTGTCGAGCGGGTGAACGTGGCCGAAGCTTTGCTTACGCCCACGGTTATCGAGATCACCAAGAGGGCCGTCTTGACCCAGGTCGTTCGCGGCGGTCCGGTTCCCTATGTCATCACGCTAAAGGCTCCGAACGCCAAGAAGCGCATGATCTTCGACTTCGTCGACACGATGCCTGTTGGCTTCACCTATCTCAAGAACACGGCGCAGATGAACGGCAATCCGGTGGAGCCCAAGGTTGAAGGCCGTCGCCTTCTGTTCTCCATGGAGATGGAGCCGAACGAGGAAGTCGAACTGACGCTGCAGCTCTTCGTGTCTCCAACGGTCACTCCCGGAGAGCATACGAACTATGGGCATACCGAGATTGCCGGTACCGGTGTTCCCTTTGGTCAGCGAGCTGAGGCTAAGGTCGAGATCATCTGGGAGCATGTTTTCGATTGTGGCGATCTGATCGGACAGGTCTTTGACGACAAGAATAGAAACGGCATCCAGGATCAGGAGGAGCCCGGTGTTCCAGGTGTTCGCCTCGTTGCAGTTGACGGCATCACCGCGACGACCGATTCCCACGGCCGCTACCACCTGACCTGCGCGGACCTTCCGGACCATCGCAGAGGATCGACCTTCCTGTTGAAGCTTGATCCGAGATCGCTGCCGGTGGGAACGAGGATCATCAGCGAGAACCCGCGTTCTGTCCGGTTAACGGCAGGGAAGGTGACGCGCCTGAACTTTGCCACCTCCATCTCACGTGTGGTGCGCGTGGACATCAACTCGGACGCCTTCCATTTCGGAGAGGTTCTGCTGAGGCCAGAATGGGAGCCACGGCTTGAGCAGCTCATCAGCATCCTTCAGAACGAACTGTCGGTGCTTCGTGTCTCCTACATCGATCGGGACGCTGATCGGGCTCTCGCGGCAAAACGGGTGGAGTTCCTGAGGGACATCATCCGGAAGATGTGGCAGCAGCGGTCCGGTCGATACCGGCTGGAGATTGAATCACGCATATTGAACCAGCTCGGTCAGGGGTGGGATGAACCAAATTCCATCAGTTGGGTGGTAGAGCCTCAGTAGACTGGCCGACAACCGATTCCCGAAGGCTGATAGCATCGCATTTGTCCACGATTGTAAAACTTGTGATATTCTCAAGTTTGTAGTGGGGGAACAACCTCTCGCCATAAAGCGGCCCGCAGACGGTCGTAAGAATTTGGAATGAGTCTTGGTGCCAGTAAGGAACTTTGAGGGCACGATGCCGTTGAACTCATAGGGCGCTAAGGCAAGAGCCTGTAGACTTAACCGGCTTGCCAATGAGAGGGCACGATGCAAAGGAGCCACTCTGAAGTTTTCGATCTCTTCTCCGAAATCTACGCGAGTACCGCGCAGGAGGAGATGAGCTTGCAGGATTATCTGCTCGCCTGCCGCGATGATCCATCAATGTACGCGACAGCGGCAGAACGGATGGTAGATGCCATCGGTGAACCCACTCTGATCGACACAAGCACCAACGAGCGGTTGGGGCGTATTTTCTCAAACCGAACGATTAAGACCTACCCTGCGTTCTCAGACTTCTATGGCATGGAAGAGACGATCGAGCGCATCGTCGGCTACTTCCGCTACGCTGCTCAGGGCCTTGAGGAACGCAAGCAGATCCTCTATCTGCTGGGCCCTGTTGGTGGTGGCAAGTCGTCGCTTGCAGAGCGCCTGAAGAAGTTGATGGAAACGCGTCCGTTCTACACGCTCAGCATCAACGGCAAGGTCAGCCCTGTTTTCGAGTCCCCGTTGGGATTGTTCCACCCGGAGCGCATGGCGGACCTGCTTGAGGACAAGTATGGCATTGCCCGCCGGCGTCTCACCGGATTGATCTCGCCTTGGGTTGCCAAGCGGCTTGATGAGGTGGGTGGCGATATCTCCCGCTTCAGTGTGGTCAAGATCACGCCGTCCCGGCTGCGCCAGCTCGGTATCGCCAAGACCGAACCCGGCGACGAAAATAATCAGGACGTCTCCTCGCTGGTTGGCAAGGTCGACATTCGGCAGCTTGAACACTTCAGCCAGGCCGATCCTGATGCATACTCCTATAGCGGCGGCTTGAACCGCACGACGCAGGGCATGCTCGAGTTCGTCGAGATGTTCAAAGCGCCGATCAAGGTGCTGCATCCGCTGCTGACGGCGACACAGGAAGGCAACTACAACGGTACCGAGAATTTCGGCGCCTTCCCCTTCCAGGGAATTGTCGTGGCTCACTCGAACGAATCCGAGTGGCTGCAGTTCAAGAACAACAAGAACAATGAAGCTTTCCTCGACCGTATCCTGGTCGTGAAGGTTCCCTACTGCCTGCGGGTAACCGAGGAAAGGCAGATCTACGACAAGCTGCTGCGGGAAAGCGAGCTCGCGTCGAATCCTTGTGCGCCGGAAGTGCTTGAGATCCTGAGCCGCTTCACAGTCTCCACGCGCCTGACAGAGCACGAGAATTCTCCGCGCTACACTAAGATGCGCGTCTATGACGGCGAAAACCTGAAGGACATCGACCCGAAGGCAAAGTCCGTTCAGGAGTACCGCGACGCGGCTGGTGTGGACGAGGGCATGACGGGCGTCAGCACGCGCTTCGCATTCAAGGTGCTCTCCGAGACCTTCAACTATGATACGCGTGAGGTCGCGGCAGACCCGGTGCATCTGATGTATGTGCTGGAACTGGCCATCAAGCGCGAGCAGTACCCGAAGGATCACGAAGCGGCATATCTGGACTTCATCAAGTCCGAGCTGGCCCCGCGTTATGCGGAGTTCATCGGGCACGAGATCCAGAAAGCTTACCTCGAGTCTTACAGCGAGTACGGCCAGAACCTGTTCGATCGCTATATCTCCTACGCGGATGCGTGGCTGGAGGATCAGGACTACAAGGATCCGGATACGGGTCAGATCCTCAACCGCGAGATCCTCGACAGCGAGCTGTCGCAGATCGAGAAGCCGGCTGGCATCGCGAACCCCAAGGACTTCCGTAACGAAGTTGTGAAGTTCACGCTTCGGGCGCGCGCCAGGAACAACGGACACAATCCGTCCTGGACGAGCTACGAGAAGATGCGGGAAGTCATCGAGAAGCGGATGTTTGGTCAGGTTGAAGATCTGCTGCCGGTGATCAGCTTCGGCTCGAAGAAAGACTCGTCGACAGAAAAGCAGCATGGCGAATTCGTCCAGCGCATGATTGCTCGGGGTTACACTGAGCGGCAGGTTCGCAGGCTGGTTGACTGGTACATGCGGGTAAACAAGGCGGGCTGAGCCAGATCAAAGGCGCCCGGAAGTGGGTTCATGCCGAATTTCATTGATCGTCGACTTAATCCCAAAGACAAGAGCATCGGCAACCGCCGCCGCTTCATGAAGCGGGCGCAAGAGGAGCTAAAGCGTGCGGTAAAGGAGCATATCCGAACCGGCAAGATCGCTGACGCGGATGGCACGCATAGTGTGCCGATGCCATCCCGTGACACGAGCGAGCCAACCTTTCGCAATTCCTCACGCGGAGGCGAGCGGGAGTATGTTCTTCCCGGCAACAAGGAATTCTCGCCCGGGGACCGGATAAACAAGCCGCCTGCCGGCGGAGGCGCCGGCAGCGGCTCCAAGGCGGGGCAGGGAGAAGCGGAGGACGATTTCCGCTTCGTTTTATCTCGCGAGGAGGTGCTGGATCTCTTCTTCGAGGATCTTGAGCTGCCCGATATGGTGAAGCTCAGCCTCAAGGAGGCTGTCACCTTCAAGCCGCGCCGGGCAGGGTTCTCGACAGCGGGTGCTCCTAACAACATCAATGTCGGCCAGACCATGCGCAACAGCTTCGGCCGCAGGATCGCCCTGCACCGCCCGAAACTGTCGCAGATCGAGGAGCTGCAGGCGCAGATCACCGCACTTGAAGCCGAGCCGCCGACAGAGGCAAAGCAGAAGCGGCTGGTGGAGCTGCGAGAGGAAGTGGACCGTCTTGAACGACGCAGGCGGATGGTTGCTTTCGTTGACCCGGTCGATATCCGCTACAACCGCTATGAGCAGCAGCCGCAGCCCAATGCAAACGCGGTGATGTTCTGCTTGATGGACGTCTCCAGTTCGATGGGCGAACGCGAGAAGGACCTCGCCAAGCGCTTCTTCGTGCTGCTGCATCTGTTCCTGAAGCGCAGGTATGAGCGGATCGACATCGTCTTCATCCGTCACACCCATGAAGCGGGCGAGGTGGACGAGGAAACCTTCTTCTACAGCACTCAGAGCGGTGGCACGGTCGTCTCAACGGCGATCGAGAAGATGCAGCACGTCATCGAGGAGCGCTATCCGGCGCACGAATGGAACATCTACGCGGCCCAGGCTTCGGATGGCGACAATATCGCCGGCGACTCCGACCGCTGCGCTTCCCTGCTCATTGAGGAGGTGCTGCGCCTCTGCCAGTACTACGCCTACATCGAAATCATTGACGAGCGTGAGTCCGAGATATTCGGCGCCACCGAGAACGGCACGTCGCTCTGGCGCGCCTACAGAATGGTCGGCGAGCATTGGCCCAATTTCCAGATGGCACGGATAGCCCGGCCGTCCGACATCTATCCAGTCTTCCGCCAGCTGTTCGCCAAGAACAACGCTGCCGCCACAACGCGTGCCAAATAGGAGAGTAGACCATGTCGAAGCAGTCCGGCACGAGCAATTTCCTCTTCGAGGGGTCGGACTGGAATTTTGACACGCTGTCGCGCGTCTATGATGCGATCGAGAAGGTGGCGCTTGAGGACCTGAAGCTCGACGTCTATCGCAACCAGATGGAGATTATCTCCTCCGAGCAGATGCTGGATGCCTATTCGTCGATCGGCATGCCGCTGATGTACCAGCACTGGTCCTTCGGCAAGCGCTTCGTCTATGAGGATACGCTCTACCGGAAGGGCAGGCGTGGGCTGGCCTATGAGCTCGTCATCAATTCCAACCCCTGCATCACCTATCTGATGGAAGAGAATACGATGGCGATGCAGACGCTGGTGACAGCGCACGCATCCTTCGGCCACAACCATTTCTTCAAGAACAACTATCTCTTCAAGCTTTGGACGGATGCCGGCGCGATCCTTGGCTACATGGATTTTGCCAAGCGCTACATCGCCAAGTGCGAGGAGCGTTTCGGTCTCGCGGCTGTCGAGAGCATTCTCGATTCAGCCCATGCTCTGATGGACCATGGCGTGTTCCGCTATCGTCGCCCGCCGCGGCTCTCGCCGCAGAAGGTGCAGGATCGTGTGCGTGAACGCCTCGAATATGAGGAGCAGAACTACAACGAGCTTTGGCGTACGCTGCCGCAGACCCACAACGAGGATGAGGAGGCTGAGGTAGAGGACAACGCCCAGGATAGGAAGCGGGCGCTGAACCTGCCGGAGGAGAATCTTCTCTACTTCCTGGAGAAGAACAGCCTTGTACTCGAACCGTGGCAGCGCGAGATCCTGCGCATCGTCCGTGTCATTGGCCAGTATTTCTATCCCCAACGCCAGACGAAGGTCATGAATGAGGGCTGCGCCACCTTCGTGCACTATCACATCATCAACGCGCTTTTCGACAAAGGCGAAATCAGCGAAGGCGCATTGCTGGAAATGCTGCACAGCCACACCAATGTGGTGATGCAGCCTGACTTTAACGACCCCCGCTACGGCGGGATCAATCCCTATGCACTCGGCTTTGCCATGATGCAGGATATCCAGCGCATATGCACCGAGCCGACATCCGAAGATAGGGACTGGTTCCCGGCCATCGCCGGCACAGGCAAGTGGCGTGAAACGCTGCTGGAAGCCTGGGAGAACCACCGGGACGAATCCTTTATCCTGCAGTACCTGAGCCCGGCGCTCATCCGGCGTTTCCGCCTATTCACCCTTGGCGACAAGGCCGACGAGCCCTTCCTGGAGGTTTCCAGCATTCACAACGAGCGCGGCTACGAGAAGATCCGCTCGTCGCTGGCACGCAGCTACGACATCGGCGCTATTACGCCGGACATCCAGGTGGTCGATGTGAACATGCTGGGCGATCGGCAGTTGAGGCTTCAGCACAACATCAGGAATGGCATTGTTCTGGAAGAGAACAGTCGCGACGCCACGCTTCGTCACGTGCGTCGCCTTTGGGGTTACGATGTCAGCCTTGTAGGTCGTGACAACGCTACCGGTAAAATGGTGTACGAGGCGGCGGCAAAGGCTCGTTAATTCCTGAGCCATATACATTCGCGCTGAGACTATACTTTATGCTTACTGTGGTGGCGCCCACAGAGACGGAATTCAATCCGATGTATTGAATTATTGTTCTGTCTATTTTTGCCCAGATTTTCGCATGAGGAGTGTTGCGCTCTTTTTCTCAGTGGCGTAGATGAAGCTGCAGTTTGTTTAATTCAGGTGTTTTTAATATGAAGTATACTTATATCGTATCAGCGTTCATTCCTGCATCTTCCTCTATGTCGGCTTTGGCGGCTGATGCTGTTTTCCAGCACGATGTCATTCCGTCGGCTCCTCTATCCGTAACGCCAGATCGTTATGACTGGACTGGCGTCTATGCCGGTGCAACCGCTGGTGCTGCCCTCAAGGGAAAGGGCTTCTCGGCTTTCAAGGATATCAAGAACGGTACCTTTATCGGTGGCGTCCATGTTGGCTACAACTTCCAGACCGAGGAAAACTGGGTTCTTGGTGTCGAAGCTGAAGGAAATCTCCTGAACGACAAGAAGCGCGGCGTGTCGCTGAAGAACTATGCTGCCGCCCGAGTTCGCGCGGGTTATGCGTTCGACCGTTTCCTTCCCTACGTCGATGGTGGTGTTGTCGTCGGTAGGATTGATGCAAATTCCCGGGGTGGTGCCGTTCTCAAGTCTGGGGACAACGTTGAGACGAAGGAAGCCAAGCCGAAGTCTGAAGCCCACACTCATTGGGGCTACACGCTGGGCGGTGGCGTAGAATATGCTCTTACGGATCGCGTGACCACCCGCGTCTCCTATCACTACGTTGACCTGAAGGCACGCAACTACAACATTAACGGCAATACCGAGTCCGTCGGCTACAAGGGCCACGTGATCGGCGCAGGGTTCTCGTTCAGGTTCTGATCGCAAGCCTCTAATAGAACAGTTCAGAGTTTCTGTGGAATTCTGAACTGGTTTAACGCGCCAAGAGTACATGCGCGATAATTTACGGTCTGGCAGAAAGGGTCGCGGTCCCGTGCCGCGGCCTTTCTATGTGCCGGTAGCGCTGCGCCCCATGATTGCGCAAACAATGTCAAGCACTGCGCTCTATGCTCTAAAGTTGAAGAAAAAACAGAACAGATGGAAACAGTACAAAAGAATACAGTTCTAAATTAATCTATAGAAAATAAACAGTCGCAGTTGCAATGTGCTACGTTATAAGGTTAATAGCGATATTTCTATTTCAAGGTTAAAGGAATATTTAGATGAAACTTACTTGCATTTTTTCTGCGATTATTATTTCCACTGTTACCCTTGGGGTGGCCAATGCTGCTGACGCGGGGTATGGGAGCGATATTGCCCCCATTTCGGGTGTGACGCAGCAGCATGACTGGTCGGGTGCCTATGTCGGTGGCTCGCTTGGTGGTGTTGTTGAGAACGAGACGCTTTCAGGCGTCAAGAGCTTCAAGCGCGGCGCCATTACCGGTGGCGTTCACGCTGGTTATAACCACCAGACCCCGGACAACTGGGTTGTCGGCGTGGAAGCTGATGGCAACATGGTGAAGGGGAAGAAGGGCGTAGTATCGCTGAAGAACCACGGTTCTCTCCGTGTTCGCGCAGGCCGTGCTTTCGACCGCGTGCTTCCTTATGTAGACGGTGGTGTTGTGGTTGGCCGCATCCGCGCTGGTTCCAAGACCGGCACACACATGGGCTACACCGTTGGCGGCGGCATTGAATATGCCCTGACGGACAATGTCAGCACACGTGTGTCCTACCACTACATGAAACTGAAGAGCCGTGATTACATGATCGATGGTAACAAGCAGTCCGTTGGGTACAAGGGACACACCATCGGCGCCGGTATCTCGGTCAAGTTCTGAGGCTGGCAGGACCAAAGACAGACCGCGGCTCCCAAGCGGCGCGATTGCGGTCTTGCTTTCTTGAAGTGAAAAATGGCTGCAGTCCATCCGGCTGTAGCCATTTTTCTTTGCAAAGTCTGGCTGTCGGGCCGGGGGAACTTTGCCTAAGATCTGCTGTCCCTCTCTCGCTTTCGGAGATGCTTTTTCGCACGTCATAGGCCATCATTCTCAAGCTCGCTTGAAATGCGAAAATAATTTCCGCTCGGTAGGCGCGCGCTAGTGCGGTTGGGTCCTCTCAATTGAAAAGCCCCTGCTATGCTCGGGCAACTTTTAGTTTGGAGGATGTTCCAATGCGTGCCCTAATTCCTGCCCTTGCACTTGTGGCTAGCTTTGCTCTCGTTGGCGCAGCTTCTGCGGAGCGGCTCACTGACCAGCCGCTGGTTGATGCTGCATGGCTGCAGCAGAACCTCAACAATGACTCCCTTGTCGTTCTCGACGTCCGTGACGCGGTGGAGAAGGTGAACCCATACGAGCAGGGTCACATCCCTGGTGCGATCAACGCTCCTTACAGCGCCGCCGGTTGGCGCACGGAAGTGCAGGGCGTGCCCGGCCAGCTTCCGCCGCTGGAGAACATCGAGGCGCTGATCGGCAGCCTCGGCATCGACAGCGATGACCACGTTGTTATTGTCCCGGCAGGCAAGGATTCGAGCGAGTTCGGCGGTGCGACCCGCATCTATTGGACCTTCAAGACCCTCGGCCACGATGCCGTGTCGATCCTCGACGGTGGCTATCGCGGCTGGGAAGCAGCCAAGGGCGAGGTGAGCACCGATCCGGTAAAGCCGGAGCCGGTCAAGTTCTCCGCCAAGGTGAGCGAGAAGTATCTTGCCACCACGGCTGACGTTGAGCAGGCGCTGAAGAGCGGTGTGAAACTCGTGGACGGCCGTCCGGCCGAGCAGTACCAGGGCAAGTCGAAGAGCCCGGTTGTTCGCGCTGCGGGCACGATCCCTGGCGCGATCAACATCGAGCACAGCAAGCTCTATGATGCGCAGAATGCCTCCTTCGCCAACCGCGAGAAGGTCGAAGCCCTCGTCCGAGAAGCTGGTTTCAACCTGGATGACGAGAACATCACCTTCTGCAACACCGGCCACTGGGCTTCCATTCCTTGGTTTGCGCTGAGCGAGGTTCTGGGCAATAAGAACACCCGCATGTACGATGGTTCCATGGCGGAGTGGGCTGCAGATCCTGCTCGTCCGATCCAGCAGTAATCGAACTGCCGATAAATTCGGGACCGACACTGAGCTACTCAGTGTCGGTCCTGTCACGTTGAATGATCAGAACTGAACGGATGTAGTGCACGGGACGGTTCGAGACTGTGTTCCGGCGGGGACAGGACAATATGAGTAACAAGAATACCCTTCTGTTTGGTGCGGCCTTCGCTGTTGCGACTGTTGCAGTTGCCGCGGACCACTACACGCACCGCGCGCCTGCACCGCAGCCCCGCGCCGCAGCGCCGGCTGTTCCCGCGAGCAGCAATCCCTGCAGTGCCAACCCCTGTAGCGCCAGCCCTTGCAGTGCGAGCCCCTGTAGCGCGAATCCTTGTAGTGCGAGCCCGTGCGCAGCTGCTCCATGTGCTGCCGCACCATGTGCGGCGTATTCTCCATGCTCTGCGGCTCCCTGCGCCGCGTCCCCCTGTTCGGCAGCCCCATGCGCAGCCAACTCGCCTTGCTCCGCCGCGCCGGCTCCAGCGGCTTCTCCGTGTTCGGCTGCACCCTGCGCCGCCTACTCACCTTGCTCTGCTGCGCCCGCACCAGCAAACCCTTGCTCTGCAGCTCCCATTGTAGCACCTTGCGCTGCAGCGCCCTGTGCTGCTCAGCCCCAGTAGTAGGAATCTGATGGAAGAAGACCTGCAGCAAGCGATCCGTGAGGCCCTGTTCTGCGAGCAGATCCTCGCCAAGGGCAGCCAGAACGTTGTTCTGGAAACGCTGCGGGACGCCCCAGCGGTTGAGCTGTGGTCCCACTATCCGCCGGGTGACGTCTACGATCCCGAAAGCGGAGCGCAATGGTACTATCATTGCCACGATACCTCTGCTGATCGCGGCGAACACGGTCACTTCCATTGCTTTCTGCGGCCGCAGGGCGGGGAGGGGCCAATCCACCATCTGGTAGCGGTTGGCGTGGATGCCTATGGCAGGTTGGTGCGGCTGTTTACGGTGAACCAGTGGGTCGTTGCCGATCAGCGCGCCGATGCCGAAACCCTGATCTCGCTCCTGCCGCGCTTTGATATGCAGATGCCGCGGCCGTCCTATCTGGTCAATCGCTGGCTCTCGGCGATCCTGCGTGCCTATGCGCCGGAAATACGGCAGTTGATCCGGGAACGGGACGTCGCGCTGGCTGCGCACAAGGCGCCACAGGGCATCGACATCCTGGAGGATCGCTCTCTCGAAGTGACCTCAGAAATCCGCGCCGATCTGAAAGCGAAGGCAACAAGCCTCGGTCTTGGCTAGCTCGCCTCAAGCGGTCTCTGTTTTTCGCTCACTATGCTGTAGAAGACGATCTGTTTGCTGCTGAACGCTGATAGTACAACAGCGATACACATTATTTTATTGGGATCTCTTTTCTATCTGGTTACCATTGGAGCCGTGAATCGGACGGCTGGTAAGGAAGCTGAACCATAGATGAATGCTCCATTCAGGGTTGGTTCTGCTTCCATTGGCTATCTAACCAGCATTGAAAAGGGGATAGTCATGGTTAAGTCGATACTCTTTATCTCGCTGAGTGCTGTTTGCCTCGCCGCCACATTGTCTCTGGCCATCAACGCCTCGATGAGCCACCGCAATCCGACCTATGTGTCAAAGGGTTGCGATACATTCTCGTTCCAGTGCTACCTCTCACCGCGCGGCTAGAACCGCGAGGAGTAGGGGCATCTGCCAGGCGAAATAGGCGCCAGGTTTGCCATAACCGCTATCTGCAGGTGGTTTTTCCGAACCGCCCCTCATGCCGGAATGATCTCAGCATGGGGGCGTTAAGTTCACTTTGAACTACGTGTTCGCCAACTGGCTGCGATGAGCCCAGCCGGTCATGCGCTGCTCGATCCATGCCATCAGGGCGTACATGGCGATGCCTTCCACGGCCAGCATGATGAGGCCGGCGAAGACGAGTGGCACGTTAAACTGGCTCTGCGCGGCGGCCATCATGTAGCCAAGGCCGGAGTTTGCGGCGATGGTTTCGGAAATCACCGAGCCGACGAAGGCGAGTGTCACCGCAATCTTCAGCGAGCCGAAGAAATATGGCATCGAGCGCGGGATACCCACCTTCAGCATGATGTCCATCTTCCGTGCGCCGAGCGCGCGCAGCACGTCTTCCGTCTCCGGTTCGATGGTCGCAAGGCCTGTGGCGACGTTCACGACGATCGGGAAAAAGGCGATCAGGAAGGCAGTGAGCACGGCCGGGATGGTGCCGATACCGAACCAGATCACCAGGATCGGAACCACAGCGACCTTCGGGATGGCGTTGAAGCCCACCATGAGCGGGTAAAGGCCGGCGTAAATGACCCGTGACCAGCCTACCAGAAGCCCGAGTGCGAGCCCGGCGACGACGGCAAGGCCGAAGCCCAGCGTCGTGGTGAACAGGGTCTGGATCGAGTGGCGCTGGATGGCGGGCCAATATTGGATCAGGGCTCCCCAGATAGCTGAGGGGGCCGGCAGAATGGTGGGACGTATGCCAAACGCCCGCACAACCGCTTCCCAGATCAGAAAGAAGGCGATGGTGTAGAGCCACGGCGCAAGCGCGATCCAGTTGATCCTGGACTTCGGCAGGCCTGACGCGGGGGCCGTTTCGATAACCTTCTCACTCATGCGGCCTGCCTCGCATCTGCAATCTCACTATGCAGCTCCTGAACCTTTCGGCTGAACTGCGGATCGTAGATCAGGTCGAGTTCGCGTGGCCGCGGAAATTCAATTCTATGCTCGTTCAGCACACGCCCGGGACGGGAGCTCATGACGAACACGCGATCGGCAAGGAAGATCGCCTCGCGCAGATCATGGGTGACGAGGATGATGGTCACGCCGGACACCGCATGCAGGTCACGGATGACGCACCAGAGCTCCTCACGGGTAAAGGCATCGAGCGCCCCGAACGGCTCGTCGAGCATCAGGAGTTCGGGCTCGTGAATAAGGGCGCGGCAGAGGTTCGCACGCTGTTGCATGCCGCCGGAAAGCTGCCAGGGAAACCTGTCGCCAAAGCCCTTGAGGCCGACCGTCGCCAGCAGCTTCTCAGCCTTAGCCACATATTCGGCCCGGTGCTTGCGCAGGCGGTGGCGGTGCTTGTCGACGATCTCCAGCGGCAGCAGGATGTTGTCGAGCGTCGTGCGCCAGGGCAGCATTGTTGGATTCTGGAAGGCCATGCCGGCGATCGAGACAGGCTTGTTCACACGGTTCCCGCCGACCGTCACCGCACCGGATTGTGGCAGGTGCAGGCCCGTGACGAGGCGCATCAAGGTGGACTTGCCGCATCCGGAAGGACCAACGACGGCAGCAAACTCGCCTTTGTTGACGGAGAGCGTCAGGTCCGAGACGGCCAGCACGCCACCGGCGCCGCCATACCGCAGGTCGACCCTGTCGATTTGAACGAATGGATCAGACATTTCACCCCTGTACTTGGAAACAACAAACCCCGGCACGTGCATGTCGGGGTTCGCCTTGGTTGCTATTGTTACTGGAGCTTGCGCTCTTCCGCAGGGGGCAGGTACTGCGCGTCAAACACGTCCTCAGGCTTGACCTTGCCCGTGAGGCCCATGGAAACGGTCAGCTGCTCGATGGCGCGCGTCATGCGCTCGTTATCGATGCCACCGATGCCGTTTTCCTTCACATAGGCCGTGTTGATGTTCATGTTGTTGGCCATCTCGAGGCGCTCCGTCTCGACGGCTACATCAAGAATGTCGTTGCGCTGCACGACGGCCTCTGCACCGGCCTTCGGGTCCTTCACGGCATCGCGGAAACCCTTGGCGAGCGCCCGAACGAAGCCTTTCACGATTTCCGGATTGGCTTCGGCGAAGTCCTTGTTGACCATGATCGCGTTGCCATAGAGGTCGAGACCGTTCTCGGCCATAAGGATCGGCACGATGTCTTCATCGGCCACGCCCTGTGCCTTCAGGTTCAGGATCACGGAGAAGGCGAAGCCGAACACCGCATCCACCTTGCCCTCAGCCAGCATCGGCTCGCGAACAGGGAAGCCCACACCTTCCAGCGTGATGTTGCTGGTGTCGATGTTGGCAGCCTTCACGAAAGCCGGCCACTGCGCGTAGGCGCCGTCACCCGTAGGCGCGCCGAGCTTCTTGCCTTCCAGCGACTTCGGATCGCTGGTGATGCCGAGCGACTTGCGGCCCACGACGGAGAAGGTTGGCACATCATAGATCATCATGATGGCCTTGACCTTCTGGGTGGGATCCTGGTCGAGGAACTTGATCAGCGAGTTGATGTCGCCGAAGCCCATCTGGTAGGTGCCGGTGGCCACACGGGGAATGACTTCAACCGAGCCTGCGCCGGTGTCGATCTGGACTTCCAGGCCTTCCTCGGCGAAGTAACCATTGTCCTGGGCCATGAAGAAGCCAGCCGCCGGACCTTCAAAACGCCAGTCCAGCGTGAAGGCAATCTTGGTCGGCGCCGCCTGCGCGGAAGCCGGTTCTGCGGCAAAAAGGCTGTATCCGGCGACAACGCTTGCCGCCATCAGGGAAAGGAAGTGTCTCTTTAGCATTGAAAGCCCCTCGAAGGTTCTTATTATGGAGCGGATATCAGCATTCCGTGCGAGCTTTAGCAAGCGGAATTGCACACCAAATGTGCATTATTTTTGAGTGCACATTTGAGGAGCAACACGCGCGTGCGCGGCTGCTCATTTTTTCGCCCTCCGGTCGCAGATCCCGTCAGATTGACAGTTGCTTTGTACGAGCCGATACCCGGCGCATTATCCTCCCGGAATGCATCACATGACATCACCAGCAATCAGCCCGGCGAAGCTGTTCCACCTCGGTGGAAACCAGGGTTCGCCTGTTCTTCTCATTCACGGTTTTGGTTCGGACCGACACTCCTGGGTCGCGACCGCGCTTAAGCTGTTCGGACGGCATCGTGTCTGGGCGATCGAACTGCCGGGGCATGGTGATGCGGAAAACGATGTGGGCGAAGTCTCGCCGGAGATCCTCGCTCGAGCTGTGGCTGAGGCAATAGCTGAGCTTCCGCGCCCGTTCTCGGTCATCGGGCATTCGCTTGGTGCAACGACCTCCCTGCATCTCGCGAAGCTGCTGCCGGACGATATCTCCCATATCGCCGTGATCGCGCCCGGCGGCTGGGGAACCTCGATCGACCATTCCTTCGTTGAGGCTTTGCCCGAACTGCGGACGCCAGAGGAGGCGGAACGTCTGCTCCACCGCCTCGTGAAGCGGGAGCGACTCATCAAGCCGCAGATGGTGGCCCATGTCTTGAACATGCTGGAGCGTCCCGGTCGGAGAGAGGCGCTGCGCAATATCGCGCGCGGCATTCTTGCAGCACCTCCACCCCCAATGCCTTCGACGGATCAGCTGCTCGTCATCTGGGGTGCGGAAGATGGCATCAACGCGCCGGATCACGTTCGCCTTCAGGCCTTGCGAAGCAAGGCGTTGCTTCTCGAAGATGTCGGGCACATGCCCCACGTGGAGGCACAGAGCGCGGTCAACAGCGCCTTGAACGCCTTCCTGCCCCTCTAAAGCTTCTACCTTGGAGATGTATACATAAACACGGAATTTCCTGCCGTTTTTCTTGACAATGCGCGAAAATCGCTGCTTCATGTATCCACAACGGATGACGCGCGTCCCGGGCTGAGGAGAGCTCGCGATATGTTGAGGGGCTGGTTCGCGTGTTACGGCAGCGGAGGAATGTCGCCATGTCAGTCAGATCGCTTGAGCAAGTGCTACGAGAACACGGAGATCCGGTTCACCTTCTGCGGAACCAGCAGACGGGACCGAATGTCTATCCCGGTGTTCCGGCGGAATTCACCAACTGGCGCGATGAGCAATGGGCCTGGCAGAATACCTGTGTGCTCTTCAACCAGTCCTACCACATGGCCGACCTGCTCGTTCATGGACCGGATGCGCTGAAGCTGCTCACCTATCTCGGCATCAATACCTTCAACAATTTCACCGTGGACAAGGCCAAGCAGTTCGTGCCCGTCAACTATGACGGTTACGTCATCGGCGACGTGATCCTGTTCTATCTTGCTGAGAACACCTTCAACATGGTGGGCCGCATTCCGGTTCTGAACTGGGTGCGCTACCATGCGGAGACTGGCGACTGGAACGTCTCCTGCGAGCTCGATGAGCGGTCTGCCGCACGGCCCGATCCGTTCAACCGCAAGTCCTACCGGTTCCAGGTGCAGGGCCCGAACGCGATGAAGGTGATCGAGAAGGTCACCGGCAAGCCGGCGCCGGAACTCAAGTTCTTCAACATGACTCACATGTCCATCGCCGGCAAGGAGGTGAGGGCACTGCGCCACGGCATGGCCGGCCAGCCAGGCTTTGAGTTGTTTGGCCCCTGGGCCGATGGTGAAGCAGTACGCGAAGCCGTTGTCCGCGCTGGCGAGGAATTCGGCCTGCGTCAGGTGGGCGGCCGCGCCTATTCGTCGAACACGCTGGAATCCGGCTGGATCCCGTCGCCGCTTCCAGCGGTCTATACCGGCGAGAAGATGAAGCCCTATCGTGAGTGGCTCACGGCAAACAGCTACGAGGCCAATGCTTCCATCGGCGGCAGCTTCGTCTCGGATAATATCGAGGACTACTATTTCACGCCGTGGGATCTGGGCTACGGCCACATGGTCAAGTTCGACCACGACTTCATCGGCCGCGAGGCGCTGGAAAGCCGCGCGAAGGAGCCGCACCGCAAGAAGGTAACGCTCGCGCTTGAAGATGCTGACGTGCAGCGCGTCATCGCTTCCCAGTTCGGCAAGGCGAGCGAACGCGGCAAGTTCATGGAATTCCCGTCGGCCGTCTACTCGATGCACCCATACGACAAGGTCGTATCGGAACAGGGCGATAGCGTCGGTATTTCCACCTGGATCGGCTACAGCTCCAACGAACGAAAGATGCTGACCCTCGCGGTTCTGGATGCCGAGGCGGCCGAGCCTGGCACGCCCGTTACATTGATCTGGGGCGAGGAAGGTGGCGGCACGACCAAGCCTGCCGTCGAACCGCATGCACAGATGGAGATCCGTGCAACGGTAAGCCCCGTGCCCTATGTAGAGGTGGTGCGCAAGGTTTACACGGAAGGCGGCTGGCGTGCCAAGGGCGCGACCGTCTGATCCGTCCGGATCGGTTCTCCAGGATCGAGTTGGTTGAGGCAGTACCAGGGCAATTTCCCCGCCCGGAACTGCGGACCTGATACTACTTAGGTGGTGCGGAGCGATCTTGCGCGCCTTCAAGGAGGCTCATTTGGCTCTATTTGAACGAAACACGGTGGAGAAGGATGGCCCGACGCAGTCTCGCATGCGCGAGTTGCTGCAGGGCTATTCGCTTGAGGTCACGGCCAAGGAAGTCAACGAACTGACTGAGGCCGCGCCCTTCATTACGCCCGGCACGGCGGTATCGGTCACCTTCCTGCCCGGTGAAGAACCGGAATCCCGCGTTGTTGCGGCTGCTGCCGTGAAGCGGCTGGGCTTCGACCCTGTATCTCATGTCTCGGCCAGACGCCTCCATTCCGAGGAGGAGCTGGACACGTTCCTCGCGCATCTGAGCGAGGCGGGCGTGAAGCGTGCCTTCGTGGTGGCCGGCGACCTGCCTCAGCCGCAGGGGCCGTATGAGGATGCGCTGAGCATCATCCGCAGCGGTCTCTTGGCAAAACACGGAATCCGCCGCGTGGGCATCTCGGGCTACCCTGAAGGTCATCCGGACATTCCGCAGGACAAGCTTTGGCAGGCGCTGAAGGACAAGATCACCGCCCTGAAGGAATTTGGCCAGGAGGTGGATATCACCACGCAGTTCGGTTTCGACTCCGAGCCGGTCTTGAGCTGGCTGGAGCAGCTTCGTGGTGAAGGCGTGGAGGCCCGCGTTCGCCTCGGCATCGCCGGTCCGGCAAGCGTCCGCACACTGCTCCGTTACGCAAGCCGTTGCGGCGTCGAGGCTTCCGCCAAGGTGATCAGCAAATATGGTGCGTCGATCTTGAACCTGCTCAGCACCGCCGGTCCTGACCGGATGGTGGAAGAACTGGCAGCTTCGCTCGACCCCGCCAGGCACGGCGATGTGACGCTTCATTTTTATCCATTTGGTGGTGTCAAGAAGACTGCAGAATGGATAAGGAATGCCGCAGAATAGATTCAGTGAATTGGATAGGGAAATGCGGTCTTTTGTACTGACGGCTCATTGTGTTGACCGGCCCGGGATCGTTTCGGCGCTTTCGACCACGATTTTCAATCTGGGCGGCGACATCCAGGATCTCCAGCAGTTCGGCGACACGATCACCGGCAAGTATTTCAACCGGATTGTCTTCAAGGCGCCGGCCAATGTCTCGGTCGACTCGGCCAAGGGTGCTCTGGCGCCGGTCATGGAGCGCTTCGACATGGACTGGACGCTGCGCGACCAGACGCAGCACAGCAAGGTGCTCATTCTGGTTTCGCGCTTCGACCATTGCCTGGTTGATCTGCTCTACCGCTGGCGTGCAGGCGAGCTCGCGATGGATATTGCGGGCATCGTGTCGAACTATCCGCGTGAGACCTACAGCAATCTGATGCTGGGTGATCTGCCATTCTGGCACCTGCCGATTACCAAGGAAACCAAGCGGGAGCAGGAGCAGCAACTGCGCGGCGTGATCGAAGAGACCGGTACCGATCTCGTTGTGCTCGCCCGCTATATGCAGGTTCTGTCGGATGAGCTGGCAACCGACCTCTACGGCCGCTGCATCAACATCCACCACTCGTTCCTGCCGGGCTTCAAGGGCGCAAAGCCCTACCATCAGGCATTCGACCGTGGCGTGAAGCTGATCGGCGCGACGGCCCACTACGTGACTGGCGATCTGGATGAAGGCCCGATCATCGAGCAGGATGTCGAGCGGGTTACCCACCTCGATACGCCGGACGGCCTCGTCCGCAAGGGCCGCGATATCGAACGGCGTGTGCTTGCCCGCGCTGTCCGCTACCATTTGGATGGCCGCGTTCTGCTGAACGACAAGAAGACGGTCGTTTTCCCGGAGTAAACGCGGGCCGGGAGGGGCCGCGTTCATTCGGGATTGGAGACGAGGGCGGTTGGACATGCGCCAACCGCCGACCTTTGGGAGGAGGTACTATGGCGGAGCCATGTTTTGATGTTGCCCACCTGGGCCATGTCGAATTGCTGACGAACAGGTTCGAGGAAAGCCTTGCCTTCTTCGTCAACGTCTACGGTATGACGGAGAGCGGGCGGAACGAAGAGTCCGCCTATCTTCGCGGCTGGGACGACTATGAATATTGCACGCTGAAGCTCACGCGTTCCGAGAGCACCGGTCTGGGTCACGTCGCCTACCGCACCTCATCACCCGAGGCGCTTGAGCGTCGCGTGAAGGTCATTGAGGAAATGGGCTTTGGAATTGGCTGGATCGAGGGCGATGAAAGCCACGGCCGCGCCTACCGCTTCCGCGATCCGGACAACCACATCTTCGAACTCTATTACGACACCCGGCTCTATGTCGCACCGCCGGAAGAGCGCCCCGCGCTGAAGAATATCGCGCAGCGCTACCACGGACGCGGCGTCTGCGTCCGCCGCATCGACCACCTGAACCTGCTTGCGAAGAACGTGTCCGATATCCGCGACTTCATGACGAAGGCGCTGGGCAGCCGCGTCACCGAACAGATCCAGCTCGACAATGGCCGTCTTGGCGGCTGCTGGTTTACCGTCAACAACAAGAGCTATGACATCGCCTACACGGAAGACCACTACGGTGTCTCCGGCCGGTTCCACCATATCACCTATGCCGTCGACAGCCGCGAGGATGTGTTGCGCGCCGCGGACATCTTCCTGGAGAATGGCGTCCACATCGAGTCCGGGCCGCACAAGCATGCGATCCAGGGGACCTTCTTCCTCTACGTTTACGAGCCTGCGGGGAACCGCGTCGAGGTGGCGAATGCCGGCGCGCGACTGATCCTGCGTCCGGACTGGCAGCCGATCACCTGGACGGAGACGGAACGCAAGAAGGGGCAGGCCTGGGGCATGAAGACCATCGAGACCTTCCATACCCACGGAACACCGCCGGTCGATCCCACCAAACTTTAACTGGTCAGCGACATTCGGCGTTGCCTATCGGGGGACTGGCAACGCCAGGCGACGGGCTGCCCACATCGCAGGATGTTGGCAGCCCGCGTCAATTCAGGCGATAGCTTATTTTGGCGCCATGCGGATGGCGCCGTCCAGGCGGATGGTCTCGCCGTTGAGCATCTGGTTTTCGACGATATAGCAGGCCATCGAGGCGTATTCTTCCGGCAGGCCGAGGCGGGGAGGGAAAGGAACCTGCTGGCCGAGCGACTGCTGCACTTCCTCAGACAATCCCGCCAGAAGCGGTGTGAGGAAAATACCCGGCGCGATGGTCATGACACGGATGCCGTTGCGCGAAAGGTCACGCGCGATCGGCAGGGTCATGCCAACGATACCGCCTTTGCTGGCCGAATAGGCTGCCTGTCCGATCTGTCCGTCAAAGGCTGCGACGGAGGCGGTATTGACGATCACGCCGCGCTCACCGCCGTCTTCCGGTTCATTATCCTGTGCCATGGCCGCAAAGAGGCGGATCATGTTGAAGGTGCCCATTAGGTTCACTTCGATCACCTTGCGGAAGAGGTCGAAGGAATGGGGGCCATCCTTGCCCACGGTGCGGGCGGCAGGTCCGATGCCGGCGCAATTGATGAGGATCTTTGGCGAGCCAAGCTCCGCTTTTACGCGTGCGAAGGCGGCTTCGCCCTGTTCGGGGCTGGAGACATCGCAGCCGATGCCAATGCCGCCGATCTCGCCCGCCACGCGTTCCGCAGCCTCAGCATTGAGGTCCACCACCGCAACGCGTGCGCCGCGTGCGGCGAGCGCCCGCGCCGATGCCGCGCCAAGGCCGGAACCGCCACCGGTTACGACCGCTACCTTTCCTTCAGCCTTCATCAGACCCTCCTCAATCTTCCGCCGGGAATTCTCTGCCATCCGGCTTGGTGAAGCCACATTACAGCAGCCTGCTTGACAGCCAAAAGCTATTTTGTTCAAAATTCAACAATTGAAAAGTGAACTAATTCCAGTGGGTGTGCAGAACGGTGTCGATTGCTGAAGAAGCTGACGTTGAGACGCTGTCTTTCGGACCGCTGGAGAATTCCGTCGGCTTCCTGCTGCGCATTGCCCAGCTCACGGTCTACGAGCGCACCTTCGCCGAGCTGGACCGCCGCGACGTGCCGATCGGCGAATATACGATCCTGCTCGCGATCGGCCTCAATCCTGGTGTACGCCAGGGCGTGCTTGCTGACCGTCTGCGCATCAAGTGGTCGAACATGACCAAGCTGATACGTTCACTTGAGGGACGCGGGCTGATCGAGCGGCTGGTATCACCGCGTGATCGCCGTGCAATTTCGCTGCGCCTGACTGCAGCGGGTGAGACATGGGTGGAAGAACACAAGGCGCTGGTGTTGCGGGCCGTGGAACGGTCTGTCGCATCGCTGGACGAAGACGAACAGAAAACCTTGCAGAGCCTGCTGCGCAAGGTTGCGGGATGGCCGCAACTATGAGCACGCTGGGTCAAATGAAAGATAGCTCCAAGTGAGCAGAGTTGAGTTAGGAGGAAACATGCCGGATCTCGATAAGGTCGTCGCCATAGACTTTCACACCCACGCGGAGGAACCGTGCGGCACCCATGCCGATGACGGCTACGACGACTTTCAGGCGGGCATGACCGCCTATTTCAAGTCGCCGTTCAAGCATCCGCCCACTATCCCGGAGACCGCTGAATATTATCGCAAGCTCAACATTGCCGCCGTGATCTTCCCGGTCGATGCCGAGCGCGAGTCCGGCTACCGGCGCTATAACAACGAGGAAATGGCGGAGCTTGCCGCGCAGCACAGCGATGTGCTGATCCCCTTCGCGAGCATCGATCCGGCCAAGGGCAAGGTCGGTGCGCGTGAAGCACGTCGGCTGGTCGAGCATTACGGCATCAAGGGCTTCAAGTTCCACCCGACCTTTCAGGGCTTTTACCCCAACGACCGTAGCGCCTATGTGCTCTACGAGGCGATTCAGGAAGCGGGCGTTCCGGCACTCTTCCACACCGGGCAGACTGGCGTGGGCGCTGGCATGCACGGCGGCAACAACATGCGCCTGAAGTACTCCAACCCGATGTTCCTGGATGACGTCGCGGCGGACTTCCCGGATATGCAGATCGTCATGGCGCACCCGTCATTTCCCTGGCAGGAGGAGGCGCTGTCGGTTGCGACCCACAAGCCCAATGTCTGGATCGACCTTTCCGGCTGGTCGCCGAAATACTTCCCGCCGATCCTCGTACGCTATGCCAACTCGCTGCTGCAGGATCGGGTGCTCTTCGGCTCCGATTGGCCGGCAATCCTGCCGGACCGTTGGCTCGCCGATTTTGAGCAGCTGGATATCAAGCCCAACGTGCGACCGAAGATCCTGAAGGACAACGCCCGGCGGCTCCTGAAGATGTAATTACCAAGCTCCTCGCTGACGCAAAGAAAAACCCCGCCCGGATTGCTCTGGGCGGGGTTTCCTTTGTCTCTTCTGCGGCTCTTATCAGCCAGGATGTGCGGTGAGTGCGGCTTCCGCTTCGTCCTCATCACGGCGGGCGACATGGTCGCTGGCGATGTACGTGTAGAACATCGGCACCACGAACAGCGTGAAGGCCGTACCGATCAGGATACCCGAGAAGATCACCAGGCCCATCGAGTAGCGTGCGGCTGCACCGGCACCCGAGGCCATGATCAGCGGCACGACGCCGAGCGCCATGGCGGCCGTGGTCATCAGGATCGGGCGCAGGCGAACCTTGGCGGAAGCGATGATCGCCTCGCGCCGGCTTAGGCCGTGCACTTCACGCTGCTGGTTCGCAAACTCGGTAAGTAGAATACCGTGCTTGGTAATCAGTCCCACCAGTGTGATCAGACCCACCTGCGTGTAGATGTTGAGCGTACCAAGTCCGAGGTTCAGCGGCACGATGGCGCCGAAGATCGTCAGCGGCACGGTCATCATCACGATGAGCGGATCGCGGAAGCTCTCGAACTGCGCTGCAAGCACCAGGTAGATCACCACCACGGCAAGGCCGAACGCGATCAGGATCGTGTTGCCCTGCTGCTTTTCCAGTCGCGACTGGCCGGAATAATCCACGAAGAAGCCGTCAGGCAGCACTTCCTGCGCGATGTTCTCGAGCGTTGCCAGACCGTCGCCGGTGGTGACACCAGGCAGCGGCATCGCCGAGATGGTCGCAGAGTTCAGCTGGTTGAACTGCTCGATCGAGGCAGCCGACGCCCGCGTGGACATCCGCGTTACGGCCGACAGTGGAACCATCTCGCCGCTCGTGCTGCGGACATAGTACTGGCCCAGGCTTTCCGGGTTCAGCCTGTATTCCTGCGGCACCTGCGTGATGACGTCATAGCTGTTGGAGTCACGATCGAACTGAGCGATCGTGCCGCCACCGACCAGAATGCCCAGCGTCTGACCGATGGTGCTCGACGGAACATTGAGGGCTGCAGCACGCTCGCGGTCGATCTCTACCAGAACCTGCGGTGCATCGAAGGAGAGCGAGTTCTGCACCACGATGAAGCGGCCGGACTGCTCTGCCTTGCGCTTGATCTCGTCAGCCATTTCGTAGACGTGCGATGCTTCGCCAGTCGACTGGATGACCATCGAGATCGGGAGACCACCACCGGCACCCGGCAGGGATGGCGGTGCGAACACGAGGGCCTGTGCACCCGAAACGGCGCCGATCCGACCCTGGATATCAGCCTGGATCTCCTTCTGCGAGCGATCGCGATCAGCCCAGTCCTTGAACGCCCAGACAGCGATGGCGCTGTTGGTCTGGCCGCCCATACCGACGATCGAGAAGTTCGCCTTCAGCTCCGGCAGGTCCTTGGTCAGTTCACGCAGCTGGGTCGTGTAGAGGCTGGTGTAGTCAGAGGTCGCATAACGCGGCGCATTGATCAGCGAGAACAGCGCGCCGGCATCTTCCTCAGGCGCAAGCTCGGTCGAGGTCTTGAGGAACAGGAAGCCGGTCAGCGCAGCGAGCGTGATGACGATCATCAGCGTCACCGGCCGATAGTTCAGCGAACCGGAGACAAGACGCTCATAGCGGTTTTCAAGCCGTGCGAACGTCCGGTCGATGGCCTGCTGAAAGCGGCTGTGATTGCCGCCCTTCAGAATGCGCGCGCTCATCATCGGGGTGATCGTCAGAGCGATGATACCCGACAGAACCACGGCGCCTGCAAGCGTGAAGGCGAATTCGCGGAACAGCGAACCGGTGAGGCCGCCCGTGAACATCAGCGGCGCGAACACCGCCGCCAGCGTGATCGTCATGGCGACGACGGCCCCGGAGATTTCCTTCATGCCCGTCAGAGCAGCATGGAACGGCGTCTGACCCTCTTCGATGTGACGGTGAATGTTCTCCACCACCACGATCGCGTCGTCCACCACGAGACCGATCGCCAGCACCATCGCCAGCAGCGACAGCAGGTTGATCGAGTAGCCGACCGTGTAGAGCAGGAAGCAGACACCGATCAGCGACAGCGGGATGGTCACGATCGGCATAAGAACCGAGCGGAACGAACCCAGGAAGAGCAGGATCACGAGCACGACGATGATGACGGCTTCCGAGATCGTCTTGAACACTTCCTCGATCGAGGCACTGATGGACTCGGTGGCGTCATACACCACTTCCATCGTCATGCCTTCGGGCAGCGAAGCGCGGATGGCGGGCAGCTCGTTGATAACGGCTTCCGCCGTGTCGAGCGGGTTCGCCGCCGGCGTCGGGAAGATACCGATGAACGTGCCGGGCTCGCCATTGAAGGTAACGATGGTGTCGGTGCTTTCGGCAGCCAGTTCGATATCCGCCACGTCACGCAGGCGGATGATCTCGTCGCCGGACGAACGCACGGGCATCGCGCCGAAGGCTTCCGGCGTCTGCAGCGTCGTCTCGGTCGTGATCGCCTGGGCGACGTATTCGTTTCTGGTCTTGCCAGGCGCAGCGAGGAAGTTCGACGAGTTGATCGCAGAGACTACCTCGGATGCGGTGATGCCGCGGGCGGCAAGCCGGATCGGGTCGATCCACACGCGCATCGAGAACTTCGCCGCACCCATCACCTGAACTTCGGCAACGCCGTCGATGGTGGAGGTGCGCGGAACGATGACGCGCTCGATATACTCGGTCAGCTGCTCGGCCGTCATGTTCGGGTTCTGCAGCGCGATATACATCGACGCGAAGGTCATGCCGGTACCCTTGACGATTGTCGGGTCTTCGGCCTGCGATGGCAGCTGACTGCGCACCTGGTTGACCTTGGACATGACCTCGGTCAGTGCCACGTCAGGGTTGGCGCCGAGCTGCATCTGCACGGTGACGACACTGGCCGATGGGCGGCTCTGTGACGTCACGTAGTCGATGTTTTCCGTGGTCGCCACGGCAGCGGCGATCGGGGCGGTGATGAAGCCCTGGATCAGGTCCGAGCTAGCACCGGCATAGACGGTGGTGATCGTGATCACCGTTTCGTCAACCTTCGGGTACTGGCGCACCTGAAGGTTGAACAGGCCCTGGAACCCCAGGAGCAGCATCATCAATGCTACGACCGTGGAGAGGACAGGGCGCCTGATGAAAAGGGCGGAAATGTTCATTGTGCATTGCCCTCGGCAGGCGCCGGTTGCACGCTGTTGTTGATGCGAACCTGTGCGCCGTTGCTAAGTCTGTTCTGGCCGGCGTTCACGACCATGTCGCCAACGTTGAGCCCGCTGGTGATCTCGACGATACCACGCTCGCGGCGGCCAAGCGGCACGAAGATCTGCTCGACGGTGTAGAGCTGTTCCTCGCCCTCGGCAGCCTTTTCTTCGGCTGGCTTCAGCCGGTAGACGTAGTCGCCGTAGAGGCTGGTGACGACGGCCGTCTGCGGAACGGCAATGATGTTCTCTTCAGCCGGCAGCTCGACGCGAACGCGCGCGAACTGACCCGGGTTCAGCTTGCCTTCCGGATTGGTGATCTCCGCGCGGACCGATACGAGGCGCGTGGCAGGGTCGATCTTGGGGTCGATACCAATGATCTTGGCGACAAAAGGCATGTCCTCGTCGGTCAGGCCGACACGGACCGGCTGTCCCATCTGGAGGGATGCAAACTGCTGCTCCGGAACGGTGAAGTCCACGCGCATGGTCTCGAGGTTCTGCAGGGTTGCGACCACCGAGCCGGGCGACAGGTACTCACCGATCTCCAGACGCGGAATACCGATGGTGCCGCTGAAGGGCGCACGGATCTGCTTCTGGTTCAGCGCTGCCTGAGCCTTCAGGACTGCTGCGGTGGAAGCCTGGAACGCTGCGTTCGCTGCATCCAGGGTGGACTGGGAACCGACGCCGCGGCGTCCGAGTTCCTGCGCACGGGTGAGCGATTGCTTGTCCAGCGAGTTCTGGATCTCAGCAGCCTCAAGGTCAGCGCGCTGAATTTCGTCCTCGAGCCTTACGAGTATGTCGCCCTCTTTGACCTGATCATTTGCCTTGAACAGGATTTCCTTGACGATGCCCGCAGATTCAACCGACAGGTCCACACCGTTGGTGGCGCGGACGGTACCGATTGCCGGGATCGTCGGCTCCCACTTCACGGCCTCTACGGTCGTCGTGGAGACAGTGACGGTCGGCCGCGGCATGTTGGCGAAGAAGTCCTGAATAGCTTTGTCGCGGAAAAGATTGAAGCCGATTAGGCCGCCGGCGACAAGAATGAGAAGGACGGCGGCGATAATGAAGCGCTTGATCATTGGGAACATACCCGTGTGCAGATTCAGTCATGCACGCATTGCAGCAAGCCCAAGTTGCTGAGTTGCGCGAAAGGATCGGTACTGTACCGACTAGACGGTAAAGTCAACATCAATTATACCGAGATAATGTCTCCGAGAGAAAATTCCAAGCAACGAATCCTGGAAGCCGCCGCGCAGCTTGCTCAAAGGCAGGGTTCTGCACACCTGTCGCTTGACGCCGTCGCTGCAGAGGCAGGCGTTTCAAAGGGCGGCCTGCTCTACAACTTTCCCAACAAACTGGCACTGCTGAAGGCGCTGGTAGAGCAGTTCGTCGAAAAATCATCCGCAGCGCTGGACAAACACCTGCACCGCCACAGTAGTCAGCCGGTTGCGCTGGAGTATTTCCGCACGGCGGTCGAGGAAATCGACCGGCGTTCACCGCTGCCTTCAGGCATTCTCGCAGCGCTTTCCGAGGATCCCGACCTCCTCGAACCGATCAAGAACTTCAACCGTGAGCTGCTGGACCGCCTGAGCGCGGACGAAGCCGGCAAGGCCGACGCATTTATCGCCTTCCTGGCACTGGAAGGCCTGCGCGCTCAGCGCATGTTTGGCGTCGACGCTCTTTCCTCCGAGGAACGGGAGCTCGTTCTGGAACGGCTGAAGTCCATGCTCGGCGGCAGCTAAACGAACCTTCATCCTCCAAAAGAAGTACTCCGAAAGGCTTGCTCATCAATATTGATGAACAAGACGATGTCGGCGGATGCTGATGTCCTTCGTCCTCTGGCTGTGGATGCCCGAGAGGAGTGAAGGTCATGAAAGTCACCCAGCATCTTTGGTTCGAGAAGGACATGGACGCAGCCCTGCGCTTCTATACGTCGCTCGTTCCCGGTTCTTCGATCTGCTGGACTTCGTCGCTGCAGGCAGAAAGTCCGAGCGGACCGCCCGGAAGCGTGAAGGTCGCGGGCTACACCATCGGCGACCAGAACTACATGGCGATCGAGGCGGGACCGCTTGACCCATTCAACCACAGCTTCTCGATCATGTTGGAATGCGACACCCAGGAGGAGATTGACCGTCTGTGGGGCGCCTTGAGCGAGGACGGTACGATCGAGCAATGCGGATGGGTGAGGGACCGCTGGGGACTTTGCTGGCAAATCGTGCCGCGCAGGCTGGGCGAACTCATGATGGACCCAGATCCGCTCCGCGTGAAGCGCACTTCGGAAGCCATGCTGAAAATGGTGAAGTTCGACATCGCTGCGCTGGAGGCAGCCGCTGACGGTCGCCTCTAACGCTGCGTGGCCTGCAGGGCGACCGTTGGCGCTGTCCGCTCCCGCCACCAGATATAGATGCCGCTTGCAATCAGCAGCGCGGTCCCGAGCACCATGCTGGGCCGCAGGGCGTCGCCGAACCAGAATACGCTATAGAGTGCCGCAATCATCACCTGCGCGTAGAGGTAGGGCGACAGCATCGAGGCTGGCACGTAGGAAAGTGCCTTCACCATGCAGAAATGCCCGGCCGCGCCCGTCAGCCCGACGACAAGCAGAAGCGGCATGGCGTCAACAGGCGGCAGCGCTCCATCGTAGAGGACGATTCCCGTGAAGATGACCAGGCCTACGGCCGTGGTGTTGAACTGCGTCGCCGCAGCCTCTTCAGGACCCGCCAACCGTCGCGTAAGCAGCATGTAGGTCGCGTTGCTGAAGGCCGCTCCCAGCATCAGCAGGTGGTAGAAATTTGTTTCGCCCGATCCCGGCTGAATGATGAGATAGACACCAATGAAGCCCGCGATCACGGCGGCAACCCGGTGCACCCCGATCCGTTCGTTCAGGAAGATGACGGAGAGCACTGTGACGATGATCGGCGAGCCGTAGAGGATCGCGGTCACGTCACCGACAGGGATATGGGCCAGTGAGATGTACACGAGCCCGTTGCTTGTTGCCTGCGCTAATCCGCGCGCAATCTGCAGGAACGGATGCCTTGTCCGCAGAAATCGCATTCCCGAAGAGGCCGTCAGATAGCTGGTCATGGCGGCTGTCTGCACGACATATCGCCCCCACAGTACCTGGACCGCTGCCATCGTCAGCATCAGGTTCTTGCTGAGGCTGTCCAGCGTGGCGAAGAGGAAGCAGGTCACCATGACGAGGGCGATGCCCGTCGTGAGTGCGCCAAGTGGACGGACCTGTATCATGGTCGTGCAAGCCTGCTGCTAAGGTGTAAGTCCTCCGGTCTCCCGGCCCAATCGCCTATTAGCAGTGTCCTCGCCGCCGAGGAAGCGAGGATATTCCAAGTTGGTTTATGTGAAACCCAGCCGTTATCCTGATTGTTGGCTATTCCGCCCGCTTGATCCCGAGCGTACGCTCACGCCACCAGATGTACATGCCACTCGCAACCAGCAGCGCCGTTCCAGCCAGCATGGTGGGCCGCAGGGTATCGCCAAACCAGAACACGCTGAAGAGGGCGGCGAAGATCACCTGCGCGTAGAGATAAGGCGACAGCACCGAAGCTGAGGCGTAGGCGAATGCCTTCACCATGCAAAAGTGCCCGATGGCCGCAAGAATGCCCATCACCAGAAACAGGGGAGCCCATTCGATCGGCGGAAGTCCGTCGCCAAGGAAAAGAATGATGCTGAAGACCACCATGCCTACGGCCGTGGTGTTGAACTGGGTGGCAGAGCTTTCCTCAGGGCCTGCAAGCCGACGCGTCATCATGATGAAAAGCGCATTCGTGAAGGCCGCAGCCAGCGTCAGCAGGTGATAGATGCTCGTCTCGCTCGAACCGGGCAATACGATGAGGTAGACGCCGACAAAGCCGACCATGACGGCGCCAATGCGATGCTTGCCGATCTTTTCCTTGAGGAAGATCACCGATAGCACCGTCACGATGATTGGCGAACAGAAGACGATCGCTGTGATGTCACCGATCGGTACGTGCGGCAGGGACATGTAGACAAAGCCCGTGGTTCCCACCTGGAACACCCCGCGCAGCAGTTGCAGCCCCGGGTGCTTGGTGCGCAGGAACTTGGTTCCTCCTGTTGTGGCCAGGTAAGCCGTCATGACGGCGGACTGGCAGAGGAACCGCCCCCAGATCACCTGCACCACCGTCAGTGTGAGCATCAGCTGCTTGCTGATCGAATCCTGGGTAACGAAAAGGAGGCAGGCGAGGACAACAAGTACAATGCCAGTGGTAAGTCCACCAAGGGGGCGGCGCGCAAGGAGCATCTTCGGTAACACTTTAATGATGCGGCGAGGACCGACTTATCCGGTCGCGGGGCATTCTGGAGGAATCTGCAAGCAGCTTATCTCGCGCAAGTTCACTTTGGACGCAAGGGTCTTGGAAGCCGCAACGGCCAGGGTCATAAGAAAGGTCGTCTTGCGTGGCTTTTATGTTCGATCCCTGTCACGCCTCCCGGCATCAGCGAAGAGAGCCACGTCGATGGGGCCTGCGTGCACCGCGCGCCCGCGACGGATCAGGATCTATTTGCCCTAAACGTCAGGATATCACGCGCAAACATGCCGGGTTCTGGTTGGAAGCTGACGCTCGCGTATGGCACGGTAGCGGGCTCGGATATCACGCTTTCAGGTTGTATACGCTTCTGCATGGGGTATTCGAACTGCCGCTGGAGGATGCACTGCATCGCGCTACCCGAGACCCCGTGTGTTTGCTCAATCTGCGATATGAAAGATGCTATTTGCGACCTGGCACCGATGCTGCCCCATTTGCCCGCAGGAAAACATTCTGGTTCAATGGGTTAAGGGTGTAACCCAAACGGTGTAGATGGCCCCGAATACGAAGCTTCCGATATTTCCTACCGCCCCGGATGGGGTGTACTGGAGTAGGGTTTTCAACAATTTTCCTAATTAAGTACAATCCACAATTGAACTTCTCGTCCTAATCATTATTGTACGCGCCGGGGATAGGGGAAGTTACATATGGACGATTATTTTGGTGGGCGCGTGAAGCTGCGCGTTCGCGGGTTCACAAGGTCATTGCCTATGTCGTTGCTGGCCGCTCGTGACGCGGTCATGGGGCGGTTCCGGTCAACTCTCAGGCTATTTAATGTCACCGAACAGCAGTGGCGCGTACTAAGGACTTTGAGCACTGTTGAATCGCTTGAAGTGCTGGAGCTCGCCGACGCTACGGGTCTGCTTGCACCGTCTTTGTCGCGCATAGTCAGCGACCTGGAAGAGCGGGATCTGATCTCGCGCCGACAGGTACCGCATGACCTTCGGCGTGCTGAGGTGTCGATCACCCGCCGCGGTCAGGAACTCATCGAGGCTATGGAGCCTCATGCGGACGCGATCTACGCCGAGATTCTCAGTGCCTTCGGCAAGGACAAGATGGACCAGCTCCTGGGCCTCCTGCGCGAGCTGACCAACGAGCTGAACAGGCTGCCGCCCGTGGTGCACGAGCAGCAGGAACTGTCGATCGAGCATCTGCGACTGAGCGGTAGCCCGCAGCGCGGTCGGCCACGGGGCTCTGTGACCCGCTAGAGCAATTCCAGGAGAAGTGGGAACCGGTTTCCCGTCCGGACTTGCGTTGAAACAAATGCTTGGATCATCTCAGCGTTTCTGTGCAACACTGAGACGATCTAGAAAAGCTGGGTGGTCAAGGTGTTGCAGCCGGGTTGAACCCCGCGGCTGCACGCTCGTGCACGCAAAGTGTTCAAGCAGAAAGTTTAGCACTTCGGCGTCGGGCCCCGCTGGCGCGTTCAATGCGCTCGCACCTCTCGCTCCTCGGGCAATTCCAGGAAAGTGGGAACCGGTTTTGCGTCCGGAACTGCGAGAGATAATGAATTCGGATCAGTTTTGCGTTTCAACGAAAGGCTGAAATGATCCGGACCAGCCGCTTTGCTGGTAACGGCAGCGGCGGCTCGCGCATCAATCGCTGGACTTCATCGCTCCCACCGGACTATCTACCTGTGGCACCAAATTCTGTTGCATAGGAGAGGCCATGAAGACCCGCGCAGCTGTAGCGTTCCAGGCTGGCAAGCCACTTGAAATCGTAGACGTTGATCTGGAAGGTCCGCGCGAGGGTGAAGTCCTTGTTGAAATCAAGGCCACCGGCATCTGCCACACCGACGAGTTCACCTTGTCCGGCGCCGACCCGGAAGGCATTTTCCCCGCCATCCTCGGCCACGAAGGTGCAGGCATCGTCGTTGATGTTGGCCCGGGCGTAACCAGCGTCCGCAAGGGCGACCACGTCATTCCGCTCTACACGCCGGAGTGCCGCCAGTGCCCGTCCTGCCTGTCGCGCAAGACCAACCTCTGCACCGCGATCCGCGCAACGCAGGGGCAAGGCGTCATGCCCGACGGCACGTCGCGTTTCTCCATCAATGGTGAGAAGATCCACCACTACATGGGCTGCTCGACCTTCTCGAACTTCACCGTTCTGCCGGAGATTGCCGTCGCCAAGGTCAATCCCGACGCACCGTTCGACAAGATCTGCTACATCGGCTGCGGTGTTACCACTGGCGTCGGCGCTGTGTTCAACACGGCCCGCGTCGAGATGGGCTCCACGGCGATTGTATTTGGTCTCGGCGGCATCGGCCTCAATGTGATCCAGGGCCTGCGTCTTGCCGGCGCCGACATGATCATCGGCGTTGACCTCAACAACTCCAAGAAGGAGTGGGGCGAGCGCTTCGGCATGACCCACTTCGTCAACCCGAAGGAAGTAGGCGGTGATCTGGTCCCGTATCTGGTCGATCTGACCAAGCGCGGCGCGGACACCATCGGCGGCGCGGACTACACCTTCGACTGCACGGGCAACGTCACCGTCATGCGCCAGGCTCTTGAGTCTGCCCATCGCGGCTGGGGCCAGTCGGTCGTCATCGGTGTTGCGGGCGCGGGGCAGGAGATCTCCACCCGTCCGTTCCAGCTGGTAACGGGACGCGTCTGGAAGGGCTCGGCCTTCGGTGGCGCACGCGGCCGCACGGATGTGCCGCGAATCGTCGACTGGTACATGGATGGCAAGATCGAGATCGACCCGATGATCACGCACACGCTGTCGCTGGACGAGATCAACAAGGGCTTTGACCTGATGCACGCTGGCGAAAGCATCCGCAGCGTCGTCGTTTACTGATCGGGCTATGGCCATGAAGACAGTTTCAACCTGGAAATCGCACGGCGGAGTGCAGGGTGTTTACACCCACGCCTCCGACGTTTGCGGTTGCGACATGACCTTCGCGGTCTTCGTTCCGCCGCAGGCGGCCGAAGGCCCGCTGCCGGTGCTCTGGTATCTCTCGGGCCTTACCTGCACCCATGCCAATGTCATGGAAAAGGGTGAGTACCGCAGGCTTGCCGCGGAGCTCGGGATCATCATCGTCTGTCCGGACACAAGCCCGCGCGGCGAGAACGTGCCGGACGACAAGGACGACTGGCAGTTCGGTTCGGGCGCAGGCTTCTACGTCGATGCGACGGTGGAGCCCTATGCCCGCAACTACCGCATGTACACCTACATCACGGAAGAGCTACCGGCACTCATCGCCCGGGAGTTTCCGGCCGACATGGAGCGTCAGAGCATCTTCGGCCACTCCATGGGTGGACATGGCGCGCTCACCATCGCGCTGAAGCACCCGGACCGCTATCGCAGCTGCTCGGCCTTCGCCCCGATTGTCGAACCCACGACGGCGGGTTGGTCCAGCAAGGCTTTCGAGCGATATCTGGGAAGCGATCAGGATAGCTGGCGCAAGTATGACGCCTGTGCACTCGTGAAGGATGGTGCTCGGTTCAGCGAGTTCCTGATCGATCAGGGTGCTGCCGACAGCTTCCTGGATGAAGGTCTGCGGCCGTGGCTCTTCGAGGAATGCTGCCGTGAGGCTGGTATTTCTCTCACGCTCAACATGCGTGAGGGCTATGACCACTCCTACTACTTCATCTCGACGTTCATGAACGATCATTTGCGCTGGCATCACCAGCGCCTGACCGCCTGACGAGAAAAGACAGCCCGGGACGGTCTACCGCTCCGGGCTGTTTCATTTCTTAGGCATTCCGGCCGAGATAGCCTTCCATCAGCGCCGGGTCCACGGCCAGTTCTGCAGCCGGTCCTGACTTGCGTACTTCGCCCAGCTCAACCAGATAGCCTTCGTCGGCGATCTCCAGCGCCGCCCTCGCGTTCTGTTCGACCAGCAGAATGGATACCCCGGTATTCCGCAGCTCCGCCACGATGTTCAGAATGTCGATCACGATCTTGGGCGCAAGGCCAAGGCTCGGCTCGTCAAGCAGCAGCAGGCGCGGCTTGCTCATGAGCGCGCGCGCAAGCGCCAGCATCTGCCGTTCGCCGCCTGAGAGCGTGCCGGCAAGCTGTTTGCGTCGCTCAGCGAGACGTGGAAAGCGCTGGTAAACGTCCGCCTGTATCTCGGCCCGTTCGCTTGGGCTGCGCAAGAACCCGCCGAGCATGATGTTGTCCTCTACACTCATGGAGGAGAACAACTCACGCTTTTCCGGCACCAGACAGAGCCCCGCCGCCACCCGCGCTTCGATAGAGCGAGGGACTGGCGCACCATCATACTCGATGCTGCCGCGCGACGGGATCAGCCCCATGATCGCGTTGAGCATCGTCGTCTTGCCAGCGCCATTGGCGCCGATCACGGCGACGATGCTGCCGGGCTTCATCGCCAGCGAAATGCCGTGGAGCACCTCGGCCTTGCCATAGGAAACATGCAGGTTTTCTACCCGCAGCAGGCGGTCGCTCATGCGGTCCCCCCAAGGTAAGCAGCGATGACGGCCGGGTTCTCACGCACTTCCTGCGGCTTGCCGTCGGCGATGCGGGTGCCGAAATCCAGCACCACGAGATGATCGACCAGCCCCATCACGAAGCTCATGTCGTGCTCGACCAGGAGGATGCTCATGCCTTCGCCGCGCAGTTTTTTGAGCAGGGCAGCCAGCTCCTGCTTCTCGCCATAGCGCAGGCCAGCTGCAGGCTCATCGAGCAGCAGCACGACCGGGTCGAGCGCCAGCGCACGGGCAATCTCCAGAATGCGCACCTGGCCAAGGGCGAGATCGCCGGCCGGCCGGTCCTTGAACTCTGCAAGGCCAACGCGCTCCAGCTGGCGCATCGCTTCGGCCATGAGCGCCGCTTCCTCGGTGCGTTCCAGTCGCAGGATGCTTTGCAGCACGCCGCCGGTGCCGCGCTGATGCGCGCCAAGCGCGACATTTTCAAGAACGCTCATACCCGGCAGGATCTTGGGATGCTGGAACGTCCGCGCCACGCCCTGCCTCGCGATGTCGCGCGGTGAACGGCCCGTAAGCGGCTTCCCCTCGAACAGGATCTGACCGCCTGACAGCGAATTCATACCGGTGATGAGGTCGAAGGTCGTGCTCTTGCCAGCACCATTGGGGCCAATGAGGCCGACGATCTGGCCTGCCTTCACCTCGAAGGAAACGTCGTTCACCGCGACCAGTCCGCCGAAGGTCTTGCGTGCCTTTTCCACCCGGATGAGCGGTGTGCCGGGGGAGGGGGCTTCGCGCTTCCCCAGCGCCGGAGCGTCGCCCCGGATCCTGTGGCTGCTCTTGCTTGGGAAGAACCGGAGCACAACGGGCCAAAGGCCATCACGTGCGAATTGCAGGATTACCACGAGGAGGGCGCCGAAGACGATCATCTCGAAATTGGCGGTGGTGCCGATCAGGTCCGGCAACAGGCGCTGCAGCAGCTCCTTCAGCACCAGCACAAGGCTCGCGCCGAAGATCGCACCCCATACGTAACCCGCGCCGCCGATCACCGCCATCAGCAGATATTCAATGCCCATGCTGATGCTGAATGGCGTCGGGTTGATGGCGCGCTGCATGTGCGCATAGAGCCAGCCGGCGAGCGCTGCCGTCACACCGGCTAACACGAAGACCGTGAGCTTGGCGCGCGCAACATTGACGCCGAAAGCTTCCGGAGCCTGTCCGCCGCCGCGCAGCGCGCGGATCGCCCGTCCGACACGTGAGTCGAGAAGGTTCTGCGCAGCAAGGGCGGTCAGGATCACGAAGGTCCAGATGACATAGTAGATCGAACTGCCGCTCATGAAGCGGTAATCGCCGATCGAAAGCGGCGGAATGCCCGCAATACCGTCATGCCGCCCGAGCAGGTCGATCTGGCCGAAGAGATAGTAGAGCGCGATGCCCCAGGCGAGCGTGCCGAGCGGCAGGAAATGGCCGGAAAGTCGCACGGTGATGAGCCCAAGCGGCAACGCAATCAGTGCGCCTACGGCAAGCGACAGCGGCAGCGTCATCCACGGCGAAAAGCCATAGGCCGTGGTGAGGACGGCCGTCGTATAGGCGCCGAAGCCACAGAACGCGGCCTGTCCGAATGAGGTGAGGCCGCCGACGCCGGTGAGCAGCACGAGGCCGATCGCCACCAGCGAGGCGATGCCGATGTTGTTCAGCAGCGTGATCCAGAAGGGTGGCACCGGCAGCTGCGGCAGCACCGCGAGCAGGACCAAGACCACCAGCGCGGGGATGAAACGTCGGGATGAAGACATTCTATTCATCCTCATGCACGGACACGGTGATGGAGAGCCAGATGAGCACCGGAATGATCAGGCTGAAGACGATGATCTCCTTGAAGGCGCTGGCATAGAACGAGGTGAACGACTCGACGATGCCGACGCCAATGGCGGCAATTGCCGTGATCGGGAAGCTTGCCAGCCCACCGATGATGGCGGCCACGAAGCCTTTGAGCCCGATGATGAAGCCGGTGTCGTAGTAGATTGTGGTGATTGGCCCGATCAGAATGCCGGAAATGGCACCCACCGTCGCAGCGAGCACGAAGGCTGTAACGCCGGTGAGCTGCGTGCGCACCCCCACCAGCCGGGCTCCGAGTCGGTTGACGGCCGTCGCCCTCAGCGCCTTGCCAAGCAGCGTCTTTTCAAAGAACAGGTAGAGGCCGACGATGATGGCAATGGTCGAGCCGTAGATCCACAGGCTCTGCGCCGATATGGGCAGGAAGCCGAGGGAGAACGAGCCCGTGGAAAGTGGCCTTGCCCGCAGGCCCTCTGCGCCGAAGAACACGAGGCCGAGACCCATCATCGCAAGGTGCACGCCCACCGAAACGATCAGCAGCACCAGCACGGAAGCATCCGCCAGCGGCTTGTAGGCGATACGATAGATATAAAGGCCCATCGGCGCGATGATCACGATCGTGAGCAGCGCTTTCACGAAGGGGCCTGCCTGCATCGGAGCCAGCACCAGTGCCAGAGTGTAGATCACTCCCGGCAGCACGAGGTTCAGGCCCACGTTGCGCAGGAGCACAGGCGCATTGAGCCGCGCACGATTGTCCCAAAGGTCGAGCAGGAAGGCGAGGACGCCGAACACCAGCAGCAGTGTTGCCGTTGCCGGAAATTTCCCGCTGTCCAGCAAGGAGAGCGTCATGGCCCCATAGGCGACGAACTCGCCTTGCGGAATGAAGATCACCCGCGTGACTGAGAATACGAGCACAAGCGCCAGGCCCAGGAGCGCGTAGATCGCACCGCTGGTCAGGCCGTCCTGTATCAGGAAGGCGGCAATGGTGAAGTCCAAGTCTTCGCTCCCCTTGAGCATCCATCGAAGGCTTTGAACAAATCAGACGACCTGCCGGGTTGCCCGGCAGGTCGATAGAGCGAAGCTGCTAGTCGATCAGCTTGAACTTGCCGTCTTCCACCGTCAGCAGAACCACGGCGCGCTCATCAAGCCCGAGGTGATCGTCCGGCTTGTATTCGAAGACGCCCTGGCTTGCCGGGAAAGGTCCACCGTTCTCGATGGCATCGCGAAGCGCCGCGCGGAACTCCTGCGTGCCAGGCTTGGCCTTTTCGAGGGCCAGCGGAATGGCCTTCTTCAGGATAGCCATGGCGTCATGGATGTGCGCGCCGAACTGGGTGCGGGTGCCTTCGCCGAACTTGGCCTCATACGCCTGCACGTAGGCGAGACCTTCTTCCTTGGTGTCGTTACCGTCGGGCAGGTTTTCGGGCACCATCACCGGACCGGAAGCGAAGACCGTGTTGTTGGCAGCTTCGCCCGCGATACGGATGAAGTCGAACGTCACCGCGCCATGGGTCTGATAGATCGTTCCGGTGTAGCCACGTTCGCGCAGGGTGGCCTGCGGCAGTGCCGCACCAGTACCGGAGGCGCCGACCAGAATAGCGTCTGGCTTTGCGGCAACCAGCTTCAGCGCCTGTCCCGAGACCGACGTATCAGGGCGGGCATAACGCTCTTCGGCGATCATCTCGAGGCCGTATTCGGCGCCGATCGCCTTGAACTGGTTGACCCAGAGATCGCCATAGGAGTCCGAGAACCCGATATAGCCGAAGGTCTTCACGCCATCATCCTGCATCTTCTTGAACAGGGTCTTGGCGATCAGGCCTGCGTCCTGCGGCAGGATAAAGGTCCACTTGCCGCTGGAAACGTTTGGCGGCACCGGCGAGGCTGCCAGATGCGGAATCTCGGTCTCTGCAGCAACGCCTGCAACAGCGATGGAGCCCGGCGTCAGCGCCGATCCGATCATCACGTCCACTTTGTCGTCATTGGCAAAGCGGCGTGCATTCGTCGTGGCGATGGACGGGTCACCGGCGTCATCCAGAACGATGACGTTGAGCTTCTCACCGGCAATCTCGGTGGGCCAGAGCTCGACCGAGTTCTTGAGCGGAATACCAAGAGCTGCACCTGATCCGGTCGAGGATACGGTAACGCCGATGGTGACATCCGCGTATGCCTGTGTGGCAAGCCCTGATACGGACAGGGTCGCAGCCATTGCTATACTTACAAGTAAACGATGCTTCATTTCAGTTTCTCCTCCCTGAAAACTAATGATGCTAGCTTCATCCAAGCACATCAACTGGCCAGAATGACATTTCCTCCTGTGCTGTACAATTCTTCCACAAGCGCCTCCCGTTGTGTCAGAACTGCTCGCTGGTTCAGTGAACCTTTATCGGTCACTTCACCTTTGTCAAACCGTGGTGGCTCGACCATGATCATGATGCGCATGATCCGGTTTGATGACGCATTCGCCTGCCGCTGGTGCGCCGCCAGTTTATCCGCCAGCACCTTGCGTACTGCGGGATGCGCGTAAACCTGTTCGTCCGGAATCCCCTTGTCTTCGGCCGGCAGCAGTTCCCGAAGTTCCGGCAGGAAGGGCAGGACCAGAGCGCCAAGCTCCTCCCGGTTTTCCCCAGTTATCACAGCGTCGCGGATAAGTCCGCCGAACTGGTCCACGAGCTGTGCGCGCAACTGACCGACGGCAATCCATGTGCCGGTCTGCAGCTTGAAGTTCTCGGCGGTTCGCCCGGCAAAGTAGAAACCCTTGGTTGGGTCACCCGGAACCGCAAAGCGCACGGCATCGCCCAGCTTGTAGAAACCTTCCTCATCGAAGGCCTTTTCCGTCAGCTCGGGATTGCGCCAGTAGCCCGGCGTGATGTTCGGGCCCTTGAGCCTGATCTCGTACTTGTCCCCATAGGGCACAAGCTTCACGGTTACGCCGACGGCCGGAATGCCGACATTGCCAGGATGATCCTGCGGGTCGGTGCAGTAGAGCGAGAAGGGCGTAGTCTCCGTCGCGCCAAGCCCTGTTCCAAGCGGGATGCAGTAACCGAGCGACTCGATCGACAGTTGCGTGAGCGCGTCCCAGGTATGCTGGGCGAGACCCGCTCCCGCATACATCAGCATCTTGAGATCCTTGAAGAAATTGTCGCGCAGCGCTGGGTCTTCCCGCATCGCGTGGACCAGCATGTCGAAGCCGGCCGGTACATTGAAATACCAGGTCGGCGACACTTCCCTCAGGTTGCGGATCGTTTCCCCGATGAGTGCCGGCGTGGGCTTACCACCGTCGATATAGTAGGTGCCGCCGTTGTAGATGGTGAGGTTGAAGACCTTCGTCCCGGAAGCGACGTGGTTCCACGGCGCCCAGTCCACCAGCACGGGCGGCTCTTCGCGCATGAAGGCGTAGCAGTCAGCCACCATCTCCATATTGGAACACATCATGCGCTGCGTCTGGATCACTGCCTTGGGCGAGCCGGTGGTGCCCGACGTGAACAGGAACTTGGCAATCGTGTCGGGCCCGACTTCATTGTAGGCGTCATCGACTTCCACCGTCGGCTTCTTGTCCAGAAGCTGGTTGAAGTGATAGGACGGCCCCGGGCGATCCTCGGGTGGATTGCGCAGGTAAACGATTGGAATATTCGCGCCGAAGGCCGTCTCCACCGCCTTCTGGAAGCGCGCTCCGTCGTCGACGAAGACGAGACCCGGCGTCAGCTGGCGGCCAATTTCGGCAAGCTTCTGGAAGTCTGTGGAAAGCGTCGCATAGGCGGGTGAAATCGCGGCGGAGGGGATGCCTACATGCTGGGCGCCAAGCGCGAGCAGCCCGTGTTCGATGGAGTTTTCGCCTATGATTGCGACAGGCCTGTCGGTCGACAACCTGAAGTCGAGCAGGGTCTGGCTGATGCGGCGTACCTGGTCGAGCGCGCAGCCGTAGGAGATGCGCCGCCAGCCGCCTTCTTCATTCCGCTGCGCCATCCAGATACGGCCAGGATGATTTGTGGCCCAGTAGATAAGCCGCTCATTCAGCTTGTCTGGATATTGGCGAATCTCATCCTTGCGCCAGACAAGCACAGTGCCGTCCGGCTTCGTTTCCCATTCGAGAACCGGCGACCAAAGCTTCACCTTATGGGTCACGCTTTCGACCATATTTCCTCCCCAGCCTGCACCTAAGAAACCTCCTCGTCTCAGAGATGCGTTGGTTTTTGTTTACAAGGAAACATTATCTCTGTAAATCACCAACTGACTTATTGGCAAAAACAATCCGCAGGGTGACCACATGGCAGCGATCGCGAATGCGAGCTACGTCACATATGAGCTCCGGGGATCCGTCGCTCATATAGGCCTCAATCGGCCGGAAAAGCGAAACGCGATCAGCGATGCGTTCGTTGAAACCATCGCGGAAGTGGTGGCGCGCGCCGAAGGCGAAGCCAAGGCTGCCGTCATCTACGGCCATGGGAATCACTTCTGCGCTGGTCTGGATCTTGCTGAGCATGTGCAGAAGTCAGCCATCGAAGGTGTTCGCGGTTCGCGGCGCTGGCACGAGGTCTTCGCCAAGATCGAGCACGGCATGATTCCCTACATCTCCGCCTTGCATGGGGCGGTCGTCGGCGGCGGGCTCGAGCTTGCAGCCTCCACGCACATCCGTGTGGCCGACCGCAGCGCCTTCTTTGCGCTTCCCGAAGGCCAGCGCGGCATCTTCGTCGGCGGTGGCGGATCGGTGCGGGTTGCCAGGCTAACGGGTACGGCGCGCATGATGGATATGATGCTGACGGGTAGGGTGCTCTCGGCGGAAGAGGGCGAGCGCTGTAACCTCGCGCAGTATCTGGTCGACACCGGATCAGCCCGCGACAAGGCGCATGAACTCGCGGAGGCGGCAGCCAGCAACGCAGAAATTTCCAACTACGCCATCATCCATGCCCTTCCTCGCATCCAGGATATGGCGAAAGACGACGGATTGTTCGTCGAATCGTTCATCTCGTCGATTACCGCGACCAGCCCGGAAGCCGAGGAACGCCTGCGCGCCTTTCTTGAAAAGCGCGTCGCGCGCCTCAAGGCTCCTGGGAGCGAATAGGTATCTGAAATGGACGTACCCCATAGTAGCTCAAATGCGATCAACCTTGGCCGGCTAGCCACGGACATCGGTTTCCTGCTGCGCCTTGCCCAGGTGAAAGTCTATGAACGCTACTTTCGGGAGTACGGCGATCGCCACATAAAGCCCGGCGAGTTTTCTGTGCTGTGGGCCATCGCGCACAATCCTGGGGTCCGCCAGAACGTCCTCTGTCAGGAACTCATCATAAAGCGGTCGCATATGACCAAGCTCGTCCGGTCCCTTGAGGACCGGGCCCTCGTCTCGCGCCGTGTTCCGGACGAGGACCGCCGCGGTGTCGAGCTCACGATCACCGACAAGGGCCAAACCCTCGTTGATGAGATTGCTCCGTGGTTTTTTGCCTTCGAGGACTGCCTTGGCGAAAAAATGAACGCCACCGAGCGCGAAAAGCTGAAAGCCCAGCTCCTCAAGTTCATCGCCAGCGAAACCGAGGACTGAGCCTCTTCCAGTTTAGCACGCTTCTGTGACGAACTGACAGGTGTGCAGCTCCCGTCGCTTTGATAAGGAAGGGCATGCGAGCGTTCTGGATTCTCATCGGCTGTGTCAGCGTTGCCTGTGGTGTGGCGGGCATCGTATTGCCGCTTGTGCCCACGACGCCGTTCATGTTGCTGGCCGCCTTTGCCTTCGCCCGCAGCTCACCGCGCCTTTACAACAAGCTGCTCGCGCACCCGCAGTTCGGTCCCATCATCAGGAACTGGCGACGTGACGGCAGCATCGACAGGCGGAGCAAGATTCTTGCACTCATAGTCATGGCTGCATGTATATGCATTTCGCTCTACATGCGCGTGCCGTCGTATCTGATGCTGATCCAGGTCCTGGTACTCGGCGCAGTCGCGATGTTTATCCTGACGAGACCAACAGCTCCGCGGTCGTAGCTCTGCTCTGGAGCTCGTAGTAGATCCACAATCAACTATAAAGTATATAATATGCAACATAACTGATTCTAATATGTTGCTTGAAAAGCAGAAATCTTTTTTCTGCAGATGCTGAAAAGATTTCAATATCGACTGTTCCGCCATTTGTTAAACTCGTCGCGTGGGTTGCGTCGAGTGTGCTCACACGAATCTCACAACATAAATTTTAGATATAATTTTCATCTTAACGAGGTTGATTGATGCCGGAAAGTATTCGTGGAACGTGGAGCGATGCCATCCGATGGAATGTGAGAATCTCGGGCGATGGTACCCATCTTTTGGGCGCTGGTAAGCCGGGACTTCTTGTAAAATTGATGGGCAAGGATGGCGTAAGTCTTTGTGAGGGTACAATCCCTGCTCATGCTGAATTCACCTTCCCTCTGAAATCAGCTCAGACAAATGGGGAGACCCTCCACTTTACCGTCGAACCACCTGAAGGCCAGAGCTTCTACTCACACGACATCACTGCTCCTGACTTCACACCTCCACCACCGGTACAGAATTTGAGCATTGATGGTGACTGGATCATTGGTGATGGTGCCGAGCCGGGTCAGTCGGTGAGGGCGATAATGGGAAAGAAAATTGTTGCTGATGCTATCGCGGATGAAAAGGGTGGTTTCGCACTCGCCCTCCCGAGCGAATTCGAGCCCGCTAAGATTACGGTGCATGCATATGATGCCATGAACAATCGCTCCGACGCGGCTTCTTTGGATGTAACGCCGCCGGACCTCACCGGGATCCACGTCTCTCCTGATGGCTGGTCTGTCTACGGCGCCACAGAACCGCGCGCTACGGTCACTGCATGCCGGAGAGCGGACTGCGCGGAGGATGAGGTACTAGGCTCCGCGGAGGCTGATGAACAGGGCCGCGTGTTCTTTGAAATGGATGAGCAGCTCCGCAATGGAGAGACTGTCTATCTCGAGGCAACGGACATGGCATGCAATGTCAGCGAAGATAAGCGGATGGCCCACGACAGCCAGGCGCCGTTATTCCATGGCGAGCCAGAGTATTATCCTGAAGATAACACGGTGCGCGGAAAGGCAGAAGCCGGGGTTTTCGTAGAGGTGTTCGTGGCGAGGGATCTCGTCGGCATTAACACGGCAGATGATGACGGCAACTTTCGCGTAGAGATCAGCGAAAAACTGACACAAGCCCAGCAGTTGACGGTCGTCATTTTCGATACATCTGAAAATCCTTCGAAAAAGTATCTGTCAGTGAGGCTGGACGAGACAGCTGATGCCGGCGAGACCGGCGTGAATGATGTTGCGACCGATGACACTAAGAATGCTGCTGGCGATGTAGACCAAGCTCCTTTGACGAATGTTCCTGTTAATGAACCCGCGGCAACTGAAGAAGCTGGGGACGGAAAGAACGAGGTAGAAGGTCGCGTGGTTAACGATGCGACTGATGCTTCGGCAGAAGGCGGCACGAATACTGCTGGCGATGTCGATGCAGTGCTAGCGGGTAACATCATCGAACACATCCTTCCAACCGGCAATGCGCCTTCTGTTGACCCTGTTCCTGAGGAAGCAACGAAGGAAGTTCCGGCCGATAACCTCGGGACAGGCAAGGAAGCTACGGATGGGCAGGATACGCCGATAGTAGCTGAGAGCGTAATTGCGGCAGACGGCGAAACGAATGCTGCTGAAGCAGTCGAAGAAGCTACCCCAGTTACCGTCGCTCCCATTCTTCCAACGGACGGCACCCCTTCTTCTAATTCCGCGTCTTCGGAAGAAGTGGCGGAGGAGACGTCGGGTAATGAGCCCGTTGTAGGCAAGGAAGCTGCGGATAGGCAGGATACGCCGACAGTAGCAGAGAGCATTAACGCGGCAGACGGCGAAACGAATGCTTATGAAGCAGTCAAAGAAGCTACCCCAGATGCCACCGCTAGGATTCTTCCAACGGACGACACCCCTTCTTCTGACGCCACGCCTTCGGAAGTAGTGGCGGAGGAGACGCCAGGTAATGAGCCCGGTGCAGGCAAGGAAGCTACGGATGGGCAGGATACGCCGGCAGCTGCGGAGAGCGTAATTGCGGCAGACGGCGAAACGAATGCTGCTGAAGCAGTCAAAGAAGCTACCCCAGACACCACCGCTAGGATTCTTCCAACGGACGACACCCCTTCTTCTGACGCCACGCCTTCGGAAGTAGTGGCGGAGGAGACGTCAGGTAATGAGCCCGTTGCAGGCGAGGAAGCTACGGATAGGCAGGATACGCCGACAGTAGCAGAGAGCGATCACGCGGCAGACGTCAGGGCAGAGGATGGTGCTTCTGTCGAGTATCACGATATTGTTGTTGAAGCCGTCCCGATTGCTACCTTCACAGCAATGGCTACAGAACCGTCTTTCAAGCCGGAGGTATTAGCCACGTACAATCCGTATTCTTCTGAGGAAATAAAGCTGTCGGATGACTTCCTGCAGGGCGGGGTGGAAACCGTTGTAGATGAGGGTGCCGAGACGCCTGTGCTGGATGAGTCTGCTGGGGAGACGGAGGCGTTTGTGAATTTCACGTCGGGCATCTTGGACGCTTTCAGCCCCGATGATCTCATGCCCGCACTCGAAGACATTCCCCCATTCCTCCACTAAGTTCATCCGGCCGGGGGAGAAGTCTCCCGGCCGCCTCCTTCAGTTCTTGAGCACGATGCACGAGCCGCCGCTGCTGCGGATGCTCTGGCAGGTCTGGTCTGCTTCCTTGCGTGTATTGGCGCCAATCCGCACCGCGTAGATCGGCCGGCGACGGCCTGCCCGCATCTGGCTGACGACCGGCTCGGCTGATTGCAGCGCGCGGACTCTCCGTTTTGCCCTTTCCCACATGCGGATCGCCACGTCTCGCCTGAAGTGGCCCGCCACCTGGATGCCCCATGGCTTTGTATGGATGCGCGCCATGGGCGCGATGCTGGCCGCCATCACCGGCAACAGAACACAAGCCTCCTGAAACGGCTTTTCCGGATGGAGCGGAGGCACTTCGTCGCTCACGCCGCTTCCGATGAAGTTGTCTGCCGGGCGCCCTAGTATGTGCAGCACGTAGTTTTCAGTTTCGAGCGGCAGAAAACCGCCAGTGTTGATCCAGCGCTGAACCCGCGCCTCGCCGGCGTTATACGCAGCCGCCGCAAGCCCGAGGTTGCCGAACTTTTTCTTCAACTCGGCCAGATAGTTGGCGGACGCAGCAAGTGCCTGCTCCATATCGAAGGCGTCGGCAAGCCCACGCAGTTTCGCGGTGCCGGGCATGAACTGCGCAATGCCCTCCGCGCCTTTGGGGCTCACCGCATTGGGATCGAACAGGCTTTCCTTCCAGATCAGCCGTGCAAGGAAGTCGGGCGGCAGTCCGTTGCTGGTGCTCGCCTGATGGATCAGGCTGCAGACGCGACTTACGTGCTCACCCTTGGTCGTTTCGGCTTTGGCCGCCACCAGGCCGAGGCCGATGGCCAGACAGCTGCCAAGACATAGCGCTTTCATTGTTGCGATCGACAATGCGTGCATCGGGCATCCATCTTATCCGGTCTGGAAGGATGGATTGCCTGGTGCGTTGATGTCAAATGACAATGATCACGCGTAGCGGGAAAGCGCCAGGTCTTCTGTCTCGATTGCCGGTTTGACGCCGCTGATCATGTCAGCGAGAACGCGGCCAGAACCGCAGGCCATCGTCCAGCCAAGCGTTCCGTGACCAGTGTTCAGGTAGAGGTTCCCGTAGCGGGTTGGTCCGACGATCGGCGTCGAGTCCGGCGTCATGGGCCGCAATCCGGTCCAGAATTTAGCTTCGGGCAGATCGCCCGCGCCGGTGAAGAGATCGTCGACGGAAAATTCCAGCGTGTCCCGGCGGCTCTGCGGAAGGTCGAAATTGAAGCCTGCGATTTCCGCCATACCGCCGACACGGATGCGGTCGCCTAGCCGTGTGATGGCGATCTTGTAGGTCTCGTCCATGACGGTGGAAACCGGGGCGCGGGCCTCATCCTTGATGGGCGCGGTGATGGAGTAGCCCTTTACCGGTGCGACGGGGATGCGCAGGCCGAGGCTTTTCAGCATCTTCGGTGTGTAGCTGCCGAGTGCGGCGACGAACATGTCAGCCTCAAACTCGCCCGCCGAGGTGAGGACCGACCGCACCTTGGAGCTTTCGAGGGTAAGTCCCTTGATCTCCATGCCAGCGTGGAAGGTCACGCCCAGCCCCTTTGCGAGCTCGGCAAGCGCGTTGGTGAACTTGAAGCAATCGCCGGTCTCGTCGTGAGGAAGCCGCAATCCGCCGACGATCTTGTCGCGCGAACCAGACAGCCCCGGTTCGACTGCAACGCAGCCGTCCCTGTCCAGGAGTTCAAAGGGCACGCCGTCCGCCCTGAGGACCTCTATGTCCTTGGCGACACCATCGACCTGCTTGGTGTTGCGGAAGACCTGCAGCGTGCCGCGCGTACGGTGGTCATATGCAATGCAAGTCTCATCACGAAGATCGCGCAGGCAGTCGCGGCTGTATTCGGCAAGCCGGACCATACGCCCCTTGTTCACGGCGTAACGGTCCGGGGTGCAGTTGGCGAGCAGGGCCAGCAGCCAGGGCGTCGCCGCAATCGCCGCGCCAGGCTGAATGATGAGTGGAGAACGCTTCATCAGCAGCCACTTGACTACCTTCTTCGGAACATCAGGCGCTGCCCAGGGCGAGGAATATCCGGGTGAGATCTGGCCCGCATTGGCGAAGCTCGTCTCCAACGCCGGCCCCTGCTGGCGTTCGAGAACGGTGACCTGATGGCCCGCTTTCGCGAGGTAGTAGGCTGTAGTGGTTCCGATAACTCCGGCGCCGAGTACGATGACCTTCATGATAGCCTTGGCTCTAGCTGAAGACTGGCAATTGCTGCATACCCTAGAGATAGTGCAGAGGCTTCGAAATTTCCCACCAATGAGCCGCACATGATGCTATAATCCCGCGTTACATAGTCAATCCTGCGAAAATAAGGCGGAATCTTTCGTGAGATCATTGGACGGTGTCGACCGCCACATCCTGCGCGTACTCAAACGCAATGCACGCATTACAAACGCGGAGCTCGCCGCCGAGGTGGGCCTCTCCCCCTCGGCCTGCCTCCGACGCGTCGGCATGCTCGAGCGCGACGGGGTCATCCGTGGCTACACGGCACTTGTGAACGATCCCGCAGAGAACAAGAGCATTGCCGTCATCATCCAGATTACGCTGGAACGGCAGACGGAGGAGTATTTCAGCCGTTTTGAAGCTGCGGTCCGCAAGCATAGCGAGATCCGCGAGTGCTATCTGATGACGGGAGGAGCCGACTATCTCCTGCGTGTAAACGTGGCGAACGCGGCGGATTTTGAGGCGATTCACAGGGAGCTTGCGCTTCTCCCCGGTGTCTCACGCGTGCAATCGAACTTTTCGATCCGGAATGTTCTGTCGCGGTCGAACTGACCTACTGCGGCCAGAGCGCGAGCACACCCATGGCGATCAGTCCCGCAATGATCGGTAGCCATCCGGACGAGGTGAGCTTTAGCGCGACGAAGCGGGGGCCCAGCATCGGCAGTTCGTAACTGATGATGCGGTGGACAGCAAAGACGGACCACGAAGCAAGCAGCGCAATCATCTGCGCCTGTCCTGCGCCCGACCGCCATACGACCAGCGCGAGAGGAAAGGTGAGGATTGGCCCGCCGGGGATCACCGCCCCGAATGCCACGGCGGCGAGAATACCGATAAACCCGCTTTCCGGTCCCACATAGGGCACCACCGCGTCAGGCGGCACCAGCATCGAGATGAAGGCGGCCGACAGGATCGCGAGCGGCAGGCGGACGCCGAACACGACGAGCTGCGAACGCGCCCGCCGGAATACCTTCGGCAGTTCCTGCGGCTGGCGCGCGATCGTGATAGCCAGAAGGATCACGAAATGCTACCGACGAGGTCAATGTCGCTTCTCCCAATCCATGCGAAGCGCCCGGACGTTGTCGGAAAGCTTGTTGGCCACGACCCCCGCAATGATCGGGATCGGGATGCTGCAGACGAAACGGAGCGTGCCGAACTCAGCGCCCATAAACGGGATTTCCCAGACCAGCAGCCGGTGCACGCCGACCGCCGACCATGCGGTGAGAAAAGCGATCAGCGAGCCGACGCTGGCGCCTGCTCCGCCCAGGGCAACGATGATCGGAAATGCCACAAACGGGCCGCCCGGCATGATCGATCCGATGACGCTCGAAAGTACGATCGCTCTGAACCCCGCCTGTCGTCCGAGATGGCGGGCAACGATCTCGTTTGGCACCAGCGATGTCAGAAGAGCGCCGATGGTAACGCCGAGAGCAATGAGCGGGATGATGAAGAGGGAGTCGCCAGCTGCAGTCCGTAGGGCTGAGAGAACGCCGGGGAGGCCGTAAAACCAGAAAACGAAAAGACCACTGATGAGGCAGATCGCGGCCAGGAAGTTGAAGCCGCCGTCGATGAGTTTGAAATCCGTTTTCCTATTCGACATCTGACGCCTGCAACCCGGACGGAGAAGCCGTTCCATTGAAGGGTCGTCTTAGCGTCATGTATCAGCGCCTCCCGTCACCAAACTCGGAGGCTGGTCTATTCTCAAAGCTTACGGTGGTCAACGGCAACAGTACTGCCGCTGACCAATATCTGCGCGACGGCTATTGCTCGGTAAACGCGCGGGACATGGAATCCATTACAGGCTTCACGAGATAGCTGAAGAACGTGCGTTCCGCCGTCTGGATCAGCACCTCTGCAGGCATGCCGGGCGTCGGATGGAAGCCATGGACGCGGCTCAACTCTGAGGCGGGAAGCTCGATGCGCGCGACATAGAATTCCTGACCGGGCGCCGTCTGTGCTGCCGGCAGCGCATCCGCTGAAACATAGAACACCTTGCCATTCAGCACTGGCGTGGTGCGTTGGTTGAGCGCCACGAGGCGCACGCTGGCAGCCTGACCGACGCGCACATTGTCGATCTCCGTCCGCTTGATCTGCGTTTCGATGATCAGCGGCACGTCGGCCGGCAGGATCTCCATGATAGCCTTGCCGCTCTCGATGACGCCTCCGGCGGTATGATAGTAGGAGCGTACGACCGTACCGGCCACCGGCGCGTCGATGGTGGCGCGGCGCAGCACGCTGTTCGCCTCGTATTCCTGCTCGCGCACGGTGTCGAGTTCGCCCTGCACCTGCTGCAACTCGCTGAGGGCGGCTTCCCGCTGAACGCCCTTGGCCTGCTCGATCTCGCGCTGATAGCGCACGATCTGCGCCTGGGTTTCCGAAACCTGCGCGCCGAGCTGGCCGAGTTGCCCGAGCGCCTGAGCGATTGCCCGCTGCAAGGCCATCACTTCGGTCGCCCGCAGCAGGCCACGCTTCAACAGGCTCTGTTTGCCTTCCAGCTCCTTGTTGAAGAGCTCGAGCTGGTCCCGCATCGACTTCTCATGCTGGGCATAGCCGTTTGCCCGGAACTCCAGCGACCTGATGCTCTGCTCCAGCATGCTCGTCTCGTTGTTGAGCTTTTCGCGCCACACCTGGAACGCGAGTTGCTGGGACTCGACCATGGCCGCTATTTCCGGATCGCTCATGACTGCAGCGATGGAAGCGGGCACTTCGAACGTGGCTGCATCGGAGATCTGCGCCTTGAGCCGTGCTTCCACGGTTTCAAGCCGCACACGCCGCAGGTAGAGCTGCTTCTGCCGGGCACGTGCTGCGGTTTCGTCGAGCTTGATCAGAGGCTGGTCCGCCTCCACCTGGTCGCCTTCGCGGGCGAGGATGTGCTGGATGATACCGCCTTCATAGTGCTGGACGATCTTGTTCTGACCGGTGGCGACGAAGCGCCCCTGCGATATGACCGCGGCTGCCAGCGGCGCGCTGAACGCCCAAAGGCCGAACCCACCGAAGCAGAACACGAGGAGCGCCATTCCGATCAGGGTCGGCTTGCGGATGGAACGGGGCACATCCGCATACCAGTCACTTGCAGTGGCTTGAGTCAGGTCAGACATCGCATTCACTCGATCTGTTGATGGCCGAAGGAGCCGGTACCGGCATCAAGCGGCATGCCGCGGTTCGCCAGTGCCTGCATCACCTCGTTGCGTGCGCCAAAGAGGGCGACGGTGCCGTTGACCAGCAGCAGCACCTTGTCGACCTGCTGCAGGAGCGACGGCCGCTGGGTAATGGTCACGACGGTGATGTTGTTCTTCTTCGCGTGGCCGAGTGCTCGCATCAGCGCCATGTCGCCTGCGCTGTCGAGGTTTGAGTTCGGTTCGTCCAGCACGACGAAACGCGGGCTTCCGAAGAAGGCGCGGGCAAGCGCGATGCGCTGCTTCTGACCGCCGGAGAGCGGCGAGCCGTCCGAAGCAACCACCGTTTCATAGCCATGCGGAAGGTTGGCAATCATCTCGTGGACGTCGGCAAGCTTTGCAGCCTCGTAGATCTCCGCGTCCGTCGCGTCAGGCCGCATACGGGCGATGTTCGCCTTGATGGTGCCGGGGAAGAGCTGCACGTCCTGCGGCAGATAGCCGATGTTTTCGCCGAACTGGCGGTGATCCCAGTTGCGCAGGTCCATCAGGTCCAGCCGCACGTTGCCGGACGTGGGCAGGATGGAGCCCACCAGCATCTTGCCGAGCGTCGTTTTGCCCGCACCGGAATTGCCGATGATGGCAAGCGACTCGCCCGGCTTCAGTGCGAATGTCACGCCGTTGAGCACCACGCGCTTGGTTCCCTGCGGAACATAGAGCAGCCGCTCCACGTCCAGCCTGCCTTCGGGCTTCGGCAACTTCAGCCGCTCGAAGTTCAACGGCGAAGACGTAAGCAGGTTCGCCACGCGATTATAGGCCGCGCGCGATTGGCTGAACTGGTTCCAGCCCTCGATCGCGCCCTCAATCGGGGCAAGCGCCCGCCCGCCGATGATCGATGATGCGATGACCATGCCGCCGGTGATCTCGCCTTCGATGGCGAGATAGGCGCCCCATCCAAGCATCGCCACCTGGGTGAGCAGGCGGGCGGCCTTGGAGATGGAGGCGAACAGCACGTTTCGATCCTGCGCCAACACCTGCTGTGTCAGCGAATTCGCCGTATCCTTGCCCCAGATGCCGACAGCCTCCGGGATCATTGCCAGCGCATTGATGATCTGCGAGTTTCGCGACATGGAATCGAGGTGCAGGTTCGCCTTGACCTGCGCCGTATTCGCCTCCCCAAACGGCTTTGCGGTGGCGCGCTGGTTTAGGAGCGTCACCACCAGCAGAATGACGCCGGTCAGCACCACGAGCCAGCCGAGATGCGGGTGGATCAGGAACACGGCCACAACGAAGAGCGGCGCCATCGGCGCATCGAGGAAAGAGAGCAGGGTGCGCGACACGAGGAACGAGCGAACCTGCTGCAGGTCTCCGAGCGTCTGGTATTCCTTGCCGTTGCTGTGGAGCGAGGCGCGCGCTGCAGCACTGAGCACCGGGGCGCCCAGCTGGGCTGCGAATTCGACGGCCGTCCGCATCAGGATCATGCGCCGCACGGCGTCAAAGGCCGCCTGCAGGAAGATGGCGCCGACGATGACGATTGTGAGCATGATCAGCGTATCGAGCGAGCGGCTCGTCAGCACGCGATCGGATATCTGGAACAGATAGATCGGGATCGCCAGGACCAGCACGTTACAGGCGATGGTGAACAACATCACGATTGCCAGATTGTGCCGGATCGTCTTCACGGCCGTCTTGAGGCTTGCGGTGAACTCCACCGGAGTCAGACGCTGGTGGAAGGCTGCCTTGGTGGCAGGACCACCACCGTCACTGCCGCCACCGCCTCCATTGGCGGGGACCGGTTTGGGCCGTGCCGGAATTGGCCCATTGTCGCCGTCAATGGTGACAAGACCTTTCACCTGCCGTTTCGTCTCGACCGGCTCAGTTCGTGCTGCGGGTCCTACCGGCTCTGCCTCATGAACAGGCCGGACCGGTGCCGCCTCGGCTTTCACTGGCTCCACGATTGTGAAGGCAGGCTTTGCCGCTGGCGTTGGCTGCGCTTGGGGAGGGGGCTCTGTCCGCACCTGTTGCTTGTCAGCTACCGCAGCCATCTGTGCGGAGGCCGGGCGGGCGGCTGCGGCGGGTTTTGCGGGAGTGGCGCTGACAGTTGGGCTGGCTTTGGGGTTAAGGGAGACGACTGGTGCTGGGGCCGGTTGTCGAACTGCTTGCGTTTGCGCAGCTGATTGAGGTCGTGCAACCATCGGCGGAATGCGCTTCGCGGCCATGCTGATGCGGTCAACCGTCGCCGCATCCTGCAGCTCGCTCAATGCGCTGTCTAGGCTTGCCAGCTCCTGCTCGATCTCCGGCTCGATGGCCTTCAGAGCATCCGTGAGCGACTGTCCCGATGCCTTCGAAACACCATTCTGTGCACCACGCATATTACTGGCGTCGATACTCTTTTCCGACATTTTTGCGCCTCTTGGAGATCAGTCTGCAATCATGCAATCGTCCCGATGCGTTCGGAAACGCACCGGCTTAGCCCAGCATGCTTTGCACCCCATCGCCGTGCTGATCGTAGGGAATGATGTCGTTAGGAGTTCCGATGACGGTGTCTCGCGCGGTGCTATCCTCAAGAGCGTCGCTCAGGAAGGCCACGGCCTCGTTGACGAGCGCGTCCGCATTCTGCCAGCCGACGCCCTCGGGCGACGTGCTGATGATATCTGCCTGCACAAGCAGCTCTTGCGAGTATTGATTGCCGCCGACATAGGTCGTGCCGAGTGAATCCAGGTCGTTGATCGCGGCAAGATTGACGAGCGCGTTGTTGCCCGTCGAGATGGTCCAGTCGCTATTCTCGAACATTCCGGATTTGTGCATGGCGAGCGCCAGCTGATCCGCATCGCCGAGCATGTTCGTCTGGCGGATATACTGGACGTTGATCATGTCACCGTCGATGTAGAGCACGCGCAGCGGCCCGGAACCCGCAAAGGCCGGGTCGGACGCCAGAGCGTTGACCGAATGGTCGCCATTGGTCATGCCCGTGACGGCCTCGCGGTAGTCGTCCGACATCGCCTCGTATTGGCCGCCGATATTATGGATATACGCCTCATTCCACAGCAGGTTGCCGGACGTGTCGTACTGTCCTGATCCCGAGGTATGGAAACCGTCCACCGCACCGATCATGTCGTTGTCGTAGAGGACGTTCATCTGCTGGATCACATTGATATCGTAGACAGAACCGCCAATCACGATGAGATCGTAGGCAAAGCCCAGCTCGTAGATATCGATGGTGTTTACGCCGGTGTTCTGCCCGGAATAGATCATGCTGGTGACGCCGGAAGACGAAGCGATGCCGATGTCATTGTCGGTCATGAAGGTAATCTGCTGCAGCCAGTTGACGATCAGCAGATCGCCTTCCACTTCGGTCACGACCCAGTTTGACGGGAAGGATCCGGTAGCTGTGCCGCTGGTCCCTTCGCCTGGGTCCGTCCGGTCGAAATGAGCGATGTTGAATGTCTCGGTGCTTTTGCCCGAAGTGGCCCAGCTATCGAGCAGGCCGCTGACGGAATCCTGATCCGCGTAGGCGTTGACCTGCGAGATGACATTGAGCTCGGTATGGTCGCCTAGCACGGCCATCACCACGCCGCCGGTCCACAGACTGTTCACCACGGCGCTGTTTACCAGCGTGTTCTGGGCCATTTCCACCGTGACCGATTGATCGACAACGGCGATTCCATCGTCGGTCACAACGGCATTGTTGGGCAATTCGTCGTCAATGCTTGGAACTGCGTCCAACCGGTCCTTGAACGAGAAATAGTCGTCGAGGTTCGGCGCCTCTTCGACGAGCTCGCCGTTTACAAAGATACCTTCGATCGAGATACCCTTGGCGACGAACACACCCTCAGGTGCGGTCTCCGGATCTTGCGCTTCGATATAGTCGATCAGCGCGTCCGAAAAGTCCTTCAGCGCCTCTGCATTGCCCGGAATGTCGGGCCCGGCCTGGAACAGGAATTCGCTGGCCTCGGCTGCCAGCTGCAGCACCGGTGCATCGCCGATCGCGTCGGGGCTGAACTCCAGCCCGCTTCCGCCAACGTTGAAATTGTCGTCGTCGGACAGGCCGATCATCTGGTTGACGTAGTTGGCGACGGATCCGACTGTCGGGATCTCCGGCAGTATCACGCCGGCGCCACTCGACATGACCGCCGCCTTCATCATCATGGTATGAGAGACCTGCAGGTTTTGCGGTCCCAGATCGACCTTGATGTTCTGGTACGGCAGGAAGGGCACGTCACCCTTGACGATATTGATGGATGAGGGCTGCCATTTCACGCCGGGTACGAAATCCACGAGCTGATGGTCGTGATGAAACTCGGCTGAGACTTCTGGCAGGGTTTCGGTGTCTGGCCGTGTTTGGGAAGCGATAAACTCGTCGTAAGCAGTCCGCTCGCGAGCGTCTTCCACGATAGTTCCGAACAGGCCTATGAAATGCGCAATCGCTTCCGACGTTTTGTCCAAAAGCATGGCCAACGTCCTCCCAAGCGGTGTTTCCCGCTGATTTTTATCGTTGTCATTTGCACGGGAATTGCGCGGTTGCCCGCGCAATTCCTTGTTGATGCTTGCATGTTTTCAGCAGCAGTGAGGCATCAGGATCAGGCTGTGCCGTCGTCCCCGTCTTCGCCTACGACTGTGCTTGTCAGGTCGCCGCCGACGATGGTCATGTCGACTGCGTTCTGCATCAGGTTCGCACCCATGACGATTTCCTGATTGAAGGCGCTCGTATCGACGATCGCATCGGCGCTTGCCGTGCTGTAGCCGTTGACGAAGCCGTCATCGCCGTTGTTCGATCCCCAGATACCGCCGTCGCCGCCAGCACCGCCCATGCCGGTGCTTGCAAGACCGCCTGCGCCACCGATGGCGTCGCCGCTCGCTGCCCAGCCAGACAGTGCGGTGCCACCGACGCCGGTTGACCATGCGCCACTCAGCCCATCGCCAGCAGCGCCGCCAACTGCAGCTGCATCGCCGCCGTTGCCGCCAATCGAGGCAGCTGCGCCGCTGATGGCGTCGCCAACCGTAGCTGCACCGCCAAAGCCGGAGCCGCCTGCGCCGCCGTCACCGCCAGTGCCTGCGCCGTTGCCCTGGCCCATGCCGGTACCGCTGCCACTTCCGGTAGCACCGCCGCCGGCGCCGCCGTATCCAGCCGTGTTGGCGCCGCCTGCGCCGCCGGCGCCTGCGCCACCAGAAGCACCGCTTCCGGCAGAGTTACCGTTACCGCCACCGTCGCCGGCATTGATCGGGAAGTCCTGATCAGCGATCAGGCCGAGGCCGAGACCGATTGCGCCGCCGCCATCGCCAGTACCGGAGGCATCGCCGCCCGTACCGTCGCCGCTATCGCCGCCGTCGCCGCCGTTCGAGGGATCGGAGTTGCCGCCTTCACCGCCAGCGCCTGCCAATGCAAGTCCGGCGCCAAGGCCAAGGCCGAGACCCAGACCGAGACCCAGGCCGGTGCCGCCGGCGCCACCGCCAGCGCCTTCACCGCGTCCTGCGTCGGCCGTACCGCCATTGGCTGTTCCGGAAGTGGCGCTGCTGCCACCACCAAAGCCGCCGTTCGCCGCACCAGTGCCGCCGAGACCGCCGAAGCCCGTGCTGGTGGCTGGTCCGCCAGTGCCTGCTCCGCCGGCTGCATCGCCGCTGGTCGCCGTACCGAGGTTCAGCGCAGCGCCGCCGCTTGCGTCAGCACCGCTGCCACCGCTGCCACCGCTACCACCGGCATCGATGCCGTCAGATGCGAAGGCCATGCCGCCATTGACGTTGAAGTCCTGATTGAACGCGTCGTCATTGCGGACCTCTGCGTTCTCCAGGTAGTCATCGTCGGACATGTTGGCGATCTGGTTGATCGCGTTACCGACGTCATTTCCCTGACCGTTCAACGAACCATTGAGAACATTCTCAAAGTTCACGTTGAACATCTGCTCGATGGTCGAGTCGGTGAGATCGATGTCGGCAAAGTCGTCATCCGACGGTTCATAGCCGGTGAGATCGATGCCGACGTCAACCGTGACCGCAGTGGCGTTCAGGTTTGCGTTGGCATTGAAATTGCCGTTCGCATTGAAGTTTCCATTGGCGTTCAGGCCAACGCTTGAGCTCTCAGCGGAAGCTCCGGCACCGGCGCCTGAAACGGCGCCCGCACCTGCACCGGCAAGGCCAATGCCTGCGCCAATACCAAGACCTGCACCCAGGCCAGCACCGAGACCTGCGGAAGCAGATTCAGAAGTACTAGACTGGTTTTGATCCTGATTTTGAGTTTGATCTTGGGTCTGATCCTGTTCCTGAGACGGATCGCCGTAGTTGTTCTTGTGATCGTAGTTATCACGATTCTTGGACTTACCACCCATGGTTCCATAACCTCTGGCTAAGAACCGCTACGGCTTGACCTCAATTCATCTCCTTTGAGATCTTCACTGTAGCGGTAGCTGTTTCTGTTATGCTTGGCGCTATCCCGCTGGATTGGGGGTGCACCTGTTCGGGTTGTGCTCGTGCTTGATGGTCAGCTCCTCCTCTGTCCGATTGACTGAAGATCCAAGGTCGAATGCTGCGATCTGCTCACGGCTCCCCGTTGCTTGCCCCAGCACACCAATGGGCAGTATCCGCAGCCGGTCAGAGACCTGATCTTCAGGGGGTGAGTGTGTCGGCAGAAGCGCCTGATCGTAAGATCGCACTTGGGAGTAGCGCTAAGGCCGGTAACCACGACATTGGTGACTACGCGTTCAGAACGCACCTCATTTAGGTTGAGGGGAGGTGCCGCCTACCACTTTCAGCTGATTTGCGCGGCCCTGCGTCAGGAGTATCTTTCAGATATCGGGGGTAGGATGTCTCTATGAGCTCGCAAGCGCTAACGACTGACAATGAGAACGGGAGTTCTCGGCCTTCGCGATCCCTTGCGTCCACTGCGATGCAGAACATTCTGCTGCTCGTCGGCCAGCTCAACTATACGTGGACCAACACCGAAAGCCTGCTGATCTATCTGATTGGCGGCCTTGCCCGTGTGGACAAGGAAACGGCGATCGTTATTTTCCTGACGCTCAACACGACGCGCGCGCGCGTCGATCTGGTGGAGCGGTTGGCCAAGATGCCCAAGACCGATCCGGAACTGCGCGATCAGGTGCTGGATCTGATGAAGAGCCTGTCGAAGGAGTCAGCTCTTCGCAACAAGTTCAATCACTGCATCTATTCCTTCGACCCCGACAGCGGCCGTGGCGCGACCCAGCTGATGCGCATCTTCGACGACAAGGAAGAGATCAAGTACGGAAAGGTCGAAAGCCTGGACGACAAGGAAATTGCCAGGATCCGGAAAAGCATCCGGTCCATCACCGCCATCAACAAGCAGATTTGGGAAATCGCGCGGACGCACAATTTCCCGGTTTAAGTACGCCATCCGAGGAAGCGGTTCTCGATCATGCCGATCAGCCAGCTGACCAGCAGGCCGAGCACCGAGAGAATGGTCACGCCGGCAAACAGGCGCTCCAGATTGTAGAGCGAACCGGCTTCGAGGATATATGCGCCCACGCCATACTGAGCGCCCAGCATCTCCGCCGCAACGAGCAGGATGATGGCGATCGAGATCGAGACGCGCAGGCCGGACAGGATGCCGGGGAATGCGCCGGGCATCACGATCTTGCGTACGATCGACCACCACGAAAGCCCGAAGCTCTGGCCCATGCGGATAAGGCTGCGATCGACGTTGTCCACCGCGCCATAGGTGGCGACGACGGTCGGCGTGAAGGTCCCGAAGGCGATCAGCATGTACTTTGACATTTCGTCGATGCCGAACCAGATGACGAAGAGCGGCAGCAGCGCGATCTTGGGGATCGGGAAGAGGGCGGCGATCAGCGGCACCATGCCGGCGCGGGCGAGGCTGAAGAGGCCGATCATCACGCCGAGTGCGATGCCGACGCTTGCACCCAGTGAAGCGCCGATCACCAGACGCTGCATCGAGGGGATCAGGTGCTCCCATAGGAGCCCCGTCTGGTAGAGCTGGACGAAGGTTTCCAGAACGGCCGATGGACGGGGCAAAGTCAGGTTCGAGATGAAGCCCATCCGCGTGCCGAGTTCGGCAAGGGCAATCAGCACGACGAAGACCAGCGGACCGACGAAGCGCACCTTCTGCGGCGCAAACCCGCCGCCGCGAAACTTGACCGGGCGCGCTGTCGTATCGGAAGTGGCGGTGATGTCAGTCATCGATCAGCTCCAGGTCTGCGGCCATGGCTTCGTCGCGCATGAGGTTCCAGAGACGGCTTTGCTTCTCGTCGAGGTCGGGATCACCGTTGCTGCGTTGGGCAAGCGGCTTGTCGATCTCAACGATCTCGCGGATCTTCCCCGGACGCCGCGACAGCACCACGATCTTGTGGCCGAGCCGCACGGCCTCTTCCAAGTTATGCGTCACATAGACGGCGGTGAAAGGCTGGCGGGTCCACAGCGACACGAGGTCTTCCATCAGAAGTTCGCGGGTCTGGCTGTCGAGCGCGGAAAGCGGCTCGTCCATCAGCATCACGGCAGGGCTGACCGCAAGCGCACGCGCAATTGCCACGCGCTGGCGCATGCCGCCGGAAAGCTGCTTCGGCAGGGCAGTCCGGAAGTCCGAGAGCCTTGTGCGGGCAAGAACGTCGGTGACGATCTCTTCCATCTGAGACGCCGGAAGCTTGTGGTCCTCAAGCACGAGGCGGATGTTTCCTTCCACCGTGCGCCATGGCAGCAGTGCAAAATGCTGGAAGATATAGGTAAGCGGATTGAGCGAACTCGCCGGCGCCTCGCCGATCTGCAGGACCGATCCGCCTGAGGGCCGCTCCAGCCCGCCCATAAATCGCAGCAGGGTCGATTTTCCGCATCCTGAAGGTCCGATGATGCACACGATCTCGCCCTGCGGAATCCGCAGCGTGATATCGCTGAGGACCTCAACGGGACCATAGTGATGCTGGACGTTCTTCAGGAGCAGTTCCATGATACGCTTCACCGGCCCATGAGGCCGGTGTCCGGATGTGCATTCACTTCAGGCGAATGCAGGTTGATCCTCGGGAGGCGCTGGACGGTTCCGCGCCTCCCTTGATTGGCAGGCGTCAGATGATCTCGACGTAGGAGGTGTCGAACAGGATCTCGTTGTTGATGTCCTTGTTCACCATGCCTTCGGACTTGAACCAGTTGAGCTGGTCTTCAACCGAGCTGAGGGCAAGCGCGCAGTTCTTGTTGACGCGCATCGCGCCGCTGATGAGCGTCTCTTTCGCCTCTTCGGCCGGAGCGTCCATGTCGATGTACTTGTGCATGATGGCGGCGATGGCATCCACCTCGTCAGCGCCAGCCGTCTTGTCGACGAAGGCCGCGTTGTAGTCGTCGATTGCCTTCGAATAGGCGCGCAGGAAGGCTTCCGTCTTGGCGCGGTCGCCGGCGTTCTTGGTCGAGGTGAAGACCGTGGTCACCTGATAGGTCGGGATGTAGTCGGACACGACGCCGATCTGCTTGGCAGCGCCCGATGCAAGAAGCTTGTTGGCGACATTGGCCTGGATGGTCCAGGCGTCGATCTGGCCCGTGCTGAGCGCGCCGACGACGGCGCCGAGCTTCTGCAGCGGACGCAGCGTGATCTCCGACAGCGGGATGTTGTTGGCCTGCGCGATCTTGTGGATCATGTAGTGGAAGGACGAGCCGGCCGTGGTGATGCCGAAGGAATGGCCACCCAGCTTGTCAGCTGAAGTAAGCCCTGCGTCATAAGCCTTGGTCGAGGCGAGCAGCAGGTTGCCGACCACGCCCTTTTCTTCGGCGAGGGCGCCGCCGATGACCTTGACCGCACCCTTCTCGGCGAGGCTCACGAGACCGCCGCTCATTGCGGTGACACCGTAGTCGGCATCGCCGGAGGCGATGGCAACGGCCATCGGCTGCGCTGCCTCGAAGAACTTCAGCTCGACATCCAGACCTTCATCCTTGAAGTACCCGCGCTCGAAAGCGAGATAGCTCGGAGCATGGCTGGCAAGCCGCGTCACACCCAGGTTTACCTTGGTGTTGGCGAAGGCCGGGCGGCCGAAGGCGGCCACCGCGCCAGCCGCGCCCATGCCGGCGAGGATATGTCTGCGATTGAGCGTGAAGTTCGTCATTCCCGTTTCTCCCGATCTCGACCTTTGAGGCTGTCGATTAGTATCTCACATAGTTCTAGTGCCAACGGGCGTTGAACGCTATGCCCATTGCCGGCAGCCTGCTTTACATGTTCAGCGACTATCCCACTATCCCTTTGAACGGAACTACTCTTTCTCAGATAGACGGGGAAAAAGGCGTCCGCCCACGAACGGAGCGCCGGCCACCACGGTCACCAGCCGCACCACGTGATGCACGACCACGAAGCCAAGGTCCGCACCGGTCACCAGCGCCACTACCGCCATCTCGGCCTGCCCGCCGGGAGCAAAGGACAGGAATGACTCGATGGTCGGTGCACCGCCGACCAGATGGGCGATGACGGTGAAGATCGTGGCGAGGACAGCGAGCAGGAGTGCGAAGAAGATGCCTGCAAGCACGTCGTGGCGCAGCTCGCGCAGGGTGGTTCCGACATAGTGAACGCCAACCCCGATCCCGACGAAGAATTGGGCGAACAGAATGGCTTCTGCGGGCGGGCGAAAATGCAGAATACCTACCAGCGAGAGGATGGCAGAGAGCAGGAACGGGCCGAACAGGGCCGGGCCGAAAAGCCTGAGCTTTACGGCAATCCACCACCCACCAAGGGCTGCGAGCGCCATGATGAGCAGCTCAAGGACCGGCATTTCCCAGATATGCGTGCCGATGGAACGGCTGAAGGTGACGCCGTAGACCTGCGACAGCAGGATCGGAACGGTCGTGGTGATGATGAGCAGCCGCGATGCCTGGACGAGCGAAATCGTGCGGGGCTTTCCGCCTGCTTCCGCGCCGAAATACACCATATCCTGCAGTCCTCCGGGCATGGAGGCGAAATAGGCCGTCGCCCGGTCGTAGCCGAACACCCGGGTGAAGAACGGCACACCCACGAGCCCGATGACGATGACATAGATGGGCACCAGCACGACGGTTCCTGTCATTGCCGGAACCTGGGCAAGCAGGGCAGGCGTGATGCTGGCACCAACGGCGACGCCAAGGATGCAGCGCGAGGCGACGCTGAAGGGCTTCGGCTCCTTCAGGGGCACGCCGGAGAGGGCGGCGATCAGGCAGGCGGCCATCGGCCCGAACAGGAAGGGCAGGGGAAGTCCGAGAACCTCGAAGACCAGCACGCCCACGGCCGCGATCGCGACGCTTAAGGCGAGGCGCTTCTTTCCATCGAGTTCCAGGGGCTTCCGCATCACGATCAGGCTTTCTGCGACTTTGGTGTGCCTGGGAGAGGCAACGCACAATAGGTACGAGCAACGGCGGAATCGAGTGGTTTAGGGGTGCGGACGACGCGACGGCCAACAAATCCCCAGAGGGTTCTGTTCCTTTGTTGCAAAGAGAACAAACCCACTAGTCGGCTCCACCAGCCGGAGCAAGGGCTTCGCCGGAAATGTGTTATGCATGTTACGCAAGGCTGTTCTTCCTGGTTGCATCACCTCGAGCGGGTGCGGTTCTTGACGGCGGTCGAATGATCTTCCATCACAGGGCAAAACCCAGGGGCCGAACACATGACCGAACAATCGACGAACCTCACCTATCTCCTGCCGGACGACATGCCGCCGCCCTTCGCCTCCTATAGCCATGGCGTGGTGGTGAAGGCAGGATCGGACATGGTTTTCTGTTCGGGCCAGCTCGGCATCGGCAAGGATGCCGAGGTTCCGCAGGATGCGGGCGCGCAGGCTGAACTCTGCTTCAAGAACGTCGAATCCATCCTGAAGGCCGCCGGCATGAGCCTGAAGGACGTTGTTCGTATCAACGCCTACGTCACCGACCGCGCCTACATGCAGCCCTACATGACGGTCCGCGACCGTTTGTTTGGCAAGCCTGCACCGGCCTCCACCCTGATGATCGTCTCGGGCTTCACCCGCGAGGAGTTCAAGGTGGAAGTGGAAGTTGTGGCGGCCAAGCGCACCTGACCTACGGGATGATATATGGCTGGATCGACCGGCTGAGCGGGTGGAACGACAGCTTTGCCTTCAGCGGGGGCACGGCGCGCTGTGGGCAGTTGGTCCGCTCGCAGATACGGCAGGAAATGCCGATCGGCTCGAATACATCCCGGTTCGCAAGGTCGAGCCCGTCCGCATAGACGAAATCCTTCGCGTAGGAGATCTCGCAGCCGAGCGCGATGGCATAGCGCCGGTGTGGAGCCTTATAGCCGCCCACGCTCTTGCTGACTTCCGTAGCAATGGAGAGATAGCGTACGCCATCCGGGGTCTCGGCCAGCTGCCGGATGATGCGCCCCGGGGCCTCGAATGCCTGATGCGCATTCCAGAGCGGGCAGGCCGCACCAAATCGTGCAAACTGCAACCTCGCCGCACTGTGCCGCTTGGTGATGTTTCCCGCCCGGTCGAGGGTCGCGAAGAACACCGGCACGCCCTTCATGCCGGGCCGCTGCAAGGTCGAAAGACGGTGCGACACCTGCTCGAGGCTTGCTCCAAACCGGGTCGACAGCAGCTCAAGGTCGTGTCGCAGCTCCTTCGCTGATGCCATGAACGTCTGATACGGCAGGATCAGCGCTCCGGCAAAATAGTTCTGCAGGCCTATCTTGCAGATCTCCGACGCTTCATGTGTGCGGAAATCGGCATTGGTGATGATGCGCTGGATATCCGCCTGCTGCTCCAGTGCCGCGATCTGGTAGGCCATCTGGAAGGTGCGGGTCGCGGGCGGCGAATAGGAATTCAGGAACAGCACGCGCGAAGCCGGATCGAAGCGTCTCAAGAGGTCGTTGCCGGGCGGGGCGCGCATGATGCGGACATTGTGCGTCTGCTCCAGATATTCCGCGATGGCAGCTTCGGCATTGCGTTCCGGCAGGTCGAGTTGCGCGGCGAGCTTTTCAGCCGCCACGTCCAGATCGTGGATGTAGTTGTCCACGAAATGGAAGAAATCGCGCACTTCCTCGAAGGCGGTCGGCTCCGACAGGGCGCTGGAGCGTCCGAGCTGGTTGTCGAAACTCGCCAGCTGCTCGCTCGTACGCCGGTAGGCCTGATGGCTGGCGATCAGCGAATGCGCAAAGCCGGGAGCATTCTGCACGACAAGCTTCAGCTCCTGCAGGCTCGGCGAATAGCCGTCGAAGATCGGATCGGCCAGGGTCTCCACAAGCGCCGAGAGCAACCGGTCGTCGTCGCCCGACGCAAGGGACCCGATCTCGATCTGGAACTTTTCAGCAAGAGCGAGCAAAACCGCAGCTGACACAGGCCGCTGGTTGTTTTCGATCTGGTTCAGATAGCTGGTTGAGATACCAAGGCGTTCGGCAAACGCCGCCTGTGTGGCGCGATTGGCCTCACGCAGTTCCCGCACTTTCCGACCGATGAAGAGCTTGCCGTAGGACATTTGCATTTTCGCAATTTACGTTTAGCAACTTTCGAATATATACATTTGCACACTTTCATGGCTACACTTTTTTTCAGTCGCATCTATCACCGAAAGTGACGTTTCTTTGCTGTGATGGAATGCAAATGACCCTCTACGAAAACGTAATTGGCCCGCGCAGCCGCACCGCCGGAGGTGAGCTCGTTGCCATCCTGGCCGGTTCGCTGCTGCTGACGCTCTCGGCCAAGGTTGCAGTGCCGTTCTTCCCCGTCCCGATGTCGATGCAGACGCTGGCCGTCATTTCGCTCGGCCTGTTCCTCGGACCGGTCCGTGGCGCTGCAGCGGTGCTGGCTTACCTTGCACAGGGCGCGGCCGGCCTTCCGGTCTTCGCCGGCACGCCCCAGCAGGGCATTGGCCTTGCCTACATGGCCGGACCCACAGGCGGCTTCCTGATTGGCTTCGTGCTCCAGGCCTACGTTGCGGGCTGGCTTTTCCATCGCGGGGCGGGGCGCAGCCTCTGGTCGGCTGTTGCGGCTGCGCTAGTTGCAGGTGCTGCCCTCTACCCGGCAGGACTGCTGTGGCTCGGCTATGTCGTCGGCTTTGACAAACCTTTGTTGGCTATGGGGCTGTTTCCCTTTATTCCGGGTGACATAATGAAGGCGGCACTGGCTGCTCTGCTCTTCGTGGCAGGCAGCCGCATCCGCACCAAGCGGGAGGAGATCTGATGCGCCCGGTTCTGGAACAACTGGAGGAGCGGCGCGCCCAGGCGCGCCTTGGCGGCGGCAAGCGCCGTATTGACGCCCAGCATGCCAAGGGCAAGCTGACGGCACGTGAGCGTATTGAGGTGCTGCTCGACGAAGGCAGCTTCGAAGAATACGATATGTTCGTCACCCACCGCGCGACCGACTTCGGCATGGCCGAACAGAAGATCGCGGGCGATGGCGTTGTCACCGGCTGGGGCACCATCAACGGCCGTCAGGTCTATGTCTTCAGCCAGGACTTCACCGTTCTGGGTGGCTCGCTCTCCGAGACCCATGCGCAGAAGATCTGCAAGATCATGGACATGGCAATGCGCAATGGCGCTCCGGTCATTGGCCTGAACGATTCCGGCGGCGCGCGCATCCAGGAAGGTGTGGCCTCGCTCGCAGGCTACGCCGATGTCTTCAAGCGCAACGTCGATGCGTCCGGTGTCATCCCGCAGATCTCCGTCATCATGGGACCCTGCGCAGGCGGTGCCGTCTACTCGCCTGCCATGACCGACTTCATCTTCATGGTCCGCGATAGCTCCTATATGTTCGTGACCGGTCCGGATGTCGTGAAGACCGTGACCAACGAGATCGTCACGGCGGAGGAACTCGGCGGCGCAACCACCCACACCAAGAAGTCCTCCGTTGCAGACGGTGCCTACGACAACGACATCGAAGCTCTGGAAGGCGTTCGCCGTCTCTTCGACTTCCTGCCGCTGAACAACCGCGCGGAGCCACCGGTCCGTCCGTTCTACGACGATCCTTCCCGCGTCGAGATGGCGCTTGATACGCTCATCCCGGACAGCGCCAACAAGCCCTACGACATGAAGGAGCTGATCCACGCGCTGGCCGACGAAGGCGAATTCTTCGAGATCCAGGAAGCTTACGCCCGCAACATCATCACCGGCTTTATCCGCATGGAAGGCCAGACGGTGGGCGTAGTCGCAAACCAGCCGATGGTTCTCGCCGGCTGTCTCGACATCGACTCCTCGCGCAAGTCTGCCCGTTTCGTGCGCTTCTGCGATGCCTTCAACATTCCGATCCTGACCCTGGTCGACGTTCCGGGCTTCCTGCCGGGCACGGCGCAGGAATACGGCGGCGTGATCAAGCACGGCGCGAAGCTGCTCTTCGCCTACAGCCAGGCGACGGTGCCGATGGTCACCCTCATCACCCGCAAGGCCTATGGCGGCGCCTATGACGTGATGGCGTCGAAGCACATCGGCGCGGACATCAACTATGCCTGGCCGACCGCCGAAATCGCCGTGATGGGCGCGAAGGGCGCGACCGAAATCCTCTACCGTTCCGAGCTTGGCGATCCGGAAAAGATCGCGGCCCGCACGGCCGAATACGAGGAGCGTTTCGCCAATCCGTTCAAGGCAGCAGAACGCGGCTTCATCGACGAGGTGATCATGCCGCATTCGTCTCGCCGTCGCATTGCGCGCGCCTTCGCGGCACTGCGCAACAAGCGCGTCGAGACCCCCTGGAAGAAACACGACACGATCCCGCTATAGGCTATAAGATGTTCAAGAAGATCCTGATTGCCAATCGCGGTGAGATCGCCTGCCGCGTTATCAAGACCGCCCAGAAGCTGGGCATCGCCACCGTGGCTGTCTACTCGGACGCCGACCGTGACGCGCTCCACGTCAAGATGGCCGACGAAGCGGTTCACATCGGACCGCCGCCCGCCAACCAGTCCTACATCGTCATTGACAAGATCCTCGACGCGATCAAGCAGACGGGTGCCGATGCCGTGCATCCTGGCTACGGCTTCCTGTCCGAGAACCCGCTGTTCGCAGAGGCTCTCCGCGCAGCCGAAGTCACCTTCATTGGCCCGCCTCCCAAGGCCATCGAGGCGATGGGTGACAAGATCACCTCCAAGAAGATCGCAGCTGCCGCAGGCGTTTCCACCGTTCCGGGCCACATGGGCCTGATCGAGGACGCCGAGGAGGCTGTCCGCATCGCCCAGCAGATCGGCTATCCGGTCATGATCAAGGCTTCCGCCGGTGGCGGTGGCAAGGGCATGCGCATCGCCTGGAACGATGAGGAAGCCCGCGAAGGTTTTCAGCTGTCGCGCAACGAGGCGAAGTCTTCCTTTGGTGATGACCGCATCTTCATCGAGAAGTTCGTCACGCAGCCGCGTCACATCGAGATCCAGGTGCTTGGCGACCTCCACGGTAACGTTGTCTATCTCGGTGAACGCGAATGCTCGATCCAGCGCCGCAACCAGAAGATCATCGAGGAAGCGCCGTCACCATTCCTTGACGAGGCTACCCGCAAGGCCATGGGCGAGCAGGCTGTCGCTCTGGCCAAGGCCGTAGGATACGCTTCCGCCGGCACGGTCGAATTCATCGTTGACGGCGATCGCAACTTCTACTTCCTCGAGATGAACACTCGCCTGCAGGTTGAGCATCCGGTCACCGAGCTGATCACCGGCCTCGACCTGGTTGAGGAAATGATCCGCGTCGCCGCTGGTGAGCCCCTGCGGATTACTCAGGAAGACGTTAAGCTCAACGGCTGGGCGATCGAAAGTCGCCTTTATGCCGAGGATCCGTTCCGCAACTTCCTGCCGTCGATCGGCCGCTTGAAGCGTTACCGTCCTCCGGTCGAGGGCCAGCAGGAAGATGGCACTATCGTCCGCAACGACACCGGCGTGTTCGAGGGCGGCGAGATCTCGATGTATTACGATCCGATGATCGCCAAGCTCTGCACCTGGGCGCCCGACCGCATCACCGCGATCGATGCCATGTCGCGCGCTCTGGACGATTTCGAGGTCGAAGGCATCGGCCACAACCTGCCGTTCCTCTCCGCAGTCATGCAGCAGGAGCGCTTCCGCCAGGGCGCGCTGACCACCGCCTATATCGCTGAGGAGTTTCCGGAAGGCTTCCAGGGCGTGAGCGCAGGCCTGGACGAAACGCGCAAGCTCGCGGCCGTTGCGGCCTTCATGCACGTCCGCGCCGAGAAGCGCGCGGTCCAGATCTCCGGTGCGATGGCAAACCACGCCCGCAAGGTGCCCACCAACTGGGTCGTCACCCTTGGCGGCAACGAGCTGCCGGTCCGCACCGAGGCAGGCGAGGGCGACACCCTGAACGTTGTCTTTGATGATGGAACGGTTGCCGTGTCGAGCGACTGGCTGCCCGGTCGCAACCATGCCTCTTTCCTGGTGGATGGTGAGCGCATCGGCGTGAAGACGGCATCGGCTGGTCAGGGCTGGCGTCTGCGCTGGCGCGGCATCGATGAGGTCGCTCGCGTCCGCACGCCGAGGATTGCGGAACTTGCTCGCCTGATGCCCGAGAAGCTGCCGCCAGACACGTCGAAGATGCTTCTGTGCCCAATGCCGGGCGTCATCACCTCCGTCGCGGTGAAGGTTGGCGATACGGTTGAGGACGGACAGGTGCTTTGCACGGTTGAGGCCATGAAGATGGAAAACGTGCTGCGCGCGGAACGCCGCGGCGTGGTCAAGTCCATCAGCGCCGAGCCTGGCATGAGCCTTGCGGTCGACGAACTCATCATGGAGTTTGAATGAGATGAGAGGCTGGCGGTTTTCGGACTGCCGGCCTTGCTTTTGAGAGATATCCGGCGATGTTCCTGCAGGGTGAGGCGGGAAACATCGCGGCATAGGTTCGGACGGTGGCGGACGTTGCAGCCAGCCCCGCGAAGAGGAAAGAAAGCAGCACAAATGGCTCCAAAACTTGAGAAATGGCGTGAGTTGGCGGAGAAGGAGCTCAAGCGCTCGCCTGAAACCATCGTCTGGAACACGCCGGAGGATATCAAGGTCAAGCCGCTCTACACGGCCGAGGATCTTGAGGGCGTCAGCCATCTGGAATCCCTGCCGGGCATGAAGCCCTTCGTGCGCGGTCCACGCGCTACAATGTATGCTGGCCGACCGTGGACGATCCGCCAGTACGCGGGCTTCTCCACCGCCGAGGAATCGAACGCCTTCTACCGCAAGGCTCTGGCCGCCGGCCAGCAGGGCGTTTCAGTCGCCTTCGACCTTGCGACGCACCGTGGCTATGACAGCGACCATCCGCGCGTGGAAGGCGACGTCGGCAAGGCCGGTGTTGCGATCGACTCCGTCGAGGACATGAAGATCCTCTTCGAAGGCATCCCGCTCGAGAAGGTCTCGGTCTCCATGACCATGAACGGCGCGGTGATCCCGATCCTCGCCAACTTCATCGTCGCGGGTGAGGAGCAGGGCGTTCCGCGTGCCCAGCTTTCCGGCACCATCCAGAACGACATCCTAAAGGAGTTCATGGTCCGCAACACCTATATCTATCCGCCCGAGCCTTCGATGCGGATTGTTGCGGACATCATCGAATACACAGCCAGGGAGATGCCGAAGTTCAACTCGATCTCCATTTCCGGCTACCACATGCAGGAAGCCGGTGCGACGCTGGTGCAGGAGCTTGCCTTTACGCTCGCCGACGGCCGCGAATACGTTCGCGCCGCGCTGAAGAAGGGCCTGAACGTCGACGACTTCGCAGGCCGCCTGTCATTCTTCTTCGCCATCGGCATGAACTTCTTCATGGAAATCGCCAAGCTGCGCGCCGCGCGTCTGCTCTGGGCCCGCATCATGGAAGAGTTCGAGCCGAAGAAGGCAAGCTCGCTGATGCTGCGCACCCACTGCCAGACCTCTGGCGTCTCGCTGCAGGAGCAGGACCCCTACAACAACATCGTGCGCACCGCCTTTGAGGCCATGTCGGCTGCCCTCGGCGGCACCCAGTCGCTGCACACCAACTCCTTCGACGAAGCGATCGCTCTGCCGACGGAATTCTCCGCCCGCATCGCCCGCAACACGCAGCTCATTCTGCAGCACGAGACGGGTGTGACCAACGTCGTCGACCCGTTGGCTGGCTCCTACTACATCGAGAGCCTGACCAACGAGCTGGCCGAAAAGGCCTGGGCGCTGATCGAGGAGATGGAATCTCTGGGCGGTATGACCCAGGCGGTTGCCACCGGGCTGCCGAAGCGCCTGATCGAGGAAGCTGCGATCCGCAAGCAGGCATCGGTTGATCGCGGCGAGACCGTTATCGTTGGCGTCAACAAGTATCGTCCCGAGACCGAGGACGAAATCGAGATCCTCCAGATCGACAATACCGCCGTGCGTCTGTCGCAGATCGCCCGCCTTGAAAAGGTGAAGCGCCAGCGCGACCCGAAGCGCGTCGAGGCAGCCCTTGCCGCCCTCGAGCAGGTCGCCCGCACCGGCGAAGGCAACATCCTCGAGGCAGCCGTGGAAGCTGCCCGCCTGCGCGCGACCGTGGGCGAGATCTCCGACGCGATGCGCAACGCCTTCAACGAGAACGTCGCCGTTCCTGTGATCGTCGAGAAGGTCTACGGCGAGTCCTACGAGAACGATCCGGAATACCGCACGGTGGTCGAGCGCCTGCAGAGCTTCTCTGAGACGCTGCAGGAAAAGCCGCGTGTCATGATCGCCAAGCTCGGTCAGGATGGCCACGACCGTGGCGCCAAGGTTATCGCTTCTGCCTTCAACGACATCGGCTTCGAGGTTCTGGCGGGTCCGCTCTTCCAGACGCCCGAGGAAGCAGCCGACATGGCGATTGCCTCGAAGGTGCACGTCGTCGGCGCATCCTCGCTCGCCGCTGGCCACAAGACGCTCGTTCCCCAGCTCATCCAGGAGCTGAAAAAGAAGGGTGCGGAGAACATCATTGTCGTCTGTGGTGGTGTCATCCCCCGTCAGGACTATGACTACCTGCTTGAACAGGGTGTAGCTGCTATCTTCGGACCGGGCAGCAACGTGCTCGAATGCGCACGCACGGTGCTTGATCTGCTTGAGGGACGCCGCCGTAACGACTAGAGCAATTCCAGGAAAAGTGGGAACCGGTTTCCCGTCCGGAATTGCGTTTAAACAAAGGCTTAGATCATTTCAGCGTTTCCGTGCTCCGCTGAAACGATCTAAGGCACTACTGCTACAATTGAGGAGGACCACATGACGTCACCGATCATCTTGACGAACAGCGATGGCATTGCCGAGATCCGGCTGAACCGGTCCGAGCGCCGTAATGTCTTCAGCGTTGAGATGGTCGATGCTTTGGTCGAAGCCGTCAATGAGGTTGTCTCCAGGGACGAAACGCGCGTACTCGTCTTCAGTGCCGAAGGTCCGTCCTTCGGCGCTGGCGGCGATCTTGCTTTCTTCCACGAAGCGGAAGACAAACCCGCTGCTGCCGAGCGCCTGATCCACCCCCTGCACGCGATGCTGAAGCAACTCGACAGCGCCGCATTCGTGACCATCGGCAGCATCAAGGGCGCGGTCGCTGGTGGTACGCTGTCGCTTGCCCTTGGTCTCGATATGGTTATCGCAGCCGAGGACACGATCTTCAACTTCGCTTATCCGCGTGTTGGCGTCCCGGCGGATTGTGGCGGCTCATGGGCCCTGCCGCGTCTGGTTGGCTATCGCAAGGCGCTGGAAATCGCGCTTCTGTGCCAGTCTATTCCGGCGGATGAGGCCCTAAGGCTTGGGCTGGTGAACAAGGTCGTTCCGCTTGACGCTTTGGAAGCGGAGACGGCCGACCTTGCCCATCGTATTGCAGCAGGGGCACCCGTTGCCCACAAACACCTGAAGGCGCTGATGCGTCAGTCGCTGGACAACAGCTACGCTGACCAGCTCGATGTGGAAGCCTCCGCCTTCATCAGTTGCGCCGGTACCGCTGATTTTAGTGAAGCCCTTGAAGCCTTCTTCGGCAAGCGCAAGCCGCAGTTCGTGGGGCGCTGAGCGTCTCAGGTTTTCAGATAAATCAGAGCCCCATCCTGGTGACGCGGTGGGGCTTTTTCTTTTCCTGAGTGGCTGGATAGTTCCCGCCAAAGCAAGAACGGCGCCCCAAGGACGCCGCTCTCGAAGGTCTATCGGTAGGGATTAATTAACAGCCGGCGCGCTTGGCCAGGCCGTCCTCACGCAGCTTGTGCGGGCTCTCGATCGTCACGATCGAGTCCAGAGCCGGAAGGAAGTGGCTCTTGTCGCTCGCCTGCAGACCGCCGGTCGGGATCGTCACCTGACCTGCATTCTCCTGGAGCCACTTGGCCGCTGCTTCACCTTCCGTCGTGCCGGCGCCATTCATGGTTTCGGCAACGATGAGCGGGATGATGTAGTATGGTGCCAGCGAGCCCGGGCCGCCCAGCATTTCGAGTTCCGGCACTTCCTTGTTTGCACGGGCAACGAACTTGGCGAAAGCGTTCTCGCCAACCGGGTCGCCATCGCAGTAGGTCTGGCCGACGAACGTCACGGCATAGACGTTCTCGAAGGCTTCTTCGCCGATCACGCCGGCATTGCCGACGGCGTAGTTGGACAGCGTCTGGTTTGCCAGAACCGGCACATCCCAGCCGATGTCGAGGCGGTTCTCGAGCATCTTGCGGGCGTCGTCACCGAGCGAGGAGATGAACAGCAGCGCTTCAGCACCCGACGAACGCAGCGACAGCAACTGCGGGGTCATGTCTTCCGTGCGGAACGGGAATTCCTGGATTTCGACGGGCTCCAGACCCTTTTCCTTCAGGTATTCCGTGATCTCGACCACACCTGCCTTCGACATGCCGCCGTTGTCGGAGATGATGCCGAACTTCTTCACGCCGAGCTTGTCGATCGCGAAGTTGATGTTCGGAATGATCTGGTTCAGCGCGGTAACCGAGGTCGAGAAGTGGTACGGCACGGTGTCCGGGCTCAGCGTCGGCGAAGCAGCCGTCGAGACGTGCAGCACCTTGCTCTCGGTCGTTACCGTTGCGATCGGAATGGTCTCCTGGCTGGTGGCCGGGCCGATGATCGCATCGACCTTTTCGTTCTGCAGCAGGCGGCGGGCTTCAGCAACGCCGTGGGTCGGGTCGGTCATCGTATCTGCGATGACGAGCTCCACCTTCTTGCCGAGAATGCCGCCATTGGCGTTGATCTCGTCAACGGCGAGCTTCCATGCGGTGCTTGCAGCACGGCCGATGGACGCGCCACCGCCGGTCATCGACATGATGCCGCCCAGCTTGACGGTATCCTCGGCGAAAGCCACGCTGCTCCCCAAGGCAACGCTGGCGACCGCAAGAATGCTCAGTGTTTTGTTCAACCGTGTACCCATGTGACTCCTCCGGATCAGGTATGAAAGCCATCAGACTTCAAGCAAAAGCCGCGATCATCGTTCGAACGGACTAGTGCACTGCGGCGAGGAAAGAGATTCTCTGCACCTAGTCCGGATGGAGTGGGACATGGGAGCCGGCGCCCGCCAAACTGCCCGCCATGAAACGCGCGCTCATATGTTCTTCACACACGATCAGCGGGGTCATGCCGGGCTCCGTTCCTGCCTCGCGTCATTCCCTGGAGGTTCGCCTGCGGGCGCTGTCATCCGCTGGATACCAGGGCTACTGGTTTCATTTCCGCGATTATCTTGAGCAGAAGGCGGCAGGTCTCACGGACGGTGAAATAAAGTCCCTCTTCGATGCGGCGGGAATGGAGCATCGCGGCGTGGAGTTTCTCACGGACTGGTTTCTCGACACCAGTGATGCACGCCAGATGGAAGATGCAGCCTTTGCCGCTGCGCGCGCGATCGGGGCGGACGTCCTGAGTGTGGGCGCGGATTTCCAGGGCAAGGGTCTTTCACGGTCGCATATGGTGGGAACCTTCGAGGCGCTCTGCGCGCGGGCTGCAGAACATAGACTGTCCGTCGGCCTTGAGATCGTTCCCTGGAGCAACGTACCGGATCTGAAAACGGCGCTCGATTTGATGGGCCCCGTAAATGCGGGGCTCGTCATTGACGCCTGGCATGTCTTCCGGGGGTCAACGACCCTCGACGAGCTGGAAACGCTGCCAAAGGAAAAGATCCTCTGCATTCAGGTCAATGATGCAGGTCCGCAGGTGGGATCCCTGCCGGAGGACACCCAGCGCAGGCTTTTATGCGGGGAAGGCGAGTTTGATCTTCCAGCCTTCGTCCGCTCCCTCCGGAAGACCGGATCCGAGGCTCCTCTGAGCGTCGAGATCATCTCCCCTGAGCTGGCTGCCATGCCGCTTGAAGATGCTGCCCGCACGACGTTTGACAGCGCAGCTTCGCTCATCGTGATCTGAGACCCTAGACCGCCATCACGGTTCAGTTTGTCTGATAGTCCGTTCTAACGATGCTGGCTTAATCGATTGAGCGCATAGGGGAGTATGGCGCTAGTGCGCCCACGAACAAGCTGCATGGGAGGACTTCATGCTGAGTGAAATTGCGATCATCGTCGTCCGCGGTGTCGCTATAGGTTCCATCTTCGCGTTGATAGCGATGAGCTTCAACATCGTACATGGCGCGACTGGTATCCTTAACTTTGCCCAGGGAAACATGTTTGTCCTGGGTGGCTTTGCGGCGTTTTTTCTCGCCAATCAGGTAGATGTATCCTGGTGGTTGCTGATGATGGTGGTTTCAGGCCTCCTCGTTGCTGCACTGGTGACATTCCAGGGTTGGATCACACTCTTGCCTTTAAGGTCTGCGGTCGAGCAGGACTCGTGGATCATATCCACCATGGCCGCCTCGATTATTCTTGGCGCGATCCTCATGATCACCCAGGGTCCCTTTGCCTACACGGTTCAGAGTGTCGTGCCGTCGTTCCGCGTCTTCGGCGTACGAACGCCCGGCGCCTACGCACTCGCCATTGGCGCAATGGTGTTCTGGTATTTTGCGCTGCGCTTCTTCCTGCGCAAGACGTTGCTCGGCCTCGCCATCAGCGCAATCTCGCAGGATCTTGATGCGGCGCGCGCCGCGGGCTTGCCCGTCCGCCGTCTCCAGCTGATCGCCTTCGCCATCAGCGGTCTGATCGTCGGCACCGCTGGCTTTCTCGTTGCTCCCGTCATCTCCGTCAGCCCAGACGCCGGCATGCGCTACGTCCTGAACGGCTTCGTTGCGACCGTGGTGGGTGGCGTTGGCAGCAATCTCGGCACCCTGATCGGCGGACCGCTGGTCGGCGTTGTTGCGATGCTGACCGCCTACAAGATCGGTGGCTCGTATCAGGATCTGGCTTCGCTGCTGGTTCTGGTTCTGATCCTGATGGTTCGTCCGCAGGGTCTGTTCGGCCGCACGACTGCGCGGAGGGTTTGATATGACCGTATCCAAGACAATGGACTCCGGCGCACAAGTGTCTGTTTCAACGACGTCCAGAGCGCGGTTCAACTCCGATCTGCCACAGGTGTGGATCGGCATTGCGCTGATCGCCGTCACCGGATTTCTGCCGTCGCTGCTTGGCAACTCTTACTGGGTGCACACCTTCCATCTGGTGAACATCTACATTGCCGCCGCTATCTTCCAGAACTTCCTCTTTATCGATGCCGGCCAGAAGTCGTTCGGCCAGGGCGTTCTGCTTGGATTGGGTGCCTATGTCACGGCCATCTTCTTTGGCATGCATGGCTATTCTTTTGCGGCAGCTTCACTGATTGGCCTTTTTGCGGCCTTCCTCGGCGGCCTGCTCTTCGCACTGCCGGCGCTGCGCGTGCAGTATTTCCATCTTGGCTTCGTGACGCTTTCGGCCGCAATCGTCTTCCCGCAGCTTCTGATGTCGCTCGACAAGTGGACGAACGGCATCAACGGCATCAGCGTGGCGGTGCCATGGATCCATCATGAGGTAATCTTCGGCCTGTCCTGGCTGACGATCATGGTGGCGGTCTATCCGATGCTCGCGCTGGTCGTGCACTATGCGATCCGCAACTCGCGTCTTGGACGCCAGATGCGCGTTGCCGCCCTCAGCCCCGAGGCTGCCCGCACCCTAGGCGTGAAGCCGGGCGTGATGCGCTTCCTCGCCTTCATCATCGCCTCCATCGGCACCGGCATCTGCGGCATCCTCTACCTTCCCGCCGTTTCCTTCGTGAGCCCGCAGGGCTTCAACATGGAAATGTCGTTCCTGTTCTTCATGGCGGTCGTGGTGGGTGGCCGCGGACAGCTTCTCGGCCCGATCATTGGCATGTGGATTGTGTTCATCCTGCCGAACGTCGCGCTGGTTGAATACGTCGACTACCGCCTGCTGATCTACGGCACCCTGACGCTGCTCACCGTCGTTCTCTTCCCCGACGGCATCGTCGGCTCGGTAGAGCGTTGGCGCAAGGCACGGTCGGTCCTTGGCCGTGGCGAAAAGGCCTTCCGTATTGACCCGTTCCTTGAACGCCTGAAGAACAACACCCAGTTCACCCCGTCGGATACTGAATATGCCGTCGAGGTCCGCAATGGTGTGAAGCGCTTCGGTGCTGTGGTTGCTGTCGGCGGCGTCAACATGAAGGTCCGCAAGGGCGAGATCCACGGCCTGATCGGTGCCAATGGCTCAGGCAAGACCAGCCTTCTGAACGTCCTGTCGGGCTTGAGCCGCCTGGACGAAGGCTCGTTCCTGATCAACGGGCATGATGCGACGCGCATGGCCGCCGACCGTATTGCCAATACGGGTCTTGGCCGTACCTTCCAGACGCCCCGCATCTTCACTCAGCTGTCGCTTTGGGAAAATCTGCGAATCGGTCTGGATGCCAGCACGACGAGCCCCAGTGAAGGCATCAGGCAATTGGCCGCTCAGCTGGAAGCCGAGTTCGGTCAGGACAATGCCGAGCTTCTGTCGCACGGCCAGCGCCGTCTGGTGGAAGTAATGCGCGTGGTTCTGAAGGAAGCGGACATCATCCTCTTCGACGAACCGGCCGCAGGTCTCTCGCAGAGCGAGCGTGCGGATTTCGCCAAGCTCGTCCGCTTCCTGTCGCGCAACCTCGGCAAGAGCGTGATCCTGGTGGAGCACGACCTCGACCTCGTCTGGGGCATTGCCGACACCATCACCGTTCTGGAACAGGGCAAGTCCGTCGCCAGCGGTGCTCCGGAAGCGCTCGCCCGTGATCCTGCCGTACAGCACATGTTCGTTGGAGGCGCCCGTGCTTAAGGTCAACAATCTCTACGCGGGCTATGGCATAGTCCCTGTCCTTGAGGATGTCTCCCTGTCGGTCTCCGCCGGTGAGATCCTTCTCATCGGTGGCGAGAACGGCGCGGGCAAGTCCACCCTGATGCGGGCGATCGCCGGCTTCAACAAGCCGACGAAGGGCGAGGTGCTTCTGGACGGCAAGCCGCTCCAGGGCATGGCGCCGGAAGCCATCGCTCAGTCGGGCCTCCGTCTGGTGCTCGATGGGCACCGGGTGTTTCCTGAGCTGAGCGTTTACGACAACCTGCGCATGGGTGCGGCGGCGCGTCGTGGCGACAAGGCAGCCTTCAGCAAGGCCGTCGACCAGATCTACGACGTCTTCCCGATCCTCAAGGAAAAGCACAAGGCATACGCGCGTGACCTTTCCGGTGGCCAGCAGCAGATGCTGGCCCTCGGCCAGGCCTTCGTTGCCCAGCCCAAGGTGCTTCTCTGTGACGAGCCGTCGATGGGTCTCGCCCAGGCGCTGCTGCCGCCGATCCTTTCCTTCCTGCGCAACTGGGCGGAGAGCGGCACTGCGGTCGTCATCGTCGAGCAGCACCTGAAGGTGACCGCCCCCTATGCCGACCGCGCGATGATCATCGAACGCGGCAAGGTCAAGTTCACCTGCAAGGCCTCCGAGCTTGATGAAAAGCTCGGGCTCGCCGAAACCGCTGCGGCGCACTAGCATTGGAGGCGGTGGAGTTGGAGACGGCTGAACCGAACTACTTCATTGGCTATGAAGGCGTCGTGGAGCCGGAATGGATCGATATCAACCGGCACATGAATGTTGAGTGGTACGACTACGTGTTCGATGCCGCTGAGCACAACATCATCGATACGATCGGTCTCACCAACGACTACATCGCCGCCAATGGCCGCACCACGTACAGGCTGGAAAAGCGCATCCGCTACGAAAAGGAGCTGCTCGAAGCCGAGCAGCTTCAGGTCAGGAGCCGCCTCATCTTCACTGACGAGCGCATCTTCAAGCACCGTCATGAACTCCTGAACCTTACCCGGAATGTCCGGGCGGCTTCAGCTGAATTCGTTTCCATCCATGTGGACCTGTCGGTCCGGAAATCGGCGCGGATCGTCGATCCGGTCATCCTGGAGAACCTACGCAGGCTCGCAAGGGCGCACGCCGTTGACCAGGAAGTGAGCGTCTGACGGGTTGGCTCCGGGCCGCTGCGGGGAGGGCCTAGTGTTCGAATTCGACTACATCATCGTGGGAGCCGGTACGGCTGGTTGCGTGATCGCGGCCCGGCTGGCGGAGGATCGCGACGTTACCGTTGCCATTGTCGAGGCTGGCGGTGGGGATGCCTCGCCCATGATCGGTATTCCGGGCGCAAACGTCATCACGGGCTCTAAGCCGGAGTACAACTGGAACTATCGCACCGAACCGGTGCCGGCTCTTGGTGGTCGTCGTCTCTATTGGGCGCAGGGCAAAATCCTTGGCGGATCGAGCACCATCAACGGCATGATGTATCTGCGAGGCCATGCCCGCGACTATGACGGCTGGGCAGCGGAGGGCTGTGATGGCTGGAGCTACGCCGACCTCCTGCCGCTGTTCAAGCGAAGCGAAACCAACGAACGCGGCGCGTCCGAGATCCACGGCGGCTCTGGCCCGCTGGACGTCTCGGTAGGCAGTTCCACAGCACCCGTTTGCGACATCTTCCTGGAAGCGGCTGCTGAGGCTGGCATTCCCGTGGTGGACGACTTGAACAGCCCGCGCGGTGAAGCCTTTGGCCATGTCGACCTGACAATCGGCAACGGACGCCGCAGCAGTGCTTCGACAGCGTACCTGCGCCCTGCCATGAGACGCGGCAACATTCACCTGTTCCTTCAGACACCGGTCACGCGCATTCTAATCGAACGCGGCAGTGCAGCTGGTGTAGAAGTCAACCTCCACGGCCAGTCGAAGATACTGCGTGCGCGCCGCGAAGTGGTGCTCTGTGGCGGGCCTGTAAACTCACCCCAGCTCCTTATGCTGTCCGGTATCGGTCCTGCGGACCATCTGCGGGAGAAGGGTATTCAGGTCTCGGTGGATAATCCCTCTGTCGGTGAAAACCTGCAGAACCACACCATGTACAAGCTCATGTACAGCACCCGCACGCCTGTATCGGCCTATAACCACCTGCGTCCTGCCGGTCTGACCATGGCCGGATGGCAATATGCTACGGGCAGGCGAGGGGTGTTGGGGCGTGGACTTTTCCCCACGGTGGGTTTCATCAACGCCGAGGAAAGCGACCCCGATACCGAGATCCAGGTCTGCATGGCGCCTGCGATCGTAAATCGTCGCGGGCCGGGCCTTCTGGGTATCCTGCCGCGTTCGCATGGGTTTACGCTGCTACTGAACGCAGGCGTGCCGCACAGCAGGGGGCAGGTACGTCTGCACTCGGCGAACCCCGAAGACCACGCCGCTATCATCCCTGACTATTTTTCCGATCCGCGAGATCTGGATATTCTCGCAAAGGGGGCAGCCCGCGTGCGCGATATGATCCATGGCTCTGTTCTGGGCAGCCACGTTGATCAGGATATTTCGAGCCCTCTGCCTCGCGACACGATAGATGAAATCAAGGCCGACATTGTCGCCAACGCGGCCAATCACTATCACGCCTGCGGAACCTGCCGCATGGGTGGAGACTCGGCCTCGGTTGTAGATCCGCAGCTTCGTGTACGCGGTATTGAAAAACTTCGTGTGGCAGACACGTCCATCATGCCTAGAATGATAAACGCGAACACATGTGCTACCGCATTCGTAATTGGTGAGAAGGCCGCCGATCTCATCCGTGCGGCCTGAGAAGAGGAGTTTGGAATGGAGAAGCGTAGACTTGGGCAGTCCGGTTTGCTGGTGTCAGTTGTCGGTCTTGGCTGCAACAATTTCGGCGGATTGAAGCAGTCGCTCGATCTGGAAGGCGCGCGCAAGGTTGTTCATGCGGCGCTCGATGCCGGGGTGAACTTTTTCGACACGTCGGACTCGTATGGGACCAACGGCGGCTCCGAAATCACGCTGGGTGAGATCCTCGGGTCCAACCGCGAAGAAATCGTGCTGGCCACCAAGTTCGCGTCGCCCATGAACCGCGAGAAGAGCACACGCTACAACGGCTCGCGCGGCTACATCATGAAGGCCGTCGAAGACAGCCTGCGCCGCCTGAAGACAGATTACATCGACCTCTACCAGTACCACTTCCCGGATCCGCAGACGCCGATCGAGGAAACGCTGCGCGCGCTGGACGATCTGATCCATCAGGGCAAGGTGCGCTATATCGCCTGCTCGAACCTCGCGCCCTGGCAGCTGGTTGACGCCTGGTGGACATCGAAGCACCACAACCTGCACAGCCTGCTTTCCACCCAGGCCGAGTACAGCCTGCTCGAACGAGGCGCGGAAGCGACCCTGTTCCCTGCCTTGGAACGCACTGGCATGTCGCTGCTGCCTTACTTCCCGCTGGCAAGCGGTCTGCTGACCGGCAAGTATCGCAAGGGGCAGGCAGTTCCAGCCGATTCCCGCATGAGCATGTCCTACTTCCAGTCACGTCTGACGGAAGAGCGTCTCGACACCGTGGAAAAGCTGATCGCCTTCGCAGAAGCGCGCGGCCACACGATCCTCGAACTGGCCATGAGCTGGCTTGCCTCCAACCCGCTCGTCTCCAGCGTCATCGCCGGTGCGACGAAGCCGGAGCAGGTGACCGCAAACGCCAGGGCCGTGACATGGAAGCTCACCGCCGAAGATCTCGCTGAGCTCAACGAACTGACAGGCAAGTAACAGCCGATATTGCCACAACGCCCTCATGCTGAGCCTGTCGAAGCACCAGGGTGTTCGGTGCAGCAACCCACCCCTTCGTGGTTCGACAAGCTCACCATGAAGGGGTGGATCGCCCGTCCCTCTCGCCATCGCGCATCTGATCCCTGTACTTTAGTCTCTTTGGACGATTGCAGTGCAGCATCGCACGCTTAGCGTACAATCATCAGAAGAGGACTTAGGCAGATGGACGGACTCGTTCCCCCCCGCACCGCGGACATCACATACGAAACCGATGAACCGGTAATCTATCGGACCGACGGGCCGGTGGCCTGGGTGATCATGAACCGCCCGACGTTCAACAATGCCCAGAATTCCCAGATGACCTATGCCCTGGACGATGCGTTCCAGCGTGCCGTCAACGACGACGCGATCAAGGTCATCGTGCTGGCAGGCGAGGGCAAGCACTTCTCCGCAGGCCATGACATCGGCACCCCGGGCCGTGACGTCAACAAGACCTTCGAGCGCCGCCTGATGTGGGCTGACCACACCAACAAGCCGGCAGCTGAAATGCTCTACACGCGCGAGCATGAAGTTTATCTCGGCATGTGCCGCCGCTGGCGCGATATCCCGAAGCCGACCATTGCGGCTGTGCAGGGTGCTTGCGTGGCGGGCGGCCTGATGCTGGCGTGGGTCTGCGATATTATCGTCGCCACCGAGGACGCCTTCTTCCAGGACCCCGTCATCCGCATGGGCATCCCGGGCGTCGAGTATTTCGCCCATGCTTTCGAGCTGCCGCCGCGCATCGCCAAGGAATTCCTGCTGTTCGGCGACCGTATGAGCGCTGAGCGCGCCCATCATTTCGGCATGGTCAACCGTCTGACCACGCGTGAAAAGCTGAACGAGACCGTTCAGGAAATGGCCCTGAAGCTGGCCGAAAAGCCGCGTCTCGGCCTCTGGCTGACGAAGCAGGCGGTCAACCATGTCGAGGAACTGCGCGGCAAGCGTACCGCCATGGATGCGGCCTACCACATGCACCACTTTGCCCATGCGCAGAACGACCTGGCCACCGGCAACATGCTGGGCGGGCAGGATGCGAAGAGCATGGCCGCCGCCAACAAGAAGGCGGCAGGCGAGTCCTGACAATAGCAACTACGGGATGTGACCGTGGACCTGACATATAGTGCGGAAGAAAATGCGTTTCGCATGGAAGTGCGCGCGTGGCTGGAGGCAAATGTCCCATCCGCGCCGCTGCCTTCCTTCGATGCGTCACGCGAGGGCTTTGAGGCCCATCGCGAATGGGAGCGCAAGCTCAGTGAAGGCAACTGGGGCATGGTCACCTGGCCGAAGGAATACGGCGGCCGTGCCCTGGACCTGATCCAGTGGCTGATCTTCGAGGAAGAATACTGGCGCGCTGGCGCACCGCTGCGCGTCAACCAGAACGGCATCTTCCTGCTCGGCCCCACGCTGATGGAATTCGGCACGCCGGAGCAGAAGGCACGTTTCCTGACCGCCATGGCATCCGGCGAGGAGATCTGGGCGCAGGCCTGGTCCGAGCCGCAGGCAGGCAGTGACCTCGCGGCCGTTCGCTCCACCGCCCGCCGTGAAGGCGACGAATACGTGCTGAACGGCCACAAGATCTGGTCGTCCCGCGCCGTCTTCGCCGACTGGGCTTTCGGCCTCTTCCGTAGCGATCCGGGCTCGGAGCGTCACAAGGGCCTTTCGCTCATCTTCTTCCCGCTCAATGCGCCGGGCGTACGTGTGCAGGCCATCCCGCAGATCGACGGCGAGACCGGCTTTGCCGAAATCTTCCTCGAGGATGTCCGCGTTCCTGCCTTCAATCGTCTGGGCGATGAAGGGCAGGGCTGGCACATCTGCATGGCGACAGCCGGCTTCGAGCGCGGTCTTATGCTGCGCAGTCCCGCCCGCTTCCAGATGGCGGCAAAGCGACTGGTCGAGCTTTACCGGAAGCATGAAGCCGAGTGCGATCCGGCAATCCGGGATGCGGTCCTGCAGGCGCACATGGATGCGGAAGCCTACGCGCTGTCGATCTACTCGACTGCTTCCCGTCTTATTGCGGGCGGCAAGATTGGTGCCGAAGCCTCCACCAACAAGATCTTCTGGTCCGAGATGGACATTGCCATGCACCGCACCGCGCTTGCCATCCTTGGCGCCCGCGCCGAGCTGGTTCGCGCCGCTCCCGCCGCTGGCGAGGATGCGCGCTGGCTGGAAGGCTACTTCTTCTCGCTCGCCGGACCGATCTACGCCGGTTCGAACGAGATCCAGAAAAACATTATCGCCGAGCGCATGCTCGGCCTGCCACGCGGGTGAGGGCCATGGACTTCCGCTTCACCGACGAACAAAAAATGACCGCAGAGGCGGTCGAGGGCCTGCTGGCTGACCTCTGCCAGGCTTCCGATCTTCGCCGTCTGATGGAATCGGGCGATGCCCGTGATGAGAAGCGCTGGACCGCGCTTGTGGAGATGGGGCTGCAGGGTGCCCTGGTTGCCGAGGAAGAAGGCGGCCTTGGCCTGAAGCCTGCCGATTTCGTGCTGGTTGCCGAAGCCTGTGGCCGTGCTGGCCTGCCCGAGCCGCTGGTCGACAATGCCGGCGTTGCCATCCCGCTGCTGGCCGACATCGTCCGCGCCACCGGCGCTGGTGCTGATCTTCTGGAACAGGCTCTGGCCGGTGAGATTACCGTCGCGGCAGCTCATCCGGTCAATGCCTTCATTGCCGATGCCGACACGGCGGGCGCCATCATCGCGATCTGGAATGACGAACTGTTTGTCGTCACCCCGGATGCGGTGGAGCTCGTGCGCCAGCAGAGCTCTGATCCCTTCCGCCGACTGTTCACGCTGGCAGCCAGGCCGTCGTCCGCGGTCGTCAGCCTCCCGCTTTCCGAGGCTCAGGCCTATCTGGATGCAGCCCTTGATCGTGGTGCGCTCTTCTCTGCCGCCCAGCTGGCTGGTATCGCCCAGCGTGCCGTCGATCTTGGCGTCGCCTACTCGAAGGAACGCATGCAGTTCGGCAAGCCGATCGGCTCCTATCAGGCGGTCAAGCACCTGTTGGCGACCGCTCAGGTGAAGATCGAGTTCGTCCGCCCGGTCATCTATGCTGCGGCGGCGGCTACGCCGGACCGCAACGTCTTCTCGCGCTCGCGCATCTCGCACGCCAAGATCATGGCGTCGGAAGCTGCTGATCTCGCCTGCCGCACCTCCGTGCAGGTGCACGGTGCGATGGGCTATTCGTGGGAAGTCGACGTCCACTTCTTCCTCAAGCGTGCGCTTGCGCTGGCAAGCTGGTGGGGCGATGCGCGCTTCCATCGCGCCCGCGTTGCGACCCGCGTTTTCGGGCACCCGCTGGGTGCAGACCAGACTTTTCCGAAGGGATAGACCATGCCAGAGGCATATATCATTGATGCAGTGAGAACTCCGGTCGGCCGTAAGAAGGGCTCCTTTGCCACGACCCACTCGGCCGATCTGGGTGCGATTCCGATCAAGGCGCTGATCGAGCGCACGGGCATCGACCCTTCCGCAGTTGACGACGTTGTGTTCGGCTGCGTGGAAACGCTTGGGCCCCAGGCCGGTGACATCGCCCGTACCTGTTGGCTCGTGGCTGGCATGCCTCTTCACGTTCCAGGTGTGACGGTCGACCGTCAGTGCGGGTCCTCCCAGCAGGCGATCCACTTCGCTGCGCAGGGCGTGATGAGCGGTACGCAGGATCTGGTCGTGGCCGGTGGCGTACAGAACCTGAACCTGATCCCGATCTCTGGCGCGATGATCGCCGGTCAACAGTACGGCTTCCCGGATCCGTTCAGCACCTCACCCGGCTGGCAGGCACGCTTCGGAACGGAGGAAGTGAACCAGTTCCGCTCTGCCCAGATGATTGCAGACAAGTGGGAAATCTCGCGCGAGGAGATGGAACAGTTTGCCTATGCTTCGCACGCTCGCGCCATCCACGCCATCGACAGCGGCTATTTTGAGCGCGAAATCGTTCCGGTCGGCGATTTCAGGACGGACGAGACGCCGCGCCGCGACACGACGCTGGAGCGCATGGCTTCCCTCAAGCCGCTTCTGGAAGGTGGCACCATCACCGCAGGTGTGGCAAGCCAGAACTCCGACGCAGCAGCCGCCATGCTGATAGCTTCCGAGCGTGCAGTGAAGGAGCACAACCTGAAGCCGCGCGCCCGCATCCATCACCTGACGGTCCGTGCCGATGATCCGGTCTGGATGCTGACCGCACCAATCCCTGCAACCCGCCATGCGCTGGAAAAGACCGGTCTCAAGGTCGAGGACATCGATCTCTTCGAGTGCAACGAAGCCTTCGCTTCCGTGACCATGGCCTGGATGAAGGAACTCGGTATTCCGCACGAGAAGGTCAACGTCAATGGCGGTGCAATTGCACTCGGCCATCCGCTTGGCGCAACTGGTGCCCGCCTGATGACCACCATGCTTCACGAGCTGGAGCGTCGCGGTGGCCGTTACGGCCTGCAGACCATGTGCGAGGGCGGTGGTCAGGCAAACGTCACGATCATCGAAAGGCTCTGACGATGCCGTGCTACTCGTTCGAGGGCATCCGCCCCGTCGTGCACCCGACCAGCTTCCTGCATCCGACGGCGTCGCTAATCGGCGACGTCATCGTCGGGCCGGGTTGCTACATCGGTGCCGGCGCTTCACTCAGGGGTGATTTCGGCCGCATCATCGTGGAAGGCGACACGTCCATTCAGGACAACTGCACCCTTCACACGGGGTCGGGCAGCGATTGTGTGATCAAGCGTGGCGCAACGGTCGGCCATGGTGCAGTCGTTCACGGCGCCACCATTGGCGAGAACGCGCTGGTCGGCATGAACACGGTTGTCCTCGACGATGCGGAGATTGGCGCGGAGTCACTCATCGGCGCCATGAGCCTGGTCAAGTCCGACATGCGCGCACCTGCCCGCAGCCTCATTGCGGGCAACCCGGCGAAGATCATCCGTGAGATGCCTGCCGAGGCGATCAAGTGGAAGAACGACGGTCAGGGCGAATACCAGCGCCTGGCCCGCATGTCCTTCACTGACTTTGCGGAATGCGAGCCGCTGACCGAGGTAGAGCCCGAACGTCGCCGCGTTTCCAGCACGGCCCGTGCGGTCCGCCTGAACACCAGGTAGCGCCTTCGGGCCGTCAAACAACATTCGAAATTCTGAGGAGCAGGTATGGCTGGCATTTGTGAGGGTAGGGTAGTCGTTGTGACCGGCGCAGGCCGCGGGCTTGGACGCGCCTATGCATTGGGACTGGCTGCAGAGGGCGCGAAGGTTGTCGTCAACGATCTGGGCGTTGGCACCCATGGTGACGATACGCAGGAGCGTCCGGCTGATGAGGTTGTAGCCGAGATCCGCGCTGCTGGCGGTGTGGCTGTCGCCAACTTCGACGACGTGGCTGACTGGGAAGGTGCACAGCGCATCATCCAGAGCGCGATCGACGCCTTTGGTCGTCTGGATGCCGTGGTAAACAACGCCGGATTCGTGCGCGACCGTATGTTCGTTTCCTGCACGCCAGAAGAGTGGGATGCGGTGATCCGCGTTCATCTGCGCGGCCACTTCTGTGTCACCCGACACGCGGTTGACTACTGGCGCAATGAAGCGAAGGCTGGCCGCCCGGTCGATGCGCGCATCATCAACACCTCCTCGGGCGCTGGTCTGCAGGGCTCGGTAGGACAGAGCTCCTACGCTGCCGCCAAGGCTGGCATCGCCACGCTGACGCTGGTGCAGGCGGCGGAGCTTGCCCGTTATGGCATTACCGCCAACGGTCTGGCCCCTAACGCCCGCACGCGCATGACCATGACGGCCTTCGCTGATGTCATGACGCCTGTTGAAGGGCAGTTCGACATCTTCGCTCCGGAAAACACTGCGCCGCTGGTTGCCTGGCTGGTGAGCGAAAAGTCGAAGCACTGCACCGGCCAGATCTTCGAGCTGATCGGCGGCACGATCCGTCTGGCGCTTGGCTGGAACGACGGTCCGGAATACGACATCGGCCGCCGCTGGCAGCCGGAAGAGCTTGGTGAAAAGATCACCGAGCTTCTGGCAGAGCGGCCTGCGCCGAAGCCGGTTTACGGCACTCAGTAAACAAAATACATCTCTCCTCCTCCAAGGGCTGTCGCGGCAACGCGGCAGCCTTTTTCATTGCTGTTTATTCGCTTCGTCCCTCATGGTGAGCTTGTCGAACCACGAGGGGTCCAGGTTGCACGAGCCTGTGGGGCCCAAAAACAAAAACCCCCGTGGCGCGAACCACGGGGGCTGAAATGCTCATTGAAACCCGAGCTACTTGTTCATCGCCCGCAGCACGTCCTTCTGGACCTTGCCCTGCACACTGGTGGGCAGCGCGTCCATGAACTCTACGTAGCGCGGCACCTTGTAGTTCGCGATATTCTCGCGCGCCCAGCCGATCAGCTCTTCGGCGGTGGCACTGGTACCGGGGCGCAGCACCACGTATGCCTTGCCCACTTCGCCCATGCGCTCGTCCGGAATACCGATCACGGCGATCTGGCCGACAGCCGGATGCGCGCTCATCAGGCGTTCGATTTCAGCCGGATAGCAGTTGAAACCGCCGCAGATGTAGAGATCCTTGACGCGGTCCTCGATGCGCAGGTTGCCGTTTTCGTCGAAGTAACCGATGTCGCCCGTATGCAGCCAGCCATTCTTGTCGATCGTCTTGGCCGTGCCTTCCGGATCGTTGAAATAGCCATTCATCGTCAGATAGCCACGGATGACGACTTCGCCCGCTTCCCCATCCGGCAGCAGGTTGCCATCGGCATCCATGATGCGCACTTCCGTATCCGGGAAGGGCTTGCCGGCGGTATTGGCAATCACGTCATCCGGATCGTCGGCGCTGCACATGGTGCCGTAGCCGCCACATTCCGTCAGTCCATAGCCGTTGACCACACCTTCGAAGCCGAGCGTCTCGCGCATTCGGCGGATGAGCGTAGAAGGCACCACGGCACCCCCTGTAACGCCGAGGCGCAGGCTGGAGCGATCGAATTTCTCCAGCTCCGGATGCTGCAGCATGCCGTGGAAGATCGTGGGCGGCCCAGGAATGACGCTGATCTTCTCGTTCTCAACACGCTTGAGAATTTCGTCTGCATCATAAGTGAGATGCGGAATGAGCGTTGCGCCGCGCATGATCGAGACGATCGCGCCCGAGCGGTAGCCGAACGCATGGAAGAATGGCGGGATCACGAGCAGGCGGTCTCCGCGCTGCACGCCCACGCGCGTTGCCCAGGCATCGATGGTGCGCAGGCACTGCAGGTGCCGGTACATCACGCCCTTGGGATAGCCGGTGGTGCCGGAGGTGAAGAGCATGTCGCACATATCGTCCGGACCGATGGACGCTTCGCGCTCAGCCAGCGCCTCGTCCGAAATCGTCTCCCCGCGCGCTATGAACTCGTCCCAGGGCGTCTCGGTCTCTTTCGCGCCGTCAAAGACCACGATCTCTTTGAGCAGCCCGCGTGTTTCCGGCGACAGCATCTCCGGATAGTATTTGCCGAGGAATTCGCCACAGGAGAGCAGCATCCGCGCGCCGCTGCGGCTGGCGAGGTCATGCACCTCGGATCCCTTGAAGCGCGTGCTAGTCGGGATCAGCACGCCGCCCGCGCTGACGAGACCCATGGCAGCCGCAAACCACTTCCACGTGTTGGGTGACCAGATCATCACCCGGTCGCCCTTCTCGATGCCGGATGCCATGAAGGCCTTGGCGATCTTCCGGCGCAACTGATCGAATTCGACGAAGCTCAGCTTTGTGCCGCCGTCCTCGATCGCTGGATCATTGCCATAAACTTCGGCGGCCCGCGCCACCAGCGCAGGCAGTGTTGAAAATTGCCAACCGGAATCGTGGATTGTCATGCGATGCTCTGTCTTCGCCATCTGGGAACTGCGGGATACGCAAGTTTTCGAGCGTGGACTGTACGCTCCCGGAAAGAACAGGCATCGTCCAAAAAGACGAATGACCGCTAAGCCGACGGCACTATAGATGCTTTGGCGAATTTCAGTATCAGGATGGCAGGCAGATGATCGACGCGAACGACAGTCTTTCCATGGCGGGCAAGGTGGCTCTGGTCACCGGCGGCACAAAGGGCATCGGCCGTATCATCGCGACAAGGCTGTTGGAAGCTGGCGCGAAGGTTGTCGTCTGCGGCCGCAACGAGCCGGAAAGCGTTCCCGAGGTGGAAGGCAGGAAGGCGGAGTTCATCGCCTGTGACGTGCGTCAGGCTGCCGCCTGCAAGGAGCTTGTGGATACTGTTGTGGCGCGCCACGGCAGGCTGGATCTGCTGGTCAACAACGCTGGCGGCTCGCCCGGTGTTGATGCCGCTACCGTCTCGCCACGCTTCTCGGAAGCGATCATTACGCTCAACCTCATCGCGCCCCTGCACATGTCGCAGGCCGCCTACCAGGTCATGCACAAGCAGCCGGAGCGTGGCTCCATCGTCAACATCGCCAGCGTTGCCGCAACCCGTCCTTCTCCGGGCACAGCCGCCTATGGCGCGGCCAAGGCTGGTCTGCTCAGCCTCACCACCAGCCTTGCGCAGGAATGGGGCCCGCTGGTGCGCGTCAACGCCATCATCGTTGGCTTGATCGAAACGGAAAGCGCCGAGCTTACCTACGGCTCGGTCGAGGCGCAGGAAGCCATTGCCGAAGCCACCCCCATGAAGCGCATGGGCAACGGACATGATATTGCAAATGGCGTGCTGTTCCTGGCAAGCCCGCTCGCCGAATTCGTTTCCGGCGCAACGCTCCAGATCCACGGTGGCGGTGAAAAGCCTCACTTCCTTGATCTCGTCCAGCGCTACTCGCCTCAACAGGGGTAAACGGCACTCCCTTCCTCGCCTAGTTTATCCAGACGATGCCGCATCCGGGCGGCACCCTCAAACTGCCTGATAACGAAGCACCAGCGCCCGTGCGCTGGCATTGCTTGCTCAGGAAGTGGAGGGACAATGCTGTCGGATCTGGAACGCCTCATTGCCATTGAGGAAATCAAGAAGCTAAAGGGTCAGCGCATTCGCGCTATGGATGAGAAGCGCTGGGACGAATACGAGTCCCTTCACACCCCGGACCACGTTTCCGAAACCTACGGCGGCGGCGAGCCTGCGGTGGGCGCTAAGGAAAACGTTGAGCGACTGAAGAAGGTGCTGGCCCACATCACCTCCGTCCACCACGCGCACCAGCCAGAAATCACCATCACCTCGCCAGATACGGCGGAAGGCATCTGGGCCATGGAAGACATGCTCTTCTGGAAGCAGGGTGACGAGGATCACTGGCTGCACGGCTTCGGCCACTATCATGAGAAATACCGCAAGACGCCGGAAGGCTGGCGCTTCTGCTACCGCAGGCTCACCCGCCTGCACGTGCGCACCTCTGAAGGTGCAGTCCTTGGCGAACTGAACACGGGTGACGAGCCCAAGTCCGCCTGATGCAAGACCCTGAGGTTGTAATGGAAGAACTGTTTACCCCGATGCGCCTTGGCGCGCTGGAGCTTCGCAATCGCATCGTCATGTCCGCGATGACCCGCAGCCGTGCGGGCGAGGGTGATACACCGACCGACCTGCACGTCGAATACTACCGCCAGCGTGCCGGGGCCGGCCTGATCGTTACGGAAGGTGTCCAGCCGAGCCCCGCCGGCAAAGGCTATTGCCGCACGCCGGGCATCTATTCGCGTGCGCAGATCGAGGGCTGGCGCAGGGTAGCCGATGCCGTCCACAGGGAAGGCAGCCAGATCGTGCTGCAGATCATGCATTGCGGCCGTGTTGCCTCGCGGAGCAACAAGGACGACGACTCCGAGATCGTCGCTCCGTCGGCCATTCGCTGTAACCAGAAGATCTTCACCGATACCTTCGGCCTTATGGACATGGATGAGCCTCGGGCCCTGGACACAGACGAGATCCCTGGCGTTGTCAACGAGTTCCGGCAGGCTGCCTTGAACGCGCGCGAGGCGGGCATGGATGGCGTTGAGCTGCACTGTTCCAGCGGCTACCTGCCCATGCAGTTCCTGTCGTCCAACACGAACCAGCGCACTGACCGGTATGGCGGCAGCGCTCGCAACCGCATCCGCTTCGTCATGGAAGTTCTTGAGGCGATGGGCGAAGCGATCGGCTTCGAGCGCGTTGGCCTGCGCGTCTGCCCCGGCTTCGAGTACAACGACATCCACGACGAGAACCCGGTCGAGACTTACGGCCTCCTCTTCGACGAGGCGTCGAAGCTCGGCCTGGCTTACCTCCATCTCGTCCGCCGTACCTTCCCGAAGGTAGATAACTACGCTCTCGTCAAGGAGCGCTGGCGCGGCAACTTCATCCTGAACAACGAGCTGACCGGCGAAATGGCTGCTGAAGCCATCCGTAGCGGCGATGCGGATGCTGTTTCGTTTGGCCGTCCGTTCATCGGCAATCCGGATCTGCCGAGCCGCCTGCGCAGGGGCATTCCGCTGTCCGGCTACGATGTGGCCAAGACCTACACACCCGGCCCAGCTGGTTACATCGACTATCCGGTAGCGAGCTAAGTTAACGAAAAGATTGAGGAGGACGCCCGTGAAAATTCTGATCGTTGGCGGCACTGGCATGATCGGAGCGCATGCCGCGCTGTTCCTTAAGGAAAAGGGAAATGACGTAACGCTGGCCGCGCGCAAGCCCGTGACAGGACCGTCGCCCATCGCGGGCTTCCCCGTCATCCTTGGCGACTATGCCGAGGGCACGTTTACCGAGGCGGACCTTGCTCCCTTCGAGGCTATTGTCTTTGCGGCAGGCAACGACATCCGCCATCTTTCCCGCGACACGGATGAGAACGCCTTCTGGCAGAAGATGCAGATCGAGGGGGTGCCGAATTTCGTGGCGTTGGCCAAGCGCGCTGGCGTCAAGCGGCTGGTCCAGCTAGGCAGCTACTACCACCACGTCATGCCGCATCTGGCCGACACCAACGCTTATGTGCGTGGCCGCAAGCTGGCCGACGAGGGCGCGCGTGCGCTCGCTACGCCGGATTTCAACGTTTCTACGCTGAACCCGCCGTCCATCGTCGGCGCATTCCCCGGTGTCTCGGCCAAGCGCTACGCATCGCTGGTGGCCTGGGGCAGGGGCGAGCGTCCCGAAATCCCGGACTACGCGCCGGCAGGCGGCACCAACTACATGTCGGTCCGCTCCCTCTGCGAAGCGATCTGGGGCGCACTCCAGAACGCCGAGTCCGGCAAGGCTTATCTGATCGGCGACGAGAACCTTACCTTCCGCGATTTCTTCCAGAAGATCTTTGACGCGGTTGGTGCAGGCCGCGTGCTTGAGGAACGCGACGAAGAACATCCGATCCTGCCTGACGCGTTCATCGTTCCCGGGCGCGGCAACATCCTGGCCTATGAGCCGGACCCGGAGGAAACCCGCAGGCTCGGCTACACCCGCAATGACATCGACCGCACCATTGCGGAGGTTGTCGCCATGGTCGACCAGACGCCGCCAGCAAAATGACGGCGCTGGGGGAGGAGCTTCTGGCGACGTTGGCTATGCGCCGCACCGCCGAAAACTATGCGTTCGCCGTGGATCAGGTTGATGGCGAGCGCTTTGCCGCCCAGTTCATCGAAGACGGTGTACTGGTCGCTCCCTTGGGCAACATCGTGGGGCGCAAGGCGCTTTCCGAGGTTCCCCGCAGGGTCGCTGAACGCTACGCCAGAACCTGGCATGCGGTGTTCAATCTGGTGCCTGTCATCAAGGGTGACACGGCCCGTGCCGAAACCTACGGCATTGCCCGCCACTTCATGCGCGACAGTTCAGGCAGGCCGCTCTGTTACGAAATGACCATCCGCTACGCCGATCAATTCGTGCGCACGGACGGTGGATGGCTGCTGGCGGAGCGGAAGCTGCAGCTCGACGCTACCCATACATTTTCGGTTGAAAGCCGGCACTTGGCGCCAAGGGAGGATAAGGCAGATGAGTGAAGATCGCTCGATTTTAGGGCTTGAAGGCAAGGTTGCGCTGATCACCGGTGGCGGAGCCGGTATTGGCCGCGCCACTGCCGAACTGTTCGCAACGGCCGGGATGAAGGTGGTCGTCGCTGAGATTGACGCTACGCGCGTGGAAGACACAAGGGCCGCACTTGAGAAGATCGGTGGCGAGCATCTGGTCCTGCAGGCTGATGTCTGCAAGGCAGCAGACGTCAAATCTGTTGTCGCGGCGGTTGATGAACGCCATGGCCGCCTCGATGTGCTCGTCAACAACGTCGGTGATTTCCTCGGCTACAAGGATATGTTCGAGGATTCGACAGAAGAGCAGTGGGACCAACTCTATCACATCAACCTGCGCCACATGTTCCTGGTTACTCGCGCAGCAATTCCGTTGATGCGCAGAAGCGGCGAAGGCGGCAGCATCATCAACGTCTCGACCGTGGAAGCCTTCCGCGGCATTCCGTTGACGGTTGCCTATGCGGCCTTCAAGGCAGGCGTGACGGGCTTCACCCAGAGCCTTGCCGTTGAGCTTGGCCAATACGGCATCCGCGTCAACGCCGTTGCGCCCGAAACGACCAACACCGCCCAGATCACGGCCACCCCGCGCGTCCCGCCGGAAAACCGTGACTACATCTCCCGCTGGTTCCCCATCGGACGCTTCGGCGAGGGCCCAGACTCGGCTGGTGCCGCGCTCTACCTCGCATCCGACCGGCTGTCGGGTTGGGTGAGCGGCCAGTCGATCGTCGTTGACGGCGGAGCACTCGCTGCTGGCGCGTGGATGCGCCTGCCAGAGGGTGGCTTCACCCACCTGCCGATCATCGTGGCGGATGGCTACACGCCGCGACCCGGCAAGTAGATCATCCCAAAGGCGGGACTTTGCGCAGAGGAGCGACCGTCTGAAGACGTATATTTCAACGATTGTTCATCAAGAAGGGCGGGGTCCTGCGTAGCGAGGAACCCGCCCTTTTATTTTGATTTGACGCGGCGTCAATTTTGAGGACATCATTGCCGATAATTCGACCAGTGCGATGAAAATATAATCGCGATCGGTCGCAGATGCCGGATGTGAAGCGCGACTTATCCACCGGCAAAGGATCAGCTAAGTAGCTGACAAAAAATGAAAACTCCGATTTTTCGACACAAATGGCGAATTTTCAACGCGTCGTCAGATACATTTGACAAAGCGTCGAATTAATGACAACAATGTCAATGTAAGTTGGAACTAGGGGACGTTCTAGCGGGAGGATACCGTGACTTTTCATTCGCGTTCCGTTGTAGAGTTTGGACTTTTCTTCAGCCAGGTTTCGGAGAGCCTGCTGTCTGGAAAGCCGCTGTCGCAGTCGGCTGCACTCATTCGCCGCCAGTTTTCCGCATCTGCCGTTTCAATTCAGGTTGAAGACCGTCTTTCGCAGGGTTGTCCGGTTGTCGTTATCGTCGAGTCGGACGACGACACGCAGGATGCCTCGCTCTGTTCAGAGCTGTGCATGGAGCGCCTCGCTGCGCTGCAGGAGGAATGCCAGCAGCTGAGCGCCGTGGCCGTTAACGAAACGCAGGGCACCCGCTACACGCTCAAGATCTATCGCGACCGCGCGGACAGCGCCTTCGACGCCGAACAGGCTTCGCTGTGCGAGATCCTGGTCACCCAGCTTCGCCGCGGCCTCGAGCTTTCCGCGCAGTTGGGCACCAGCGAAGTTGAACGAGTCCTCTATTCCTCCGTCATGGACCGTCTGTCCGTTGGCGTGATCCTGGTCGACGCCAACCGCAACGTCGTCAAGACTTCCAGCATGGCAGCCGCTCATCTTGCTTCCCGTGATGGTCTGCAGAACCAGCTTGGCCGCCTCCGCGCCATCTACGCCAACGAGGATCGCGAACTTCAGGACGCATTGCGCGATGCGATTGCGGCAGCGAACTCTGGAGAGAACATTACGCGCGGCGTCTCCATCTCCCGCAATTCCGGCCAGCGCAATCTAGGCCTTGTGATCCAGCCCATCCGCCGACAGCAGGGTTCAATCGGCAGCACGGCAGTGGTCGCCATCTACATCCGCGATCCCGAAGCAAATGCTGAAGTGGAGAACGATCTGGTCCGCCAGCTCTTCGATCTGACGCCTGCGGAAGCCTCGCTTGCCCGCCGTCTCGCCTCCGGCCTGTCACTGGAAGATGCGGCTGCCTCGCTTGCCATCTCGCGCAACACCGCACGCGCCCACCTCCGCTCGATCTTCTCCAAGAGCGGCATCACCCGCCAGACGGAGCTTGTCCGCCTTGTGCTGAACAGCGCCGCTATGCTCGGCTCTCCCCGCCAGGTAGCGTAACCCTTAAAAGACTCCTCCCAGCAAATTGGCGGCGCTCCATTCGGATCGCCGCCTTTTTTTATCTTGGCGTAAAAAGAATGGGCGGCCCATTGGACCGCCCATTTTGAATTCCGGAATTATTGGGCTACCGCACCCTGTTCCCAGCCACCTCATTTCCCCGGCGCATGGTTTCGATGAACTGTTCCAGCGGTGCGGGTTCGGCGATGGGCGTCTCGGATGCGCCGCTGCGCGCCCAGAATTCCTTCCACGATGGGAAGAGCTCATGGAACGAGCCTTCATAGGGCTCGCGGCCCGGCCAGCGCATCTTTCGCGAGCCGATGGGCGGCTTGTTGAGGTCCGTTGCATACCAGTAGAGTGGCTGGCGTCGGCGGAAGCACCAGCGTCCGTCGATCCGCACGTAGTGATCGTAGTACATCATCTGCATGATGACCCACTCCGGGCCGGTTTCGTGCTCGTTCTTGGAGTAGACGATGCCCACGGCGTTGTCGCGGTCGATGAACTCGATCACGGTCGTGCCGACATGATGCGACGTGCCGTCGAACTGCTTGCGCATCGTGTCGTCTAGCCAGTCGCGAAGTGCCTGCCGGCCGCGCGCATTCTTGCCGACCTTCACATCCGGTTCGAACAGGTTGGCCATCGCATCCATGTCGCGCATGTCGAGCGCGATGGAATATTTCGAGATGAGCTGGCGGATTTCGTCGCGTGATTCCAGTTGCTCGAGCCGGTCACGAATTTCCGTCAGCAGGGCAAGTTCGTCCGACATGGCCACCTCAGAAATAGTAGCGGCCGATGACGTCAGAGACGCAGCCGGGCTTGGACGAACCTTCCACCTCGATGCTCACGCGTACTGTGGTCTGGACAGCGCCGTCGCCGATGATCTCGCCGTTGACCAGTTCGGCAACCCCACGGACACGCGAACCGACAGGGACCGGGGCGGGGAACCGCGTCCGGTCGCTGCCGTAGTTCACGCCCATCTTGGCGCCCTGTGCCTCGAACATGTCCGGAAGGAACATGTTGATCAGCGACATGGTGAGATAGCCATGGGCGATGGTGCGGCCGAAGGGGCCGTCCTTCGCCTTCTCCGGGTCCACGTGGATCCACTGGAAGTCGCCAGTGGCCTTGGCGAACATGTCGATCCGGTCCTGATCGATCTCAAGCCACTCGGTCGGCCCGAGTTTCTTCCCGATATTGTCGATCACATCCTGCGGCGAGGAGAAGACGAGTTTCATGGCTATGCCCTCTGGCTGGAGACCGATACCACTTCGCCGACCATGTAGCCGGCATAGTCGCTCGCGAGGAACATCATGACATTGGCGATTTCCCAAACCTCTGCGGCGCGGCCGAAGGCTTCACCTGCTGCGAGACGGGCGAGCTCTTCCGGCGTAGAGGCCTTCTTGAGGAACTCGTGCATTGCGATGGAGGGCGATACCGCGTTGATGCGGATCCCGTATTCTGCAGCCTCGAGCGCGCTGCAGCGGGTGAACGCCATCACGCCGGCCTTGGCGGCGGCATAGTGCGACTGACCCTTCTGGGCGCGCCAGCCGAGCACGGAAGCGTTGTTGACGATCACGCCCTTGCGGCGCGGCATCATCTTCTTGAGCGTCGCGCGGGTCATGCGCATCACGCTGGTGAGTGTTACGTCGATCACGCGGTCCCACTCGTCGTCCGGCATGTCAACAACATTGCGGAGGCCGCCGAGACCGGCATTGTTGATCAGCACGTCGATGCCGCCCAGCTTCTCTTCAGCCGCATCGACGAGAGCCTGAACCTCATCTTCCTTGGTGACGTTGCAGATCTGGGAATAGACTTCGACATCCGGAGAGATCGCGCGCAGCTTCTCTGCAGCTTCGCCCAGTCGGCGCTCATGAATGTCGGAAATGAAGATTGCCCGGCAGCCCTCCTCCACCGCGCGTGTTGCGGCGGCGAAGCCGATGCCCACACCGGCAGCTGCCGTGATCAGGACGCTGCGGCCCTTGAGAAGGCCATGGCCGTGAACGTAGACGGGTTCGGTAACGGGGAAAGTGTCGCTCATTGTCGGTCCTTATTTCTTGTTCGCGGCAGCAAAGTCGGCGTCGCGCTTCTGCACGAAGGCATCGCGGGCTTCCTGGCTTTCAGCGGTGAGATAGGCTTGCGCGGTGAAGCCCTGTTCCCAGCGGTAGTGCCGGTCGACATCGCTATGCTCGACGCCGTTCAGGGCTTCCTTGGCCAGGCTGATCATGGTCGGGCTCTTGGCGGCGATCTTCTGCGCCAGCTCGAAGGCCGCATCACGCAGCTGCTCGCGTGGAACGATGCGCTCGATCGCGTTGAGCCGGTAGGCTTCCTCGGCGTCGATCATCTCGCCAGTGAAATACATCTGGCGAACCTTCTGCAGCGGGAACATGCGCTGCAGGTGGGCGCCTGCACCGAGCGCGCCGCGGTCCACCTCCGGCACGCCGAACTTGGCATCCGGCGAGGCGATGATGATGTCGGCCGAGCCGCAGATGCCGATGCCGCCACCGAGCACATAGCCGTGCGGCGCCGCGATGACCGGCTTCAGGCCCTTGTGGATCGCGCGGAAGGTTTCGTAGTTGCCCGCGTTCACTTCCAGAATGAGTTCCGGATGCTCCTGCAGCTCCTTGATATCGACGCCGGCGCAGAAGCCGCGGCCCTCGGCGCGGATGATGATGACGCGAACGGCATCATCGGCATTGAGCCGGTCGATCGTCTGCGAAAGCGCGCGCCAGCCCTTGGAATTCAGCGCGTTGACGGGCGGGTTCTCGATGACGACCTCGGCAATGCCGGCTTCGGTCTTGGTCCAGAATTGATCGCTCATAATTACCTCGTTAGTTTGCCGGCACGGAACGCAGGGCAGCGAGCGCGTCGATACGGGCTTCGGCTTCCTGCACGATGCGTGCGATAATGTCCTGGCAGCTTTCCAGCTTGTTGATCGTTGCGGCTACCTGTCCGCTGGGCAGCAGGCCGTTGTCCGGATCGCCAGCCACGACGCCGCGCTGCACCAGCTCTGGCAGGTTGCCTGCCATGACGGTCTGAGCAAAGCTGCTGTCGTCGGAGCGCGCAAGCTTCAGCGCCGTCTGCAGGATGCCGACCGGGCCGAGATTGTTGCGCTTCGCCTGGGCGCGAGCGTGTTCCATACTCATCTTGAGACGGGCGGCGAGGTTCATGGACTCAAGCCGCTTGATCTCGTTGTTTTCGATGAAGCGCTGTGACATGCCGTCGACAGCCGTGGTGATGCGGATCTGGGTGGGCTCGCGAGTTGCCAGGTAGCGGTTGAGCGCACTTGCCGGGACGGGCGAGTCCGTCGTCATCAGGAAGCGGGTGCCCATGGCGATGCCTGCTGCACCCCATGCCAGCGCTGCAGCAAGGCCGCGGCCATCGGAGAAGCCACCGGCTGCGACGACAGGCACGTTCACCGCGTCCAGAACCTGCGGCAGCAGGATGCTTGTGGGCACGGAACCAGTATGGCCGCCGCCTTCACCGCCCTGGATGGTGATGATGTCAGCGCCGAGCTCCACCGCCTTGACTGCGTGCTTAAGCGCGCCGACCGTGGGCATGCAGATGATGTCGGCATCCTTCAGGCGCTTGATTGTCTTGGCGTCCGGTCCGCGACCGTAGGAGACCGCGCGCACCTTGTGGCGGATGACGGCTTCGATCAGCTCCTCAGCATTGGGCTGGAACATGTGGAAGTTCACGCCAAACGGGCGGTCCGTAAGCTCCTTGAGGCGGTTCAGCGTTGCATCAACCTTGCCGGGCTCGATCGTGGCGCCGGCCAGGAAGCCAAAGCCTCCGGCGTTACAGGTTGCCGCCGTCAGCTTCTCGTCCGCAACCCACCCCATGGCGGTCTGTACGATGGGATAACGCGATCCGAGTCGGTCGCAGAGGACGGTATGTAGATTGGAAGCCATGCTGCACCCTATGAAAATGCTTTCTTGTTGTTCTTTCACTGTGCCTGTTGGGGCGAGGGGGCATCGTCCGAATGCACTAACACACAAAGGTTTGCTGACAGACGATAGAAAAGAGGCGCCGGGTGTTTCATCCCGACGCCTTGAAGAAGCTTAGTAGAAGACGCGTCCGCCGTTCACCATCAGTGTCTGGCCGGTGATGAAACGGGCCTTGTCGCTCGATAGGAACACCACGGCATTGGCGATGTCCTCCGGCTCTGAAAGCTCGCCGAGTGGGATGGCGTTCTTCGCGCGCTCATACGCATCCTTCGGGATGCGCTGCATCGCGCGGGTGTTGGTTGGTCCCGGGCAGACGGCGTTGACGTTCACCTTGAACGGTCCAAGTTCACGTGCCAGCGCACGGGTGAAACCGAGCACGCCAGACTTCGCCGCAGCATAATCCACGGTGCCGATATCGCCGTTCATCGAAGAGTCCGACGAGATCGAAACGATCTTGCCGCTCTTGCGGTCGCGCATGTCATTCACCACCTGGCGCGAGCACAGCAGGGTGGACATCAGCGATACATTGACCACGAACTGAAGCGTTTCCGGCTTCGCCAGATAGAACTCGGAATAGTTCTCACGCGCCGTCTGGCCGACGTTGTTGGTGAGCATGTCGACCGGTCCGAGATCGGTCCTCACCTGTGCGAACAAGGCTTCCACCTGCTCGCGGTCAGTCATGTCGCCAACCAGCGGCAGAACTTTCACGCCATGGGCGCGCGCCAGTTCGGCTGCCTCGGCAAGGGCGTCAGGCTCGCGATCCATGATCGCGACGTTGGCGCCTTCCTGTGCAAAGCCAAGCGCAATGGCCCGGCCGATCCCGTTTGCGCCGCCGGTGACCACCGCCACCTTGCCGCTGAATTGTCGTTCCGTCATGCATTCCTCCCGGTTGTTCAGATGCTGTTTGTTCAGGCGATGAAGCGTCCCAAAAGCGTCAGGCGCTCATAGGAAAGGTCTTCCGGCCCCGGCTTGCCGTGCGGGCTGGCGGCGGCGAAGCTTTCATAGGCCTCGGTGCTTGCCTCCCGCTGGTGCGCCCAATCGAGCGTCACGCAGCGTCCGAGGAACCGCCACTCGCCGTTGCGCTTGGCGAAGCGGTCGAGGCTTCGGCTGCCGGTGATGATTTCATGGCGGCCGTCGAGCGTGCGGTGATAGTTGAGCTTGTAGGTCTCACCCTCGGCATAATCGCCTTGAATCTCGAAGACCATGTTGGTGACGTAGTGCGCGGAGGCCGACCAGTTGGCGAGCGCGCCCTCGACCCAGACGACATATTCGTCCGCAGAACCGGTGAACATGTCGCCGTGCTCTTCCAGCGCGTCGTCATGATAGAGCGAGCGGAGCAGGGCGAAATCACGCCGGTCGCATGCCCGCGAATAGGTGTTGACCAGCTGGCGCAGGCACTCCCGCGCCGCAAGTTCATTCATGCCTAGCTCGCGAAATCCCATCAGGCCTTGCCTCTCGGTTCCTTGGGCATGCCAAGACCGCGCTCAGCGATGATGTTGAGCTGGATCTCGTTGGTGCCGCCATAGACAGTGTCGGAGCGGGTGAAGAAGAACATCTGCCGCAGCTGTTCGCGGCGGTGATCATCGTTGATGATCACGCCGTCGAAACCCATCACGTCCATGCCGAGCTTGCCGAGGTCCCGGTGCCAGTTTGACCAGTGATACTTGTAGCCAAGCCGCTCAAGCTCTTCCTCGGCCGACGTGCCGCCCTCCAGCGAGCGGATAGCCATGTAGCGCATGGCGCGCAGGCCTGCCCATGCCCGTGCCAGCCGTGCGCGGATGGCCGGGTTCTGCGCTGCGCCGTTCTCGCGCGCAATCTCCACGATAGTTGCCAGCTCCTGCGTGAAGCCCAACTGCTGACCGAGCGTGGAGATGCCGCGCTCGAAGGAAAGCAGCGTCATGGCAATCTTCCAGCCGTCGCCCGGCTGGCCGACCACGCAATCGGCTGACGCGCGCGCACCATCGAAGAACACGGAGTTGAACTCCGCACCACCGCCGATCTGCCGGATCGGATGGATCTCTATGCCTGGCTGCTTCAGCGGCATCAGGAGGAAGATCAGACCCTTGGGACCGACAGAACCTTCCTCGCAGCGGGCGAGCACGAAAATCCAGTCCGAGAGATGCGCGAGCGAGGTCCACACTTTCTGGCCGGTGACGATCCAGTCACCGGTTTCGGGATCGAGCCGCGCGCGCGTCTTGATGTTACCGAGGTCGGAACCCGCATCCGGTTCGGAGTAGCCCTGCGCCCAGAACTCGCGACCCTCGCGGATGCCAGGCAGGAAGCGCTTCTTCTGCTCCTCGGTGCCGAATGCTATCAGCGTCGGCCCAACGAGACCTTCGCCGATATGCCCAAGTCGTCCGGGACCGCCAGCACGTGCATATTCCTCCTGGAACACCACCTGTTCGGCGACCGACAGTCCGCGACAGCCATATTCCTGCGGCCAGCCGGGGCAGGTCCAACGGCCCGCGGCAAGCTCCTGTTCCCATTCGCGGCGCAGGTCCGGCAGGGCATCGCCGTCACCGGCATGGCCGCGATGCTTGAGTTCGGCAAAACGCCCCGTCAGGTGCTCTGCCATCCATGCCGCGACTTGCCGGCGAAACTCTTCCAGTGACTGTACTGCGCTCATGCCGCTGCCCCGTCGATCACCTGTGCCGCGATGCGCGCGAGCCGCTCATCGGAGGAACCCATCATGAAGGCCGTGGCCTGCGCCTTGCGGAAGTAGAAGTGCGGATCGTATTCCCACGTGTTGCCGACGCCGCCGTGCAGCTGGATGGACTCTTCGGCCACCTTCCAGAGAACGTCCGCAGCCAGCACGCCAAGGGCATCGATTTCCATCTCGATTTCGGAAGCGCCGATATTCAGGTTGGCCGCCGCGCCATAGAGCAGCGACCGCGCTTCGGCGAGATCGACGACCATGGCAGCGCAGCGGTGCTTGATTGCCTGGAACGAGGCAATGGTTCGGCCGAATTGCACGCGTCCGGAAATATATTCGAGCGTGAGGTCGAGGCAGCCCTGCGCCGCACCGATCTGCTCGGCGGCAAGCCCCAGCCGTCCCGGAAGCAGCGCCTGAGCTAGTGCCTCTTCGGAAAAACCAGCATCATCGAGCCTTGCATCCGCACCGACGCGAACGCCTTCAAACTTAAGCGCACCGAAAGGTCGCGTAAGGTCGATCGTCTGCACAGAACCTATCTTGAGACCATCGTCCGGCGCGACGGCGAACAGCCCGAGCTTGCCGTCTTCAAACCGGGCAGGGACCAGCACCAGCGTTGCGGAAGGCAGGTCGGCTACCAAGCTGACAGCTCCGTCGAGCACGTATCCATCGGCTGACTGCTGGGCGCGAACGGCAACCTGAGGATTGTCGATGGGAAGCGCCACCGCGATACGATAGCTTCCCGCAGCAATTTCCGGCAGCAGGCGGGATTTTGCCCCTTCGCTGCCGAGTGAAACGATCAGTGGTGTTCCCACCGCAATGGTGGACCAGGCCGGAATGCAGGCAAGCCTGCGGCCGCATTCTTCCAGCAGCAGCGCCAGTTCCATTGCCCCAAGCCCTAGCCCGTCAAAGGCTTCCGGCACATTGGTCGCGCAGAAACCGAGCTCTGCTGCAGCCATATCCCACAGCGACGCATCAAAGCCGCCGTTCTTTTCCGCTGCTTCGCGCATCGCGGCGGAGCTGGCCTGGTCGTTGAGCAGGCGCCGCACCTCATCACGAAGCGATCGTTGGTCTTCCGAAAAATTCAGGTCCATTCTTCCAGCCTGGCATCTCTTCTGCTCTATCAATGCCTTGGGGAGGGGCGCGGGGCATCGTCCGAATTAGGGATGCTGGCGAACGCCCACAGATATCCAATGCGAATAGGCGCGGTGTCCATGGAGTTCGGGAGGGACAATGACTGCCAGACGCTTTGAAGGAAAGGCTGCACTCGTCACGGGCGCGGCAAGCGGCATCGGCCGTGCAACGGCTGTCCGTCTGGCAGAGGAGGGCGCGTCCGTTATCCTGGCTGACGTGAATGCCGACGGCTTGGCGAAGGTCTGCGAGGCGATTTCCGCAGCGGGCGGCACGGCGAAGCATCTCATCTATGACGCTGCCGATGGCGATGCTTCCGCCGCCATGGCGGAACAGGCGGCCAGCTTGTTCGGCAAGCTCGACGTGGTGGTCTGCAACGCCGGCATCTATCGCCGCAATCACTTCACCGAAATCTCTGCCGCCGACTGGTCCTTCCTCTATTCGGTAAACCTCTTCAGTGCCGTGCGTATCATGCAGGCAACGATCCCGCATCTGCGCAAGACCAAGGGCAACGTGGTCGCAACTTCGTCCACTTCTGCCATTCACGGCATCGCCTATGCGGCACACTATGCGTCGGCCAAGGCGGCTATCATCGCGCTCATCAAGTCGCTCGCGGTGGAATATTCCGGCAGCGGCATTCGCTTCAACGCCATCTGTCCCGGCAAGGTCAACACCGGCATGGGCGCAGCTGTTGCGGCCCTTGAAGGGCAGGACCCAGCGCTGATCGTTCGCCAGCCGAAACTCGCTGGCCGCACCGAGGGTGGCACGCCGGAAGACCTGGCAGCCTCCATCGCCTATCTCGCCTCCGACGACGCGCGTTATGTCACCGGCAGCGTGCTCGTTGTCGACGGCGCACAGAACATAGGATGAGCGACATGGATAACTTGCTGCAACGCCTTGAAGCGCTCGAAAACCGTGTGCGCGAGCTGGAAGACACGCTCGCGATCCAGAAGCTCATCGCGTCCTATGGTCCCGCAGTGGATGGGCTCGACGGTGAAGCGCTCCTCGAAATGTGGACGGAGGATGGGAGCTACGACTTCGGCATAGGCGACCCGCTGAAGGGTCGGGAGAATGTGGCGCGACTGATCGAACTGGACAGCCACCGCGCTTACGTTTCAGCGGGATCAGCCCATGTCCTGAGTTCTCCGCGCATCACCATCGAGGGTGATACGGCCATTGCGGTCAATTACTCTCAGGTTTTCGTGAAGGACGATACCGGCTGGCGCGCGGACCGCACGGGTGCAAACCGCTGGGAACTTGCCCGCACCGCAGAGGGTTGGAAGGTTAAATCCCGCACAAACAGCCTGCTCAACGGCAATGCCGTTGCCCGCGAACTTCTGCGTGGGTGATGCGCCGCATCGTCTGAACGGATGATGTGAGGAGCGACCGGCTGCCGCATCCTGAAATCGAAAAAAGGATCACCGCCCATGCCAATGCTCGAAGGAAAAGCTGTCGTCATCACCGGTTCAGGCTCTGGCCTCGGCGCAGCTTACGCGCGTGAAGCTGCCTCGCTTGGTGCCCAGGTGGTGATAAATGACGTCAATGCGGAAAACGCCGCGACCGTTGTTGCTGAAATCACCAATGCCGGCGGCAAAGCTGTAGCTTGTGTCGGTGATGTCTCGTCCTGGGATTTCGCTGAGAAGCTGATCCAGACCTGCATTGATAGCTTCGGCAAGATCGACGCACTGGTGAACAATGCGGGCATTCTTCGTCACGGCAAGATCACCGAGATGACCGAGGCGGATCTGCGCCGGATGCTGGAGATCAACACGATCGGCACGGCCGCCTGCGCCACGCCCGCCATCCGCGCCATGCTGAAACAGGGAACGCCCGCTTCGATCATCAACGTGGCTTCTGGCTCGCAGGCGGGTGACATTGCGCTCGGCGGTTACGCCGCTTCAAAGGCGGCAGTCGCAGGCTTCACCTATTCATGGGCAATGGAGCTCAAAGAAACCAACGTCCGCGTCAACGCGATCTCGCCTCTGGCCTATACGGCCATGGCGGAGTCGAACATGGGCTTCCTCGCCCAGCAGTCGGCCAATCGTGAGGTGGTCTACACGACGCTTCCCGATCCGGCAGGCAACGCGCCGGTCGTCTCGTTCCTGATTTCCGATGCTTCGATCGGCATCAACGGCCAGGTCATTCGTATCGCTGGCAACCAGCTTTCCCTCGTGACACATCCGATGATTGCGCATCCTGTGCTGGAAGGAGAATGGACGCCGGAGACAGTGGAACAGGCATTCCGGGAAAGTCTTTCCCAGAAACAGTGCAAACTTGGTCTCACTTTCCAGCAGAAGAATTAGCGTTCGAGCTATTTCCAGAAGAAATTGCCATGTCCGAAGTTGCTGTACGGCACAACGCGATTTACAAGCCGGGGGAACAACTAGACCCGGTCACGACAGGCTGAACCACGGGCTTACATTATGGCGACTGCGAAAAATGCGTTGATGCAAACAGGTCCGGCCTCGGCTTCCGCCGAAGCGCGTGGTCAACGCCTGCCGACCAACCCACGCAAGGAGCTGGTGCGCGAGCAGCTGATCGACATTGCTGCCCGGATGTTCGACAGCAAGGGCTACACGCAAACCGGCATGGCTGATATCGCCCGCGAGATCGGCCTGGGGCGTTCGGCGGTCTATCATTACTTCAGCAGCAAGGAAGAGATTCTTGCTGCACTGGTCGAGGCGGAAGCCCTGAAGCCTTCGCTGCATCTGCAGGAAATCATCGACGACGAGACGCTGTCGCCGACCGAAAAGCTGCGGCGCGGACTGATCGACGGCATCGTGCGACGACTGTCGTCGGGCTCGCGCTTCCTGCTTTTCTCGCGACTGGAGACGCAGATCCCGGATCAGCTCGGAAGCTTGTACAACCGCAGCCGCCGCCAGATCTACGACTTCTACGTCCGCTGTATTCGTGACGGTATTGCTGCAGGCGATTTCCGCGAGGTCGAGCCCAAGGTTGCGGCTTTCGCCGTCATCGGTATGGCGAACTGGACGTCGCGCTGGTATTCGCCCAACGGACCCATGACGCCGGAGCAGATCGGTGAGATCATCGCGGATATCGCGATCCAGGGTCTGCGCGCGCCGACCAACGACATTGCCTCGGCCCGCGCGACGATCCAGTCGCTTCGCGGACAGATCGATGATCTCGAAAAGATGCTGTTTTGAGCAGCCTGTTTGAGCGTTGAAGTTCAAACGAACTTCAACGCCCTTACCGATCTCAATCGAACGTGACGTTCTTGTCCTGCAGAAATGCGCTGTAGGTTTCGTACCGGATGATCGGATCTCCGCGCTTCCATTCGTCGCAGGCAGCGCGGACGGCCTCACGCGAACGCCTCCACTTGATCGGGACGATTTCCAGCATCGGCCCGTAGAGCGATGGGGAATTGTAGTAGATGATCGGATCATCCTGGCCAGGCAGGCCGATTTCATAGACCCGCTCGTATCCGGCAGCTTCCACGCGGGCAGCTGCTGTCGCATGGTCATAGACCCAGAAACCGAAGTGCTGCAGGCCCTCGCGTCCGGCGGCCAGAAAATCGGTATAGGGCGAGGGCGCGTCGTTGCGCTGCTCGATCAGTTCGATCTGCACGTCGCCCATGAAGCCGAAGGCGAGTTTCGTCTCCACCACGACAGGCTTGCCACGCATGTAGGTTGTGGGGGCAGGCTGGGACGTACCCTTTTCCATGCAGATGAAGGGACCGACGCCATAGACGTCGATCCAGTGCCGCATCGCCGCTTCCAGGTCGCGCACGACGAACCCGAGCTGTGTTGCGGGACCCAGAATTGGCGAAAGCGTGCTGTTCATGATTTTCTCACGGATAGATTTCGAAGAGACCGGCGGCGCCCATGCCGGCGCCGACGCACATGGTCACCACGCCGTACTTTACGCCACGGCGGCGGCCTTCAAGCAGAACGTGGCCGGTCATGCGGGCGCCGGTCATGCCGAATGGGTGTCCGATGGCGATCGCGCCGCCGTTGACGTTGACCTTGTCCGGATCGATGCCGAGCTGATCGCGGCAGTAGATCGCCTGCGAGGCGAAGGCTTCGTTCAGCTCCCAGATGCCGATGTCATCAACGGTCAGGCCATGCTGCTTCAAGAGCTTCGGCACGGCATAGACCGGACCAATGCCCATCTCTTCCGGTGCAACGCCAGCCACCGCCATGCCGCGATAGGCGCCGAGTGGCTTGAGGCCACGCTTCTCGGCAAGCGTCGCATCCATCAGTACGAGCGCTGCCGCACCGTCGGAAAGCTGCGAGGCGTTGCCTGCAGTGACGTGCTTGCCCTCGGCGATCACCTCACCGTCCTTGAACACGGGCTGCAGCTTGTTAAGGCCCTCAATCGTCGTATCGGCACGGAAGCCTTCGTCCTGCGTCAGCAGAGTGTCCTCGTAGCGGGTCTCGCCGGTGGCCTTGTCGACAACGATTTTGCGGGTTGGCATCGGCACAACTTCGTCGGCATAGCGGCCTTCGGCATAGGCCCTGGCCGTGCGCAGTTGGCTCTGCAGCGAGAACTCGTCCTGCGCCTCACGGCTGATACCGTACTTCTCTGCGACGATTTCAGCGGTCTCGATCATGGTCATGTACATGTGCGGCCATGCCGAGACCACCGCTTCGGAACGTGAGCGGTAGGTATTCTTGTGCTTGTTCTGGGTGAGGCTGATGGACTCCACGCCGCCGGCGACGATGATGTCCATGCCGTCATGCATGATCTGCTTGGCAGCGGTTGCAACCGCCATCAGGCCGGACGAGCACATACGGTCGATGGTCATGCCAGAAGTGGTGATGGGTAGACCAGCCGTGGCGGCGGTAAGGCGGCCGATGTTGTAGCCCTGCGTTCCCTGCTGCGCGGAGCAGCCCAGGATGACGTCTTCTACTTCTGCCGGATCGATATTGGCCCGCTCGACGGCGTGACGAACGGCGTGACCAGAGATTGCCGGAGCCTCCGTATCGTTGAAAGCCCCACGAAAGGCCTTACCGATCGGAGTCCGGGCGACGGATACAATTACAGCTTCGCGCAAGGTAAACTCCCTTCATTTTGTCTGAGAGTTAGCCCTGCACGAGGCTCGGAACATCGTCCGCTAGGACTAGCGCTTGAGGAAATAAGATGGAGGTCTCCGGAACCATCAACACCCTCATCCTGAGCTTGTCGAAGGGCGAGGGTTCCAGTTTGCCCGGTTCCTTCCCTTCGTGGTTCGACAAGCTCACGATGAAGGAGATAGGCGCTGACCGGTTGGAACCTACAGGTGATAACCGCCGTCGACGCAGATTACCTGACCGGTAACGAAACCGGCGCGTGAGGAAGCGAGGAACGCCACGGCCTCTGCAATATCGATGGCCTTGCCGTTGCGCTTCAGCGGCGTGGCCTTTGCGGCAGCTTCCATATAGGCTTGGTTGATGTAGCCGAGCTTGGTAAGCTCGTCGTGCTGGCCGATTTCGATGAGGCCGAGCGCGACGCCGTTGGCGCGGATGCCGTAGCGGCCTTCCTCCTTGGCGATACCCCGCATGAGCGCGTTGACGCCTGCCTTGGGCACGACGGAGAGCCCATCCGCCGATGCGTAACGGAAATGCGCTGCCGTCTGGCACGCGACGATAGAACCGCGCGACTGGCGCAGATGCGGCACGGCGGCCTTGAAGACGTTGAAGAAGCCAAATGTATCCTGCATCAGGTGCTTCTTCATCTGTTCGGGCTCGACGGTGCTGAGGTGGATCAGCGGCACCAGCGGACCGGCTGCGTAAACAATCGTATGAATGCCCCCGAAGGTTTCCGCCGTACTGTCGATGAACTCCTTCACTGGCCCGAAATTCTCGATGTTGAGCTTCTGGATTGCAGCCTTGCGGCCTTCACCCTCCACAAGGCCGGCAGCCATCTTGGCGCGCTCTTCATTGCCGAAATAGGTGAGCGCTACATCACAACCCTCACGCGCGAGTACGCGGCAGATCTCGGCGCCCACGCCGCCGCTACCGCCGATCACGATCGCAGCGCCAGTGGATGGGAAAAGGGTTGGTGAGGTCATGGGTTACTCCTAGCGCGCTCTGTCTGCGCGTTCAGCAAATTGAAGGGCGAGTTCGGCGGTCGGGCGGGCAAGCTTGCCGGCTTCCTGCGCGAAATGGCTGGAGGCAGTGCCGTCCACCACACGCTTCATGATGCCCTGGCGGATTGCTGCGACCCGGAAGAAACTGTAGGCGAGATAGGTGTTCCACTCGCGCGGGCCGATGTCCTCAAGGCCCATGCGCTTGAAATAGGTGGAGCGGTACTGCTCGATACCCGGGATACCGAGCGCCTCCAGATCGTGGTCGGCGAGTCCGCGATAGGGCTTCTTCGGCAGATGCCAGGTGAGCATGTGATAGGCGAAATCGGCCACTGGATCGCCGAGCGTCGACAGTTCCCAGTCTAACAGGGCAATGACCCTCGGCTCGGTCGGGTGGATGATCATGTTGTCCAGCCGGTAGTCGCCGTGCAGCAGCGCGGGCGGACGGTCGGCAGGCAGGTTTTCCGGCAGCCACTCGATCAGACGGTCCATTGCCTCGATGGTCTCGGTCTCGGATGCGCGGTACTGTTTCGACCAGCGGCCCACCTGGCGTCCGATATAGTTGCCGGGCTTGCCGAACGTCTCAAGGCCGATCGCCAAATAGTCGACCGAATGCAGCTTCGCGATCGTGCGGTTCATTTCGTCGAAGATGGCGGTGCGTTCAGCTTGCGTGAGGTCGGGGAGGGATGGATCCCAGAACGAGCGGCCCTGGGCGAAATCCATCACGTAGAACATGGCGCCGACGATGCTTTCGTCGTCGCAGAGAACATGCGCCTGCGGAACCGGAACGTCCGTCTCCGCAAGCGCCTTGATGACGCGGAATTCACGATCCACGGCGTGGGCAGAAGGAAGCAGGGTACCGTCCGGCTTCTTGCGCAGCACCAGTTTCCGGCCATTCTCGAACGAGATGAGCATGGTCGGGTTGGACTGGCCCCCGCGAAAACGCTCGATGGTCATCTCGCCGCTGCAGCCGGACACGTTGTCCCTGAGAAAACTTGCAAGGCGCTGACGATCGATCCTGCCGCCTTCGGCAAGCGGCTCTGTTCCCGCGAGGCGGTCTGCTTCCATCTGAATTCCCCGAGTTAGTCCGTGTAGCGTGCGAGTTCCAGGCGACCGATCTGGTGACGATGCACCTCGTCAGGGCCGTCAGCGAAGCGCAGCTTGCGCGCGTGGGCGTAGTAGTTCGCCAGCACGAAGTCCTGCGATACGCCGGCTGCACCGTGTGCCTGGATTGCCCAGTCGATCACCTTGCAGGCCATGTTGGGCGCGATCACCTTGATCATGGCGATCTCTTTCTTCGCCACCTTGTTGCCGACCGTGTCCATCATGTAGGCGGCCTTGAGCGTCAGCAGCCGGGCCTGATCGATCATCATGCGCGATTCCGCGATGCGCTCGAGCGTGACGCCCTGTTCACCGATTGACTTGCCGAAGGCGACGCGCTTCTTCACGCGGCGGCACATCAGTTCAAGGCAACGTTCTGCAAGGCCGATCAGGCGCATGCAGTGATGGATGCGGCCTGGTCCGAGACGACCCTGGGCGATCTCGAAACCGCGTCCTTCGCCGAGCAGCATGCTGGTGGCAGGAACGCGCACGTCCTTGAACACGATCTCCATGTGACCGTGCGGCAGGTCGTCGTAGCCGAACACTGTCATCGGACGGATGATCTCGATACCGGGAGTGTCGCGCGGCACGAGGATCATCGAATGACGCTGATACTTCGGCGCATCCGGGTTGGACAGGCCGAGGAAGATGAACACCTTGCAGCGCTCATTGGCAACACCGGAGATCCACCACTTGCGGCCGTTCAGAACGTAGTCGTCGCCATCACGGACGATGGAGCTTTCGATGTTTGTCGCGTCGCTCGACGCCACGTCCGGCTCGGTCATGGCGAAGGCTGAACGGATCTCGCCGTTGAGCAGCTGCGGCAGCCACTGAGCCTTCTGCTCCTCGGTGCCGTAGCGGATCAGCGTCTCCATGTTGCCGGTGTCCGGCGCGGAGCAGTTGAAGATCTCGGACGAGAAGTGGACGCGTCCCATCACTTCGCAGAGCGGGGCGTATTCCACGTTGGTAAGGCCCGCACCGTGCTCGCTCTCGGGCAGGAAGAGGTTCCACAGACCCGCTTCCTTAGCTTTTTCTTTGAGCTCGTCGATGATAGGTGGGGTGACCCAGCGATTGGCGGCCACTTCCTCGTGGTACCGCTTCTCGTTGGGGTACACATAGGTGTCCATGAACGCCTGAAGGCGTTCAAGGAGCTCCTTGGTTCTTGCGCTATGCTCGAAATCCATGCGTCAGCACTCCTTATGCGCGAACGCCGGGCGGGTTGCCCTTGAGGATCGTTGCACGGATGTTGTGCGGGTCGAGCTTGCGGATGATCGCCAGCTGCTCTTCCGTCGGTGCCGGCGTGGTGCTGAGGTTGTCGATGGCGATGAGCGGGAAGCCCGTCTCCGCCTGCACTTCCTCGAAGGTCACGCCCGGATGGAGCGAGATCACGCGGGCCGAATTGTTCGGGCCCTTGAAATCCATGACGCAGAGGTTTGTGACGACGATGCCGATGTCCGGCATGATCGGCTTGGTGCCCTCCGGCCAGCGCTTCTCGTTGAAGCCGACCGATGCCACGACATCCACTTCGCCCTCGATGAAGGTGCGCTTGGTGTGCGACGGCAGGAACATCGAGTTCCGGTGCGAGATGCTGTTGCCAGGGAAGCCGCGTACGCCGAGAAGCTGCGTCTTCGGCTTCCTGAAATCGCCGCCGAGCGCTGCAATGTTGCCCTGCGCATAGCGGTCAACCTGCACGGGCGTGACCATCGCATGGCGCTTGCCGCTCCAGACAGTGTCGAACACGCGGCTGTAGGGCATCCAGCCGGAGAACTTCGGCTGATAGTCGCCGCGCGGTCCGAGCGGGATCGGTTCCTCGATCAGCATGCACTCGCCGTCCGTCATCAGGATCTGCGGTGCGAAAGTCAGCTTGGCGAGGCCCGCAGCAAGGCGCGGGAGAGGTCCGATACCGGTAACCAGCCATTCCTCGCTGTCGCGCCAGGCTTCCGCACAGGCGACCACGAGCAGCTCGGCGAGGGTGAATTCAGTTGCAGTCGTCATGATATCTCAGATCTCCCTGGCTTAGAGCACCGGATGCGGCAGCGAACGGACGCGGTCGGCTCCGCCAACGCGCTCGATGTAGCCGTCTTCCGAACCAGCGACATATTTGTCGAAGTACTTCTGCCAGCCGTTTTCCTCGGCAGCGAAGGTGCCGTATTCCTTGAGGTGTTCGGCATCCCAGCCGTAGTCGTAGTGGGTTGCCGTCGGATGTGCGCCGAGCGGAGCGTGAACCACGCCCTTCACCAGGCTGCGCTCAAACAAGTTGTTTTTGGCCTGGTTGCGGTCGGTGTACTCAAGGCGGTCGACCAGCTTCTCGGTGGAGACGAAGCAGCGGTCGGCTGCGCGCGCCATCAGGCCGTCGAAGAGCGGGTCCGGACCATCCGTCAGCGTGTTGCCGAGGCGGTCAGCCTGGCTCACGTGGATGAGCGCGACGTCGAGCTTGATGGCGGGCATCGCCAGCAGCGTCTCACCGTCCTCATAGGGCGACTTCACGGTCTTGAAGTTCGGGTTGTAGGACATGACGTCCGAACCGAGACCCACACGGGTCGGGATGAACGGAATGCGGTGTCCTGCAGCCTGCAGGCCGAGCAGCAGCAGTCCTTCGTCCAGCTCGTTCACTTCAACCACGCCTTCCTGGCGGGTCTTCTTGAAGAACGGCTCGATCGGAATGAAATCCAGCGACACGAAGCCGTAGATCGCGCGCTTCACCTTACCGGCAGCGCAGAGCATGCCGATCTCGGGGCCGCCATAGGCAACCACGGTGAGGTCTTTCAGGTCGGAGCGCAGGATTTCGCGTACCAGAGCCATTGGCTTGCGCCGCGGGCCCCAGCCTCCGAAACCAATCGTCATGCCGTCTCGCAGCTCGTTGACGACAGCGCCGAGGGACATTTCCTTGTTCATATCTATCGGTCCGGTTCGTTAGTTCAGGGAAGGGTGAATTGGTTGGCGTCAGGAGAAACGTTCGTTCTTCTCCGCCAGGTCTTCGATGATCTTCGCGGGCGTGAAGTATTCTGGCCCGACCAGCTCGGAATATTTGCGCAGCGCATCGCGGACGCGCGGCAGGCCCATTTCGGAAGCCCAGAACATCGGGCCGCCCAGATGTTCGGGGAAGCCAAGGCCGCGTACCCAGGCGACATCGATGTCGCCGGCCCGCGAAACGACGCCTTCGTCAATCAGCTTCGCGCCTTCGTTGACGAGCGCCAGGATGCAGCGCTCCATGACCTCCTCATCGGTGATCTCGCGCGGAGGGATGCCACGTGCCTTGCGGTGTTCCGCAATGATCTCTTCGGCGACCGGGTCCGGCGTCGGCTTGCCATCCTCGCCATAGGCGTAGTATCCGGCGTTGGTCTTGCGGCCGAGGCGGCCGGCAGCAACCATCGTTTCCGCAATATCGGCGTTGCGCTCGCGCTCCGACATGGAAGCCATGCGCGACCTGCGCGTGGCGCTCATCACGTCGAGACCGGCCAGGTCAGCCAGCGCGAACGGTCCGAGCGGGAAGAACTTGGCCAGCACGCGGTCAACCTGCGAAGGTGTTGCGCCATCCTGCACCAGGAACAGCGCTTCGCGGGTGCGCTTCGAAAGCATGCGGTTGGCAATGAAGCCGTCGCAGGCGCCTGCCAGGACCGGGCTCTTGCCCAGCTTTTTGGCCAGATCCATGATGGTGACGGTTACGTCCGGAGCCGTGCGGCTGGTGCGGACATTCTCAACCAGCTTCATGATGTTGGCCGGGTTGAAGAAGTGCATGCCAGCAAAGTTTTCCGGCCGCTTCGTGGCTGCTGCCAGCTTCTCGATATCGAGGAACGAGGTGTTGGTCGCAACGATCGCATCCTCGCGCAGCACGTTGTCGAGTGCCGCGATCAGCGCGCGCTTGGTGTCGAGGTCTTCGTCCACGGACTCGATGACCATGTCGACGTCCTTGAGCGCCGCATGCTCGGTGCTGGTCGTCAGCCGCGCCATGCGCTCGGCTGCCTGCGCCTCGTTGATCAGGCCACGCTTTACGGAACCGTCGAAAATCTTCTGGATCGCGGCAGTGGCCTTGGCCATGGACTCATCCGACAGACCGACGAGCACGACCGGGAAGCCCTTGTCGAGCAGTGCGGCAGCAATGCCACGGCCCATCGTTCCGGGACCGACGACGCCAACGGTCTCGATCTTGCGCGGCTTGGTGTCGGCGGCAACGTCCGGCACCTTGGCAGCTTCGCGCTCGGCGGCAAAGATATGGCGCAGGGCGCGCGACTGGGAAGTGCCTAGCAGCTCTTTGCATGCGGCATATTCAAGTTCGACAGCTTCTGCGAACGGCGTGGTTGCGGCCATCGCGAACAGCTCGACGGCCTTCAGCGGAGCCTCGCGGCCACGATGCTTCTTCGCCATGGCGGCGCGGGCCTCGGCCTGTGCCTCTTCGCTGAATGCAGGAAAGGGCAGGTCGCTTGTGCGGCGCAGTTCACCGGCAGCGGCAGCTGCTTCTGCCTTCTCGACAGCGCCAGCCACCAGATTGCCCTCGATCACCGCATCGATGACGCCGAGCTTCAGGGCTTCAGCCGCGCTGATCTGCTTGCCTTCGGTGATGAGCGAGAGAGCCGCATCAATCCCGATAAGGCGCGGCAGGCGCAGAATGCCGCCCGAACCTGGCAGTATGCCGAGCTTCACTTCTGGCAGGCCCATCTTCACGGAAGGGGCAGCAACGCGGATGTTACAGGCGAGTGGAACTTCGAGACCGCCGCCCAGGGCTGCACCCTGCATCGCTGCCACGATGGGCTTCTTCGCGGCATCCAGGCGCTTGATGACCTCGCCAAGCAGCGGGGCCACCATCGGCTTGCCGAATTCCTTGACGTCGGCTCCGCTGCAGAACTGCTTGCCATTGGCGGTGATGACCATTGCAACGAGCTTGTCGTCCTGTTCCAGCCGGTCGATGGCGGCAACCAGTCCCGCGCGCACGCTGTGCGACAGCGCATTGACCGGGGGATTGTCGATTGTCGCGATCAGGACGTTGCGCTCGACAGTGAGACGAACAGCTTCATTTTGGATCTGGTTCAAGACGTGACCTCCGCTCTGGCGAGCCGTAATGCGATTGTTAGGAAGCGGTGCCGGTAAGAAGGACGACCTTGCCCTTCGCCTGCCCCTGCATGACGCGGTTGAGCGCCGTGAGATATTCATCCAATGGATAGGTTTCGCTGATGTGCGGGCGGATCTGCCCCTTCGCATGCAGCTCGAGAAGTTCGGCGAGGTTTGCCGCATCCAGCGCCGGATTGGCCTTCGCCCATCCCCCCCAGAGCACACCGATGACGGCGATCTGCTTTAGCAGCAGCTGGTTGAACGCGAGCTGCGGAATGTCGCCCGAGGCAAAGCCAATCACGAGGTAACGGCCGAGCAGCGACAGGCACTTCACGGCGGTCTCGCCAATCTTGCCGCCGACCGGATCGTAGACCACGTCGGCGCCCTTGCCGCCCGTGAGCGCCTTCACCTGCTCGCGCAGGTCGCCGGTTGAATAGTTGATGGTTTCGTCTGCGCCATGCTCACGGCAGAGCGCAAGCTTTTCATCCGTCGAGGCAGCTGCAATGACGCGCGCGCCGAGCGCCTTGCCCTGTTCCACAGCAGCAAGACCCACACCGCCTGCAGCACCGAGGACCAGCAGCGTTTCGCCGGGGCGGATGGCCGCGCGATCCTTGAGCGCATGCCAGGAGGTGGCATAGGCGATCAGGAAGCCTGCGGCGACTGCATAATCCATGCTGTCCGGGATCGGCACGACGCGCGTGGCGTCCGCCGCAACCTGCTCGGCGTAGCCGCCGAAACCGGTGAAGGCGAGGACGCGCTGGCCAACGGAAACATTCGTCACGCCTTCGCCAACGGCGGCCACGATGCCCGCAACCTCACCGCCCGGAGAGAAAGGGAAGGGAGGCTTCGTCTGGTACTTACCTTCGACAGCGAGGCCATCGTAAAAATTCAGACCGCAGGCCCTGACGTCCACCAGCACCTTCCCCGGCTCGACGGCGGGGGATGCAATGTCTTCGAGTTTCAGGTCGGTCAGCGGACCGAAGGCGCGGCAAACGACGGCTTTCATTTCATCTCCCTCAATCGAGCCTTACGGAGCCCGACAGCCCATCAAGTGCCATGGGTAAGGGGTAGCAACATCGTCTGTTGGGACTAGTTTGGATCTTGCCATGTGAATAACGTTCCCGGACCTAAGTATTTGGCAGAAAATAAAAAAGAGCGCCGGGGCGCTCTTTGCAGATTGGTTGAACTTGTGAAGGACAGGGTCAGGAGATGAGGATGCCGCTGTCGACTGGCAGCATATGCCCTGTCATCCGGCAGGACTCGTCTGAAGCGAGGTAGAGCGCAGCATTGGCCACGTCGATCGGCTCACTCATGCCGAGCAGGTAGGCTTTCTTCTGGTCCTCCAGATGCGGTTCGGAGGCGAAGAATTTCAGCACCCGATCCGTAGCCACCGCTCCCGGTACCAGCACGTTTGCTCGCACCTTATGCTGGGCATACTCAACTGCCATCGAGCGGGTAAGCGCGATGATGCCGCCCTTCGCCGCCGAATAGGCGTCACGCTTCGGTACACCCATAGCGCCCATGATCGAGGCCGAGTTGATGATGGACCCGCCGCCGCTCTTGATAAGCTCGGGAATGCCGTAGCGGCAGCAGAGCCATGTGCCGAAGAGCTCGAGTTTCATCGTGTCCCAGAACACGTCGAGCGGCGTCTCGGTCACTAGCCCGTCCTTCGCTGACGAACCACCGGCATTGTTATAGATCACATGCAGCCCGCCGAATTTCTCGACGGTGGCGGCGATGCCCTTCTCCACGCTCTCCGGATCGGTGACATCCACCTGAACGAAGAAGGCCTCGCCGCCCGCATCCCGAATCGACTCCGCGATAGCTTCGCCTGCCTCCGTTCCGCGTCCGGCCAATGCCACCTTGGCCCCATGCGAAGCGAAATGCCTTGATGCGACCTCGCCAATTCCGCGCGTAGCCCCCGTGATGAAGCAGATTTTTCCTTCCAGTCTCTTTGTCATGGGGCTTCCCTGATCATGCGTAGAATGTTGCACTTCTGAGGAAAGAGTAGTCCCGACCCGCCCGCGCGACATAGGCTGAAAGGACTATTCCCGAGCAGACGCGACGAGGTGAAGTTCTTCGAACAATCGCGAAATAGTCTTTGCAGACGATGCCGCCCATCATGATCGGAATAGTTTCGCGCGGACAAGAAGGAGGTCATATGGAAACGCTTGCGCAAATGCTCGCGCGAAATGTTCGCGCCATCGGATCCAGACCATTTATCATTACGGACAAGGTCACGCTGACCTACGCCGAGTTCGCCGAACAGACAGCCCGTCTCGCCCATGTGCTTGCTGCCAGGGGTGTGGGGAAGGGCGACCGCGTCGGGCTTTATCTTCCAAGCAACGCCCTGATGGCGATTGGCTACTGGGCCTGCCAGCGGCTGGGTGCAATTCCCGCGCCCGTAAGCGCCATGCTGCGCCACGCGGAACTGCGCAAGGTGATCGCGCAGACCTCCATGAAGGCGATGATCGCGGACGAATCCACCTGGCCCTATTTCTCACAGATCCGGGATGAGTTCACCTTCCTCGAAGCCTGCCTTGTCTCTGGCTCGGGCGATGCGGACGACCTCGACACGCTGATGGCGGCTGCACCCTCTACCTTCGAGGACGTGCCCTGCGAGATGACTGATCTTGCTGCCATGTTCTTTTCGTCCGGTACGACCGGCGTTCCGAAGGGCATTGCGCAGACGCAGTTCAGCATCACCTCGACCCTGCGCGACATGTTCGTCTCTCACCGCAACCGCTATGCGAGCGAGACTTACGTCTGCGCGGTGCCTCTGTTCACCAACTTCGGCCTGACGGTCACGCTAAATCTCTGCCTCTATGGCGGCGGCACGATCGTGCTGCATGAGCGCTGGGATACCCAGCGTGTTCTGGAAGATATCAAGAAATACAAGGCCACCTACTTCGGCGGCACGCCGACGATGTATGTCTACATCGTCAACGAATATGATCAGGCCAGGCACGACCTCTCGTCGCTGCGCATCTGCACGACGGGCGGCTCGCCGGTGCCGCAGCCTGTCATCCAGAAGTTCGAGGAGCTGAGCGGCGCCCGCGTCACGCAGGTTTATGGCTCCACCGAAAGCTGCGGCCAGTCGGTGATGGAACCGACCATCGGCCCGCGCAAGCGCGGCTCGGCCGGCCTGCCTGTCGGCAGCACCCGCATCTACATCATCGATGACGATGGCAATGAGATGCCCGCTGGCGAGCTGGGCGAGGTTGTCATCGGTGGCGACTGCATCGCTTCGGGCTACTGGGGCGACGAGGAAGCGACGCGCGAAACCTTCACCGAACTTGGCTGGAAGTCCGGCGACATCGGCTATCTAGATGAGGATGGCTACCTCTTCATCGTTGACCGCAAGAAGGATCTGATCATCGCTGGCGGCCATAACGTCTACCCGCTGGAAATCGAAACGCTGCTTTACAAGCATCCGGCTGTTGCCATGTGCGCTGTCGTCGGCGCACCGGACGAAAGCAAGGGTGAGATCCCGGTGGCCGTGATCGTCAAGAACAAGGACGACGCCACGACCGAGGCCGAGATCATTCAATACTGCCGTGAGAATCTGGCGGCCTACAAGGCCCCGCGCGCTGTCCACTTCATCGACCGCATGCCCGTGGAAGCCGCCAAGATCCGTAAGCGCGACCTGGTGAAAGCACTCAAGGAAGGCACGATCGACCAGTACCGAGGTGAGGCGGTGGGAGCCTAGCTCCCGCCGCCAACCGTTTTAACGCTTGTCGGGAGCATGCGCGTGCAAAGGACATAACGGCCACCGCATCTCGTAGAGGTATGATGCGCCCGAAATGCCCCCAAGGAGAGATGGCACTTCCTTCGGCTTTAGACTAACAGCCTTTTTGGTTTGAAGGACCGAACCTATCGGCTCTCCGGAGCTCAACGCCTGGGTCATGGGGCCGAACAGCTATTGTGCGCTCGCTTCGGTAAGTCCTACCGAGATCGGAGACAATTTCGATTTCACATATCATTTGGGCCGGAGCCACGATGGAAACCTTTATAGCAGCATCCGCAAGCCACTCTTGAGGCATCGTATTCGCCGCCATCGTTCGCAAAACTGCGCTTCGATAGTAATGCTTCAATACGTCAAGAGCGCGATGATCAGAAGTCTCAGTCTCGTGCTGCAGCCTGAGTTGAAGGGACCATTCGCCAAGGCTTTCGAGAATTGAAACGTAGTGGCCTAAAGCCCAATAACCTTTGAAATCATTGTTGCGGCTGACAAATGATCCAAGTACGTCGTGGCAAATTCCTCGGAATTGCTTTCTCCTGGACATCTAAAAAATCGGCTCCGTATATATTTGATTAAAAGCCGCGTCAAGACCAGGTGAGTACCTACATGAGCCCTCTGGACCCCTCGTGGTTCGACAAGCTCACCATGAGGGTGTTTGTGCAGGTTGCGTCGCAGTCTGCATGCGTTGCGGCTATCTTGAGGTGGAGAACGCTGTGGTAGTTGGTCGATCTCCATCCCCTCATTTGAAGCTTCCTGAGCTTGTCGGAGGGTGAACCACTCGGGGCCACCCTTCACCGGATCAGGTGAGCTTACTTCCCCTGCGGTTCGAAGTTACGCGCAACATCGCCTGCGCCACCGAATGCGCTCCAGCCGCCATCGACAGGCAGCGTCACGCCCGTGATGTAGGATGCCCAGTCGGAAAGCAGGAAGGCGGTGGCCTTGGCCATTTCCTCCGGCAGACCCATGCGCCCAAGCGGCGTGCGGCGTTCTATCTTGGTAGGATCGAAGATCTTGCGATCAAGCAGATCGCGCACCATTGGCGTTTTGGTGTAGGCAGGAGCAATCGCGTTGACGCGCACGCCGTCGGCACCCCACTCGCAGCCAAGCGTCGCCGTCAGGTGCATGATGCCCGCCTTCGCCGTTCCATAGGCCGAGCGGCCGGGGAACGCGCCAAGGCCGACGATCGAGGCTACATTGACAATCGCGCCGCGCTTCTGCGGCACCATGATGCGTCCGGCGTTGCGGCACATGAGATAGGTGCCCTTGAGGTTCACATCGAGCACGCGCTGCCAGCGATCCACCGGCTGCTGGTGGACGGGGACCAGATCATCGCCAATTCCGGCGGAGTTGAACAACAGGTCGAGCCCGCCGAGGATGCGGGCTGCATCGTCGACCATGTGCTCGGCATCCTGTTCGTTGGCGACATCGCCCGAGGTCACGCCTACGGCTCCGGTGCGCTGCATGGCAGCTTTCAGGCCATCGGCATTGATGTCGGCCAGCACCACGCGGGCGCCGAGATCGGCCAGCAGCTTCGCCGTGGTTTCGCCGATGCCGCTCGCGCCGCCAGTTACCAGCGCGCGCTTTCCGTCAAACCTGATCTGCTGCATGGCTTCTCCTCAGAATTTATATCGATGCTTTCTCAAACGTCCGGATCGCTTCCGTCCGCCTCGTCGGCGCGGAAATGATACTCCGCCTCCCATTTGTCCGCCGGCTGCTGGTGAAGCGCCCAGTAGGCGGCCGCGACGAGGTCGTGATCGTAGGGCGTACCAGCCTGCATCGTGCCGTGGATGGCGATGGTGCTGACATGGATGCCCTTGTCGTTCAGCTCCTTGTAGAGGCTGCGTCCAAGGCTTCTGAGAGCCGCCTTGCTGAGCGAGGTCACGCCCCATTCGATCCAGGGCTCGAACGCGAGAACGCCGCCGGTAAGCAGGATCGTGCCGCGTCCGCGCTCCAGCATTGCGGGCACAACTTTCTTCGCGGCGTCAAGCGCGCCAGCCACGTTCACGCTGAATGCGTGCTTCAGGTAATCGACGCTGACCGGCTCGCCGAGCGAGTTCCAGCCATCGGCGGTGCCATACTTCACTTCAGCCTTGCCGGAGGGAGTCACGAAGCGCGAGGGCTCGATCAGCGCGGCATTGTAGATAAGCACTTCGGGTGAACCGTAGGTGGCATGGATCTGGTCGAACACCTTGGCCATGCTTTCCTGCGAACCTGCATCGCCCGGAAAGCCGGTAACATCCAGCCCTTCGGCCCGGAGCTCCGCTTCATGGCGACGGATTTCAGCCTCGCGCCGTCCGACGAAGGCCACGGCGTGGCCTTCCTCTGCGAACTTCTTGACGAGGGCCCGGCCAAGGCCGGGACCCATTCCCACGACGACCGTGCAGGGCTTGCTCATTGCGCCACCTTCGTTTCAGCCTTGGCGGGAGCCTCAGTCGCAACACGCTTGCGCGCCTCGCGATTGGCGAGGAATTCCTGCAGCGTGCCGACCACGCCCTTGCGCAGGAAGAGCACGCAGAGGACGAAGATCGCGCCCTGCATCACCACTACCCAGGCGCCGAAGTAGGCGAGCTTGTTCTGCAGCGTCACCACGATCGCCGCGCCGACGACCGGGCCGAGCAGCGTACCGACGCCACCGATCAGCGTCATCAGCAGCGCATCCGCAGAGGTCATGAAGAACACGTCCGAGATGGATGCGATCTGGAAGACAATTGCCTTCACGCCGCCCGCAACACCCGACAGCATGGCCGAGAGGGTGAAGGCGATCAGCTTGAACTGGTTCGTCGAGTAGCCGAGCGAAATGGCGCGCGGCTCGTTCTCGCGGACCGACTTCAGCGTCTGACCGAAGGGCGAGTTGATGATGCGGTAGACGAAGGCAAAGCCTGCGAGGAACACGACGAGCGTCACGAAGTACATGTTCATCGAGTTGCGCAGGTCGATGAGGCCGAACAGCATGCCGCGCGGCACGTTCTGGATGCCGTCTTCACCGTGCGTCCAGGGCGCCTGGATCACGTAGAAGTAGACGATCTGTGCAAGCGCCAGCGTAATCATCGCGAAGTAGAGACCCTGACGGCGGATGGCGAGTGCACCGAACAGCGCACCGATTGCCGTGGCTGCCACGACGCCAAGCAGCAGGCAGAGCTCCGGCGGCAGACCCCAGACAGCAGCGGCATGAGCCGTGACATAGGCCGACGTACCGTAGAAGGCCGCGTGACCAAAGGCGAGCAGGCCGACGTAACCGAACACCAGGTTATAGGCGAGCGCGAAGAGCGCCAGGCACAGGATCTTCATCGCGAAGATCGGGTAGACCGTGAAGGGCAGCACGACGCCGATGGCAGCGAGAATGAAGAACCAGATGCGGCCGTTTTCAAGGAAACTTCCGCTGCGTCCGGACGAGAGGTCCGTCACCGCATGAGCAGTGGTTTCCTTGCCGAACAGGCCGGCCGGGCGGAACACCAGCACGATCGCCATGATCACGAAGATCACGGTTGAGGAAGCTTCCGGCCAGAATACCTTGGTCAGACCTTCGATCACGCCGAGCATAAGGCCCGAGATGATCGCGCCGAAGATGGAGCCCATGCCGCCGATCACCACCACCGCGAAAATGATGATGATGATGTTCTGGCCCATTTGCGGACCCACCTGATAGATCGGTGCGGCCATCACCCCGGCAAAGCCCGCAAGGCCAACGCCGAAAGCGTAGGTCAGCATCAGCATGCGCGGCACATTGATGCCGAACGCGCGGACGAGATCAGGGTTTTCGGTGGCGGCGCGCAGATAGGCGCCCAGCTTCGTGCGCTCGATCAGGAACCAGGTTCCAAAGCAGACGGCAATGGCCACCACGATCACCCACGCGCGGTAGTAGGGCAAGAACATGAAGCCGAGGTTGGTGCCGCCCTTGAAGAACTCCGGCACGCCGTATTGCTGGCCGGCAGCGCCGTAGCGCACGTTGAACAGGCCCTCGATGACCATCGCAAGACCAACCGTCAGAAGAAGGCCGTAGGCATGTTCGAGGTGATAGACGCGGCGGATGAAGATCCACTCCATCAGCGCGCCGATGGCACCGACTGCAAGCGGCACAAGGATCAGCGCCCAGAAGTAGCCGAGAGATGGCAGGCCGAGGCTCGGGAACAGGTCAGGCAGGTTGACCAGATACCATGCGCCGAAGGCGCCCATCATGTACTGGGCGCCGTGAACGAAGTTACCGATCCGCAGCATGCCAAAGATGATGGCGACGCCAAGGCTCAGCATTGCGTAGAAAGACCCGTTGATGAGACCGATAAGAAGTTGTCCCATCAAGAGGGCGGGTGGAACACCGATAAGCTCCATCATGATGCATCAAACTCCCAGGTAGGCCTCAATTTTCTTGGTATTGTCAGCCAGTTCACCATGGCTGAAGGTCTCCACCACGCGCCCGTGCTCCACGATGCAGTAGCGGTCGGCAAGCTTGGAGGCGAACCGGAAGTTCTGTTCCACCAGGATGATGGTGAAGCCACGTGCCTTGAGCGCCCTGATGACCGTGGCGATCTGCTTGATGATCACCGGTGCAAGGCCTTCGGTCGGTTCATCCAGCAGCAGCACCTTGGCGCCGGTGCGCAGGATGCGGCCAATCGCCAGCATCTGCTGCTCACCGCCTGAAAGCTTGGTGCCCTGGCTGGTCCAGCGACGCTTGATGTTGGGGAAGAGCTCGAAGATTTCTTCGTCCTTCATGCCGCCCGGTGCAATGACCGGTGGCAGGTAGAAGTTCTCGGCCACGTTGAGGCTGGAGAAGATGCCGCGCTCCTCCGGGCAATAGGCGATGCCGCGCTGGGCAATTCCTTCCGGATTCTGGTTGGTGACGTCCTCGCCGCTGAGCAGAATCTGACCGGTCTTGCGGCGCAGAAGACCCATGATGCAGCGGAGCGTCGTCGTCTTGCCCGCGCCGTTGCGTCCGAGCAGCGTCAGAACCTCACCCTCGCGGATGCCGAAGTTCACGCCGTGCAGAGCCTTGCTTTCCCCGTACCAGGCGTGGAGATCCTTCAGTTCCAGCAGGGGAGTATTGTTATTCGTCATCGGTACCCCCGATATATGCCTCGATCACGCGCGGATCGCGCGAAACGGTCTCGTAATTGCCTTCGGCGAGGATGCGGCCGGCGGCGAGCACCGTGATCCGATCGGAAAGCGACGAGACGACCGAGAGATTGTGTTCCACCATCAGCACGGTGCGGTTGGCGGAAACCTTGCGGATGAGTGCGGCCACGCGGTCCACGTCTTCATGGCCGAGGCCGGAGGTGGGCTCGTCGAGCAGCAGCATTTCGGGTTCGAGCGCCAGCGTCGTGGCCAGCTCCAGCACGCGCTTGCGGCCATAGGGGAGCTCGGCTGCGCTATAGTCGGCGAAGGAACGGAGGCCGACGGAGTCGAGCAACTCGTCGACGCGGTCGTCCAGTACGGAGAGCGTGCTCACGCTTTTCCAGAAATGATAGGCCGTGCCGAGCTTGCGCTGCAGCGCGATGCGTACGTTCTCGCGCACGGTCATGCGCGGAAAGACGGCCGAAATCTGGAATGAGCGGACGAGCCCCTGCCGGGCGATCTCGGCGGGCTTCACGTTCGTGATATCCCTGCCATTGAAGCGGATCGTTCCGGCAGTCGGCTGGAGAAACTTGGTCAGCAGGTTGAAGACAGTGGTCTTTCCGGCGCCGTTCGGCCCGATCAGAGCGTGGATGGAATGCCGGCGGATCTTGAGATTGACGTCCTGTACCGCGGCAAATCCGTGGAAGTGCTTGGATAGCCCTTGGGCTTCGATGATGTAGTCTTCGGGCACCGTGTTCATGATGTAGTTGGCTCCGGAAGTGGATTGCTGCCCACGAGGATGCCTCGGCCGCGGCTTGCACGTTGGCGCAGGGCGATCATCTCCTTGTAGGCTTCGGAATGGTAGAATTCGTGTGCCGCCTCAAAGCTTGGAAACTCCACCACGGAGATCGATGGAGGGTTCCAGCCGCCCTCCAGAGGCTCGATCGTCTGGCTCGCAAACAGGAACTTCCCGCCCGCGGCGGCCATCATCGGGCCAGCCTTCCTGCGGTATTCTTCCCAGGCGTCCTGATCCGTGATCTCAATCTCAAAAATCATATAACCGCGCATGGCTCGCCCCGACCTGGTTTGCACCGATCTGTGAGGATGGGCGGAGGCAGCGCCGAAGCCGTGTGGCCTGGCGCTGCCTCTGCATTATTGACTAAACGGGCTTGCCCTTAGCTCTTGTTGACCAGCGGGCATGCGGTCTCGGACAGCGGCTTGAAGGCTTCCGTGGCCGGAACAGTCGCGACGAGGTTGAAGTAGTCCTCGCCTTCCTTGACATCAGCCGGAGCCTTGACCTCGGCGAGGAACATGTCGTGGATCAGACGGCCGTTCGGGAACAGCTTCGCGTTGTGCGCGAACATGTCGTTGATCTCCATGCCGCGGATGGCTTCAAGAACCTTGTCGGCATCGTCGGTGCCAGCCTGGTCTACAGCCTTCAGGTAGGTCGAGACGGCAGAGTAGGCGCCTGCGGCAACCCAGCCGGGCATCTTGCCGGTGATCGCCTTCATGTCTTCGCCGAACTTGCGGGAGTTGTCGTCGAGGTTCCAGAACCACGGAACAGCAACCTGCACGCCCTGCAGTGCCTCAACGCCGATCGCGCGAACGTCGGACTGGTGCAGGATGCCTGCAGCGAGACGGATGCCCTGATCCTTGAGGCCGAATTCCTGCGCCTGCTTCATGGCGTTGACCAGTTCCGGGCCGTTGACGTTGAGGATGAGAGCCTCAGCGCCGGAGGACTGCGCCTGAAGGAGGTAGGACGAGAAGTCGGTGGTGCCGAGCGGAGCGCGAACCTTGCCCATGACCTCACCGCCAGAAGCGTTGATCGCGTCCTCGACGGTGGCTTCCTGAACCTTGCCGGCTTCGTAGTCCGGCGACAGGATGAAGAACTTCTTCACGCCGTCAGCCGACAGTGCCTTAACCGGGCTGGTGAAGGTGGAGTAGGCGTCGTAGGCCCAGCTGGTGACGTAGCCGTTGCAGTCAGCTTCGGTAGGACGATCGGTCAGCGGAGAAACGAAGAGGCCAACGCGCTTGTTCTCGCCGATCAGCGTGTTGACGCCGAGCGCGATCGCGGAGTTCGCCATGTCGACGATGGCGTCGACGTTCTCCTGCTCGATCCACTGGCGCGCAATGGAGAGACCGACTTCCGGCTTGTTCTGGTGGTCGGCGGAGATGATCTCGATCTTCTTGCCGAGCGCCTCGCCACCGTAATCCTTCACGGCGAGCTCGGTTGCAGTCACGACCTCGGAACCGCCGAGCGCCGAGAAAGACGTGCTCTGGTCGTTCAGCACGCCGATCTTGATCACGCCGTCAGCTGCAAGCGCGGGTGCAGCCAGCGTCAGCAGAGCAAGTGCGGTGGTTGCGAAAAGTTTCTTTCCCATCCTTTTTCCCTCCCGATAAGACCTGTTGGCCTATCCTGGTGTCTCTTGTTTTCGCACGTTCCCATTGGGAACCGGGCTTTCAAAAGCTTCACTCGGGAGGGGTTTTGGAGCATCGTCCTAACAGACTAGAGTTCGTCTGGCGGGTCTCTGCGGCTTTCGTGTAGGGAGCTCCGCTTCTGCCGGTCAGCCTGCTGTTGCAGCCGCAAGGTGCTGCCGCACGGCTTCCAAAACCTCTTCCGGCTTCTCTTCCACCAGAAAATGCCCGGTGTCGAGCGCATGGCCGCTCACATTTGCGAACCATTGCCGCCAGGTTTCCAGAGGATTGACCTGCTTTCCCACGACGCCCTTGTCTCCCCAGAGTACGAGGCAGGGAATATCGCTGATGCTGCCAACGTCGGCGCGATCATGATCGAGATCGGTTGTCGCGCCGGCCAGATAGTCGCCGCACCAGGCCTCGACGACGCTGGGCTTCTGCGCTGCCCGCTCGTATTCGGCCATTGCTTCCGGCGCAAAGATGTTGAGCCCGCCAAGTCCTGCAAGTGTGGCGCGCAGATATGTCAGCGGTTCGCTGTTGAGCAGCCTTTGGGGCATGTCGCTTGGATGCGCCAGGAAGGTCCAGTGGTAGTATTTCCGTGCGAGCCAGGCATCCATCAGCCGCCAGACTTCCACCGTTGGCAGGATGTCGAGCAGAACGAGGGACTTAACGCTCGCGGGATGGTCGAGCACCATCCTGTGCGCAGTCCGCGCACCCCGGTCATGCGAGACGACATGGAATTGCTTGTGCCCCAGTTGCTCCATTAGCCGCACCTGGTCTCGGGCCATGGCGCGGAAGGTAAAGTCCTTCTCATGCGCGACGGATTCGCCATAACCGCGCAGGTCAGCGGCCACAACGGTGTAGGTTCGGGCGAGTTCTGCGGCGATCGGATGCCACATCGCATGGGTCTGAGGATAACCGTGCAGCAACAGCAGCGGCTCGCCGCTGCCGCCGACACGGGCGTGAACCCGCACGCCCTCGGTTTCGATATCCACTTCGCTGAAGCCGGGGAACAGGGGCATCGTCACTCCTCACCAACGCGTCTGATTCATCTGCGAGGTTACAGCATTTGCGGGTGCCGTCGAAGCAAAGACGCTGAATTAGCCTCCATGTGTACAGCTCGTCCTCACAGGAAGTTGCTTCTCCGACAAGTATCAACGGACTGACCGCTTATAATTAGTTGAAATTGCTGTTGGTGTTGCGGATCAAGTCGCCGAAATGAAATTGCTTCCCCGGCTGCTGAGTGTATACTTGGAGCATCGTAGAAGGGCAGTTGATCCATGGAACAGAACACCGGCAAAACGCACGCCATGCGCGCCTTGACGGAGCTGAGGAAAAAGATCCTGAGCGGCGAACTGGCTGCCGGCATGCGGCTGTTCGAGGTTCCGCTGACGGAGATGCTCAACATCTCGCGTACGCCTGTGCGCGAGGCGCTTCTGCGCCTGTCGGAAGAGGGTCTGTTGGAGCGTGTCAACAGCGGCGGCTTCGTGGTGCGCACCTTCAGCTTTGCCGATGTGGTGGATGCGATCGAGCTGCGGGGGGTCATGGAGGGCACGGCGGCTCGCCTTGCCGCTGAACGTGGCGTTGCACCGGCGGACATGGCGCACATCCAGTCGCTCGTTGAGCAGCTTGACGCCTGTTTCGGTCCCGGCTGGAACGATGTTGATTTCGACCGCTACCGCGAACTGAATGCAGCCTTTCATGAAGCGCTCGCCGGCCTCTGCGGCAGTCCTATGGTGAAGCGCGAGGTGGAGCGCACGGCGCGCCTGCCGTTCGCCTCGCCGTCAGCCTTCCTGCAGGAGCGGGCGGACTTCCTGCATCATTCGCTGCGTATGGCGCATGAACACCACCGGGCCATCGTCCAAGCCATAGCGAAGCGGGAAGGAACGCGGGCGGAGGCACTGGCGCGCGACCATGCAAACCTGACGCGCAGCAATCTTGAGCACGCGCTGAAGGAAGACAGCAGCCTGATGAAGCAGTTGCCTGGGCTGGCGCTTGTAACTTAGGGTGTTGAGGGGGCTGGGCTGCGCAACCGGAGGAGGAGCCGGGCAGCCTGAGCCGTATGACACTGGCCGTCGCTATCGACGGCAAAAAGTCTTTTGGAGGAGGACGGACATGAACGTGGTTGCCAGGGACGTCGCGCCGAAGGCGCCGGACAGGTTCTTCATCAATGGGGAATGGGTCGCCCCGAAATCGGGCAAGACCCTCGACGTGGTCTCTCCGGTCACGGAAGAGCTGCTCTTCAGCTACCCGGAGGCAAGTGAGGCGGACATGGAAGCCGCGGTCGCCGCCGCCCGCGAAGCCTTCGACAATGGTCCGTGGCCCCGCATGAGCTCGGCTGAACGCGCAGGCTATCTCCGCAAGGTTGCGTCGCTTCTGGAGGAGCGGTTGGATGATATCGCCGGCGCCTGGACGCTGCAGGTCGGCGCACCCATCATGCTGACGAAGAAGCTCGTCGGGCAGAACCCCACGCTCTTCAACTACTATGCCGATCTCGCCGAAACCTACCCGTTCGTCGATGAGCGCAGCCGCGATGATGGCGGCAAGGTGCGCGTGGTCAAGGAGCCGGTCGGCGTCTGCGCGGCGATCACGCCATGGAACGCGCCGCTCGTGCTGCTTTCCTACAAGGTCTCGGCCGCGCTGGCCGCGGGCTGCACCATGGTGGCAAAGCCTTCGCCCGAGACGCCGCTGGAAGCCTACATCCTCGCCGAATGCATCGAGAAGGCCGGCATTCCGAAGGGCGTCTTCAACCTCGTCCCGGCCGGTCGCGAAAGCGGCGACTATCTTGTCCGCCACAAGGGCATCGACAAGGTGGCCTTCACGGGCAGTACGGCTGCCGGTAAGCACATCGCTGCCGTCTGCTCGGAACGGCTTGCGCGCGTCAGTCTGGAGCTTGGCGGAAAGTCTGCCGCGGTCCTGCTGGACGATGCGGATTTCGCCAAAGCACTGCCGTGGCTGATGATTTACTCGATGCCAATCACCGGGCAGGTTTGCTTCTCGCTGACGCGCATCCTCGTGCCCGAAAGGCGTAAACAGGAATTCCTCGACATGTTCCTGGGCGCGGTCTCGCAGATCAAGGTTGGCGACCCGTTCAGCCCCGAGACGCAGATGGGCCCGCTTACGATGGAGCGCCAGCTGCGCCGCGTGGAAGGCTATATCCAGGCAGGCCGTCAGGAAGGCGCCAGGATCGCCTGCGGCGGCGGCCGTCCGGCGGGCATCGACCGGGGCTATTTCATCGAACCGACGGTCTTCACCGATGTCGAACCGCACATGAAGATCTTCCAGGAGGAGATCTTCGGGCCGGTCGTGTCCGTCATCACCTACAAGGATGAGGATGACGCCGTCCGCAAGGCGAATGACACGGTATACGGCCTGAGTGGCGCAGTCTTCAGCGCGGACGTGGAGCGCGGCTATCGTGTGGCGCGCCGCATGCGGACCGGCAGCGTGACGGTTAACGCAATGATCGTTGACCCGAAGCATCCCTTCGGCGGCTACAAGCAGTCGGGCATGGGCCGGGAAGGCGGACCCGAGGGCCTCGAGAACTACATCGAGACCAAGACGATCCACCTGGCGTAGGTAAATTGGTGAGGCGGCGGAAATGCCGCCGCCCTCACAGCACTTCGAAAATCTCGATCAGCACGCTGTTGGCCAGGCGCTGACCGGTGCCGATGAAGATGGTGCGGTTGAGCCACTGATAGCGCGGGTCGCCGCTGTGCAGTCGCGGGTGGGTGCGCATGTAGTAGAGCGCAGGATCGACCGTTTCGCCCGCCGCTATGCGCGCCAGCACCTCTTCCGGTCCGTGCCGGATGCCGAAGTTGCGCACGTCCACGATCGCGCCGTCATGCGTTTCGATCGCGTAGCGCGTATCGAGTTCGGCGTAGCCGTCCTCGTGCACCGTCTGCCAGTCGGCGCCGAGATTCATCACAGTCCCGGAAAGCCGCTCGCCCTCGACTGTCCCGCCGATGATCGGGATGGTGCGCCAGCGCGCGCCCTTGCCGCTTCCTCGCTCCATGGGAGTGCCGAGATCGGCGCGGATCTGGCAGAGCGGTCTTAAAGCTGGTGGGTTCATGGTCTCACCGCATCGTCATGGGCAGCCAGAGGACGATGGCCGGGAACATCACGAGCAGGATCAGCCGGAGAATGTCCGTAATGATGAACGGCCCGACACCACGGTAGATGGTCGTGAGCTTCACGTCCTTGGCTATGGAATTGATCACGAAGACATTGATACCCACTGGCGGCATGATCATGCCGAGCTGGCAGCAGGTCACAAGAATGACACCGAACCATACCGGGTCGAACCCGAGCTTCATGATGACCGGGAAGACGATCGGCAGGAGCAGGACGATCATCGCCATCTCGTCCATGAGTGCCCCGGCGATCAGGAAGACGATGAGGATGAGCGCCAGCGTGCCATAGGGTCCGAAATCGAGCGCCACGAGCAGGTTTGTAAGCTTTTGGGGCGATTGCGTGATGGCAAGGAAATAGCCAAACAGCATCGCGCCGATCAGCACCGTATAGAGCACCACCGAGGTCCGCAGCGCTTCTACCAGGCTGTCGAGGATCTTCCGCGTGTTGAGGCGTCCGCGGGCGATTCCGATGATCATGGTGGTGAACGCACCGACGGCGGCGGCTTCGGTTGGCGTCGCGATACCCATGTAGATCACGCCGATGACGGCGATGAAGAGCAGGATGACGGCCCAGACATCCTTGAGCGAATGGATGGCTTCGCGAAGGTCGAAGCGGGTGCCGGAAGGCAGGCCCTTCCCATGGGCGAGCACCACGGCTGCCATGTACATCAGCGTCGCCATCAGCCCGGGTATGATGCCGGCGATGAAGAGTTGTCCCACGTCGGTTTCGGTCAGATAGGCGTAGATCACCATGACCACCGAAGGCGGGATCAGGATGCCGAGTGTACCGCCCGCCGCCACGATGCCCGTGGATGTGCCGTCATGGTAACCCGCAGCGCGCATTTCTGGCAGGGCGATGCGGGTCATCGTTGCGGCTGTTGCGACGGAGCTTCCGCAGATCGCGGCAAAGCCTGCGCAGGCGGAGATCGTGGCGAGCGCCAATCCACCGCGAAGCGAGCCGAGCCATGCGTTGCCGGTCCGGAAAAGTTCGCGCGACATGCCCGAATTGGTGGCGAACACGCCCATCAGCACGAAGAAGGGAACGAGCGTCAGATTGAAATCGGTGACGACGCGCAGCGGCGAGGTCGTCAGCAGGTTGAGCGCCGGCATCAGACCGCGCACGGAGGCAAACCCGAAGACGCCGACCAGTCCCATGGCAATGCCGATGGGCACGCGCAGCGCCATCAGCACGAACATCGCGATAAACCCGATGATCGCGGTCAGGTCACCTGTGCTCATTCGTGTGGCTCCGAAGGTAGATGGATATCACGCCCGGCGCGCACGCGGGCGAAGGCGAAGATGAGCGTGATCACGCTCGCCGCGCAGCCGAGCCAGAGCAGCCCCAGCATGGGCCAGACAGGGATGCGCAGGTCAAATGTGCTTTCGTTGCTTCTGAAGGCGCTGACGACGCGCGTATAGGTCATGGCCGTGAGCAGTATCGTGAAGAAGAACAGGCTAGCCCAGGCGAACAGATCGAGCGCAATCTTGCCGGCGCGCGGAAGCATCTCCCAGACTATATCGACTGCGATCTGCCCGCCCCGGTAGCATACGGAGGCAAAGCCCCACATGATGCAGGCACCGATCAGCAGGCGCGAAATGTCGAAAGCGTCCGGCACGGCCCAGGAAAAAAGGTATCGTCCGGCAGTTGAGGCTACGATGAGCAGTGTGCAGAGTCCCAGCAGAATGCCTGCAACCAGCTCGACGCTGGTGCAGAACCGTTCCAGGATATTCTTCATGCTCTTCTCCGTGTCACCAGCGCGGAAGTGCAATCTTCGTCGGGAAATCGAGACTGTGGGTGGCGAATACTTGCCCTTGTCTCGGAAGACACATCCTGATGTGCCTGCCACGGCATATGCCGTGACAGGCGGTGATGGGCTCCTGTGAAGGGCAAGCAGTGCCCGTAGGCTTATTCGCCCGCGTAGGAGTTGCGCTCTTTCAGGGCAGTAATCAGCCCTTCAAGCATCGGCTCCGGATCTGCCCCGGTCTTGCTGATGGTGGCTTTCCACTCATCGGTCAGCGGTGCGGCCGCGTCCTTCCACAATTGCACCTGTGCTTCATCGGGTTTGTGCATCGTGTGTTTCGGATCGGCGGCGATCTTCTCGCGGCCCTTTGCTTCCGCGTCGGCCCAGCCCGAAGACATCTTCTCCGCCCATTCCGGCGTGCAGTGATCTTCGATCACCTTGCGATCCTCCGGGGACATGCCGTCGAGCTTGCCCTTGTTGAAGATGAACGCGTTGATGGAGGCGTAGAGCGGCATGTCGAGGTGGTGGGTGACGATGGAATCCACGCCGAAGATGTAGAGGGATTCCCACGGCGACTGGGTCATTTCCGCAGCACCCTTGGCGAGCACTTCGCGGCTTTCCGCTGCCGAGACCTGGACGGAAGCACCGCCAAGCAGGTTCACGAAACGCGCTTCCGTGGCATTTGCCGGACGCACGTTCTTGCCCTTCACGTCTTCCGGCACCAGGATCTGCGAGGTGCTGTGGAACGTGCCCGGGTCATGGCTCAGCGCCATGCAGAAATAGGTGTCGGCCATCTCCTTTTCGGAATAGGGCTTGTACCATTCCGTCAGCGCCGCAACACCAGCCTTGGCATTGGCGAACAGGAAGGGAAGTTCCGCAGCCGCCAGGATCGGGAATCGTCCAGGCTGGTAGCCGGGATTGATGAAGCCGATGTCGACGACGCCGTCGCGCGCCATGTCATAGTGGTCGGCGGCAGCACCCAGCTGCATGGCCGGATAGATGGTGATCTCGATGCGGCCGTTAGAAGCTTCCTTGATGGACTCGGCCCATGGTTCCATGCCGAGCACCTGAAGTGGATGCGTGCCGGGCACCCAGTGGGAAAGTGTAAGCTCGACTTCAGCGGCATGCACGGAATGCGCAGATGCAAGGGCAAGTGCCATTGCAGAAACAATTCGTGTATACATTCTTCCTCCCCGTCGCGAGTGCATTCCTCCACACATCCCGCGAACCTATTGTGAAAGTCTTCACCCGCAAATATCAGCACAGGATACTGATATACACAAGTCTCTCCGGAAAGATTGGTCAACTCCCTAGTTTTGATGCGAGTTAATCCTGTCCGCAAGGTTCGTTGCGTAGTTCATTCGAAATGATGTGAAACAGTGATCGTGCATACACGGATGGACAATCACCCATTAAAGCGATCATACTGCAATGCCACATTCGCCATGGGAGGAGAAACGGGTGAAGGTCGGGGAAGCCATCATTGAAATATTGAAGCGCGAGGGAGTGGAGATGGTGATTGGCTATCCGGTCAATCATCTGCTCGAACATGCCGCCGAAGCTGACGTGAGGCCGATCATCGTGCGGCAGGAGCGCACCGGCATCCACATGGCCGATGCCATCTCGCGCCTGAGTTCCGGCGAGAAGATCGGCGTGTTCGTCATGCAGCTCGGGCCCGGCACGGAAAACTCCTACGGCGGCATTGCGCAGGCCTATGGAGAGTCCGTCCCCGTCCTGGTGATGCCTGGCGGTTATCCGCGGCGGCTCGCGCATATAGAGCCCAACTACAATGCGTCGATTTCCATGCGGGACGTCACCAAGTCCGCCGAGCCGATCAACGTTCCAGCCGACATACCAAACATCCTTCGTCGCGCGTTCTCGCGTCTGCGCAATGGCGTGAAGGCGCCGGTGCTGGTCGAAATTCCGAACGACATCTGGAACGAAGAGGTGCCTGGGCCGCTGAACTACCGGCCTGTGGTGACCACCCGCAGCGGTCCGGATCCAAAAGCGGTTGTTGCTGCCGTGGACCTGCTTCTGGAGGCGAGAAAGCCCGTTCTTTATGCGGGGCAGGGCATCCACTACGCCAAGGCCTGGCCCCAGCTGCGGGCGCTGGCGGAGCGGCTGGCTATCCCGGTCTGCACCAGCCTTGAAGGCAAGAGCGCCTTTCCCGAGGATCACCCGCTGGCACTCGGCGCCGGTGGAGCGGCGGTGCCGCTTGCCGTCCGGCAGTTCCTCGATCAGTCAGACGTGATCTTCGGCATCGGCTGTTCGTTCACCGAGACGTCCTTCGGCGTCGCCATGCCGCGCGGCAAGCGCGTGATCCACGGCACGCTCGCCGCCGATCACATCAACAAGGACATCGAGGCGGAGGTCGCTCTGGTGGGCGATGCAGCCCTCATCCTTGAAGCGATGCTGGCGGAACTGGAGAGGCGCGGAACCTCCCCGAGGTCCTGGACCTATGTGGCTGACGAAATCGCCCGCGTGCGGGCGGCATGGCTGAAGGAGTGGATGCCGAAGCTCACCTCGAACGAAGCTCCGCTTTCGCCTTACCGTGTCCTGTGGGACCTTCAGAAGACGGTGGACGTGGCGAACACGATCATCACCCATGATGCGGGCAGTCCGCGCGACCAGCTCTCACCCTTCTGGGTCTCGAAAGAGCCGCTTACATACATTGGCTGGGGCAAGACCACGCAGCTGGGCTACGGGCTGGGCCTCGCGATGGGCGCAAAGCTCGCCCATCCTGAAAAGCTCTGCATCAACGTGTGGGGCGACGCTGCGATCGGCTTTACCGGCATGGATTTCGAGACGGCCGTGCGCGAGCGGATCCCGATCCTCTCCGTTTTGCTAAACAACTTCAGCATGGCCATGGAACTGCCCATCATGGAGGCGGCAACGAAGAAGTACAGGGCGACCGATATCTCCGGCAACTATGCACAGTTTGCCGCAGCCCTGGGCGGTTATGGGGAGAGGATAACCCGGCCCGAAGACATTGTGCCAGCCATAAGACGTGGTATCGAGCAGACGCAAAGAGGGGTTCCGGTGTTGCTGGAATTCATTACCTGCAAGGAACTTGCGGCCTCGCGATACCATAGCTTCACCTGACCGGCTGAGGGGCAATTAACATGAGCACAACAACAACAAGAACAACTGAGCAGGCGCTTGAAGGCCTGAAAACAATCCTTGCCGACAGGCTGGTTACGTCCCAGTCCGTGCGCGAACACCATAGTCGCGACCTGTCGCGGTTTCCCGCCGTGCTGCCGGATGCGGTAGCCTTCCCGCAGAACGAGGAAGAGGTGGCCAGCATCGTGCGCGTCTGCGCCGAAAACCTCGTTCCGATCATCCCCGTGGGCGCGGTTTCGTCGCTCGATGGCCACATCATTCCGGTGAAGGGCGGCGTTACCGTCAGCACCCGCGACATGAACCGGATCATCGAGATCCGGCCGGAGGATATGCTCGCGGTGGTGGAACCGGGCGTCACGCGCAAGCAGTTGAACACTGCGCTGCGTGCGACGGGCCTGATGTTCCCGATTGATCCGGGTGCGGATGCAACGATCGGCGGCATGGCTTCCACGCGCGGCAGTGGCACCACCGCTGTGCGCTACGGCACCATGCGCGAAAACATCCTGGCGCTGCGCGTCGTCACGCCCGATGGCACGGTGATCCATACCGGGTCGCGCGCCAAGAAGTCGGCGACTGGCTACGACCTGACGCATCTTTACGTGGGTTCCGAAGGCACGCTCGGCTTCATCACCGAGCTGACCGTGCGCCTGCATCCGATCCCGGAAATGGTTTCCTCTGCCATCTGCGCCTTCCCGGACGTGCAGAGCGCGGTGGAGACGGTGATCGAATGCGTCCAGTACGGCATTCCTGTCGCCCGAGTGGAGTTTCTCGATAAGGTCGCCATCGGCGGCGTGAATGCCTATTCAAAGCTCGACCTTCAGGTCGCACCGACGCTCTTCTTCGAGTTCCACGGCACGCCGGCCTGGGTGGCCGAGCAGTCGCAGATCGCCGAGGAGATTTCCGCTAACCACAACGGCACTGGCTTCAAGTGGTCGACCGACGCGGACGAGCGCACGAAGCTCTGGCAGGCCCGCCACGACGCATTGTGGGCTGCGAGAGCCCTGAAGCCGGGTTGCGAAGTTTATGGCGGCGATATCTGCGTCCCGATTTCTCGCCTTGCCGAAAGCATCGTCGCTGCGAGCGAGGATATCGCTGCTTCCTTCCTCACAGGTCAGGTGATCGGCCATGTGGGCGACGGCAACTTCCACACCGCTTATCTCATCGATCCCGAGAAGCCGGAAGATTATGCGGAAGCCGAGCGGCTGGCCGACCGCATGCTGGAGCGCGCGCTGGCTGTGGGCGGCACGGCAAGTGGCGAGCATGGTATTGGCATCGGCAAGCTCAAGTTCATGCGCAAGGAGCATGGCGATGCGGTCGATGTCATGAAGCGCATCAAGCAGGCGCTTGATCCCCTGGGCATCATGAATCCCGGCAAGATGGGGCAGGAGGGGTAAGGTTACCCCCGTCCGAGGAAGGGCACCTTCACCGGCAGGATCGTCGTGTCGAGCACGGCGATCTCCGGCGGCAGGCTCGCCATCAGCACGACATAGCGTCCGAGATAGGCTGGATCGATCACGTTCTCTTTGAGATGCTCGGTCACGCCTGGCACGAGTGAACTGACCGTTGATCCCGGATGCAGCGTCGTAGCGGTGACGTTGAAATCCCGGCCGTCCAGCGCAAGCGAGCGGGCAAGCCCTTCGATCGCAAACTTGCTTGCGTTGTAGGCGATGGAGTGGGCCCGCGGGACCTTCGCGGAAAGCGACCCGATGTTGATGATCCGGCCGCCGCCTTTCTGCTTCATCACCCGGAACGCCTCGCGGGAGCAGAGGAAGGCGGATGTCAGGTTGGCGTCCATCACCTCGCGCCAGCGTTCCAGCGACAGCTCATCGATCGCCTTGTCATCGGCAATGCCGGCATTGTTGACGAGAATGTCAGGAGTACCCGCCAGCCGCTCCGTCTCGCTGAAAAGGGCCAGCACATCCTCCTCCTGGGTCACGTCAGTTGGAATCGCATGGGCCCGTCCGCCCGCCGCCGCGATTTCTTCGGCGATTTCAGCAAGCCGGTCGGCCCGCCGCGCTGCGAGAATGACAATGGCCCCGGCCTTAGCCAGTTCCCGTGCAATTCCCAGACCGATACCGCTGCTTGAGCCGGTGACGATTGCCACCTTTCCGCTGACAGAGTCCAAGTTCCCCTCCCGAGATCTCTGAGTCAATGTCCTGTATTGCTCAGTCTTGCGGAGACTTTGTCAAGTAAACGCGATTGCGGATTTGGTGTTTTGCGGAGTCTCAGCTCTTTCGCGAAAGTTCCCGGGTGGCGGCTTCCAGCCCGCGCAGCGTCAGCGGGTACATGCGGCCGTCGAAGAGCTGGCGGATCATTCCGATCGAAGCGGTATATTTCCAGGCGTCCTCCTGCACCGGATTGAGCCAGATGCTGTGAGGCCACTGCTGCTGCGCCCGCCGCAGCCAGACCCACCCCGGCTCGGCGTTCCAGTGCTCGACCGAACCGCCTGCTTCGCGGATCTCGTAGGGGCTCATCGATGCATCGCCGACGAAGATCACCTTGTAGTCGGAGCCATACTTGTGCAGCAGGTCCATTGTCGACGTGACTTCCGCACGGCGTCGTCGGTTGTCCTTCCAAACGCCTTCGTAAAGACAATTGTGGAAGTAGAAATATTCCATGTGCTTGAACTCGGACCGTGCAGCCGAGAACAGTTCCTCGATTGTGCGGATATGGTCGTCCATCGAGCCACCCACGTCGAAGAACATGAGCAGCTTCACCGCATTGCGACGCTCCGGCCGCGTGCGCACGTCGAGATAGCCATGTTCCGCGGTGGACTGGATCGTGCCGGGCAGGTCGAATTCTTCCTGCGCGCCATCGCGAACCCAGCGGCGCAACCGTTTCAGCGCCACCTTGATGTTACGCGTGCCGAGCTCCACCGTGTCGTCGAAATTGCGGAATTCGCGTTTGTCCCAGACCTTTACGGCGCGACGGTTGCGGCTTCCGTCCTGGCCGATCCGCACGCCTTCCGGATTGTAGCCATAGGCCCCGAAGGGTGAGGTGCCGGCGGTGCCGATCCACTTGGAGCCGCCCTGATGGCGCTCCTTCTGCTCCTCCAGCCGCTTCTTGAGCGTTTCCATGAGCTTATCGAAACCGCCGAGCGACTGGATCAGCTTCTTTTCTTCCTCGGTGAGGTGCTTTTCGGCGAGCTTGCGCAGCCACTCTTCCGGCAGGTTCTCGGGGCTCAGAATGTCAGCCCCTTCGAGCCCTTCCAGCCCCTTGAAGACATGCGAAAACACCTGGTCGAAACGGTCGAGGTGTCGCTCGTCCTTCACCAGCGTCGCGCGGGAAAGATAGTAGAAGCCCTCGACATCATAGGTGATGATGTCGGCCTTCAGCGCTTCCAGAAGGCTCAGATATTCGCGGAGCGATACCGGAACCTTTGCCGCCTTGAGCTCAAGGAAGAAGGAAATGAACACCTGCTGCGCCTTTCACCTCGGCCAGTCTTACTGCTCGCGCAAGATCTTTAACGGCGAGCCATGAAGGCAAGCCGCTCGAAAAGATGCACGTCCTGCTCGTTCTTCAGAAGCGCGCCATGAAGCTTCGGCAGCGCGTTCTTGGCGTCGCCGCGCAGATCGGCGGGATCGACATCCTCGGCTACCAGCAGACGGATCCAGTCGAGCACCTCGGATGTGGATGGCTTCTTCTTGAGGCCGGGTGTCTCGCGCACTTCGAAGAAGGTCGTGAGTGCAGCGCGCAGGAGGTCGGGCTTGATGCCGGGGAAGTGGACGTCGACGATCTGCTTCAGCGTGTCCAGATCCGGGAAGCGGATGTAGTGGAAGAAGCAGCGGCGCAGGAACGCATCCGGCAGCTCCTTCTCGTTGTTCGAGGTGATGATGACGATCGGCCGAACTTCGGCTCGGATCGTCTCGCCGGTTTCGTAGACGAAGAACTCGTTGCGATCGAGTTCCTGCAGCAGGTCGTTCGGGAACTCGATGTCCGCCTTGTCGATCTCATCGATCAGCAGCACGACTTTCTTGCCGGCGGCGAAAGCGTCCCAGAGCTTGCCGCGCTTGATGTAGTTGTGAATGTCGTTGAAGCGGCTGTCGCCCAGCTGGCTGTCACGCAGGCGGGAGACGGCATCGTATTCGTAGAGACCCTGCTGCGCCTTGGTGGTGGACTTGATGTTCCACTCGATGATGTCGAGCCCAAGGGCTGTTGCGATCTGGCGCGCGAGTTCGGTCTTCCCGGTGCCGGGCTCGCCCTTCACCAGGAGCGGGCGCTCCAGGGCGATCGCCGCATTCACGGCCACCATCAGGTCCTTGTCTGCTACATACGACGCCGTGCCTTCAAAACGCATCCGGGTAGATCTCCCCCATAATCTTGCAACAGTCCTCTATGGCGATTTCATAGAGGCTATTGCACATCAGGTCTACCGCTGCGGATACGCAATTCATGTGCCTGAATTCAGTTCAGCACGACGATCGAGCCGTTGAGCAGCGTGGCGAAGGTCACCCACGCGGCATACGGCAGGAAGAGCAGGGCGGACGTACGGTCCCGGTTCCACGCCTTCGCGATGAAGGCATAGATGGTGACGAGCAGAACGAGGATGATCACGAGCGCCAGGGCAGGCATCTGGATGCCGAAGAAGGCGGGCGACCACAGGAAGTTCAGCACCATCTGGATGATCCAGAGCAGCTTCAGCGTGCTCTCGCCGGCATTCCACACGCGCCAGCCGGCGATGGCGATGAGCACGTAAAGAATGCTCCACACCGGAGCAAACAGCCAGCCGGGAGGATTGAAGAACGGTTTGTTGAGGTTCGCGTACCATTCGCTGGGGGCAGTGACATAACCTACAGCCCAGCCGATACCGAGGACCACAACGATGAACAAGAGAAGAGATGGCCAATTTTTCATGGGCCCTGAACGCACGAGATCAAAGAAGGTTCACGGCTAAAGAATTGGCGGGGCACTTGCCCCGCCATGAGTTTCAACTGGAGGACGACTAGAAGCGGATCTTGAACCCGAGTTGGCCTCTGGTCACGTGGTCTCTCCCGGTGTTGCCGGAAAGGGCGAACTGGTGGGTGAGTTCCGCATGTGCGGTGAACTTGCCGTCACCCCAGTTGAGGCTTCCTCCCACTCCGAAGCTTGCGCGGGCCTTGGCTTCGTCGCTGTGGAAGTTGACGCCCGCCACATTCACCACGTTCCGGTTCAGTAGCGCGTAGTGGAGGTTCATGACCGAGTAGAGGTTCGCACCGGCTCTGCCGTTGTCGTCTTCCCAGAAGTTCTCGTAGTTGGCTTCCAGTCCGAACCGGGCAGTGAGGCTGTCGCTCCCGCGCGGCGAAACACGGGCGCCGAAACTGTCGGTGAACGGATCAAAGGTAACCGACGAATAGGACAGCTGCGCCTGCGGGATCACTGCGAAGTGGTCATTCAGGTTGATCCGCACACCTGTTTCCGCACTGAGCGCGTAGCCGAAGCCCCGGTTGTCCTGCGCGAGAGAGCGTGATGCGGTGGTCGAGCGCAGATCCGTCTTGTACCAGGTAGCCTGCGCACTGCCGTCGAGATAGAAGCCCTTGTCGCTATACCATGTCATTGTCGCGCCAAGGCCGGTTCCGGTCACGTCCACGGTTCCGCTGCCGTAGCGTGAGGATACGTTTGCGCTTGATCGCAGATGGTGGACCGAGACCCCGCCGATCAGCCTTCCGCCGTTCTCGACCAGCAGACCTTCGATGCCCGTGTCGTAACGCCATGAGCTGAGCGAGTATTCCGTGCCCTTTGCTGTCGAATTCGCCGGGCTTGCATGAGCGTGGGCAGCGTTGATCCTGTTCCAGACCGTGGGCCGCTCGCCGATCCTTGCCGGATCAATCGCGGGGTAGGCTTCGAAGTCGTAATTCGGGTGACGGTTTCCGGTTCTTTGCTGGAGCGTCGTCAGACCATTCAGCTGCTGCAGGATGCCGAGATAGTTCTGATAGAGCGGAACGCCTGCCTGGTAGAGTGGCGTCGGGTTCGGCCCGCCACCGCCACCGTTGCCGCCGCCCCCATTTCCCCCGCCGCCATTGCCGCCACCTCCATTTCCACCACCCCCACCGCCGCCGCCACCACCGCCGCCGTCATCGTCGTCGTCGCCATCATCATCATCGTCGTCGTCATCATCGTCATCCCCGCCGGGCGGACGGGTGGACGTTGAGCGGAGATACCAGTCCCCGTCCATGGGAGTGTTGATGCCGTTCTTGTAGAGGCGACAGGCGTAAGCGCCAGCCACGACCGCAGACTGGTTGTCGATCTGGTAGTCTCCCAGCAGGGAGAAAGCCGCGTTGGAAGCGCCGTCAACTTCGATGATCTTGATGCCTTGGACCGTCGGCGCACCGGTTCCGTTCAGATTGGTGACGGCGACATTGGCCGTGCCGGAACTATCCCCGGTGATCGTCATCCTGTCTGTCTGGGAGTTGTCGCCGCCGAGCACGGTTTCGATCTGGATGAGGCCGCCATCGCCCCTGTAGTCGCCATCGATCGTCAGGTGCCCGATGGAGGTGCCGGGAGCAATGATGCTGCCCTGTTCCTGCTGCAGCGAACCGACCGTACCATTGCCGTTCAGCCTGCCGCCTTTGAGATCGATGGTCCCGCCCAGCACGCCGTTTACGGTAAGTGTTCCGGATGTGACGGTGGTGTTTCCGGTAAACTGCGTCTGGTTGGACGTGAACGTCGTGCGGCCGGGTCCGGCGTGGGTGATTTCGCCATTGCCGATAAGGGGAATGTCGAAATTGTAGGTGTTGTTCGTGTGATTGAAGTTCAGCTCCCCTTTGCCAGGCCCGAACTCGACCCTTCCAGCGTGGAGGAAGCCAGCGACTTCGGCATCCTGACCCTTCATGCCGCCGATGTTGATGGCGCCTGTGCTGTTCGGCAGGGTCGCGACACGGATGGTTCCATGTCCGTTGTCAGCGTTGACAAGGCCCCGGTCCGCAATGGTGAGCGACGCGCTTCTTTCCACGTTGCCAACGCCACCGCCAACGACAAACATATCCGTGCCGTGTCCGGTGACCTTCAATGTCGAACCTTCGCCCGACACGAGAACATCAGCTATGGCGTCAGCCACCAGTTCATTGTCGAAATAGCCGGCGCGCAGCGCTGCGGTTTCCAGAGTGCCGCCGTCGAGGATCTTCAGCGTACCTCGGGCCATCATGAAGAAGCCGTCATTCACCCAGCGCGACGTGTTGCCGGTGACGACGAAATGACCTGTGCCGCCGCGATCCTGTATGCCCATGCCCTGGTTGTTGATGACAACGCCGGTGGCCGTCGTAACGGTATGCATCTGACCGCCGTTGCGCACATTGATTTCACCCGTCCCAGCCTGAACGTAGGTGTCATCGATATTGACGTGGGCATTGTCGATGTTGAGTGTGCCGGTTGTGTTCGGCACTGCCCCAAGCCGCAGACCCTGGCTGTTGAAGGTTGCGCCATTCTCCACGTCAAGGCTGGCGCCGGTGTCCGACTGCAGCACTGTTGTGAAGCGGTTGCTGACCACCGTCCCGGGGCCGGTAATGCGAACTCCGGCGGCCATGTCCGATAGGGATATCGTGTTGGTGACGTCGCCGAAGTAGTCACCGAAGGTGAAGACCGAGCCCTCATCGAAGACGAGCAGGCCTTCCTCGTTTTTCACACGCCAGAAGATGTCGCTCGGACCGCCCTTGATGCGCAGCGTGCCTTCGCCCTTCTTGATCATGTTCCCGTTGAAGCCCGTCGTCCCGACTACCTCCAGCGATCCATCAAGCACCAGCGTTGCACCCTGCGCAACGTCGAAGGTCGTGTTGAAATTCGACGTCAGCTTGTGCCCGGCCATGTCGATGACGAGGTCTTTTTCGATCTGGGAAAGACCGCTTCCGGCGATCGTGAAACTGTCGGTCAGCGTGATGGTTGAGCTGGGATCGCCACTGGCATTGGCATCGTCGATTGCCTGGAGAAGTTCCGTCTCGTTGGAGGCGGTGAATTGGGCCGCTGGCGCTGCAAGCGGTAGGAGTCCGACCAAAAATGCCGCCAGGAGCTGGGTAGGGACGAGGGTGGCGGAAATCATCGGAAGACGTAGCGCGCTGCTGCTCTCCGCCGCGGAAACCGTCTTGGGCCGGATCGATTGAGCCGAACGCTGTCGTTGAATTCGGTATGCAAGTGCCCAGCAGGATGAACTGTCGTTGAAAAGCATGGCTACTCCTTGAGCGAGGACCAGCGATTCCGGTCGTGCGTTGGCAGACGGATGCGCTTCAGTGTGACTTGGAGGACCTGACGCAGAACGAGTGGAATTAGCTGAGACGCGGACGGAGGAGCTCTGGTGCGGGTGTGGAAGCACCGGAAGCAGACGCGGAGAAGAAACGCTGCGAGAAACGGAAACGAATACCGTAACGGAGTTTACTCGGAGCGGAGGGGCTTAAACGGTAGCCCGCACAGTCATGGCGATACGGCGCATGATACAGCTATCTTTACCGATAGTCCGATTCCATTTACGTGTAAAGCGTCACAGCAATTATCGCAAAGGTTGTTCCCAGGCGTTTATCGCAGGCCGTTACCGCGACACAGGAGAGGGCGACTGCACGCTTTGCCGGTTCATTGCTTTTGCAGTCTTGCGGTCGGAAGCAATCTGGGGTGTGATGGTACCTGGTGGGGTTCTGAGGAGGCTCCGAAGTCTGGAGTAGAAACCTGCCAGCGTTGGGAGGCGCTCGGAATGACGGATGTTCTAATCGTCGAGGATGAACCTGCGATTCTGGAATCGCTGCAGTTCATTCTCACGAGGGGTGGGTGGAGTGTTGAGGTTGCCCGAGATGGCGAGGCGGCACTCCGGGCGATTTGGCAGCTCAAGCCCCGCATGGTTCTGCTCGATATCATGCTGCCGAAGAAAGGTGGGCTTGAGGTGCTGAAAAGCATCCGCTCCCATTCCGTATTCAAGGATACGCCCGTGGTTGTGCTGACGGCTCGCGGTCAGCAGCACGACCGGCAACTCGCCATGGACCTGAAGGCGAACAGCTTCATCACCAAGCCCTACGCCAACAGCGACGTGGTCGCTGAAGTTCGCAAGATGCTCGCCGTCAGCCATGCGTAGAAATCAGGCCGGGTCGGACGATAGGGTCAAACGTGAAGACCTTGCAGCACTGCTGCCCATCTTCGGGATCATCCTGCTAGCCCCGATTGTGGCGAACCTGTTTCTCACGCGCAGCAGCGTGTCCGGCCTGCCGCTCGACCTTCTTTATCTCTTCGCTGTGTGGATATTCCTGATCCTGGGCGCCATGTGGCTGTCCTGCCGACTGCCGGAAATAACCCATCCGGTGGAAAAGACACCGGATCTTGAGAACAGTCCGGTCGATACAGAGGAGACGTGATGCTCTCCCTGGATTTCGTCATCCTGACAGCGGTGGGATATATTGGCCTCCTCTTCCTGATTGCTTACGCATCCGATGCCATCGCGCACCGAAGCAAGGGAAGCTTCCTCCATTCGCCGGTCGTTTACACGCTTTCCATCGCAGTCTACTGCACAAGCTGGACCTTCTACGGTGCGGTGGGGACCGCTGCCCGCAGCGGCCTTGAATTCACTGCGATATATATCGGTCCGACATTGGTCTTCGTCGGCTGGTGGTTTCTGCTGAGAAAGCTGATCCTGATCAGTCATGCACAGCGCATTACGTCAGTGGCCGACTTCCTCTCGTCCCGCTTCGGCAAGTCGAGCCAGCTCGCCGTTCTCGTGACGCTCATCGCGGTGATCAGCGTGACGCCCTACATCGCCCTGCAGTTGAAGGCGATCACGTCGTCCATTCAGGCCGTCGTTGGCACGGGCAATGCCGATCACCTTGCAGCCTTCGATGAACTGACGCTGGCGCTGGGCGTCGCAGTCTGCATGGCGCTCTTCACGATCCTGTTCGGCACACGCAATGTCGATGCGCGTGAGCAGCACCTGGGCGTCGTGGCAGCGATCGCGTTCGAGGCAGTGGTGAAGCTGTTCGCACTGCTCGCTGTTGGCATTTTCGTCGTCTATGGCCTCGGCGGTGGCATGGGCCAGATCTACGAAAACGCAGCCGCCGCCGGCTTCGACATCTACGAACAATCTCCGCTCGGCAGCCGCTGGGTGGCGCTGCTCGTGCTGTCGGCTTCTGCCGTGATCTGCCTGCCCCGCCAGTTCCAGATCACGGTTGTCGAGAATTCCGACGAGAACTTTCTGCGCACGGCGGGCTGGGCCTTCCCGACCTATCTGCTGCTGATGAGCGTCTTCACCGCGCCTATCGCTTTCTATGGCCTCACCACCATGCCGGCAGGTTCCAACCCGGACATGTACGTGCTGACCCTGCCGATGGAAGCCGGCTACGACAGCCTTGCGCTTTTCGCTTTCATCGGTGGCTTCTCAAGCGCCACGTCCATGATCATCGTGGCCTCGATTGCGCTTTCCATTATGGTGTCGAACCACATCGTGCTGCCGCTGGCGCTGCGAGGGTCGCGAGTCTCGGAGGAGGGAAGCGACCGCGATATCGCCCGCCTCATCCTGCGCAGCCGGCGCATTTCCATCGCCGGGCTGGTGGCGCTGGGCTTCATCTATTTCTGGCTCACGCAAGGGTCGGACGCGCTGGCGCCGATCGGCCTCATTTCCTTTGCCGGTGTGGCGCAGTTCCTGCCTGCGGTGCTGGCCGCGCTGTACTGGCGCACAGCAAACCTGAAGGGCGCATTCTCGGGAACGCTGGTGGGCTTCATCGTCTGGGCATGGACCATGTTCCTGCCGAGCTTTCAGGCGTCGAGCCCCTGGGTCGCGTCCGTCATGCAAGTGGGCCCCTGGGGCATCTCCTGGCTTCGACCCGAGGCACTGTTCGGCATGAGTGACATCGACCCGCTCGTCCATGCGGTGTTCTGGAGCCTTCTTCTGAACTGCTCCATCCTGGCGCTCGTTTCTGTCTTCAGCGCACAGGGAGCGCTGGAGCGTCTCCAGTCCACGCTCTTTGTCGACATCCTGCGCCGCAGCTCCTCGTTCCAGCCGCACACCATCCGCGGGTCGGCCACGACAAGTGAGCTCTTTTTCGTGGCCGAGCGGGTTCTTGGATGGAAACGGGCGAACGACCTGTTCCATGCGGCGGGCGTGTCGCGCGCTGGGTCGGCCGCCAAGCTTGATGTTCCGCCCGAATTCATCGCCGAACTGGAAAAGGAACTTGCCGGTTCGATCGGGTCAGCCTCGGCCCACATCCTGTTGACGAGTGTTGTGGCGGGTGACGCGATCCCCCTTGAAGAGGCCATGCGCATTGCCGACGAGACGCAGCAGGCAATCGAATATTCCCATCAGCTGGAGCTCACGTCCCAGGAACTGCGAACGACAGCGCAGCAGCTGCAGGATGCCAACGCCATGCTGCAGGAGCTACATCGTCAGAAGGACGACTTTCTCGCCCACGTCAGCCACGAGATACGAACGCCGATGACCTCAATACGGTCGTTCTCGGAAATCCTGCTTTCGGAACCGGACCTGCCGGATGATCAGGCCAACCGCTTCATTTCGACCATTCATAACGAGAGCGTGCGCCTCACGAAGCTGATCGAGGAAATTCTCGACCTGAGCGTTCTGGAGCATGGCGAAAAGGAATGGGTCAACCGGTCCATCAATGGCGAGGATGTGCTGGACGAGGCGATTGGCGTGTGCGAGGCGCTGGCGCGCAAGCAGTCCGTCACCATCGAGATGGGTCAGCGTGCAGGCTATGCGCCACTTTTCGCGAACGCCGGGCGTCTGAGCCAGGTCTTCATCAACATCATCGCCAATGCAATGCTGCACAACGAGGCACCGCGACCCCGCGTGCACGTAACGTCGAGGCTGGAGGGTGATCGCTACGTTGTCGAGATTTCCGATAACGGCAAAGGTATCCCGGAGCCCTATCGCTACACGATCTTCGACAAGTTCGTGCGGGCAGGGCGGTCAGACATGGAAGGTGGCTATGTTGGCCTCGGGCTCGGCCTCAACATCAGCCATACGATCGTGGCGAAGCTCGAAGGTTCGCTGGAACTGGTGAGGGGGCACCTGCCGGGCGCATGCTTCCGCGTCAGCCTGCCACTTGATCAGACGATCGCGAAAGCAGAGGCAAAGGCTTCCTGACGGTGGCTGCAGTCCTGCCGGGGACAGAGCAGGCAGGATGGACCGACGGGCACGGCTTCGTGCGAGAGATCCAGCCCCTGCCCGTAGACTGTGCGGTCGGCATGCACCAGGTCAACTGCGAGCATGATCGAATAGACGAGCGGCTGTTCCTGATAGCTCGACGCCCGCTTGGCGACCGCTTTCGCGATCAGCAGGAACCGCCCGCCGCTGGGGAACACCGCGACCTGCCGCACGAAGCCCTGCGAGCCGAACGCCTGGTAGATCGGCCACAGCACACAGCCATAGCCGGAAAGCGGCAGCGAAAGCCCGCTGATCGGAAAGCGCTTGGTAAGGCGACCGGCGCGGTCGGCCCGCAGGAAGCCGAAGGCAAGGCCTTCCGCATCCTTCCGCCGGAGCGTCACCAGCCGGTGCGCGACCTGCTCGAAGCTGGAATTGTAGAGCTGGGCGAGAAGGTCGATGTCATACCGCCAGCGCTCCGCGTCGTTCCGGAATGCCTCATAGGGCATCATCATCGCCCCCGCGACATAGGAGGCCATGGCATTGATCGCGAGGCTGCGCGCGTCGTCAGACGTGAGACCAAGTGTGTCTACCGTCTGAGCCAGTGCGTCTTGAGCGGACTGCAGCGTGTAGAGCCGCGCCATCTGGAACTGGCGGGTGGCCGCTGTCGCAGAGGTCCGGATCAAAAACCTCCGGCTGGCCGCATCGTAGCGGTGTTGCGCCGTAATCCCCGCCACATGGGTGACGCGCTGGCATTCGATGCCACATCGCTCCTGCAAAGCTCGGGCCAGGGTCGTTTCGCTCCACCGATCACCGGAGGTCGTTTCGGCACGCAACTGGTCGGCAAGGTCTTCGAGCCGCGGAAAGTGGTTCTGGTGCGCGATGATCGCTTCGTCCAGTTCCGCCAGCGGCGAGATGGCCTTCTGCTGTGCGACGGTCCGCTCGAAATAGCCGACGAGGTTGCGCACGATCGGCGTGAGGTCGATACTTTCGTTGTTGATCGTCTCGATGAAGCGGTCCCGTTCCTCCTTGGTGAGATCCGGGACCCCGGCGAGGATTTCAGCGCCCGAACGGATGGCGGCGACACGGTTCAGCACCAGATGCAGCGTTTCCGACAGAAGCGGATCAGACCGCAGGCGGTGCATATAAACGTCGATGCTCGCCATCGCGTCCATGTAGGCCCGGTAGAGCCGGGTGATAGCAACGCCCGCCTCTGGAAAATGTGCGACGATATCGCGAATCGCATTGGGCTCGATCCGAATGCCGCGCATCACTGGATCAGCCAGCAGCTCCTCAATGACCTGGATCGACCGCGCCTCATTCGATCCTGACAGCGCCTCGAGATCGAGATCCAGCCGCTCGCTGATACGCAGCAGCAGCTTCCCGCCAATCGCTCGTTTGTTGTTTTCGATCAGGTTGAGATAGGTCGAGGAGATCCCGACCTCGCGCGCAAGTGCCGCCTGGGAAAAGCCCAGCTCCAGCCTTTTCCGCCTGATCCTGATGCCTATGGGTGCGCGCATCCGTATGGCCCGCCGTACAAGTGTTTACAAAATTATCTGAATTCCAGTTTGGCAATTTACAACAAACATCAACAATCACAAGAATCTATTGTCTTGATTTTACTTTACCTGTCTCCTCCTCGGAGAACTTGTTCTGTGGAGGAGATCGCATGACAAAGTTTCATATGAACAGGCGTGGCATCCTGAAGGGTGCTGGCGCTGGTCTAGTGACACTTGCAACACCGCACTTTTTTACCAAGGGAGCCTGGGCACAGGACTTCTGCAACAACCCGACCGGCGGCACGGTGACGTTCGGCCTCAACCTGCCGCTCACCGGCACCTACGCGGAGGAAGGTGCTGACGAGCTCAAGGCCTACGAGCTGGCCATCAAACACCTGAACGGCGAGGGCGACGGTGGCCTTCTGAACGTACTCAAGCCTTCGGCGCTCAAGGGCAATGGCATCCTCGGCAAGAAGGTGGAGTTCGTCACGTCCGACAGCCAGACGCTTTCCGACGTGGCGCGCGCTGGTGCAACCCGCATGATCGAGCGTGACAACGCCATCATGATCACCGGCGGCTCGTCGTCAGGCGAGGCGATCGCCGTGCAGAGCCTGTGTCAGGAGATGGGCATCATCTTCATGGCGGGCCTGACCCATTCCAACGACACCACCGGCAAGGACAAGCGCCGCTACGGCTTCCGCCACTTCTTCAACGCCTACCAGTCGGGCATCGCGATTGCGCCGGTCATTGGCGAGGCCTACGGCAATGATCGCCGCGCCTATCACCTGACCGCCGACTATACCTGGGGCTGGACGCAGGAAGAATCGATCAAGGCCGCGACCGAAGCGCTCGGCTGGGAGACCGTCGCTGCCGTCCGCACGCCGCTCGGAGCCGGCGATTACTCGCAGTTCCTCACGCCGGTCCTCAATTCAGGCGCCGACGTGCTGATCCTGAACCACTACGGCAACGACATGGTCAACTCGCTGACCCAGGCCGTGCAGTTCGGCATGCGCGACCGCCAGGCCAACGGCAAGCAGTTCGAGATCGTCGTGCCACTGTTCTCGGAACTGATGGCCAAGGGTGCGGGCGAGAACATCAAGGGCATCTTCGGTACCTCGAACTGGCACTGGGCGCTTGAGGACGAGGGCTCGCAGGCCTTCACCAAGTCCTTCGGCGCTGCCTACGGTTCGCCGCCCTCGCAGGCCGCACATACGGCCTATGTCCAGGCGCTGCTCTATGCGGACGCCGTGGAACGTGCCGGCACCTTCTATCCGCCGGAAGTCATCAAGGCGCTCGAGGGCTTCGAGTTCGACGGCATGGGCAACGGCCCCACGCTCTACCGCGCCGAAGACCATCAGTGCATGAAGTCGGTGCTGGTGGTTCGTGGCAACGAGAACCCGACCAGCCAGTTCGACGTGCTCGACGTGGTCCAGGAGGTTTCTCGCGAGACCACGACCTACGATCCGTCCATCTTCGGCGGCGAGCTCGGATCCGCAGAGCCGGTCCCGCAGTGCACGTAACCTTCTGACCGAAACCTCCGCCTCGCCGCCTCTGTGCGGCGGGGCGGGATTCGCTCAACATGCTGAAGACGGTCCGGGAGGCCGGCCATGTTTGAAGTCATTTTCCTGCAGTTTCTGAATGGTCTCGACAAGGGCAGCGCCTATGCGCTGATCGCGCTCGGACTGACCATCGTTTTCGGCACGCTCGGCGTCGTCAACTTCGCCCATGGCGCCTTGTTCATGCTGGGCTGCTTCTGCGCCGTGGCCTTCCGGCGGCTCCTGACGCTGGAGACGGTCACGATCGATCCTGAAAAGCTGTCGCCGTGGGGGCAGCCGCTCCAGGTCCGCGAGCCGCTGGTGCAAGCCTGGTTCGGTGATTTCGGCGCGATTCTCGTCAACTATTCGGTGCCGCTATCGCTGCTGCTCACCGTGCCGGTCATGCTGCTCGTCGGCGTGGCCATGGAGCGCGGGCTCATCAAGTTCTTCTACAAGCGTCCGCATGCGGAGCAGATCCTCGTCACCTTCGGACTTGCCATCGTCATCGGCGAGCTCGTCAAGGCGTTCTTCGGCCCCAATCCGCATCCCCAGCCGATGCCGACAGACCTGCGCGGCGCCGCCGATATCGGCGCCTGGCTCGGCATGCGGGCCGGTGTCATCACCTATCCTCTGTGGCGCCTGATCTACTTCCTGTTTGCGGTGAGCATCATCGGTGCGGTATTCGCCTTCCTGCAGTTCACCACCTTCGGCATGGTGGTCCGCGCCGGCATGGCCGACCGCGAGACTGTTGGCATCCTCGGCATCGACATCGACCGCCGCTTCACCATCATGTTCGGCATCGCCGCCGTCGTCGCCGGCATGGCTGGCGTGATGTACACGCCGCTCCTGCCGCCGAACTACACGCTCGGCATGGACTTCCTCGTCATATCCTTCGTCGTGGTCGTGGTGGGCGGCATGGGCTCTCTGCCCGGCGCCGTCACTGCCGGCTTCCTGCTGGGCATCCTGCAGTCCTTCGCCTCGATGACTCAGGTGAAGGCCATCTTCCCCGGCATCGACCAGATCATCATCTACCTCGTCGCCGTCGTCATCTTGCTCGTGCGTCCTCGCGGACTGATGGGCCGCCGCGGCGTGATGGAGGCCTAAATGACCAGCTCCATGTCACGCAACGACATCATCCTCTTTGCCGGTTTCGCTGCTGTAGTGCTGCTGCTGCCGATCCTGGCCACCCCGTTCGGGGCGGCCTATCCGGACCTGCTGCAGCGTTTCATGATCTTTGGTATCTTCGCCATCGGCTTCAACATCCTGTTTGGCCTTACCGGCTACCTTTCGTTTGGTCACGCCGCCTTCTTCGGCGTCGGCTCCTATGCTGCGATGTGGTCGTTCAAGCTGTTGAGCCTCAACGCGGTGCCGGCGCTTCTCTTCGCGCTGATCGTCTCGGGTATCTTCGCGCTTGCCATCGGGTACGTCTCGCTGCGTCGTTCGGGCATCTATTTCTCGATCCTGACGCTCGCCTTCGCGCAGATGTGCTACAACCTCGCCTATTCGGTGCTCACCCCGATCACCAACGGCGAGACCGGCCTGCGCATGGCCATGTCCGATCCGCGCTATCTCGACCGCATGTTCTTTGACGCTGCGCCGGGAATGCCGGTGCCGAGCCTGTTCGGCATGTCGCTGGGCGGGTGGAACGGCTTCTACTTCTCCGCCTTTTTCCTGCTGGCGACCTTCTTCTTGGCGATGAGGATCTCCAACTCGCCCTTCGGCCTGATGCTCAAGGGCATCAAGTCGAACCAGAACCGGATGAACTACACCGGCTTCAACACGCGGCCCTATACGCTCAGCGCCTTCGTCATCTCCGGCATGCTGGCCGGACTCGCCGGTGCCCTCCTCGTGGTGACCGACCCTCTGGCCGGTGCGGAGCGTATGCGCTGGACTGCCTCGGGCGAGGTGGTGCTGATGACCATCCTCGGCGGCGTCGGTACGCTCGTCGGGCCGGTGCTCGGCGCCTGGATCATCAAGTACTTCGAGAACATCTTCTCGTCGTTCAACGCCAATGTCCTCAACAGTTTCTACAGCTTCCTGCCTGACGGCGTCCGCGAGGTCGCGGTTACCATTAGCTCGAAATTTGTGGGCGAGGGCTGGCACCTGTCGCTCGGTCTCGTCTTCGTGCTGATCGTCGTGTTCCTGCCCGGCGGGATCATGGAAGGCGCGCGCCGTATCGCAGCGTGGTTCGGCCGGATGGGGAACGGTTCGAAGCGCGCCAGCGAGGCCCGCGCCCAGCCGGCGGAATAGGAGAACGCATCATGGAAATGCAGACCAGGGAAAATGTCGTTCTCCACGTCGCTGACGTCCAGAAGAACTTCGGCGGCCTGCGCGCCTTGTCCGACGTCGACCTTCAGGTCGAGGAGGGCAAGACGCACGCGATCATCGGCCCCAACGGCGCCGGCAAGTCGACGCTGCTCAACGTCATCATCGGCCGCATCCCCCCGTCGAGCGGCGCGGTCATCTTCGACGGCACCATTCTGACCGGCAAGGCTCCGCACGAGATCAACCAGCTTGGCATCTCGCGCGTGTTCCAGACGCCGGAAATCTTCGCCGATCTCTCGGTGCTCCAGAACGTGATGACGCCCGCCTTTGCCCGTCGCGACGGCGCCTTCAAGATCAACATGCTGCGCTCGGTCGAGAGCGAGAAGGGCATCCGCGAGGAAGCCGAGCATATGCTGGAGGACGTCGGGCTTATCCACCTGCGCGAGGCGCATGCCGGTGCACTGTCGCGCGGCGACAAGCGGCGGCTGGAACTCGGCATGTGCCTGATCCAGAAGCCACGCCTGCTCCTGCTCGACGAGCCGACGGCCGGCATGAGCCGCCACGACACCAACACAACCATCGAGCTTCTCAAGAAGATCAAGTCGCGCGGCATGACCAAGGTCATCATCGAGCACGACATGCACGTGGTGTTCTCGCTTGCAGACAAGATCTCCGTGCTGGCCCAGGGGCGCATCATCGCGAGTGGCCTGCCGCAGGAGATCAAGGAAGATCCAAGGGTCCAGGAAGCTTATCTTGGAGGAGCGGAGGTATGAACTTCATGAGTGTGAAGCGCGAAGCAATTGCCGCCGTTACCGAAACGGATCCGTCCAAGGCGTTCTTCGCCATGCGCAACGCACACGCCTATTACGGCGAGAGCTACATCGTGCAGGGCGTGTCGCTGGATGTGCAGCAGGGCGAGATCGTGGCACTTCTGGGCCGTAACGGCGCGGGCAAGACCTCTACGCTCCGCACCATCGCCCGCCTGGACGATCCGGAGCTGCGCCAGGGAGAGATCTGGCTTGAAGGAAAGCCGATCCACACGATGAAGGCCTGGCAGGCCTCGCGCGCCGGTATCCAGCTGGTGCCCGAAGATCGGCGCATCATCGCGGGTCTGACGGTGGAGGAGAACCTGACCCTGTCGCAGGTGGCTCCGGGACACGGGTGGTCGCTTGATGAGATCTACGCCCACTTCCCCCGTCTGGCCGACCGCCGCAAGCAGGAGGGTGTCACGCTTTCAGGCGGCGAGCAGCAGATGCTGGCCGTCGCCAGAGCGCTCGCCCGCGAGGTGAAGCTTTTGCTTCTGGATGAGCCGTACGAAGGTCTGGCCCCGGTCATCGTGAAGGAGATCGAGGGCATCGTGCACAGCATCAAGGAGCGGGGCATCACGACCATCATCGTGGAGCAGAACGCTGTGGCCGCTCTTCGCATGGCCGACCGCGCGGTGATCCTGGACACCGGCGAGCTTGTCTTCGCTGGAAGCGCCAGGGATCTTCTGGAAAATGAATCTCTCCGCAAGGAGTATCTGGCAATCTGACGTCTGGGGCGATCTGGGGCTCAGGAGCCTACACGTCAGACTCAGGAAGCAGTTCCGGCTGCTTCCTGAACTTTTTTCATGCGAGAGCGGTTCCAGAAAAAAGTGGAAACCGGTTTTCCGTCCGGAACCGCGAGCAAACAAAGAGCTCTAACCCGCTTCCAGCACGGCGCTCAGGAACTGCTGGGTACGCTCGCGTTCAGGCGCGTTGAAGATCTGCTCCGGCGGGCCTTCCTCGTGGATCTTGCCCTCGTAGAAGAAGCAGACGCGGTCGGCGAATTCCTTGGCGAAGCCCATCTGGTGGGTAACCATCAGCATCGTCAGCTGGAACTGTTTGCCGAGCATCCGGATTGCGTTCAGCACTTCGCCGACAAGCTCCGGGTCGAGCGCTGACGTCACCTCGTCGAACAGCATCACCTTCGGCCGCATGGCAAGCGCACGCGCAATGGCCACGCGCTGCTTCTGCCCGCCCGACAGCCGCTGCGGGTATTCGCCGAGCTTGTCGCCAAGCCCGACCAGCTCCAGAAGCTCTACAGCACGTTCCTCGGCTTGCGCCTTCGGCAAGCCAAGCACATTGATCGGCGCTTCCGTGCAGTTGCGCAGCACGGTCATGTGCGGGAACAGGTTGAAGTGCTGGAACACCATGCCGATGTCGCCGCGCACGCTGCGCAGGTATTTCTCGTTGGCTCGAACGAGGCCGCCGTTGCTTTCCATATGCGTCAGCGGCCTGCCATCCACATAGATGACGCCATCGTCGATCCGCTCCAGCGTCATGAGCATGCGCAGCACGGTGGTCTTGCCCGAGCCGGACGGGCCGATGATGGCCACCTTTTCCTGTGGCGCCACGTCGAGGTCGAGGTTGTCGAGAACGGTCAGATCGCCATACCGCTTGGTGACACCCGAAAAGCGCACCATGGGTTCCTGCGTACTTGCGGCGGCTGGCGAGGGGGGACTGGACGTTTGGTCGTTCATTATCGCTTACCGATGGTTGAGAGCCTGCGCTCGGCGTAGCGGTTTGCCGCCGACGCGATCAGGCTGAAGATGAGGAAGAATCCGCCCACCAGCGTGATGGGTTCGATGTAGCGGAAGTTCTGCGAGCCGAGGATCTTGGCTGTCTGCATCAGCTCCAGAACGGCAATCGCCGAGAGCAGGGGCGTTTCCTTGAAAAGCGCCACCAGATAATTGCCGAGCGCCGGCACTACAGGCGGGATCGCCTGCGGGATGATGATGTCCCGGAAGGTTGTCGTAGGGCTCAGGTTGAGTGCTGTGGCAGCCTCCCACTGGCCGCGCGGTATGGCTTCGATGCCTGCGCGATAAACTTCCGAGCAGTAGGTCGCATAGTGAATGCCGAGTGCCAGCGTTCCAGCTAGGAAGGCATCCAGCACGATGCCGAATTCCGGAAGCACGAAGTAGATGAAGAAGATCTGGATCAGCAGCGGCGTTGAGCGGATGAACTCGACCACCGCCGTCGTGGCGCCACTGATGGCCCTGTTGCGCGACATGCGCATGATGGCGAAGATCAGACCGAGCACGAGTGCGAGGATGAAACCCAGCACGGTTGCCTGAATGGTGATGATCGAAGCGCCGGCCAGCACCGGCAGAACTTCGAAGGCATATTCCCAATCCCAGAACATCAGCTCGCCCTGCCTCTGACAATGCCACCGGTGGCGATCCGCTCAAGCGCCCTCATGCCGAAGGTGATCAGCAGTGAAATACCCAGGTAGATGAGGAGCACCAGCGTGAAGATCTCGAGGGTGCGGAACGTCGCCTGGTTCATCTGCTGCGCCCGGAATGTCAGGTCCGAGATGGTGATCAGCGAGACGAGCGAGGTCGACTTCAGAAGTTCGATGAAAAGGTTCCCCCACGGCGGGATCATGGCAATGAAGGCTTGCGGCAGGATGATCCTGCGCAGCGCCAGCGGGCGGCTCATGTTGAGCGCGATGGTCGCTTCCCATTGATCGCGCGAGACGCCGTTGATGCCGCCGCGCACCACTTCCGCGCCATAGGCGCCGATGTTGAGGCCAAGCGCAAGGATGGCAGACATCATGGGGCTCAGCGTCACCCCGAGCTGGGGGAGCACGAAGAAGAGCCAGAACAGCTGGACGAGGGCAGACGTGCCGCGGAAAACCTCGATGTAGCAGGTCGCGAGCCAGCGAATGGGCGCTGGGCCATACATCTTCGCAAGCGCCGCAATGAAAGCTGCGACGACAGCCAGCAGGGCGCCCCCCAAAGTTATCTTTATGGTGATCCACGTGCCTTCCAGCAGGCCGGGAATGAATAGTTCATAGCCCGCGAAGCTCGCAAAGACGAGACCCGCGGCAAAGGCAATGATCGCAGTGACAACTATTGATTTCAAAGGCATAGAGCTATGTTTCCGCCAGCTTGCGCTAGCGGAAACTCCACTTCATCAAGAACGTTCCTTTATTCGCCGGCGCAGAGTTCAGCCGTAGTCTTGGTGGGCATGAAGCCTTCGCCAAAACCAAACTCGGTCACGAGCTCGATATGCTCCTGCGTGCCTACGAATTTCTTCAGTTCTTCGTTGAACGCTTCATAGAGCTCGGTATCGTCGGGGCGGAAACCAAAGCCGCCATGACCTACCACGGACTGGCCTGCAACTTCACCGAACGGCTCGGTGGATTCCACGCCGTCATTGGCATCGGCCATTTGCTTGATCGATAGCGCGGTCAGCGCTGCCGCCTGAGCGCGCCCCGAACGGACCGCATTTACCAGGCTCGCCTGATCCGGAAGGATCATGAGCTGCGACTGGCTGACACCGGCCTGTTCCGCATAGCCCGGTTCCACGCCGCCGGCGAGCACCGCAAGCTTCATGTCTGCATTTTCGGCAACAGAGCTGTAGTCAGTCAGATTGTTGGGGTTGCCTTCAGGAACCAGGAAGGCCTGGCCGATGCCATAGGACGGCTCGGAAAACTGGATCTGAGCGCAGCGTTCGGGCGTGATGAACATGCCGGCTGCGATGACATCGAACCGCCCGGCGCGCAGGCCCGGGATCAGCGAACCGAATTCGGTCAGCACCCCCTCCACACTTTCGATGCCGAGACGGGAGAAGATTTCCTTGGCGACGGCCGGTGCTTCACCGGTGAGTTCGCCGCTAGGGGTGGCGTAGCCGTAGGGAGCTTCATTGGCAAAGCCAATGCGGATAACGCCCTCGTTTTTCGCCTTTTCCAGGGTGGATTGCGCGTGAGCTCCTGCGACGAGTCCCAAAGTGATGGCACTGGCTGCTGCAAGAACTTTCAGGCCTTTGGACAAAAGACCTTCCGCGTCAGATGTATTGATGGTGTTCAAAGGTTACCTCCATTGGATCTTCGGAACGAGATCCTTGCACCTCCTTGAAGATTTATCCCGGCTAACGGTTCCGGGTGCGAATATGGCAAAATAAAGATATGATGATCGATGACAACCGCCACGTGAAAAATTTTTCCGAGCGGATTATCTTAGCTGCTGATATCAAAGGCCAAATCTTTTATCTGCAGCTGTTCACGATGCGGCTATTTCTAGTCTGAACGATTCCTTTTCCGAGCATTTTCGGCCGGATTTGGTGCGCACCAGGAAGAAAGATTTTCTCACTGGGCCGCAACGTCTTCCTCCGCCTCCGGATGCAGCGGCACCACGGCCGGTGAGGTCTGCGGAATCGGCTGGAATGCCATCTGGTCTTCCGCCGATGGAGACTCGCGGACGAAGGTTCGCCAGATGCCGAACGCGCCAAGGCCTGCCGCGCCGATCGCCATGAACAGGAACAGGCCCTCCGGGCCGATGAGCGACATCGCCCATGAGGCGACGAGCGGTCCGAGGATGGCGCCGAAGGAATTGAGCAGGATGAGCGCGCCGCTGGTGCCGATCATCTCTTCCTTGCTCACGTGGTCGTTGGTGTGACCCATCGAAAGTGGATAGAGGCTGAAGAGCAGGCCGCCGAACAGGAAGGCCAGTCCGGAGAAAAGCCAGCCTTCGTCGCTGGGCAGCATCACCAGCAGTATCGAGACGAACGTCATCGCAATCGAGATGGCGTTGATGACCCGCCGTCTGTCGAAGACGTCCGACAGGAAGCCGAGCGGCCATTGCAGCGAGACGCCGCCGGCGATGAGCACGGTCATGAAGGTAGCGGTGCCCGAGATGCTGAAACCCGACTGCGCACCATAGACGGGGCCAAGACCGTAGAGTGCGCCGGCGAGCCCACCGCTGAGGAATGCGCCCGCCACGCCGAGCGGCGAGGCGAGGTAGAGCTTCTTCAGCCCCACGGTGGCTGTGTTGGGGAGGGCAGGGGCCGTGGCGCGCGTGAGCGCGATCGGCACGAGCGACAACGACAGCAGGATGGCGATGATCATGAACAGGAATGCTGCGCCCGGCTTGTCGAAGTTGATGAGCTGCTGCCCCGCTGCCATCGCTGCGTAGAGCGTGATCATGTATTGCGACAGGATCTTGCCGCGGGTCTCGTTCGTCGCGTGGTCGTTGAGCCAGCTCTCCACACACATGTAGATACCGGCGACGCAGATGCCGATGACGAACCTGAGGCCGCACCAGGCAACAATGCCGGGCAGGAGGGCATGTCCGAGGGTTGCTGCCGAGAAGATCGAGGCAAAGGCGGCGAACGCCCGGATATGCCCCACGCGACTGATCAGGCGGGTACTCTGCAGCGATCCAAGCGTCAGTCCGGTGTAATAAGCCGCCGTGACGATACCGACGGCAATGGGGCTGTAGCCGTTCGCGTCCAGCCGGATGCCGATCACCGTGGAAAGGGCGCCGCTGCCGAGGATCATCAGCGCAACGCTGGTAAGGATTGGGATGATCGGTCCGATGATCACGGGAAGCCCCTTCTGAACGACACGGCTATGCGGTCCTGGTCGCCGCTCCTGATGGCCGGCTAAGTGTAGGACACTCTTCAATCACCTAGAAGGCAACATTGGGTCTGCAACCCGAAATACGGTGGATTCCCGAAGCCGGTTTACCCTAGTTTCAATCCCTGGACCGTTGGGAGTGCCTTTTATTGTAAGCAAAGGAGGTGTTGGGTATAACCAATAACTGTTTTGGCTGGAGTGGACTTTTGCGGCATATCTTGGGGGCAATTCGCGGCTTGGCGCTGTCGGCGCTGGTGATCCTTGCAGGCTGTTCGATCAAGGACATCGGGCCGATCAACACGCTGACCTCCGAATCCCGGCCCGGTTCGCCAGAATATATTCCGGACGTGGGAGACGATGGCTCCACCGTCATTGGCCTTGCCTTCTCAGGCGGTGGCATGCGGGCTTCCGCCTTCTCCTACGGCGTTCTGACGGCGCTGGACGAACTCATCATCGATGAGGTCCCTTACCGCCGTTCCATGGCGGACAATGTGCGGGTCGTCGCGGGCGTTTCCGGCGGCGCGGTGATGGCCAGCTACTTTGCCCTGAAGGGCAGCGACGGCTTTCAGGATTTCGACCAGCGGTTCCTGCATCAGAACCCGGAAAGCGCGATGCGGATGGGGCTGAACCCGGCCAATCTCGTGCGCGTTCTGCACGGCGGCGCCAACGACCGCAGCTCCTTCGGCAGGTGGCTGGACGAAAACCTCTATGAAGGCGCGACCTTTGCCAACCTCCGGCACAAGAACGCTCCCGCCCTCTGGGTCACAGCATCGGACGTCTATAACCGCACGCCCTTCCTCTTCAACGAGGACACGTTTGCGGCCCTCTGCAGTGACCTTGAAGCGCTCAAGATCGCTGACGCCGTAGCCGCCTCCGCATCCTTCCCGGTCGTCTTTGCGCCGATGGTGCTTCAGGCGCCGAGCGCCGATTGCCCCTACCAGCAGCCGGCCTGGATGACACGTGCACTGGACGATCCCAACACATCACTGCGTCTCCATGCCTATGCCGACGCGCTTGCTTCCTACCGACAGAACCCCAGCCTGAAATATGTGAGGCTGCTTGACGGCGGTTTGACCGACAATCTGGGCATCACCGGCCTTGTGCTGGCCCGCGCGTCTGCCCGCACACCCTACGGACCGCTCTCGGCGGAGGATGGGGTCAAGGTTCGTAACATGCTTTTCCTCGTGGCGGATGCAGGTCGCGGACAGACCGCGAAATGGGGTGAGGCCATGCATGGCCCCGGCATTGCGCCGCTTCTGCAAGCAGCCATCGACACCAACATGGTTGCCGCTCTGCGCGAAGGCATCGATGCGCTCGTGCTTGCGATGGACGACTGGAAGCGACAGCTGATCGAATATCGCTGCTCCCTGCCGCTGGAGACGGTCCGCCGCATCCGTGGTACCACCAGCGGCTGGAACTGCCGAGACGTGAATGTGGTGGTGGAGCACCTGGCCTTCGCCGATCTCGACCAGGAGACCGAAGACAGGCTGAACCAGGTGCCGACCCGCCTTGCCTTGCCGAAGGAAGACATCGCGCTACTTGTCGATTCCGGTCGTCGTACTGTTTATGCTCACGAGTCGATCATGAAGGTCGTTGCGGACACGCGGAGAGGGGCAGGTGTTCGGGAGCCGATGCAGCTCTCGTCGGCTGCCGGTCCGGTCAGATAGGGCACCTCTGACTGACACGTTGCCGTTGCTCCGGTAGTATCCGCCAGGACTCCATTGGGGAGGAGGAACAATGCCCGGTGCCCGTGTCATTGCCGCAATCGCATTTCTGTTGCTTGTGCTCGCGCCACCAATCGCTGGCGCAGAGGAGGCCGGGCCCGGTCTCGTGATCGTTCCCTTCCAGTTTCGCGATACGTCCGGCGAAGTGCGCGACCAGACGGCGGATCACGAACGGCGGCTGCACGATGCGATGCAGACTGCAGTCAGCGAACTTGCCAAGACGAAGCTGGTCGAGCCTTCACTGCTCGATTGCGGGAACTGCGCTCCGGGGCTCGTCGAACTCATGGACCAGGCTCGCGAAAAAGGCGCGCAGTACATGCTCCTCGGCTACTTCCACAAGATGAGCACGCTCGTCGGCTGGGTGAAATTCGCGGTCTTTGATCTTGAGACCAACGATCCGGCTTGCGACCGCTTCCTCACCTACAGGGGCGATACGGATGAAGCCTGGTTCAGGGCGTCCCGCATGATCGTCCGCGACATCGCCAGGAACTGTCTGCCGCAGAGTTCTGAGAATTAAGCCAGAGAAAACCCCTCGACAGCGATGGCCATCGAGGGGCTCGAATGCCTGCCTCCGTTCGCGGTCAGATCATTTCAGTGTTTCACAGAAACGCTGTAATGATCTAACCCATTGTTTTAACGCAATTCCGGACGGAAAACCGGTTCCCACTTTTCCTGGAATTGCTCTAGCGGCCGATCGCGTATGCCTGCATCAGGCGCGAGGTGGCGCCGGCCTTGAGCAGGCCGTTTTCCTCGCGGGCAGCCGCAACCATGCGGCCGATGGTGAAGGCTGGCGCGGTTTCCAGCTGGTGTCCGCGGGCGGCCAGTGCCTCCAGCGTCTCCTTGCCGAAGCTTTCCTCTACAGCGAGGTTTCCGGGCTTGCGCTCGCGCGGGTAGAAGGAGCCCGGGAAATGCGCCGTGTGCGACATCGGCATGTCGATCGCTTCCTGCAGGTTCAGGCCATGATGGGCATGGCGCAGGAAGAACAGCAGCTGCCACTGCTCCTGCTGGTCGCCACCGGGGGTGCCGAAGGCGAGGTACGGCTTGCCACCCTTGTGGGCGAGGGAAGGGGTGAGCGTCGTGCGCGGGCGCTTGCCGGGAGCCAGCGTCGCCGGCAGCCCGTCCTCGAGCCAGAACATCTGCGCGCGGCTGTTGAGCATGAAGCCCAGCGACGGGATGTATGGCGACGACTGGAACCAGCCGCCGGAAGGCATCGCGGCGACCATGTTGCCCTCGGCGTCGATGGCATCGAGATGCACCGTGTCGCCCTTGCGAGCGGAGGCGCGCATGTCGGCCATGGTGGGCTCGTTGTTGACGGCATCGGGTGCCGATACGCGTGACAGACGGCTCAGCGCCTCATGCATGCGCTCCACCTGCGCCTCATAGCCCGGCACAACGCCCGGGATCAGGTCGAGCGAAGCCTTCTCGCCGATCAGCTTGCGCCGCTCGTCGTTATAGGCGTCGGACAGCAGTACATCTATCGGCACGTCAACGAACTTCGGGTCGCTGTAGTAGTACTCGCGATCGGCGAAGGCGAGCTTCATGGCCTCGGTGACCGTGTGGATGAACTCCGGTCCCTTCGGATCCATCTTGGCAAGGTCAAAGCCCTTTAGCAGCGCCAGCGTCTGAAGGAACACCGGACCCTGACCCCACGGGCCGATCTTGTGGACCTTGTAGTTGTGGTAATCGTAGGTGAGCGGCTCTTCGTAGGTCGCCTGCCACTTCGCCATGTCGTCGGCGGTGATCACGCCCTTGTGGCGCGAGCCGCTCTCGTCCATCACTTCCGTCTCGCGCACGAAGCGGTCGATCTCTTCAGCCACAAAGCCGCGATAGAACGCGTCGCGTGCCTTCTCGATCTGCGCTTCGCGGTTGCCCTTGACGGACTCGCTCTCGCGGATGATGCGCTTCCAGGTATTGGCGAGCGCCTCGTTACGGAAGATTTCGCGCGGAGCCGGAACACGTCCGCCCGGCGTAAAGAAGGCAGCCGAGGTCGGCCATTCACGCTCAAAGAAATCCTTGAGCCCCGCGATCGTGTTAGACACGCGCGGCAGCAGCGGATGACCCTTCTCGGCGTAGAAGATCGCCGGTGCGAGAACATCGGCCAGCGGCAGCGAACCATAGTCGCGCAGCAGCTGCATCCAGGCGTCGAACGAACCCGGGATCACAGTGGACAGCATGCCATTGCCGGGGATCAGCTCAAGGCCTTCGCTCTTGTAACGCTCAAGCGTTGCTGCTGCGGGAGCGGAGCCCTGGCCGCAGAGAACCTGCGTCTTCCCGGTGCGCGCCGAGTGGAAGATGATCGGCACTTCGCCGCCGGGGCCAACCAGATGCGGCTCCACGACCTGCAGCACAAACGCGGAAGCGACAGCAGCGTCAAAGGCATTGCCGCCCTTTTCCAGTATGGACATGCCCGATGCTGATGCGAGCCAGTGGGTGGTGGTGATGACGCCAAAAGTACCGAGGATCTCGGGGCGTGTCGTGATCATGAGAAAGCTCCCAAAACTAAGCGATTCCAAGGAAACTGGAGACCGGTTTCCCGTCCGGAATTGCGTAAAACTAGAACGGCCGCGCCCTCGGGCGCGGCAAGACATCAGTTGTCGCGGGGGTCGAGCGCGTCGCGCAGACCGTCGCCGAGAAGGTTGAAGCCGAGCACCACCAGGAAGATCGCTCCGCCGGGGAAGATCGACATCCAGGGCGCCTGCGTCATGAAGTTCTTGGCCGTGTTCAGCATCGAGCCCCATGACGGGTTTGGCGGCTGCTGGCCAAGTCCCAGGAACGACAGGCTAGCTTCTGCGATGATCGCGGTAGCGACGGTGATCGTTGCCTGCACCATGATCGGGGGCAACACGTTCGGGAAGATGTAGCGGGCCATGATCAGCGGGTTCGGCAGGCCGATGGCACGCGCACCCTCCACATAGTCTTCCGTCTTCACCGCCAGTGCCTGTCCGCGGGTGAGGCGGATGAAGATCGGCACGGCGGAAAGACCGATGGCGATCATGGCATTCGTCAGGCTTGGTCCGAGGAAGGCGGCAAGCGCGATGGCGAGGATCAGGAACGGGATCGCCAGCAGCGCTTCGGTGATGCGCGAGATGACCGCATCGGTCCAGCCACCGTAGTAGCCGGCGATCAGGCCGAGCGGCACGCCCACGATGACAGCGATCGTGACCGAGATGACGCCAGCCATCAGCGAGGCGCGGGAGCCATAGAGCATGCGCGTGAAAATATCGCGGCCGAGTTCGTCAGTGCCGAGCCAGAAGGCGGCAGAAGGCGGCTTGCGGATGGTGGTGAAGCTCGTCTGGAACGGATCATGCGTGGCAATCAGTGGGGCGAAGATTGCCAGGAGCACGAAGAGCAGCACGAGCGCGCCGCCAAAGACCGCGCTGCGGTTCTTGAGGAATTTGGTCATTGCCCGCCCGAGCTTACGCTTTGGGGCGATTGCTTCGGCGGACGCTGTTGTTACCTGTGCGGTCATTGGGGGTGCCTCAGCCGCGGATTGATGAGAATGTAAAGAATGTCGGCCAGCAGGTTCATGAAGATGAAGCCGACAGCGGTGCAGAGCACCACGCCCTGAACCACGGCGTAGTCACGCGTGAAGACGGCGTCCACGATCAGCTTGCCGAAGCCCGGAATGGTGAAGACCTGCTCGGTCAGCACGGCGCCTGCCAGCAATTCGCCGAAGAGCAGCGTCGTGAGCGTCACGATCGGCATCAGCGCGTTGCGCAGCGCATGCTTCAGCACCACCACACGCGGCATCAGGCCCTTGGCCTTGGCGGTGCGGATATAGTCGGACGACAGCACGCCGAGCATTGCCGAGCGCGTGTGGCGCATCAGATAGGCGCCGAGCGCGGTGGCAAGAACGAAGGAGGGCATCAGCATCGTGCGCAGCGACTGGATCGGATCTTCCGTCAGCGGCACATAGCCGGAGGCAGGCAGCAGACGCCACTGCACCGACACGACCATGATCAGGATGATGCCGAGCCAGAAGTTCGGGATGGAGACGCCGGAGAGCGCAATCGCATTGGCCGCGTAGTCCGGAGCCTTGCCCTTCTTGACCGCCGACATGATGCCGGTCGGAATGCCGATCAGCAGCGCGAAGATCATTGCCATCACGGCGAGCTGGATCGTCACCGGCAGCTTCTGGGCAATCAGCGTGGAGACGGGCACGCCCGTGCGCAGCGAATTGCCGAAATCTCCGGTCAGAACGTCCCGCACCCAGTACAGATACTGCATGTAGAATGGATCATTCAGGCGATACTTCTCACGCAGGAATTCGATGACCGCGGGATCTCGCTCCTCGCCCGCCATGGTCAATAGCGGATCGCCTGGCAGCAGTTTCTGAAGGCCGAAGACGATAAGCGACACAAGGAATAGTGTCGGTATCGCCACCAGGACCCTTCTGGCAATGATTTGTAGCATGTCAATTTGCCCCAAGGGGCCGGCGGGACGAGCCCACCGGCCTCGGTTTCTCAGTTTTCCAGTTTGACGCCCTTGAGGCGCACCATTCCGTCCGGAGACGGTTCAAAGCCGCTAACCTTGTTCGAAGCGACGAAAGGCCAGGGCTGATGATAGATGTAAATGATGGGTAGTTCATCCATCAGGATGGCCTGCGCCTGATCGTAGAGCTGCTTGCGTTCTTCCACGTCCGGGGTAGCGCGCGCTGCATTGAGCAGCTTGTCGACTTCCTCGTTGCAGTACTTCGAGTCGTTGAGCGCACCCTTGCAGGTCACGAACTGATGGATGTTGCCATCGGGATCGACGCGGCCGGACCAGCCGATCTGCGTGGCCTCATGGTTCGCCGCCTGCATCTCCTGCTGCATGGCCGCAAATTCCATCGGCTTGAGGCTGATCTCGAAGCCTGCTTCCTTGGCCATGGCCTGGATCAGCTCGTTGGTGGCCGACGACGTCGTGTTGTTGCCGAAGGTGAGCTCGAAGGCAACGCTTTCGTGTCCGGCTTCCTTCAGCAGAGCCTTCGCCTTCTCGACATCGCGTTCAACCAGCGGGAACTTCTCGCTGTTGAAGGGGCTGGCCGGAGGGAAGGGCTGCTGCGCAGGCTCGAACAGGCCGTGACCGACGACTTCATTGATGATGTCGCGGCCAATGGCGAGCTGCAACGCCTGGCGAACGCGCTTGTCCTTGTTGAGCGGACCGGAAGCGCGCGGATTTTCGCCCACATTGATGGTCAGGCCCTGATAGCCAAGCCCGGCCACAGGCATGAACTGCAGGTTGGTATCGCCGCGGACGCTTTCGGCATCCGAAGGATTGAGGCGCTCCAGCATGTCGATGTCGCCCGACCGCAGGTTGGCGAGACGGACGGTGGAGTCCGGGATGGGCCGGAAGACCAGCCGATCGAAATGATAGTCGTCTGCGTCGCGGTACTCAGCGAACTTTTCAAGCGTAATGCGGTCGTTCTGAACGCGGCTCGCGAACTTGTAGGGACCCGAGCAGACTGGATTGGTAGCTACTTCGCCGGAGAAGGTGGCGGGTGAAAGCATCATGCCCGCGCGGTCAGACAATTGGGCGAGAAGCGTGGCGTCTGCCTGCTTGAGGTTCAGCGCGACGGTATATTCGTCGACAACCTCGACGCTGTCGACGGAGGCCAGCTCGCTCTTGCGCAGGCTGTCCGGCTCCGTGCGGGCACGGTCGAGATTGGCTTTGGCGGCTTCGGCGTTGAAGGGCGTTCCGTCGTGGAACAGCGCATCATCGCGAAGTTTGAAGGTCAACGTCTTGTTCTCGTTGCTCCAGCTCCACTCCGTGGCGAGCTGAGGTACGAATTCCAGCTTTGAATTCACATCGACCAGCTTGTCGCAGAGCGACGTGAAGACGATGCGGCCGACAAAGGTACGGGCCTTGTGCGGATCGAGGACGTCGGGATCCTCCTGCAGGCCTATGCGGAAGTCTGTAGCGGAAGCAGCGGAGGAAAATGCCACACCCGCAAGTAGCGAAATTATGAGCTTTTTCATGTCGTTCCCCTTCGATTTTAAACGGCGGCACCCGTTGCAGGCGCCGCCCGTCAGATCAGCCGCTTATTGAGCGAGCTTGACGTTCTCCAGACGGATCATGCCGTCAGGAACCGGAATGAAGCCTTCCAGCGATGCCTTGTGAGCGAACGGCCACGGCAGGTAGAAGAGGTAGATCACCGGCATGTCTTGCTGCAGGATCACCTGGGCTTCATCGTAGAGCTTCTTGCGCTCTGCAGTGTCGCTGGTGGTGCGGGCTGCGTTGAGCAGGCGGTCAACCTCCTCGTTGCAGTACTTCATGTCATTGAGGCCACCACCGCAGCTGACGTACTGGTGGATGTTGCCATCCGGGTCGACGCGGCCGGACCAGCCCGACTGACCGACGTAGAAGTCACCGGCCTTGAGGGCAGACTGAAGCGCGGCGAATTCAGTCGGACGCAGCGTGATGTCGAAACCAGCCTCGGCGCCCATCGCCTGCACCAGCTCGAAGACCTGCTGCATGATGGTGTTGTTGCCGTAGGAAATCTCGACCGGAACGCGGTCGAAACCGGCTTCCTTGATGAGAGCCTTGGCCTTCTCAACGTCACGCTTCTGGTTGCCGAACTCTTCGTTGAAGGCGAAGCTCGCGGGCGGGAAGGCCTGCAGGGCAGGGGTGTAGGTGCCCGCGCCCACAACCTCGTTGATCACGTCGCGGTCGATAGAAAGGTTCAGCGCCTGACGCAGACGTGCGTCCTTGCCGAGCGGATGGTCAGCCTTCGCGCCATTTGCCATGTTGACTTCGATTGCCTGGTAACCGAGGCCGGTCACCGAGGAAAGCTTGATGTTGGCGTCGCTTTCAACGGTCGGCAGGTCGGACGGAGCCACGCGCTCGATGATATCCACGTCGCCCGAACGGAGGTTCGCGAGGCGCACGGTCGCATCCGGGATCGGAGTGAAGGTGACCTTGTCGAAGTGGTAGTTGTCCGCGTTCCAGTGGTCGGCGAACTTTTCAAGCACGATGCGGTCGTTCTGAACGCGGTCGACCAGCTTGTATGGGCCCGAGCAGACGGGGTTCTGGCCCGGGTTCTTGTCGAACGAAGCGGGCGACATCAGCATGCCGGCGCGGTCGGTCAGCTGTGCCAGGAAGCCTGCGTCGGCAGCCTTCAGCGTGATCTCGAGCGTATTGGCATCGACGACCTTGACGTCGGAGATCGAGGCAAGTTCGCTCTTGCGCAGGCTCTCGTCATTGCTGCGAGCGCGGTCGAGGTTCGCCTTCACGGCTTCCGCGTCGATGACTGCACCGTCGTGGAAGACAGCGCCTTCGCGCAGCTTCATGGTAAGCACGGTGTTGTCGTCGTTCCACGTCCATTCGGTAGCGATCTGCGGAACGATCTCAAGCTTGTCATTGATGTCGACAAGCTTGTCGCAGAGCGACGTGAACACGATACGGCCCACGAAGGTGCGCGCCAGATGCGGATCAAGCACATCCGGATCGTCCTGCAGCGCGACCCGGAGGTCTGCTGCCATGACGGTGCTGCTTGCCAGTAGGGCAGCACCTATTGTGAGCATACGCAATGACTTCATTTAACTCTCCCTTAAGACGCCGGTTACCCCACCGGCGAATTCTTTTCCTTGGCTGACTGATAGGACCGGTAGATCTCCAGCCGTTCCGCAAGCTTGGGGCTGGTTCCGTCCAGCGGGGCAGACGGGTGGTCCTGCTCCTGGATCTCCCGCCACAGGTGGCAGGCGACGAACCGTCCGCCGCCCACGTCCTCGAGCGGAGGATGAACCTCCCGGCACTTCTGCAGTGCGAAGGGGCAGCGGGTGTGGAAACGGCATCCCGGAGGCGGATTGGTTGGGCTCGGCACGTCGCCGCGCGCCAGCGAACGCTTCTCGCGATGGCCCGGCACAGGCACGGGGATCGCGTCGAGCAGCGTCTGCGTATAGGGGTGCAGCGGCTTTTCGTAGAGCGGATCGACCGGCGAAAGCTCGACGACCTCGCCAAGATACATGACGGCGACGCGGTCACTCATGTGACGGATGACGGCGAGGTCATGCGCGACGATGATCAGCGTCAGGCCGAACTGTTCCTTGAGGTCTTCGAGCAGGTTGATGACCTGTGCCTGGATCGACACGTCGAGCGCGGAAACAGGCTCGTCACCGATGATGAGCTTCGGTTGGCCCGCAAGCGCGCGCGCTACACCGATGCGCTGGCGCTGACCGCCGGAGAACTCGTGCGGATAGCGGTCGGCATATTCCGGCCGAAGGCCCACGATGCGCAGCAGCTCCGCCACGCGGTCATCGACCGCCTTGCCCTTGGCCAGCCCGTGCAGGCGGATCGGCTCGGCTATGATGCTGCCGACCGTCATGCGCGGATTGAGCGAGGCGAACGGATCCTGGAAGATGATCTGCATCTCGCTGCGCAGCGACCGCATGTCGGACGCAGACAGCTTCGTGATGTCCTTGCCCTGGTAGAGCACGTCGCCGTCGCTTGGCTCGATGAGCCGCAGCAGAAGGCGTGCAAGCGTGGACTTGCCGCAACCCGACTCGCCCACGATGGCGAATGTCTCTCCCGGCCACACCGCGATCGAGACGTCATTTACCGCGTAGACCGTCGGCGACGAGTGGAACAGGCCCTTCTTGCCGCCGAATCGTTTTGCGAGGTTCCGCCCCTCGATAATGGGCGTGGTGTGCTGAACGGTCTCGCTCATTGGCGGGCTCCAAGTTTCTGCTCAAGCGGCGCGTACCAGCACGCCGCGGTATGATCTGGTCCGAGCTGGGGCGAGGGCGGTACCTCGTCGCGGCAGCGCTGGTCGGCGAAGGGGCAGCGCGGCGAGAACCGGCATCCCTTGGGCATCAGTTCGAGCGGCGGCACCGCGCCCTTGATGGTGGCGAGCTTGCCCTGCCGGCGGCCGAGCGTCGGGATCGAGCCGAACAGACCGATGGTGTAGGGATGCTGCGGGTCGTTGAAGATCTCGTCGACCGGACCCTGCTCGACGATGTGACCGGCGTACATGACGGCCACATGGTCGGCGACTTCCGCCACGACGCCGAGGTCGTGCGTGATCAGGATCATCGCGGTGCCGGTCTCTTCCTGGATCTGGCGGATAAGCTTCAGGATCTGCGCCTGGATCGTCACGTCAAGCGCTGTGGTCGGCTCGTCTGCAATCAGGAGCTTCGGCCGGTTGGCGAGCGCCATGGCGATCATGACGCGTTGGCGCATGCCGCCCGACAGCTGGTGCGGATAGGCATCGAGCCGGCTTTCGGGCGCCGGGATGCGCACCATCTGCAGCATCTTCAGCGTCTCGGCGCGCGCTTCCGCCTTGGACATGTGCCGGTGGCGCATGATGCCCTCGGCGATCTGGTGACCGACCGTGAATGCCGGGTTGAGCGACGTCATCGGCTCCTGGAAGATCATCGCGATGTCGTTACCGCGCAGGTCGGCCTTCTCGCGCTCCGAAAGCGCGAAGAGGTCCTTGCCGCCGAACATCGCTGTGCCGCGGCGGATGCGCGCGGGCGGGGAGGCGAGGAGGCCCATCAGCGCGAGCGAGGTGACGCTCTTGCCGCAGCCCGATTCGCCCACGATGCAGAGCGTCTTGCCGCGTTCCACGTGGAAGGAGACGCCTTCGATCAGGTTCGTTTTGGCCGACTCTGAAAAGCTGAGGGTAAAATCTTCAACACTCAACACCGTTTCGGAGCTGCTCTCGACAGTTCGCGATGCCTCGGCCAATGCGGATTGGTTCATCAAGAGCCTGTCCTTCTTTCAATGGATGGAAAATCAGCGCCGCCATCCTCTCCGGCTACAATTGCCTGCAAGTTCGCGTTGACGGCGGCGAGGTGCCTGCGCATGGCGCGCTCGGCGCCAGCACCGTCCCGGGATCCTATCATTGCAACGATCTCCGCATGATCCCTGTGGGAATTCTCCCGGCTCTCCGGCGTGCGGGCACGCCCGCGCAGATAGCGCCAATAGGGTTCGTGCCTGATGCGTTGCACCACGTCGAACAGCGCCAGCATCAATCCGTTGCCTGCGCATTCTGCAATTCTGCGGTGAAAAGCACTATCCCACAATTCCCAACCATCATCATCCAGAGCCGTCACAACTTTGTTGGCGAGCTTCTCAAGGGATGAAATGTCTTCCGCGCTGGCCCGCAGTGCCGCGATACGCGCAAGCGGCGGTTCGATCTGCAGACGGGCTTCCATGACCTCGAGCGGGTTCGTTCTCTCCGAGATCTCACCTATCAGGTAGGGGTGAACAGTTGGTCTACGGCCTACAAAGGTGCCCTTGCCCTGGTGTCGCCATATGAGACCTTCGGCCTCCAGGACTTCCATGGCCCGGCGGATGGCTCTCCGTCCGAGTCCCATGGACGCGGCCAGCTCCCGCTCGGGCGGCAGCTTCGGATCAGCACTCACGCTCTGTGTCTCCACCCGCTCCCGCAGCTTTTCCAGCGCGATTGACGAGTTGAGGCGTTCCTTGCCCGGCTTCAAGATGGCTTGTCCTGAGTGATACCTTTGGTCCCAATGGTTCCCTTCCATAGTTGTTTCTCTTCTGGCCCAACTGTCAACCCGCGTAGGTTATGGAATCATAATTTTTCAACCGATTGAGTGTTGTGTGTTCAAGCTGTGGGAGGGGTGCTTTGCTTTGTCTTTTGACGATGTTGGAGCGGTCAGAACATGGCCCAATCGCAACTATTGACGGCGACCATTATGTTCACTGGTTACCTTTTGGGCGCGCCAACTGGCAGAAGGAGACGAGAAGTTCCTTCCTGTATGTGTGAGGATGAGCGGTAAGGTAGCCACAAGGATTACCTCTCTGCACTGCGATATTGTTTCGCAGCTTTTCGGGCAAACAAACGGCAGCCGGGTTGATCAGCTTTGTTCAGAACGACTTGGAAGTCACTGAAAAAGCAAGCCTGCACAAGATGCGTGCAATCGTTTCCGATCGATGGTTAGCCGGGCCATCATTGCGCATAATTTTTGATCACTAAAGCTCAATTTTCGTGCAAGATTATTGCATGCCAAGGGCATTTCCTGATAGGGCGTCTCCCATCAAGGCGCGGATCGAGCGCGAGGCTCCTTTAGTCTCCGGCTCCGCGTGTCCAGATGGGCAACAGCCCCACTGAGGTTGTGCCGCATCGTCCATAGGCGGGAGTAACGTCGCTTCATGACAGCCTCGGGTTGTCTCAGAACCGGTCGTGAACATGGGGTCAGCACCTTTGGCGTGCTCGTGGCCCCCGTAGCCGCTTGTGCCTGGTTCCGGGCAGTGCGCGAAACTCGTCCGCTGTCGTGTTTCAGACGGAGCGAGCGACCTCCGATCTGCATGAGTTCGCGCGGTTCGATCTGACCGCCGAAAAACGGGAGACCATGGTCTCCACATCCATCGCACAGGTACGCCCGCGCGCCAGAAAAGCGGAAACGCACGTGCCCTTCCGAAGCAAACAGACCACTACCCGAAAGGATTATCATGAGCGAACCTAGCCAGCTTGAGCAGGCACTGGTACGTCTGGATGACGCAGCCCAGTACCTGAACATCGACCCGGATGTCATCGAGAAGCTGAAGTTCCCGCGTGAGACCACGCAGGCGCGTCTGATGATCCGCATGGACGATGGCTCCCGCAAGTCCTTCCTTTCCTGGCGCTGCCGCTACGACGACACCCGCGGTCCAACCAAGGGCGGCATTCGCTTCCATCCGAATTCCAACGCCGAGGAAGTCGAGACGCTCGCATTCTGGATGACCTTCAAGTGCGCCGTCATGAACCTGCCCTACGGCGGCGGCAAGGGCGCTGTCCAGGTTGACCCGCGCAAGCTTTCCAAGGCCGAGATCGAGCGCCTTTCGCGTTCCTATATCCAGGCCTTCTCGCGCATCATCGGCCCGGATCGCGACATCCCGGCTCCGGACGTCTACACCAACTCGATGATCATGGGCTGGATGGCTGACGAGTACAGCCAGATCGTCGACCGCTACGAGCCTGCCGTCATCACCGGCAAGCCGATCGCGCTTGGCGGCTCGAAGGGCCGTGACGACGCGACCGCGCGCGGCGGCTACTACCTCGTCCGCCACCTGGCAGGAGAACTCGGCTGCGATGGATCGATGAAGGTTGCGATCCAGGGCTTCGGCAACGCCGGTCAGCACATCGCCCGTCTTCTCGCAGGCGACGGCCACAAGATCGTTGCAGTTTCCGACTCCGAGGGTGGCGTCTACTGCGAGTTTGGCCTCAACCTCTCGCTTCTGATGGAAGCCAAGGCCGCCGGCAAGTCGGTCGTTTCCACCGTCGGCCAGAGCGGCCATGAGGCACTTTCCGCAGATGCCCTCATCGGCGTTGAGTGCGACCTGCTTGTCCCGGCTGCGCTTGAAGACATGATCCATCAGGGCAACGCCGAGCTCGTCAAAGCCAAGGTCGTGCTTGAGCTCGCCAACGGCCCGGTAACGCCGGAAGGCGATCGCATCCTTGCAAAGAAGAACGTCGTCGTTCTGCCGGACATCCTGGCGAATGCCGGTGGCGTGACGGTTTCCTACTTCGAGTGGGTCCAGAACAAGCAGGGCTACTACTGGGATGTCGAGGAGATCCACGCACGCCTCAAGACCATCATGGAGCGTGAGGGCCGCGCGATCTGGAACATCTCCCAGGAGAAGGGTATCACCGTGCGCACTGCAGCCTATGTCCATGCGCTGTCGCGTCTGGCCGAGGCCATCGAGGCCCACGGCACCCAGAGCTTCTTCGTAAGCTAAGCTTCTGCGACACATATAAGAAAGGCCGGATCATCGCCCGATGATCCGGCCTTTTTCGTTCAAGATGCTGGCTGATCAGACGGCCGCGATGACGGAGATCTCGATCTTGATGTCCGGGTCGGCCAGTGCGGCATGAACCGTGGCGCGGGCCGGGCCTGCACCCTGCGGAATCCAGGCGTCCCACTTTGCGTTCATGGCCGGGAAGTAGCGCATGTCAGCAAGGTAGATGGTCGCCGAAAGGATCTTGGTCTTGTCCGTACCGGCAAGCGCCAGCAGGCGGTCGATGTTCGCCAGTACCTGCTCGGTCTGGGTGCCGATGTCGGCGGAGGAGTCGTCTGGGATCTGGCCGGCCAGGTAGGCGGTGCCATTGTGTACCACCAGTTCGCTCATGCGCTGGTTGGTCTCGAAACGATTGATAGTCACTGCAGGGTCTCCTTACGTCATAACGGCCATCGCCGGCGCGCGGGAATGAATACGATTGTCGCCGTCACCACAAGCTTCCGCAGGCGCTGTGCAAAACTTTTGAATGGGTGACGGCCAAGAGGCTCGGCCAGTCACCCGATATTCCTTAGGCCGTACGGGTGACGAAGCGCGTCTCGAGATAGGCCTCGATGGCTTCCGAGCCGCCTTCCGTGCCGTAGCCCGAATCCTTGATACCGCCGAACGGCACTTCCGGCAGGGCGAGACCCAGATGGTTGATGGTGAGCATGCCGCTTTCGATTTCGAGCCCAAGACGCGTGGCAGTCTTGTCGGAGCCCGTGAAGGCATAGGCTGCAAGGCCGAAGGGGAGGCGGTTTGCCTCGGCGATCGCCTCATCAAGCTCGCTGAAGCGGTTGATGACGGCCACCGGCCCGAAAGGCTCTTCGTTCATGATGCGGGCGCTGGTCGGCACATCCGAAAGAACGGTTGGCTCGAAGAAATTGCCCTGGTTGCCGATGCGGTTGCCGCCAGTCGTCAGCCTGCCGCCACGTTCCGTTGCGTCCGCGATAAGCGCCTCGAGAGCAGGAATGCGGCGCTCGTTCGCCAGCGGACCCATCTCGGTTTCGGGATCAAGGCCGTTGCCGACACGGATCGCCTTTGCTGCGGTGGTGAAACCGTCCAAAAATTCGTCAGCCACGTTCTGCTCCACGAGGAAGCGGGTTGGCGACACACACACCTGCCCAGCGTTGCGGAACTTGCTTGCCGACATCACCGAAACGGCCTTCTTGATATCGGCGTCGCCCGTAATGATCACCGGCGCATGGCCGCCGAGCTCCATCGTCGCGCGCTTCATGTGCTGGCCGGCGAGTGCGGCAAGCTGCTTGCCGACGGGGGTGGAGCCGGTAAAGGTAACCTTGCGGACGATCGGATGCGGGATCAGGTATTCCGAAATTTCGGCGGGAACGCCATAGACGAGGTTCACCACACCTGCCGGCACGCCGGCTTCCACGAAGCAGCGGATCAGTTCGGCTGGCGACGCAGGCGTTTCTTCCGGCGCCTTGACGATGATCGTGCATCCCGTCGTGAGCGCCGCCGACAGCTTGCGCACCACCTGGTTGATCGGGAAGTTCCAGGGCGTGAAGGCCGCGACGACACCAACTGGCACCTTCATCGTCATCTGGATGACGTCCGGCGTGCGCGGCGGGATCACCTGACCGTAGGCCCGCCGACCTTCTTCGGCGAACCAGTCGATCGTGTCAGCCGCGCCCATAACTTCCATTTTCGCCTGTGCCAGTGGCTTGCCCTGTTCGCGGGTCATCATCCAGCCGATGCTGTCGGCACGCTCGCGCAGGAGATCGGCGGCCTTGCGCATGATCTTGCAGCGCTCATAGGCTGATACGCGGCTCCAGGACTTGAACGCTTCAGCCGCGGCCTCGAGTGCCAGATCGAGATCCTCCTTGCCTGCCCAGGCAACGGTTCCAATCTGCTCATCCGTGGCCGGGTCGAGTACGGGGATGGTCTTGCCCGAGCGGGCCTTCTGCCAGTTGCCATTGATGAGAAGTTGAACGTCCGGATAGGAATGGGTCATAGTACCTGTCGCCTCCGCATACTGTCATGGTGCGGCCATGCCGCGTCCAGACTGACATAGTGCATTTTCACAATGGTTGGAAACCGTTTGCTGAAGTGAGCATTACTTAGCCAGGGAAAGAGCCGGAAATAAGAAGCTGAGATGATTCAGGAAAGTTCTAAGTAGTTGTCACAATTGCCAGTGGTGAGCCCGAGGGTACGATCGCTGCCGCAATACGACTGAAGAAAGGCGCCTTGAATGTATAAGCACATCCTGATCGCAACCGATGGATCCGAGTTGGCCGCAAAGGGGCTTGCGCACGGCAGCCAGCTGGCAAAGAGCGTCGGCGCTCAAGTGACCGTGGTTACCGTAACGGAATCCTGGTCGGCAATGGAAATGGCGTCTCACGCTCAGCGCGGCCACCACAACATCATCCAGGAGTTCGAAAAGGCGACCGACGAGAGCGCGGACAGGATCCTTGATGCTGCAGTCCGGGTGGTTGAAGCCGCCGGCGTCGATCCCAATACTGTTCACGTCAAGGACAGCCATCCCGCTGAAGGTATCCTTCAGGCAGCCGAGGACAATGGTTGCGACCTGATCGTCATGGCCTCCCACGGGCGTCGGGGAATCGGTCGCCTGCTACTTGGCAGCCAGGCGGCGGAAGTGGTTTCCCACTCCAAAATCCCGGTACTCGTTGTCAGGTAATTTGCTGTCGCCTCAATAGCGATGCAGCTGCAGGGTGTGCTCCTTGGGGTAGGGCACGCCCTGTTTTTTCTGGAAGCAACGGGCCATCAACGTTTCCGCCGACCTTGCCCCGACGCTGAATGTGCAGCTGTCGGTGTTTGTATGTATGCACATTGAAGCTACCCACAAGTCTTGCCTGGAGCTTGACAATATATTGTTGTCTTATCGAATTGAGGAAGATAAGAGAATGCTTATCGGCATGTTCGATAAGACATGTATCAAAAATCCAAAGTTTATTCATTATAATTCGTAACTGTATTAGTTTGGTAATTAAGGCGTCCCTGTGAATTCTAGTAGGGCACTTTGCACGCCGCTTGCGGACTTTATGCGGAGGCATTCTGTGACCAGTGAAGCCATCTCTCTAAATCCCCCTCGTTCAGAGACGATCCGTGCGATGAACAAATCGGGCGTGCGTGTCGCGCTGGCAGATATAATTGAATCTTTTAGCAAATGGCGTGTGGCGTTTATCTTCGGATGGCAGGACATCGCCCAGCGCTATAGGCGTTCGCGTCTTGGCGCCTTTTGGCTCACACTAAGCATGTTGGTGTTCATTGGCGCCATAGGATCGGTATTTGGCGCGCTTTTCCGCGCGTCCATGGCAGAATTTTTGCCTTATCTGTGCGCCAGCATCATCACTTGGAATTTTCTTTCGACAACCCTGAATGAAGGATGCAACACATTCGTGGGGTCGCAGGGAATTATCCTTCAAGTGCGTATGCCATTGTTTATGCACGTTATAAGAATGATGTGGCGCAACATGATTATACTTGCGCACAACATTATCATCTTTCCTCTGGTTGTTCTGGTGGTGGGTGGCTCGATCGAGTGGACTGCAATCCTGGCCGTTCCTGGCCTGGTTCTGCTTTGCCTGAATTTGAGCTGGATGAGCCTGGGATTCGCGCTGATTTGTACGCGGTTCAGGGACATGACACAGGTGGTGGCCAATCTTCTACAGGTCATGTTCTATTTCACGCCCGTGATGTGGATGACAAAGACCTTGCCGGACCACGTTTCGAGCCTGATGTACCAGCTCAACCCCTTGTACCACCTGATCCAATTGATCCGGGCTCCACTGCTCGGTCAGAATCCGGATGCCCTGAGCTGGATCGTGGCGCTCGGTACCGCAGTAGCAGGATGGGCTTGGGCATTGGTCTTCTTCGGGAAGTATCGCTGGCGCGTGGCATATTGGATCTGAAACAATGACATTCATACAGCTTCAGAACGTCAGTGTAGAATTTCCAGTCTTCAACCCGCCCAGCCGGTCGCTGAAGAATCGCGTGCTCAGCATTGCGACGGGAGGAAAGATCGAACGCAAGTCTGATCGGCTTGTGATCGTGAGCAGCCTGGATGACGTCTCACTCACCCTCCGCGAAGGTGACCGCGTGGGTCTGGTCGGCCACAATGGGTCAGGTAAGACGACACTGCTGCAGGTCCTGTCGGGAATCTACTCCCCGACGCGAGGCGAGGCGATCATCAACGGCACGTGCACCTCGTTGATAAATATCAGCCTGGGCATCGATCCCGATGTCACCGGCTACGAGAACATCCGTCTGCGGGCAGCGATGATGGGCATGTCGCCCAGGGAGATTTCTGCAAAGCTTGAGGAGATCGCCGAGTTCACGGGCCTGGGGGACTTCCTCGATTTGCCGTTCCGCATCTACTCATCGGGCATGCAACTGCGGTTGGCGTTCGCCACCTCAACGGCAGTCCGCCCGGAGATCCTCATCATGGACGAGTGGCTCTCCACGGGTGACGAGGACTTCAGGGAGCGCGCAAACCAGCGCATGACTGAATTGGTGGACTCGACCAAGATCCTGGTCCTGGCGAGCTATGAGCGTAACCTGCTGACCAATAACTGCAATCGCGTCATCTGGCTCGATCATGGTAAGGTGAGGATGGACAGTTCACCGGAGGAGGTTCTTCCTGCCTATTTCGGCAGCGCGTAGCATGCGGCACGCATGGAACCCGAGTTTCTCTGCCTTTACGCGTCCTTTGACGGACGCCTCTTGATAAGGCCATGAAGGGCATAGCTGGTGAGGTAGAAGGAGCTTCTCACCAGCCCAAAGCCCAGGTTTCGCCGATAATTCTCCCATTGCCAGCGCAGGGAGTTGATCTTGTTGCCGGAGAGCGAGTCCCCAGCGACGCGATAGCGGGCGATGGGTGTGGCGCCGGGCGTGGCAAGCACTGGTTCCCGCAGTTGCTCCAGCGCGTTCACCCAGAACACGTAGTCCTCGTTACCCACTGGTTTGAACCGCAGGTCCGGCAGCCGCTGGCGGTCGAAGACAGCCGTCAGGTTGCCGATGAAATTGGACCGTAGCATCATCCGCCGAGAAACCTTGGTCGGTGGCACGACGACACCGAGGGTGTTTCCCTCGACATCCACGCGACGGTAGGCACCGAACGTAATCGCTGTGCCGCTCTCCATCATGAACGCGATCTGGCGTTCGAGCTTCTGCGGCTCCCACGCATCGTCGCTGTCCAGGAAGGCGATAAAGCGCGTACGTGCGAGGTCAAGACCGCGGTTGCGGGCGGCAGCCACGCCGCGCCACTTGGGCAACCGCAGCAGACGGATCCTTTTGTCCTTCGCGATAAACCACTTGACGATTTCAGCCGTACGATCCTCTGAAGCATCGTCGATAACGATCAGCTCCCAGTCCTTGAAGCTCTGGCTACGAACCGACTGAATCGACTTGCCGATGGTCCCTGCCGCATTCCTGGCGGGCATGATCACGGTCACCAGGGCTTCGGCCATTGTTCTGCCGTCAGGGGTGTTCGCCACCCTTGCCCTGTAGCCCGTACGTATCAGATCTTCAGTTGTCATGGCCCGGTTCTGGAACGCAAATTTGCTGATGCGCAGTTGCACACCAATTTAGACATTGCAGTGGCAGCAAATTGTTATGGAAATATAAAGTTTCACCACATCACTTTGGGGGATCCCCAATCGAGCGCGGAACGTGCTTTCGTTCGCAACCCGGATGCGGCATAAGAATCCGGCCCTTTGAGGATGGGGCAATGTGAGACGCATGCGCAAAGGGAGGAATTTGTGCAGGATAACTTGCCACTTTGGTCACCCACGCAGGAACAGATTGCATCCGCCCCAATCGAGCATCTTCGGCAATGGTGCGCAGATACCTTTCAGGTGAACCTCCCGGACCATGACGCTCTCCAGGCTTGGTCCGTAGACCATCCCAATGCGTTCTGGAGTGCCATTTGGGAACTCGGCGGCGTAATTGGTGAGCGTGGCGAGCGGGTGCTGGTCAATGGTGACCGGATGATCGATGCGCGTTTCTTTCCCGATGCCAAGCTCAACTTCGCGGAAAACCTTCTCCGTCGCACGGGCTCTGACGATGCTTTGATCTTCCGTGGCGAGGACAAGGTTAGTTACCGCTGGAGCTGGGACAGGCTTCATGAAGAAGTCTCCAAACTTCAGCAGGCGTTCCGTGCGCTCGGAATAGGCGAGGGCGACCGCGTCGCGGCAATGATGCCCAACATGCCCGAGACCATCGCCTGCATGCTTGCGGCAACCTCCCTCGGTGCAATCTGGTCATCCTGTTCCCCTGATTTCGGTGAGCAGGGCGTGCTTGACCGTTTCGGCCAGATAGGTCCGAAGCTGTTCGTTGCCTGCGACGGCTATTGGTACAACGGCAAGTTCCAGGACGTTGCCGAAAAGGTTCGCAAGGTTTCAGCCAAGCTCGAGTGTCCGGTCCTCGTGGTCCACTACGCCGGCGATGCGGATGCTCTGGCCGCATCGCTTCCCGATGGCCGCACCTATGGCGAGGTCACACAGGCGCACACGGCCGGTCCGGTTGAATTCGTCCGGCTCCCGTTCTCGCACCCGCTTTATATCTTGTACTCCTCCGGCACGACCGGCGTCCCGAAATGCATTGTTCATTCGGCGGGCGGCGTTCTGCTCCAGCACCTGAAGGAACACCGCTTCCACTGCGGTTTGCGCGAAGGTGAGAAGTTCTTCTACTTTACCACCTGCGGCTGGATGATGTGGAACTGGCTGGTCACTGGTCTCGCCAGTGGCGCAACGTTGTGCCTGTTCGACGGCTCGCCCTTCGCTCCCGAAGGCAAGGTGCTGTGGGACTATGCTGCAGAGGAGAAGTTTGCCGTCTTCGGAACGTCCGCGAAGTACATCGACGCTGTGCGCAAGAGCGGCCTGAAACCCCGCGAAACGCATGATCTTTCAAGCCTTCGCCTGGTCACGTCGACCGGATCGCCGCTCTCGCCGGAAGGCTTTGTCTTTGTCTATGAAGGCATAAAGCCGGGCATTCATCTGGCTTCCATGTCGGGTGGCACTGATCTCTGCGCGTGCTTCGTTTGCGGTATTCCGGTGAAGCCGGTTTGGACAGGCGAGATCCAGGGGCCGGGTCTCGGCATGGCCGTTGACGTATGGGACGACGACGGCAAGCCGGTCGTCGGCGAAAAGGGCGAACTCGTCTGTACAAAGCCGTTCCCCTCAATGCCGGTCGGCTTTTGGAACGACCCGGATGGCGCCAAGTACCGCGCTGCCTACTTCGAGCGCTTCGACAATATCTGGTGCCACGGCGACTTCGCCGAGTGGACCGAACATGGCGGCATGGTCATCCATGGCCGGTCAGACGCGACGTTGAATCCGGGCGGCGTCCGCATCGGCACGGCTGAAATCTACAACCAGGTTGAGCAACTGGAAGAAGTGTTGGAGGCCCTTTGCATCGGCCAGCAGTGGGATGATGACGTTCGCGTCGTTCTTTTCGTCCGCCTCGCGGAGAACGTGACGCTGGACGCTGCCCTCGAGCATAAGATCAGGACGAAGATCCGCACCGGCGCTTCGCCGCGTCACGTTCCGGCAAAGATCATCCAGGTGGCGGATATCCCGCGCACCAAGTCCGGCAAGATCGTTGAGCTCGCTGTGCGCGAAGTCGTCCACGGTCGCCCGGTGAAGAACAAGGAAGCGCTCGCCAACCCCGAGGCGCTGGAGCTTTTTGCCGGATTACCCCAGCTGCAGGACTAATTCCCGAGTCTCCCATCCCTGAGACATTCAGGGATGGGAATTTTGCCTTTCTCTGACTGTTGAAGCAGCAGACGCTTGCCATTTCCCTGTGACGCTCCGTAAGAGGGCGTTCACGAGAATAGTTATCCTTGGGAGCAGTCTGTTTCATGTCACTTGTGCGTTTTGAGACCAATCCGCCCTACGCAGAATTTCTCGGGATCGATATCGTGCGCAGGGAGGTAGACGGAGTAGAAGCGCACCTTCCGTTCAAGCCTGAGCTGCAGAACCGCAAGGGCGACGTGCACGGTGGCGCTATCGCCAGCTTGATCGACATGTCGCTTGGTGCTGCTTCGTATGCCGACTTGGGTACCAGCGCCGCCGCCTCAACGCTAAGCATCACTGTGAACTACCTGAATGCGGCGAAGGGCGACCTGCGCTGCTTCGCCCGCTGCGTGCGCAGAGGCCGCTCGATCCGGTTTGTCGAGGCAGAAGTTCTCGATGACAAGGATGAAGTGGTGGCGAAGGCCGTCGCAACCTTCAAGGTCTTTCCCGGCAAACCCGCTGAGTAAGCCGGCCCATCGCGTTCAAAAGGAAAGCGTGGCTCCTGTCGGAACCACCCTTTTTGCCCACCCGCCCAGGGCAACTCCGGGCAAAGCGGATGCCTACCCGGAGAAGACTGTTTGCTGATCGCGCTTAGAACGGCGAATCCGGATAGTAGAATTTTTCGGCGTTATCCTTCGTGATCAGCTCGGAACTGATGATGAATCGGCCCGACATTGGCATGCTCGACGTGAAGCGCAGTGCCGTGAGCTCGATCGCCGTGCCGATCATCGCAGGCGGATAGGTAACGTCGGCTGGAATGATCTTGTCGCCGTCCATGACGCGCTTGATCATTTCCTTCATGCCGGCGCCGCCCAGCACCCACATCTGGTCCTGACGGTTGGCCTGGTTGATCGCTTCGAGAACACCTACGGCCATGTCGTCATCCGACGCCCAGACGGCGTTGATTTCGGCATGCTTCGACAGGAAGTCCTGCATTACCTCGAAGGCGTCGTCGCGGTTCCAGTTGCCGTGCTCCATGTCGATGATCTCGATGCCCGAGCCTTCGATGGCCTGCTGGAAGGCTTCGACGCGCTCGTTGTCGATGGTGGTCGGGATACCGCGCAGCACGACGATCTTGCCGCCGTTGGGCATCTGCTGCTTGAAGAACTCACCCGAGACGCGGCCGAATGCGGTGTTGTCACCGGCAACGTAGAGGTCTTCGATGTTCTCCTGGCTGAGACCACGGTCCACGACCGTCACAAACTTGCCGGCTTCCTTGACGCGCTGGACGGGACCCGTCAGCGGCTCGGATTCAAACGGCAGCACGACCAACGCGTCGATGTTGCGCGTGGCCATCATGTCTTCGATGTCGGAGACCTGCTGGCCCGGGTCGCTTGCCGTGGAAAGCACAAAGTCCAGGTTCTCGTAGCGCTCCTCCAGCGCCTTGATGGTCTGCTGGGCGTGGAAGTTCATGCCACCGGCCCATCCATGCGTGGCGGCGGGTATGGAAACGCCGATCACCTTCGTGTCCTGCGCGAGCGCGCTTCCGGCGAATGCTATGCCGAGCGCGAGTGCACCGGCCAATGCTGATAGTTTCATGTCTCTCTCCCCTGTTGAAATTGTGAAGCGGGCTCCCGTCACCGCTCCATTTTCTTCTGCCGTTGCAGAACCACGGCCAGAATGATGATCACGCCCTGGATCGCGCCATTGAGATAGGGGCTGACCAGGTTCGCGAGATTAAGAATGTTGCCGATGAGGCTGAGGATCAGCACGCCTACGACCGTACCCCAGACGCGCCCGAAGCCGCCTTTGAGCACCGTGCCGCCGATGATCACGGCAGCGATCGCCTCGAGTTCCCACAGCACGCCGGTTGAGCTGGAGGCGGAACCCAGGCGCGGCACGTACATGATCGTGGCGATGCCTACGAGAATGCCGAGCAGGATATAGGTCATGAGCCGCACGCGATTGACGTGCACGGCCGAATAGAGGGCTACCTGCTCATTGGAACCGATCGCCGCGCAGTGCCGCCCGAAGGGCGTCTTGCGCATGATGATTTCGCCAAGGATGGCCACCGCGGCGAATACGATGATCGGCCACGCCACGCCCAGTAGGCCGTCGTAATAGACGGGGCGGTAGACCTCGCGCACGCCGTAGTCGAGCGACAGCGTACCGCCATTGGCAAGCCACGTGATGAGCGAGCGGAAGATGCCCATCGTGCCGAGCGTCACGATGAAGGCTTCAATCCGCGCCTGCGTGATGAGGAGCCCGTTCACCAGGCCGGCAGCGAAACCGACGACAATGGCCACCAGCATGCCGACGAGGATCACGCCCCAGCCTACGCCCATGCTTGGAACCAGTCCGTTCATGATCATGATCATCACGCCGGCGATGAACGCGGCCATCGAACCAACCGACAGGTCGAGCCCGCCGGAGGTTATGACGAAGGTCATGCCCACCGCGATGATGCCGATGAAGGCTGAGCGGGCGAGCACGTTGGTGACATTGCCGTAGCTGAGGAAGTTGGAGTTGAGGAATGCCCCCAGCGCAATGAGCGCCAGCAGTGCCACCACTGGTCCCCAGATGTGGAAGTCGATCCTGAAACCCTGCCGCGGGGCGGTTGAGGTTGCGCTGTCAACGGTCATGCTGCCACCTTGCCTTCGAGCCCCATTGCATGACGCACGATAAGGTCTTCATTGATTTCGTCCCCCGACAGCACGCCGGTCACGCGGCCTGAGCGCATGACGACGACACGGTGCGAGAGGCCGATTACCTCCGCCATCTCGGAAGAGATCATGATGATGCTCTTGCCCGAGGCGGCGAGATTCTGGATGAAATTGTAGATCTGCTGCTTGGTGCCGATGTCGATGCCGCGCGTCGGCTCATCGATGATGACGATCTCCGGTTCCGCCAGCATGGTCTTGGCGAGCAGCAGCTTCTGCTGGTTGCCGCCTGAAAGATTGCCGACCAGAACCGCGCGGTTTGGAGCTCGAATGTCGAACTCGGAAATCGCCTTGCCCAGCGCCTTGTCCTCGCCCTTGCTGTCAATCGCGAGGCGGCCGAAGCGATTGAGCGCCAGCAGCGTCAGGTTCTCGCGCATGCTTTTCCGAAGCAGCAGCCCACGACCTTTACGGTCCTCGGTGAGATAGACGACGCCCGCGCGCCGCGCGTCGCTGACGGTGGAAATACTCACGGGATTGCCGTTGATCTCCACTTGCCCCGCACTCTGGCGGACGCCGATAAGCCCTTCCATCAGTTCCGTACGCCCAGCGCCCACCAGCCCCGCGAAACCCAGGATCTCACCGCGTTTGAGATCGAAGCTTGCATTCGTGACGATGGAGCCGACGCTGAAATCCTTGACCGAAAGCACGGTTTCGGCATTGGCGGGGATCACCTTCGGCGGGAACAGGTTGGAGAGCTCGCGGCCGACCATGGCCTGCGCCATCTGGTCTTCCGTCATTTCGCCGGTGTTCGCCACGACCACCCGGCTGCCGTCGCGGAAGACAGTGATCCGGTCGGCGATCCGCGCCACTTCATCGAGCTTGTGCGATGTATAGAGAATGGCCGTGCCTTTTGCCTTCAGTCGCTCGATCTGACGGAACAGCACCTCGGCCTCGCGCGTAGTAAGCACGGCCGTGGGCTCGTCCATGATCAACACGCGCGCGTTACGCGACAGTGCCTTGGCAATCTCCACCATCTGCTTGTCGGAGACGGAAATATCGGACACGCGAGCGTCCGGACTGACGCGCGTTTCAAGTTCGTTGAGCAGCCGCGCTGCTTCCGCGCGCATCGCCTTCTTGTCGAGGAAAAACCCGCGCTTCAGCTCGCGCCCGAGGAAGATGTTTTCCTCCACCGTCAGCTGTTCGGCGAGGTTGAACTCCTGATGGATCAGGATGACACCCTTGTTCTCGGCCTCCTCGCTGGAGGCAAAGGTAACAGGCTTACCATTGAGCAGCACTTCACCTGAGGTTGGCGTGAGGTAGCCCGCCATGATCTTCATGATGGTTGACTTGCCCGCGCCGTTCTCGCCGATCAGCGCATGCACTTCGCCCGAATGAAGAGCGAGATCGACGCCATGCAGCACCTCCACCGGTCCGAACGACCGGCGGACGTCCTTCACTTCCAGAGCTGCGGGCTTGTCGGGCAGGGCGCTCACAACGTCACGAAGCTCCCGTTCTTCTCGGATGAGCGGACGCAGGCGTCAATGAACTTGAGGCCCGCAACGCCGTCCTCAACCGTTGGGAACACTACCTCGGCTGGCAGCTGTTCGCCGGCCTGCTTTGCGCGGATTGCGCGAGCCGCTTCCGAGTAGATATTGGCAAAGCCTTCGAGATAGCCTTCCGGGTGGCCGGAGGGGATACGGCTCATCCGGGCTGCAGCCGGACCAGCACCCGCACCATTGCGCGTGATCAGCCGCTTGGGCTCGCCGAATGGCGTGAACCAGAGCTTGTTAGGGTCTTCCTGCAGCCACTCCAGCCCGCCCTTGTCGCCATAGACGCGCAGCTTCAGGCCGTTTTCATTGCCCGGGGCCACCTGGCTTGCCCACAGCATGCCCTTCGCACCGCCTTCAAGCCGCAGCATGATATGCGCATTGTCATCGACGCGCCTGCCTGGAACGAAGCGGTGCAGATCCGCCGCAAGCTCTTCCGTTTGCAGACCTGTGACGAAGCTCAGCAGGTTGAATGCATGGGTGCCGATGTCGCCGATCGCGCCGCCAGCGCCGGAGCGGGCTGGGTCGGTGCGCCACTCAGCCTGCTTGGAGCCCGACTCTTCGGCTGCAACCGTGAGCCAGTCCTGCACATATTCCGCATGAACCACACGGATCGTGCCGAGTTCGCCATTCGCGACCATCTCGCGGGCCTGGCGGATCATCGGATAGCCCGTGTAGTTGTGGGTCAGTACGAAAAGCGCATCACTTTCGCGGGCAAGCGCAGCGAGCTTCTCGGCATCTTCGAGCGTTGATGTCATCGGCTTGTCGCAGATGACATGGATGCCGCGCCTGAGGAACGCTTCGGCCGCTGGATAGTGCATGTGATTGGGCGTCACGATGGCCACCGCCTCGATACCGTCGGGGCGTGCAGCTTCCTTCTCGGCCATTTCCTCGAACGAGCCATAGATGCGGTCACGGTCGAGCCCGAGCGCCAGCCCTGACTCGATCGAGCGTTCCGGTGTCGAGGAGAGGGCGCCCGCCACCAGCTGGTACTCATTGTCGAGCCTCGCTGCGATCCGGTGCACGGCACCGATGAACGCATCCTTTCCGCCGCCCACCATGCCGAGCCTGATGGGGCCGCTGTGAACTTCGGTAGATCCGGAAATCGTCATCAGCTTACTCCAGTCCAAGCATGCGCCGGTTCGCCGCCTCATCGGTGCCGGCGTCGGCAAAGTCGTCGAACGCCTTCTCGGTGACGCGGATGATGTGATGCTTCACGAACTCCGCGCCCTCACGTGCGCCGTCTTCCGGATGCTTTAGGCAGCATTCCCATTCGACCACGGCCCAGCCGTCGAAGTTATTGGCGGTCAGCTTGGAGAACACGGCGCCGAAATCCACCTGACCGTCACCCGGCGACCGGAAACGGCCAGCGCGGTTCACCCACGGTGCATAGCCGGAATAGACGCCCTGACGTCCGGTCGGGTTGAACTCGGCATCCTTCACATGGAACATGCGGATGCGGTCGGCATAGATGTCGATGTGATCGAGGTAGTCGAGGCACTGCAATACGAAGTGCGACGGATCGTAGAGCATGTTCGCGCGCTTGTGGTTGCCGACGCGCTCCAGGAACATCTCGAAGGTCGTGCCGTCGAAGAGATCCTCACCCGGATGGATTTCGTAGCAGACGTCGACGCCGCAATCCTCCGCATGGTTGAGGATGGGCTTCCAGCGGCGGGCAAGCTCGTCGAATGCTGTCTCGATGAGACCGGCGGGTCGCTGCGGCCACGGATAAACATAGGGCCAGGCAAGCGCGCCGGAGAAGGACACCATGGCATTGAGCCCGAGGTTCTTCGAGGCTGACAGCGCCTTCTTCACCTGATCGACGGCCCATTCCTGCCGCGCCTTGGGGTTGCCTCGCATTTCGGGAACCGTGAAGCCGTCATAGGCCACGTCATAGGCTGGGTGGGTGGCGACTAGCTGGCCCTGAAGGTGCGTCGAAAGCTCGGTAACGACAACGCCGTTCTCCTTGGCCTTGCCCGCGAACTCGTCGCAGTAATCCCTCGAGCTGGCTGCCTTGTCCAGATCGATCAGACGCGCATCCCAGCTGGGGACCTGCACGCCGATATAGCCGCAGTCACCCGCCCACTTCGTGATGGAATCCCACGAGTTGAACGGAGCTTCATCACTCGCGAATTGCGCGAGGAAAAGGGCCGGGCCCTTGATTGTCTTCATGCTGTTCCTCCAGGGAGCGCCTCCACGCTCATCGATTGTCGCAGCGCCCACAAAAAATGTTGCGATGCAGCGATGTAATCGATTGCATAAGATGAAAACACGGAATGTAATGGATTACAAGACCGACCCTGAGTTTATTGAACAGCCGATGGCATCCGATTCGGCTGAGGAGCGGATACCGCGCAAGCCATGAACAGGAACTACCCACGCATCAGGGATGTGGCAGAGGCAGCAGGCGTATCAACAGCGACCGTGAGCCGCGCGCTTTCAACGCCGGATCTGGTTTCCGAGGATACGCGTGCGATCGTGCTGAAGGCCGTCGAGGCGACGGGCTATCGTGTCAACCACGCAGCGCGGAACCTGCGCCGCCAGCAGACCGGCGGCATCGTCGTGCTGGTGCCGAACCTGGCCAATCCGTTTTTCTCGGCAATCCTCTCCGGCATCACCTCGGCCATGGCGCCATCGGGGTATAATGTGCTGATTGCCGATACCCGGCAGGGCGAGCACATCCGCGATTATCTGCACAACAACCGCGCTGACGGCTTGATCGTGCTGGACGCCAACTTGCCGGAGGATGTGCTTTCGGCAGGTGCGCCGGAGCGCCATCACCCGCCGATTGTCTTTGCCTGTGAATGGCTGGAAAACGACACGCGGCCGAAGGTGGTCATCGACAATGTCTATGGGGCAGGGCTGGCCATCGATCATCTGGTCGAGCTCGGTCATCAAAGAATCGGTCATGTAATGGGACCGCCGGACAACGTTCTGACCATCACCCGCGCCGAAGGAACCCGCAGGGCGCTGGCGAAGCATGGGCTTACGCTCCGGCCGGACTGGTTCCTGGAGGGCGACTTTTCGCTTGCCTCAGGGGCAGAAGCTGCCCGCCGCTGGCTCTGCATGGACGACCGTCCGACTGCCATGTTCTGCTCCAGCGATGCCATGGCCTGCGGCTTCATCGGCGAGCTTCACCATCGTGGCGTCCGCGTCCCGGATGACGTTTCCGTAGTCGGCTTCGACAATATTGATATCTCAGCTCATTTCGTTCCGGCGCTCACGACCATCGCCCAGCCGCGCACGCGCATCGGCGAGACGGCGGCAACATGCCTTCTGTCGCTGATGAAGGGAGAGGGCGAGGCGATCTGCCAGCCGCATGTGCTTGAAGTTGAACTGATCAAGCGTCAAAGCGCGGCAAGGCTGGGATAGGCCCCGCCCGAACAGTGGGCGGAACCTCCTGCCATAGTGCTAGAGCAGTTCAGACTTTCACAGAAACTCTGAACTGCTCTAGGTCTTTGCTTTCTCGCGGTTCCGGACGGAAAACCGGTTCCCACTTTTCCTGGAACCGCTCTAAAACGTGCGGATGATGCCGCGCACGTCCTCGTCCTTGATGTCAGCCTTCTCCTGCGCCCGTCTCCGGCTTGCCCTGAGGTCGGCCACCTGGTCCTCGCTCTGCTGCATCATGCGGAGATAACGCTTCTGCAGATCGCTGCCATCCGGCACCGCGCCGATGTTCTCGCGGATGCGAGCCTGCTCCTCGGTGATCTCCTCGATTGCGCTGGTGATGCGGTCGAGTTCGCGCCTCGCTTCCTCCTGCTCGCGGCGGGCGTCCGCCAGCTCTTCGAGCTTCTTGCGCGTATCGGGTGAGGCCGAAGAAGCCCAGTCGATGAGCAACTCCGGATTGGCATCGATCAGCGCATAGCGTTCGGCATTCACCCGCTCTTGCGTCGCTTCGACCGTGACGGTTTCGCCTGCTGGAACCTGCGCCTTCAGCCGGTAGTGGCTCTGCGTCTCCGTGTCGAGCTTGTCCGAGGTGAATGTCCATCCGGGCCTGCGGAAATGCTCGATCAGGATGGTTCGTGACGCGTCGCTCGCTCCAGCAATCCTGTAGGCGGTCTTTTCCACCTGCTTGACCGTGGCACTCAACACGCCATCGGCCACCTTCACTTCGACCACACTGCGCGACGGCTGCATATCATATTGGATGCGCACCTTGCTGTCCGTCGCAAAGCGGGCGAAGCGGCTTTCACCGGACGGGAAGGCGGTCAGCGCGGAATCTCCCGCATAACCCTGCCGCTCGTCATAGACGGTCAGGATTCCGCCGGGCAGGCTGACGCCGGTCTCGTTCTTGAGCTCGATCGCCGCCACCGGATGCTCGGTGCCATCCTCCATGCGATAGGTGGAAAGCTGGACTGCTGGCACCTTGGTGTCGAGGATAGGGATCGAGATGGTTTCGCCATCCGCAAGGTCATGCAGGCCGGGCAGTTCGAAGGTCGAGGCGATATCGCCCTCGGTGACGGCAGCTGCCTCGGCGATGCCCGCCATGTCGAATTCGGGTGCCGCTTCCAAAAGGGCGCGGCCGCCAAAGCTCTGCTGCGGCGCAGGCGCGGCCCGCGCGGCCATCGCGCCGCTATCGGCTCTGAACTTCGGCTGCTGCGTGACGGCGACATTGATCTCCTCACGCTGCCGCCACAGCGGCTCATAGAGCTCTTGCCGGAGTGTGGAAGGATTTCCGGAGGTGAGCGTGATCTTCACGTCGTCCCAGTCTTCACCCGTAGCGTTCTCAAGGATCGCCCAGGCTTGCAGCCGGGCCGTTCCATCGGCAGACGTCACAAGGCGGTAGGAAGTCTTCCAGACCGGAGCCGGGACGACATAGGTGAGCGATACGTTGCGCTCGCCCTGACCATCGATGGCGACCGAAATGCTTCGCGAGCCTTCGGCCATGCTGCGTCCGGCTTTCGCCGCCGCATCCTTGAGCTTCCGATCGATCGTCTCATCGAGGAAGCGGATGTTCGTATCGCCGCCCAGCACCAGGGTACTGATGCCGTCGACCCCGAGGAGCGAGAGCACATGTTCCACTTCGCCGTTTTCAGCCGCACGTTCCTGTACGCCCAGCACCCGGCCGGAAAGAGTCTTGCCGCTGCTGCTGGCCTCAACCTCAGCACCCTGAAGTGATGACAGCAGGCGCGGCAGGGACGCAAAGTCCTCGCGTGAGAAGGGCAGCTTGCGGAAGGTTTCGCTGATGCCGCCTGCGCCCGCGAGCGACATGTTCTTGATCGCGCCGGCTCCATCGCGCACCACGAGGCTTTTCAGGATGTCGTTCACCTGATCGGTAGGAACGTCCACCGTGATCCGGCCGTCATCGCGCACCTGAACCTGACGGCTGATCTCAGCGAGACCGCCGGATGACAGAGTGATCGTCTTGATGCGACCGTTGCTGTCCTGCGCGAGCGCCACGGCAGGAACCGCTGCCGAGACGAGAAACGCCCTGGCGAAAAGGGTGGAAATTTTCATCACGCCTCCCACAAAATCCCATCTAATCGCATGGGGGCGTCAGAGGCAATGACGGCGGGTGAGCCACCACCCGCTATGCACATGTTCGCCCTCAGGCGGTCTTTGGCAGGTTCCTCTTGGCAGCGTCTATCGCGCTTGCGTCATAGCGCAGGCGTGCTTCGTGGATCTTGCCCTGGTTGCGGAGCGCCCATTCGCCAAGCGCGTTGACCGGCTCGCGGAGCTCGTGCCCAAGCTGGGTGAGGCTGTATTCCACCTGTGGCGGGATCGTGGGGTACACGGTGCGCGTCACAAGGCCGTCGCGCTCAAGACCGCGCAGCGTGGTGCTCAGCATCTTGTGCGATATGCCGCCAATCGTTTCCCTGAGCTTGCTGAAGCGCAGAGGGCCATCCGTCAGCCGCATGACGATGAGCACAGACCATTTGTCGCCGATGCGCGACAGGATCTCGCTGATCGCGCGGCAATCCGAAGGCAGGTGCCCATTTGTGTCAGGTTTCATCGAAGTAACTCGGTTACGAAAATGTACGCTCTTGCCGAAACTCCCCCACTAACTCATATAGTGCAGGTAACCAAAAGTTACCACATTTCCGAAGGGGAGTACCATGACTACAGCAAAGCCAAAGATAGGTATAATCATTTCCACGACGCGCGAAAACCGCTTTGGTGAAAAGCCGGCGCGCTGGATCTACGAAATCGCACAGAAGCGCGGCGACATGGAGTTCGAGCTCGTCGACCTGCGCGATTATCCGATGCCGTTCTTCGATGAAGTCGCATCGCCGGCATGGGCTACGCCGACCAGTGAAGTCGCGCAGAAGTGGGCTGCCAAGATCGATAGCCTCGATGGCTTCATCTTCGTTACGGCCGAGTACAACCGTTCGCCTTCCGGCGTCCTGAAGAATGCGCTCGACTATGCCTACAACGAATTCAACCGCAAGCCTGCAGCTTATGTCGGCTACGGCGGCGTTGGTGGTGCCCGTGCCGTCGAGCAGCTTCGTCTGATCAACGTCGAACTGCAGATGGCGCCGACCCGCAGCGGCGTTCATATCGGTGGGGCTGATTTCATGGCCGTCTGGCAGCAGGGAAAGACCTTCGAGGATCTCCCGCATCTCGGCCAGTCCGCCGATACGATGCTGAACGAGCTTTCCTGGTGGGCCTATGCGCTCAAGACGGCTCGTGAGGCAGATGCCCGCAAACAGGAAGCAGCGTAAGCTTCTTCTCCAGAAGAACCACAGTTTCTGAACCGGACGACCTCCCTCGAGCCGGTTCAATCCTCCCAGGATCTGGATCTAGCGTCCAGGAGCGGGCGTCTTACGGGACGCCCTTATTCTTATCGGGACGCCGAAGCTGCCTTCGCCGGCGCAGATCTCCTGCGCCGGATGAACGGCTTGCGCACAGCTCTCCAGCCAAGCAGAACGGCGACGATCCCCGCATAGATCACGGGCTCGGCGGGCCAGCCTTTCACGCCGATGATGAAGTGCAGCGCCCCAGCGGCCGCGATCACATAGATGAGCTTGTGCAGCCGGTTCCAGTTTGCACCGAGCTTGCGGATCGACCACCGGTTGGACGTAAGGGCCAGCGGGATCATCAGGACGAGTGCCGCCATGCCGATCGTGATGAACGGTCGCTTGGCAATGTCTTCCACCACGGTTTGAAGATTCAGTGCCTGATCCAGGATCATGTAGGCGCTGAAGTGCATGAGACCGTAGTAGAAGGCCATCAGCCCGAGTGCACGCCGATACCTGAGCAGGCTGACGCCGGTGAGGTCGCGGATTGGCGTGACCATCAGCGTCAGGATCAGGAAGCGGAGCGCCCAGATGCCGAGCAGGTGTTCGAACGTTTTGACCGGGTCAGCGCCAAGCCTGCCCGTAGCGCCCTGGTAAAAGCCCCAGATGGCCGGAATGAAGGCAACCACATAGACAAGCCAGACAGGTACGCGGTTCCACAGGTCCGGCTTGCGAACGGTGCGGGCGGCAGGTGCTGTGCGATCAAGCATCAATAGAATCTGTGCAGGTTCATGCCGGAATAGAGCGATGCTACCTGCTCGCCATAGCCATTGAACATCAGGGTGTCGCGGCGTCCCGAGCCAAAGAAACTGTCCTCGCCAATCCGACGTTCGGTTGCCTGGCTCCAGCGCGGGTGATCCACTTCCGGATTGACGTTGGCATAGAACCCGTACTCGTCAGGCGCCATGAGGTTCCAGCTGGTCGGAGGCTGCTCTTCCATGAAGCTGATGCGGGTGATCGACTTGATGCCCTTGAACCCGTATTTCCACGGCACAACAAGGCGGATCGGCGCACCATTTGCGTTGGGCAGCGTCTCGCCATAGAGCCCGACCGAGAGAATCGTCAGCGGATGCATGGCCTCATCCAGCCGGAGGCCTTCCACATAGGGCCAGTCGAGCACCTGGAAGATGCCGCGCTGGCCGGGCATCTCTTCCGGTCGCAGAACACTGGTGAAGGCGACATATTTCGCTGAGCCGAGCGGCTCCACCTGCTGGAGGAGCGCCGACAGCGGGAACCCGATCCATGGAATGACCATCGACCAGGCTTCCACGCAGCGCATGCGGTAGATGCGCTCTTCGAGCGGCATCTTCTCGATAAGCTCGCTCATGTCGAACTCGCGCGGCTTGTCCACCAGCCCGTCGATCTTGACTGTCCAGGGCAGGGGCTTGAAGTCCCGCGAAGCAAGGCCTGGCGCGCCCTTTTCCGTGCCGAACTCATAAAAATTGTTGTAGGTCGTCACCGCATCCTTCGGCGTCAGCTTCTCGTCGACGCGATACTGGCTGGGCTTGGCCTGAAGCGCTGCCGCGTAGGCCTCTCCCAGAATGCCAGATGCTACGGCGGCAGCACCTGCACCGGCAATGAATTCACGTCGGCTCAGATAGAGATGCTTCGGCGTTACTTCGGAATAGGGGATTTGCGGTACGTCTCGACTCATGGTGCATCTCCGCTGTGCCCGGCTGCACAGAGCATTGTGGCCCCGGTTGCTCTCCGCAGGCCGGCTTTTCTGTTAGTTTGCACGTTTTGACATTCACCGGGCATCAAATTTGAGTGACGCTCCCCATAAATGAGAGTGCTCCTTCGCGATTTTGGAATGGATTCCCCAGTCTCTCTTTGCAATAGAAGCGGCATGACAGAAGAAAACAACATCAATCCAACCATCGTCATCTACGTCGATGCCGACGCCTGTCCGGTAAAGCCAGAGATCTATCGCGTTGCTGAACGCTACGGCATTAGGGTCGTGATCGTTGCCAACAGCTATATTGCCATCCCGAGGGACAATGATCTGGTCGAACGGGTCATCGTGCCGAGTGGTCTCGATGTTGCGGATGATTGGATAGCTGAACATTCCAGGCCCGGAAGTATTGTGATTACGGCAGATATTCCACTGGCCAGTCGCGCCATTGCTGCCGGTGCAGTCGCTATTGCACCAAATGGAAAGACCCATACCCAAAGTAATATCGGCAATACGTTGGCGACTCGCAACCTCATGGATAGCCTGCGTTCTGCCGGAGAAATCACAGGCGGACCGGCTCCATTTTCGCAGAAGGACAGGTCTGCGTTTCTATCAGCACTTGATCTTGCTGTGGTTCGGTTGAAAAGGGATGGTTTTCAGCCCTGAAGATGCGACAGATTATCTCAACGAGGTGTTTGGAGCCCTTTTGGAGGGCAGTATTTCACAGATCTGTTTAACTATTAGATGATTTGCTACTTTACACATTTGCAATCGGCGTCAAGCTGGACTAATTGCAATGCCGTGATTGGGCCCCGGAGTAATACATGACCAATAATACCAACGACGACATAGTGGTTCTAACGGCAGATATTGTTTCTGCTTATGTTGCCAACAATCCCGTTCCCCTGTCCGAGCTGTCTGGTCTGATCAGTCTGGTTCACAACTCGCTGAGCAATGTGGGCACAGCAGAAGTTGCAGAACAGGTTGAACCGCAGAAGCCGGCAGTAAATCCAAAGCGCTCGGTCTTCAACGACTACATCATCTGCCTTGAAGACGGTAAGAAGTTCAAGTCGCTGAAGCGCCACCTGACCAGCCATGGCATGACGCCGGAAGAGTATCGCAAGAAGTGGAACCTTCCTGCAGACTATCCGATGGTTGCGCCTGCTTACGCTCAGTCGCGCTCGGATCTTGCCAAGCAGATGGGCCTTGGCCGCAAGCCTGCTGCCTCAGCTGCGCAGGACGAGGCTGCACCGGCGCCGGCCCGTCGCGGCCGCCCAAAAAAGTCTGCCAGCTAAGGCATTGCACCGCCAGATGGGAACATCTGGCGGCGGCACGAAACCATGGATGGAGAGGTCGAACGTCACTGACGGAACGACCGCTCTGTCCGCTGCGAACCAGGGCGGACCCATGCCCGTCTTGGTCAGCTAACTGACCGCCGACGCTGGGTGGATGCGATTCTGAAGATACTCAGGCGCCTCAGGGCTCCTGTCTGTCGTACATCTGCCGCACCTTGGCATCCTGTGCAGCCTTTTCTGATCGGCTCAGTCTGCGCTGGCGGGATATGCCAAGCACCATCAAGAGCCCCAGAAGAACAGCTCCACCTACCAGGGTGAGTAGCCACAGGTAATCCGCAATCATCTTTGCTCTCCACGCAAGGTCTTCCCGTGGGGAATGCCTGTTGCGGAAGAGGGTTCCGTCCTTAACTCCGATCGGCCCAGGAAGCGCTCCAGGCTGCTGAATTGCGCGCCGCCCCAGCAGAGCCGATGCTCCTGACGTATGCCTCTTTGTTGCCGCGCGCTTCCGTTTAATATACGCACGTCGCTAGGGAAGGGCGTGGCATTCTTCTGCTACCGTGTATCGAATCACAGCAGCGTTTCGAACAAGAGGACGTCCTTTGCGGGCGAGATAGACCCATTCAGGAAATCTACGATATCAAGGCAGCCATCGTCTCTCACACTGGTGTATGGGAACCGCTGCTGCACGTGATCATCGGATTCCTGATCTACGTGCTGGGGCTGCTCATCCTACGCTCGCCCTGGATAGCGTTTGGAGCGGTCCTTGCTATCCAGCTCGTGAATGAAGTGAACGACTATCTGGTGAAGGGCAGGGCCTTTCTTGATATATTGCCGTCTTCGCTTCTCGATACCGCGGTGACGGTCTTCCTGCCTTTGGCGATGATCTGGCTGAGCAGCCGCGGGCGACTACGCCCTGCTCAGCCACCCTTAGAGCTTGCAACGCGAAACAATTGCCCCTGATCTTACTGTGGCAAACAACGCCAGCGGCATAATTGTGCCGAAACTTTCGTGCAGGTCGTCCTGAAGGGTGGGGCTGCGCCGATTCCATTGGATGAGCCTTTGGAAGTGAGGCGAACAACGCAAGTTCGCGGAGAGTACAAGCGTATGAAGACCACGCCGGAGCCATTGATCGACATCATCGCCGGTGCGCGGCCGAACTTCATGAAGATCGCGCCGATCATCCACGCGCTGGAAAAGCGCAAGGCAGAGGGCGGGCGTCTGCGCTACCGGCTGGTGCACACGGGCCAGCACTACGATGCGCGCATGTCGGGCGAGTTTTTCGACCAGCTTGGCATTCCGGCACCCGACGTCAATCTCGAAGCGGGCTCCGGTACCCAGGCCGAGCAGACGGCGGCGATCATGGTGCGCTACGAAAAGCTTCTGCTGGAAGCACCAGGCCAGCTCTGCCTCGTGGTTGGCGATGTCACGTCCACCATGGCCTGCTCGATTGCCGCCCAGAAGCTGAAAATCCCGGTGGCGCATGTGGAGGCCGGTATTCGCTCAGGCGACTGGGGCATGCCGGAAGAGATCAACCGCATGGTGACGGACTCCATCACCAACTGGTTCTTCACGACCAGCGATACGGCCAACGAAAACCTGCGGCGCAGCGGCGTCGAGCAAGAACGCATCTTCTTCGTCGGCAACACGATGATCGACACGCTGCTCGCCAACATGGAGCGGCTGCGCGCACCGTCCTTCTGGGATGAACTGGGTCTCACCGCAGGCGGCTATTTCGTGGTTACGCTGCACCGGCCGTCGAACGTGGATGCGGTGGCATCGTTCGAGGGCCTGTTGCATTCCATCGGAGAGGGCGCACGCGGCCTGCCGATCGTGTTCCCTGTGCATCCGCGCACGGCCAAGACGCTGAAGGAACTGCCCGGCTTGCCCGACAGCTTCCATTTCGTTGATCCGCAGCCCTATCTCGAGTTCAACTACCTGGTACGCCATGCCAAGGCTGTGATCACGGATTCTGGCGGCATCACCGAAGAGACGACCGTGATGGGCGTGCCCTGCATGACGCTCCGCGACAACACCGAGCGTCCTGAGACTGTGACAGTTGGCACCAACGAGCTTCTGGGGACGGATCCCGCAGCTCTTGCGCCAGCTCTGGAGCGGCTCTTTGCCGGCAGCTGGAAAAAAGGCAGCATCCCGGAGAAATGGGATGGCCGGACCGGCGAGCGCATCGTCGAAGCTCTGGAAGGCCTGCTCGTCAAGTAACCCCCTGAACGGCTTCAAGCATCGGCTCAGACGCGGCTGAGGTTCGTCCTAAAGGATGACCTCTCCTTATTGAAGCATGATCGCAAAATGGCCGCAGACCTGGGCCAGAACAGCCTCGGGGCTTCCATCAAATATGACTGAACGCATCTGCCCAACCGGATGCTTCAGATCATTGAAACATCTGAAACCACACATTCAAACAATGGGGCTCATATGAACCAGATCGATTCGGGAACGACCAGTCTTCAAGGAATGGTGGCCCAGAAAATCGAGACCCAGCAGGCCATTGGAGGCATCATCGGCCTTGGCTATGTGGGCCTGCCACTCGCAGCCGCGATCGGTCGCGCCGGCTTCAAGACCATCGGTTTTGACATCGACCCGGCCAAGGTCGAGCGGTTGAACGCAGGTTCCTCCTACATCGAAGCCGTCCCGTCTGAACGTCTTTCCGAATTGGTCGCGCAGGAGAAATTCCGCGCCACCTGCGATGCTTCGGAACTGGCAAAGTGCGACGTGATCATCATCTGCGTTCCCACGCCTCTGTCGAAGCAGCGCGAGCCTGACCTGAGCTACGTTGAGGCGACTGCGCGTATGATCGCCGAGCACCTGCGCGAAGGTCAGCTGATCGTTCTTGAATCGACGACCTACCCGGGCACGACCGAGGAAGTCGTGAAGCCGATCCTCGAAGCGACTGGCCTGCGCAGCGGACGCGATTTCTTCCTCGCATTCTCGCCGGAGCGCGAAGATCCGGGCAATGCCAGTTTTGTCACGACGACGATCCCGAAGGTCGTGGCAGGCGAGGGACCTGCCGCATCGGCGCTGGCGGAAGCCTTCTATAGCGCGGTCATCGAGCGCGTGGTTGTCGTCTCATCTCCGGCAACGGCAGAGGCGGTGAAGATCACGGAAAACATCTTCCGCGCCGTCAACATCGCGCTGGTGAACGAGTTGAAGGTCATCTACGACGCGATGGGCATCGACGTCTGGGAAGTGGTCGATGCGGCGGCATCAAAGCCTTTCGGCTACATGCCATTCTATCCCGGTCCGGGCCTCGGTGGCCACTGCATCCCGATTGACCCGTTCTATCTGACCTGGAAGTCGCGTGAGTATGGCCTGACGACCCGCTTCATCGAACTTGCAGGCGAGATCAACGTGGCCATGCCGCGCTATGTGATCTCCGGTCTCGAGCGTGCGCTCGACCAGCAGCTGTCGAAGTCGCTCGGTTCCGCGAAGGTCCTGCTCGTCGGCCTCGCCTACAAGAAGAACGTATCCGACATCCGCGAAAGCCCGTCGCTCGTCCTGCTTGAACTGCTTGAGAAGCGTGGCACGCACACGGACTACCATGATCCCTATGTTGCAGAAGTGCCGCGTACCCGTGAGCACGCTGAGCTGGCGGGACGTCGTTCCGTTGAGCTGACGCCGGAGGTGATCCGCTCCTACGACGCCATTCTTCTGGCGACCGATCATGACAATATCGACTATGGAACGCTCCATGAGAATGCCCGTCTGATCGTCGATACGCGCAATGCATTCGGCAAGCGCGGATATCGTTCGGAGAAGATAGTTAAGGCGTAAACTATATTTCGTGCTAAGCCTTGAAATCTGGTTATATGTTCTAAAACGAGACGTTTTTGCAACCGCTGTATTCGCAAGTTGTGCTGCGAGTAAACACCGGTTGCACCATCTGTCTCGATTGTATATGAAACATGATAATCTCTGATCAGGACAAGGGCTCGATGACTATCTATTCCAGGTCTGTACCGAAAATCGCAGGTGCGCTTGGCGCGCGTGTGGCCATTGGTTTCCTTCTTGTTGCTGGCAGCGGCGCAGGTGCGGCTTACGCACAGGAATGCGGTTGCTCCGTGTCGCTGGCGAGTCTGCCTGCGGGTCAGGTGATCGGGCAGCTCACAGCTGTTTCAGGTTCGGTAAACGTACTCGGTCCAAACGGCTGGGTCCCGGCTTCTGCTGGTACGCCTCTTTCCCTCGGGTCGCAGATTGAAACGGGTGCAGGTGGCTCTGCTTCCCTGTCCGTTGGTGGTTGTTCCGTTAGCCTGGGCGCTCAGGCTGCTGCAAACCTGGTGGCTGCGAACCAGTCCCTGTGCGTGGCGGTAAATGAGACCGCGCCGACGGGGGCTCCCGGCAATGAGGCTCTTGCTGGTGCCAGCCCGAACAATCCCGTTGTCATGGGTATTGCAGCGGGAACAGGCCTCACCTCAGCGGTGATCTCGGTCGCGACGCAGAAGGAAGATGCTCCGGCCAGTCCGTGAGGTTTTCAAGACGTCTGAACTTGTCAGATAACACAGGCTGGCATCGACAATTCGAGGCCAGCCTGGTCCAGTATCTGGACGGGAATTTCGGAAGTGTAAGCCTGTCTCCAGGAGGCGGAGCGGGAGAGGGTGGAAGGTTGAGCGCGCTTCGCAACCTGTGTGTCCCAGAGGCATGATCGATCTACATTCCCACATCCTCCCTGGATGTGATGACGGTGCCAAGGATCTTCGTACTGCCATCTCCATGGCCCGTATTGCGGTGCGCGACGGGGTGAGGATCATGGCCTGCACGCCGCACATCATGCCGGGTCTCTACAACAATGAGGCGTCGGGAATCAGGAAGCGGATTGACGATTTCCAAAAGGCTCTGGCGGAAGAAGGAATCGGGCTGAAGCTCGTCATGGGGGCTGACGTCCACGTCGCGCCGGATCTTGTCGAGAAGCTCAAGGCCGGCGTCGTGCCGACCTTGCATGGGTCGAGATACTTCCTGCTGGAACCACCGCATGAGGTTGTTCCCCCCAATTTCGAGAAGCTTGTCCATCGCCTGCTCGAGGCAGGCTACGTGCCGGTGCTGACGCATCCGGAGCGCCTTAGCTGGGCAGCTTCGCACTACGCTATCATTGACCGGGTCAACCGCGCTGGCTGTCTGATGCAGATCACCGCTTCCTCCGTCCTGGGAGGGTTTGGTCCGCGTGCGCAGACACTGGCGCTCCGCATGCTGGATGAGGGCCGGGTTGACATCCTCGCCAGCGATGCGCATGGCGATCATGGACGCGTGCCGGGTCTCTCGAAGGCCCGCCAGTTTCTCTCCGAACGTTATGGGTCGCAGCTTGCCGACACGCTGGTCATCCGCAAGCCCGCGCAAATTCTGAAGAACGAGGTTGTGGAAGTCGCTGTTCGTGACGGTGGGGGTGCTGCTTCTGTTGCTGGAAAGCCGCGCACGAAATCGGTACGACTTGGCCGCTTTGTCGGGTGGATAAAAAATGCGTGAGTTATTGAGATCCCACGTTCTGTTTGCCGGTGTCCTGGCGTGCGTCCTTGCTGTTCTGGCGGGTTGCTCGACAAGCAGCGTCATGACGCCGGAAGGCGGCACGTCGTCCGGCATGGCGAACCTTGCGCCGGGTGCGGGGGATGCAACGCTGCGCGTCGTGGCCGATCTTCCGCCTCCGCCTGCAGCGGCAAATGGCGTGGCACAGCCCGTCTCCATCTCGGACATCATCGAGGTTTCGGTCTTCCAGGTGCCGGACCTGTCGCGCACCGTGCAGGTCGATGATGCGGGCAACATCAATCTGCCGCTGATCGGCCAGGTTCCGGCAGCCGGAAAGTCGGTGCAGGCGCTGCAGCTCGACATCCAGGCCGCCTACGGCCGCAATTATCTCCAGTCGCCGAGCGTTTCGGTGCTGGTCAAGGAATCGGCTGCCCGTCGCGTGACGGTTGACGGCGAGGTGAAGCGCGCCGGCGTCTTCCCGCTGCCGACGTCCTCGTCGCTGCTGGACGCCATTGCGCTGGCCGGCGGCTTCAGCCCCGTTGCGGATCCTGCCAAGGTCTATGTCTTCCGCCAGGTGGGCGACACCAAATATGTCGCCAACTACAACGTGGACGACATTCGTCGGGGCGCACGGCCGAGCCCCTCGGTCTATGGCGGTGACGTGGTCGTTGTCTTCGCGTCGAGTTCGCGCGTCGCACTGCAGAATCTGAAGGAAGTCTTGGGCGTCGCTTCGACCGGCGCCCGGCTTGCCACTGTTCCGTGATTGAATGCTTTAAGGCTGTTTGAATGTTGGATCGACCCGGCGACGCGCTGCCAAACGACAGATATCTCGCCCAGTATGAGGGCAGCCGGCAACTTGTGGATCCGGTCAACTACCAGCCTTACGGCTATGCGGAGGCTGAGCGCGAGAGCCTGTTTGATCCGCTGAAGCTGCTGTTCCTGCTCATCCAGTACCGCTGGCTGATTGCCTTCCTGCTCGCCTGTGCGGTGGTGGTCGGCACGATCGTCACCTTCATGATGACGCCGGTCTACCAGTCGCAGGTCCGGCTGGAGATCATGACGCCATCGGCCCGCGTCTTCCAGGACCTGGAGGTGGTAAGCGAATCCTCCGACGTCCGCGCCTTCCAGACGGCGCGTGAGAAGATCATGAGCCGGGCGCTGGCGCAGCGCGTGGTCTATGAACTGGGCCTTGCCGACAAGCCTGACTTCCTCTATCCGGCGCCGAACTTCTCGCCGGTCAACATCCTGAACCGCGCCTTCGGCCTGAACCTCGGCCAGGAACTGACCGATCCGAGCCCCGAAGCTCGCGAGAATCTCGCCATCCGGCGCGTGCTGGGTGGCATGTCCGTTAATCTGGTGCCCAACACCAGCCTGCTCGCAATCTCGTTCCGCGACCAGAAGCCGGAATATGCCCGCGACGTCAGCAACCAGATTGCAAAGAGCTATATCGACCAGCGTGTCGACCAGACCGGCCAGACCTCGGAACTTGCCCGCCAGTTCATCCAGGAGCAGGTGATCCAGGTCAAGGAACGCCTGCAGGAATCCGAGAAGGCGCTGGTGGACTACGCCCGCCAATCCGGCATCTCGGTCTCCGGCGATGAAAAGTCGCTCATTGCCTCCAACATCGAATCCCTCAACGCGGCACTTTCCAAGGCGATCGAGGCCCGCCTCGACAGCGACGTGCTTGTCAGCCAGATCGAGGCCGGACGCGGCGACAGCATCGAGCAGGTGATCGGCAGCGAGCCGCTGCAGAAGATCCGCGCCAGCATCGTCGAGCTGCAGGCGGAGTATCAGCAGAAGCTTTCCACCTTCAAGCCGGGCTTCCCCGAGATGCAGCAGCTGCAGATGCGCATCAGGGAGCTGGAACGCCAGTACAAGGCCGGCGTGGAAGCCATCCTCATGGGTGTGCGCATGAAGCGGGAGGAGCAGGTCAAGCGCGAGGAGGAGCTGCGTTCCAAGCTTGCAGAGCTTGAGAAGGAGCAGATCGCCTACGAGGACAAGAACATCCAGTACACGATCCTCAAGCGCGAGGTGGACTCCAACCGCTCCCAGTACGATTCACTGATCGCCAAGCTGAACGAGCTCGGCGTCGGATCGGAACTGAAGTCGGAAAACGCCTCCATCGTCGATCCGGCCGTCCTGTCTGGCTCGCCCGTCTCGCCACGCCTGTCGATCAACCTGGCGATTGCGCTGGTGGCCTTTGCGGGCCTTGGAGCAGCGATCATCTACCTGCTGGAACTGATGAACAACACCTTCGTCAATCCGGACCAGGTGGAGCGGGAACTGGGCATTCCGGTCCTTGGCATCCTGCCGAAGATCGAGGAGGAGGACCTGGGGACAAGCCTGACCGATCCGAAGTCCGGCCTGTCTGAAGCCTATCGCAGCCTTCGAACCTCGATCCAGTTCTCCGGCACCGAAGGCCTGCCGAAGACGCTGATGGTCTCAAGCTCCGAGCCCAATGAAGCCAAGTCGACGACGGTCAGGAAACTCGCCACCGACTTCGGCGCGCTCGGCACCAAGGTGCTGGTGGTGGACGCTGACATGCGCAAGCCGACCATGCACCGCCAGTTCGGCGTCGACAACACGCTGGGCCTGAGCAATCTTCTGACCAATTCGGTCGGTCGCGACGACCTGCCTGGTACGATCAAGAAGACGAAGGAAGACAACGTCTGGGTGATCACATCGGGCACGCTGCCGCCCAACCCGGCCGATCTTCTGTCATCGACCAAGATGGCGCTGCTGGTCCAGTACATGTCGGCGCGCTTCGATCTCATCATCATCGACAGCCCGCCGGTGATCGGCCTTTCCGATGCGCCGATCCTGAGCCGCATCGCCCACAGTACGCTGCTTCTGGTCTCGGCCAACAACGTGTCGCGCAAGTCGGCCAAGGCAGCCTTGAAGCGCCTGCGTTCGGCGGGAGCCAATGTGATCGGTGCGGCGCTATCGCGCTTTGCGGTGGGCAAGTTCGACTACAACTATGCCTACAAGTACATGAACTATTACTACTACCAGTATGGCGGCGAGCTTCCGAAGCTTGAGGCAAAGGGTGGGGACCGAAAGACGGATGAGCAAAAGACCGGGACCGTCGTGGATCGTATGGCTCGCAGCATCCGCAACGCTGCTGCTCGTCTCGGTGACCGGCTTAAGCCGGTCAATTGAGGCAGAGGCCCCTGAAGCCGCCCTTCGGCTCAACCCGCTCAACACTGACGCGCGGGTTGCCTGGCTGGTCGCGGAACTGAACGCGAGCCAGCCTTCTTCATCCCTCGAACAACAACGCGAGCTGACACGCACCGGGCTGGCATTCAGCCCGGCAGACGCACGCCTTCACAGCCTTGCCGCCGAACTCGAGCGGCGAGCAGGGAATGGCGACGAAGCTGAGCGGCTGTTCCTGCAGGCAAACCGCATCTCCCATACCGAGATCCTGGCGCTGCAGCACCTGATCGCAGCCGCGATCGAGAGGGGCGATTACGCCTCCGCTGTCGAGCGGCTGGACTTGTTGCTGCGGCGCTGGCCAGACCGACTCAACGTGGTGATGCCAGTCCTCCCGGCGCTCCTCTCTCAGGAGGACGCCTACCAGACGATCCTTGCCGCGATGAAGGCTGGCGCTCCCTGGCGCTGGGGCCTCGTGTCGGGTTTGACCCGCCAGCCTGAAGGGCTCGACTTTGCTTACCGCGTCCTGATGGATCTGGCTGCGACGCCTGAGCCTCCCACGCGCAATGAGATCAGCGCCGCGGTCCGCGCTTTCATGTCGGCCAAGCGCTATGATGAAGGCTACCGCCTCTTCCGCTTCACCGTTCCCGAAGAAGAGCGTCATCTCTCAGGCTTCGTCCACAACAGTGTCTTTCAGGCCGATGCCCTGGATGCCCCGCCGTTCTCCTGGCAGCGCCGCAACACCCGCGCCGCAGAGATTCGTTTCTCCGCTGACCCGAGCTCGCACGGTGCGGCTGTCCGGTTCCTCGACGCGCCCGCCAAGGACCTCGTCCTGAATCAGTCGCTGGTGTTGCCGCAAGGCAAGTACCGCCTGTTCGCCGAGGCGGATGCTTCCGGTCTGCGCGCGCCGCGTACGCTCTTCTGGCGGGTCAGATGCGCTGAAAATGGCAAGGAACTGGCGCGCCTGCGCATCCCTGAAGGCAGCTACAAGGAACGTGAGCTGGAGCTTACCTTCGACACAGGCCCATGTGCCCTCCAGCGTATCGAGCTTGCCACGGACGTGATCGCGGAAAGCTGGCAGAACCGCTATTCCGGAAACGTTCGTTTCCATTTCGTCAGGATAGAAAGAGCAGAGCCTCATGCGACGGACGGCTGATTTCCGAAAATATGCCCTCGGGACAGCCCTCATCGCATCGGGGCTGCTTGGCGGCGGGGCGGCCACAGGGCTGTGGACCGACACCGTCCTGCAGATCCTGATCCTGCTCTGCGCCACGCCCATTCTGGCCTCAGGGGAAGGGGAGGAGATCGATGGCAGGGTCCTGTGGTTCTGCGGCGCCCTCCTTGCCGTGCTGTTGTTGCAACTCGTGCCGCTGCCATCGGGACTTTTAAGCCTCTTCCGCGATTCTCTGCTGCTCAGCGGGCGGCAGGAGCTGGGAGGGGCAGGGCCGGAGTTCATCAGTCTGGGGCTCGGACGCACGCTTGAGACGTTCCTCTATGTCGCCGTCCTCGTCATCCTCTTCCTGGCCCTGCTGCGGCTTCCTGGCGAGCAGCTTCACGCTCTTCTGCCCTTCCTGTTGATAGGCGTCGGCTGCAACGGCATCGCGGCGCTGATCCAGTATTCGGCCTCAAGCAACGTGGCGATCAGTGACCTCCTGCCCTTCACGATCAGGGCGGGCTTCTTCGCCAATCGCAACCACTTCGCGTCGCTGCTTTATACGACGTTGCCGTTCCTCCTATACCTGCTGACCTTCAAGGGATCGCGGCTCTGGTCGGCGATCGCCATCCTGCTCTTTCTGCTTGTGCTTCTGGCGGCGGGGTCGCGGGCAGGCGTATTGCTCGGCCTTGCGGCCCTCGTCACCTCCGTAGCTTTCCTCGCCTCACGGTCACGTCTGAGTATCTGGGGCGTGGTGGTGGTGGCGGCAGTCCTTGGCGTCTACGCACTGGGCACGATGGCGCTCTTCGAGGAGCGGGATCTTGCCGACGCCAACCGCGCGGCCTTTGCCAGCACCACCCTCACGGCCATCAGGGACAACTGGTTTTTCGGCATCGGCTACGGCAACTTCCCCTTGGCCTACCAGATCTATGAAGATCCGGGCCTGGTGCGGAGTTACTACGTCAACCACGCCCACAACGACTTCCTGGAAGTGATCTTCGAGGGTGGCCTGTTCGCAGCCCTGCTGCTCGGCGTCTACGGCGTTCTTCTCCTGTCGCAGCTGATGCAGGTGCGGCACAGCCACTTCCAGAAGGCTGCGTTCCTGGCCATCCTGTTTGTCCTGATCCACTGTGTGGTCGACTATCCGCTGCGAACCATGGCGGTAGCCGTGGCCTTCGTCTACTTCAACGCGGTGCTCTTCAGCCGCGATCTGAAGCCACTCCGCCGCAACATCAAGGGCATCATCGAACTGCGCGACGGCAGCCAGATCCGCCATCTCGCAATCACCGACGAGCCGAATGACACGAGCGTCCCCGCCGTCGTGCAGGGGAGGCACGCGCGGCGACGGAGGGTGTAGGGGCGGAAGCTGCTCAACTCCTAGGACGGATTCAGTACTGCGGTGCGCGAGGACAGACGCGTGCGCGAGTGATTCTGCGCGCGAAAACGCTGACTGTAGTTCTTCTTTGAATGCGAACCATGGGAGCTAAATGGTAGCGGAGGAGGGACTTGAACCCCCGACACGCGGATTATGATTCCGCTGCTCTAACCAACTGAGCTACTCCGCCCCGGTCGGCCCTGCGAAGCAGAACCGTGAGGTTGCGCGGATATAAGAGCGACCCTTGCACAGTGTCAAGCACGATAATTCGCTAATCCGCCGAGTTTTTCACAAGCGCCCCAGGATGCGCCAACCCGTCACAGATGATAAGGTCAGCCTTTCCAGCACAAACGAAAAGAGCGGCCCCGCCGCAAGGCGGAACCGCTCCAGAACCGTTACCGAGTTGCCTCGACTTAGAGAGAGAAGTCGAACCGGTAGGTGGCCGACAGGCCGAACAGGAACTGGTTCTTGCTGCCGCGTTCACGTACCAGCGTTGAGTCGGCAGCCGGGCCGGAAAGGCGGCTGTACTCGGCAAAGACGCTCGTCTGGATGGTGTCGGTGACGTCCCACTTGATCGCGCCGCCGATGCCGATGGATTTCAAGCCGCTGCCGGGGTTGTAGGGGGTAATGCCCGATGCAATCGACTCCTCGGGAGAGACTCCGTAATAGGCATCGAAATAGTGGTCGTTCGCCCAGCTAAGGCGCGGACCAGCCGAAACCTGCACGTCAGGCGCGATATCGGTAAAGGCGTCGAGCGCGAGATCGGCCACCATTCCGTCGTGGGCGCGGATGCCGCGGCGAACCTCGCCACGAACACGCATCCAGTCGGTCGGATAGACCTCCGCGAAGCCGCCGATCTCAACTCCGAAGCGCACTGGGTTGAGGCCAATGAGATCCTCTGAGTCGCCACCGTCACGTCCGAAGACAAGCTTGCCCGTCGGTCCGATGCGGAACGTTCCCGTGTCGACGAGACCGATGGAGATATTGTCATTGCGCGAGGTGAAGCGCTGCTGCGTTCCCTGGCGGCCGAACGAAATGAGGGGCTGGGCGACGAAATGATAGGTGTCGTCGCCTTCATACTGCGGAACCAGCATTCCGGCCGCGCCAATCGTGAGGCTCCAGTCGCCGGAATAGAAGCTCTGCGCCTGTGAAGGTGAAGCGAGAGCGAGCATTGCGCTCGCTGCGATTACTCCGAGTCCGAATCTATGTGTCACTGTGGTACCCACAACTACAACTAATCATTCATGTGTTTCGCATAAGCTAATTGTTATCGAAAGCTTTCCGTTCGCTGAAAGGGGAAACAGGGCTAACAGAGCGTAAATGTCTGTTTCTCAGCACCCGACCGTCACCTTATGGCCTTCTGTTCAGAGTACCAGAGAGCTGCGGAACGAGGATAGAATGCGAGTCGCTGGCTATGCCTGAGGATAAATACCATTACAAAACTTTATCCTCGGGCGGGCTTGAGTTGAAAAGCGAGCAGGAATATGTCTCGCGGAAATTGTAAAGTGCGATGAACGAATGAAGCCGCGGATTGCTGTCCTTGGGTGCGGGTATTGGGGTTCCAACCATATCCGAACACTCAAATCGCTGGGTGCACTGAGTGCTGTATCGGATGCCAACCGACCGCGAGCCGAGGGCTTTGCCATCGAGCAGGGCTGCCGTGCGATCGACCCCGACAACCTGTTTGATGATCCCGACATCGACGCGCTTGTCATAGCGCTTCCACCGCAGTTCCACGCTGAATTGGCGATCCGCGCCGTCCGCGCAGGCAAGGACGTGCTGGTTGAAAAGCCCATCGCACTCACCGTCAAGGATGCGGAGCGCGCCGTGAATGCTGCCCGTGAAGCTGGACGTGTCTTCATGGTGGGCCACGTGCTGCGCTTCCACCCTGCGTTCGAGAAGCTGAAGCAGCTGATTGATGAGGGCGAGCTCGGCGAGGTGAAGTACATCCACTCTCACCGCCTCGGGCTCGGCAAGTTCCATACCGAAAGCGACGCGCTCTGGGATCTCGCACCCCACGATCTCTCCATGATCCTGGCGATCACCGGCGAAGCTCCGGTCGAAGTCCGAGGCGAGGGCGCGGCCCTGCTGGATAACCTCAGTGATTTCGCGCACGTCCATATGCGCTTCGCCAATGGTGTTCGCAGCCATCTCTTCACTTCGCGTCTTAATCCGTATCGCGAGAGGCGCCTGACCGTCGTCGGCAACAAGGCCATGGCCGTGTTCGATGATGCCGAGCCGTGGGAACGCAAGCTTGCCGTTTATCGTCATGCCGTGTGGCGCGACAGCGGGCAGTGGGCGTTTACCGCCGAAGAGCCCACCTATGTGGCTGTACAGGAGGCGATGCCTCTGACGCGTGAGTTGCAGCATTATATTGACTGCATCAACACGCGCGCTGAACCACGCACCAACGGCGCCGAGGCCATCGAGGTTCTGCGTATCCTCACCGAAGGTACGGTGAAGCATGAGCGACCGGCTGGGGATAGCTCAACGCCAGGTGTCGCCCGCGCCGGCTGATTGCAATGAGGCGGAGCCCCGAGGCTCCGCCCTGTTCGTATTTCTGGAACCCAATCCCTATCTCATCTCTTTAGACTGAAGAGCGGTTGTGCAGGCGGCCGGTAGATGCGCGTCGACGCTTCGCTATATGCGTGGGGGAGTTCTGCGAATTTCGGGCCTGGCAGCGCCATTTTCAGGTCAAATGCCACCGTTAAGGGAAATTTCAGAAGAACAGCGCTTATGCTGTCGTAACCAGGCATTGGGAAAGAGCCCTTTCAATGAATATCAGAGCCTTGGTCTGGGGTGAGAACGTACACGAGCAGGAAAACGAAATCGTCCGCTCGCTTTATCCTCAGGGAATGCACACCACGATCGCCCAGGCGATAGCCGCCGATGGCGATATCGATGTTTCCACCGTCGTGCTTCAGGACCCGGAACATGGCCTGACCGAAGAGGTCCTGGCGCGTACCGATGTGCTTGTCTGGTGGGGCCACAAGGCACACCGCGCGGTGGACGACGCTATTGTCGAGCGCATCGCGGCCCGCGTGTTCGAAGGCATGGGCCTCATCCTCCTGCATTCGGCGCATTTCTCCAAAATCTTCAAGCGCCTGATGGGCACGCCCTGCGCGCTGAAGTGGCGCGAGGCGGGCGAGCGCGAGCGGCTCTGGGTGGTCAATCCGCGGCACCCGATCGCTGCGGGTCTGCCCGAATATTTCGAGCTTGAGAATGAAGAGATGTACGGCGAACCCTTCTCCGTGCCGGAACCTCTTGAGACGGTTTTCATCTCATGGTTCCAGGGTGGTGAAGTGTTCCGCTCCGGTCTCACCTATCGCCGTGGCGCCGGCAACATCTTCTATTTCCGTCCGGGCCACGAGACCTATCCGACCTATCACGACAGCAATGTCGGTCTGGTGCTGCGCAACGCTGTCCGCTGGGCACGGCCTTCGGGGCCTGCTTTGACGAGCATTCACAAGGCGCCAAACGTGCCGGTCGATCAGGCGATCGAGCCGATCGTTGAACGCGGACCGAAACTGCACAAGCCCGGCGAAGAAGGCTACAAGTAGGAAAGATCCTCATCATGCGCCTGCTCATTCTAGGCACCGGCAAGATGGCGAACCAGCATGCCGTCCGCTTTGCGTCTCTTCCTGGCGTACATCTCGTGGGGGCGGTGGACACCGACCCCGTTCGTCTCGCCACCTTCTGCGAGGCCCACGGCATCGGCCGCGCCTTCAGCACCATTGAAGAAGCCCTGGCTTGGGGCGACTTCGAGGCCGTCAGCAATGTCACGCCCGACGCCGCCCACTATGCCACCACCATGGCCTGCCTTGCCGCCGGCAAGCATGTGATGTGCGAGAAGCCATTGGCCACCAACTATGCCGACGCGCTCACCATGGCAGAAGCAGCCGAGAAGATGGGTGTGGTGGCGATGGTGAACTTGAGCTACCGCAACGTGGCCCAGATCCATGCTGCGCGCGAACTCGTCCAGGCCGGCCAAATCGGAACGGTGAAGCACATCGAGGCTTCCTATCTGCAGAGTTGGCTGGTCTCCAAGGCCTGGGGTGACTGGCGCACGGGTCAGCAATGGCTCTGGCGTCTGTCGAAGGGCCATGGCTCCAATGGCGTGTTGGGCGATGTCGGTATCCACATCCTCGACTTCGTGGCCTTTGGTGCTGCGACCAGCATCGAGGACATGACCTGCCGCCTGCGCACCTTCCCAAAGGCCGAGGGCGACCAGATCGGCGAGTATCACCTCGACGCCAACGACAGCTTCGTCATGACAGCGTCGTTCAGCAGTGGTGCGCTGGGCGTGATCCATGCGAGCCGCTGGGCGACCGGGCACATCAACGAACTGCGCCTGCGCGTCTATGGCGACAAGGGCGGCATTGAAGTGCAGCACACGCACCTCGATTCGCACCTACGCGTCTGTCTGGATGACGATGTTGAGACGGGCACCTGGCGCACGGTCGAAGTCCTGCCTGTGGCGACGAACTACGAGCGCTTCGTCAATGCAATCCGCCTGAACATGCAGACGGAGCCGAGCTTCCGCCATGCGGCCGAGCTGCAGCGGGTTCTGGATCTCGCCAGCGAGAGCGAAGAAAAGCGCGAGCCGCAGACAGTCTAAGCCTCAACGCTAAAAAGCCCTCGCGTATAGGCGAGGGCCCATAGTTCTTGAAGGATGCTGAGTTGTTACGCGCGAGCTGCCAGGTTCGATGACTCGAGCAGCTTCTTCAGCTGTGCTTCGGCATCGGCGCGTCGTTCCGAGCGCTCGATGAAGCCGCCGCCGAAGACGCGGGCCTCGTTGCTGTCATCGGAGAAGAGCACGCAGGCCTGACCGGGAGCCACACCGGCTTCGCCTTCATGCAGGTCGACATAGGTCGCGCCGTCACGATGGAACAGGGTGGCCGTCATGGGTGGGCGCGTCGAGCGCACCTTGGCGTAAACTTCCATGCCGTCGGCGGGCAGCGAATCGATGGCGCCGTCACCGAGCCAGTTCATCTGCCGCAGATAGAGGCGACGCGTTTCCAGTGCCTCGCGCGGACCGACGACGACTCGCGAACGGTCGCGATCAAGATGCACCACGTAGAGCGGTTCGCCGGCGGCAACGCCGATGCCGCGGCGCTGGCCGATGGTGTAATTCAGGATGCCCTGATGCTGGCCCAGCACCCGGCCGTCAATATGGACGATCTCGCCGGGGTTCGCCGCATTCGGCATCAGCTTGGCGATGACGTCCGAGTAACGGCCCTGCGGCACGAAGCAGATGTCCTGGCTATCCTGCTTGGTCGCAACGGAAAGGCCCATCTCTTCGGCAATGGCGCGCACTTCAGGCTTCGAAAGGCCGCCGAGCGGGAAGCGCAGATAGTCGATCTGCTCCTGCGTCGTGGCGAACAGGAAGTAGCTCTGGTCGCGGTCAGCATCGACCGGACGGTAGAGGGCCCGGTGGGCGCCATTCGCCTTGGAGCGGATGTAATGACCTGTCGCCAGCGCATCTGCGCCGAGCTCCCGCGCCGTCTCCAGGAGATCGTGGAACTTAACCGTCTGGTTACAGGAAACACACGGGATAGGCGTTTCGCCGGCCACGTAGCTCTGCGCGAACGGATCAATCACGGCCTCACGGAAGCGCGCTTCATAATCCAGCACGTAATGAGCGATGCCGAGGGTCTCGGCGACCCGCCGTGCATCGTCGATGTCCTGGCCGGCGCAGCAGGAGCCGGGGCGGTGGGCGGCAGCGCCATGATCGTAAAGCTGGAGCGTAACGCCAACGACCTCGTACCCTTCTCGCGCGAGAATCCCCGCGACAACGGACGAGTCTACGCCGCCAGACATCGCGACGACGACGCGCGTGTCCTCCGGACGTCCTGGAAGGTCAAGGCTGTTCATGATCATGTATCCGTTCTGTTACCCCGCTAAATGGCAACCTTGAGCGGGAAGGTCAAGATCTGCGCGATCACCTTTGCGCATCCCTGAATCGCCGGATTCCGTGCTCCGAAACAGCAATTCAAGGACAAAAAATTAGTCGGCTTCCAATCCCTAACAGGGATTCATTTCTATTACTGCAAGATTACCAGCTGCTTAGGCAATTTTTAAAGCACTTACTGTAGGGTCCTACTCAGGTCTTGGTTCAGTGTAGAGAGTACGATGACCGATCTGGTACGTCCGCGTGTGAAGTATGTAATTGGTCCAGACGGCAGCCCGTTGACGGTTGCTGACTTGCCACCATCCAACACGCGTCGTTGGGTTATCCGCCGCAAGGCGGAAGTTGTGGCCGCCGTTCGCGGTGGTCTGTTGAGCCTGGAGGAAGCGTGCACGCGCTACCGCCTTACAGTGGAGGAGTTCCTGTCCTGGCAGGAATCGATTGATGGCTACGGACTTCAGGGGCTGCGCACCACGCGTATCCAGCAATACCGCCACTGACCTGACCTGATGGGGCAACCCGGAGGGGCGGGTGGACAAGGGTTCATCCTTGCCTGTTCCCGACACATGGAAGTTCAACGAGCCTCCATTGTGAAAGAGCACTAAAATCAAACTGCCCGGTGTCAACGCGCCGGGCAGTTTTCATTGAACTGCCGACTTTTCGGGGCCAGTATCCCAGACAATATTTCTCAGGCAGGAGAGGGGCCCTCACCGTTGACCTCGATGGTTAGCGCCGAGCTTCTCCGACTTTCTTCGAGGATCTCCGGCCGCCAACGCCTCTTTCAAGGCGCGCGCGAATTCCTCCCAGTCCGAATTGGTCGCCCTGATGTCGGCTGCGGCGAGTTTTTGCTCCAGCTCGGACCGGCGTGCACGGAGCCTCCTGTGAGCGCGCTTGGCCTGGAAGTCGATAATGCCTATGCCGGTCGCCACAACGGCCATGCTACCCAGCATCAGCAGGGTTGTAGGGCTAAAGGTGGTGAGGTCGATCATCGCTCATGGCCTCTGTTGAGTGCCTCCAGAGCCCTACTATATAGGTAAAGGCCGAAGATTGCACATCCTGCCATCACCGAGGCCACTTCGGAGGTTGGTAAGGTGGCCGCAGTCATGCCAAGGACCAGAGTGATTCCCGGCGTGAAGATCCCAACCGTAACCATGGCGACCGCCAGGTTCATCCAAGCTGTTGCGCGCAGTTTTTCCTTCTCACGCGCCAAGTCTTCCTCAAGAGCAAGTTTGCGCGCCTGATCCTGTAGTTGTTCTTCGATTGCCATCTCGACCCCCACCCCTACGGCTACAGAATAGTCGCCCCTCCGAGGGACAGTAAAGCTACGAGCTTTCAGTGCCGAGGTTGTCGAGGTGGAGTAGGTTTGTTGTGGGATTCAACGCTTGGAGGAACCAGTTGCGGTTATTGCAAAAGTTAAGGGGGGCAGAGCCCCCCGTAAGTCCCACCGACGATTTCAGTTAGAAAGCACGTGGACCATCAAGGCCACCCGTGCTGCTCGGGGTTGCCTTACCCCGCGGCAACGCGAGTGGTCGGTTCGTTGCCACGGGTGCGGCCGTCGCGCATCTCGAGGGCCTCGGCCTTCTTCAGTTCGTCTTCCATAATGGCGAGTTCTGCCACAGCCTGATCGCGCTCCTGCATCAACTCCATCTGGGAGGTGCGGAGGTTATCACGCCGTAAGCGAGCTGCCTTGGCGAAGGTCGGATACGCGAAATGCGATTGATCCGTGATGCCGGCCTTGGTTTCCTCTGAGATGATCTGAGCATCCAACTCTGTAGCCATACGCTCGAATTCCGCGATCATTCCGTCAAGCTGGGCGACGCGCCTGCGCTTGTGATTAACATTGAATAGCTTCAGCCTAACTAGATTCTCACGCGACGTCTTCATCCACTAACTCCCGAACCCCGGCCCGATGGCACCCCGCCGGCCTGTTCATTCTTAAATGTTGCCCCGCCCGTCTTTCCGATTGGTTATTGTTGGCAAACAAAATCCTAAGGAATTGGGTCCTTGGTAACCATTCGTTTACGGGCATCGTTAATCATAAGGACGATCGCTTAAGGGGCGGTAAAGGAAGTTTGGAAACTGTGGATACGGAGAGGGACGCTCCGGATCCGGACCGGTGGCCAGGCGGACCGTAACCTTGCTGCGATGATTTCGGTATTAGGATTCAACCATGTGCCGGAAGAATTAAAGTGAATGACCACTTGCAAGGGCGAATCAGGTTTTGTTAACCATTAACTGGCAGCCTCTGATTCAGGCGGTTATTGCTCGGGTGCCGGTGGACTGCCAGCCCCATTCGGCGGCGAAAAGGGGAATGATATGCGTGTTCTGCTGATTGAAGATGATAGCGCGACGGCACAAAGCATCGAGCTGATGCTGAAGTCGGAGAGCTTTAATGTCTATACGACTGATCTGGGTGAAGAGGGTGTCGATCTCGGCAAGTTGTATGATTATGATATCATCCTCCTTGATCTGAACCTCCCGGATATGTCGGGCTACGAGGTGTTGCGTACGCTTCGCCTGTCCAAGGTCAAGACGCCGATCCTCATTCTCTCCGGCATGGCTGGAATTGAGGACAAGGTTCGCGGTCTCGGCTTCGGCGCTGATGACTACATGACCAAGCCCTTCCACAAGGACGAACTGATTGCGCGTATCCACGCCATCGTTCGTCGCTCGAAAGGTCATGCGCAGTCGGTTATCCACACGGGCGATCTGATCGTCAACCTGGACACCAAGACCGTCGAAGTCGCCGGTCAGCGCGTGCATCTCACGGGCAAGGAATACCAGATGCTGGAGCTGCTTTCGCTCCGCAAGGGCACGACGCTCACCAAGGAAATGTTCCTCAACCATCTCTATGGTGGCATGGATGAGCCGGAATTGAAGATCATCGACGTATTTATCTGTAAGCTTCGCAAGAAGCTGGACACTGCGTCGGGCGGTCAGAACTTCATCGAGACGGTCTGGGGCCGCGGTTACGTGCTGCGTGAGCCCGAGGATCTGCGCGAAAGCGCGTAACTTTGAAGCAGGCCGGTCGCGGAGACAGCGCCGGCCGTCGAATCATGGTGCTCAATCAAAACCCGGCGTGATGCCGGGTTTTTGCATTCGAGGTTAGAGTCGCGGACCGAAAATCCGCTCCTTATGTCGCTGTAGCTGGTTCAGGAGGCCTCGACCAGTTCGTCGAAGCTGCGGAAGCAGTCGAGCACCTGCTGGCGGACAAACGGCTTGAGCATGTGGCCCTTGGCGCCGGCGCGCTTGGCCCGCATGATCTGGGCAACCTTGAGCTCATGCGTGCAGTAGATGATGAACGGCGGCTTCTCGGGGTTGAGTGAGTTGAGCTTTGAGATGAGGTCGATGGAATCCGCATCGGGCAGGAGGCTGTCTACGATGATGATCTCGGGCATTTCCTGGCTGCAGATTGCCAAACCTTCGGCTCCCGTTACCGCCTCGCCGACCAGGAACCCCGCATCCGTCAGGATGCGCCTCGCTACTTTGCGAACCACCTGCGAATCATCGATGACCAGGCAGCGCCTCATCAAACCCCCACGCCAAATTTTTGCTCTCCCCAAGGGAGAGGCATCATACTTCGCCGGTGTTGCTATACAATAACAGCCTGTTACACAATGCAATCGTCTCGCCGATAACGATCATGCATGGTCTCACTTGCGCATGAAGCCAACGAGTTGTCGCAGCGCCGGTTGCGCGTTGGTCCTCGACCAGACGAGCTCGACATCCAGCGCTACATTGAGATTTGCGACTGGCCGAAGAATAACGTGCGGGGAGGTCTGCTGCGCGCTCGAAGCATTGATGAATCCAATACCCATGCCGGCGGCAATGAAGCTGATCTGCATGTAGTCATTGCTCGCCTCCTGAACGATTCTCGGAGTGAACCCGAGATCCTTGCAGCGTGCGAGGAGCCTCGTCTGCGGCAGCCAATAGGTGCTCATCGAGACGGAAACGAACCGCTCTGACGTAAGAGCTTCCACCGGAATTTCTTCAAGCGCGGCCAGTGGATGCTCGCGGGGAAGTGCGAGACAGAACGGATCGGTGGCGAGGTGGAGGCGGTCGAGCGAATCATCGAGTGGGCCCTCGAGCAGGATGCCCGCGTCGATCTTGTTTGATTTCAGCGCATTGAGCTGGTCCATGGAGATCATGGAGGAAAATTCCAGCTGGATCTCCGGGTAAGCCTCGGAAAAGGCTGCGATTCGTTTGGCTATTTCAACATTGCGCGCGGCAAGATCATTCATGGCGATGGAGAGACGCCCCATCTCGCCCTTGGCCGCCCGCTTGGCCTGCAGGCCCGCCCGTTCGATTGTTTCCAGCGCGCGCCTCGCCTCGCTGGCATAGACTTCACCCGCCTGGGTTAGGCTGACGCCCGTTGGCTTGCGATCCAGCAGCCGCACGCCGAGTTGCGCTTCGATCTCCATTACGTGCTTCGAGAGCGCGGACTGCGCCACATGCAATGCCTCCGCCGCCTTGCGGAAGTTCCTGTGCTCCGCCACAGCCAGGAAATAGCGCACCTTTCGGAAGTTCATCGTGCAACCCAATCTCGTTTCGAGATCGATAGTTGAGCTTTTTATATTGGCTTTTTGCAAGCCTTCTTTGCATCCTCGGACAAGTTTCAGGAGGAGTTCTGGATGCCCCTATCTCTAGGCACGATCACGCAGACGGCTTTCATGACACGGGATATCCGCGCGTCCATCGACCATTTCGTCACCAACCTGGGCGTCGGTCCCTGGTTCATGATTGAAGGCGGCAGCTTTGCTGAATGCTACTACCGCGGAGCGCCGAGCAAGGTCCGGCTCACAACTGCTTTCGCCTATGCGCGCGGTATGGAATTCGAGCTTATGCAGCTCGACAACGACGAGCCCTCCATGTGGCGCGATGCGTTACAGCAGCCTTTTGAGCTCCATAGCTTCCATCACTGGTGTCATTGGCCGGACGACTATACCGCGACGCTGAACGAGGCGCTTGAGCGCGGTTACCGGGTCTATCAGGACGGACGCACGACACGCGGACGCTTCGTCTACCTCGATCATCCCGCACTCGGCGAAATCCTTGAAATCACTGAACGCACGCCAGAGCGCAGGGCATTCCAGCAACAGGTTGCCGAAGCAGGAATGCGCTGGGACGGCCAGCAGAAAATCGTGACCGATTGGGCTTGACCCACCGGGGAGGAAACAAGATGAAAAAGCAGATGATCCTGAGCGCGCTCGACATGTCCTGTGTGGGCTTTCTTGCGCAAGGCGTGTGGACGCACCCGGCCGACCGTTCGACTGAACTGAACACGCTGGACTATTGGATCGAATACGCGCGCCTCTTGGAGCGTGGTCTGTTCGACATGCTGTTCATCGCCGACAACATCGGCGTCTACGACGTCTATGGCGGCTCGGCGGCTGCATCGGTGAAGGGCGGTGTTCAGATTCCGATGAACGACCCATCCGTTGTCATCGGCGCCATGGCTGCAGCAACGAAGCATCTGGGCTTCGGCATCACCGGCAACCTGGTCTACGAACCGCCCTATCTTTTCGCACGGCGCATGTCGACGTTGGACCACATGACCGGCGGTCGCATTGGCTGGAACATCGTCACCGGTATCCTGCAGAGCGGCGCGCGCGCCATGGGACGCCAGGCGTTGGTACCCCACGACGAGCGCTATGACATAGCCGACGAGTTCATGGAGCTTATGTACAAGCTCTGGGAAACTTCGTGGGAGGAGGGCGCAGTCCTTGTTGATCGTGAGCACGGTAGGTACGCCGACCCCGACAAGGTTCACGTCATCCGCCACGAGGGCAAGTACTATCGCCTCGAGGCTGTGCACCCTTGCATTCCGTCGCCGCAGCGCACGCCTTTCCTGCTGCAGGCCGGGTCGTCCGGGCGCGGCAAGGAGTTCGCGGCCGCCAATGCTGAATGCGTCTTCGTGAACGGCGTCTCCAAGTCGGTCGTCGCCGGCAACGTTGCGGATCTTCGCAGGCGGGCTGCCGAAGTCGGGCGCTCACCTACCGATATCAAGGTGCTGGCTGGCGCCACCATCATTGTCGGCCGCACCGAGGCGGAGGCCCGGGAGAAGCTTGAGGAATACCGCCGTTATGCGGATCCTGAAGCGGTGCTCGCCCATGCCGCCGGCGGTCTTGGCGTTGACCTGTCAAAGTATCCGCTCGATGAGCCGATCCGCTACGAGGAGAACGACGCCAACCGTACGGCCATGGCAATGCTGACGCGCAATGGCGAAGGCGGCTACACGCCGCGCAAGATCGCCGAGGAGATGGCACTGTCGGCGCGCAATCTGCTGATCGTTGGCAGTGTCGAGCAGGTGGTCGATGAGCTTGCGGACTGGATGGAGAAGACCGGCATTGATGGCTTCAACGTCGCCCGCCTGATCATGCCTGACAGCTTGAAGGACTTCATCGATCTGGTGATCCCGGCGCTTCAGGAGTGTGGGCTCTACAAGACGGAATATCGCGAAGGCACCCTGCGCGACAAGCTGACGGGGAATGGCCCCCGGCTTTCCGCGCCGCATCCTGCAGCAACAATCGGGCGGTGAGGCTCATGTATCACGATCAACAGTTCGGCTCGGTTGCCGAAGGGACGCCGGAAATGCTCCCACCCGACGAGGCAACCGTAAAACAGGGCTTCTCGCTGTTTCCAAGTGGCGTGGTCATTGTCACGACCGTCGACAGGGAAGGCGTCGCTCACGGTTTCACGGCCAGCACCTTTGTGCCGCTGTCGCTCGATCCGCCCATGATTCTCGTCTGCCTCCACCAGAAGGCGCAGTGCCGCGAGGCGTTTCTGGAGGCGGAGTTTTTCGCGGCCTCAGTTTTGCGCCCTTCGCACAACGACGTTGCCATCCGCTTCGCCACCAGCGGGATCGACAAGTTTGCGGGCCTGAAGCTCGGGCGAACCGCAAAGGGGATACCGGTGCTCGAAGATGCGCTGGCGACGTTTGAATGCCGCGCCGCCCACAACTATCCTGGCGGCGATCACATCATTCTGACGGGAGTAATAGAGGGCGTCCGCCATGCCGGCGAACGCGAGGCCATGGTGCACTTCGCCCGGGGTTTCCACCAGGTGCGAGGTTAGCAACGGGATCTGTCCGGAACAGTGGCTCCGGACAGTATGGCCGGCCTACGCGGCGTTGATGACGATCTCTTCCGGCGAGGCATGTAAAGCGATGGTCATGCCCGCTTCCCGAGCCAGAAGCAGCGTGTAGTAGAACTGGACGCTATGAGCGTCGATTGGTTCTTCAAGAGTGCGGCCCGAATGAAGCTCGAGGAACTTAGCCGGCACGCGCACCATCGGTCCGTGACCGATCAGCGTGAAGCGCGGCGAAGTCCTGAGGTCTTCCAGTTTCACGGTGAGCTTGCCGCCACGCGGGATGGTGGCATTGGCGACCAGAAGCAGGTTGAGCAGCAGCTTGACCTTGTTCTTGGGCAGAAGCTCGCGCTCGCCGAGCCACTCCAGCTCAGGCTTTTCATTGTTGATGTAGGAGGTGGCGACGGCCTGTGCATCGCCCGTGTCGATCTGCATGCCAGCGGAGCCGGCAGCGCCGAATGCGATGCGGGCAAACTGCAGCCGTGCCGAGGCGTTGCGCGCGCTGGCGCGGATGAGCTGCATCGCGTCCTCGTCGGCACCCCCCTCGTCGAGCAGCTCAAGGCCGTTATTGATCGCGCCCACCGGCGAGATGATGTCGTGGCAAACGCGGCTGCACAGCAGGGCTCCTAGATCAAGGGCGCTGAGCGAGAAGATATCAGTCATACAGGGCCGTCCCCTTGGTTCTGTCTGCGGACCGGAATTGCTGTCCGCGAATCACTGCCATTGAGTGCAGGAAGTGCTCGCACATTGCGGCGCGAGCGGCAACCGAGCCCCACTCCAGGCAAGTTTTTCTGCCATCCGAGTTTCGGGCTTTAATGGTTGAAAAAGGATTGCGCATTACGCTGCAATCATCCCTTAACCCTGTTTGTAAGGGATTTGCCGCACAGGGGCGATCGTTTTCACGGGGAATTTCCGTGCAGGTCGACATGGAGTGAACGAATGCTTGTGAGTCTTTTCCGCGCTGCCAAGGATTGCCTGAAGCAAGTCCAGGACAGATGCGACCGCGACAGGTCCAGAGGGACGTTCCAGGAGGCAAGGCGCCGCAGCCTGAAGGCGCTCGCATTCGCCATGCTGGGGGCGGTGATGCTGTCCGCACCGGCTGCGCACGCGCAGCAGAGCAGCGGCTACACGATGAACGAGATTGTCGATGCCGGCAGCAATTTCTTTGGCACGGCGTCCAAGGGGCTCGCGACCGGGATCGAGAACATCTTCTCCTCCTACGGTCAGCCGAACGGCTACGTGCTTGGACAGGAAGGTTCCGGCGCCATCATCGGCGGCCTGACCTATGGCGAGGGAACGCTCTTCACCAAGAACGCGGGCGACCACACCATCTACTGGCAGGGCCCTTCCTTCGGTTGGGACTTTGGTGCGAGCGGCTCCAAGGTGATGATCCTCGTCTACAACCTGAACACGGTGAACGACGTCTACCGTCGCTTCGCGGGCGTTGCGGGATCGGCCTATGTGGTTGCCGGACTCGGCTTCAACGTAATGGGCAACAATGATGTTCTGATCGTCCCGATCCGCACGGGCGTCGGCGCGCGTCTGGGCGTCAACATGGGCTATCTGAAGGTGACGCCCTCACCAACCTGGAATCCTTTCTGATCATCCGCCCTTCGGGGGTGTGTCCTGGCCGACATACACTTAATAATACATGTTATGCTGGCTTCTGGCGCTGGATTGTAACAGCCCCATCATGCAGAATAGACGCGTTCGCTAGGGGAGACCCGGGCCCTCGCGGGCCCTGATCATCTCTGCCCATGCCATCTAGGAAGGTCATCTCGTGATTGAGGGTTTGCTTTTCTCCGCGTTGGGCTTTCTGGCCGCCTTGGCGCTCGCCATCGCGCTGGCGCCTTCGCTTTGGCGGCGGGCGGAGCATCTTGAGCGCAAGCGCATCGAGGCAGCCCTTCCGCTTACCCGCGAGGAACTCGAAGGCGAGATCGACGCGATCCGTGCGCACAGTGCGATGGCGATCCGCCGGCTGGAGGTCAAAGCCGACAGCCTGCGCAAGAAGTTGGCCTCAGACACTATTCTGATCAATGTCCTGCGCGACCGCATTCGGGATCTGGAAGGGGACACTACGTCTCTCCATCACGAGATCGAAGAGGTCGAGGGTACGAAGCGGTCATTGGAGATAAAGCTTGCCGCAGATGAAGCGGAAGTGGCGGGATACACCACCCAGCTTGAAGAGCTTGCCCGCAAACTCGCGGACGAGACGAACAAGGTGCAGAAGCTGAGCCGTCAGAATGATGAGCTCAACATGATGTCGAGCACGCTGAAGATTGACCTGGTCGCCCGCGAGACAGAGATCGACAAACTCAACAACACCATCGGCCTGCTGCGCACGCAGCGCCGCGAAGCCGACCGCCTGGCGCGCGAAGCCCAGGCGGAAAAGGTCACACTGGAAAATGCCCTGCAAATCGAGAAGGCGCATGTCGCCGACCTCCAGGCAAGGGTAGACCGGTTGGTGCGAGACATTTCCACCCGCGACCAGATTCTCGAACGTCAGCAGAAAGAGCTGGCCGAGTATGGCGTGGTCATTCCCTATGAGCTGTCTTCCGTTGAGGAACCAGCGCCTCAGGCAGTGCCCCAGGATCTCGGGGTTCCGCAGCAAATTGCGTCAAACCGGTACAACGGCGTTTCTGAAAACCTCTCTCAAGAAACGGATGATGCCATGCAGTCTGAAGATATGGCTCAGTTGCAGCAGCGGGTCGCCGACCTCAATGAAGCCCATCGCAAGCGGCACCGCAAGGAACATGAGGCCGAACGCATCGAGCAGCTACGCGACGAGATTTCAGCGATCGCAGCGGAAATGGTCCAGATGGTTGCGGAGCGTGAAGGCCAGGGCTCCGAAATCAACAAGGTGCTCTCCGAGCCGGTTCGTGAAGTGCCTGGCCTCGATTTTGAGGCCCGTCCCGAAAGCCTGGCTAACCGGGTACAGAAGCTCCGCAACGCCTCCTGACTATAGCAAAGATCAGCCGCGCCAGAGCCTGTGCAGCGCGATGGCCGACGCTGCCGCCACGTTGAGGCTGTCAAAGTCCGTGCGCATGGAAATCCGCACGGTCGTGAGCCGTTCCATGAGGTGAGGGGGCAGGCCCGGTCCTTCTGCGCCGAGCAGCAGGGCTGTGCGGTTGCCGGGCTTCACGTCCGCCATGTCGAGCGCACCCTGCGGACTCATGGCGAGCACGTCGAAACCTCTGGCCATCAGGGCATCGACGATGGCTTCCGCACTGCCTTCGCGCGCGAAAGGCACTTTCAGCGCAGCACCGACCGACACGCGAATGGCCTTGCGGTAAAGCGGATCGCACGACCCCTGGTCCATGACGATAGCATCGACGCCAAAGGCAGCCGCATTGCGGAAGATCGAGCCCATGTTGTCATGGTTGGCGATACCCGCAAGCGCCACCACCAGCGCCTCATCCGGCAGCGAATCGAGAAGCTCTTCGACGCTCGGGCTATCCACCCGTCGTCCGATCGCCAGCACGCCGCGATGCATGTGGAACCCGGCGATCTGGTCCATCACCGCACCGGAGCCGACATAGATCGGAACATCAGCGGGGATCTTCGCCAGCAACTCCGTCATCCCGTCGACGCGATTCTCGCGCAGAAAGACGGATTCGGCCTCCATGCGGGCATTGGCAAAGAGCACGTTGAGGACGGTCTTGCCTTCCGCGACGAACTTGCCTTCGCGACCGACAAGATCCCGTTCCCGGATGTCGCGATACGCGGCGATCCGGGGATCTTCGGGATCTTCGATCAGGATATAGTCCCGGTTCAAGACTGTCAGTCCTCAAGCATGGTTCCGCGGTCGCGCATGACGGCCCTGAGCGTATCGCGCACGCCGATCGAGCCCAGGAAGCGCGAGGCTTCGTCAAACACTGCCACGGGAGCGGTTTGCGAATGATGGATCGCATGCATCACTGTCTTGAGCGGCGTAGTCGCCTGCGCCCAGTACACGATGTTGCGTTCTTCGTGCATGATGCTCTTGTCCTCGCACGAAATCCAGTCGGCCGGTTCTCCATGGGACTCCGCACCCACGACGAGCATGTTCCGGTCGAGGAGGAAGCGCGTTGTTCTCCGCCTGTCGAGCCATACCCAACCTTCACCGGCAGATTCGAGCTCCCGCACGTCGCGCATCACGTTCCCGGCGGTGAGCACAGAGAGTGGGTTCACGTGCGAGACGAACTCGCGGACGTATTCATTGGCGGGCGATAGCACGATGTCTTCGGGCTTGCCGCTTTGAACGATGCGCCCGCCCTGCATGATGGAGATCCGGTTGCCGATCTTCAGCGCCTCTTCGAGGTCATGGCTGACGAACAGGATCGTCTTCTTGAGCCGGGACTGAAGCTGCAGCAGCTCGTCCTGCAACTTGGCGCGGATCAGCGGATCGAGCGCCGAGAAGGGCTCGTCCATCAGAAGGATCGGCGCTTCAGTCGCCAGCGCCCGGGCGAGCCCGACGCGCTGCTGCATGCCGCCAGAGAGTTCGTGCGCATAGCGGTCGGCCCAGTCTTCCAGATGCACGAGCTTCAGCTGTTTCATGACGCGTTCGCGGCGTTCCGGAGCTGACATGCCCGAGAGCTCCAGGCCGAAGCCCACATTGTCGGCGACCGTGCGCCAGGGCAGCAGCGCGAACTGCTGGAACACCATGGCCACGCCCTCGCGCCGCAGCTGGCGCAGCTCCGCGTCGGAGGCAGTTCGTACTGACGTGGCCTTGCCATTGACCTCGACAAAGACATCGCCGCTCTGGATGCTGTTCAAACCGTTGACGGAGCGCAGAAGCGTCGATTTGCCCGAGCCGGACAGACCCATCAGGACGGAGATTTCGCCATGGCGGACGCTGAGATTGATGCCCGCACAGCCGATCACAGCGCCGGTCTTGTCGACCACTTCCTCCCGGTTCGCGCCGGCCTTGAGCAACGGCATTGCCGCCGCGCGCTCTTTCTCGGTGCCGAACATGATGTCGACATTGCGGAATTCGATTGCTGCCTTCATTTGGGCAGCTCCCGGCCGAGACGGGTGATGCGGTCGAGGATGATCGCAAGCACGACGATTGCGAGGCCCGATTCGATACCAAGCGGAATATTGACGCTGTTGAGCGCCCGCACCACCGGTTTGCCGAGGCCATTGGCGCCGATCAGAGCTGCGATGACAACCATGGAGAGCGAGAGCATGATGCACTGGGTCATGCCGGCCATGATAGAGGGCAGGGCGGCCGGCAGTTCCACCTTGCGCAGGAGCTGCAGTTTGGTCGCGCCAAAGGCGAGGCCCGCTTCCCGCAGCGGCACGGGCACGGATTTGATGCCGAGATAGGTGAGCCGGATCGGCGCCGGAGCCGCGAAGATCACCGTCACGATCAATCCGGGTGCGGCACCCAGGCCGAAGAGGATCAGCACGGGGATCAGATAGACGAAGGTGGGCAGCGTCTGCATCAGGTCGAGAACCGGCCGGATGAAACCGTAAACGCGCTCGTTATGTGCGGCCCAGATGCCGATCGGCACACCGATGGCCATGGAGGCGGCGGTGGCGGAGACGACCAGCACCAGCGTTTCGACCGCTTCCCGCCACAGTCCCTGATTGATGATGAAGGCGAGGCCGAGCAGCGTGCCGATGGTGATCCGCCAGGAGCGCTGCAGCGCATAGGCAAGCGCCGCCAGAACCAGGACGAGAATTGACGCGGGAATTGCCAGCAACAGCTCGACCATCCCGTTGAGGAAATTGCTCAACAGGAGGGCGAGATTGTCAAAGAACCAGGCAAAGTTCGCGGTCAGAAATTCGAAAAATTGCCGGCCCCAGCGACCAAGAGGTATTTTCCAGGCGGAGATCCAGGCAGTTATCGGGTCGTCCATAAGCGGTGCGGATCCTCCAGGCATTCTGAGAATGCCTCGTTTATCTCAAAGCAAATCCAGGAAAAATGGGAACCACTTTCCATCTGGAAGTGCGATGATCAAGGCTAGAGCAATTCCCGTAAAGTGAAAACCGGATTGCTTGGGAACTATGGATTAGATCATTTTTGTACCGCTTGGAAAGTCCAGCGGCGATTTGATGCGCCTGTGGAACGCGGTCCCGTCTCGACGAAACCGCGTTGCAGACTTACGCAGGCTTAGAGTCCCAGAGCCTGCTTGACGGCTGCCGGGGCATCCCCGCCGTCGAACGTGGTAACGCCTGCAAGCCATGGCTCGAGCGCATCAGGGTTCCGCGTCAGCCAGGCCGATGCAGCTTCCTGCGGGTCTGCACCGTCATCGAGGATGGCGCCCATGATCTCGTTTTCCATGTCGAGCGTGAACACGAGGTTCTTGAGGAATTGGCCTACGTTCGGGCACTGCTCGGCATAGCCCTTCCAGACGTTCGTCAACACTGTTGCGCCGCCGTAGTTGGGGCCGAACACATCGTCACCGCCGTCGAGATAGACCATGTCGAACCTGGCGTTCATCGGGTGCGGCTCCCAGCCGAGGAACACGATGTGCTCCTTGCGCTGCACGGCGCGGGCCACCTGCGCCAGCATGCCGGCCTCAGAGCTTTCCACCACCTCGAACTCGCCGAGGCCGTACGTGTTGTTGGCGATCATGTCGAGGATCAGCCGGTTACCGTCATTGCCCGGCTCGATGCCATAGATCTCGGCCTTCAGCTGGTCCTGGAACTTGACGATGTCGTCAAAGGTCTTGAGGCCTTCGTCATAGGTATATTGCGGCACTGCGAGGGTGTATTTCGCGCCTTCCAGGTTGGTCACCAGCGTCTCGACCGTGCCCTTTTCGCGATAGGGCGCGATGTCTGCCTCCATGGTCGGCATCCAGTTGCCGAGGAAAACGTCGATGTCCTTCTTGTCGAGCGAGGCATAGGTGACCGGAACCGACAGCATCTGCACCTCTGGCTCGTAACCCAGCGCCTTGAGGATGACAGTCGCCGTCGCAGTCGTGGCGGTGATGTCGGTCCAGCCCACATCGGAGAACGTCACCGTCCGGCATTCCGCGGGGTCTGCAGCAAACGCAGATCCGGAGCCAAGTGCCAGAACCAGACCAAGTGTGGCGCCCAAACTCCTGTTACCGAACATGATGATCTCCTGCTATAATGTTGGTGGAATTATCCTTTGTGCTGATAGGTCTGCGCAAGCATCAATTTGCGGTTGCTCCCAGCAATTAAGGCCCAATGAGCTTTGCCCCGAAAAAATCCGTTTCCGATGGAAAAGGAACGTCGTCTCCCGCGGTCCTCTACGGATATTCCCAAGGCCTGAAAAACAAAGGCACGGCAAGCCCAGTTGTTCCTCAGATGCAAAACGCTTATGTCAATTCCGACGGTGTTCGCCAGAACACGCTCAATGGAAGAGGCTGCAAGCCTCGTGTCGCCGCAGGAGGCGTAGTTGTTCAGAGCGATCGGTAATTTCTTTTCCCGTCTTTTCTCCTGGATTGTAGCGCCTTTCGCCGCCATCGGTCGCTGGTACACGCGGCGCGGCTGGATCCTGCGCATTTCGGTCGGGTTGGCCTTTGTTCTGTTCGTCGGCTTGAACATCTATTTCATGGTGCAGACGCAGATCTGGTCCGGCTTTAATCCCGACTATGTGGCTGCCTACGAGTTCGACAAGCGCGACACGTCGGCAGGCGCCCGCCTCGCCAATACGGGTGAAAACGCGGCTGAAACCTGCAGCCCCTCCGCGATTGCCCAGGTGACGGCCGATCTGATCGACTTCAACGTCGACCAGAACGCGTGGATCTCCTCCATGCTGTTCTACAAGCTCGGCTTCTTTGGAATTGATTGGGACAGCACGCCCTTCTTCGACAACAAGGCCTCATTCCAGCGCGGCGTGAACCAGACCGTCCGCCGCACCGCGGTGGAGCTGGTGGATGCGCTTGGTCGCGTGCGCGGCACGTCACAGATTGACGGCGATCTCCAGAAGGCGCGCGAAAACATCCAGTTCAGTGAAGACGCGTGGTATTTCGGCCTGAACCCGTTCGGACCGAAGACCCCGACGCCTTCTTTCTACCGCACCGCCGCCCAGTCGCTGCGCAGCTTCAACGCCCGCCTTGAGCGCTGTGATGCCGTCTTCGACAGCCGCGCAGACAACCTCATGCAGTTCCTCGATCGTATTGCGGGTGACATTGGTTCCACCTCGGCCATCCTGCGCGAGCGCTCCGAAAACCACAACGGCGGCTGGTTCGACTTCCGCGCCGACGACCGCTTCTGGTTCGCCTACGGCCAGCTCTACGGCTATTACGGCCTGCTCAATGCAGCCCGCGCGGATTTCCGCGATGTGATTGCCCAGCGTTCGCTCCATGCACTCTGGATGGATACGGAACAGCAGTTCCGTTCGGCACTGAACATCACCCCCTTCATGATTTCCAATGGCAGGGAAGCCGGCTGGATCATGCCGACCCACCTGGCCACGATGGGTTTCTACATCCTGCGCGCTCGGTCCAATCTGGTCGAGCTGCGGCAGGTTCTTGATCGCTAACGGAGAGTAAGCGCGATGGCGCAAGTGAAGTCCGATATCGAAATCGCGCGGGAAGCGTCCTGGAAGCCGATCCAGGAGATCGGCGCCAAGCTGGACATTCCGGAGGAGCATCTGCTGCCCTTCGGTCACGACAAGGCGAAGATTTCAAGCCAGTTCATTTCCTCGCTGGCGGATCGGAAGAACGGCAAGCTCATCCTCGTAACAGCGATCAACCCGACGCCTGCGGGCGAGGGGAAGACGACCACCACCATCGGCCTTGGCGATGCGCTGAACCGGATCGGCAAGAAGGCGATCGTCTGTGTGCGTGAACCGTCACTCGGCCCGAGCTTCGGCATGAAGGGCGGCGCGGCAGGCGGCGGCTATTCGCAGGTGATCCCGATGGAGGACATCAACCTCCATTTCACCGGCGATTTTCACGCGATTACCTCTGCGCATAATCTTCTGTCAGCACTGATCGACAACCATGTCCACTGGGGCAACAGCCTCGGCATCGACACGCGCCGCATCACCTGGCGCCGCGTGATGGACATGAACGACCGTGCGCTTCGAGATATCGTCGCGGGCCTCGGCACCGGCAATGGCTTTCCCCGTGAAACCGGCTTCGACATCACCGTGGCCTCCGAGATCATGGCGATCCTCTGCCTTGCTCGCGACCTTCACGACCTCGAACAGCGCCTCGGCAACATCATCATCGGCTACCGCTTCGACAAGACGCCGGTCTACGCCCGCGACCTCAAGGCCGATGGGGCAATGGCCGTGCTGCTTCGTCAGGCGCTGCAACCGAACCTGGTCCAGACGATCGAGAACAACCCGGCCTTCGTCCATGGCGGCCCCTTCGCCAACATCGCCCACGGTTGCAACTCCGTGATCGCGACCTCGACGGCGCTGAAGCTCGCCGATTATGTGGTGACGGAAGCGGGTTTCGGCGCCGATCTCGGAGCGGAAAAGTTCTTTGACATCAAGTGCCGCAAGGCTGGCCTGAAGCCCGCTGCAGCCGTGATCGTGGCTACGATCCGCGCGCTCAAGATGAACGGCGGCGTGAAGAAGGAAGATCTCGGCACCGAGAATGTGAAGGCCGTGCTCGCCGGCTGCCCGAACCTCGGCCGTCACATCGAGAACGTGAAGCAGTTCGGCGTTCCGCTCGTCGTTGCCATCAACCACTTCCATTCCGACACGGATGCGGAAGTCGAAGCCGTCCGCAACTACGTCGCCACGCTTGGCGGTGAAGCGATTGTCTGCAGCCACTGGGCGAACGGCTCAGCTGGTGCGGTTGAGCTTGCCGAGAAGGTGGCAGCGCTCGCCGAAGGCGGCGCATCGAACTTCGCGCCGCTCTATGTCGATGACATGCCCTTGCTTGAGAAGATGGAGACCGTCGTCAAACGCATCTATCGCGGCGCGGGCGTTGTTGCGAGTGACACGATCCAGGCGCAACTCAAGCGTTGGGAGGAGGAAGGCTACGGCAAGCTGCCGGTCTGCATGGCCAAGACGCCATACTCATTCTCGGCTGATCCGACGGTCCTCGGCGCACCGACTGGCCACGTCATCCCGATCCGCGAGGTGCGGCTTTCCGCAGGCGCAGGCTTCGTTGTGGCTATCTGCGGCGACCTGATGACGATGCCAGGGCTACCCCGTGTGCCTGCGGCCGAACGCATATTCCTCTCGCCCGACGGCTACGTGGAAGGGCTTTCCTGATCTAAACAACGCTCGGGCAAGCGGAACGTCGCATAGCCGCGAAGCTCGGCGTGAGGATGGTGGCTGACGGCGATGATCGTGCAGCCAGCCAACCGCCCGTGAATCACTTCCAACACCTTCTTCTCGGTTTCCGGGTCGAGTTCGGATGTGGCTTCATCGAGCACCAGCACGGGTCGCGCCGCAAGCACGGCACGCGCGATCAGGACTCTTTGGCGCTCACCGCCGCTTAGCCTGCCTCAATTCTTGCCGAGCGTCATGGCCAACCATTCCTTGTCACTTTGGCTGGGTGGTGTTTTCAACCCGAGCTCACGGAGCAGCTCTATGACCAGGCGCTGGTCGGAGGTCGAATGACCATAGACGACGTTCTCAAAGAGTGATCGGTCAAAAAGGCTTGGCCTTTGGGAAATGGCACAAAGGCTCGCGGCCTTATCCTGCGGCGTGAGCGACCACGCGTCCCTGCCTTCAAGCAGGACTCTTCCAGCGCAGGGTTTCAATTGGCCGGTCAGCAGCTTGAGCAGTGTGGTTTTCCCACTTCCGCTAGTCCCTTGGATCAGCTGATGCGAACCCGGTTCAATTTTCAGGCTGATAGCGTCGAGGACACGGTGCGCAGGCTGGTAGGCGAATCCTGCATCCTCAATCCGGATAAGCGGCGGGAGCGGTCTGGTCCCGGACGCCACGTCCGAACTTGCTTGGATGATCCGGGAAGGTTGCGGTCGGCTCCCCGGACGATAATCGATCGCTTCAAGGATCGCCGTGAGGTGGTGCTGGTGTTCAAAGAGTGAGTTGAGTGCTCGACCGGTGCTTTCCAGCTGTGCATAGGAAAGGAGCATGATGATGAAGATCGCCACGAAGGAGCCGTCACTACCGGGGACAGTGCTATGCGCTACGATGAGAAACACCGCGAGCGCCGTAGCCAGCGCCAGGCGCTGCACCGCGTCGGCGCGATCGACCGCCCTTTGCGATGCGCTATAGGTTGATTTCTCCCGTGCAAGAAATTCATCCAGCCGCTTTCGTTCGTGGTCAAAGCTGTTGCATTGCTGGATGGTGGCGACGTTTGCGATCGCATCCGCAATTTGCGCTGAAACGACAGACGTCTGCTGCACCGCTTGCTGCACCCGGTTTGCATTGCGCCCAAACAGCCTGAACGAGAGCCAGAGGTAGAGGAGCAGCACGCCGAGGAAGGATGCGCCGAATACCGGACCCACCCAGAAGGTGAGCAGGGCTGCGGCCCCGATCAGGAAGATCAGGCGCGAAAGGATGGCAATCGTTTCGTGGACCAATGTCCGCGTTGAATGCGAGCCGATCGAGATGCTCGACTCGATCCAGCCTTCATTCCGCTTCTGGAAAAAGGAGAGTGGCTTTCGGATGATGAAGTCGAACAGTCGCTCTTTGCTTGCGCCGCGAATGTGCTGTAGCAGCGCATTGTTCGCGCACGCGCTGGCATGGATGGCAAGCGGAGCAGCGAGCAGCGTCACGACAAGGTAGGTTACCACCTCCTGCCGATGCCCTAGACCACGCAGGAAGGCGGAAATGAGTGCGGGCTGGAGCAGGATCACGCAGATCGAAAGAGCTGAGGTGAACAGGCAGAGGAGGGCAAGACCGATGCCCCTCCTCTTGCGCAACAGGTCTCCGGCGAACGCAAGTGTCCGCTTCATGCACGCTCGTTCTTGTATTCGGGCAGGTTTCGCACATCCGCCACGCCGGCCATGAAAACCCTTTGGAAAACGAGCCGCCAGAGATTGAACGGTTCATAGTCAGCCCGTTCCCGCACATAGTCGACCATCTCGCGAAAGCGGGCCTGAGGGGTGATCGATTGTGCAAAGCGGTGTTGGATCATCTGCGCGACCGCTGCCCCGCTGTGCAGATAGTGCGTTTGACCGACAGGATCGAACCCACCCAGTTCAAACTTTGATACTCTGGGTGAGACCATATCCAATGCTACAGATATCGTTCGATGGACAGGCGCCCCGTTCCGCAACAGGATTTTCACGGGAAGGCAATAACATCCGTTGACGAGAAACTTGCTCGGTTTAATCGCAAAGAAGAAACCGGTGCCTACGCGCCGATCCGGCTGGAGAGCCTGGCTCTGATTGCCCGTACCGAGGATCACCGCAGCGTCGATCTCCACATTTTCGATTTCCTCAACGCAGTTGCGAACATCCAGCCGGATGAGGCAGCGCGCCTCGTCCAAATACTCGCATACAGAGCTTGCCGCGGTGATGTAATCTGGCTCCTTGTGGTCTACCGGCAGCATGTCAAAGGCGAACAGCCCACCGAAATAAGGAGGGTCGCCTGCGCCCACAAAGGCCGTCCCATTCCTTATCGCGACGGCACTATAGGGCGCATGGCCGATCGGGACGCGGTGGATCTCGCGTCCGTCCTTGATCGCAAGGAGGCAGAGGTGTCCATCGACGGTGACCAGCACTGTGTCCCCCACGATCGATGGGGGTGATGTCACCATCGTCTGCCCGGCAAAGGTCCACCGTATTTTGCCGGTAGCGGCGTCAAGGCATGCTAGCTGACCGCTTAGTGATCCAACGAGAATCCTATCCCTGTGAAGGATGGGCATGTGCCTTCCCACGATGGATGGGAAGGTTGCTGACCAGAGAAGCGTGCCGCTTGCCCGATCAAGACAGGAGATGGATTGGCCTGCCGTCGCATACAGGCGGTCGTCGGTCATGGCGAAGCCCGATGTATCCGAACTGACCACATGTCCGTCCGAGAGTGAAGTTGTCCAGATCAGGCCGTCTAGCCAATCCATCGCGCACAGGTGTAGTTGTGAAAAGCCGAAATCACCGGTGACGGCACAAAGGCTATAGACAATACGCCCCTGCTCCCGGGGCAACCCATAGAAGAAGCAATCGTTCGGGGTGGTTCTGGCGCACTCCTCTCCAAGCTCATTCAGCTTGAAGAGGGTGTCTCCACTCGAAGCAATGAAGTGGTTTCCGGTGAACGCGACGGGAGATCTCACTCGACTCGACGAGCGATACTTCCAGAGGATTCTTCCGGATGCGCTGTGCACCCCGGTAATGTCGGTAAAGCCAGTCGGCACGGCTATGCACTGATCGCCGGCCGCGATTGCACCATATCCACCGTTATGTAGCTGAGTGCTCCATTCCAGCTCACCGCTGTCGGGAGCGAACTTCTGCAGGATGTAGCTCCGTGTCTTCTCAGCATAACAGACGATGTAGCCGCTACCGTCGGGCGAGAACACGGGTACGCGCACGAGCGCGGGGAACGGGACGGACCAACGAAGGTCCAGTCTGCCGACAGACTTGTCGGCAACCAGGAACCGATCAAACATGGATATCTCCTCAGGCTAGTTGGCAGTCTGGCCGGTGATTGGATTCACTGCCCTGTGTTGCGATGCCACCCAGATAGCGGTGGCGCGTCCCGACCCGTGCATTGTACGCGTAGGGGCGCGTCCCCCCGATGGTCGCTGAAACCTGAACGTCGACGGTAGCATCTGGGGCGATGTCCCGAGGGATCTCGGTTTGGAAGGAGAAGTGCTCGCCAATGCGAGCGGTGGCGGGATTGGTCAGAAGGCGCGTTATGCTCCGGTTCGCTTCGTGGAATTGCACTTCAAGGGTGGCGCCCGAGAGGTGAAGGTTGTCCAGGTCCATCACCGGGCCGAAGGGAAGAGGAATGCCAGCGTGGATCTGGAGGGTCGAACCGCAATTGGAAACGGCGGCCTCAATTTTGAGGTTCGGCGGAACGGTCTGGTTTCCGGATGAGCAATCCACCATGGCAATGGTCAGGTCCTCATACGGAAGCCATGTCTTCTCAATACTTTCGTCGGAACACCGCCTGTAGGGATCCACGACGGAAAATGCCCGTTTCACGTCGTCAAACCCGACGATCAACACCGCATGACCTTCAAGATCGACCTGATACCTGTACTCACTGGGAGTCGGGTAATTGGCGCCGGCGTGCAGACGAACCAGCGATGGAAGGCCTGCGAGGAGGTTCAGCTTAATGCCTTCGATGCAGCGGGGCAGGAAGGGGTCGTAGCAAAGGATGCTTGCCAGCCCCTGATGGGTGATCTCGACAGGAGAAAGCCTGATGCCGTCTTCAATAAAGATATCAATATTATTGTGCATTTAATTTTTCTTTCGAAGTAAAGAATCAACGCAAAGCATGTAAGCACGAAGCTAAATTCCCATCAATAAAATAAGAAAATAAGTAAAATACAGAAAATCTATAATAAATACGATATTGTATTTAAATCATGGCGTGAACAATCTCGCGTTTCAGAGGGGCCGGGAGTTTAAACGGCGAGTGGACTCAGCCGGCGCAGGAAGGCGTATGCCACTCCTGCCGAATTGCATGAATAGAGACTTGGACCGCTTCCACGGAGGACGCCGAAACGATCCAGAGCTTGGTTATGTTACCTTGCGACAGCTTCCGTCGGTTCCTTTACGCCCTCCGGATGAACGGCGATGACCTTCAGCCGGTGAGACTTGCCGCCACGATCGGTCCAGTCGATGGACTGTCCAGCCGAAAGGCCGATCAGAGCCGTACCGACGGGCGTGGTCACCGAAATCTTGCCCTTCTCGATATCCGCTTCCACAGGAAACACGAGCGTGACCTTCTGGGGTTCGCCATCATCGGCCGTGTAAGACAGCGTGGAGCCCATACGAATAACTTTCGCGGGAAGAGCTTTGTCCTCGACGACATTCGCACGTTCAAGTTCCGCGATCATGGTCTCCGAAAACGTTGGATTGCGGGCCTCCATGGCCTCCGCGAGACCAAGCAGACGGTCGTGATCAGTTCTCGAAAGTGTAATTCTGGGCTTAGGCCCGGGCTTCTTCTGCATCAGTTAGACTCGCTATGCCGGAACATCCGGTAATGGAATGGATTGATGCGCCTGTTGGGAAGATGGGAATTGCCGCTACAGTTACTTCGGCGATTACCAAATGCGCCCCGTGGTTCGGAGGCGCACGCCGAACCCCGGGGTCAGTGTCCGGCGATCGGACACACCCTGAAACGGAACTGATACTGCATTGCAATCATAGTCATGTCGCCAAGGTGGTGCACGAAGGCATTCTTGTCAAGAATAGCTTCAACACTCTTCTGGATAATGCAACGGTAAGACGGGCAGATAAAAATCTTTCGGGCAAAGGTACAAGCAGCAAGCATGCGATACAAGGAAGAGTTGCGGGAAAATCGCTTTCGTCATCTGCTGAAGGGCATGATCGCCCGCAGGGAAGCACTTGCGCCAGCCATCATTTTTGGCCTGCTGGCCTTTGGCCTCTATGTATTTCTTGCGATCGCCGATGAGGTCGCGGAAGGGGAAATCCGCGAGTTTGACGAGTGGCTTCTCCTGCTTTTCCGCGACAGCGCCAACCCTGCCGCCATCCGGGGCCCGGCATGGCTGCAGGAGACCATGGTGGAGTTTACGGCGCTCGGCGGCTACCCGGTAATCATTCTAACTCTGGTTGCAGTGCTGGGGCTGCTGCTGATCACGCGCCGCTACGGTCCGGCCCTCTTCACTTTTGTCTCGGTCTGGTTCGGATGGTTGATCTCGCACCTGTTGAAGCAGTTCTACGACCGGCCCCGACCGGATCTGGTCGAACATCTTGATACGGTGCACACGGCAAGCTTCCCGAGCGGCCATGCGATGATGAGCACGGTGATCTATCTGACGCTTGCCGCTCTCGTGGTGCGCTTCTTCCAGGATTTCCGGGTGCGTGTCTATGTGGTGGTCATGGCGGTGCTGATCTCGTTACTGGTGGGCGTCAGCCGCATCTTCCTGGGTGTGCATTGGCCGAGCGACGTCATCGCTGGCTGGGCCCTGGGCATCGCCTGGGCCTGTTTCCTCTGGCTGGTGGTTGCCTTCCTCCAGAGGGCGTCGAAGCGCGAGAATGGCGATCTGTAGCTCCGTCTGCTCAAATCTGTTGCGCGCGCGGTCAATCGAAGCTATGGATTTTGCCATGAAGACGATGATCGCAAATCTTGGTTGGTGGTGGGCTCGCTAGACAGCGGCCACGCGATCGTTTGCGCATCGTTTAGAAGACTGGCCGCTGGTGTTGAACCAGGCGGCCATTTTCTTATCGGCTTCCTGGTAGCGCCACAGGAAGGGAGAACATGATGACTGTTGAAGTATTGCCGGATGGGTCCGAGCGCTTTGTAACCAAAGGCGGTGTGACCATCCTGCGGTCGCGCCACAGCGTTGACTACGCCTCTGCGATCGATGCCTGTGTGGACGCGCTCGACACCCGCCGTGGTGCGGTGTTCTCGTCCAATTACGAGTATCCGGGCCGCTATACCCGCTGGGACACGGCGATTGTCGATCCGCCGGTAGTCATCTCTTCCCGTGGCCGCGCCATGAAGATCGAGGCGCTGAACCGGCGAGGCGAGGTGATGCTTCCCGCGCTCCTCGGCGCAGTCGAAGCTCTCCCGGTCGTCACGATCTCCACGCGCTCTTCCACCAGGTTCGAGCTCACCGTTGCCGAGCCGGAAGGCATTCTCACCGAAGAAGAACGCTCCCGCGCTCCCTCCGTCTTTACCGTCCTGCGCGCCATCACCGATCTCTTCCGGACTGACAACGACAGCAATCTCGGCCTCTACGGCGCCTTCGGCTACGATCTCGCCTTCCAGTTTGACCCGGTCAGGCTTCACCTTGATCGTCCCGCCAGCCAGCGGGACGTTGTGCTCTACATCCCTGACGAGATCCTCGTCGTTGACCACTACAATGTCTCCGCATGGCGCGACCGCTATGAGTTCGCCGGCGAAGGTTTCACGACTGAAGGCATTGCGCGTGAGATCAGGGAGCAGCCCTTCACGCCGTCTGACCAGATCCCGCCACGTGGCGACCATCGCCCGGGCGAATATGCGAAGCTGGTCGAGAAGGCGAAGGAAAGCTTCCGACGCGGCGATCTGTTCGAGGTCGTGCCCGGCCAGATGTTCTTCGAGCGTTGCGAGAACAAGCCTTCCGCAATCTCGCGCCGTCTGAAGGAGATCAACCCGTCTCCCTATTCGTTCTTCATCAACCTGGGTGAAAATGAATACCTGATCGGCGCATCGCCGGAGATGTTCGTCCGCGTCAATGGTCGGCGCGTTGAGACCTGTCCGATTTCCGGCACCATCAAGCGCGGCGAGGATGCGATTGCCGATTCCGAGCAGATCCTCAAGCTCTTGAATTCCAAGAAGGACGAGGCCGAGCTCACGATGTGCTCCGACGTCGACCGCAACGACAAGAGCCGTGTCTGCGAGCCAGGTTCGGTCCGCGTGATCGGTCGCCGTCAGATCGAGATGTATTCGCGCCTGATCCACACGGTGGACCACATCGAGGGCCGTCTGCGCGAAGGTATGGACGCGTATGACGCGTTTCTGAGCCACGCCTGGGCCGTCACCGTGACCGGCGCTCCGAAGCTATGGGCAATGCGCTTCATCGAAGAGCACGAGAAGAGCCCGCGCGCCTGGTACGGCGGTGCCGTTGGTATGGTCCACTTCAATGGCGATCTGAACACCGGGCTCACGCTGCGCACCATTCGTATCAAGGATGGTATTGCCGAAGTCCGCGCCGGTGCGACTCTGCTGATGGATTCTGATGGAGCAGAGGAAGAAGCTGAGACGGAGCTGAAGGCTTCCGCCATGCTTTCGGCTATCCGTGATGCCGGCAAGAGCAACGTGAAGGCAGAGGCTCGCGCAGCCAACCGCGTAGGCGAGGGGGTCAACATCCTCCTGGTCGACCACGAGGACTCCTTTGTCCACACGCTGGCGAACTATTTCCGCCAGACTGGTGCGAAGGTAACGACCGTCCGCACGCCTGTTGCCGAGGAACTGTTCGACCGCCTGCAGCCGGATCTGGTGGTGCTTTCGCCCGGACCCGGTTCGCCGCAGGATTTTGACTGCACGGCGACCATCCGCAAGGCGCGCAGCCGCGACCTGCCGATCTTCGGTGTCTGTCTTGGCCTGCAGGCTCTTGCCGTTGCCTATGGCGGCGAGCTGCGTCAGCTGCATGAGCCGGTTCACGGCAAGCCGTCACGCATCCGCGTCGACAACAAGAGCCTTGTCTTCTCTGGCCTCGCTCAGGAGGTGACTGTCGGTCGCTACCACTCGATCTTTGCCGATCCGGTGTCGCTGCCGAAGGAATTCAACATCACGGCCGAGACCGACGATGGTGTCATCATGGGCATTGAGCACGCCAAGGAGCCCATTGCTGCCGTCCAGTTCCATCCCGAGTCGATCATGACCCTCGGTCATGATGCAGGCATGCGAATGATCGAGAATGTGGTGGCCCATCTACCCCGCAAGGTGAAGGTGCGGGCGGCCTGAGACTGATAAGAGGCGGCCCTGGTGGATCTGCAGTGAGCCTTGCAGATTTCGCCGGGGTCGCCTTCATTATTTGGGGTTGCGCGTTCAGTGTGTGACGTTTAGAAGCCCGATCTTTCAGGAATCTGTTAAACACAGAAAACGCCCCCGCGGTCTTAGCGGGCCCCAGTTCCGTGGAATAGAAGAAGGACAGTGCTAAATGTCAGCCAGGACGGTTCGTCGCCTGTCCTTCTGGACGATATTTGTTGGGGTTGCGGTCCTCGCGCTGAAAGTGCTGGCCTGGCAGCTCACGGGTTCCGTGGCGCTCCTCTCGGACGCGCTGGAATCGATCGTCAACGTCGTGGCCTCGCTGATGGTATTCTATGCCATCCGTTTGGCAGCGAAGCCGGCTGACGATTCCCATCCGTTCGGCCACTTCAAGGCTGAGTATATCTCCGCTGTCATCGAAGGCATTCTCATCCTGATCGCGGCGGTGCTGATTGCTCGCGAGGCGATCGAAGCCTTCAACAACCCACGTACCCTTGATGCGCCGCTCTACGGAATTGCGATGAGTGTTCTCGCGAGCGCAGCCAACGGGATTTGGGGCTCTGTGCTGATACGGTTGGGTCGCAAGGCGCGTTCGCCGGCGCTCGTTGCCGACGGGCGTCATCTCTGGACTGACGTTTTCACCTCAGTCGGCGTCATCGCAGGCCTGATGCTGGCGCTTTTGACCGGGTGGTTGTGGCTTGACCCGGTCCTCGCCATTGTCATGGCGGTCAGCATTGTCGTCCATGGATCGCGGATCGTCATGTCATCGATCCAGGGCCTGATGGACGCGGCCATGGAACCTGAAGATCGTGAACTGGTCGAGCGCATAATCCGCGAGACGAGTGCGGGGGCCCTCGAATTTCACGACCTCAGGACGCGTGAAGCCGGTCGCGCTCGGTTCATCGAGTTCCACCTTGTTGTCCCGTCGGACATGACCGTGGAGGAATCCCACGACATCTGCGATCGTATCGAGGACACTCTTGAGGACCAGCTGCCGGGCGCACGGGTGACGATACACGTCGAGCCTGAATACAAGGCGAAGCACGTCTAGCCACCCTCACGCCGTTACGGCGTGGGGCACCACTTGAGAAGGCTGATTGTCGATAAATTCCACCGTTCCGTCATCGGATACTTGGAATGTCGATATTCCAAGATACCTGAGTGCGGGACGGATACGGTCCAGGTGCCGGTCGAACCACTTAGATTTTGGGACGGCAATGGCGAATCGCTCTGCTTCAATCCCTTTCTCGAACCTCCAGCCAGCTGCCATTTCGAAAGCTGCTCCAACTCTTCCCCATGATGCATTGGAAGTATCGGATCCATCGTGCGCGCCGCCCTTTGCTTCGATCAACCAGCGCTCTCCAGTCTTCAGGTTTTGAGCCTTTATGTCATAGCCACGCTTTCCTGCTGGAAGAGCTTTGATGTCCTTGAAGCCGTTGTTGTTCAGCCAAATCTCAACCGCATCTACAACACCTTGCTCAGTTTTTGGCATTAGCCTCCCCATCATTTTGAGCCCGCTGAAGCGGGCTCAAAATGATGTACAGATTCCTTGAGCGCGTGCAATATTTGAGGCTGAGCCTCACATCACGTCCGGATACTTCCGCACAACCTTACGAATTTCTTCTGAGAAGTCTTCTTCGCCCATGATCTGGCGGATCTCAATGGTCTCGTTAGGACTCGCCGGGCACTTTTTCGCCCATTCGATTGCTTCCTGCAGAGAACCCACTTCGATCACCCAGTAGCCGCCGAGCACCTCCTTGACCTCTGCGAATGGTCCATCCGTGACAACCGGCGAGCCGGTTGCGAAGGACACGCGGGCGCCCATTGATGGCGGATGCAGCCCGTTGAGATCCTTGAGGATCCCCGCCTTCTGCAGTTCCTCGTTATATTTCATCATTGCGTCGACGCCGTCTGCAGGCGGCATGGTTCCTGGCTCGGCATTTTCATAACCACCCGGGATCATCAGCATCATGAACTGCATTTTTTCCTCCTGATCCGTTCAAACGTCCAAAGCTATCAGAATGAACTTCCACCTCAGGACGATCTTGATCCCAGCAATCCGACATCGGCAAGTCTGAATGTTGTGAAAATCAACCGACAGTTGCGTGTCGACACAACCTCCGGCTAGTCTCTACCGGGGAGGGGCGCATCATGAGCGAACCAACGAATCTGGATGCTGCGGTGAAAGCGTTGGCTGCCGCAGAAGCGGAGATAGAGGCAGAGCGGCGTTGGCTGGAGGCGAGAATAGAAGTTGCAAAGACTTTCACAACGTTCCTCGCAGGATGTGGATCTGCAATTTTCGCAGGCGGAGTGGTGGCCCCGATCCTCGGTTGGTTCTTCGGGGAGCTTCAGGTGAGCGTCGGGCTCATCCTTGTCAGTGTGTTGATTTGCCTGGCTACGCCCGCGTTGCTATATTTCTGGGCGGAGAATGAGATCGAAGCGGCTTTCGGCTATCGAAACGGAGCAGGATGATGCCTCAGGGATGGGAATATTTTGTCATTCAACTCCTGTTCCTTGTCGGCGTGCTCTGTTTTTTCCGTGTGGTGTTGCTACGCCATCGCCGTGAGTTCCGGCGCATATACGCCAACCTGGATACTCTCGAGAAAGAACGCGCAGATCTGCTCGAAACGCTACAAGCCCACCGCAAGGCTGAAGCTGTCAGGAAACGTCAGGCTGCCAGGACTGCAGCTCACCATGCGGACGTTTGAAGCTACGCAGGGGTGAGGTTCGCATGCTCCTGCCGCTCCGCATTCTGAGGTGATCAGGCTTCACCAGGCTAGCGAAAAAAACTTGCGTCTGACAATTCGCTTCGCTATCAAACTTCCATGATTATTCAGGATCGCAAAGACGGGTTCTCTCCTGCTGCCGCAACAACTGCTGCAGCCACGTTCCTGCTTTCTCCGCTTCTTCTCGGCCTTATCGGCGATCGCCGGGTCCGCTGAAGGAGCGCCCGGCGATCGAACGCCGGTGTGGCAACGCTCCTTCATCGAATCATCAAAGCTATTGCAGATTTGGAGACGCGGGTGAGTACCCGCCAGGAGTGAAGCTAAATGGACGTGAAGAACCAGCATCCCCAGTTCGGTCGTAAGGGGATGGACGATGCAAGCCGCAAGTACCAGCCCTATCCGTTCGTAAACCTGCCGGATCGCACCTGGCCCTCGAAGCGCATCGAAAAGGCGCCGATCTGGTGTTCGGTTGATCTGCGCGACGGCAATCAGGCCCTGGTTGATCCCATGGGACACGACCGCAAGGCTCGCATGTTCGCGCTGCTGCTCGACATGGGCTTCAAGGAAATCGAAATCGGCTTCCCGTCTGCCTCGCAGACTGACTTCGACTTTGCCCGCTGGTGCATCGAAGAAGCCAATGTGCCGGACGATGTCTCGCTCCAGGTGCTGGTCCAGTGCCGCCCGGAGCTGATCACCCAGACCTTTGAGGCTCTGGAAGGCGCGAAGAACCCCATCGTGCATTTCTACAACTCCACGAGCGAGTTGCAGCGTCGCGTTGTTTTCGCCAAGGACGTGGCCGGCATCAAGGAAATCGCCACTGATGCAGCCAAGATGATCACCGACATGGCCGCCAAGGCCGGCGGTGGCTACCGCTTCGAATATTCGCCGGAGAGCTTTACTGGTACCGAGCTCGAGGTGGCGCTGGAGATCAGCAACGCTGTTATCGAGATCATCAATCCGACGCCCGAGAACAAGCTGATCCTCAACCTGCCGGCGACGGTCGAGATGTCGACACCGAACATCTATGCCGATCAGATCGAATGGATGTGCCGCAACATCGACCGTCGCGACTCCGTCATCATGTCGGTGCATCCGCATAATGACCGTGGCACGGGCGTTGCCGCGACCGAGCTCGCCCTGATGGCAGGCGCGGACCGCGTGGAAGGCACATTGTTCGGCAACGGCGAGCGCACTGGCAACGTCGACATCGTCACGCTGGCCCTGAACATGTACACGCAGGGCGTGGATCCTGAGCTCGACTGCCGCGACATCAACCGGATGAAGGAAGTCTACGAGTACTCCAACCAGCTGCGGATCCCCGAGCGTCACCCCTATGTTGGCGAACTGGTCTACACGGCATTCTCCGGATCGCACCAGGACGCGATCAACAAGGGGATGAAGGCGATCTCCACCTCCAACAAGGAGCAGTGGGAAGTTCCGTACCTGCCGATTGATCCGCAGGACGTTGGCCGCACCTACGAGGCGATCATCCGCATCAACTCGCAGTCTGGCAAAGGCGGCATCGCTTACATCCTGCAGGCTGACTACGGTCTGAACCTGCCGCGCAACCTGCAGATCGAATTCCGCGAAGATATCCAGGCGATCGCCGACGCCGAGGGCAAGGAACTGCCGTCGCGCCAGATCTACGAGCGCTTCCTGGATCTCTACGTCAAGCAGCCGAGCGGTCGCCTGAAGTTCGTGGATCATCAGACCTTCCCGGACACCGAGGTGAGGGGTCGTCGCGTCGTTGAGGCTCACATTCTGGACAATGGCAAGGAAGTGAAGATCTCCGGCCATGGCACCGGCCCGATCGACGGCTTCGTCAATGCGCTTTCGCAGTACGTCGGCATCCCGATGACGGTTGTCGACTACTCCGAGCACTCACTGCAGAAGGGTGCTGACGCTGCCGCGATCTGCTACATGGAAGTCGAGCATCCGAACGGCAAGCTCTTCGGCGTTGGCATCAACACCAACATCGTGACCGCGTCGCTGGAAGCTGTGGTCTCGGCGGCGAACCGCGTCATCAGCTGATCGCTGATCGTCCGGGTGAGGTTGAATGCCGTGACGAGAGGAGAGCGGCACGATGGTCAATCCCATGGACAGCGTAAACCTTTTCGCGGATGAAACAGGCGAGGGCCCTTCGGCCCTCGTTTTGCTGCATGGGTTTGGCGGCAGCCACCATATATGGGATGAGGTGCGAACGTTTCTCGACCCTTCCGACCATATTCTTGCTTATGATCTGCCGGGGCACGGGCAGTCGTTAGAAGCGCTTGGTGAGGGTGCCGCCCCGCAGTTTGCCAAACTGATACTCGCCGACCTGGAGCAGAGAGGCGTGAGCCATGCTCATGTGGTGGGACACTCGCTTGGCGGCGCGGTGGCGGTTCTCATGGGGCTCTTCCAGCCGCAACGTATCTCACGGTTGACGCTTCTGGGCCCTGGTGGTTTCGGGCCGGAAATCAATGCCGCACTGCTGAAAGATCTGGCTCATGCCGCTTCAGCCGAGGAAATAGCGTCAAGCCTGCGGGCAATGGCGACGCCGGATTTCGTGCCGCCAGGCTCCGCAATCAGGCAGATGGCAGCCGAACGGGCGGTCCCCGGACAATTGGATGCGCTCAAGGTTCTGCTCTCACGCATCGTGCGGAATGGGCGGCAAGGTGCATTCACGCCTGAGCAGCTGGCTTCTCTATCCATGCCCGTCACGCTCGTCTGGGGCGAACTTGATCCGGTGCTTCCGTTCGTTCAGGCGGAAGGCGCCCCCGCATCTTTTCATCTCGTACGGCAATCCGGCTGCGGGCACATGCTGCCGCTGGAAGCACCGGAAGCGATGGCGAGCATCATCACCCGCGATTGACTTCGCGCTGACCAGTGCCACGTACAGCACAGTGGGGTAATGTCTTTGCCTCTATCTCGTGCTAACTATCCTTGTGCATGCCGCGTGGAGTTTATCGTATGAGTGACGCAGGCCGCAGTCTCCTGCAGGATGCGCCAAAGGGGCGCCGCCTTGCCGACGCCATTCGCGACGTCAAGAACATCGCCGCCGACAAGGCGGATGTGGTGGTCGACATACGCGAAGCAAGTCGAACACGTCTGGAAATGCTCGCCCACGAGCTTGAGCCGGTTTTCGCCGAGGTGCCGGCCGACGATCCTTCCTTCGATTTTGTCATTTCGAACGGGGAACAGCCGCGTCTATGGATCGATGCCGTTGCCCACGTAGCGCTCGGCCGGGATCGCCGCACCTACCGCTTCGTCCGCGACACCCGCTTGGGCCGGGTTGTGCTGGCTGAGACTGCCGATCTGCAGACGGTCGTGGATCAGGTCACCCTCTACATTGCTGAACGAATGGTCGAGCGTCAGCGGATGATCGACGGTGATGTCCTTCCGTTGCCGCGTGGTGCGCAGAAGCTTCCCCGTCGGGAAGGTGACGCATCTACTGCCGGCAGCTTCTGGAAAGGTCTACTGGCGCTGCTGACAGGAGCGGTGATCGGAGCAGGGCTGATCTTCCTGGTGCTCTCGGATGAGTTCGCGCGGGTGATGCAGAGAGTGTTCTGAAGCGTCAGCCAGCTGCAGCCTGGCCTGGCGCGATGATTGTCTGCCGCGACAGTTCCACGATTTCGCCACCGGGGATCACCGATCCGCGACGGGTCAGCTGCACGTCCCAGGCTCCAGCCCTGCCGTCAATCTCGAAGAGATTGTAGTGCGCGGGCGGCTTGGCCGACCCGTGTGCCTGACCGGCGGCAGCGACGCCTACCACAGGGATCTGGGTGCCGCCCGGACCGGTCATATAGTGGATGGTAGGCAAATGGGTGTGGCCATGGAGGATGAGGTCCGCGCCATGCTCCCACACCATCTTCTGAAACCGTGTGATGCCGAAGAGCCGCTTGTGCGGGCTCGTGGAGCCATGGACGGGCGGATGGTGGATCATCAGCACGCGGAAGAGACCGAGTTCGCGAGTCTGGTCGAGGAGCGTTGCCGTGGCCTTCGCCTGCCGCTCACGGAAATAACCGCTTGCCATGAAGGGGGCAGTCGCCCTGGCTGACGAAAGCCCGATCAGCGCCATCGGCCCCCGCACCCTGAGGTAAGGAAAACTGTCCGGCCGCACCGGATCGCTGACGCCGTCGCCTGTCATGTATGGCCCCCAGGCCTCGCAGGATCGGCGGAGCGACCCGCGCACATAGGCATCGTGATTGCCGGGCACGACGGAGACATTGTCGGGGGACCCCAGCCCCTGCAGCCAGATGGCCGCCATCTCGATTTCCTTGTTGAGGCCGAGGTTCACGAGGTCGCCCGAGAGCGCGATGTGGTCCGGCTTGGCGGCCAGCATGTCGTCGCTCAGGCTGTCGATGATGCCATTGTCGAGCGCGATTTTCCGGTGGCGGTGCCAGTTGATGTAGCCCGTGATGCGTTTCGAGACGAGGTCCCGCAGCCGCACGTCAGGAAGCGGGCCAAGGTGAATGTCGGAAAAATGCGCTAGTCTGAACATCTGTCCTGTCTATAGCAGTGCCACGAAAATCGGAATCGAATTTTGCCGCAATGACGCGTAACGTCATGCGTATCAGCATTGCCAGATAAAGCCTTACGAACAGAGTGATTTTCATATCGGCTATCCCCATCAAGACGAGAGCCATCGTGCGGCTCCTTCACACATGGTTCCTGCTGTCGCGGCCGATGACACTCGGTGCCCGTGGGGTGGTCTATGATGAGAATAGCAATTCCGTGCTGCTGGTCCGCCATACCTACGTGCCCGGCTTCCAGCTGCCGGGCGGTGGCGTGGAGCCAGGTGAGACCATGGAGGAGGCGCTCGCGCGGGAGCTTGAGGAGGAGGGGAGGATCCTGATGGAGGGCTCACCGGAGCTGAGATCGATCCACCTGAACCGGCAGGCGAGCCGCCGGGATCATGTGGCGATCTACCTCGTCAGGAATTTCCGCTCGCTTGGAACCGTCGTCCCCAATCGCGAGATCGCAGAAGCCGGTTTCTATCCGCTCGATTCACTGCCGGAGGCAACCACGTCCGGAACCCGCAGGCGTCTTGCGGAAATCTTTGAGGGCGTCCCCCCACACCCGTATTGGTGAATCACGTCAACGCGTTAGAGCTAGCTGGTGAGAGATTGATTCATGCGGCTGAGACTTTGATTCAACCTGCGGGTCCAAGCTGTCTGATCGCTTCACCGCTGCCGATGGCGGCAGCCATGGCGAGGTTGAGGCTTCGTGCGCCGGGCCGCATCGGGATGATCACCCGCGCCTCGGCGGTCTCGTGCACATAGTCCGGCACACCGGCTGACTCCCGCCCGAAGAGCAGGATGTCCTGCTCCTGAAACTGGAACTGGGTGTAGGGAGCAGCACCCGTGGTGGTGAAGAGAACCAGTCGACGGCCTTCGCTCTTGCGCCACTCCTCGAACGCTTCCCACGAGCGGTGGCGCACTAGCGTCGCCATTTCCAGATAATCCATTCCGGCGCGCTTGAGGTTCCTGTCCGAGACGTCGAAGCCCGCCGGTTCGATGAGGTCAACCGTCAATCCCATGCAGGCAGCAAGCCGCATGATCGCGCCCGTATTACCGGCAATGTCGGGTTGAAAAAGGGCGATGTGCAGTCCGGTCTCGACCATTGGTCTCTCGTTTTGGTTAGCAGAATAAACGGCTTACACCCTGGTTTGCCCGCCTGCTGGACCTGCTATAACCGCTGGAGGCAGATATGGACAAGCACCTGTCACACCGCTGTCAGGAGCCTTTGCCTCAGCTCTGGGCACGAAGCTAGGCCTGGGGCAAGCTGGACGCGCGCTTTGCTGCGAACCGCAACAATGATCTGAGTGACTGACGGCTGGAATGGGAGTAAGCGAAAACCCATTTCAGTCGTTACCCATTAGTGAGAATGATAATGCCTTCTCGGCGCAGACTTCTTGACGCGATCTACGGCTATTTCGAAGATCGCCTCAACCCCTTTCCCAGCGCGGATCCGCAGGAGCCTCCGCGCACGCTTTTTGCATTCTGTGTGCATTTTACCCGTGGCTCGTGGTTCTGGATTGGGGTCTCCGCCGCCCTCATGACCATGATCGCCATCACGGAAGTCTGGATGTTCGCCTTCCTTGGCAATATCGTTGACTGGCTGGCAGTGCAGGACCGCGCGCATTTCTTCTCCAACGAAGGACTGAAGCTCGTGGCCATGGGAGCGGTGGCTCTGATCCTGCTCCCGGTTGCGGTTTTCCTGCACTCGCTCGTCACCCACCAGGTATTGATGGGCAACTATCCCATGCGCATCCGCTGGGACGTGCACCGCTACCTGCTCAAGCAGTCCATGACCTTCTATCAGGACGAATTCGCCGGTCGCATCGCCACCAAGCTGATGCAGACGGCGCTCGCCGTGCGCGAGTTCGTCATGAAGCTCATCGACGTGCTGAACTACGTCGTCGTCTATTTCACGGGCATCCTGATCATCGTCGCCTCGGCAGATCTCCGTCTGGCCATCCCGCTTGTCTTCTGGCTGATTGGATACGTCAGCCTCCTGCGCTACTACATCCCGCGCCTGGGCAAGGTGGCTGAGAAGCAGGCCGATGCCCGCTCGCTCATGACCGGTCGCGTGGTGGACAGCTACACCAACATCCAGACGGTGAAGCTTTTCTCGCATGCGGGCCGCGAGGCAAGCTATGCCCGCGAAAGCATGATCGGCTTCCTGAAGACCGTCTACGCCCAGATGCGGATGATCACGAGCTTCTACAGCCTGCTCTATGTGCTGAATGGCGCTGCACTTTTCACCGTCGGCGCACTGTCGCTCTACCTCTGGTCGCTGGACGCCATCAGCGTCGGAGCGGTCGCGGTGGCGATCGGCCTCGTCCTGCGCATCTGGAACATGTCCCAGTGGATCATGTGGGAAATGACCATGATGTTCGAGAACGTCGGCACGGTTCAGGACGGTATTGCTTCCATCTCCATGCCGCGCCTGGTTCAGGACCGGGCGGGTGCGAAGGATATCGTCGTCAGCAAGGGCGAGATCGCCTTCGAGAACGTCAGCTTCCACTACGGCAAGAAGGGCGGGGTGATCGAGAACCTGACGCTGACCATTAAGCCGGGCGAGAAGATCGGTGTGGTGGGCCGTTCCGGCGCCGGAAAGTCCACTTTCGTCAATCTGTTGCTGCGGTTTTATGACGTGCAGTCGGGCCGCATCCTGATTGATGGACAGGACATCGCCGACGTTACGCAGGACAGCCTGCGCGCGCAGATCGGCATGGTCTCGCAGGATACGTCTCTGCTTCACCGCTCCGTCCGCGAAAACATCATCTATGGCCGCCCAGATGCGACAGATGAGATGATGCTCGAGGCAGCCCGTCGCGCCAGCGCACTGGAATTCATCGACAGCCTTGCCGATATAAAGGGACGCAAGGGCTTCGACGCGCATGTTGGCGATCGGGGTGTGAAACTGTCAGGCGGGCAGCGGCAGCGAATAGCCATTGCCCGCGTTATGCTGAAGGATGCGCCGATCCTGATCCTGGACGAGGCAACTTCCGCGCTGGATTCCGAGGTTGAGGCTGCCATTCAGGACAATCTCTACCGCCTGATGGAAGGCAAGACCGTGATCGCGATTGCACATCGCCTCTCCACCATTGCGGCGATGGATCGGCTGGTGGTTCTCGACAAGGGAAGGGTCGTGGAGCAGGGCACCCATGAGGAACTCCTGGCGCGCGACGGCATTTACGCCCGGCTTTGGCAACGTCAGTCCGGCGGTTTCATTGATGTCGAAGTGTCGGAGGCGGCCGAGTGAAAGCAGAAGAGAAGAAGTCAGACAAGGCGGAGCTTCTGTGGAGCAGGGCGGAAAGCACGATAGACGCGTTCGGTGACACCGATGTTCCGGTTCTGCCGAAGGACGCTGCCCGGTTCATCTACTTCTTCGCCAAGCAGGCCAAGGGGCCCTTCCTGCTTCTTCTCATCATCGGTGGTCTTGTGGGTGCCGTGGACGCCGGCCTCTATTGGGGCGTCGGCCGGCTGATCGACCTGCTCGACACCGCTTCCCCCGCCACGCTCATTGCCGACCACTGGCATGAACTGGCCGCACTAGCCTTGCTCGTTCTGGTGGTCCGCTCGATCGTCATGGTCGCCAATACGGTTATCGAGGAGCAGGTCATCACGCCTGCCTTCTACCAGCGGGTGCGCTGGCAGGCCTTCCGCCGCGTGATGGACCAGCCTTACGAATTCTATCAGAACGATTTTGCCGGACGCATCGCCACCAAGATCATGCAGGGCGGCGAAGCGACCGGAGACTTCATCATCTCGATCCTCCAGACGACGTGGAGTTTTCTCACCTTCCTGCTGCTCGCGGGAACGATCCTCACGGCGCTCGACCCGCTTCTCGGTGTCGTCCTGGCGCTGTGGGTCGGAGCCTACCTGTTGATCGCCCGTTACCTGCTCCCGCCGCTGCGTGAGGCTGGCCGCCGCCGCGCCGATGAGCGCTCTGTGCTCAGCGGCCGCATGGTCGATGCCTTCACCAACATCATGGCGGTGAAGCTCTATGACAGCGGTCGCCGCGAACACGGCTATGTTCGCGAGGGCATGGCGCGACTGCTGCATGCGAGCCAGATCGCCGGACGCGCAGTTACCCGCGTGCGCGGCATGGTCTTCATCGTCAACGGCGTCATGATGACGGCCGTCGGCGCGATCTCCGTGATGAGCTGGATGGAGGGCAACACGACCAGTGGCGCGATTGCTGCCGCCATGGGCCTCGTGCTGCGGCTGAACCAGATGTCTGGCTACATGATGTTCAACATCAACGGCCTCATCCGCTCCTACGCGACTGTGCAGGATGCCACGACTATTATTTCGCAGCGCCCTGCGATCCAGGACAAGCCCGCAGCCAAGGTGCTCGATCATGCGGAAGGCCACATCCGGTTCGACAACGTGACCTTCAACTATGGCAAGGAAGGCGGCATCATCGAGAACCTGAACCTCGAGATCCTGCCCGGAGAGCGCGTCGCTCTGGTCGGTCCTTCGGGTGCTGGCAAGACGACGATCGTGAACCTCATGCTCCGCCTCTTCGATGTCGAAGGTGGACGGGTGCTGCTGGACGGTAACGACATCCGCGATTTGACCCAGGCGTCGCTGCGCGGCCAGTTCGGCGTTGTCAGTCAGGAGCCGATCCTGATGCACCGCTCCATTCGCGACAACATCGCCTATGGTAAGCCGGGCGCGACGGAAGAGGAAATCATCGCAGCGGCCAGGCGGGCTTCGGCGCACGACTTCATCCTGCGCGTGCAGGACCCGAAGGGCCGCACCGGCTACGACGCCCATGTGGGGGAGCGCGGGGTCAAGCTTTCGGGTGGCCAGCGCCAGCGCATCGCCATCGCGCGCATGATGCTGAAGAATGCGCCGATCCTCATCCTCGATGAGGCGACCTCGGCGCTCGATTCCGAGATCGAGTCGGTGATCCAGGAGAACCTGGAGAAGCTGATGGAGGGCAAGACCGTGATTGCTATTGCCCATCGTCTCTCCACCATCGCAGCTCTCGACCGCGTTATTGTGCTAGACAAGGGCCGCATCGTGGAAGAGGGGCGGCATGAGGATCTGCTGCAATCCGGCGGCCTCTACGCAAACCTCTGGAAGCGCCAGTCGGGCGGCTTCCTGGTGGACCGGATAGCGGCGGAATAGCGGCGCGGTTTCATGTCTGCGACCACTCCAGCTTCCGGCTCATGACAATCCGGCTATTGTCTTTTTCCCCGCCTGAACCAGATTAAAGGTTGTATTTCCGGTCGTATAACCCCACATTGTTGCGGGGAAATATAATGAAATCAGGTAGATGAACCTGATAGATGCAGATTCGAAAGGAGGATCGGATGAAGGAATTTCATTGCGGATCATTGGTACCCGGTTGTGCATGGCATACGCGTCACGAGGATGAGGCGGAAGTGATCCGCCGTGCGGTAGAGCACATGCGTGAGACCCACGGGGAGACGATCATTCGCGAGAGCATGGTTGAGGCCATCCGCTCCCGCATTCAGCCCGCGAAGAACGTGGCCTGACGGATTTCACGACTTGGTGCTGTTTCTGGCGCCGTCGCCCTCCGCTAGCGCGCAAAATCCACCCCCTCGATGGTTCGACAAGCTCACCATGAGGGGGTGGAGAAGATACTCACTTGCTTTCCGCTTCAGCCAGAAGCGCTTCCTTTGAAAGCGCAAAACCGCTCTCAACCCACTTCTGCTCAAGCCTGCTGAGCGTCTTTCCGACCTCCATCCCGGGCTCGAAGCCAATCGCCAGCAGGTCCTTGCCTGAGACAGGAAACTGCGGCCGCTCCCACGCCTGAGATTGTTTCAGAAGCCGCTGGTAACCGGCGAGCTTTTCAAGTGCTGCGGCATCCTCGGTCACGCGGGTTCGCTCGGTGACGATCGCCAGCTTCAGTCGCCAGGTGAGCCCCTGCACATCGTTCAGATAGAGCGTCTTGCGGAACTCGCCTTCGCTGAGGCCATGGGAAGGCATTGGCGTTTCCGCCCAAAGCTCTAGCCGTTCAGCTTCCCGCAGGGAGAGGCGCAGCCTCTTGCCCAGTTCCCGCATCCGTTCCGCATCTGGCGGAAGCATCGAGGCAAGGCGCAGCATGGGATCAAGCTCCCAATGCAGGGCCCGCTCGGCCTCGACCAGACCGTGGATCGTGTCGATCCCCCACTTCTCGCTCTCCGGCAGGATCGTGGTGAGCACACCCGTCTGCCGCATCCAGAGTAACGCGCGAGATGGGTCGGATGCTGAAAGCAGCTTCTTCAGTTCCGCCCAGACGCGCTCCGCCGAGAGCTTGCGCATCCCGTCCTTGAGGCGGGCGCAGGCCTTGATGCCTTCGGCATCCGGCCTTCCGCGCCCATACCAGGCGAAGAAGCGGAAGAAGCGCAGAATACGCAGATAGTCTTCCTTGATGCGCTTTTCGGCGTCCCCGATGAACCGCAGCGTTCCCGTCTCGATGTCCCGGACGCCCTCGACGAGATCGACGATAGTACCGTCCGCCTTGGCGTAGATGGCGTTGATGGTGAAGTCGCGCCGTGCCGCATCCTCGTTCCAGTCACGGCCGAATTGCACCACGGCGTGACGGCCGTCGGTCTCCACGTCGGCACGCAGCGTTGTTACCTCGAAAGGCTTGCCGGCTGCGATGACGGTGACGGTGCCGTGCTCGTAACCGGTCGGCACGACCTTGAACCCGGCCGCCTTCGCGCGCCGGATGGTTTCATCCGGAACGGTGGTAGTAGCCACATCAACGTCAGCCACATCCTGGCTGAGCAGGGCATTGCGGACTGCGCCACCGGCGACACGGGCTTCTTCACCATCCGTTGAGAGAACCGCGAGCAGCTTCTGCAGGCTTTCGTCTTTCAGCCATGCAGCGTCGATTCTTTTCATCGGTGGTATAGCCTCTCGTAGAGCATGTGAATGATGCCGGCGGTGACGCCCCAGATGTTGTATTGCTGATAAGGCATTCTGAAGAAATGCCTTTTCTGGTTCATCCAGTAGCGGCTATCGCGCTCGTGGTTCTCTTCATTCATCAGGAAGGAAAGTGGCACCTCGAAGGCGTCTTCCACTTCATCCTCGTTGATCGTCAGCAGGAAGTCGGGCTGCACCACCGAAAGGATCGGCAGCACGCGATAGCCGGTGCCGGTGTAGTAGAAGGGCAGGCGGCCGACAGTCTCCACGAAGGATGCATCTAGCCCGACCTCTTCTTCCGCCTCGCGGAGCGCGGCAGCTTCCGGCGACACATCCTCCGGATCGATGCGCCCGCCGGGGAAGGCGATCTGGCCTGCATGTTGGCGCAGCTTGCTGGAACGCAGCGTCAAGAGTACGGTCGCCTCGTCACCCCGATCGACGATAGGCACGAGAACGGCCGCATCGCGCGGTTGCTGCTGGATCAGCATGTCCTTGAGCGTCGGATTCAGGCGGTGGTCACCATATTCGGAGGTCTCCTCGTCGGTGAGGTGCAGGCGCGCTCGCTCGCGGAAATCACTGGCCGTGAAAAGCTTGGCACCTGTCGCTGCTGCGCATGCACTCATTGAGAAAGCATCTCCAGTCTGTCTACTTCCATTACGGGGAAGAGCGCACCACCCGACCGCACCGCGATTACGTTGCGGTCATCTATAGTGGCTTCTTCCCCCAACTCCAGCAATTCGTAGGTCATCGATCGCGTCACCAGAGCTTCCAGCCGCCCGCGAACATGTAGATAGGGTTTCATGCCGCCGGTTTCCCCATCTTCGACAAAACGGAGCGGATGGGCCGGGCCGGCTTCCACCACGTCGCCCACATTCGTGCGGAAGGTGAGGAGCTGGCTATCGCCCGTACCTGTCACCACCATCTCCACTGCCAGAAAATGGGCATCCGCTACACGGATTCCCACCTTTTCCACCGGCGTGACGAGATATGTCTGGCCGTCGTCATCCTTGCGCAGCACCGAGGAAAAGAGCTGAACGAGGGGCATCCGGTTGATCGGCGTGCCCATATACCACCAGCTCCCGTCGCTGCGGATCTCCATGTCGAGATCGCCGCAGAAGGGCGGGTTCCAGCGCTCAACCGGGGGGGCGCCTTTGCCGGCACGTGCGGCACGCGCGATCAGGGACGACAGCGCTTCTGCCTGGCCGGCCTTCGCCATGCCGGTGGGTTCCTCCATCGTCAGCAACCTCCATCGTTGGTGATGGTCACGAAATAGTCACCGTTCTTGGGATTGTCAGTAGGGAGAACGCATCTAAGTGTTCTATTCGGATTATTTCCATCGTGTGCTGAATGGCCTTAGACTACGCATGAGCCGAAATTCCGCCCCGCCACAGCAAGGGTACACCACATGAGCATAATCGCCCGGGACCAGAATGCCAGCATTCAGGGAGTAAGCGACAGGGAAATGGTCGCCGAGGCAGAGGCCGCTCTCGCAGATATCGCCCGCGTACGGGAATCGGTCGGCAGGGTCATCTTCGGCCAGGAGTCGGTGATCGAGCGGTCGCTTGTTGCGATTCTCGCCGGCGGACACGCGCTTCTGGTCGGCGTGCCGGGCCTCGCCAAGACAAAACTTGTGGACACGCTGGGAATCGCGCTGGGGCTCGACACCCGTCGCGTCCAGTTTACGCCGGACCTCATGCCCTCCGATATCCTGGGGTCCGAAGTTATGGAGCAGGACGAGACCGGACGCCGGTCCTTCCGCTTCATTCCGGGGCCAATCTTCGCCCAGCTTCTGATGGCCGACGAGATCAACCGTGCCAGCCCGCGTACGCAGTCGGCACTCCTGCAGTCGATGCAGGAATACCACGTCACAGTCGCGGGCCAGCGCCACGATCTTCCAGCGCCCTTCCATGTGCTGGCAACTCAGAACCCGCTGGAACAGGAGGGCACCTATCCGCTGCCCGAGGCCCAGCTCGACCGCTTCCTGATGCAGGTGGACGTCCTCTATCCGGAACTCGACGCGGAGCGGCGCATCCTCATCGAGACGACCGGTGTCACCGATGCCCACGCTACGCCCGTGCTGACGCCGGAGCGGCTCCGCGAAATTCAGCTCCTGATCCGTCGGATGCCGGTGCCCGAGAGCGTGGTGGAGTCGATCCTGACGCTCGTACGCTCCGCCCGTCCGGGTCATGGCAACGCCGAGATCGACCGTCATGTGAGCTGGGGTCCGGGACCCCGCGCCAGCCAGGCGCTGACGCTCTGCGCCCGTGCTCGTGCGCTTTATGACGGACGTCTTGCTCCGTCGGTCGATGATGTCCGCGCGCTGGCCGAGCCCATCCTGCAGCACCGCATGGCGCTGACCTTCGCGGCCCGCGCGGAAGGAACCAGCGTCCGCGATGTCATTGCCGGTCTGGTGAAGGACCTGAAATAGCCGCGACGGGCATCACGCCCACTATGAGGATTTATGGCGCGCATAGGTGAAACTACAGCTCCGGTCGCTTTGCAGGATGCGCTTGTCCGCGCCCGCACGCGCGCGTCGCTGATACCGGATCTGCTGATCGAGGCCCGTCGCATCATAAACAACGTCACTGCCGGTTGGCACGGCCGCCGCCGTCGCGGCATCGGCGAAAATTTCTGGCAGTTCCGCCCCTATGTCGAAGGCGAAGCCGTCGCCCGCATCGACTGGCGCCGCTCCGCCCGCGACGATCATATCTACATCCGCGACCGCGAATGGGAGGCTGCGCACACGGTCTGGCTCTGGGCAGACCGGTCTCCCTCGATGCTTTACCGCTCCCGTCTTGCCGATGTGCCGAAGGAATCCCGTGCGCTGGTGCTCATCCTGGCGATGGCGGAATTGCTGTCACGGGCAGGCGAACGCATCGCCTGGCCGGGCCTCACCGATCCGTTCGCCGCGCGCAACGGCGCTGAACGGCTTGCGCAATATATCGCCCACGCTGATCCTTCTGCGGCAAAGCCGGACCTGTCGCTCGTCAAGCGCATGAGCGATGTGGTGATCGCCAGCGATTTTCTCGACGTGGAGGAAACGAAGCGCTGGCTCGCGCCGCTGACGCGTAGCGGTGCTCGCGCTTATCTGATCGAGGTGGCCGATCCTGCGGAAGAGACGTTTCCCTACGCAGGCCGTACCGAGTTCCGCGACCCCGCGACCGGTGCAAAGCTCACGGCTGGCCGGGCGGAAACCGTGGCGGAAGACTACCGCCGTCTCTACATCGCGCGCCGCGAGGAGTTGATGGACTGGTGCAGCAAGCTCGGCTGGAGCTACACCGTCAACCACACCGATCGACTCGCTTCTGACGCGCTCGTCCGGGTCCATGCCGCCATGGCCGCTGGCACGGATCTACGGCTATGAGTTTTCTGCCGTTCACCTTTGCGACGCCGATGGTCCTCTGGGGACTGCTTGCGCTGCCGGTCATCTGGTGGCTGCTCCGGCTGACACCGCCGCGCCCGCAGGAGGAGGCGTTTCCGCCGCTCGCGATCCTTGCCAGGGTAATCCGCCGCGAAGAGACGCCGAACAAGAGCCCATGGTGGCTGACGCTGCTCCGCCTGCTGCTGGCAGCAATTGTCATTCTCGCGCTGGCCGACCCCGTATTCAATCCGCGGGAACGTATGGCGGTGAACGGGCAGTCGCTTGCCATCGTACTGGACAACAGCTGGGCCGCTGCTCCCGATTGGGACCGTCGCGTTGCCACTGCTACCCGCCTGATCGAGGATGCGCGTGACAGCAACACGCCGGTGGTCCTGGCACTGACGGCGGAACGGCCCGCGCAGGAAATCGGCCCCTTTGATGCTGCGACGGCACTCGACCGGCTGAACGCCGCCGAGCCGCGTCCCATCCCGCCGGATCGTCCGTCTGTCTATGGCCGCGTCGCAGGAGCGCTGGAACAGGCGCCGAACGCAACGCTTGCGCTTTTGACTGATGGCATCGCTCAACCAGGCGATGAGGAAGCTTTTCGCGAGATCATGTCCGGCGGCGTCGCCGACGTTCTCTGGTTTGATCCAGGTAGCCTGCCGCTCGTCACGGTGGTCGACACGTCGAACGAGCCGGAGCGGTTCGTCATCCGCGCGCTGCGGCCAGCGGGCCAGCAGCAGCCCCTGCGCGTCAACGCGCTGGCGCTTGATGCTCAGGGACGGCGCATTGCTGAAACGCCCGTGACGTTCGGCCCGGGCGACGTCTCCGTGCTCGCCGAAATGCGGGTGCCATTTGAGCTGCGCAACGACTTCGCCTCCGTCGTGATCGATGGACAGAGCCAGGCGGGTGCGGTCCATCTTCTGGACGAAAATTCCCGCCGCCGTCGCGTCGGGCTTCTCTCGCAGGCAGAAGCCGATCAGGCGCAACCTCTGTTGTCGCCGCTCTATTACATCCGCCGCGCGCTTGGGCCTTTCGCAGATCTGATCGAACCTTCAAGCCCCGATCTGACCGTGGCGCTGCCGGAACTGCTGGAACAGCAGCCTGCTGTCATCGTCATGGCCGACGTCGGCACGCTTCCCCAGTCCGTGCACGATTCGCTGGTGCAGTGGATCGAGCGGGGCGGCACGCTGCTTCGCTTCGCCGGCCCGCGCCTTGCAGCCGCAGAAGGGAACGACGACGCGCTGCTACCCGTGCGTCTGCGAACCGGTGAGCGCTCGCTCGGGGGCGCGCTTTCCTGGTCCGAGCCGCAGCCTTTGAGCGAGTTCCCGGCGACCGGACCCTTCTCCGACCTGACACCGCCCCGCGAGGTCACCGTCAACCGTCAGGTGCTTGCCGAACCGTCTGCCGACATTGTCGAGCGCACCTGGGCCAACCTTGCCGATGGTACGCCCTTGGTGACGGGTGCTGCGAGGGGTGAGGGCAGGGTGATCCTCTTCCATATCACGCCGGAGGCCACCTGGTCGAACCTGCCCATTTCGGGAAGCTTCGTTGAAATGCTCCGCCGCGTGGTGCAGCTGTCACGCAATCAGGGCAGCGCTTCAGCGCAGGGACAGTCCGCCAAGGCCGTTCTTCCGCCCTACCGGATGATCTCGGCTACCGGCGCCATCGTGCCGCCGGGACAGGAGGCAGAACCGCTCGCCCCTGGCGCCAACGTGGCGGTGACCCTGTCCAATCCGCCTGGTCTCTATGGTTCGGAGGAAGGGTTCGTGGCCCACAACCTGCTCAAACCTGATGCCGAACTTGCACCGCTTCGCCAGCCCCAATCGCCGGTGCCGCTGACGGAAGCGAGCTACGCCTTCGATTCCGCGCAGCCCATGAAGGGAACACTTATGGCGATTGCGCTCGGTCTGCTCGCGCTCGATACCCTCGCCATGTTGTGGCTCGGCGGTTTCGCCAATCGCGCGCGAATTGGGCGCCGGCGCGCGACCACGGCACTGCTTGCGGTCGGCCTTTCGGTCGCTTTGTTTCCTGCTGAACCAACCCGCGCACAGGAAGCGCCTTCAGCCCCGCAGGTGTCGGAAGCTGAAGCCATCGAAGCGATCTCCGCCACCCGCATCGCCTATGTGGTGACGGGCAATTCCTCCGTCGACGCGATCAGCCGCGCGGGCATTGAGGGCCTGAACCGCTTCTTGGCCGACAAGACGGCGCTGGAGCCGGGGGAGCCTGCGCCGCTCGATATTGCGACCGACGAACTCTCCTTCTACCCCCTGATCTACTGGCCGATCGATGCCAATGCGGAGATGCCCACCGAACAGGCGATCGCTCGCATCGACGCCTACATGCAGCAGGGCGGAACCGTGCTCTTTGACACGCGCGACCAGTATTCCGCAGGCTTCGGCAGCGGCGATGCGGTGACGCCTGAGACACAGCGCCTGCGCGAGATCCTCTCCGGCCTTAATGTCCCTGCACTTGAGCCGGTCCCGGAAGACCACGTGTTGACCAAGGCCTTCTTCATCCTGGATGAGTTTCCAGGCCGCTTCCGTGGCAGCGAGCTCTGGGTTGAAGCCTCCGTCAACGCTCAAAGCCGGCAGGACCGTCCGGTGCGTGTGGGCGATGGCGTGACGCCGATCATGATCACCGGCAATGACTTCGCGGGGGCGTGGGCGATCGACTCCGGCGGCGAAGCGATGCTGCCGACCGTGCCGTCTGATCCGATGCAGCGCATCTACGCCTATCGCGCGGGCGTGAACATCATGATGTACATGCTGACCGGCAACTACAAGTCGGACCAGGTGCACGTACCGGCAATCCTCGAACGTCTGGGGCAGTAGAGCATGAACTGGTCCATCAGCTTCGAGCCGCTGTTTCCTGTCCTGACGCTTGCACTGGTGCTGGTACCCATCGCGCTGCTCGTACTGGTTGGTCTCTTCATGCGCCAGCGCGGTTCGGTGCTGCGTCTGGCGGCTTTGGCGGCTCTCGCGCTGGCACTCCTCAATCCCGTGCTGCTGGAAGAACAGCGCGACCCGCTGAAAAGCGTCGTCGCCCTTGTGGTCGACAAGAGCCAGAGCCAGAATATCGGTGATCGCTCCGAGGTAACCGAACAGGCCGCGGCAGCATTGCGCGCCCGTCTTGAGCGCTTCAACCAGTTCGAAGTCCGTATGATCGAAGCCGGTCAGAGCGACGCCGCGGAAGAGCGGACCGAGACGCGTCTGTTTGAGGCGATGGAAGGTGCATTGCACGACGTCCCGCCCTCGCGCATCGGCGGAACGATCATGATCACTGACGGGCAGGTGCATGATGTTCCCGAGAATGCCGCCGGGCTTACTGCGCCGCTTCATGCGTTGATCACCGGCGAGGAGGACGAGAAGGACCGTCGCATCCGCTTTGAGCGCGCGCCGCGCTTCGCCATCGTCGGCCAGCCGATGGAAATGACCTATCGCGTCATCTCGGCTCCCCAGGAAAAGGGGATCGTTGAAGTCGAGGTCTTCGTAAACCGCGAGCTCCAATCAATAGAGCAGGCGGCGATTGGCGAGGAAATGCCCGTCTCCGTCACCATCCCGATCGCCGGCCGCAATGTTGTCGAGCTGCGGATGCCGGTGGAGGAGGGCGAACTCACCGAAACCAACAATCGGACTGTCGCCCTTGTCGACGGTATCCGCGAGAACCTGCGCGTGCTGCTGGTCTCCGGCGAGCCCCATTCGGGTGAGCGCACCTGGCGCAACCTGCTGAAGTCGGACGCCTCCGTTGACCTCGTGCACTTCACCATCCTGCGCCCCCCGGAGAAGCAGGATGGAACTCCGATCAACGAGCTGTCGCTCATCGCTTTCCCGACGCGCGAGCTGTTTGTCGAGAAGGTCGAGGATTTCGACCTCATCATCTTCGACCGGTACCAGCACCGTGATGTGCTGCCGCTGCTCTATTACGACTATATCTCGGAATATGTGCAGAACGGCGGTGCGCTGCTCATCGCGGCCGGACCGGAATTCGCAAGCGAGCAGTCGATCGCCCGCACGCCGCTGATCTCTGTTCTACCTGCCGTACCCACTGGCGAGGTGCAGGAGAGCGGGTTCTTGCCGCGCCTGAGCGACACTGGCGCCCGCCATCCCGTCACACGCGGCCTGGACGGTTCGGACGTTGACCCACCGAACTGGAGCCGCTGGTTCCGCCTCGTAGGTATTGATCAGCCGGATGGCCATGTGGTCATGGAAGGTCCCGACAAGAGCCCGTTGCTCGTTCTCTCCCGCGTTGGCGAGGGCAGGGTCGGCATGTTCCTGTCGGATCAGGGCTGGCTCTGGGCGCGCGGCTTTGAAGGCGGCGGTCCCTATGTTTCGCTCTATCGCCGCATCGCCCACTGGCTGATGAAGGAACCGGAGCTTGAGGAAGAGCGCCTCACCGCTGCGGGCCGCGGCATGACGCTGGAAATCACCCGCCAGACCATGGCAGACGAGCCGGAGCCGGTGACGGTCACCATGCCCTCCGGCGAGAAGCGCGAGCTGCCGCTGGTGGCAGGCACGCCGGGCCTCTTCGACGCTGTCATGGAGACGGATGAAATCGGCCTTTACCAGGTGACGAGCGGCGATCTGACTGCGCTCGCCCATGTAGGTCCGGTGAACGCGCCGGAATTCGCGGCGACCGTTTCCACGGAAGACGTGCTGCGTCCTGTGACCGAAGGATCGCGCGGCAGCGTCCGCCGCCTGACCAAGGGTGTTACCGGCCTTTCGCTGCCCAACATCGTTCCGGTCCGGGCGAATGCCACAGTGGCTTCCGGGCGCGACTGGATCGGGCTCAGAACCACCAACGACAGCATTCTCCGCTCGGTGCAGCGTGTGCCGCTCTTTGCGGGCTTCTTGGGCCTTGGTGTCCTGCTGCTGGCCTTCGGCGCGATGTGGTACCGGGAAGGGCGGTAACCCTCCCGTCGGCCTTGATGCATCCGGGGCAATCTGCGAGACTTACCCTGTCTGAAACAGGTTAGGTTGTGGACGGTTGGCCCAACCCCGTACTCTATTTGTGAGTACGGTCCTTCCACTGGTCACGACAGCTCGAGCTGCAGATGGGGCTAGGACGGCCCAAGACCTGAACGCCTTGCACGGTGCAGGGCGAGTTGAGGGTATTGGACATGCAACAGCAAATATCGATCATCACGCTCGGCATTCGCGATCTTGATCGCTCGCGCCATTTCTACGAGCAGGGCTTCGGCTGGAAGCCAAAATTTGCCAATGACGAAATCATCTTCTTTCAGATGAACGGCTTCGTGCTGGGTCTCTTCAAGCTTTCATCGCTGGAAAGCGACATGAACCGCACGGGCCTTGTCACGCCCGGCGCGTTCTCGCTTGCCCACAATGTCCACACACAAGAAGAGGTTGTGCCGGTCATGGAGCAGCTGCTGAAGGCCGGCGGCAGGCTCATCCGGGAAGCAGATGCCCCGCCGCACGGCGGCTTCCGTGGCTATGTCGCTGATCCGGATGATCACGCCTGGGAAATTGCCTGGAACCCCGCTTGGCCGATCAGCCCCGAAGGCTACGTTACGATCAGCGGCTAGAGCAATTCCAGGAAAAGTGGGAACCGGTTTTCCGTGGGAATTGCGTTACAACAGAGGCTTAGATCATCTCAGCGTTTCTGTGAAACACTGAAATGATCTAAGCGCCCAGGAAGTCGTTGCCTGCTACTCTCTTTCGGGACCGCAGTAGCTCGCCGAAATCACTTTTACGCGTCCAGCAGGATCGATCGAGAGCGAAAAATCGACGACCCTGCTGAGCATCAGGGGGGAGCGTTTGAAATTGGTGCGGGTAAGGTCGACAGCTTCCTTGATCGATATCCCCTGCAAGATGATGTCATCGCCGGATCGAGAGATGTTGAGGGTTTGCTGCAACTCTGGGCCAATGAGACCGGCAGCTATCGCTTCAATGCTAAGTTTACCGCCGTTGATATCCTGGGCGGAGAATCCAACATCTGCAAAAATTCCTTGAGCGGCGAGGGCCTCAACAGCAACGTGCTGTTGGCTCGTCAGGGTGCCTCCAGACAGAAGCACTGCCCTGAACGTCTGCAGCATGAGCCGTGCATCGTTCGGCTCGGCGCCGACCGGCGGGCTGAAATCGAGGGGCTCACTGTCGATAACGTACGTCAGCCGGGATAGGTCATTCATGAGCTGGGTTTCATGCTCCCGCAAAATGCGGGTTCGATCTTCCTCGGATTTGCCCGGGTCGAGAGCCTCACCTGCCACCTGGTTCCACTTCAACTCCAGGTAACGTTCACTGCAGACTGTGATTTCATGATGATACGCAGGCAGACCACTGCCGTAGTCTATTTCGATCGCGTAGCCAAAATCCTGAGGCACTATTGAGAATCTGTCCTGAAAAGCCGGGCCGGCAAACTTCTTCAGCTCCTGGAAGCTCGCTAATCGATCTTCATCTGCTACCCCTGCGGCGTACAACTGCGCGAGATGTTCCTTTGCTTCGACGAAATGCGTCCCAAGGAACCAGTCTTTGATCCTGTCCCAGATCTTTGTGAGGCTTGTTGTGCCAGACATTCCGTTTGCGGATCGTACCGCGAGCGATGCGGCATCTGAGACAGAAATGTTCAGGCTACCACCAAAGCGGGTAGGAAGTGAGACGAACGTCGACATTTGAAGCACCTATCGTGGTCAATTCCGCCAACTCCTAGGCCAAACAGTAATATAATCTGTCACAAATCTTACAGAAAGCAGAAATCGTGGCGCGGAAGCCGCCACGATCATCGTCTATATTGATTTATTCAGGAAATTACTGCCGCCAGCGCGGCGTGCGTGACGAGCCCGCGCATCAGGCTCAAAGCGCCGGGAACGTGCTCAACCGCGAGCATCCGGTTCGGGTCCGTCGGCCGTGGCATCTCTATCTGGCCGTAGGGGATCCGCCGGAAACCGAGCGGCTCATAGTAGGGCGCGTCGCCCACGAGCATGGTCACGCCTGCGCCAGCCGTTGCAGCCGCCTCAAGCGCAATCCGCACCAGCGCCTTGCCCAGACCCTGGTTCTTGAACTCCGGCTTCACGGCGAGCGGCCCGAGCAGCATCGCACGTCCTTGTCCGGCGGCGATCGGCGTCATGCGCACGGAGGCGACGACATGCCCATCCTTTAGCACGACATAGGACATGGAGCGGTCGTGCGCACCGCCCTCACGGATCTTGTAGGAAGATTTGACGAAACGGCCTGGGCCAAAGGCCTCGGCGTTGATGGCTTCAATCTCAGCGTCGTGCGCAGGAGTTTCCTGCGTGAAGGTAAACTCGGAGAAGGACATGGGAAACGAACCCGATGAGCTAACTGGTAACGAAATGGCCGCACGAAATCCCCCGCGGTCCAGCGGGCTTCTGCCTTATCGTCGTCGCTCGATCGAGATAAATGCCACCTTCAGTCTCCCTGATGCTTGCGCTGCTAGCATCAAAATCTCCGCTCGTCCATATGCCTTGAAGCGTTCCGCGCAATCTGTTGACGCACCGTTCACACGAAACCACCTGTGAACCTCGCGCGTAGTCCCATACATCACAGCCAACAAAAGGAGATCCTGATGGGACTACTGGTTGATGGCGTCTGGCATGACGAATGGTACGACACTTCAAAGACGGGCGGTCGCTTCGAGCGCTCCAAATCGCAATTCCGGGATTTTGTGACGAAAACCGGCGAGCCGGCAGACGGTCGCAGCCGCGGCTTCAAGGCTGAGCCCGGGCGATACCACCTTTACGTTTCGCTTGCCTGCCCGTGGGCGCATCGAACACTCATCTTCCGCAAGCTGAAGAAGCTGGAGGACGTGATTTCTGTGTCGATCGTCCATCACTTCATGGGCGAGAATGGCTGGACCTTCCTGAAGGAAGACGGGGCCACTGGCGACGACCTCTACGGCTACGACTACCTGCACCAGATCTACACGCGTGCTGACCCGCATTACTCCGGCCGCGTGACGGTGCCAGTACTGTGGGACAAGAAGACCCAGACGATTGTCTCCAACGAGTCTGCGGACATCATCCGCATGCTGAACGAGGCGTTTGACGAATGGGGCGATGCCTCGCTGGATTTCTACCCTGAGGAGCATCGGGCCGAGATCGATGCGATCAACGACATCGTCTATGCAAAGGTCAACAACGGCGTCTACCGCGCAGGCTTTGCGACGACGCAGGAAGCCTACGAAGAGGCCGTCACGCAGCTTTTCGCCACGCTGGACAAGCTGGAGGATCGTCTGTCTCGCCAGCGCTACCTGGTCGGTAACCGCCTGACGGAAGCGGATTGGCGGCTGTTCACAACGCTGGTGCGCTTCGATCCGGTCTATGTTGGCCACTTCAAGTGCAACATCCGTCGGATCGTCGATTATCCGAATCTTTCGAACTACCTGCGCGAACTCTTTCAGGTTCCGGGTGTGGCCGAGACGGTCAACATGCTGCACATCAAGGCGCACTACTACGGCAGCCACAAGACGATCAATCCGACGGGCATCGTCCCGGTCGGCCCCGAGATCGACTACACCCTGCCGCATGACCGGGATCGGATCAGCGGATGATCATTCCAAGCGGGCACCAAGGGCCCGCTGCATATCAGTGGAGCTCTAATCCGCGTTCGGCAGGCGGCGCATCGTGAATTCGATGTGGTCGCCCGGCCGTTCTGCCCAGCTTTCGATCTCGGTCCAGTAGGCCTGCTTGGGCCAGCGTTCCAGCCATTCCTTGGCTTTGGCGCGCGCTTCGGCTCGGGGCAGCTTGAACGTTTCGCGCACGAACCCGTCCCGTGGCAGGCGGCTACCGTCCTGCGACCGCTTCTTGTCGAGGCTCTTTTTCAGCCCCGAAAGTGGAGGTTTAGCGGGTACTCGCACGAAAGAACTCCTTGACCCGGCATATAATGAGATTAGGGATCAAGTCTCAAAATTGCGAGTCAATTATTGCACTTGGCACTGTTCGTTCGCCTTGTGCAGGAAGGAGTTCCATGGAGCGGCAAGAGATTCCCGTTGGCCTGCCGGAGGACATAGACCAGAAGAAGGAAACTGCCCGGAAGTGGTTCGAGGAATTGCGCGACCGCATCTGCGCGGCCTTCGAGGCCCTCGAAGATGAACTGACCGGCCCTCTGTCGAGCCATGCGCCCGGCCGCTTCGAGCGCACCCCCTGGTTGCGCCAGGAGGGCAAGGGCGGCGGCGGCGTCATGTCTATCATGCATGGCCGCGTGTTCGAGAAGGTTGGCGTCCACGTCTCGACCGTCCACGGTGAATTCTCGCCCGAGTTCCGCAAGCAGATTCCCGGAGCGGAAGCCGATCCGCAGTTCTGGGCGTCCGGCATTTCGCTGATCGCCCACCCGCAGAACCCGCATGTGCCTGCCGTCCATATGAACACCCGGATGGTGGTCACCAGCCGTCAGTGGTTTGGCGGGGGCGCCGATCTGACGCCGGTGCTGAACCGCCGCCGCACGCAGGAGGATCCGGATACGGTTGCCTTCCACAAGGCGATGCAGTTCGTCTGCGACAAGCACCGCGAGGTGGCCGATTACGCCAAGATGAAGGAATGGTGCGACGAGTACTTCTTCCTGCCGCACCGAAATGAGGCGCGCGGCATCGGCGGCATCTTTTACGACTGGCTGCACTCGTCCGAAGAGAAGGGCGGCTGGAACGCCGATTTTGCCTTCACGCAGGACGTCGGCCGCGCCTTCCTGATCGTATACCCGTATCTCGTGCGCCGGAACTTCAATACCAACTGGACCGAGGCCGATCGCGAGGAACAGCTGGTGCGCCGCGGCCGCTATGTCGAGTTCAACCTGCTCTATGATCGGGGCACCACCTTCGGCCTGAAGACCGGCGGCAACGTGGATTCGATCCTGTCGAGCATGCCACCCGTGGTGAAGTGGCCATAAGCATATATGTAGAGCTGTGATTGCCGGCCCGGCGGACCACAAATCCGTCGGGCTTTTTATTTGGGCATCAGTGTCTATATTTCCTCGATCGCAGCTGGCGCTCCAGATGCCTGGCTGAAGCTGCGGCAACCATCGAGGGGAGAATCAAACCTTGCTTCGACCGCCCGGATCGAACTCTTCCTCCGCCCCGCAAACCGGAATCAACGTTCTGGATTACGAGCTGGCGGGAGAAATGGCGACCGCGCTTGGCCATGCCGGACGCAATGCACAGGAATGTGTGGCTAACCTGCTGGCATTCTCCGGAGATGCTGAGGAGCGGCTCGCTGTCCGCAAGAAGGCTGTGGATGCGGTCTACGCTTATTTCATCCAGCGTGAGCTTGTCGGGCTGCGCAAACACGACGAAATCATCCGCGAACTCAACATTCCCCGCGAAGTGCTGGTGCGCCTTGGGCAATCCTAGGTGAGCTTCATCGGGCCCGAGTTCAGATGGTCTAAAATCGATTAAGCATCTTCAGGCGTGAAGATGATGCTTCTCAAAAATGCCTCGTTTGATCCATTTTCTACGTATTTTCCCCCGCGACAATCTGCCCAATAACCGAGGTGCGACTGGACAAGCGCTTATGTCGAGCATAGAAACCATCGCAAATTGCCGGGGGAATTGCTTGCCCATCAGCGGATAGTCCGTTGCATGGGTTTAGTGATATAAGCCTTTTCTCCGGGTTTTTAGCCTGAGGTGAAAGGATCGAGGTCTCGTGAGCGCTACCGATTCCCAACATACTCGCCGCGATTTTCTCTACGTCGCTACCGGCACTGCCGGTGCAGTAGGTCTCGCCGGCGCTGTTTGGCCGTTTATTGACCAGATGCAGCCTGACGCATCGACGCGTGCCCTTGCTTCGATCCAGGTCGATGTCTCGGCAGTCGAACCTGGCATGTCGCTGACTGTGAAGTGGCGCGGCCGCCCTGTCTTCATTCGCAACCGCACTGAAGCAGAAATTGAGCAGGCTCGTCAGGTTCCCCTGTCTGAGCTGAAGGACCCCGTTGCGCGTAACCAGAACCTGAATGCCGATGCACCCGCTGACGACCTCAGCCGCTCGGCAGGCGAGGGCAAGGAAAACTGGCTTGTGATGCTTGGCGTCTGTACGCACCTTGGTTGCGTGCCGCTCGGTCAGGCCGGTGATTTCGGCGGCTGGTTCTGCCCGTGCCACGGTTCGCACTACGATACGGCTGGCCGCATCCGTAAGGGTCCTGCGCCAGAAAACCTTCTCGTACCGACGTTTTCATTCGTATCCGATACCGTCATTCAGGTCGGCTAAGGGCGTAGGGAGCACATTTTTATGAGCGGTGGACACTCTACCTATACACCCAAGACCGGCGTAGGCCGCTGGATGGACGCTCGGCTGCCATTGCCGCGTCTGGTCTATGATTCTTTCGTTGCCTACCCAGTTCCGCGCAACCTGAACTATGCCTACACGTTCGGCGGCATCCTCAGCCTGATGCTGGCGGTGCAGATCGTGACGGGTATCGTTCTGGCCATGCACTACGCGGCCAACACGGGCGTCGCCTTCACCTCGGTTGAGCAGATCATGCGCGACGTCAACTCCGGTTGGCTGCTCCGCTACATGCATGCCAACGGCGCATCGTTCTTCTTCATCGCGGTCTACATCCACATCATGCGTGGCCTGTACTACGGTTCGTACAAGGCTCCCCGCGAGATGCTCTGGATCCTCGGCTGCGTGATCTACCTCCTCATGATGGCAACCGCCTTCATGGGCTACGTGCTTCCGTGGGGCCAGATGAGCTTCTGGGGTGCAACCGTTATCACCGGCTTCTTCACCGCGATCCCGGTCGTTGGTGACTGGATCCAGCAGCTGCTGCTCGGTGGCTTCGCCGTTGACAACCCGACGCTCAACCGTTTCTTCTCGCTGCACTACCTGCTGCCCTTCATGATCGCTGGCGTCGTCGTCCTGCACGTCTGGGCACTGCACGTAACCGGCCAGACCAACCCGACCGGCATCGAAGTCAAGCAGAAGACCGACACGGTTGCCTTCACGCCCTATGCGACCATTAAGGACGCGCTGGCGATGGTGGTCTTCCTCCTGGTCTTCGCCTACTTCATCTTCTACATCCCGAACTTCCTGGGTCACCCGGACAACTACACCGAGGCTAACGCCCTAGTGACGCCGGCCCACATCGTTCCGGAATGGTACTTCCTGCCGTTCTACGCGATCCTGCGTGCGATCACCTTCAACATCGGACCGATCGACTCCAAGCTCGGTGGCGTTCTTGCGATGTTCGGCGCGATCGCTGTGCTGTTCGTGGTTCCGTGGCTCGACACCTCCAAGGTTCGTTCGGCGGTCTACCGTCCCTGGTACAAGCTGTTCTTCTGGCTCTTCGTCATTGACAGCGTGTTCCTCGGCTGGCTCGGCTCCCGTCCGGCAGAAGGCCTGTATGTTGCCCTCGCTCAGGGTGCGACGCTCTACTACTTCGCCTTCTTCATCATCATCATGCCGGTTCTCGGCCTGATCGAAACGCCACGTCGTCTGCCGAACTCCATCACGGAAGCTGTGCTGGAGAAGAACAAGGCTGGTGCGAATGCCGCAGCCCAGACGACCCAGGGCTAAGCGATGCGCAAAGGGATTATGTCGATGAATACGTTTATCCGCACCTTGGCCGCGCTTGGCGTTGGGCTCTCGCTGGCCGGTGCTGCTGGTGCAGCTGAATTCCCGCACGAGAAGCCTGTCGAGCAGAACTGGAGCTTCGCAGGTCCGTTCGGTCACTACGACAAGGGTCAGCTGCAGCGCGGTCTGAAGATCTACCGTGAGGTCTGTTCCTCGTGTCACTCGCTGAGCCGCGTGGCCTTCCGCACGCTGTCAGACCTTGGCTACGATGAAGGGCAGGTCCGTGCCCTGGCTGCAGAGTACGAAGTTGAAGATGGCCCGAACGACGACGGTGACATGTTCACCCGTCCTGCGACGCCGTCGGATTACTTCCCCGCTCCGTTCGCCAACGCGCAGCAGGCTGCAGCATCCAACAACGGTGCTGTTCCGCCAGATCTGTCGCTGATCGCGAAGGCACGCGCCGTAGAGCGCGGCTTCCCGACCTTCGTCTTCGACATCTTCACGCAGTATGCCGAAGGTGGACCGGACTACATCTACAGCCTGCTGACGGGTTACGAAGAAGCGCCTGAGGGTGTTCAGGTTCCGGAAGGCACCTACTACAACCCGCACTTCATCGCCTCCAACTCGCTGGCGATGGCTCAGCCGCTGACCGACGGCCAGGTGACCTATGATGATGGTTCGCCTGAGACGCTCGACCAGTACTCGCGCGACATCTCGGCCTTCCTGATGTGGGCTGCCGAGCCGCACCTTGAAGCTCGCAAGTCCACCGGCTTCGTGGTCATGGTCTTCCTGGTCCTCTTTGCGGGCCTGATGTTCCTGACCAAGCGCAAGGTCTGGAAGGACATTGCACACTGATCCGGAAAGCAACTTCCATTGAAAAGGGCGCCCCTGAGGCGCCCTTTTTTGTTGCGCGTATGGCCGTGTTGGCTATTGGTGGATCAACAACAGACTTTCGGTGCATGGCCCTGCCAACGCACCTCCAGCCGCCTCTGGTGCCCGCCAGACAGCGGACTACGGCGAGGAACTGACGATGAAGCGGACGCTTGAAGAAACCCTCCTGGAATCGATCCGGACCATTCCGGACTATCCGAAGCCCGGCGTCCTCTTCCGCGATATCACGACGCTGCTCGGCAATGCGCGCGCTTTCCGCCGTGCCATCGATGAGCTCGTCCACCCCTATGCCGGCAACAAGATCGACAAGATCGCCGGCATCGAGGCGCGCGGCTTCATCCTGGGCGGCGCCATGGCGCACCAGCTCTCTTCCGGCTTCGTGCCGATCCGCAAGAAGGGCAAGCTTCCGCACGAGACGGTGCGCGTCGCCTACAGCCTCGAGTACGGTCTCGACGAGATGGAGATGCATGTGGATGCCGTCGCGCCCGGCGAGAAGGTCATCCTCGTGGACGACTTGATCGCCACCGGAGGCACGGCAGAAGCGGCCTGCCGCCTTCTGCATCAGATCGGCGCTGACATTGTTGCGGCATGTTTCGTTATCGACCTGCCGGATCTCGGCGGCCGCGCCCGTCTGGAAGCCATGGGCGTGGACGTGCGCACCCTGATCTCGTTCGAGGGTGAATAGAGCAACTCCAGGAAAAGTGGGAACCGGTTTTCCGTCTGGAGTTGCGGGAAAACAGAGCAACTCCAGGAAAAGTGGGAACCGGTTTTCCGTCAGGAGTTGCGAGAAACCGGTCAACTCCAGGAAAAGTGGGAACCGGTTTTCCGTCCAGAGTTGCGGGAAACAAAAAAGCCGCGGCGCATCCGTCGCGGCTTTTGTGCGCATTGGCTGCGAGAGTTATGCCGAGTTGGTCGGGCTGTACTTGTAGAGAACCGAGTTCTCCATCTCCATGACCTGCTGGCCATCGCCATTGAATGCTTCGCCCTTGGCAAGCAGCACGATCCAGCCAGGCCGCGAGGCAAGCGGGCGGTAACTGATCGAGGTGCGGTAGAACGTGATGGTGTCGCCTGCGAATACCGGCTTCATCCAGCGCAGGTTCCTGAAGCCGGGCGAGGGGCCTTTTTCAGGTTCCGCGCCTTCACCTTCCCAGCGCGGTGCGCCCCCGCCGTCCCGCTCGGCAGTGTTGTGCCGCATCCACATGGCGCAGGTGTGCCAGCCCGAAGCGCAGAGCCCCCCGAATAGGCTGTCAGCAGCCTTTGCAGGATCGACGTGGAATTCCTGCGGATCGAATTCGCTGGCGTAGTCGATGATCTCCTCTGCGGTGAAAAGGTGGCTGCCGAGGTTCACCCGTTCGCCGATCCTCAAGTAGCTGTCGAGTTCCCGGCTCATGCGTCTGCTCCTGTTTGCGGATCTCTGAGGGCGAACAGAATGGAGTTCTCCAGCTCCATGACGGTTTCACTTCGCTGGTTCGTGATGATGTGCCGGAAGGTGACCAGCCCGATGTGCGGACGCGATCTGAGAACCCGCTTTTGCAGCACCGTGGACGACCCGGAGAGCTCGTCTCCGGCATGGACGGGTCGCTTCCACCGCAGATCATCGACGCCAGGCGCCCCTTGCGCCGTTGAATTCTTGACGAAGGCCTCAAAGGCAAGCTGCATGAAGATGCCGCACGTATGCCAGCCCGAAGCTGCCATCCCGCCGAGCAGGCTCGCCTTTCCGGCCTCGTCGTCCAGATGCATGGGCTGTGGGTCGAATTTCTTCGCGAACCGAATGATTTCTTCGGCTGTCATCAGCTTCTTGCCATAGGGGAATGATTGCCCCACAGCAAAGTCTTCATACGCGCGCACTGTAACGTCCATGTCGATTGCCCAGGAGCGCGGCTAGAGCCAGCCGCGCCGCTTGAAATAGAGGTAGGGAAGGAGTGCGGACAGAACCATCAGGCCGATGGCCATCGGGTATCCGTACCTCCAATGAAGTTCCGGCATGATACCAAAGTTCATCCCGTAGATGGAAGCCACTAGCGTGGGTGGCAGGAAGACGACGGCCGCAACGGAGAAGATCTTGATGATGGCGCTCTGTTCGATGTTGATCATGCCGAGCGTCGCATCGAGCAGGAAGTTGATCTTCTGCGACTTGCCGATTGCGTGGTCGGCGAGCGAGATGATGTCGCGCGAAAGGATCTTGATGCGCACGCTCGCCTCCTTGTCGGGTGCGGAGAGCTTGAGCGCCGTCAGGTAGCCGGACATGCGTTTCAGCGTCAGCAGGCTCTCCTGCAGGATGGAGAGCAGGTGCTCCTTCTTGCCGATCTGCCGCAGGATTGCGTGGAACTGCTGGTCCCGTGTCGACGCCTTCTTTTCGCGCGACTGGAAGATTCGCGATGATATCTCGAGAATATCCTGGCTCGTCCGCTCCAGCACATCAGCGATGCGATCGACGATCACTTCGAGCAGGCTGATGAGGATCATGCTGCCCGAGCTGCAGCCAAGGGGCGTCTTGGTGGCGAGCTCAGGAAAGGTCTGGAAGGCATAGGGCGTGTGAAAGCGAAGCGTGAGCAGCCTGTCTCCCGCGAGGATGAACGTCACGGGTCCGACCTCGGGCGAGTCGCCGTCGGATTGCACCGGAACGGTCACGGTCATGTAGTGCACACCGTTCTCGGCATAAAGACGGCTGGAGATCTCGATCTCCTCCATCTCTTCCCGGCTTGGAAACTCGATACCGAGCCATTCCTCCACCGCGCGCTGCTCTTCTGGCGTGGGGGCGAGGAGGTCGGCCCAGACGATCGCCTCCTTGTGAAGGGTGAGGTCTGTCACGGGCAGAAGCCGGTCATGATCGACCACATATGCAGTGAGCAATGGCGTACCTCCTTCTGCCGCACCAGAGCCGGAGATCTACTTACACAATAGCTCGGTCGCGATCGACCATCCTATTCATCAGGATGACGGATTTGTTGTGGCTGAGGGTCGTTTAATACCCCCACCCTGCGTTCGCAGTGAGCAACGGACAGCCCGGGCCACATCAGTTCGGCGGGATACAGCTAATCTGTTTATAAGACATCATTGTTTACGAGCTGCGGTATTTATGCAGCAGTATTATCTACGCACTCGTTTACTGAAAATTATCAATTTTCGATTCACGGGGCTTATCATGAAGTTTTAGGCACTCGCGCTAGCCGCAATGATGGGCGTTTCCGGTTCCCCCCTTGCTGCGGACGTATCTTCTTCGGAAGCTTTCAACTGGACCGGCGGATATGTCGGCGCGCAGATTGGTTACAGCGCCTCCGGCGCTGCCGAGTACTACCTCGAAGAGCGTACTTGGAACGACGACTACGATTACGACAAGACACTTCGCGGCCTGCTGGGCGGCGTATACGTCGGTTACAATCATCAGTTCGACAACGGCGTGGTCCTTGGTGGCGAAGCTGACGTAACGTTTAGCGATATCCACGCTTCGCTCCTCGCACCTGGCGATTGGGCCTACGAGGCTACCACAAAGATTGATCGCGCCGCTGCTGCCCGTGTTCGTCTGGGTGTGGCCGTTGATCGCTTCATGCCTTACATCGCTGGTGGTATTTCCTACGCTCGCCTGAATTTCCACGAAACCAATGGTGTGAACTCCGGATCTGCCGATGCCAACCTTTTCGGCTGGAACCTGGGCGTTGGTGGTGAATATGCGGTGACGGACAACCTTGCCCTGCGGGCCGAATATCGCTACACCAAGTACAACAACAAGTCGCTCTTCGTAGATGGTACCGCCAGCGATTACGCATACGATGTGAAGTCGAACACCAACGAATTCCGCGTCGGTATCGCCTACAAGTTCTAACTGGCTCTCCAGATATACAGGTAACAACCTGCGCTACGGAACCCGGCTTCGGCCGGGTTTTCGTTGTCGGGTACAAGTTGATGCTGTCACGGCAGACTTTTGACATGCGGCATAAGAATTAAATGGAAAATTTTTTGTTTGCCGGTTAAATAGTGGCAGGCACTATCCGCGTGCCAATTTTTTTGGGGGAAGCTCATGAATTTGCGTTTGCTTGCTGCTGCTGCCATAGCCGCTGCTTCTACGTCCGCCTATGCTGCAGATTTCGCCGCTGACGGACCGGCGCAGCTGAATTGGACCGGTGCTTATATTGGTGCCCAGATCGGGTACAATGTGGGTGGCAATGCGGATTATTTCTATGCAGAGGATTCGGCTTACAACTACAATCACAACCTTCGTGGACTACTTGGAGGAGTATACATCGGTTACAACCATCAGCTCGAAAACAATTTCGTTCTTGGCGCTGAGGCTGATGTTTCCTTTGGTGATGTACATGGCTCTGCTGTAGATTCAGACGATCGTACATATGGCGTTACGGCGAAATTTGACCGCACTTTCAGTGCCCGTGCCCGGATAGGGTACGCATTTGACCGCTTCCTTCCTTACATTGCTGGCGGCGTGACTGTTGGTCACCTGAAGGTGCATGAAACAGATCACGGCAGCTATTACGCCGATGGGGCGAAGAACCTGGTCGGTTGGACCGTTGGCGCTGGTGCGGAATATGCACTGACCAACAACCTCTTCCTGAGGGGCGAATACCGTTATGCGCGTTTCAGCCGGAAGGATGTCGAAGCATACTATGGTGAAGGATCGTACATCTATTCGATTAAGGCCGATACGCACGACGTCCGTCTTGGCCTGACATATCGTTTCTGATTTGGAGCAAGTGTAGAGTTCTGCGAAAGTCTGAACTGCTCTAGGTATTTCAAAAATGAAAGCCCCGGCCTGTGAGCACTGGCCGGGGCTTTCGTTTGACTTGCGAGATCGCTGATCACACGTTGAACTTGAACAGCATCACGTCGCCGTCTTGGACGACGTATTCCTTGCCTTCGTCGCGCGCCTTGCCGGCTTCGCGCGCGGCGGTTTCGCCGCCAAGCGTGGTGAAGTCGTCGTAAGCGATGGTCTGCGCGCGGATGAAGCCGCGCTCGAAGTCCGAGTGGATCGCGCCTGCCGCCTGCGGGGCCTTTGCGCCCTTGAGTACGGTCCAGGCGCGCGTTTCCTTGGGGCCCGCGGTGAAGAAGGTGATCAGGTCGAGAAGCTGGTAGCCCGCATGGATCAGGCGGTTGAGGCCCGGCTCCTCGAGGCCCATGGCTTCGAGATACTCGGCTGCTTCCTCGTCACCCAGCTGTGCGATCTCGGATTCGATCGCTGCTGAAATGACAACGCTGGCCGCACCCTGTGCCGCAGCCATGGCTTCAACGGCCTTCGTGTGCTCGTTGCCCGTGGCAGCTTGGCCTTCCGCCACGTTGCAGACGTAGAGCACAGGCTTGGAGGTGAGCAGGTTCAGGCCGCGCAGGATCTTCAGCTCTTCCGCATCCAGGTCAGGCAGCAGCAGGCGCACCGGCTTGCCGTCTTGCAGCAACGTAAGGCCGCGCTCCATGATCGGCAGCACAGCCAGTGCTTCCTTGTCCTTGGCCGTGGCCTTCTTGCGGAAGCCGGCGGCACGGCGCTCGAGGCTTTCGAGGTCCGCGAGCATCAGTTCCGTCTCGACCGTCTCAGCATCCGCTACCGGGTCGATACGGCCTTCGACGTGGGTGATGTCATCGTCCTCGAAGCAGCGCAGCACGTGAACGATGGCGTCCACCTCACGGATGTTCGCGAGGAACTGGTTGCCCAGGCCTTCGCCCTTCGAAGCGCCACGCACGAGGCCTGCGATGTCGACGAACGAGATGCGCGTCGGAATGATTTCCTTTGACCCGGCAGCTGCCGCGATCTTCTTCAGGCGCGGATCCGGCACCGCCACTTCGCCGGTGTTCGGCTCAATGGTGCAGAACGGGTAGTTTGCAGCCTGCGCCGCAGCCGTCTTGGTAAGCGCGTTGAAAAGGGTCGACTTGCCGACATTCGGAAGTCCGACGATCCCGCATTTGAAACCCATTATGCGTGTCCTGTAGCGTTCAACAGATGTTTGGCTTGGCTATGGGGTAGGGGAGCACGCCCCGTCAAGCCCCGGTGGGCAAAGCTCAAGCCGCTTTGATCAATTCGACGCACCGTCGCGATGCGTTCTGACGTCACGAGTTCTTCGAACCGAAGAGTTTCTTCAGCATGGCGGCCATCGGTCCCGTCTGCGGAACGTTGATGGCTGGTTGCGAAGGCCGCGCCTGCCGGATATGGCTCTGGCCCTTGGGCTTTGAAGCGGGCGCCGATGCAGGTTCGCTGCCCTTGCCCTGAACCTTGAGGCTGACGCGGTTCATGAAACCTGCATCGTCGCCCTTGCACAGCAGCTCGGCATTGTCGGCGATGGCGTCCAGCAGCGGCTCCAGCCAATCCTGATCAGCCTTCGCGAAATCGCCGAGCACGTAGCCGCTGACGCGCGCCTTGTCGCCCGGATGCCCGATGCCAATGCGGACGCGCTTGTAGTTGGGGTTGCCGCAATGGGCGTCGATGGATTTGATGCCATTGTGGCCGCCAGATCCGCCGCCAAGCTTTACCCGCATCTTTGAAGGCGCCAGGTCCAGCTCGTCATAGAGGACGATCAGGTCCTTCGGCTCAAGCTTGTAGAAGCGCATGGCTTCGCCAACCGCCTGGCCGGAATTGTTCATGTAGGTCTGTGGCTTGATCAGCAGCACCTTTTCGCCGCCGATACGTCCCTCGGCAACGAGGGCGCTGAATTTCTTGGACCACGGTCCAAAGGAATGGCGGCGGTGTATTGCATCCGCCGCCATGAACCCGACATTGTGCCGCTGACCCGCATATTGCGACCCGGGATTTCCAAGCCCTGCGATAAGCAGCATGTCTGTCTTGCCCTTGTATCAGGTTAAGCCAGGAAGCCTTACTCGGCCTCGGCTTCGCCCTCAGCCTGTGCGCCTTCTTCAGCTTCTTCAGACTTCAGGCCTGCAGGAGCTGCGATCGTAGCAATGGTGAAGTCGCGATCGGTGATGGTCGGCTCTACACCCTTCGGCAGCTTGACGGCCGAGATGTGGATGGAGTCGCCAAGATCGGTACCCGTGAGGTCGACAACGATTGCCTCGGGGATGGCTTCAGCCGGGCAGTGTACTTCGACTTCGTGACGAACGACGTTCAGAACGCCACCGCGCTTGAGGCCCGGGGACTGCTCTTCGTTCTCGAAGTGAACCGGAACGTTCACGGTCACGACGGAATTCTTGCCAACGCGCAGGAAGTCTACGTGCAGAGGCGTGTCCTTGACCTTGTCCAGCTGATATTCCTTCGGCAGAACGTGGTAGGTCTTGCCGTCGACATCGATGTCGAGAACGGTGGTTGAAAAACCGCCGTTGTAGATGCGGTAGTAGATTTCCTTGGCGGAAACCGTGATCGCAACGGGGGCCTGCTTGTCGCCGTAGATTACGGCTGGAATCTTTCCTTCGCGGCGAAGTGCACGGGCGGACCCCTTACCAACCCGTTCGCGCGCCTCGGCCTTAAGCGTCGAGCTCTGGCTCATGGCATTTTCCTTTCAGTTGCTGGAGTATTCCCAAACGAGCATCATGCAAAGCACGCCGCACATTCGGAAACAGCAAAGCCGCCACTGACGGAAACCGTCTGGCGTACCTGCATCCGCGTTGCCTCCAAGGGTGTCTACGTGGACGTGGGGTCTATAGCGCGGACCACCCGATTGTGCAAGCGCACGGAGGCGGAAACCATGGGCTTGCGGCTTCGTCCCAACATCCTATCATGCCGGAAATGGCAACGTGGGATCTGGAAATGGCCATTCGCATCGTTCGTCTTGGTACCAGGCGGCATCCGGATGAAGGGCTGCGCATCGGAACGGTGCGCCGCCCCCCACGAGGTGTGCCGAAGGATCGCTTCGCGGCGGACAATTGGTACGACGTCTGGTATCCGGAGCTTTCTCCGTCACCCGATCTGGTGTCGGAGGCTCTGCACGCTGAAACGGATGCGGACTGGAACAAGTTTGTCCGCGCCTTCCGCAAGGAGATGAAGGAGTCTGCTGCGAGCCGAACGCTGGATCTGCTCGCAGCGCTCTCCCACACCACCACTTTTTCCGTGGGCTGCTATTGCGAGAATGAGGCTCGTTGCCACCGCTCGGTGCTGCGCGAGCTGCTCGAGGAGCGGGGAGCGGAGATCGCATGAAAAAGGGCGGATGAACCGCCCTTCAAAAACTTGTCTCTGATGCTTCCGATCAGTCGAACAGGCTTGAGACCGACTGTTCCGATGCGGTGCGCAGGATGGCCTCGCCGATCAGGTCGGAGATCGTTACGACGCGGATATTGTGCGCTGCCTCGACGGCCTCGGTCGGCTGGATGGAGTTGGTGATGACCAGCTCCTTGAGCTTCGACCCGGTGATGCGCTCTACGGCGGCGCCAGAGAGAACACCGTGCGTGATGTAGGCCGTCACGCTGGTTGCGCCGTTGGCCAGCAGAGCCTCGGCAGCGTTGCAGAGCGTGCCGCCCGAGTCGACGATGTCGTCAACGAGGAGGCAGTCGCGGCCGCTTACGTCACCGATGATGTTCATGACTTCGGACTCGCCCGGGCGATCGCGGCGCTTGTCGACAATGGCCAGAGGCGCATCGATCCGCTTCGCCAGCGAGCGGGCGCGAACCACGCCGCCCACGTCCGGCGACACGACCATGACGTTTTCCTGCTTGTAGTTGACGCGCACATCGCGAGCCATCACCGGAACGGCGAACAGGTTGTCGGTCGGGATATCGAAGAAGCCCTGGATCTGGCCCGCATGAAGATCGAGCGTCAGGACGCGGTCTGCACCGGCCTGCGTGATCAGGTTGGCGATCAGCTTGGCCGAGATCGGCGTGCGTCCGGAGGTACGGCGGTCCTGGCGGGCATAGCCGAAGTAGGGCAGCACTGCCGTGATGCGCCGTGCCGAAGACCGGCGGAACGCGTCGATCATGATCAACAGTTCCATCAGGTGGTCATTGGCAGGGTAGGAGGTGGACTGAAGGATGAAGACATCCTGTCCGCGCACGTTCTCCTGGATTTCGAAGAAGATCTCCTGGTCAGCAAACCGCTTCGCGACTGCCTTTCCGAGAGAAACGTTGAGGTATCGGGCAACGGCTTCCGCAAGCACCCGGTTTGAATTGCCCGCAAAGAGCTTCATGGGAGATGTCCTTGGCAAATGCCTTCGTTGAACGCGCTTTTACCGCCATGGAGAGCTAATGCAAGCTTTGCGTTCTAAAAATCCCCCATTGCGTAGCTTTTCGTGTCCTTGAGGCACCATGATTGCTGGCAGAAGCACAGATTGTCGCAATAATTGCGGCCAATGCCTCAGGCTTTGCTGCGCGAGAGCCATCCGGCCAGCTCATCGATGGTACGCTCGCCGATCCGTTTGATCGTGGCAGGATCCACAGCTTCCCAACCGCCACTTGTGTTGCTCACCCTATGCTGCCCCTGCAGGCGGTGCAGCCGGTTGCCGGCCTTGTCCGTCACGTCCCACACGTAGATGATGAGAGTGCCGCCGTCCTCCGCCACGGTCGAGAAGTAGCCGTTGACGACCAGCGTGGCATTCTCGGCCGTTTCGATGCTGAGACCAATCTCCCGCGCGCGTTCGTTGAGACCATCCTGGAGCGGTTGCAGGGCTTCGGCAGGTGTTCCGACAGCGGCCGCAAAATGCACGCGTGCAGAAGCGATTGCAGCAGCGGCCTCCCGGCTCATGGATGCGCCGGTGGCTCCAGTCTGCGAAGAGGATTGGCCTGGGCCATTCTGGCTGAGATCAATGGCATCCGAACCGGAGCATGCAGCAAGAACGAGCCCGGACAAGATCAGGCAAGCCGTCGTTCTCAAACGCCTCATCAGTTAATTTCCCCGCTCAAACAGCCTATTGTGGATGAGTACCCCGCATACCATCTTACTTGACGATCAGGTCGAGTCCATGCCGGGACAGGAGCCTGGGCGCACCCGAAGTGGTCAGATAGGTGCGGCCCAGCGTCATCGCCAAACCCTGTTCGGAATCCATGATGATCATGTGGGCGAACAGCGTCATGTCCGGTCCGATCGGCTCCGGATTGCCGGAGTAGAACATCTGGGTCTCCATCCACGAGGGTGCAAACCGCGCGCCGACGGAATAACCGCATGCATTGAGCCGGTGCTTGGTCAGCCCGTGGGCTTCCATCACCTTGGCATGCGTGTCGAAGACGTCGCCAAAGGTGCTGTCGGGCGTCAGAACCTTTTCCACCGCCTGCAGCGCCGCACGTGCCCCCTCGTAGAGATCCTGATGAGCGCGTGAAACCTTGCCGGTGAGCACGGTCTGCATCATCGGGGCGTGGTAGTGATGGAAGACGCCGGCCCATTCCAGCGTCAGCTGGTCACTTTTGGCCAACTTGCGGCGCCCCGCCTTGTAGCGGCAGAGCAGGGCATCCGCACCCGATCCAATGATGAACCCATTGGCCGGGTAGTCGCCGCCACCTGCGAGGACCGCGCCCTGCATGGCGGCCAGGATCGCGGCCTCGTCGGCACCCTGCTTGATGATGTTGATACCGGCATCGAAGGCTTCATCGGCGAGGCTCGCAGCCTTTACCACCTTCTCGATTTCCGCCGGGCTTTTCACGAGCCGCAGCCGCGGGATGACGTAGGATGCATCCTCTACCTTGGCGAAAGTCTGCAACTGTTCGTCCAGCAGGCGTGCGTTCCTGCCCGTGAGACCGTGCGTGTCATACTCGACGCCGATGCGCATGCCGAGCAGATCGAGGTCGTTGAGCATATTGCGCAGTTCGGCGGCCGGGTTGACGCCCTGCCGGTCGTTCCAGACGACGATATTGTCGATGATGGAAGTCTGCCGCGCCTGGCGCAGGTCGGCCGAACGTGTCAGCAGCACCATCTCGCCGTTTGCCTTGACCACGAGGCACTGGAAGAAGCAGAAACCGAACGTGTCGTAGCCCGTCAGCCAGTACATGCTTTCCTGCGCGAAAAGCAGCATGGCGTCGAGCTTGCGCTCCGCCATCTCGATCATCAGGCGGTCGCGTCTGGCGTCGAATTCAGCTCGTTCAAAATGCAGCGCCATCAGGCATCTCCCAATACGATTGCCGAGATCTGTCGGCCGTAGTCCGGTTCCTTCCTGTGCGTTGTGCGCCTGTAGGAGAAGAACAGGTCTTCCTCCGCATAAGTGCAGCGCCCGAGGCAAGAAGCAGATACACCGGCCCGCTCCAGGCGGTCGATCGTGTAACCGTTTAGATCGAACAGGGCGTGGCCCGCGCGATCCGATGGCTGAAGGTATGCAGCGTTAGCCCCATTTTCCATGGTGAGCCGCTCAACAAATTCCGGCCCCACCTCATAGTTGGCCTGGGAAATCGAAGGTCCGAGCACTGCAACGATGTTGTCGCGGCGTGCCCCGAGACGCTCCATGGCGGCGATCGTGTTTTCGAGCACGCCGTAGAGCGCGCCCTTCCAGCCCGCGTGCGCAGCGCCGATCACGCCGGCCTCTCTGTCTGCAAAAAGCACCGGCCCGCAGTCGGCCGCGAGTACGCCCAAAGCCATGCCTGGCGTAGCCGTAACCATGGCGTCTGCCTTGATCTCCTGGCCGCCGATCGGCGCGTCTACGGTAATTACATCAGGGCTGTGACACTGATAAACAGTGCACAGGTTTTCCGCCTGCACGCCCATGGCGCATGCTACGCGACGGCGGTTTTCCAGCACTCGTTCCCGGGAATCGGACGACCCGAGGCCCACATTCAGGCTACCGTAGATGCCATCCGAAACACCGCCCTGCCGTGTGAAAAAGCCATGGCGGATCCCCTGAATTTCCAGCGTGTTCGACCGGAGTGGCTCCGGCTTCATCGCATCCTGCATTGACCGCTCCAGCTCTTCATCACAGGCGCGGGATCGTGGGGCAGGGGAGTCCAGCTGTCAATCCGGCATGTGAGACTGAGATGTGGGCAAGTGTTGGCGAACGAGACCGTGGCCAGCAACTCTTCGGTAATTAGCCAGCGCGCATACCAACCAGACTCTGCTAGAATGTACCTCTCAGGCCAAGGGTTATAGTTAGGCCCCGAAAGGCAGCGCTTTCTCCACCAGGGTCCAGTTCAGTTTCGTTGGTCTGCATGGTTGTAATGTAAGCATCGCCCTTCATCTCGAAGTACTTTTCATAGTCTAATGAGGCAAACACAGAGACCTTGTCGGAAGTTTTGTAGTGGAGATCAGCACCAAGTTCTACAAACGGTGCGCTGTAGAGATCTCCAGCAAAAATTGTCGATCTCTTCCAATGAACGTCTTTGTCCTTGGCTCCGAGAGTTTTCCCCACGCGTGCTCTTGCCGATACCAGAGACCTCTCAAATTCATTCGTCCATTTCGCGCCGACGAATATGCCTGGAATCCTCTGTTCATAGGATATCGATCTTAATCTGCTGTCACTAGGTTCAGCCACATCCCTGAATCCCTCAACGCTATAGGTAAGCGCGCCGCCACTGCTATCGAACTTTAGGTTCAAGTACTTGAAACCGCTATTCAAGTTGAGCGTGCCCACACTGCGGAGGTCGAGGTTGTACCCAAGCGTTACATCTCCCGAGATGTAGCGTTCTAGATTTGTATCCTCACTAGAGGAGTGATGCGTCCAGTCATCGAAGGCGAAACTCTTGAAAAATGGTCCAAACCAGTCGTAGTCCTCCATTCGGCTGGTTGAGAGAAATCCTATCCTCGTCTTGGCATCAATGGTGAGATCAGCCAAGGGATTGATGCTCATCGCTGCGGTAAAGACGGGAGTTTGAGAGGTCCAGATCAGATGGCTGAGCCGGTCGCCCTCAAAGTACACTTTCTCATCAGCTCTGATCCACGAGTAGCCGATACCACCAACGAAGTTCACTGTACGGTCGGGAGATGAAAAGATAAGTTGAGGCGCATCATAGTCTGCCGCCATAGCGCTCCCAGAAACGGCAAGCAGTGTTGCTAGGAAAAATCGAAGCTTAGGCATTTTGGTTCCTGTGAGTGAATATTGTATAAGTATACATTTCTATGAATTCAGAGCTCAACGCGCTTGAATTGATTACGAAAGATAAAATATGCCATACTTTATTGTATTTAAAAAATAAATGATTTTCCTATCGGATATTTCCTGCAATCGGTTGAGATGATCTAGAAAGAAACCTTCAGGCCAAGTGAAAGTTCGAAGCTCTGCAAGGCTGCACCTGCTGCGTTTGGTTCGAATTCGTAGATACCAGCCGCCTTGTCGGCGATGAATGTGTCGCCTCTCATTTCGAAATATTTCTCATATTCAGCAGCCGCAAAGAGCATGACCCAGTCGGCAACGCTGTGGTGGAGCTCCGTTCTGAGTTCCACAAAGGTGGCATCTTCAAACTTAGACCGGAAGAGGGTGGAGTTCAGCCAGTGGTTATCAATGTCTCTTGCACCAATTGTTGTGCCAAGGCGGGCTGCCGCGGTGAATGTCGTCTTTTCGAATTCCCTTGTCCAAAGAACCCCGACGAAGGCTGCCGGTAACCGCAGTTCGTAGGAGATTCCTTTCACAGCAGGGTCAAAGAGTTCAGTCTGATCCCTGAACCCGTCGGCACTGTATGTGGCCACCCCTCCATAGCTACTGAGCTTTATATTCAGGTACTTAAACCCGCCATGGACGTTGAGTGTGCTGATCTTGTCAACATCGAGATCGTACCCCAGGGCGAGATTCCCGACAATGTATCGCTCAAGATCCGTGTCCTCATGGAAAGAGTAATCCGTCCAGTCTTCGAAGCGGAAGCTCTTGAGGTGCTCAGGCGACCAATCGTAGTCATCCATCCTGCTTCTGGCAAAGAACGCGGCTTTGGCTTCAGCAGCGACGGTGAGGTTTTCTGTTGGTTTGAAGTGGAGTTTCGCCGCGATGACGGGGGTTTGTGTAGCCCAGATCAGATGGCTCAGTCGATAGTTCTCTTCGTATACCTTTTCATCCGCCCTGATCCACGAATAGCCGAGGCTGCTAGAGAAATTAACCGCCCGATCCGCGGATGAAAGGCTCACTTGCGGTGTGTGCTCTGCTGCCAACGCGCTTCCAGAAAGGGCAAGGAACGTGGCAAAGGACATTCTATGCTTCGGCATTGTTACTTCCAATAAATAAATGAAATTGCTCAACAAAAAGATGCGTATAAATAGACGGAAAGTGTCTCAACATGCGGTTTGTAGCAAATAACGACTTTTTTCAATGCGTCGTAATGGCCAGAACCTTGAACAAAGTCCCCATCTGGTCCGGCGCCGCCAGGCGTTCGACGGCGTCGCGGATGCTTTCCTGTACGCTGGCGGACTTCCCTGCGCCCAGCTGTCCGGCGCGTTCGAGCAGGCCGAGTTGCAGCAGGAACTCGCCCTGCGTTGTAAGCAAACATGTCAGACCGTGGCTTCGCGCCACCCGTGACAGTGCGTCGAAATCCACATGGGATGTAATGTCTGCTTCTCCGGGATGGGCAAGGACATCGTCATAGGTATGGTTCTTCACCGCCTGCAGCGTATCGCCGACCGCAGTCTTCTCAAAACCATAGTCGATAAACAGGCCAGCGCCGCCAAGCTGTTTCAGCCGCTCTGCAATCTGATCCATCAGGGCATCGCGAGCGGGAGCAGCTTCAAATACTGCGCCTTCCGGAGCCGTGGCCGCATCAGCAGGAAGCAAACCTGCATCCACGGAAGCGGCGCCCGCGAAAAATGCGAGCTCTCCGTCCTTATCGAGCCCCACCATGCGCTCTCTCCATCCGCTCATCGTCTTTACGAACTGCCGGATTGGGAGGGCGTCGAACAGCTCATTGCTCACGATGAAAAGCGGAGCCTCAGGAAGGTCCTCGAAGCGGCTATACCACTCCGGCGAGGTGGATGAGTTTGCAAGCGTCGCCTTCTGCACCTCCACAAGCCTCGGGCTTGCTTCGATCAGGGCAAAGCGCGTCTGGCGCGCAAATGCGGGATCGAGGCGCGAGACCGTGCGCAGCAGGTCCTTCATCAGCGTACCGCGACCTGGACCGATCTCGGCTACCACTGCATTGCCAGGAGCCCCGGCAGCCTTCCAGGCCGAATAAACCCACACACCGATAAGCTCGCCGAACATCTGGCTGACTTCCGGCGCAGTGATGAAATCGCCCTTTCGGCCAAAGGGCTCCCGCGTCGTGTAGTAACCGAACTCCGGATCGAGCAGGCACTGCGTCATGTATTCGGCAACGCTGATCGGTCCGGTGAGGGCGATCGTCCGCTTCAGCTTTTCCTTGAGCTTGGTCACGCCGCACCTATGCCCGTGCAGCGGAGCTTTCGGACGAGCGAGCCGTCAGCATCGCCCATAGGCCAATCAGCACCATCGGCATGCTCAGCACCATGCCCATCGTCAGCCAGCCGCCGGCAAGATAGCCGATATGCGCATCCGGCTGGCGGAAGAACTCGACAATGATGCGCGACACACCGTAGCCGAAGATGAAGGCGCCGCCGACGAAGCGCGGACGCTTCAGCATCAGTAGCCGGTGGGTAAGCAGTCGCAGGACGAGGAACAGGACAAGGCCTTCCAGCGCGGCTTCATAGAGCTGACTCGGGTGCCGGGGCAGGGGACCGCCGTCAGGAAAGATCACGCCCCAGGGAACGTCCGTCGTCCGCCCCCATAGCTCGGAATTGATGAAATTGGCGATACGCACCAGTCCAAGCCCGATTGGCGCGGTGGCGGCGACCACATCGATCATGCTCCAGGGGTTGATGCCGCGGCTGCGCGCAAAGAGCACCATTGCGATGACGGTGCCGAGCAGGCCTCCGTGAAAGGACATGCCGCCGTTCCACACTGCCACCAGCGATAGCGGATTGGCCAGGAACTGCGCGAAATCATAGAAGAATACGTAGCCCAGCCTTCCGCCGGCGACCACGCCGACTGCTGCCCAGACGACGAAGTCATCGAGATCGACCGGCTTCATCGGAGGCGTATCGTTACGCCACAGCTGCGGGGTGTTCACCATGCGCTTCGCGTACCACCACGCGATCAGGATGCCGACGATATAGCCTAGCCCGTACCAGCGGATTGCCAACGGTCCGATTTGCACGATGACCGGATCGATGTTTGGAAACGGCAGTGCCGCCAAAGGCAGCAGGAGGAAGTCGCTCAAATCCGTGGCTCCGTGTTCCGTTCGCGATGGCTGTTTGCACCCGTCCAGCCTATGATCGACCCATAGGGCATGGTCAAGGCCGCTGGCGCGGGCAAACTTCAAGGTTTTGCGGGAACGGGAAAAATCCGTCTTGTAGAGCGGCCTTGCAAACCCTAGGGATCGGCCCTACTTCAACTTTGGTTCAGGAGATAGGAACATGACGAACGGCACAAACCGCATCCTCGACGAATTCGCAAAGATGGTGACCGATGCGGCTGGCGCAGCCCAGGGCGTGCGGCGCGAGTTCGAGACCGTGTTCCGCAGTCAGGCTGAGCGTCTCCTCAACTCCATGGACCTTGTTCAGCGCGAAGATTTCGAAGTGGTTCGCGAGATGGTGATCAAGGCGCGTGAGGAAAACATTGCCCTGGCAGCCCGCGTCGCCGCCCTGGAAGAGAAAATCGCCCAGATGAGCGCCGATAAGCCCTCTTCCAACACGTGATCCAAAGAATATTTCGTTTTTCCTCTGGCCTGTGAACAGTCCGGAAAAAGTGTGGTGCGAGAGTCGCTTAGGCTCTTCGACTAGGCTCATTACGGTAGCCAATATCCACATGGATAAGGTCCCATAAGCAAAAAGGGACTGTTCACGGACTCTGGCATCAATACACTGAAAACACTGCATGATTCGAAAGAGCATCGGGTTGGGGCGGATCCCGCGTGTACAGTGTTTCCCCTTTCGCTCCGCTTCGTAAGCAGAGTTGGTAACGTGAGTTGAAGCTGCCGTCAGATTGGCGGAGTGCGTTTGCGCGCGCTCCTGCAAGACAGGATAACGAAATAAATGAGCCTTGTTGAATTTGACATAGCCAGAGATGCCCACCCGGTGGACGTTATCGAGCATGTTGCCAGCACCAACGACTGGAGCTTCGAGCGGAACGGCGACGACGAGATCTCGATCTCGGTTGCCGGCACCTGGACCGACTATCAGGTTTCGTTTTCCTGGATGGAGGATTTCGAGGCCCTGCACATCGCCTGCGCTTTCGATCTGAAGGTGCCAGCTGGCCGCCAGCTTGAGGTCATGCGCCTTATCTCCCTCGTCAATGAGCAGATGCTCTTCGGCCACTTCGACCATTGGGAGAAGGAAGGCGTGATCATGTTCCGTCAGGCTCTGCTGCTCGCCGGTGGCCTTGAGCCCACGGGCCAGCAGGTGGAAGTGATGCTGAACAGCGCGCTTGAGGCCTGCGAGTGCTACTATCAGGCGTTCCAGTATGTCATCTGGTCCGGCACGACGGCTCAGGATGCGCTGAAGAGCGTTCTTTTCGAGGTATCCGGCACCGCCTGATACGCAAAGCGTGTGCTCCAAGGCTCGGGAGCGCGCTGGAGGAGGTTAGGGCGGCATCGGCTTCGCCCTCCATGAGCCAGGTCTTACGCTTGTTGGAATCACGAGCCTGTCGTAGAAGGCAACTCGGCCAGTCAGCGATTTTGGGGGAGCAATGTCCGGGGCACGCGCACCAGAAATCACCTTCGATGATTTCCTTGCAGTCGATATCCGTGTTGGAACGGTAGTCGAGGCGGAACCTTACCCGGAAGCCCGCAAGCCCGCCATCAAGCTGCGCATCGACTTCGGTCCGGAAATCGGCATCAAGAAATCCTCGGCGCAAATCACGGTCCACTATACGCCTGAGCAGCTCGTAGGCCGGCAGGTCATGGCAGTTGTGAATTTCCCGCCGCGTCAGATCGGAAAGTTTGTTTCGGAGGTCCTGACCCTGGGCTTCTCCGATGAAAACGGCGCCGTCGTTCTGGCCGCTATCGACAAGCCGGTGCCGAACGGTTCGCGCCTGCATTAAGTCAGGCTTCGAAAGACCGCGCATCGTGGCCTGAATCCTAGGGCTTTCGCCTTAACGCGAGGGTTATTCCGTTCGCACCTCCAGACTTCACGTAAGCGATACTGCAACCAATTCTACACCAGCACGTTGAAAACATGCGGGGAAGCAAGGAGTTAGACCGAAGCCATGGCTGAAGTCTATTATCTTGCTAAATATTCCGCATCGTGCCTGAATACGCGTGTTCTCACTTGGAGGGAGTAGAATAGTCATGGATGACGCAGGTGTAGGCTGGATTGCGGCCATTATTATTGGTGGTTTGGCAGGCTGGATCGCTTCAAGCTTCATGAAAAGCGATACCGGCATCTTCATGAACATCATTCTGGGCATCGTTGGAGCCGCGATCGCGAGCTTCATCTTCGGCATGCTCGGTGTGTCGTTCGGCGGCTGGATTGGATATCTCATTGCCGGCATCGTCGGTGCATGCATTCTGATAGGTGGCGTGCGCGCAATACGAGGGTGAACGCTTTCCTGTTGGAAGGCCCCCGGAGCGTCTCACCGGGGGCCATTGCATTTCAAAAGCCTGACTTCTCAATCATAAGCCTCTGCGCAATCATCGGCAGAATTGGCTAGCCACATCTTCCAGAACTGTTAGCCTGTGGAGGTGTGGGATCAGCAAGCAGGCACTTACCTTTAAGTGTTCTCTCTGCTAGCGCCAGAAATTACGGTACCGACCCGCAAGTGCATCCTTGTGAGCCTTGGGGATGCCGGCCCGCCGAGGATTTGGAGCGTTCGCTGTGCGAGAACTATTCTTGATGCGCCATGCCGAGGCGTTGACCGAAAGCCCGACCGGAGATGATTTCGGACGGCCATTGTCACCGCGCGGCCAGGAGGGCGCAACGCGCATCGGCAATGCCATGGCGCGCTTTGGTTGGCTTCCGCAGCGGGTGCTGGTATCATCGGCGGCGAGAACCCGGCAGACCTGGGACCTCCTGAAGCCAGCCATTGAGAGCCCTGAACTGGACTGTTCCATCGAGGAACGCCTTTACAGTGCGACCGCGGGCAGGGTGCTCGACATGATCCGCGAGTCCGCGGATGCGGTGAATGCGGTGGCGATCATCGGCCATAATCCATCCATGCACGAGCTGGCGCTGCGTCTTGCCAGCGAAAGCTCGGATCCCGCCGCGTTCAACCTGCTTCGCCAGAAATTCCCGCCTGCCGGCATCGTCCGTCTCGAGTTCGAGGGTTCGTGGCAGACGCTCAATCCCTTCGAGGCCAGATTGACACATTTCCTGCGTCCGCAGGACATTGCTGAGTGAGACTAAACCCGTGAGCTAACAGGATTTCAGCCATGCAAAATTCCTGGATGAACTTAGCGCCTGCGCGTCTCCTGTTCCTAGGTTCGCTTGTCGCCGCCTGCGGCTTCGCCACCAGTGCGGCCGCGTGGAAGTTCGAAGACGGCGTGGCCACCACCACTCCTTCGGCGTCGAACAGCAATATCGTCCAGTTGGAGCTGGGCTGTGGTGATCCGTATCACTTCGGTGTCTTTACCGAGCATGGTCCGGTCCTCACCAAGGACGGGCGAGGGGAAAGTGATTATTTCTATGAGCCGGGCCGCATCCAGGCGGTGATCGATGGCGCGGAGTTCCCGCTGGTCGCTGCCGGGTCAGGTGACGCGGTCGTGCTGCTGGCGGAAGGCTCGCAGGAAGACAACTACCTCGCCGACATAGACGATAGCTTCATCGAGACCATCAAGCAGGGCTCCGAGCTGCTGCTGCGCTTCGACATCGTGCCGGAGAACGCGGCGGATGGATCGCCTTTCGAGACCTATTCGCTCTTCACGCTTCCAGGCGCGAAGGAAGCGATCGAGGAGGCTTTGAAGGACTGCAGCTCCTGACAACCTGCTGTCAGCAGACCGTGGCGGGCGTGGTGACCATCCAATCGCCCCCTTTCCATTTTGTTCTCGAGTATCCATATTCCCGCCATGGCTAAATCATCGTCTCCCAAGAAAGCCGCTGGCTTCGCCGAACGGCCTCAACAGCCGCTGTCGGGTACACCCCTGTCCGGTTCGATCTCGGATTGGGCCGAGGAAATTTCGCGCGCAGCCGACGACCCGGTTGTCGCGAGCACCGTAGAGGTAAAGGCGAAGCCGGCGAAGGGCACTGCCAAGCCGGCGAAGAAGATCCCCGAACGGACCACTGCGCCCGGCCGCTCTGGCCGCGGCACCTCCATGGGTGGAGCGGCAACCGTGCGCGAGCGTACAGCTGCGGGCCTCAACCCGATCCCGGGTCTGGATATCTCGCTTGAGGATGCAGAGGCGCTTGGCTCCAGCGGCGTGACCGCAACGGTGGCAGCCCTGTCGCGCCTGATCGAGGGCGGCGATCCGAACGTCACCTCCAACTGGGTCCCGCATCGGCCCGCGCGCCCGACCAAGTCGGAAGGCGGCATCCCTTTCCGCATGGCCACCGAGTTCCAGCCCGCAGGCGACCAGCCGACTGCAATCCGCGATCTGGTGGAAGGCATTTCGGAACAGGAGCGTACACAGGTGTTGCTCGGTGTTACGGGTTCCGGCAAGACCTTCACCATGGCCAAGGTGATCGAGGAGACGCAGCGCCCGGCGATCATCCTCGCGCCAAACAAGACGTTGGCGGCCCAGCTCTACGGCGAGTTCAAGTCCTTCTTTCCGGACAATGCGGTCGAGTATTTCGTCTCATACTATGACTACTATCAGCCGGAAGCCTATGTCCCCCGCTCGGATACCTATATCGAGAAGGAATCCTCGATCAACGAGCAGATCGACCGCATGCGCCATTCGGCGACGCGTGCGCTTCTGGAGCGCGACGACGTAATCATCGTTGCCTCTGTCTCGTGTATCTACGGTATCGGTTCGGTCGAAACCTATACCGCCATGACCTTCCAGATGGAGATCGGCGATCGGCTCGACCAGCGCCAGCTGCTGGCCGACCTTGTCGAGCAGCAGTACAAGCGCCGTGACATGGATTTCACCCGTGGCTCTTTCCGCGTGCGGGGCGACACGATCGAAATCTTCCCGGCCCACTTGGAAGATCGCGCCTGGCGCATCTCGCTTTTTGGAGACGAGATCGAGTCCATCACCGAGTTCGACCCGCTGACCGGCAAGAAGACCGGCGACCTGAAGTCGGTGAAGATCTACGCGAACTCGCACTATGTGACGCCGCGCCCGACTTTGAACCAGGCTATGAGGAGCATCAAGGAAGAGCTGAAGCACCGGCTGCTCGAACTCGAGAATGCGGGACGGTTGCTTGAGGCACAGCGTTTGGAACAGCGCACCCGCTTCGACCTTGAAATGTTGGAAGCGACCGGCTCCTGCGCCGGCATCGAGAACTATTCGCGTTACCTCACCGGACGTGCGCCGGGCGAGCCGCCACCGACCCTGTTCGAATACGTGCCGGACAATGCGCTCGTCTTCATCGACGAAAGTCACGTCACCATTCCGCAGATCGGCGGCATGTACCGGGGCGACTTCCGCCGCAAGGCGACGCTTGCCGAGTACGGCTTCCGCCTGCCGTCCTGCATGGACAACCGCCCGCTGCGTTTCGAGGAATGGGACGCGATGCGGCCGCAGACCGTTGCCGTGTCGGCAACCCCCGGCAGCTGGGAAATGGAGCAGTCCGGCGGTGTCTTCGCCGAGCAGGTCATCCGCCCGACCGGCCTTATCGATCCGCCCGTCGAGGTTCGGCCCGCCAAGTCGCAGGTCGATGACGTGCTGGGCGAGATCCGCGAGACGGCCAAGCGCGGCTATCGCTCGCTTGTCACTGTGCTGACGAAGCGCATGGCCGAGGACCTAACCGAATACCTGCACGAGCAGGGCGTGCGCGTCCGCTACATGCACTCGGACATCGATACGTTGGAGCGCATCGAGATCATTCGCGACCTGCGGCTCGGTGCCTTCGACGTGCTGATCGGCATCAACCTGCTGCGCGAGGGCCTCGACATCCCGGAATGTGCGCTGGTCGCCATCCTCGATGCCGACAAGGAAGGCTTCCTGCGCTCGGAAACGTCGCTGGTCCAGACGATCGGCCGTGCGGCGCGTAACGTTGATGGCCGTGTCGTCCTTTACGCCGACAAGATCACCGGCTCGATGGAACGCGCTATGGCGGAAACCAACCGCCGCCGCGAGAAGCAGCGCGCTTACAACGAGGCCCACGGGATCACGCCGGAAAGCGTCAAGAAGAACATCGGCGACATTCTGGATTCCGTCTACGAGCGCGACCACGTGCGCGCGGACATCTCCGGTGGCAAGGGCTCCGACGTCAACAATCTAGTCGGCAACAACCTGCATGCTCACCTCGAATACCTCGAGAAGGCGATGCGCGACGCGGCCGCCGACCTCGACTTCGAGGAGGCTGCGCGTTTGCGCGATGAGATCAAGCGGCTACGCGAGACGGAGCTTGCGATTCTTGATGATCCGCTCTCGCGCGATGCGGGCGTGGAGAACACCCAGTCCTCCCGCCGCGATGCTGCAAAGGGCAAGCCTGTGCAGTCTGGCAAGTCGGATGGTCTGTTCCGCAAGCCGCATCTGGACGAGATGGGCACCTCCGGCGCGCATGCGGTCCCTGCAGGCGAGTCTCTCTTCCGCAAGAACTCTCTCGATGAGATGACCGTCCGCCGGACAGAGAAGCCGGTCGGCAAGACGCTGCCGATCGAGACCGAGATGGTGGAGCCCGACCTGATCCCCCGCCGCGGCAAGATCGGCGCCGGCTCCTACGAGGACCCGGCGGAGCAGAAAGCCCGCGGCCGCCGGTCCAAGAAGACGGGAAGGCCGGGGCGTTGAGCCCCGGCACGTCGTCTTTCAAGTTCAACCCTGTGGTTGCTATCCACTTCTGTTTTCAACCTTGACAGGATGGACCGGCTTGACGGACTCTGAAGCCCGGCTGGCTTTCTGGAGTCCCGATCATGCGCAAGAGCACTTCCGACCGTTACGGTTCAGTCGCAATTACCATTCACTGGTTGACCGCAATCCTGATCGTTGTCCTGCTGAGCACCGGATTCAATGCTGCTGACAGCGCGGACTCGGCGACCAAGGCGCAGTTTCTGCGCGTTCACATTCCGGTGGCGGTCGTTGTCTTCCTGCTCACCGCCTTCCGCGTCTTCTGGTGGATCGCGCGGGACAAAAAGCCAGACCCCGTACCGGGACTGCCGCGCTGGCAGGAGTTTCTGGCACGCAACGTTCACTTCCTGATCTACGCAATCATCTTCATCATGGTGGCGAGCGGCATCGGCATGATGGTGCTGAGCGGTGCAGGTCCCGCTGTCTTTGGTGGTGGTGGAGCCCTGCCGGATTTCCGCGACTATGCGCCCCGCACGCCGCATGGGATTGGCGCGAACCTGCTGGTTCTCCTGCTGGTTGGGCACATCGGCGCTGCGCTTTACCACCAGTTCATTCGCCGCGACGGACTGATCTCGCGAATGTGGTACCGCGGCGCAAGATCGCGAGTGGAGAGCCGGTAACGCGCGGGCAGTCCTCCACGCACAGTGTGAAGGAACCCTTGCTCTAACTATTGTTTTCTCGCGGTTCCGGACGGAAAACCCGTTCCCACTTTTCCTGGAACCGCGCTAGGCTGGCCGCAGATCCGTGTTGCCGTCTGCTTGTTGTGGTGACCGGCCGGCGCCCAGGGCCTTTGCCTTGAGTTCGCGGAACTTGCCGGACATCTGTTCGAGGCGAGCCTCCCAGGCTGCATCGGGCGTCTGGCCCTCGATCGTCCTGAAATAGACCTGCATCAGGCAGGCAATTGCGAAGGGCTCGAGCAGGGCAGCCTTGACGCTCCAGGCGAAAAGCAGCGCAAAGATGAAGCCTCCGGCCGACCAGGCGCCCGGCATGAGGTAGACCACGAGCGCAGCCGGAGCGAGCATGATCAGGAACACCACGAAGCTCAGCCCGTAGACGATCAGCGCCAACCACGCAGCGTTCTTCAGCATGATCTTGTAGTTCTGACCGTAGAGGATCACGGCGTCCCTGGCTGATGCCCAGGGACTGGTTGAACCCGTGCGGATCGCGTAGGCGAGGATCACCTCATCAATGAAGCCAACGGCTACCCGAAGGAAGGCCTGGAGGATACCGGCGAGCTGTTGCACGCCCGGAATGGGCAACACCGTCAGGATGCCGCGAACCAGCCCGGTGATGGCGCTGATCACGCCCTTCACCAGCTGATCGATGCCGAAAAGCACGCTTGCCTCGAGAAAGCGCTCTTTCACGACTGCTGTCGCGTGGGTGATCTGGGACTTGCCGTCAGGCATCGGCTTGCCATCGATCAGCTCGACCAGCACGGCGATATGACCAGCCTTGACGATATAGAGGATGTATTCGCGCGCCCAGTACATGGCGGCGCCGAAAATGCCAAAGCCGAATATCCCACCCCACAGGGCAGAAGTTGTTCGAAAACCGTCGTCGCCGAACAGGCCGAACGTGTAGCCGATCCCGGCGCCGGTGCCGGTGACCAGCACATAGCCGACTGCAATCCCGAAATAGACGGCAATTCGGAGCAGAATGAATGGCATCGTCCGTGCCATCATGGACAGCGCTCCGCCCACACTGAAATCCCACATAGCTTCCCCCGCTACCGGAAAGTTTTCAGCAGTGTAGCAGCAAATTGGAAGAAGTTAACCGGCAAAACTCTTGGGGCTCTGCCAGGCGTTACAAATGCAAGGGGACACAGTTAGTGTTTGGGTGGAATAGTTCAGAATGAATACTGCAATTGGGGTATCAAGTTCTCTGGGGAGCCGGAGGGGAAAAAGAAAAGCCCGCCTAGGGCGACGGGCTTTTGACAGTCGGGATAGACTTAGAGAAAGCTGTCCAGGCCAGCCTTGACGAGGCCGAGTGGTGTGCGGTGACCGACTTCCCATGAACGCATGATATTGCTTGCAATACGTTCACGGGACATCTGGTCGTCCTTGGTAATTCCCAGTTCAGCGCATACGGCTTCCACGGCGCCGCGAATGCTCGCCATGTCATTCGCATCGTATACACCAATATCATTCAATCCGGACGCAATCATAATACAGCCTCCTCTACAAGGCTTGCAGCAACGCCTACAATGGCAAGCCACATCAGCCACACGGCAGGGCAATTACAGAAAACTAAAAAATCTCAGCGCGCTCTGAAGGCCTATCGTTGATTCGTGCGGGGCGCAGGTCAAGGGGTAAAGTTAGGAAATAGTTAACGGGGCAATCAATTTTCTTTCGAATCTGTTCGCCTAATGTGACGGCGCTTTCGTCTTTCGAGGGAGCTAAACTGCCGGCTGCAACTTCCAAAGGTCAAGTGCTTTGCCTACAAATACTGTCACGGAAGTCGGCTAAGCAAACTCGGATCTGACCGGTAAGGGATGGAATCATGAAGATTGCGGTTTTGGGTGGTGACGGCTTTGTTGGTTGGCCGACATCGTTACACCTCTCGGCACGCGGGCACGAAGTCCACATTATTGATAACCTTTCCCGGCGCTGGATCGATACCGAACTCGGCGTCCAGTCGCTGACGCCGATGGATTCGATACAGGAACGGACCCGAATCTGGCATCAGGAGACGGGCCGCCGCATTCACTTCCATCTGCTGGATCTGGCTTCTGAATATGAGCGGCTGAAGTCCTGGCTTGCCGAACACAAGCCGGATGCGATCGTGCATTTCGCCCAGCAGCGCGCCGCGCCCTATTCCATGAAGAGCGACCGGCACAAGAACTACACGGTCAACAACAACGTCAATGCCACCCATCACGTGCTGAACGCCATCGTCGAGGTGGGTCTTGATGCGCATCTGGTGCATCTCGGCACCATGGGCGTCTACGGCTATTCCACCATCGGCGCTGCGATCCCCGAAGGTTATTTGAGCGTCGGCGTGGAAACGCTGTCCGGCGATACGGTGCAGCAGGAAATCCTTTATCCGGCCAATCCCGGCTCCATCTATCACATGACCAAGTGTCTGGATCAGCTGCTGTTCCAGTACTACGCGAAGAACGACGGCCTGCGGATCACCGACCTGCACCAGGGTATCGTCTGGGGAACGCATACCGAGGAAACCCGGCTGCATGACCAGTTGATCAATCGCTTCGATTATGACGGCGATTACGGAACGGTGTTGAACCGCTTCCTCATTCAGGCAGCGATCGGTTATCCTCTGACGGTTCACGGCACCGGCGGCCAGACCCGGGCCTTCATCCACATCCAGGACTCTGTGCGCTGCATCGAGATCGCGCTCAGCAATGCCCCGAAGCGCGGCGATCGGGTGAAGATCTTCAACCAGATGACGGAGACGCACCGCGTGCGGGATCTGGCGGAGATGGTGGCGAAGCTCACGGGCGCCAAGATCACCTACCTGCCCAACCCGCGCAAGGAAGCGCCCGAGAACGACCTGATCGTGAAGAATGACCAGTTCATGGAACTGGGCCTGAATCCGATCACGCTGAAGGAGGGGCTGCTGGCGGAAGTCGTTGATGTCGCGCGGAAATATTCCTACCGCGTCGATCGCAACCGCATCCCGTGCGTCTCGGCCTGGACCAAGGATCTCGCTCCCACGATCGAGCGTGACCCGGAAGGCCGCAGACTGAAGAGCGTGAGCTAGACCAAGCGAAGTGAGCCTTCGTTGAAAAACGCATATGTAACGCTGGTCACGAATGCCAACTATGTGATGGGCGCGGTGGCGCTCGTCCGCTCGCTACAGCGGACGGGAACGGCGGCCGACATTGTGGCACTGCACACCGGTGGCGTGGAAGCGGAGAGCCTTCACCCGTTGCGTGCGCTTGGAGCCCGACTGGTGGAAGCCGAACTGCTGCCGACATCCGACGCCTTCAACCAGCGGCATCAAAGGGAAAATATCCATTCGGCAGCGCCCTTCACCAAGGGCAACAAGCCAGCCTTCCATACGCCGCTCGACAATTTTGTGAAGCTGCGGCTCTGGCAGCTCGTGGAATATGAACGCGTGGTCTTCATCGACGCCGACGCGATTGTCCTGCGCAACATCGACCGGCTGTTTCTCTATCCCGAATTCTCGGCAGCACCCAACGTCTATGAAAGCCTGCAGGATTTTCACCGCCTCAACTCCGGGGTCTTCGTGGCCGCACCCTCGATGCAGACGTTCGATGATATGCTGGCGAAGCTCGATGCACCGGACGCCTTCTGGCCGCGTACCGACCAGACCTTCCTGCAAAGCTATTTTCCGCGATGGCATGGCCTGCCGGTGTTCTTCAACATGCTCCAGTATGTCTGGTTCAACATGCCGGAGCTCTGGGACTGGAAGTCGATCTCCGTGATTCACTACCAGTATGAGAAACCGTGGGAGAGGAACCATCCGAAGGCCGACAGGCTGCAGCCGCTGATCGACCTCTGGCATGCCTACTACATCGGCGAGGGCATCCCCGATCCCGACCAGCTGAAGAACCCGACCCCATGACCATCGCGGTCGTATCTGGCGGGACGGGCTATGTCGGCCGTTTCATCGTGGAAGGGCTGCTGAAGGCTGGTCATCAGGTGGTGGTGCTGGGGCGTACGCCACCGGCTGAAGGCTTCTTCTCGGCCCCCGTCACCTTCGCCCCGCTTGATCTCGACAGCGGGAAGGTCGCTCCTGAGACTTTCGCCTCCGCGTCCTTCTTCGTTCACGCGGCCTTTGATCATGTCCCGGGCAGGTACAGGGGCGGCGAGGGAGATGATCCCGCCGCTTTTCGCCGTCGCAACTTGGACGGAAGCGTTGTCCTGTTTGAGGCAGCCAAGGCGGCAGGCGCCCGCCGCATGGTGTTTCTGTCGAGCCGCGCCGCCTATGGCACGCGAACCGCGGGCGTATGGCTTGACGAGGCCGACGAGGCTCTCCCGGACACTCTCTATGGCGAGGTGAAGCTGGAAGCCGAGAACGCGCTGCGACAGATGAGCGACGAGCGCTTCCGTGGCATCAGCCTGCGCGTCACGGGCGTTTATGGACCGGCGGGGCCGGGCAGGGCGCACAAGTGGGCCGGGCTCTTTGCTGACTATCTGGCAGGTAAGCCCATCACGCCGCGCGCCGGAACAGAGGTTCATGGGGACGATGTTACCGAAGCCGTGAGGATCGCCCTCGAGCACCCCGCGCCGGATGATCTCCTCAACGTCTCGGACATTCTCGTCGACCAGCACGATCTGCTCGGTATGGTTAAGGAGCTCACCGGCTCTCCCCGTCCGCTCCCGACGCGTGCGGATGCTGCCGCCATTAACTCCATGCGCACGGATCGTCTGTGTGCTCTGGGATGGGTGCCGGGTGGTGAAGCTCTTCTTCGCCGCACCGTCGCCCAACTTCTTCAAACCTCCGCCACCAGTCTCTGATATCTTCCTCGCAAATTGATTCAGGTTCTTGCCTATTTGAGTCAGGACGATTGCCTAAGTGGATGAAAGATAAGGAATTTCGATGAGCGATGTGGCGATGAAGCCTCAGGGCGAACTCACACTGCGGACGCAGGCCATGCCCGGCGACGCCAACGCGGCGGGCGATATTTTCGGCGGCTGGGTGATGTCGCAGATGGATATTGCGAGCGGCATTCGTGCGGCGGAACGGGCCCGGGCGAGGGTGGTGACGGCGGCCGTGAAGGAAATGGCGTTCCGCAAGCCGGTCAAGATTGGCGATACGCTGGGTGTATTCACCAGGATCGAGAAGATCGGCCGGACGTCGATCACACTGAAGGTGGAAGCCTGGGTGCGCAGGTATCTGACGCAGGAGCTGGAGAACGTGACCAGCGCAGAGTTCGTGATGGTTGCGTTGGACGCCATGGGGCGCCCAACGCCAATTCCAGAAGAGGCTTAATCCCAGTTCTCTTCTTGCGTATCGAGCCGCTTGGCGATGACGCGGTCGATACGGCGGCCATCAAGGTCGACGATTTCAAAGTGCCAGCCGAGCGCCTCGACCACTTCGCCGGTGCGTGGCATTTCCTGCGTATAGGAAAGCAGGAAGCCAGCCAGCGTCGCGTAGCTGTGGTCAGGCGGAAGGCGGATGCCCAGCTGGTCGGCCATTTCGTCGACCGGCATCAGGCCGGGCAGCAGCCACGAGCCATCGGCACGCTGCACGATGTCAACGTCATCCTCGTCAAGGTCCGATCGGAAAACGCCAGCGATGGCTTCCAGAATGTCGGCGGGCGTGATGAGGCCTTCGAAAGAGCCGTACTCATCATGCACCAGCGCCATTGGCACCTCGGCCTCGCGCAGGGTCTCCAGCGCGTCAAGCGCATCGATGAAGTCGAGCACCACCGGAGCGGGACGTAGATATTCTCGCAGGTTCAACGGCTTGCCGGAAAGTTCTGCCGTCAGAAGTTCGCGCGTGTTGATCACGCCGAGCAGCTGTTCAATCGAACCGTCACCGGCCGGCAGGCGCGTGTGTTCGGTGTTCCGCAGCGTCTCCATGGCGGCCTCGGCATCGGCATTGATGTCGATCCATTCCACTTCGCCACGTGGCGTCATGATAGCGCGAGCCTTGCGGTCGGCAAGGCGCATGACGCCTGAGATCATCTGCTTCTCGGCCGTCTCGATCGTACCGGAGCGCTCGGCCTCGGCTATCAGGCTGCGGATCTCCTCGTCGGTCACACGCTGCGAATCGTCCTGACTTTGACCAAGAGCAGCGAGCACCAGGCGGCCCGACATATCGAGCAGCCATACGAGTGGGAGGGCAACCTTGGAAAGACCCAGCATGAACGGCGCGACCCAGATCGCGATGTCCTCGGCTTTCTTGAGTGCGATCTGCTTGGGCACGAGTTCGCCTGCCACCAGTGAAACATAGGTGATGACGGCAACGACGAGACCGACACCTGCCGGGTTGGCGACGGCGGGGGAGAGACCGATGTGCATCAGCCATTCACTGAGGCGCACACCGAGGGTTGCACCCGAGAAGGCGCCGGAGAGCACGCCAACGAGCGTGATGCCGATCTGCACGGTGGAAAGGAAACGGCCTGGGTCTTCGGCTAGCCGCAGCGCCTTGGTTGCGGCCTTTTCGCCTTGCTCAGCCCGGGATTGCAGCCGGGCAGGGCGGGCAGAAACCACTGCCAGTTCAGACATGGCCATGAAGCCGTTGAAAAGAATGAGAAGAAGAAGAATCGCAATCTCAATTGCGAACATTGGGTCTCTCTGAGGTGTCCACGCGATGGTGCGCTAGTTATACACTTAGTGCATTGCCAGATAGAACGCTACCGGCAGGCCCGATATCCATTGCGACGGTTTTTGATGTCGAAATGGAAGTGGTTTGCGTGGTCCTTGTTGTAGCCAGGCCCGAGCACCGTCGTGAAATAATCGCACCCTTCGGCACGCACCTTGTTGAGCAGTCCGCGCTGGCGGAAGGCAAAGAAGCCAGGCTTGCGGACATCGATCGTGCGGCCGTTGTTGAGCGTGATCGCCATGATGTCGAGCGCGTTTCCGGTCGAATGTTCGGACGCGACGGAGGAGCCGGCGATCTTGCGGCAGGAGTAGCCGGACCCTTGGCGTATGCTCTTGATGCCGGAGAAATAACGCATGCGGGCGGAGGGCGCGAGCTCACGCTTCGTCCACAGGGCAAAGCTTGCCGCCATCTCACAATTCAGTGTCACGGCAGGCTTGATCTCGATGCCGCCGGAAAGCGCGCTCACTTTAATTGGATGGTCGATCCGGCAGGCTCCACCTTCATCGATCGGATCGAGCTCGCGGAACTTCACGCCAAGCCGCTTCAGCTGCTTGCGGCAGTCCACTTCGTCAGCGGAGAGAACCGATTGCGGGATCGGCGACATCATCGTCGGGTAGGCAACAGAGCTGGCGGGCGGGACGTGGACGAGGGTGCTCGTCATGCCCGCGTTCGAGACGTTGAGACCCGCGGAGGGGCGCAGCAGGTCATCGACCGAGCATCCAGCGATCGCGCCGCTTGCGAGCAGCGCCAATCCAACCACGGCACCCCGACGGATAATCGGCTTGATGTTGAAGAGACTGTCTTTGGTGAAGCTGCGCATTGCCACGGAAAGGCCCCTGACCGCCAGCGCGGTCCCTATAACTTGTTATGGGGCAAAATAGGGGGGAAGGGTAAACGAAAGCTCATCACGCCCGTTCACCCCTATGGCAAAAGCATGATTGTTATGGACTAGGACGTGGACTCATAAACTTTAGCACCACATTCTTGTGGCGACGAGCTTTACGGCAGCGAGGTAGTTTTCGGGGCGCTTGTCATACCGGGTTGCGATGCCTCGAAACTGCTTGATCCGATTGAAGAACCGTTCCACGAGATTGCGCTGCCGATAGACCCAGCGCGAGAACACGAAGGAACCCTTGCGATTACTTTTCGGTGGGATGTTGGCCCAGGCTTTTCGCTCGGCGGCCTTGGCCCGAATGGCGTTCGTGTCATAGCCCTTGTCGGCCAGGAGGATGCTCCCTTCGCCAAGCTCATCCGTCAGCGCGTCAGCTTCGGCACAGTCGGCAATCTGTCCGCCAGTCAGACGCAGATTGACCGGGCGACCTTCGGCATCGACGAGCGCGTGGATTTTGCTCGTAAGCCCGCCGCGGGAACGTCCCATGCCACCATCGTCTCCATCCCTTTTTTTCCTATGGCCGCATGCTGGTGAACGCGAACACAGGTCGAGTCGATCATGACGATATCGCCATCGTAAGCCTCTGACACCGCGGCCAGAAGCCGATCCCAGACCCCGGCCTTCCGCCAGCGGACGAAGCGGTTGTAACAGGTCGTCGGCGGGCCGTAACGTTCCGGGATCTCCGCCCAGGGAGAGCCCGTGCGGAACCGCCAGAGAATGCCATTCAGCACCCGCCGATCATCGACGCGGGGAACGCCCCTTGGCTTGTTGGGCAACAACGGCGATATGATAGACCATTCGCGGTCAGTCAGTTCGTAGCGACGACGCGTCATCAAGTGCTTCCTTATTTCGAAGCCTTGAATCACCGCCACCGTTAAATGCCAAGAACTTTTATGAGTTTACGCTGTAGGAAACCGCCTGTCTGCTGCGCAGCGCCGGAATGACTTCCACCATCAGGATGGCGGCGAAGATCAGCCCGCAGCCCATCAGGCCGGATGGAGGCACGCGGTCGCCGAGGAAGATCGCGCCGAAGATGGCCGCGAACACCGCCTCGGTTGAAAGCAGCAGGGCAGCCTGCGGCGTGGTCGTGTGGCGCTGGGCGATGACCTGCAGTGTGAAGGCGATGCCGCCGGAGAATACGCCGGCATAGATGATTTCCGTGCTCGCGGCCTGGATAGCCACTAGGCTGATCGGCTCGAGGAAGAGCGCCAGCAGCAGTCCCAGCGCGCCGGTGATGCCAAACTGCGTGACGGCGAGCGTGATGGGCCGCCCCGTATGCGAAGCGCTGCGGGAGATGAAGAATACCTGCAGCGCCCAGATGCAGGCGCAGAGGATCGTCAGCCAGTCGCCCTGGCTCAAGCCGGATAGTGCGTTGCCGCCCGAGAGCAGCCAGATGCCGACGAGTGCAAAGAGCGCCGATGGCCAGACGATCGGGTTCGGCCATTGCCGGTAGAGAATGACGCCGACGAAGGGCACCAGCACCACATAGAGGCCGGTCAGAAAGCCGGAGTTGGTCACCGTCGTGGTGAGAAGACCCATTTGCTGGGCGCCCATGCCGCCGAACATGAAGATGCCGATCAGGCCGAACATCCGCCAGTCTTCTGCCTTGAGCGTCGTCTCCGCCTTTTTCCCTTCCCGGATGGCGAACGGCAGAATCAGGATGAAGGCGAGCAGGAACCGCGTTCCGATGAACAGGAACGGGCCAATCGCATTCATGGCGTTTGACTGCGCGACAAACCCCATGCCCCAGAGCGCTCCTGCAAGAAGAAGCAAAAGGTTGGCTTGATAACGTGGCATGGGAGGAATTCTTCTGATGGTGAACGGGATGCGATTGCATAGCGGATGTGGCAGCGCTGAGATAGCCGACACAAACGCGCATTGCCAGCGGCCAGGATATCCCTCCCGGGCGTACAAAAAAATTGCTGATGAAAATCCGGCAAAGCTTGTTATATTAGCACCGAGTGGATGAACGGTTCCGATGCCAATGGTTCGGACCGTTTTCTTTTTGTGTGTCGTCGCATGCGCAGTGGAGTGCGCGGCGGTCAGAAAAGGTGATGCAGATATGAACAAAGTCCCGATGACTCTGCCTGGCTATGAAGCTCTGAAGGAAGAGCTCCGCTGGCGTCAACAGGAAGAGCGTCCGCGCATCATCGACGCAATTTCGGAAGCGCGGGCTCATGGCGATTTGTCCGAAAACGCTGAGTACCATGCCGCAAAGGAGGCCCAGAGCCTCAACGAAGGCCGTATCGGCGAGCTTGAAGACTACATCGCACGCGCCGAAGTCATCGACGTGAAGAAGCTTTCCGGCGATACGGTGAAGTTTGGTGCGACAGTCGTTCTCGTCGACGAAGATACCGAGGAAGAGAAGAAGTACCAGATCGTTGGCGATCAGGAAGCTGACGTGAAGGCTGGCCGCATCTCGATCTCTTCGCCGATCGCCCGTGCGCTGATCGGCAAGGCTGTCGGTGACACCATCGAAGTCAACGCGCCCGGCGGCGCGCGCGGCTACGAACTCATCCGGATCGACTACATCTGATCATGAACATTGAAGGCGAGGCGGGCGTGAGGGGAGCAGAACCTGTTTCCGGCACGCCTGCTGTGCGCCGGATCTATGTCATTGCTACCAATTTCAAGCAGCGGCTGTCCGGCGTCACCAGCACCATAATCCAGTTGCTGCCGCTTCAGGCGCGCATGATCGGCATTGCCGCGCTCGGCCCTGGGCTTCCCTCAAACCTTCCGAAGCTGAAGTGGTGGCAGGTCCCCGGCCTGCTGTTGCGCCCGGAAGGCAGGCCCTTCCGGATCTGGCATGCGCGGCGCAATCCCGAAATGCTCGCAGGCATCCTGCTCAAATACCTCTTTCGAGCACCGCTGAAGCTCGTCTTCACCTCCGCTTCGCAGCGCCATCATACAGGTTACACGCGCTGGCTGATCCGGCGGATGGACGCGGTGATTGCCACCAGCAACAAGTCCGCGCGTTACCTGAAGGTGCCCAACACGGTCATCATGCATGGCGTGGATGTTGAGCGCTTCTCGCCGCCTGCAAACAAGGCGGAAGCGATCAGCGCCGTGGGTCTTGATCCCGCGCAGAAATACGTCGGCTGCTTCGGCCGTGTGCGTCATCAGAAGGGCACCGACCTCTTCGTAGACACGATGATCTGTCTGCTGCCGCAGCGTCCGGGCTGGACCGCCATCATCACCGGACGGACGACGCCGAACCATGCTTCGTTCGAGGCGGAATTGCGCGCCCGCATCGAAGCGGCTGGTCTCAGCGATCGCATCCGGTTTCTCGGTGAGCAGAAGAACATCCCCGACTACTATCGCGTCCTGTCATTGTTCGTGGCGCCGCAGCGCTGGGAAGGCTTCGGCCTGACGCCGCTTGAGGCGATGTCGACCGGCGTGCCGGTTGTTGCTGCCGACGTTGGTGCGTTTTCGGAGCTGATCGAACCCGGTGTCACAGGTGAGATCATCCCCCCTGACGAGCTGGAAGCCATGGTGGCAGCGACTGCGCGCTGGATGGATGACGAGGACCGCCTTGCTAGGGCCTCGAAAGCAGCCTTGGACTTGATCCGCTCGAAGTTTCGCCTGGAAGGTGAGGCTGCGAAAATCCTCGATGTCTACAACGGACTCTGGCAGGCGAAATGAAGATCGAAGCTTTCATCATCCACCTGAAGAGAGCAGAGGCCCGGCGGCCGCAGGTGGATGAATTGATCCGCCAGCTGGCGCCTTTGCCTGCTCATATCCTGGATGCGGTGGATGGGAAGGCGATGTCTCCCCAGGCTTTGAACGCATCCTATCGGCCAAACCTCTTGCAGCCCACTTATCCTTTTGAGTTGAGGCCGACTGAAGTTGCCTGTTTCCTTTCGCATCGAAAGGCCTGGGCCGAGATCGTCGATCGTAAGCTCGATGCAGGTCTCGTCATCGAGGATGACGTCAGCCTTGTGCCGGAAGTGTTTGAAGAAGCGCTGAAGCTGGCCAAGACCCTTTGCGATGGTTCCCCGCAGTACATACAGTTCGGACTGCGGGAGCCTCAGGGCAGGATGACCGGGGTGGCAGCCGATGGAAATGTCCGCATCCTGCGCCCGGAGATTGTCATGCTGGGCGCACAGGCCCAGTTGATTTCCTATGAGGCTGCAAAGCGCTTGCTGGCACATTCGGAAATGTTCGACAGACCCATTGATGTACTGGTTCAGATGTTCTGGCTGACCGGCGTTGATCCTTGTGGGGTTGCCCCGGTTTCTATCGTTGCGCGCCACAACCAGCTCGGTGGGACCACCATTCACGCCAGGAAGAGCCTTTCTGAAAAAATCTGGCGCGAGTGGAGCCGATTCCGCCATCGCAGCATTATGAAGAAACTGTCCAGGCAGCATCGCGGTGAGGCGTCGACTTCCCGCTAGTGCGTGGGTTGTCGCACTACCCTTTGGAGTCTCATAATTGCATACATACCTGATCAATCTGGACCGCGCACCTGAACGCCTTCAGCGTATGAACGGGGAATTTGCACAGCTCGGGCTGGAATTCATCCGTGTCGCGGGTGTGGATGGAGCACAGCTGTCGGACGAGGAGATCAAGCGCTATCAACCCGAGGCTGGCACCTTTGGATTGCTGTCGCGTGGAGAGGTCGGCTGCTTCATGAGCCACCGGCTGTGCTGGCAGGCTATCGCCGATGGACCTTCAGAATTCGGAGCAGTGTTTGAGGATGACATTCTGGTCAGCCCCCGCGCTGCCGAACTGCTGAAGAACATCGACTGGATCCCTGCCGATGCGGATATCGTGAAGCTCGATGCAGCGCCCTTTGCAACCTTCATCGACCGCCATCGGATCGCCCTGCCGGAAGGAACAGGGCTTCATCGCTTGTGCTTCAACCACTATTGCGCCGGCGGTTACATCTTGAGCAGGACGGTGGCTGCTCGGCTGTTGAAAGAGACCGAAATCTTCACGGCTCCGGTCGATGAGGTCATGTTCAACGTCGTTTCGCCGATTTTCCACGACCTGCAGATCTATCAGATGGTCCCGGCAATCTGCACCCAGGAACGCTACGTCCTGCCGCCCGATACGATCGAGGGACCCGAGAGCTACATCGAAAACATCGGCAACAGGAAGTTCAAGGGCCGGCTTAAGCGCAGAAAGAAGGTCCTCCGCGAACTCTACTCAGGCCTGAACCGGATCGGCACATGGGTCGGTATCCGGCAGCGGCTGATTGTTAAATACGACCTTCCTTACTGTGAGGGCGTTTAGCCCTCTCAGATCTAGTCGATCGCCACCAGTCCCTCATCCTTGACCTGGCGAATGGTGAGCGCTGTGCGCACGGTATCCACGTTCGGCGTGGAGGTGAGCTGATCAATCACGAAGGTCTGGAACGTGATGAGGTCAGGCGCCACGCAATGCAGGATGAAATCGGAATCGCCCGACACCATCCAGGCGCGACGCACGATCGGCCAGGCCTTCGCCTTCTCGGAAAAGATCTTCAGCTCGGCTTCAGACTGATGGTTCAGGCCGATGAGACAAAAGGCCACGACGTCGAACCCGAGAGCAGGACTGTTCAGAAGTGCGCGATAGCCACGAATGATGCCGCTTTCTTCCAGCCATTTCACCCGGCGCAGGCAGGGCGGAGCGGAGATCCCGACCCGGCGTGAAAGTTCGACATTCGTAATTCGCCCGTTGTTCTGCAGTTCCTTCAAAATTTTCCAGTCGATGGCGTCCAGATCGGCCTTCAACGGCATAGAAGCCTCACTTTTCCTGCATAGCAGGGCGAATCTATCCTTGTTCAGTTCCGGAAGCTAAGGCATGTGGAGCCCCGAGCCAATAAGCCCCGCGCAACCGGCTTTTCCACAGCTATGCACGCGCATGCTACCTTCTGCCAGAACTATTGGATTTCCTTGCCACGCCTTGTAACAGAGGATGTGGAATACTTAACTGATAGCGGCCCGCTAGAACCCGTGCGAAAGGAACAAAAACATGACAACGCGTCACGCTCCTGTCCTCATTATTGGATCGGGCCCGGCGGGATACACGGCGGCGATCTATGCAGCACGCGCAATGCTGAAGCCGCTTATCGTGGCCGGTCTGGAGCAGGGCGGTCAGCTGATGATTACAACGGATGTGGAAAACTATCCGGGTTTCGCCGAGCCGATTCAGGGTCCCTGGCTCATGGATCAGATGCGCCAGCAGGCCGAGCACGTTGGCGCCGAGATCGCGCACGACCTGATCGTCGACGCTGACATTTCGTCGCGTCCGTTCAGGCTCACGGGTGACTCCGGCACGGTCTACACCGCCGACGCGCTGATCATCGCCACGGGTGCGAAGGCGAAGTGGCTCGGCATTCCGTCCGAGCAGACCTTCATGGGTTACGGCGTTTCAGCCTGCGCCACCTGCGACGGCTTCTTCTATCGCGGCAAGGACGTGATCGTCGTCGGCGGTGGCAACACGGCTGTCGAAGAGGCGCTCTACCTCGCCAACATCGCGCGCAAGGTCACCATCGTACACCGCCGTGACGAGTTCCGTTCCGAGCGCATCCTGCGGGAGCGCCTGTTGCAGAAGGACAATGTCGAGGTTCTGTGGGACTCCGTCGTGGAGGAGATCGTGGGTGACACCAGTCGCGCCCCGCTGCCGCCGTCCGTCACCGGTATTCGCATAAGGAATGTGAAGACGAACGAGCTGACTGAACTTTCCACCCATGGTGTGTTCGTTGCGATCGGTCATGCTCCGGCGGTCGACCTCTTCGAGGGCAAGCTGAAGCAGAAGCCCGGCGGCTATCTCTGGACTGAACCGAACTCCACCCGCACCAGCGTCGAGGGCGTCTTTGCTGCGGGCGACGTGGCAGACGATGTATTCCGTCAGGCGGTCACTGCTGCAGGCCTGGGATGCATGGCAGCCCTGGAAGTCGAGCGATATCTGGCCGAGGTGGAAACGGTACGGGAAGCAGCAGAATAATCATTGCCTCAGCGGATGCCGGTTGAAAGCATTTTGCGCTTGGATGGGTCAGTCGGCATCTGGCAACAGCAACAAACAAGAAGCAGGACGTCACTAGAAAGTCAGCAATAGACGCGTGACGTTCGCCATAATCACAGAGGGAAACAGGCGTTGGATTGGGATAAGCTTAGGGTATTTCACGCGGCCGCTTCGGCTGGCTCTTTCACACATGCTGCAGAGGTATTGCACCTTTCTCAATCGGCCATCTCACGCCAGGTAGGCGCGCTGGAGCAGGAAGTTGGTGTTCCGCTGTTCCACCGGCATGCCCGCGGCCTCGTCCTGACGGAGCAGGGGGAGATCCTTTTCCGCACCGCGCATGAAGTCTTGATGAAGCTCGAGAGCGTCAAGATGCGCCTTTCCGAGACCAAGGACCGGCCGTCCGGCACGCTCCGCGTCTCCACCACGGTCGGTCTTGGCACCGGCTGGCTGGCCGAGCGTGTACCGGAGTTCGGCGAGCTCTATCCGGACATCCAGCTGCAGCTGATCCTCGATGACGACGAGCTCGATCTGACGATGCGCCAGGCCGACTGCGCCATCCGCATGCGCCAGCCCCAGCAGCCGGATCTGATCCAGCGCAAGATGTTTACGGTGCACTTCCACCTCTATGTCGCGCCGTCCTATATCAGTCGCTATGGCAAGCCCAGTTCCGTCGATGACCTTGACCGTCACCGCCTGGTGATCTTCGGCGAGACGGTTCCGCCGCACCTGAGCGACATGAACTGGCTGGAGACGGCTGGTCGCCCTGAGGGTTCGAAGCGCCCCACCGCGCTGCAGATCAACAGCATTCCTGCCATAAAGCTCGCCGTCCAGCGTGGCGCCGGCATCGCCATCCTGCCGGACTACGTAGTCGACGAAAACAGCGGGCTGGTCCAGGTTATGCCGGAGACGGAAGTACCGTCCTTCGACACCTATTTCTGCTATCCGGATGCGATGAAAAATCAGGCAAAGCTGCAAGTTTTTCGGGATTTTCTCATTTCGAAATCGCGCAGCTGGTCATTCTGACGCAGGAAAATACCGTAAACAACGATTTTTCCTTTGCCAGAAAGCTAAGACACCGGTTCCTCTAATGTTCGCTAAGTATATAATAAAACATAATATTTTTGCATCAAAATCGCATGGCTAGCTCGGTGCTTTTCCATTCTAATGCAAAAATGCATGGCTGAATTGCGCAACCTAGTGCTTGTTATTTAATCAGATCGAGCCCATATGAGGGGCACTCACGGAGGTGTTCTCCTCCCATTTTCCTCCGCGAGTGTTCCCCTCTGGAGGTTTTGCCTAACGGCACTCCAATAAACTCAAGCCGGGTCATTTGATCCGGCTCTTTTTTTGCCTGAAGCAATTTCAGGAAAAGTGGGCACCGGTTTTCCGTCCGGAATTGCGACCGTCAGATGTCCGTTCTTCAATATCAGGCAGCTGTCTTCCCCTGAGCAGCAAGCACATCATCGGCCAGTCGTCCGGTCAACTCAGCCATATGGTCGAGTTGCGCACGGTACGTGGCAGCTCCGGCGGTGGCCGAACGAAGTTCGATGATGAGGTTGCCCATCTCGGCTTCCGGTACGAGCGCCTCGACAACATCCCAACCGGCAAGGTCCGTACGCGTCTCGAAGCCCATGATCTGGCCGCGCCGCTGCGACAGGATCGCGGTCACACGCGCGGTAGCCTCGGATGGTGTGTCCACCTGCACCTTCAGGATCGGCTCGAGCAGCACCGGACCTGCAAGCGGCAGTCCCTCGCGCATGGCAAGTTTCGCTGCCATCTGGAAAGCCATATCCGACGAGTCGACCGTGTGATAGGAGCCGTCGGCCAGATTGACCTTTATGTCCACCACGGGGAAGCCAAGCGGACCCCGCTGCAGAGCTTCACGCACGCCGGTCTCCACGGAGGGGATGTACTGCTTCGGCACTACGCCACCAGTGATGGTCTCGGTGAACTCGAAACCGCTGCCACGGAGCAGGGGGCTGATCTGCAGGACGACATCACCGAATTGGCCATGACCGCCCGACTGCTTCTTGTGCCGCCCGCGCTGCGTCACCTCGCGACGGATCGTCTCCAGATAGGGCACGACGGGCGGACGCATGTCGACGTTGATCTGGTAGCGGCCTTCAAGCATCGACTTGGCGTTCCGCAGGTGCATTTCGCCCTGGCCGGCAAGCAGCGTCTCGCCCGTTTCCCGCCGTTGGATGATGGCGAGCGACGGATCCTCCTCGATCAGCTTCTGCAGGCAGACTGACAGCTTTGCCTCATCCTTGCGGTCGGTGGGACGCACCGCCATGGAGAACACCGGATCCGGTCGCTTGAGCTCGATGACGCGCTCCACGGCGTTCTTACCGGAGCAGAGCAGATCCCCGGTATTGGCGCGATCGAGCTTGCCGAGCGCGACGATCTCGCCTTCCGCAGCCGACGGCACCTTGGTCTGCTCCTTGCCGTTCATCCTGTAGATGCCGGAGACACGTCCAATCGACCCGAGTTCCGTCCCGTCGCTCACCTGACCGGCGAGCACGCGGGCGATGGAAACCTTGCCGCCGTGGCCGGTGTGCAGAGTCTTCATCACCTGCATCAACGCGGAGCCATTGCTTTCGACGCCCAGCCTCTCGCGGGTTGCCGTGACATCCGGAGCGTCGTGCCGAAGCGCCTTGAGGAGGCGGAGGACACCATGGCCCTTCTCGGCATTCCCGATCAGCACAGGCGTGACGGAACCTTGGCGGAGGTCTGCAGCCAGATCATTGAAGATTGCGTCTTTGGGTGGCTCGATTTCCTCCAGCAGCTGCTCCATCAGGACATCATCCTGATCGGCGAGCGTCTCGAGCATGGAATAGCGCGCCTCAATTTCCCGCGCCTTTTCCTCGTCTGGAATGGGAGCGATCTCGCTTGGTGCATGCTCCTGATAGATGTAGGCCCGCTCGAGGGCGAGATCGATCGATCCGACCACGATGCCATCCTTGCGCAGCGGGATCTGCCGGAGCAGGAGAGGGGTAGAACTGACAGGTTGCAGCGTCTTCAGCGTCTCGCGTACGCCAGCCGAGCTCTTGTCGATCTTGTTGAGGAACAGGATACGCGGAATGCCAAGCGCCTCCAGCTCCCGCAACATCAGCTGCAGCTGCGGCAGCTTCTTGTCATCTGCGTCTGCGACCACCACCGCCACGTCAGCGGCAGCAACCACAGGCGGAGCTTCCTGGGAAAATTCCACCGAGCCGGGACAATCGATGAAGGTCATGCTCTCGCCCATGAAACTTGTTGTGGCGAAACTTGCCTCTGTGCTCATTGATCGGGGGGATGCTTGGTTGCCGTTGGGCTGCGCCTGTGCGCCGGTCCGGGCTAGAATTGCGTCGAAAAGCGTACTCTTGCCGCTTTCCAAGGGGCCCACAATGGCAATGCATTTGGGCCCGGTAAATCTCGTGCTCGCACGGTTTTCCATGCCGACGACCTCCTCTCCAGCGTTAGCCGAGCGGCGGCCGGCCCCTTCAGCCGTCGCACATTCCGAGGGTGCTTCTGTGGCACATCCTTGCAGTTATCGTCCCATGACGGGCGAAAGAGAGCAAGCGGGAAAAGGAAGAGCTTCCGAGAGGCAAAGAAAAAGCCGCCGCGGGATCGCTCCCGGGCGGCTCGTTTCTGAATTTGCGAAGATTAGCGCAGTGACGCAGCGAAGCGCTGGATACGCTTGCAGGCCTCTTCCAGCAGCTCTTCCGACGTGGCGTAGGAGATGCGGAAGTTCGGTCCAAGGCCGAAGGCGGAACCGTGAACGACGGCAACCTGCTCGCTCAGGAGAAGTTCGGTCACGAAGTCTTCGTCGGTCTCGATAACCTTGCCGCTCTCCGTCTTCTTGCCGATCAGGCCAGCGCAGGACGGGTAGACGTAGAACGCGCCTTCCGGCGTCGGGCAGTTGATGCCGGTAGCCTGGTTCAGCATGGAGACAACCAGGTCGCGGCGCGACTGGAAGATCGCCTTGTTCTTGGCCACAAAGTCCTGCGGTCCATTGAGCGCCTCGACGGCAGCCCACTGGGAAACGGAGCTGGTGCCCGAGGTCTGCTGGCTCTGGATCTTGTCCATGGCCTTGATCAGCTCGATCGGACCAGCAGCATAGCCGATGCGCCAGCCGGTCATTGCGTAGGCCTTGGACACACCGTTCATGGTGAGCGTGCGGTCGATAAGCTTCGGCTCCACCTCGGCGATCGTGCGGTACTGGAAGTCACCGTAGATCAGGTGCTCGTACATGTCGTCGGTCAGAACCCAGACCTGCGGATGCTTCAGCAGCACGTCGGCGATCACCTTGAGCTCGTCGCCCGTGTAGGCAGCGCCTGAGGGGTTCGACGGCGAGTTCAGGATCAGCCACTTGGTCTTCGGCGTGATCGCAGCTTCGAGCGCCTCAGCCTTCAGCTTGAAGTTGTCTTCGAGCGTCGTCTGGGCGAACACCGGGGTACCACCGCAGAGCGCGACCATTTCCGGGTAGCTCACCCAGTACGGCGAGGGGATGACGACTTCATCGCCCGGGTTCAGCGTCGCCATCAGCGCGTTGAACAGGATGTGCTTGCCGCCGGTGCCGACGATCGTCTGCGTCCAGTCGTAGTCGAGGTTGTTCTCGCGCTTGAACTTGGCGGCGATGGCTTCGCGCAGCGGCTTGATGCCCGAGACAGGCGTGTACTTTGTCTCACCCCGGCGGATTGCGGCGATCGCTGCTTCCTTGACGTTGTCAGGCGTATCGAAATCCGGCTCGCCCATCTCCAGGCCGATCACTTTCAGACCCTGTGCTTCCAGCTCGCGTTTTTTCTGGGAAACGGCGATGGTGGCAGAAGGCTTCACACGTGAGAGGGCATCGGCAAGGAAAGCCATGATAAGGAGCTCCATAGGGATTGTTACGCTCGCCGCGAAATGTGCCTGCTCGCGGACGACGCCTTAATGTATGATCATGGGCAAAACCGCAAGTGTCTGTTAAGAGGTCAATGCATTAACGCAGGGTCAATTGTTCGGTGGCATAGTGGAATGATTGAAATTAAGACCGATCTGACCATGAAGCCCTACTCATTCTTTTTCGGCATTTTCAGCTGCTCGGAGTTTTCGCGATTGGCGTGGTGCTGACGATGGCATCTGGCAGGCTCCTTCCCGACGATATTCTGAATGCAATCCACGTGGACGAGGTCGGTCTTGAGACGGGCCTCTACGGGGATTTCCGGCTGCGTACGATCTATCATCCGATCTTCCTGCGCGAGGGCAGGGAGGCGGCTGTGCCGTGGGGCGTTGAGGGGCGTGTCCAGGCAATGCTTGGCAGCAAGCCATTCCCGGACGAGGCTTTTCGCGCCAGCACGGACACCGACGACGAACCCATGGTTGCCGCGCTGCGCGGTCTCCTGCCGATGCGCAACTATCTGAACCTCGGCATCGATGGCCTGGCGATGCTCGTAAGCTTCGAGTCGCCGGTCTACCGGAGAACCGAGACGGCGGTGGCCTGCATGGATGCGCTCGTCCAGGCGATTGCCGATGTCTGGGTCGAGCCTTCGCTGGTCTACTTTGCGGTTGGCAACGAGGTGACGGAGGACATCTTCACCAGTATCGCGCTGGAACTGAAGTTCCGTGGACTCCAGACTGCTCTGAGCGACTTCGGCACCGAGCAGGCCTCGCTTTCTCGGCTGGAGACGCTGGGGCCGAAAGTGGTGAAGCTGGAAAGCAGCATGTTCGCGCGGCTCGCCGGCGTGCCCATTGCGGTGCGCCTGATGACATCGATCGTCGAGCGCCTGCAGCGGGACGGGCGGCAGGTTCTGATCACCGGCATCGAGACGGCGGACCAGCTCCGCGTCGCGGTGGACATGGGCGCGAACCTGCTTGAAGGAAGCCTGCTGCGCGCGGCTCGCCAGGCGGGTGTCGTGATGGACATGTCGCCTGTCAATCTCGCAGCGCTCCTGTCAGGCAGCGAGAACGTCGTACGCTTCATCTCGACGGCGCGCGGCCAGCGTGACATGCCTCAACAGCGCTGATCAATCGCATCAGATTTACTCATTGGCTGCCTGGGCCCGCGTAACTTATCCTCCGCAATGATAGCGGAGGGATGAGCCAGTGAAACTCTACAGCATGATCGACAGCGGCAACTCCTATAAGGTGCGGTTGCTGCTTGCAAAACTGGTCCTTCCCTATGAGCACATCGCCACAAGCTCACGCGATGGCTCGACCAGGACCCCTGAATTTCTGGCCAGGAACCCGATCGGCAAGGTGCCGCTGCTTGAACTGGACGACGGCCGGTTTCTGGCAGAGTCCAATGCGATCCTGCTCTATCTGGCCGACGGATCGCCCTTTATACCCGAGGATCGCTACGACCGGGCGAAGCTCTACCAGTGGCTGTTCTTTGAACAATACAGCCACGAGCCGAATGTCGCGGTTCGCCGTGCGCTGAAGACCTATCCTGAGCGGGCAGAGCAGGCCACGCCCGAGCGTTTGGCCCAGACCCTTGCCGGCGGCAATCACGCGCTCAGCGTCATGGAACAGCAGCTGAAGAAGACGCCGTTCCTGGTTGGCCATGCGCTGACCGCCGCCGACATCTCGCTCTATGCCTATACGCACGATGCGGAGGTGGGCGGGTTCAACCTGGGCGATTATCCGGCGGTCACTGCCTGGCTCGAGCGCGTTGCCGCTGAGCCTCGTCATGTGCCGATGCGTGACCCTCGGATACTGGCTGCGGATCGCGTCAGGATAAGCTAGGCTGACTGCTGCAGCAGCGCGTCCATAGAGGCCGCGTGATCCCGCTCTGCCTGCGCCGTCGCGCGCAGGATCGAGTTCAGCTCGTCCATGTCGACATAGAAAGCGCGGACGAGATGAGTCGGGATGAGGTCCTCATCGATTCCGGCTGCCATTAACTTCTGCACTGCGGAGGCAAGCTGCTCGCGCTCGGTTAGGCGTAGCTTGAGACTGTCCGTACGGCTGTAGCCCATCGTCTCTATCCGTTTCACATACAGTAAAATCAGTGATTTAGCTCGCGTCCCGTGGTCTTCTCGGGTGCAGGATGACTATAGTTAAAGATGGTTAGCAGAAAGTGAATTCAAGAATGGGGCGAACATCTGCCATAAATTGGCGTTGCCACGTTAAGGGGCGAGTTGATTTGCCTGTTACAGAGAGCACCCTGCCGCGCACCATTTTGTGCGGGCTTGCAGGGAAAACTTTGAACAGGTTAAAAACCGATTCACCCGGACGTATTTCGCCGGGCAGGGGAAACGATTTGGGAGCTACGGTTTGACGCCTCGTACATTCTATTGCCGCGCCGCTGTGATTTCGCTTGTAAGTGCATTTCTAGGTGCGTGCAGTAGTACGACGGGTGGTCTTGATGTGATCGCGACCGATCTTCCCGTGAAGGAAAGCGCTTCCACACCTTCCCAAACCGCTGCAGCCACACCGGGCAACAAGTCTGCCAAGGCGCGCAAGCCTGAGGCTGCCAAGACCGAGGCTACCAAGGTCGCTGAGACTGACGCAGCTGCACCACAGGCAAACCTGGTGGTTGCTCAGGCTGATGTGGCGAAGTCCGGTGAGGGAAATCGGGCTGTCGCTGAGGCGGTTGCCGAAGCTGCCGCCAATGATCGCGTAGCTGCCGCGGTGGATGCAGCAGAAACGTCCCAGCAGGTTGCCGTCGCTTCGCTCGATGCATCCGTGACATCCGCTCTCCCCACGCCGCGCCCCAGCCTTGCCGTCCAGGCTTCGGAAGTGCCGGTGAACGCCTTTGCCGAGCAGAAGAACACCGCTCCGCTTGCTACTGTTGCACTTGAGCCTGCGCCGAGCGGCAAGGCTGTCGCTGCCAACAGCCCTGAGCTTCATGCGCTGATCTCCCGCTATGCGGCACACTACCAGGTTCCGGAATCGCTCGTTCGCCGCGTCGTGAAGCGCGAGAGCAATTTCGATCCGACCGCCCGCAACAAGATCTACTGGGGCCTGATGCAGATCCGGCACGATACCGCCCGCACCATGGGCTATACCGGCGCTCCGCACGGCCTGCTCGATGCTGAAACCAACCTGAAATACGCGGTAAAGTACCTTCGCGGCGCCTACCTGACGGCCGGCGGCAATGAGGATCAGGCGGTTCGCTTCTATTCCCGTGGCTATTACTATGATGCCAAGCGCAAGGGTCTGCTGCAGGTTACCGGCCTGCGTCCCTGAGGTGTTGCGCCCTTGGGGCCTTCACATATGTTTGGTTATCCAACAAAAAGCGGCATTACACCGCTATTTTCGGGGTTCCTAACGGAACCTCCATTGCCTATAAGGCTCGCTTAGCCCCCATACGAATTCGCTCCCGGCGGCTCCTCCCTTTTTCGGTGAGGTGTTTTCGCCTGAGCCACTAACGGACGCTAAAGACATGCCCAAACGTACCGACCTTAAGTCGATCCTGATAATCGGGGCCGGCCCCATCGTCATCGGCCAGGCCTGCGAGTTCGACTACTCCGGCACCCAGGCCGTAAAGGCGCTGAAGGAAGAGGGCTACCGCGTCATCCTTGTCAATTCCAATCCGGCCACCATCATGACCGATCCGGAATTGGCCGATGCGACCTACATCGAGCCGATCACGCCGGAAGTCGTTGCCAAGATCATCGCCAAGGAGCGCCCGGACGCGATTCTGCCCACCATGGGTGGCCAGACCGCGCTCAACACCGCTCTCTCGCTGCGTCGCATGGGTGTGCTGGAGCGTTATAACGTCGAGATGATCGGCGCCAACGCCGAGGCCATCGACATGGCTGAAGACCGCGCCCTGTTCCGCGAGGCCATGGCTCGCATCGGCCTTGAGACGCCGCGCTCCGTCTTGGCGAATGCTACGGAAGTGAAGGAAGCGGATCGCCGGAAGCACGACGCCGAGCGTGAGGAGCTGCGTAGCAAGCTGAGCGGCGCGGAACTCGACGCCGCACTTGATGCATTGGAAGCTGAGTGGCAGCGCGGCGAGGGGGATCGCAAGCAGCGCTACATGGCACATGCATTGGCATTGGCTGCACAGGGCATCGAGCACGTCGGCCTGCCGGCCATCATCCGTCCGTCCTTTACGCTTGGCGGCACCGGTGGCGGCATCGCCTACAACCGCTCCGAGTTCTTCGAGATCGTCGAGCGTGGACTCGACGCATCGCCCACCACCGAAGTGCTCATCGAAGAATCGGTGCTAGGCTGGAAGGAATACGAGATGGAAGTGGTCCGCGACCGCGCGGACAACTGCATCATCATCTGCTCGATCGAGAACCTCGATCCGATGGGCGTTCACACGGGCGACTCGATCACCGTTGCACCCGCGCTTACCCTCACCGACAAGGAGTACCAGATCATGCGTAACGCATCGATCGCGGTGCTGCGCGAGATCGGTGTGGAGACCGGCGGATCGAACGTTCAGTTTGCTGTGAACCCGGCTGACGGCCGCCTGGTCGTCATCGAGATGAACCCGCGCGTGTCGCGTTCGTCGGCGCTTGCTTCCAAGGCAACGGGCTTTCCGATCGCCCGCGTGGCGGCCAAGCTCGCCATCGGCTACACGCTCGACGAGCTTGAGAACGAGATTACCGGTGGCGCAACGCCGGCTTCCTTCGAGCCGTCGATCGACTATGTCGTCACCAAGATCCCGCGCTTTGCGTTCGAGAAGTTCCCGGGCACCGACAACACGCTGACGACCGCCATGAAGTCGGTCGGCGAGGTGATGGCAATCGGCCGTACCTTTGCTGAATCGCTTCAGAAGGCGCTGCGCGGACTTGAGACCGGCCTGAACGGCCTCGATGACATCGAGATCCCGGGCTACGACGCTGCTGGCGACGCTTCCGAGAACAAGAACGCGATCCGCGCCGCCCTCGGCACGCCGACGCCGAACCGTCTGCGCATGGTCGCGCAGGCGCTCCGCCTTGGCGTTTCGCAGGAAGAGGTCCACTCGATGTGCCACATCGACCCGTGGTTCCTCGAGCAGATCGCCGGCATCATCGAGATGGAAAAGCGCATTCGTGACAATGGCCTGCCGCAGGACGCCTACAACCTGCGCATGCTGAAGGGCATGGGCTTCTCGGATCAGCGCCTTGCTTCGCTCACCGGTGCCGACGCTCACAGCGTCCGCAAGCTGCGTGAGAAGCTGGACGTTCACCCGGTCTACAAGCGCATCGACACCTGCGCTGCCGAGTTCGCTTCGCCCACAGCCTACATGTACTCGACCTACGAGACGCCCTTTGCTGGCCAGCTGGCAGACGAAGCACACGTTTCGGATCGCAAGAAGGTCGTCATCCTCGGCGGTGGCCCGAACCGTATCGGCCAGGGCATCGAGTTCGACTACTGCTGCTGCCATGCTGCCTTCGCGCTGGCCGAAGCTGGTTATGAATCCATCATGATCAACTGCAACCCGGAAACCGTGTCGACCGACTACGACACCTCCGACCGGTTGTACTTCGAGCCGCTGACCGAAGAGGACGTGCTGGAAATCCTGCGCGCCGAGAAGGCCAAGGGCGAGCTCGTCGGCGTGATCGTGCAGTTCGGTGGCCAGACCCCGCTGAAGCTTGCCGACGCGCTGGAGCGTGAGGGCATTCCGATCCTCGGCACCTCGCCGGACGCAATCGACCTTGCCGAAGACCGTGACCGCTTCCAGAAGCTTCTCATCAAGCTTGGCCTCAAACAGCCGAAGAACGGTATCGCCTACTCGGTCGAGCAGGCTCGCGTCGTTGCGGCCGAACTCGGCTTCCCGCTGGTCGTGCGTCCGTCCTACGTTCTGGGTGGCCGCGCCATGCAGATCATCCATGACGATGCCCGCCTGCAGAGCTACCTGCTCGACACGGTGCCGGGCCTGGTTCCCGAAGAGATCCGCCAGAAGTACCCGGCCGACAAGACCGGCCAGATCAACACGCTGCTCTCGAAGAACCCGCTTCTGTTCGACACCTACCTGTCCGAAGCGATCGAGCTCGATGTGGACTGCCTGTCGGACGGCAACGAGTCCTATGTCTGCGGCATCATGGAGCACATCGAGGAAGCTGGTATCCACTCCGGCGACTCTGCCTGCTCGCTTCCGGAACATTCTCTGCCCCGCGAAATCATCGCTGAGGTCGAGCGTCAGACGAAGGCGCTGGCGAAGGCCCTCAACGTTGGCGGCCTGATGAACGTGCAGTACGCCGTCAAGGACGGTGAGATCTACGTGCTGGAGGTCAACCCACGCGCCTCCCGTACGGTGCCCTTCGTGGCGAAGACCATCGGACGCCCGATCGCCAAGATTGCGGCCCGCGTCATGGCAGGCGAGAGCCTGCAGGAAACGTTTGGCACCTATGGCCAGCTGCCTGACATCAGCAAACTCGGCCACATTGCGGTCAAGGAAGCCGTGTTCCCGTTCGCCCGCTTCCCGGGCGTCGACACGCTGCTTGGACCTGAGATGAAGTCGACCGGCGAGGTCATGGGTCTGGACCACGACTACGCTCTGGCCTTTGCGAAGGCGCAGCTCGGCGCTGGTGTGGACCTGCCGCTCTCGGGCGCGCTGTTCGTCGCCGTTCGCGATGAGGACAAGCCGCGCGTTCTGCCGGCCGTCCGCAAGCTCGCTGAGCTTGGCTTCAAGGTCATGGCAACGAGCGGTACCGCGCGCTTCCTGCGTGAGAATGGCGTTGAGGCCGAGAAGGTCAACAAGGTGCTGGAAGGCCGTCCGCATATCGAGGACGCCATCCGCAACCGTCAGGTTCAGATCGTGTTCAACACGACGGACGGCCAGAAGGCGGTTTCGGACTCCAAGTCCTTGCGCCGTGCAACGCTGATGCAGAAGGTGCCGTACTACACGACGATGGCCGGCTGCGATGCAGTTGTTCAGGCAATCGCCGCGTTGAAGGCCGGTAACCTCGAGGTTCGTCCGTTGCAGAGCTACTTCGTGAAATAGTAGTTCCAGGCAAAGTGGGACCCGGTTCTCCGTCGGGAACTGCGACCGGACAATGATCTGGTAGCTTGAGATAAAAAGCTGGTTGGATGCCTTAGAAACGGGCGGTGGTGCGAAAGCACCGCCGCCCGTTTTTTTCTATACTTGATTATTCTGTAGAGTTTGCAATAAATAGCGCTGTTAATGCATGTGCATTTAACAAGCGTTCTTATTAATTAATATGATTACTTGATATCATAATATAACTTGGGGATGCAGAACTGAATAACGTCGGTTCTGCGGATTTGGGCTGGATAAGATGAAGCTCTTTTCTGCGCAGCATCAGGCTGCGCGTACTCTCGTCTTGTTGATCATTCTTCTGGTGCTTGCGCGGTTGGTTTCCATGGCGGTTTTGCCGCTCATGGACACCACTGAAGCCCGCTATGCCGAGATAGCCAGAAAGATGGTCGTTCTTGGCGACTGGATAACCCCCTGGGCAGACGACAATTTACCCTTCTGGGGTAAACCACCGCTCTCGTTCTGGCTGACCGCGGCAACCTTGTTTTCTTTCGGAGTATCGGAGTTTTCCGCGCGAATTCCACATTTTCTCTGCGCCCTGTTTATCGGCTTCCTGGTATGGGATATGGCCCTGCGCCAGGAGGGAAGGCGGACGGCAGTGCTCGCTATTTCAGTACTGGCGGGCTCGGCCCTCTTCCTCGTCTCCTCAGGTGCCGTGATGACTGACATGGCGCTCGTGCTAGGTACAACAGCTGCCCTTTATGGTTTCTGGACGGGCATCCACGGTTCCACGAGCAGCGCGCGAAGCAATGGCAGCCTGATCTTCTTCGTTGGCCTCGCCATAGGGCTGCTCGCCAAGGGACCGCTCGTGCTGGTGCTTGCAGGCCTGCCGATCAGCCTCTGGATACTGCTGGAACGACGTTGGAAAACCGTGCTGACTGGCATCCCCTGGATCTCAGGTATCCTGTTGGTCGCGGTTCTCGTGCTTCCCTGGTATTGGTTTGCCGAACAGAAGACGCCGGGCTTCCTCGATTATTTCCTCATCGGCGAGCACTTCAAACGCTTTGTGGAGCCGGGCTGGACGGGTGACCTTTATGGCCGCGCCCACAATTTCCCCCTTGGTACAATCTGGCTGTTTGCCCTCATCGCATTCTTGCCGTGGCCGTTTACCTTCCTCGTCGTCAAATGGGAATCGCGCGGTAAACAGGTCGAGGCGAGGGATCGCTCCTGGGTGCGCTATACGCTGCTCTGGGCGTTGATGCCGCTCGTCTTCTTCACCGCCTCGCGTAATATCATCTGGACCTATGCGCTGCCGTCATTGCCGGCTGCAAGCCTGTTCATGGGCGGATGGCTTGCCGCACGGTCGCGCCGGGCAGAGCTTTGGGTGGCGGGCGGACTTGCGATCATGTTCGCTCTGACGGTGGGGGCAGGGGCGGGCGCCATGTTTTTCCCGCATCTTCTGGATGGGGCAACAGCCAAGGCGGTTTCCGTCGCTTATCTCGGACGGCGGCAGTCAGGCGAAACCCTGTACTTCCTGCAAAGCAGGCCCTTTTCGGCGAGCTTCTATAGTGAAAACGCCGCGCGTCAGCTGAGACCGGAAGAACTGGAATCCGCCCTGTCTGGAAAGAGTGGGTTCATCGCTTATCCGAAGAATGCTCAGCCACCGAAGCTTCCTTCCGGCGTGGTCGAGGAACCTGCCGGTGACTACGGCAGGTTCCGTTTGCTGCGCGTACACCGCATTGATCAGTTGCCGCGCCGGTAGAGCCACAGCGTGACCGGCGAAAGAACGAGCGTCAGAACCAAGGGCGCCGCCAGCGCAAGCAGCACGTCGGGCATCGTGGCCGTGCCGTTCATCAGGCCGCGGATGGCGGTTGCCATGTGGGTGACCGGATTGCGCACCACGAAGGCTTCAAGCCACCCCGGCATGGTCTCCGGCCGCACCATGATGTTCGATGCGAAGGTGAGCGGCATGATGAGAGTGAAGCCGAAGGTCATCACCGTCATGGGCGAGCGGATGAGAAGGCCCAGAACGAGGAAGATCCAGCCCACACCAAATCCGATGGTGAACAGCAGGAGAAATGCACCGGCAACACCGACAGTCCCGCCTTCCGGACGGTAGCCGAGAATGAGGCCGATGGTGAGAATGATGAGCCCGGCAATGAAGTGGCGCAGTACATCACCCACCATCAGGCCCGCAAAGGGTGCCAGCGACCAGATCGGCAGCGACCGGAACCGTTCGAACAGGCCCTTGGAAAGGTCAGTCGACAGCCCCATTCCCGAGTAGACGGAGTTGAACACCACCGTCTGCACCAGGATGCCGGGCAGCAGGAACTGCAGATATCCGCCCGGCGAACCAGCCAGAGCACCGCCGAACACGAATGTGAACAGCAGCGTGAACATGATTGGCGTCATTACCAGGTCAAACATCTGCTCCGGTACATGGCGGAACTTCAGGATTGCACGCCACCCGAACACGAGCGCATTGGAAAACGCCGAAGGCTGGGGCGGGCGGGCGACCTTGATCGTATTGGCGGTGATCTCGCTCATTGTGCAGCCTCCCTCGTGCTGTCTGGATCTGCATTTCCGGTCAACGCGAAGAAGACCTCGTCGAGGCTGGGCGAACCCATGGAGAAGTCCGTGAGCTCGATTCCTGCGTCGATCAGCGCCGTCAGCGCTTCGTTGGCATCGTGCGGGGATGCGGCGATGACGGAAAGCTGTCCGCCTTCCGCATTGCGGTGGACGTTGTTGCCGAGCCTCTGCTCGAGCAGGGCGGCTGCCTTTTCGAGATCGAGCGGATTGGCCGGAGCGACATGGAGATAGCCGGACCCGATCTGGGCCTTGAGCTCGCGACTGGTGCCTTCCGCAATCTTCCGACCCTTGTCGATAACAGCGATACGGGCTGCCAGCTGATCCGCCTCGTCCAGATATTGCGTGGTGAGCAGGATCGTGACACCGGCGGCCGCCAACTCGCGGATCATGCGCCACACGCCCTGACGGGCGGTTGGATCAAGTCCGGTGGTCGGCTCATCAAGGAACAGGACGCCGGGCGTGACGACCAGCGAGGCGGCGATGTCGAGCCTGCGCCGCATGCCGCCGGAATAGGATTTCACCTGCTTCTTCGCCGCGTCGGAAAGGTCGAAGGCAGCGAGTAGCTCATCTGCCCGGTCCTTGGCCGCACGACCTTTGAAGCCCCAGAGCCGCGCAAGCATGATGAGATTGTCGCGTCCGGTAAGGTCCTCATCCAGCGATGCGAATTGCCCGGTGAGCGCGATTTCGCTGCGCACCCCTTGGGGATCCGTGGCGAGGTCGTGCCCCATCAGGTTTGCTATCCCGGCGTCCGCCTTGGTGAGTGTCGCCAGCGTGCGGATCAGGGTGGTCTTGCCGGCACCGTTCGGCCCCAGCACGGCGAAGATCATGCCGCGTGGCACGTCGAGATCGATGCCGTCGAGCGCCTTCACCGCGCCGAAATGCTTGACGAGACCGCGCGCGGTTATGGCGAACGGAAACGCTGCTGACTCGGAAACAAAGCTACTCGCAGGTGCTGTCCTGTTCATGGCCACCTCGTGTGTTTGCAGTGCCTGAAAGACGGATCTGTCGCCCCATCCCCGACAGCGGCTGGTCTGCATATATCAATTTTGCGTCATTTTGAAGCAGGATGCTCGGCAGGATGATTGGCTCCTGCCACAAGGTGACAGAAGAGGATGAACCATTTCGGTCAATGACATTGCTGGGAACTTCAACTAGCCTATCTGGTTAACATGAGCCCCATTTCCATAAACTGCGAGGAACTTCATGCGTTGGAGAGGCCGTCGGGAAAGCAGCAACGTTAGCGACCAGCGGGGGCGCGGGGGAGGCATTCCCGGCATGAACCGGGGCATCCCAGTTCGTCTACCGATAGGTCGCGGCGGTGGCGGAATCTCCACCATCATCATAATTGCGGTGCTTTTCATCGGCGCGCGCGCGCTGGGTATCGACCCTATGGAGATCCTCACGGGTTCTCCAACCACGACCACCACCAGCCGGACGGAACGCACGGCCGCCAATGACGAGGCCATGCAGTTCGTAAGCGTTGTGCTGGCGGAGACGGAGGACGTCTGGAACGGCGTCTTCCAGGCTGCTGGCGTCCAGTACCAGGAGCCGCGCATGGTGGTCTTCTCCGGTCAGGTCCAGTCAGCCTGCGGCTTTGCATCCGCTGCGAGCGGCCCGTTCTATTGCCCCGGCGACAAGCAGGTCTACATCGACCTCGACTTCTTCGATGAACTTGCCAACCGCTTCGGCGCTTCCGGCGACTTCGCCCAGGCCTATGTCATCGCCCATGAAGTTGGCCACCATGTTCAGAACCTCACGGGCGTGCTCCCGAAATTCAACCAGGCGCGCCAGCGCATGAACCAGGCGGATGCCAACGCCATGTCGGTGCGCGTCGAGCTTCAGGCCGACTGCTATGCAGGCGTCTGGGCCAACCATACGGACCAGAAGGGTCTGCTAGAAGCGGGTGACCTTGATGAGGCACTGAATGCCGCTTTCCAGATCGGCGACGACACGCTGCAGAAGCGTTCGCAGGGCTATGTCGTGCCGGAAAGCTTTAATCATGGCACGTCTGCACAGCGCAAACGCTGGTTCCTGAAAGGCTACCAGTCCGGTGACGAAGATAGCTGCGATACCTTCAGCGGCGACATCTGATCGCAGATGAGGCCGGGGCGTATACTGACATTGCTGACCGTTTGCGCCGGTGCGGTGCTGGCCTCGCAGGCGCCTGAGTTTGCGCAGCAGTACCGCCAGCGGCTTGGCGGTGCGATTGAAGAGCTCGCGGTCGTCATCGCCGACTTTGACGCGGATGCCACACGCAACAACCTGAACCGCGAGCAGGCGCTCGACGTTCACCGTCGCGCGCAGGAGCCGTTCCTGAAAGATCGCGGCGTCTCGATGGAAACGGCGATCCGGCGTCTCGACCGCCTGTCACTTCAGGCGAAGGAGTTCGAGACGCTGCCGCCGCTACTGAGGCCGGTGGCTATTGCTTATGGTCCGGATCAACGCCTGCTCGACGGCACTCTGCGCGATTTTGAGCCCGCCGTTCCCGTCACGCCTCATGGTGCGGTCTGGACCGGGGCAGGGGCGTTGCTGGCCTATCTGATTGCCAAGCTGTTCGGGCTGCCGTTCAGACGAAAAAGGCGGGCAAATGCCCGCCATCTCGTTCGATAAAACTGGTCTCAGGAACTACTCGGCGAGAGCCGGTTCGCCCTTGCGCTCACGGATGAGGTTGATGAAGCGCCGGAACAGGTAGTGCGAGTCCTGCGGACCGGGCGAAGCTTCCGGGTGATGCTGCACCGAGAACACCGGCTTGCCAACAACCGTCAAGCCGCAGTTCGAACCGTCGAAGAGCGACACGTGGGTTTCCTTCACGCCTTCCGGCAGCGACTTGGCGTCCACCGCGAAGCCGTGGTTCATGGACACGATCTCCACCTTGCCGGTGGTGAAATCCTTGACCGGATGGTTCGCGCCGCGATGGCCCTGGTCCATCTTCAGCGTCTTGCCGCCGAGGGCGATGCCAAGCAGCTGGTGGCCGAGGCAGATGCCGAAGAGCGGGATGTCGGCCTTCAGAACGTCCTTGATCATCGGCACGGCGTATTCGCCGGTGGCAGCCGGGTCGCCAGGACCGTTGGACAGGAACACGCCGTCGGGGTTGAGCGCCAGAATGTCTTCAGCGGTGGAGGTGGCCGGAACGACAGTCACCTTCGCGCCGAGACCGGCGAGCAGTCGCAGGATGTTGCGCTTCACACCGTAGTCGACGGCAACAACGTGATACGGCTGTTCGGTAGCTTCGCCATGACCTTCGTTCCAGACCCAAGGCGTCTCGCTCCAGACCATGGACTGGCCGGAGGTGACTTCCTTGGCGAGGTCGAGACCGAGAAGGCCGCTCCACTCGCGAGCCTGCTTCTTCAGGTCTTCGATATCGAACTTGCCGTCCGGCGAATGGGCGATCACGGCGTTCGGCGCACCCTTTTCACGGATGAGCACGGTGAGCGCGCGAGTGTCGATGCCGGACAGGGCAACGACGCCACGGCGCTTCAGCCAGGCGTCGAGGTGCTCTGCTGCGCGGTAGTTCGAAGGTTCCGTCACATCTGCGCGGAAGATCGCGCCAACGGCACCTGCTCGGGCCGCCGGGTGCAGATCCTCGATATCTTCCTCATTTGCGCCGACATTGCCGATATGCGGGAAGGTGAAGGTGACAATCTGCCCGCTGTAGGAGGGGTCAGTCAGGATTTCTTCATAGCCGGTCAGCGCTGTGTTGAAGCACACTTCACCGACGGCGCTTCCCGTGGCGCCAAGCCCCGTACCCTCGATGACCGTCCCATCTGCCAGCACAAGAAGAGCCGTGACCTTGGGAGCGATCCAAGGGCCGCTTGCAGTTGTCATATAAAATCTCCATCTTACAGAGGCAGCCGTAACGATCAGGTGCGGTGTCTACCATGATTCACGTGCGCGTAAAGGTAGCGCGGCCCGCAACCAGCCAGCGTTTCTGTTAGTTAATATGCTTGCAGGTGGCGGACAATAGTTGAGACAGCACGCGTGGTCAATTGACGCGGTGCACAACCGGCATGAATTGACGCGTTGATCAATCCACTCTGTTTAACGGCAGCATCTATCGAATTTGCCAATTCCGGATTATGTGTCCGTTCCGCTTTGGAGAACTGAAATGCAAATCCGCGAGAAAATCGCTCAGGCACTGGTGAGTGCACTCAAGAACCAGGACAAGCGCCGGACGTCGACGCTTCGGCTCATCCAGGCTGCCATCAAGGACCGGGACATCGCGCATCGCGGCGCGGGCAAGGACCCGGTAAACGACGAGGACATCCTCGAAATACTGACGCGCATGGTGAAGCAGCGCAACGAATCGGCGCGCATCTACCAGGAGAATGCTCGGGCGGAGCTGGCCGAAGAGGAACTGCAGGAAATTGCCATCATCATGGAGTTCCTGCCCAAGCCGCTGGACGAGCAGGACATGCGTCAGGCATGCGCCGAGGTCGTCAAGGAAGTAGGTGCCGAAGGCCTGCGCGACATGGGCAAGTGCATGAACGCGCTCAAGGAAAAGTTCCCGGGCCGCATGGACTTCAGCAAGGCTAGCGGTGTGGTCCGCGATCTTCTGCGCTGACGCCCGGCAGGTGCCGGAAATACGCCGCACCTCCTTTTCCACAAGCTGTGAACAACGGGAATAGCGGGTAGAATATAGCCCGCTTCCCACCGCTCTTGTGACTCGCGTGCATCTTTAGGTGAGCGGCGTTTGCTTTAGGGTGTGGTTCGTGAGAAAGCCTTGACCATGCGCTTTTCCCAAAGTTTCCTCGATGAAATCCGTGACCGGGTGCCCATCTCCCAGGTGGTTGGCACAAGGGTTTCGTTTGACAAGCGCAAGACCAATGCCGCCCGTGGCGACTACTGGGCCTGCTGCCCCTTCCACGGCGAAAAATCGCCGAGCTTCCACTGCGAAGACCGCAAGGGCCGCTACCATTGCTTTGGCTGCGGCGTTTCCGGTGACCATTTCCGCTTTCTTGCGGAACTCGATGGGATTGCTTTCCCTGAGGCTGTCGAAATCGTGGCCGAGATGGCGGGCATTTCCATGCCTGCGCGCGACCCCGAGGCCGAGCGCAAGGAACAGGCCCGCGCAAGCCTCACCGACGTCATGGAAATGGCCGCGCGCTTCTTCCAGAACTGCCTGCAGGAGGCTGTAGGGGCGGAGGCGAGGGCGTACCTGCGCGGGCGCGGGATTACGTCGGTCACCCAGCAGACGTTCCGCATCGGCTTTGCGCCGGATTCACGCAACGCACTTAGAGAGCATCTGGCCTCCAAGGGCGTGACGCTGGAGCAGATGGATGCCTGCGGCCTGATCTACACGGGTCCGGATATCCCGGTGGCGTTCGACCGTTTCCGCGGTCGCATCATGTTCCCGATCGAGGATACCCGTGGCCGCGTGATCGCCTTTGGCGGCCGCGCCATGTCGTCTGACGTTCCGGCCAAGTACCTGAACTCGCCCGATACCGAGCTCTTCCACAAGGGCAACGTGCTCTACAACCTTGGCCGTGCACGCAAGAACGCCAAGGACGCAGGCCTGATCGTCGTCGAAGGCTATATGGACGTCATCGCCCTGGCTCAGGCTGGCATCGACACGGCAGTCGCCCCGCTTGGAACGGCCCTCACTGAAAACCAGCTGGAACTGCTCTGGCGCGTCTCGCAGGAGCCGATCCTCTGCTTCGATGGTGATAATGCGGGCCTGCGTGCTGCCTGGCGTGCGGCCGATCTTGTGCTTCCTTCCGTTCAGCCCGGGCGGACCGTCCGCTTCGCGCTGCTTCCGGACGGCAAGGACCCGGACGACATCGTAAAGGAGGGCGGACGTCAGCCCTTCGATGCGATCATGTCTCAGGCGCTCCCGCTCGCCGATCTCATCTGGATGCGCGAAACCTCCGGTTCCTCCTATGACACGCCGGAGCGCCGCGCCGAGCTTGAGGAGCGGCTGCGCAACCTCACCAACCAGATCAAGGACGAGAACGTCCGCCGCCACTATGCGCAGGAAATGCGCGACCGGATGCAGAGCTTTTTCGGCTCGCCCAAGCCGCAGGGTCGGAATGCCGAGCGGGGAGGCCAGTTCGGTGGCGGTCGCGGTGGCGGTCGTCACGGCGCGCGTCCGGGGGCAGCATCGGGACGAATGCCCGTTTCGCAGAGTCTTGCGCGTTCCTCGCTGGTGAGGGCGAGCGCAGGTGCCGCGATGCCGCTGCGTGAGGCAACCATCGTCGTGACGCTCGTCAACCACCCTATGTTGATCGAGGAGCATTTTGACGCGGTGGAGCCGCTGGAGTTAACCAGCAATGATCTGGTGTTGCTGAGGCGCATCATTCTGGACCAGTTCGCCTTCGATCCGGCCCTCACGCGCGAAAAACTGATCGGCGCTATTGAAGAAGCTGGGCTCGGCACTATCTGGGCTGATGCGGAATTGCGGGTTAAGGCCGCATACATGTGGCCCGCGTTGCAAAATGCCGCGCTTGAAGATGCGCGAGAGGCGTTCACGCAGCTGCTGCACTTGCATAGACGCGTTCGCTCTCTACATAGAGAGCTGAGAGCAGCAGAGGCTGAAATGGCCGTGGCCGAGGTCTGGACCGAAGAGGATGCCCGCCACCTGGCAGAAATTCAGGCTGAACTGCATAATATCGACGCCACCAACGCCCTGATCGATGGCTTTGGTATAGCGTCTGGGCGTGTTTCCGGGCGGTCGTAGCTAAGTGCAATGCGGCAGATTGATTCGCTTTTTTGTACCGAATCATGTCAGAGCAGCTTGACCTTGGTCGCGAATGAAGGAATCAAGTTTGATTCGAACGCTGTCGGAGCGCTGCTCGCTCGAAAATGTAGAAGAAACCCATATCACAAGACATGGACGGTTCGAAACTTCGCATTAGATGACAAGGTTAATCGTGCGTTTACGGGACCGCGGTAGAGGCTACACATGCGCGACTCGGCTGCGCGCATCCAGTGAGACTGTCCGGCTCGGCCGGTAGGAGATTACAAGGCATGGCGACAAAGGAAAAGGAAGAGGTCGAGACCGAGCGCGAGGATAGCCCGCTGCTGGACCTTTCTGATGACGCAGTCAAGAAAATGATCAAGGTCGCCAAGAAGCGCGGCTATGTGACCATGGATGAGCTCAACGCAGTTCTTCCATCCGGTGAAGTGTCTTCCGAGCAGATCGAGGACACGATGGCCATGTTGTCTGACATGGGCATCAACGTTGTCGAAGATGAAGAGGCCGGCGAAGACGCTGACTCCTCTGACGACGACGAGACGGGCACCGAGCTTGCTGACGCCACCGGAACCGCCGTTGCCGTTACGCAGAAGAAGGAACCGACCGATCGTACGGACGATCCGGTCCGCATGTACCTGCGCGAAATGGGTTCCGTCGAGCTTCTGTCGCGCGAAGGCGAAATCGCCATCGCCAAGCGCATTGAGGCTGGTCGCGAGACGATGATCGCCGGGCTTTGCGAAAGCCCGCTGACCTTCCAGGCTCTGATCATCTGGCGCGACGAGCTCAACGAAGGCAAGATCCTGCTGCGCGAGATCATCGATCTCGAAGCTACCTATGCAGGTCCGGAAGCCCGCCAGGCTCCGATGATCACCCGTCCTGAAGAGGACGAGAAGCCGGCTGCGCCTGAGAAGTCGGGCCGCGCCCGCCGTTCCGATGACGACGACGTCACCAACGTCGGCGGCGAAATGCGTGAGGAAGAAGAAGAGGAAGACGAGGACGAGGCAAACCTGTCGCTCGCAGCCATGGAAGCTGAGCTCAAGCCCAGCGTCATGGAGACCCTCGACTTCATCGCCGAGACCTACGCCAAGCTGCGCAAGTTCCAGGATCAGCAGGTCGAGAGCCGTCTTGCCGATGGCGACAACGACCTGTCGACCGCCCAGCAGTTCCGCGCCAAGCAGCTCAAGGACGAGCTGATCAAGTCCGTGAAGTCGCTGTCGCTCAACAATCAGCGTATCGAAACGCTGGTCGAGCAGCTCTACGACATCAACAAGCGCCTTGTTCAGAACGAAGGCAAGCTGCTGCGTCTGGCTGACAAGCACGGCGTTCGCCGTGAGGATTTCCTGCGCGCCTATCAGGGCTCCGAGCTTCACCCGAACTGGGCCAAGATGGTATCCGAGCTGCCGGAGCGCGGCTGGAAGCAGTTTGTCGAGCGTGAACTCCGCGCGATCGAGGACCTGCGGGCCGAGATCCAGAACCTCGCCCAGGAAACTGGTATCTCGATCGGCGAGTTCCGCCGCATCGTGAATCAGGTCCAGAAGGGCGAGCGCGAGGCTGCGATCGCGAAGAAGGAGATGGTGGAAGCCAACCTCCGCCTCGTCATCTCGATCGCCAAGAAGTACACGAACCGTGGCCTGCAGTTCCTCGATCTTATCCAGGAAGGCAATATCGGCCTGATGAAGGCAGTCGACAAGTTCGAGTACCGTCGCGGTTACAAGTTCTCGACCTACGCGACCTGGTGGATTCGTCAGGCTATCACCCGTTCGATCGCTGATCAGGCCCGCACCATCCGTATTCCGGTGCACATGATAGAGACGATCAACAAGATCGTCCGCACGTCGCGCCAGATGCTGCACGAGATCGGCCGCGAGCCGACCCCGGAAGAGCTGGCAGAGAAGCTGGCTATGCCGCTCGAAAAGGTCCGCAAGGTCCTGAAGATCGCCAAGGAGCCGATCTCCCTCGAAACGCCTGTGGGCGACGAGGAAGATTCACATCTCGGCGATTTCATCGAGGACAAGATGGCGATCCTGCCGATCGACGCTGCGATCCAGGCGAACCTGCGCGAGACCACCACGCGCGTTCTGGCTTCGCTGACGCCGCGTGAAGAGCGTGTGCTGCGCATGCGCTTCGGCATCGGCATGAACACCGACCACACCCTTGAGGAAGTGGGTCAGCAGTTCTCGGTGACGCGCGAACGTATCCGCCAGATCGAGGCGAAGGCGCTGCGCAAGCTGAAGCACCCGAGCCGCAGCCGCAAGCTGCGCTCGTTCCTGGACAGCTAAGCGGTCCATAAAATTCTGAAGAAGCCGGGCTCATGTCCGGCTTTTTTCGTTTCAGCTTGGGAGAAAGCAGGAATGGCAAGCCAGACACGTCTGAACATTTCCACCAGAGGGCAGGGGCTCTACGAGTTCACGGATGAAGTCTGTAGCTTCGTGCGCGAGTCCGGGGCTGGCACCGCGCTTCTGACGGTCTTTGTCCGCCACACCTCCTGTTCGCTCCTGATCCAGGAGAATGCCGATCCGGACGTCCAGCGCGATCTCAAGGCCTTCTTCCAGAGGCTCATCCCTCCGTCGAACGATCCTTCGATGAAATGGGTGACGCACACGATGGAAGGCCCGGACGACATGCCAGCGCACATCAAGGCTGCGTTGCTCCAGACGTCCCTCTCAGTTCCCATCGCTGACGGAGAGCTGCTGTTGGGAACCTGGCAGGGCATCTACCTCTTCGAGCATCGCGATCATTCGCACCGCCGGGAGATCGTACTTCATATCGCATAAGCGATTGATCATCCGACGACGTCTGGGCTATTGAGCCTCAATCACAAGGGGAGCACGGCTATGTCATTCTTGAAGCGCTTGTTCGGCGGCGGCTCGAAGGTCAGCGACAATTCGGGCGGTGAGCGCACGGTCGGCGAGGTTGTCGAGCACAAGGGCTTTTCCATCCGCGCCACGCCTTTCAAGGAAGGCGGGCAGTTCCAGACCTGCGGCGTCATCTCTAAGGAAGTGGACGGCGTGGTGAAGGAGCATCGCTTCATCCGTGCAGACCGCTTCCAGTCCGAGGACGCGGCGGCCGACGTAGCAATCCGCAAGGGCATGCAGATTATCGACGAGCAGGGCGACCGGATTTTCCTGTAAGCGTGGCGCTGTTAGCTTTGACGGATCAGCCCTGAGAGAAGCGCCTCGATACCCTCCTGATAGGGGCGGGGATCGGCGCCTTCGGATATCGCAAGAGCAGCGCGATCAAAGGCTGCACTGAGCATCTCCGACAGGGGCCCTAGCGGCAGGCCCTGCCGATTAGTCTCAGCCAGCGCTTCAGTCAGGCCTTCAAGCAACGTACGGGCGCCGTGCTCGGCGTCGATCTCGTCCATTGATTTTCGGCCAAGGACGGCAGGACCTTCAAGCAGCAGGAGCTTTGCCCGCCCGGGTCTTATCATGGCATCGAAGTAGGCGCGGCTCCCCTCCATCAGCGCATCGATGGCTGAGGGCGTCTCGTTGGAAGCGCCTGCCTCTATTTCCGCAGCGACGGTTGCGGACTCCTGTTCGACAACGGCGCGAAACAGCGCCTGCTTGTCGGTGAAGTGATGATAGAGGGCGCCGCGCGTAAGCCCCGCTGCCGCCACGATCTCTGGCGTGCTGGTTTCCGCATATCCTTTTTCAATGAAGAGCGTCCGGGCAGCCGCCATAAGCCGGGCCTTGCTTTCATCTGACCGCTCGCGGTTGGTTCGGCGGGTGCTTCCTTGTTGCATACATGCAGCCTGTATGTTAATAAGAACAAACATGCAGATTGTATATTTGTTTTGAAGGAAAGGGAAGTGCCGTGAAGATCACCAGCTACTACCCCGTCATCATGACAGCCGATGTGCAGGGCACGGCAGAGTTCTGGCAAAAGCACTTCCGGTTTGCGCCTCGCTTCACGAGCGACTGGTACGTGCATCTTCAGTCCGAAGTGAATGAGAACGTCAATCTGGCGATCCTGGACGGCAGCCACGAGACAATTCCGGCCAGCGCGCGCGGCAGGACAAACGCGCTGATCCTGAACTTTGAGGTTGAGAACGTTGACGGCGAGTATGAGCGTCTCAAGGGGGCAGGGCTGCCCATGCTGCTTGAGTTGAAAGACGAACCTTTCGGGCAGCGCCACTTCATTACCGCGGACCCAAACGGAATCCTGATCGACGTAATCACTCCGATAGAGCCATCGCCGGAATTTGCCAGCCAGTATCTCGGCTGAAACAAAAAGAGCTGCGTGGCCGTGGCGAGTTTCCTCACGCTGGCCACTCAGCCCTTCTGAAGTTCGTGGGCGCTTAAACCCCGAAGCCGGATTTGTTCGGCGAAGCAACGATCTCGACGAGTTCAAGCTCGAACGTGAGGTCGCGTCCAGCCAAAGGATGGTTGCCGTCCACCGTCACGGTATCGTCGGTGAGCGCCACCACTGTAAGCGGGATCTCCTTGCCATCGCGCGTCGTTGCAGTGAGCCCTGCGCCAACTTCGAGGATCAGGTCTTCGGGCATGGCGTTCCGCGGGATTTCCTGGATCTGGCGCTCGTCGCGCTGGCCATAGGCCTCGTCGGCCGGGATGGTCACGACGGAAGTCTCGCCGACCGCCATGCCTTCCACCTGACGTTCGAAGCCTGGGATCACCTGGCCGCTGCCGACCTGGAATTCTAGTGGCTCACGGCCGCGGGACGAATCAAATTCTGTGCCGTCCGATAGTGTGCCGCGATAGTGAACGCGTACAATATCTCCGCTCTGTGCCTGTGCCATATAGTGCTCCCTTCAATAGTTCGGACTGAAATGCTGGCTACAAGCCGCGCTCTTCCGCGTCTTAACTGACCGGACCATAGAAGGATAGGGCGGAAGGATCGGAGGTAAAGGCTATAGGGTCATAAACTTGGGGTATGGCCTCATCCAGAAGAAGGCACTGCACCGATCTTGTGCAGTGCCTTGTGGACGAGTTCCAATCCGGTCCGGTGCAGATGGGCAGCCGAACCCTTAACCTGTGCGAATGCGTTGCTTAACCTGTAATCGCCCAGCTGAAGCCGAACGGATCACGCACCTGGCCCCAACGCGAACCCCAGAACATCTCCTGCAACTCGACCTCGACAACGGTGCCTTCGGCCTTTGTTGCGCGTTCCCACCACATGTCCGGATCTGTAACGTTGAGGGTGAGGGTCATGCCGCCCGGCTTTTCCAGCGGATGGCCGTGCTCTTCATAGACATCGCAGAGCATCAACGATCCCTCGTTGATGTAGAGGTGCAGGTGCATGGTGCGGCCCTTCTCGTCGAGCGGCGCACGGGCAACCTCGCGAGCGCCGAAGGCGCGGGCGTAGTAGTCCGCAGCTTTGACAGCCCCGTCGACTTGCAGATAGGCGATCACCCCGCCACGAACTTCTCCGGTTTCGCCCGGTGCAACTTGAACGACTGACATCTTTCTCCCTCCATTGTTGGATCTCACTCAGGACGAATATCTCTGCCGCTAGCCGACATAGCCGAGGAAAGTTTTCGCTATTGCGCGGCCTTCATTGGGCCTGCGAGTGCGTCGAGCTGCTGGCGGATGTGGGCGGCTTCTGCTGGCGTTCGCGCGAGCGAGATCGCCTTGTTGAATGCCTGCCGCGCTTCATCCACCTGCCCAAGCTCCTTGAGCAGCGCACCATGGACGCCATGAAAATAGAAATAACTGCCGAGCCTGTCTTCGAGCGGTTTCACCAGCTCCAGCGCCTGTTTTGCGCCGGATGCCTTGAAAACGGCGACCGCCCGGTTGAGCGTGATGACAGGCGAGGGCGTCATGCGCTCAAGCGTCAGATAGAGGAGGCTGATCTGCGTCCAGTCCGTTGCCTCGGCATTGGGCGCCTGATCATGCAGGGCGGCTATTGCTGCCTGGATCTGGTAGGGCCCGGGAGCGCGATGGCGCACGGCCTTGTCGATAAGCGCCAGACCCTCGCCAATCTGTTCGCGGTTCCAGCGAGTGCGGTCCTGGTTTTCCAGAAGAACGATGTTTCCCTCGGCATCGAGGCGGCTTGGTGTGCGTGCGTGCTGCAGCAGCATCAGCGCGAGCAGCCCCATGATCTCTGGCTCGGAAGGATAGAGCCGCAGCAACAGGCGTGCGAGCCGTATTGGTTCTTCGCAGAGCGGCGCGCGCAGATGTACCTCACCGCCGCTTGCTGAATATCCCTCGTTGAAGAGCAGGTAGATCATCGCCGCCACCGCGCCAACGCGCTCCGCCCGCTCGGCAGGGCCGGGGGCCTCGAACGGCACGTCGGCATCCATGACGCGGCGCTTGGCGCGCGTGATCCGCTGTTCCATCGCCTTCTCGTTGACGAGGAATGCCGCCGCGATCTCCTTCACCGACAACCCAGAGACGATGCGCAGCGCAAGCGCAATCTGCTGGGTCGCGGGTAGGTCCGGATGGCAGCAGATGAACATCAGCCGGAGAATGTCGTCCCGGTAATGCGCATTGTCGAGCCGGTCCGACATCTGCGTTTCCGCGTCATCCAGATCTGAAATCGCTGCATCGTCAGGCAATTGGGTGTTTCGGCTGTCGCGCCGAACCGTGTCGAGAACGGCGTTGCGGCCGACAAAGATCAGCCATGCCGCAGGGTCGCGTGGCGGCCCCTTGTCCGGCCAGGTTCGCAATGCCCTGAGGCAGGCTTCCTGAAACGCTTCTTCCGCCCGGTCGAGATCCCGGAAGTACCGCAGCAACGCGCTCACAACCTGCGGCCTTGCACCCGTAAGCGTTCTCTCGATCCAGGCGATGTCACTCATGATGTTGCTTCCAGCTCCGCCTCAACGACGCCCTGCTTGAAAATGCTGATGGGCCGGATCTCGAAGGTGCAGTTCTCGCCCTCCTTGATACGCTTGGCCGCTTCGATCACCTCATCCAGGTTGTCGCCTTCGAGGATGTAGAAGCCAAGCAACTGCTCCTTCGTCTCGGCGAAGGGACCGTCGAGCACCACGTCGCCGCGGATGGTCGTTGCAGCCGAAGTGGGCATGAGCCGGATCGCCGGGCCCATCTTGCCGCGCGCTGCCAGCTCGTTCGTGACCTTGCTGCGCTTGGCCAGAACCGCATCGTCCTCCTCCTTCGACCAGGAAGTGACGACGTCTTCATTGTGGTAGCAAAGAATTGCGTAGAGCATCTGAGACATCCCTTTCACTGGATAGACGAAGGAGGATGCCGCAAACCGACAGGGGTGCCTAGCATTTTCCACGCAGATCAAGGGCGGAGATCTGCTTTCTCCTTGCGTGTCAGCGGAATCCGGCTATGTGTTTGGCCTCATGAAAACGATCACTATTCGCCAGCCCGACGACTGGCATCTGCACCTTCGTGATGGCACCGTGCTGAAGGCCGTGGCGCCCTTTACCGCCCATTTTGGCCGCGCCATCATCATGCCAAACCTTGTCCCGCCGGTCGTGACCACGGCCGACGCGGCTGCCTACCGCGAGCGTATCCTTGCGGCACTGCCTGAAGGCAGCAGCTTCAAGCCGCTGATGACGCTTTACCTCACCGAGGCAAGCTCGGCTGACGACATCGCCGCGGGCTTCCGGGATGGTCTGGTCACCGCCGTGAAGCTCTACCCGGCTGGCGCGACGACCAACTCCCACGGGGGCGTGCGCGACATCGAGAAGGTCATGCCCATCCTGGAGCGCATGGCCGAGATCGGCATGACGCTTTGCGTGCACGGCGAAGTGACTGATCCGGAAGTGGATATCTTCGACCGCGAGGCCGTGTTCATCGAGCGCGTTCTGGCGCCGCTGCGCAAGCGTATCCCCGAGCTGCGCATCGTGATGGAGCACGTCACGACCAGCGACGGCGTGGATTTCGTGCGCGCGCAGAATGGTGCGATCGCTGGCAGCATCACGCCGCACCACCTGATCATCAATCGCAACGCGATCCTTGTCGGTGGCATTCGCCCGCACTACTACTGCCTGCCGGTGGCCAAGCGCGAGAAGCACCGCCTGGCGCTGCGCGCCGCTGCGACTTCGGGCGAGGGGACATTCTTCCTCGGCACCGACTCCGCGCCGCACGTCGATCCGCTGAAGGAATGCGCCTGCGGCTGCGCTGGCGTCTTCAATGCGCCGAACACGGTCGCCTGCCTTGCAGAGGTGTTCGAGCAGGAGAATGCGCTTGATCGGCTCGAGGCTTTCGCTTCGCTGAACGGTCCGGCATTCTACCGCCTGCCAGTGAACGAGAAGCGCATCACGCTGGTCCGTCACGACGTGCCGGTCGAAGCGCTGCCGTCGAAGATCCTGGCTGGGGAAGACGAGATCACGATCTTTGATCCGATGTTCCCGATCCACTGGTCGGTTGAAGAAAGCAATTAAAGGCAATTCCAGGCACGGGAGACTTCCATGTTCGCCAACACCTTTCCGGACAAGGCGCTGATCGCCGAAACCGTCGCACGGATGCTGCTGGAAATCGGCGCCGTCCACATTCGGGCGAACGAGCCGTACACGTTCACCTCTGGTCTGCGCAGCCCGGTCTACACCGACTGCCGCAAGATCATCTCCTACCCGCGCGTTCGCTCGGCGATCATTGATTTCGGCGTCTCGGTCATTCTTCGCGACGCAGGCTTCGAGCAGTTCGACGCGATCGCCGGTGGTGAGACCGCAGGCATTCCCTACGCTGCCTGGATCGCGGACCGCATGGGCCTGCCCATGCTCTACATCCGCAAGAAGCCGAAGGGCTTTGGCCGCAACGCCCAGATCGAGGGCGATCTGAAGGAAGGCGCTCGCGTTCTTCTGGTGGAAGACCTGACGACGGACGGCGGCAGCAAGATCAAGTTTGCCGAGGCCATCCGCAACGCGGGCGCCACGGTGGAGCACACCTTCGCGCCGTTCTACTACGACATCTTCAAGGATACGCCGGACCGTTTGCAGGCCGCTGGCATGAAGCTGCACTACCTGTCGACCTGGTGGCATGTGCTGGAGGTCTGCCGCAAGGACGGACTGTTCCCCGGCCAGCTCGAGCAGGCGGAAGCCTTCCTCAAGGCTCCGCTGGAATGGTCCGCAGCCAATGGCGGCATCTCCGAACTGCCGACGCGCAAGGACTGATCGGGTAGAGCCTTCAGGTAAGGCCTGATTAAGAGAGCCGCCCCCGGGCGGCTTTTTGCGTCGATCCCGCCGAGCACTATGGCTACCGGCTTCTAAAAAAGGTCAGTGAGCCGAGGGGCCCTTGGTCACGAACACCGGGACCAGGAGGTCACCCCAGCTGCCTTCACCGCCGTGGAAGCGAGAAGAGCGGACCAGCTCCACCGTAAGCCCCATCTCGACGGCCTTCATGACAGACTGGTTCAGGCGATGCAGCTCGTTGGCGAGCGTGCGGACAGCCGCCTGCTGATCTTGGTCCATGGTCATCGTCTGCTCTTCAGCACGTTCCTTGACGTGGGTTCGCGGCATCATGGTTCTCCTGCTCCGTGTTCTGTTGCCTTCAAGGCGCCAATGGTTGCTTCCGGCTCAGCCTGTAAAACACTGTCATGGCGTCTTGGCTCGGTAGATCTTGTAACAGGATTTACCGCGCGCGGTTTCCTTCGTCAGCTACAATCCGCCTTTTAGAGCCAGGTTTCGAGTTGCCCTGTCGCGTCCTGTCAAACCACTCTTGTCAAATTGTAAAAAATGTAAAAAATGGAGCCTGAAGCTGGGATCGTGTGAGAGATGAGCACGCAGAAGATTTTTGCGGGTGCCCGCATCCGCCGCATCAGGATTTCGAAGGGGCTCACCCAGACCTCCATGGCGGATGGCTTGGGTATCTCGCCGTCGTATCTCAACCTGATCGAGCGCAACCAGCGCCCGCTCACAGTACAGCTGATTTTGAAGCTCGCCTCCGTCTACAAGGTGGATCCGGAGGAACTTTATGGCGAGGGGACTGCTTCTCTGGCGTCGCTGCGTGAGGTTTTTGCCGATCCGTTACTCTCCGGTGAACTTCCCGGCGAACACGAGCTGGTCGAACTTGCCGAAGCAACGCCTAACGCGGCGGCAGCTCTTGTAAAGCTCTACCGCGCCTACCGCGAGCAGGCCGAGCGCCTGACGGACCTGTCTGACGTCATGGCTTCGGGCGGTGGCACGGTGGCCGCGCCACGTCTTCCCGCGAATGAAGTGCGCGACGTGCTGGAATCCCGGCCATTCCATTTCGCTTCGCTGGAGGAAGAGGCGGATGCCTTCCACAAGGTGCTGAATGCGGGCGACGACCTGGCCGCTGCGCTAAAGAACTGGCTCCAACAGGAGCACGGCATTGCGGTGCGCGTGCTGCCTGTCTCGGTCATGCCGAACTGGCGCCGCCGCTATGATCGGCATTCCCATCGGCTCTTTCTTTCCGAACGGCTATCTCCGGCCGACCAGCTGCGCGAGCTCGCAATCGAAGCTTCACTCATCCGCATGCGCGCAGCGATCGCAGCCGAAATCGACGCTCTCAAGCTGTCGTCGGATGAGGCCCGGCGTCTCGCTCGCTTCGAGCTGGCGCGCTACGCAGCCCATGCGCTGATGATGCCCTATGCGGCGTTTCTCAACGCGGCCGAGCGCCAGCGCTATGACATCGATGTCCTCGCTGCCCGCTTCCGCGTCTCATTCGAACAGGCGGCGACACGCCTCACCACCCTTGCGCGCGAAGGGGCAAGCGGCATCCCCTTCTTCCTGCTGGAGGTCGATAACGCCGGCAATCGCATCAGGCGCATGGGCGCGGAAGGCTTTCCGCATGCCCGCTTCGGCGGCGCATGCCCGAAGCTCGCAGCCTTTGCGGCCTTCGCCGAACCCGGTCGTATCCTTCCAGAAGCAGCAGAAATGCCCGATGGTGAAAGGTTTCTCACGATCTCGCGCACCGTCGACGGCCCCCACGCTGGTTTTGACGCCCGGCCTCGCCGCACAGCCATCCTGTTGGGCTGTGATCTTTCATTCGTTGGCCAAACCATCTACGGCCAGGCGCTGAGCAGGGCGTCACTGGAGACCCCGCTTCCGATTGGCCGCGCCTGTCGGCTCTGCGAGCGTCAGGGCTGCCTTTCCCGTGCAGAACCGCCGGTAACAAGGCCGCTTGGGTTGGATGAGATGGTGACAGGCTTCAGCGCCTTCGACTTCCAGTAGTCACGTCATGGATCAGCTCACTCTCCAGAAGGGGCTTGCATAAACCAGTGTTGCTGGGCAAAAGTCCTTTTTTTAATTTTATAGTTTGGATATTGCCTTGGGTCCCGGCCCGAACCCTGGATTGTCTTATCTGGCCCTGACCGCCGTTGCCGTTGGTTCGATGGTAGGCGCAGGCATCTTCACTCTGCCGCGCAGTTTTGGTGCGAGCACTGGTCCCGCGGGTGCTCTTGTCGCCTGGGCGATCACCGGATTTGGAATGTACGCGCTCGCTCGCGTGCTTCAATGGCTTTCAACCGTCAGGCCCGATCTTGATGCAGGCATCTATGCCTATGGGAAGGAAGGTTTTGGCAATTACGCCGGGTTTCTAGCGGTCCTTGGCTATTGGCTCGTGGCCTGCATCGGCGATGTCGCCTACTGGTGCTTGCTGACGGCAACGCTTGGCCATTTCTTTCCCGCCTTCGGCGAGGGAAACACCTTTCCGTCTATGATCCTGGCGACCGCTGGGATCTGGGGCTTTCATTTCCTGATCCTGGCGGGCGTCAAGGGCGCTGCATCGGTCAATGCAGTTGCGACCGTCGCAAAGGTCATTCCCATCCTGCTCTTCATCATCCTGCTGGCGCTCTCTTTCGAACCGGCCACCTTTGACGACAACTTTTGGGTCGGCGGGGAGCAGCCGGAGGAGGGCATCTTCCAGCAGATCCGCGCGACGATGCTGATCACCGTCTTCGTCTTTGTCGGGGTCGAGGGAGCGAAAGTCTATTCCCGTTACGCCAAACGCAGGGCGGATGTCGGACGCGCGACAATTACCGCGTTCCTGCTTGTGCTGGCCTTGATGCTGCTGGTAACGCTTTTGCCCTATGGGCATTTTCCACGTGCGGAAATCGCGGCCCTGACGCAACCGTCCATGGCTTCGCTGCTGAAGGCGGTCGTTGGCCCATGGGGCGCGATCCTTATCAGCCTCGGACTGATCATATCGATCCTCGGCGCTTATCTTGCCTGGACATTGCTCGCCATCGAAGTGCTGTTCGTCGCAGCCAAAAATGGAGATATGCCACGTATGCTCGCGCGCGAGAACGCGCGTGGTGTACCATCTGCATCGCTATGGTTCACGACACTCACCGTGCAGGCGCTGCTGTTTATCGCCTGGTATGCGGATGATGCGATCCAGCTCCTGGTGGAGCTCTCCGCTTCCATGGCGCTCACGCCCTATTTCCTGGTGGCGGCCTTCGCCTGCAAGCTCGTCATCCGTGGGGAAGGTGGGAATGACCTGCGCTGCCGGCTGCTTGCATGCATCGCGCTGCTCTACACGATCGGCATGGTCTACGCGGGCGGCCTCCCGATCCTGCTCCTGTCGCTGGTATTCTACGCGCCGGGGACGATCCTCTACGTAGTGATCAGGCGTGAGCAGCGAGGCCGCGTCTTTTCCATGAGCGAATCGATGCTTTGCGCTCTGGTGGTTCTGGGGGGGATGGCCGGGGTGCTCGGCCTCTGCCGAGGCACGATCAGTCTCTGAAGCAGACCGCTTACACGAACTTGAACGCCAGACCGGAGATCATCGCCTTCACGTAACGCTGCTTTTGCGAAGATCCGTTGAGCGATACGCGGTGGAAGGCGGTGGGCCTCTTCAGGTTTTCGCAACGCAGGATGCTCGGCTGCGTCGTCACCGCCATCGGAATGCCGGCGTCCGCCACGGCCTGGATTTCACGCTCGCCAACGGCTGCGCGGAACCCGTAGGGGTAGGCAAAAATGCGCGGCGCCTTGTCGACATAACGCTCGACTGCGGCGGCAGACTCTACGATCTCTTCGCGGAGTTCCTCGTCGCTCAGGCGTCGCATGTTGCGATGGGTCACTGTGTGCGCACCGAAATTTGCCAGCGGATCTTCGGCCAGTTCCCGCAACTCAGCCTGGTCCATCGTCAGCTCAGCCGCGAGGCCGAGCGGATCAATGCCGTGGACTCTTGCCGCTGTATCGAGCCTTGCGACGGCTGCATTTTCATTCTCGGTGGCAGTAAAAAGTGCGAACCGGTCGAAGGCCTTCAGCTTCTGGCGCTTCGTCTTGAGCTGAACGGTTTCTACACCCTGTCCGAAATCGAACTCGATGCGATCCAGTTTCCGCAGCAACGCTTCGGCAGTCTCCCACCATAACGAACGGGTGCGCTCTACAAACCCGGATGTGAGGAAGATTGTATAAGGCACATTGTACTTGCCGAAGATAGGAGCTGCATACTCGGCATTGTTCTTGTAGCCGTCATCGAGCGTGAAGCTCACAAAGCGACGGTTATCGGAAGGATCTGCGAGGAGAGCTGGGAGGTCTTCGGCGGCAACCGGGGTCAGCCCGCACTCGAGCGAAGCTTCGATAGCCTCTTCCAGGAACTGGGGCGTAACCGAAAGGATCCGGTTTGGCTGGAATTCTTCATTGCTGTCTGGCCGCACGTGGTGAAGCGTGAAGATGATGCCGCGCCCGCGGGCCTTGGTGGAATGGGCAAGGGAACCCAGCAGCGAAATGCCCTCGAAACCTGCTCGGATCAGGGCGTATTTCAAACGCTTCAGACCGACCATACGGGGGCAAACTCCTGACTGCACGTTCCAACAAGGCGAGGCGGATCTGCGCTCAGGTCCGCGTGACCCACTCCTATGTCCCTTTTCCTAACAACTGCCGAATGCAGGGAGAAAAAACCACCACTTCGGGATGCAAGGTGAAGACTGCAACCAGAAGAGGCGAGGTTGAAACTGGGGAACCTACCGGCGCGCGCAAGGGCTGTGCTAAGCACATGCCGGAAGCTGCATCCCGGTGCAATGAATCTCCGCACTTCAACCCCCAGCCCCTTTTGCGGGCGGAAGATGCCACAGCATGACGCCTGGGTCGAGCCCCTAAACCCCACGGGAATCGGAGGAGGTGGCGAAGGCATAAACGAAAGCTCGGGTAACGGTCTGAACTAAAAAGTGTAGCCGCAAGGGCAATGCAGGCAAGACCCCGTTAGTTGACTATTATGCTCCAAGTGTTGCGACACTGCTACAGATCACGCTTGTGCATCATGTTATGCAACATCGTTAATGTGAGGGGCAATCATGAAAATTCAGCTATTTGCGGGTGCTCTGATCCTTGCTTCGATGGGTCTGGCACACGCTGCCGATCCTGTAGTCGCGATCGGTGAAGAGGCATTTTCCTGGGACGGAAGCTATATCGGCGCAAACATCGGCTATGGGTGGGGCACGTCCACGATCCATGACTCCGAGTACAACGTATATTTGCCGACTTTTCCACCTTTCAGCTTTGACTTCGACTCGAAGGGTATGCTGGGCGGCCTGCAGTTCGGCCACAACTGGCAGCGTGGCAACCTGGTTTACGGCCTGGAAGGCGATCTCGGTTATCTGAACCTGAAAGGCAGCGGCTGGCCAGGTCTGGATCCTACGGGTGACCCTTACGACACCTACGGCATCACGAAGGGCGGCTGGTACGCTGGTCTTGCTGCGCGCCTCGGTTACGCCAGCGATCACACACTATTCTACCTCAAGGGTGGTGCTGTTTATTCGGCAGGCAAGTTCGGTTACGTGGACAGCTGCAGCAGCGACTTTATAGATCCTCCGGGATGCGGCCCGAGCCTGTTCGACGCCTGGGACCGTATTGGCTGGGGCTACCAGGTTGGTGCTGGTGTCGAGCACGCACTCAACAACCACTGGACCGTCAAGCTTGAGTACGCCTATCTCGACTTTGGTTCGTCAAAGCCGTCAGACGTGGTCACTGGAGGTGGCGAATATGAGGGTCAGCTGCTCCACGTCGACGGAGACCTGAGCGCCCACACGATCAAACTCGGCATCAACTACAAGTTCTAATCGCGTTACTCCCGGCAACGGCTTCAAGCAAGCTGCTGCCGGGTAAACTACGCTGGACGCCCGGATCTCACTGCACTTGCCATGCCGCGTCGGGCAGCTGTACTTCAGGCAATATCGGTCATTAAGACCGCTCTTGAGGTGTGTAGCCGGCTTCATCATCGATGTGGTCTGAAGACTGGCGAAAACCGGAATCGCAGCTTACTGCGTTTGGTGCGGAACTACCGGAAAACGCTCGGCAAAATCAACGGGTAATGAACGACCCGAGAGATAGGTGACGTTTTGTACCGGACACATAGGTAACACTTCTCGCTTTTCGGGAGGTGTTGATGCCGTGGAAGGAGTGTTCGGTTATGGACGAGCGAGTTCGTTTTGTCGGCCG